>OLFY01000035.1_pt1 | contig 196364 bp, 190 predicted proteins | sample 1605611 | NCBI WGS metagenome assembly OLFY01 (sample SAMEA3888923, study PRJEB22519) | human gut metagenome | biome: human gut; feature: human-associated habitat; material: faeces | place: Denmark | collected 2011 | reverse complement strand
TTGCAAGCATTGGCTCGGGGCGATGAGCAAGCGGCTTAAAAGCTGTAAACTGCTGTATACAAAGAAAGCTGCCCATTGTTCTGGGCAGCTTTTTGTTATCTGATATTTGATGTTGGGGGATGGGATTATTTGATCTTGTCTACGCCCCAGGCGTGGATGCCGTGCTCGTCGCCGAGGATGGCGGGGTCGAAGGCCGGTTCCTCGTGGCCCTCTTTCTTCTGCTTGACATAGTCAAACAGGGCGATGCGCGCGTACTTGGAGAGGCGGATGACGGCGTAGAGGTTGGTCAGGCACAGGAAGCCCATGAAGAGGTCGGCGAGGTTCCAGACGAGGGAGAGCTCAGCCAGGCAGCCGAAGAAGACCATGATCACGACACCTGCGCGGAAGACGAGCAGGTATTTCCTGGTATTGCCTTCAAAGAAGGCGATGTTGATTTCTCCGTAGTAGTAGTTGCCGACGATGGAACTGAAGGCAAACAGCAAAATGAGGATGGAGACAGCTGCCGGTGCCAGCGGCCCGAAGATGCTCGCGAGTGATGCCTGGGCGAGGGCGATGCCGGTGAGCTCGCCGCCGATTGTGTACTGGCCCGTCAAGAGGACGATGAAGGCTGTGGCAGAGCAGACAATCCAGGTGTCAACGTAGACGCCGAAGGCCTGGACGAGGCCCTGCTTGATCGGGTGGGTGACATCGGCCGTCGCTGCGGCATTCGGCACGGAGCCTTCACCGGCCTCGTTGGAGAACAGGCCGCGCTTGACGCCGGTGATGACAGCTGTGCCGAGTCCGCCGCCGACAGCCGCCTGCGGCGAGAAGGCATCGTGGAGAATCAGGGCGAACATCGCCGGGACTTTATCGATGTTGAGCAGAATGATGGCAAAGGCCGTCAAGAGGTAGATGCCGGCCATGATGGGCACGAGGAATTCCGTGAACTTCGCGATGCGCGACATGCCGCCGAAGATGACGAGCGCCGTCAGCACGCAGAGGAAGGCAGCGGAATAGATCGGGGCAATGCCGAAGGCCGTCTGGGCGGACAGCGCAATCGTGTTGGCCTGTACGGATACGTAGATGAGACCGAACGTCACCGAGATCAGGAAGGCGAAGAGCTTGGCTACGCCGGGCTGGCGCAGCGCATTCTTGATGTAGTAGGCCGGGCCGCCGTGGAACTTGCCGTTGCCGCGCGGCAGCTTGTAGATCTGGGCGAGCGTACTCTCGACGAAGCCCGTCGCACAGCCGAGGAAGGCGATGGCCCACATCCAGAAGACGGCGCCGGGGCCGCCCGTGACGATGGCAATCGCGACGCCTGCGATGTTGCCGACGCCGACGCGCGAAGCCGTGCTGACGCAGAAGGCCTGGAAGGAGCTTATCGCATCGCCTTCCGTCTTGTGGCCGATGCCCTCCGTCAGCAGCCGGATCATCTCTGGCAGCATGCGCAGCTGTACAAACCGCGTGGAGAGTGTGAACCAGATGCCGCAGCCGACGAGCACGATGATGAGCACGTAGGACCACAGCACGTTGTTGATGGCAGAGACCACCGCATTCAATGCATCCATAAATCATACCTCACTTTTCTTGATGGATAGATAAATAAAATAAATTCTAATCCATATCATAAATATATACTTATTATAAAGAAATTTTCTACGAGAGTCAAGAAAGAACGAGAATCAGCAAGAAAAAGAGCGAAAGTGTAACAGAAGTCACGGCGGGGGAAACATGTTGCAGGTAGAATATCAAGCATAGCATTCATTCCCCCTTTTTTTACATGGATGAAACCTTGACATAACAGATCTTAACAAACGATTGCCGGGCCATTGTATATGGTATATGCGCCGTTGCATGACTGAGATACAGGAGGACTTTTTATGAGCATGTTTTTAGCCCCCATCCACTTTATGGTATACGGGAAGAATCAGCTGCAGGAGCAGCTCATCGCAGAGATCGCCAAGCGCGCTGCTGCGGAGGGCTGGGCCGAGGCGAGTGCGCTTGATGCGTACTGCAGCCGCGAGGACCGCCCGCTCGATGCAATCATCGACGTCTCGAATATCCACGGCTGGCTCTCAAAGAGCATCGCGGATGTCGAGCATCGCCTGGCGGCACTCGTCACGGAGCTCTTGTTCGGCCATCCGGAGCGTCTCGCTGTGCTCGAGGAGCTGGCGTACGAAGTGGGCAGGGAGCAGGCTGCGCCGGCCGATGCTGGGGCGGGCGAGCTCTTCCAGTATTTGACGACACACCTCGTCGACGGCATGCCGTGTGATGGCGTCAACATGATGCGCGACCAGACGGCCGAGACGTTCCGCTGGGATAAGACGGCGGATGTGCACAGCCACTACTGGACGGAAGTCGAAGGCAGCCCCGCCGTCTACCAGGCATTGCGCAGCAGATTCGTCGCGGGCATACTTTCTTCGACCGATTACGAAGTCAGCACGGCAGATGGGATAAGCTTCGTCCTGCAGAAGGCTTGAACGGATGAGCCGCAGCGCATGCTGCGGTTTATTGGTTTAAATGCGCGAAAATAGAGAAACTTTTTAAGAAAACTTCTTCTTTTTGCTGTATTGACGTGGAATTTGTGTTGTGTTATGGTAATCATATCATCAGATCCCGGGTGAAACCGCGAAAAGATAGGAGGTTTTTCCATGAAGAAGATTATCAAGCGCGTATTCAAGTCCTATGCAAACGTAGAGGCTCTGGGCAAAGTCATCAGCTGGAATGCATGATTCTGCCAGATAAAGCGCATATGAAAGAATAGTACGAAATGAGACGGAGAACACGGCGTTCTTCGCCTTTTTTGTATACAATTTATATACACAAGGTGCAAAGCGTCGAGAAATTTCACGACATCTATTGGTTTTTTCATCAAGCCTTGCTATAATGAAAGAAATAGTTTGTGTGGGGACATTGTTCCACCTGTTACAAACGGTGTTATACTTTTGGACAGTAAACAGTAAGGAGAATGTGTAAATGAAACTCGTAGTAACTGTTGTTGGTAAGGACCGCGTCGGTATCATCGCGATGGTCAGCCAGATCCTTGCCGAGAATAATGTCAACATCCTCAATATCAATCAGAATATCATGGATGGCTTCTTCAACATGGTCATGATCGCGGAGATCAGCGCGAGCAAGATTAATCTCGTAGAGCTGCAGAAGACGCTCAAGGAGAAGGGCAAGGAGATCAATGTCGACATCAAGGCACAGCATGAAGACATCTTCAATGTCATGCACAATGTCTGAGCGGCGTCACTTGTTCCGGATTGGCTTTTTATGACGTTTAGGAGGAAAAGAGCCCTGTGATAACGATAGATGATATTTTAGAAACAAACCGCATGATTACGGAAAACAAGCTCGATGTCCGCACGATCACGATGGGCATCTCGCTGCGCGACTGTGCGCATCCGAACATCGATAAGTTCTGCCAGAACGTGTACGACAAGATCACGAAGTCGGCGGAATTCCTCGTGAAGACGGGCGAGGACATCGAGACGGAGTACGGCATCCCCATCATCCACAAGCGCGTCTCGGTCACGCCGATTGCCATCGCGGCCGATGCCTGCAAGACTGACTCGTACGTGCCGGTCGCTGAGGCGATGGACCGCGCCGCCAAGGAAATCGGCATCAACTTCATCGGCGGCTTCTCGGCACTCGTCGAGAAGGGCTTCACGCACGGCGACCGCGTGCTCATCAACTCGATCCCGCAGGCCCTCGCGACGACGGACATCGTCTGCTCCTCGGTGAACCTCGGTTCGACGAAGACGGGCATCAACATGGACTGCGTGCGCGAGATGGGCGAAGTCGTCAAGCGCACGGCAGAGCTCACGCGTGACCAGCAGGCGCTCGGCTGCGCGAAACTCGTCATCTTCTGCAACGCGCCGGGAGACAACCCGTTCATGGCGGGCGCCTTCCACGGTGTCAGTGAGGCGGATAAGGTCGTCAGCGTCGGCGTATCGGGGCCAGGCGTCGTCAAGCACGCTCTCGAGGACCTCAAGGGCGCGGACTTCACGGAGATCGCGGAGACGATCAAGCGCACGGCCTTCAAGATCACGCGCGTCGGCCAGCTCGTCGCGCGCGAGGCGTCGAAGCGCCTCGGCGTGCCGTTCGGCATCATCGACCTCTCGCTCGCACCGACGCCGGCTGTCGGCGACAGTGTCGCGCGCATCATCGAGGAGATGGGCATCGAGAGCTGCGGCGCACCGGGCACGACGGCAGCCCTCGCACTGCTCAACGACGCTGTCAAGAAGGGCGGCCTCATGGCCTCCTCGCACGTCGGCGGCCTCTCGGGTGCCTTCATCCCGGTCAGCGAGGACGAGGGCATGATCCATGCAGTCTCTGAGGGCAGCCTCTCCATCGAGAAGCTCGAGGCGATGACCTGCGTCTGCTCGGTCGGTCTCGACATGATCGCCATCGAGGGCGATACGTCGGCTGCGACGATCTCGGGCATCATCGCCGACGAGGCGGCTATCGGCATGATCAACAACAAGACGACGGCTGTCCGCGTCATCCCTGTGCCGGGCAAGAAGGTCGGCGACATGGTCGAGTTCGGCGGACTGCTCGGCTACTGTCCGATCGTGCCGGTGCGCAATCAGTACAGCTCCGAGGCCTTCATTGCGCGCGGCGGTCGCATCCCCGCACCGATCCGCAGCCTGACGAACTGATGCCAGCTGCCGGGCGCTTGTCACTTGCCAGACGCCTGGAATCTGCTATAATAGAATAAATCGTGAAACTCAGAAAGGGCTCAATTCATGGATTGGGCCCTTCCTTTTGCCATTTTTGCCATTTTGCAGAACAGGAAGTGGATTGCATGCGTGTAACGAAGAAGATACGGGAAGAGCAGCTGGCCATCCTCGAGGAGACATACCGCGGGGCAAAGCCGGAACTCATCTTCCATAACCCATTCGAGCTCCTGATTGCCGTCATCCTCTCGGCGCAGTGCACCGACAAGCGTGTCAATGTCACGACGAAGCGTCTTTTCTCGAAAGTAAAGTCGCCGGAGGACATCATGGCGATGGGCCTCGCGGCACTCGAGAATGAGATCCGCGACTGCGGGCTCTTCCGCAACAAGGCCAAGAACATCCTCGCGGCCTGCCAGATGCTCTGCACGGAGTTTGGCGGCCAGGTGCCGGATGATTTTGATGCACTGCAGCGGCTGCCGGGCGTCGGCCGCAAGACAGCCAATGTCGTCATGAGCGTGGCCTTCCATCATCCGGCCATCGCTGTGGACACGCATGTCTTCCGCATCGCGAACCGCCTGCAGCTCGCGACGGGCACGACGCCGCTGGCCGTGGAGCAGGGCCTCATGAAGAACATCCCGAAGGAGAAGTGGTCGGATGCGCATCACTGGCTCATCTGGCACGGCCGCAAGATCTGCAAGGCGAGGAAGCCCGCCTGTGACATCTGCCCGCTCGCGCCCGTCTGCCCGAGCGCAGAGCCGCTCGCCGGCAGCGACACCAAGACCAAGTAAAGGAGAGAGAATATGGAGTACAGGAAGGCAACCTTTGCCGATATTGAGGAGATATACCATCTCGTGAACGACTATGCGACGGACGGTGTCATGCTCGCGCGCTCGCGCAATACGCTCTATGAGACGCTGCGCGACATGATTGTCGCTATCGATGACGAGGGCAAGGTCGTCGGTGTCGGCGGGCTCCACATCATCTGGGACCGCCTTGCCGAGATCCGCACGATGGCCGTGGCGCCTGACATGACGCGCCAGGGCATCGGTGCGGAGATCGTGCGCCGCCTCATCGAGGAAGGCGATGTGTTCGGCGTCGAGAAGTACTTCACGCTGACCTACAAGCCGGGTTTTTTCCAGAAGCTCGGCTTCCAGACGATCACGAAAGAAGAACTGCCGCACAAGGTCTGGAAGGAATGCATCGACTGCCCGAAGTTCCCGAACTGCGATGAGATCGCGATGGTCCGCGTCTGATTGCCGTCTGTGCGATACGCGTGATCGGGGCAATACGTGTTTGCGGGGATTGCCTTGATTGTACAATTTTGGGCGATCCTGGCGAGAATGCATTGACATTCTGTAACAAATCTGGTATGGTAGTATACATCAAGTGAAATGCAGAGAATGAGAGAAGTAATCCCATGACTTCCTTGAAGAGAGCGCTGGGCTGGTGTGACAGCGCAGGGAGAGGGGATGAAATACACTCAGGAGCAGCAGGCTGAAGAGAGTAGGCCCCGCCGGAGCGCCACCGTTACCAGAGGCTAGGATATGTCAGTATCCGAAGTGAGAGGCTTGCATCGGCAAGCAGGGTGGTACCACGGGTATATCAGCTCGTCCCTGTAGAGGGGCGGGCTTTTTCTATTCTTCGGGGGATTGTCAGGAGGAAATCATTATGATCATTGTCATGAAACCAGATGCCACGAAAGAGAACATCCAGAAAGTCGAGGAGCGCCTGCATCAGGTCGGCCTCAAGGCACATCTGTCGACCGGTGAGGACTGCACAATCATCGGCGTCATCGGCGACCGCAAGAAGATCGCCAACCTCGAGGTCAGCATGCTCGAGGGCGTCGAGAAGACGGTGCGCATCACCGAGAAATACAAGCTTGTCAGCCGTCACTTCCATCCGGAGGACACGATTGTTGATGTCGACGGGGTCAAGATTGGCGGCAAGGAAGTCGTCGTCATGGCCGGCCCGTGCTCGGTCGAGAGCATCGAGCAGCTGCGTGAAGCTGCCAAGGCTGTCAAGGCCGGCGGGGCGAAGTTCCTGCGCGGCGGTGCGTTCAAGCCGCGCACGAGCCCGTATGACTTCCAGGGCCTTGCCGAAGAAGGCCTCAAGATGCTGCGCGAGGTAGCTGATGAAGAAGGCCTCAAGGTCGTCACGGAGATCGTCGACAAGGACGACATCGAGCTCGTCGGCAAGTATGCCGATGTCTACCAGGTCGGTGCGCGCAACATGCAGAACTTCCAGCTCCTCAAAGCGCTCGGCAAGGCCAAGAAGCCGGTCATGCTCAAGCGCGGCCTCGCGGCGACCATCAGCGAATGGCTTAATGCAGCCGAGTACATCATGGCGGGTGGCAATGAGCAGGTCATCTTCTGCGAGCGCGGCATCCGCACCTACGAGACATTCACGCGCAACACGCTGGATCTCAGCGCCGTCGCGGCCATCAAGGAACTCTCGCACCTGCCGATCATCGTCGACCCGAGCCACGGCACGGGCCGCTGGGAGATGGTCCGCCCGATGGCGCGCGCCGCTGTCGCCGCTGGCTGCGACGGCCTGATCATCGAGGTGCACCCGCATCCAGAAGTCGCGCTCTCCGATGGCGACCAGAGCCTCACGCCGAAGAACTTCAATGCCCTGATGGGTGAGCTCGGCAAGATTTGCACAGTCATGGGGCGTACGTTATGAGCCGTCTGAAACTCGCCATCATCGGCGTCGGCCTCATTGGCGGCTCGCTCGGTCTCTGCCTCAAGGACAAGCTCGGCGAGGACATCTACATCACGGGGCTCTGCCGCCATCAGGCCTCGATGGACCGCGCCGTCGCGCTCGGTGCCGTTGACTATGCCTCAGCTGATATCGAGGCCGTGGTCTCCGAAGCTGACATCGTCTTCCTGAGCCCTCCTGTCCTGCAGATCGTGCCGATGGTGGAAAAGATCCTGCCGTACCTCAAGAAAGGTTGCATCCTGACGGATGCGGGCAGCACGAAGGGTTACATCTGGCAGCACTTGCAGAAGATCCTGCCAGATGATATCTACTACATCGCCGGCCATCCGATGACGGGCCGCGAGAAGAGCGGTGTCGATGCCGCGATGAAGGACCTCTTTGTCGGCAAGGCGTACGTCATTGTCGAGGACACGGGGGCGCCGCCCGAGGCCCATGCGAAGCTCATGAGCGTGCTCAAGTACACAGGCGCGAACTTCACGACGCTCGACATCGCCAAGCACGACCGCTGTGCTTCGGTCATCAGCCATGTGCCGCATGTCACGGCTGCTGCGCTCGTCACTCTGCTCAACCGCTCTGGCGATGACCGCGACTCCTGCATCAAGCTCATCGGCGGCGGCTTCCGCGACACGACGCGCATCGCTTCGTCGAATGCCGACATGTGGGCTGATATCTGCATGACGAACGGCGAGGCCATCGCGAGCGACCTGCGTGAGTTGCAGGCCATCCTCGGCGAGGTCATCACGGCTGTCGAGCATCACGACCGCCAGGCCGTTCACGATTACTTTGCGGCTTCCAAGCAGTTGCGCGATCACCTCCTGCAGGATGCCAGCAAGAAATTCGATCCCAACTGATTTTTCTGCCCATGTGCCGGGATGGACCGCATCCCAGCGCATGGGTATTTCTCTTGCTGACATTATTGTGTTAGCATAGTATAATAAAAACAAACGCATAAGACAGAAGGTGACACACTTAATGAAAGTCGATTTAAAGGAATTAGCAGCGGCCTTTGCTCAGTCCGATGTGCGTCAAGGCTATGTCGACACCGCGGCGGGCAAAGTCATCATGATGGCAGATGACCTTGCCGAGCGCGATGCTATGCACTATGCCATGGTGATGGAAGAGGATTGGGAGCGCTATATCCCCATCCCGAATATCATGGATGAGGATGAGACGGCGATGATGCACGCGTTTGCTGCCTCACGCCCGCGCGAGGATGTAAAAGAACGTCTGTTTGAATCCTTGAAAGGGGCAGGCGCCGTGACGCGCTTCCGCCGTCAGGTTCGCCATCTCTTGCTGAAGCCTGCCTGGGAGTCCTTCAAGCAGGATTACCTGATGCAGGCCGCGCGCGACTGGTGTGAGGAGAATGCTGTCGAGTACCGGGAGCCGTGATGGCGTCCCGGTACCCGGTGCGCATAAATAAATGGTAAGTTGTGTAGAATTAGGAGGTCTTTTCTATGTCATTGATCAAGGGATTGCATCATGCGGCACTCAAGTGCAGCTGCCAGGCAGAATTTCAGGAAGCCATCCATTTCTATCGGGATGTCCTCGGGCTGCCCGTCAAGCGCAGCTGGGGTGAGGGCGATGAGGCCGGCATCATGTTTGATACAGGCGCCGGCCTCATCGAGATCTTCGCCCAGGGCGGCGAGAACCATGTTGAGGGATCCGTGCGCCATTTCGCCCTGGCTACGGACGATCCGGACGCCTGCGTCAAGGCCGTCCGCGAGGCAGGCTATAAGATTACCGTTGAGCCGAATGACCTGACCATCCCTGCAGAGACGCCGTTCCCCGTCCGCATCGCCTTTGCCGTGGGGCCGTGTGGCGAGACGATCGAGTTCTTCAAGGAATGTTGATATCATTTGCGCAAGGCCTATCCTGCTGCCATTCGCCACACAATTGCGGAAGGCGGCAGGACTTTTCTTTTTTATAACGAAATTAGTAATTATAGCATCAATCTTTAAAGTTCTAAGGATATTTTGTTATTCAAAGAGAGAAGGGGAACCTATGGCAGATCGCATTATCCAGACGGCAGATCTATCTCGTATTGCAGACCGGCTGAATGCACTGAACCAGTCCGTTAGTATCGTCAACTCGAATGTCAGCATCGTCGACCAGCATGTAGATGCAGTCCAGGGAGATCTGGATACGCTGAAGGCGGAATTTCATCAATTCGTGCACCAACAGACGCTGGCGAATCGCGAGCAGCTGGCAGAGACGAGACTCGTCAAGCTGCGTCAGGAGTTGGAGAAGAAGTTCGGACACTACGATATCGTGCGGCGCATGACGACGGGCATCCTGCAGGCGACAGACCTCGGCATCATCCACGAAAAGATCATCAGCAATGCGACCGAAGAGGTCATGCTCTCAACGCCTGGATACTGGCTGGCGCCATGTCTCGTGGCGCTATCCGCCTGGATCTGTGATAAGCGTGAACTGGCCGAGAAGGCAGTGAAGGAAGCCATGAAACGGGATGGCGAGAAAACCTCGCTGTTCTTTGCGCTGATATGCCAGCGAGCTGACCGCAAGGTGGCTTGCATGAAGTGGGTAAGCCGGTATCTCGCGAATCAGGATGAAGAACATCTCGACCGAAAGGCTATACTCGTGCTGACAGCGTATGCGAATGGACTCTGGGGAAGTGATACAGAAGGTACAGTGATCCGTCAGCTCGATACGTGGATGGAACGCCTGAATGCGAAACCTGGTTTCGTGGATCAGCAGCGCCAGCAGTGGGCAGCTGCCATCCAGCTCAAACGGCCGGCCCTCGGGAAGGAGTCAGCTTACCCATACTTGCAACAATACAGTCCGACTTGGCCAGAAATCCAGTATATCCTGGAAGGCGCGCATCTGCACAAGGCGCTGGAGTCATACTTCCAGCAGATTTTTGAACAGCAGAATCCGACGGGAAAGCTCAAGGAACAGTTGGATAAAGTGCTGGATGGTCTCGTCAAGAACTTTGACGATGAAGAGCTGCCGCTTCGCCGTGAAGAACATTTTGAGCAGTTGGTACGAGACGCACATGGCGATGAAGAGCGCGCGAAGAAAGAGATGAGGGTAGAGGATACGGCCTTCGAGAAGCAGAAGAACTTGGTCCAGCTGCTGACGGATGCGGCCATGAATCCGGAGCTGGCTCACGCTGATGCCGAGACACAGAAATTTGCTATCGCGCTCTCAAAAGATTGGATTTTAGAGGCATATCGCGATGTGATTGCCGAGAATCGCAGTCATGTGCCGCAGCAGATCGCTCTGCAGATCGAAGACTTCCAGGCCACGACGAAGGATGGGCGCAATGAGCGTGAGCTTGTGCAGTCATACGACAACTATATCGAGGAGGCAAAGGTTGCGGCGATGGAAGGCAAGGAGCTCTCATCATTCGATCGGAAGTGCCGCTGGCTTCGCTATGTGGCAGCGGCACTGGGGGTGGCTGTGCTTGTCGCCGGGCAGATCTTGATTGCGATTGTGCTGTTCATCGTTGCATACGTCATCCACTCTCGCTACAACAAGAAGATCAAGGCTTATCGTACAGCGGTCCAGACTGTTGCGGAGCTGGACCGCAAGAAGCCGCAGGGAGAGGAGCTCCTCCGCGCTCTCTCGGCAGAGGTGGTTGATATGCGCCGCGAATTCCGAGAGAGGGATGGCGATAATGCAGATGTCATTGCCTTCTTGGATGACCTGCGGCCGAATCAGTTCGTGCACCATACTGCGGCGCAAGCGCGCCGTGTCGTAAGAGAAGGAGGGGTATGAGATGGATGTTTTTGCTTCAATTGAGGATATCAATCACGATGCGACAAGGACAGAGCATAGATGTCCCTCCTGCGGCAGGATCGTAAAGCCGGGCGAGCGCTTCTGCTCGGAATGCGGACATCCGATTGGGGAATCTGCCACACAGGTGATTCCTGTAGCGGAAGAGCAGGCACAGCAAGATCCTCTGGCAACCGGTTTGGCCGACTGGAATCTGGAGCCGCCGCAGGTCGTTCGCAGAAGAAGGGTGAAGTCATGATGAATCCAGAAACATATGCTGAATGGTGCGATATACTCGATGGACTTCGGGATGGCAGAGCCGATGAAGAGACGCTGAGCATCATGAGGAAAGGTACGCTGCATTGGCAGGCTGGCGTGGCAGATCGTTTTACCCGCAGGTTGACGGATGTGGTCAATACGCGCATGAATCGGGCAATCGACCGATACCAGCGTGGCATCCAGCATCGCGGTGATGAGCAGGAGCTCACCGGAGCGCTGCTTGCCCTGCGCCACGAGTTGGAGTTCTTGCGGAATGTGATGGACATCCCCGCTATACCGGCAGATTTGCGAAAGCAATACGTGGCCTTGGTGGAAGATCAGGCCAAGAAGATACAGGAGAGCCTCTTGGATTCAGCGAAGACAGAGCGCACGGGAAAACTGCAGAGCATCCTCCGCAATCATCCGGTCACGCTGCAAGAAAGGCAAGAGAGGGGAGAGAACGCATGAGTGCTCTGAATCAAAGTGTAGAATTGCTGCGCCGCTATATGATTGCGCGCATCCCTTTCATTTCCCTGCAGACCATCGAGAGGGCCCGTGTCTTAGATTGCTTCAAGCAGATTGCAGAGGAGCTCAGCTTGAGTATCTATGTCCATACACTCTCAAAAGGTGTTTACGATATCGTGAGCAACAAAGTCTGCAATGAGGACAAGAGTGTCTACGGTGCAGTGGATTTCTTTGCGGAACAGATCAAGCGCCGTCAGAACCTGACGCTGATCTTGACGGAGATCCCTGACCTATCCGTGGATAACAGTGATTCCCGCCAGATCTTGGATCTCGTCAACTTGGCAAATGAGACTGGTGGCTCGATCATTGTCTTCTCACAACATGCAATCTGGAACCGTCTGCAGCGTTCGGGCATGACCATAAAGATTGACCTGCCGAATGAAGAGGAGATGTATCCCATCATCAAGGAATACATCGACGATTATCGTGCTGAGATTCCGATTGAATGGGACGATGGCGATATACGAGAGGCTGCGTCCATCTTAGCTGGCGTCACGGGCATTGAAGCAGAGAATGTCATGGCTGCCCTGATTGCCGAGAAGAAGATCACGAAGGCGGATATGGACGAGGTCCGCATGGCAAAAGACCGCTTGTTTGCCGATATCTCCGGTCTGGAGAAGATCGAAGTAGATGAGAGTGTCAAGGATGTCGGGGGATTGGCCGGTCTTCGCAACTGGCTGGATGAGAAGAAACAGCTCTTGCAGCCAGAAAAACGAGCCATCATGCGAGCGAAAGGCCTGCAGCCGCCGCGCGGCATCCTGCTCGTCGGTGTGCCGGGCTGCGGCAAATCCTTGTCGGCAAAGTCCATCTCAGCGAATTGGAAGCTGCCTCTTTATCGACTGGACTTTGCTACAGTACAGGGAAGTTATGTCGGTCAGTCCGAGCAGCAGCTCAAGGATGCCCTGATGACAGCCGAAAATGTCTCACCGTGTATTCTCTGGATCGATGAGATTGAAAAGGGACTTTCAGGAGCTGGCAGTAACAATGATGGTGGTGTATCGACGCGCATGGTCGGACAGTTCCTCTTTTGGCTGCAGGAGTGCAAGAAGCAGGTCTTTGTTGTCGCTACGGCAAATGATGTATCGCTCCTTCCTTCTGAACTCTTGCGCCGCGGACGCTTTGACGAACTGTTCTTTGTCGACTTGCCGACGGTAGAGGAGCGCAAGGAGATCTTGGCGCTCTACATGCGCAAGTACCTTGGCGTGGATTTCTCGGGGCCATTTGCAGATAAACTGGTGGCAATCAGTGAGGGCTTTACGGGTGCAGATCTGGAATCGACCGTGCGTGACCTCGCTTATCGAAAGATTGCCAATGATGACTTTGCCCTGAGTGCTGAGAATCTGCAGGCGGCCTTTGAGAATGTCGTTCCATTGTCACAGACGAGTCCTGAGAAGATAGAAGCAATCCGCGCCTGGGGCAAGGAACGGGCTGTGCCGGCATCCGGACGCCCTATCGGTGATGAACAGCTGGCCAAGAAAGAAAGCGTGCGCACGCGCAAGGTGCTGGTTTGAGGAGGAATCTGCTATGCCAAGACCAATGATAAAGAGACATGCCGAGCAAGAAGAAGGACGCCTATCGGCAAGCAAACCAGCACAACAACACAGGGGAAAGGTGAAAGATGCCGCAGCGCTGCAGCATTTTCTCCGGCAGCGTCGCTCCCCAGCGTATATGGCGCTCTTCCATGGACTGGATGCCGGTGGTCATGTCGCGAATGCCAGGCAGGTCGAAGCTATCCTGGAGGGAATCCAGGCCGAGCTGCCTGAAATCGAGATATCCTCGGTCCTTCTGGGAATCGTTGCCAAATGCTACCTGGGCAATCCATATGAAGTGCATACACTCGATGTGACAGGGACAATCATTCAACATTACAAAATGGGACAGCCCTTGCCAAACGGTCTGGAACGGGCGCGCAATCTGGCAGCGAGTGGAGACTATGCGTTCATTGAGGTATATCGTGATTGCTGCTGTGCCGTTGATGAAGATGGTTTTGTCTCCATTGTTTCGTGAGATATTGTGAGGCAGTTGGAGTACTGCAGGAAGGAGTGTGAATCGAATCTTGTATATCTTTGTCGATGCGGATGCCTGTCCAGTCGTGCCTCAGATTGAGAGCGCAGCACGGAAATACGATGTGCCGGTGGTACTGCTCTGCGATACGAATCACATCCTGACATCGGATTACAGCGAGGTCAGGGTGGTTGGGGCTGGCCCCGATGCTGTTGACCTCGCCCTGATCAATCTCTGTCATGCCGGTGACATCGTCGTGACACAGGACTATGGCGTTGCGGCGCTTGCGCTCGGTAAGCATGCCTATGCCGTGCATCAGAACGGCTGGCAGTATACGGATGAGAATATCGACCGTTTGCTCATGGAGCGGCACATCATGAAGAAGGCACGACGCACTTCGTCAAAGTTCCATGGTAAAGGTCTGCGCAAGCGGACAGTGGCTGATAACGAGACGTTCGCGCGGAAGTTTGAGAAGCTCCTGCAGTTGCTCTGCCTGCTAGTCTTGTCTGTTCTTGGTCTGTTTCCGGTAAGCTCATCGGTATCTGCTGCGGCGCAGACGGTACAGGTGACGGGCACAGCGAGAGAAGGTATCACGGCTGCGACGGGCGGGCGTGATATCGGCCTGAGTCCGGCAGTCCGCGCTCGGGCGGCCTTGAGGAACCGCATTTTCCTCAAGTACCGCGAGATGACGGTCATCAGCGACGATCAGTACAGGATCACGCAGGCGGCCATCCGTGACAACCGCGCCCATCAGACGCCGCTCCGCACGAGTGAACTGCTCTTCAACAAGTGCATGCACGACGGGCGCTACAGCGAAGCGGCCATCACGGCTTCGCTGGCCGTGCTCGACAGCAGCACATCGGTCGACCGCGCCCGCTTCACGCTCCTGCAGGCAGAGGCGTGCCTTTTGCGCCAGGATGACCTTCATGCCATCATGCCGCTCCTGCAGCAGGCCGCCAGTGAACTCGCTGCGGAAAGCCGACATGACGCTGCCTGGCAGCAGGCAAGGGCAATGCTCGACGAGTTGCAGTCGGGCCTGTCATCTTCTTGAAATACAGCCGTATGGTGTCGTTTCAGATGCCATGCGGCTTTTTGTTTTTCTGGTCAACTTTGAATGAAATCGATGTCTGGCATTTATGTTTATACGGATATTATGAAACAAGCAAACAGATTGTGTTTTGTATACATACAGTAATGGCGTTGACAAAAGACATACACGGCCTTACAATAGGACCATATCCAGTTCAAGTGAGCAGCGGAGCTCATGATTCATGCAGTTGCATGAGTCATGAGCTCCTTTTCTATTGGCTGGGTATCGATTTTCTCGAGAGAATGCCGCTGTTTGAAGATTGGTTCAAAAGAAAGCGAAGTGTGAGTATGAGAATGTGGAAAAGACTATTAGGGATTTCCCTACTGGCTTCGAGCCTCCTGGTCACAGGTTGTGGCGGAGACAGCGCCATGAGCGGCAATACGAGCAATGCTTCAGGCGACACGGTGAAAGTCGGGCTGCTTCATTCCCTGAGCGGTACGATGGCCATCAGTGAGACGTCGGTGCGCGATGCCGAGAAACTTGCCATCCAGGAGATCAACGATCAGGGCGGCGTGATGGGTAAGAAGATTGAAATCATCGAGGAGGATGGTGCATCAGACCCGCAGATTTTCTCGGAGAAAGCGAAGAAGCTCTTGATGAACGATAAAGTCGCGACGATCTTCGGCTGCTGGACGAGTGCTTCGCGCAAGGCCGTGAAGCCGGTCGTCGAGGGCTCGAACGGACTGCTCTGGTATCCGACCCAGTACGAGGGCATGGAGCAGTCGAAGAACATCATGTACATGGGCGCTGCTCCGAATCAGCAGATCGTGCCGGCCATCGAGTATCTCATGAAGAATGGCAAGAAAAAGATGTTCCTCGTCGGCAGCGACTACGTATTCCCACAGACGGCCAACCGCATCATCAAGGCACAGCTCGCCGCGCAGGGCGGTGAGGTCGTCGGTGAAGAGTACACGCCGATGGGCTACACCGATTACGCGACGATCATCAGCAAGATCAAGGCCGCTCACCCCGATGTCATCGTCAATACCCTGAACGGTGACTCCAACGTGGCGTTCTTCAAGCAGCTGAAAGATGCCGGTGTGACGGCGGAGGCCTGCCCGGTCATGTCGTTCTCAATTGCCGAAGAGGAGATCAAGGGCATCGGTGCAGAGAACATCGAGGGCGATCTCGTTTCGTGGGATTACTACCAGACGACAAAGACGCCGGCCAATGAGAAGTTCGTCGCCGCCTACAAGAAGGCGTACGGTGAAGACCGCGTCACAGATGACCCGATCGAAGCCGCTTACGATGCCGTTTATCTCTGGAAAGCAGCCGTCGAGAAGGCAGGCAGCTTTGATGTCGACAAGGTCCGCGCTGCTGCTGGCGGCATCACCTTTGATGCACCGGAAGGCACGGTCAAGATTGATGGCGACAACCAGCATCTCTACAAATACGTGCGCATCGGCAAGGTCAACAGCAAGGGACTCATCGATGAAGTATTTGCGACAGACCCGATCAAGCCGGATCCGTTCCTCAAGACGTATGACTGGGCGAAAGGCCTCAGTGATGAAGCAAAGTAAAGCGATACGGTAAGACGTGCAGGAGGCAGCAGCTTGCCTCCTGTACTTATTCCTGAAAAAGAGAGGCATTTATGGATATACTCACCATCTTGTTCAACGGTCTCAGTCTGTCTTCTATCCTGCTATTGGCAGCGCTGGGACTGGCCATTACCTTTGGCCTCATGGGAATCATCAACATGGCACACGGTGAATTCATCATGGTTGGCGCCTATACGACGTATGTCGTGCAGGGCCTGCTGATGCCAGTTCTCGGCGATGGCTATTTCTTCGTTTCGATTCTCGTTTCGTTCCTCATGGCAGCTGTCTTCGGCATGGTGCTCGAGGTCGTCGTCATCCGCCGCCTGTACGGGAGGCCGACCGACAGCCTGCTGGCAACCTGGGGCGTCAGCCTCATCCTGCAGCAGCTCGCGCGCAGCATCTTCGGTGCGCCGAATGTCAATGTCGTGGCACCGGCGTTCCTCGGAGGCAGCATCTCTCTCCTGGGCGTTTCGATGTCCTACAAGCGCTTGTTCATCCTGGCGCTCGTCCTGGCCTGCCTCATTGGCGTCTGGGCTTTCCTCTATCATACGGATTTCGGCCGCAAGATGCGCGCCTGCATCCAGAACCGTGACATGGCACAGTGCCTCGGCATCCGCTCCAAGCGCATCGACTGCCTGACCTTTGCCCTCGGCAGCGGCCTAGCGGGCATTGCCGGATGTGCCTTGACGCTGCTCGGCTCCATCGGCCCGACCCTGGGGCAGAACTACATCGTTGATACGTTCATGGTCGTCGTGCTCGGCGGCGTGGGCAAGCTGATCGGCTGCATCTCTGGTGCGCTGATCATCGGTGTGGCCAGCACGGTCTTTGAGTTTGGCAGCACGGCCTCGATTGCGAAAGCCGCGGTGCTGTTCCTCGTCATCCTGTTCTTGCAGAAGAAGCCGCAGGGGCTTTTCGCCCTGCGCAGCCGTTCTCTCGATGATTGAGAAAGGGGGATTGTATTTTGGGCATCAAGTATTGGTTTCGCGATAAGAAGAATCTCATCTTCCTCATCCTTGTCCTGGCACTGCTCACGATGCCGTTCGTGCTGACGCTCTTTCGGCTGACGCTGCTCGGTAAATTCCTCTGCTATGCAATCGTAGCACTGGGCATCGATCTCATCTGGGGCTATACGGGCATCCTTAGCCTAGGCCACGGCGTGTTCTTCGGCCTCGGCGCATATGCCATGGCCATGCATCTGAAGCTCGTGGCCAGCGGCAGTTCGCTGCCGGAATTCATGGTGACGGGCGGCCTTACGCAGCTGCCCGCGTTCTGGAAGCCGTTTGCATCTGCGCCGTTCGCTTTCCTGGCGGTCATCGCACTGCCGCTCCTGCTCGCCCTGCTCGTCGGTTTCTCGACCTTCAAGAATCGCATCAAGGGTGTGTATTTCTCCATCCTGTCGCAGGCACTCGCCTGGGCTTTCGTGACGATCTTTGTCGGCATGCAGACGTACACGGGCGGCAGCAACGGCATCACGGGCTTCACGACGCTCATGGGCATCCAGCTCCAGAACCCGATGAATCTCGTTTCCTTCTATTATATTGCGGTCGCTCTGCTCGTCGCGACGTACGTCTTCTGCACCTGGCTCATGAGCCGCGGCATCGGCAAGATCCTCATCGCGATCCGTGATGGTGAGAACCGCACGTATTTCACGGGGTACGATTCAAGCCGCTACAAGACCTTCATCTACTGCATCTCGGCTGTCATCACGGGCATTGCCGGTGCGATGTACGTGCTCTTTGCGGGCATGATCTCGCCGAAGGAACTCGATATCGCCTTCTCGGTTGAGATGGTCATCTGGGTTGCGGTCGGCGGACGCGGGACGCTCTTCGGCGCTGTCATCGGCGCACTGCTCGTCAATGCGATGAAGACGGGCATCAGTGAGACGGCGCCTGACATGTGGCTCTACTTTATCGGCCTGCTCTTCGTGGTCGTCGTACTGTTCATGCCGAAGGGCCTCGTGGGCGTTGCATCTTCGCTGTACGCCAAGGCACAGCCGTATCTGCCGGATTTCCGTCTCCCGTTCTTCGGAAGACGCCGTGCCTGCAAGAGAAAGGAGATGGCATCATGATGCTTCACAGGAGCGGCAAAGAGAGCGCTTCGGATGCGCTCTTGAGCCTCAAGCACATATCCGTTGAATTCGACGGCTTCAAGGCTGTCAACGATGTGACGACCACCATCGCCCCGCATGAGATCCACTTCTTCATCGGGCCGAACGGTGCGGGCAAGACGACACTGCTCGATGTCATCTGCGGCAAGACGAAGCCCTCTGCCGGCGAGGTCGATTACGCGGATGTCGGCAATATCCTGAAACTCAAGGAATTCGAGATCGTCAAGAAGGGGATCTGCCGCAAATTCCAGGTGCCGTCGACCTTCGTCAACCTCAGCGTCTACGACAACATGCGCATCGCGCTGAACCACGACAAGAGCGTGTTCGGCTCGCTGTTCATGCGCAAGCGCTACCTCGATACGAGGAAAATCTACGAGGTGCTCAACCTCGTCGGCCTCGACAAGAAGAGCAAGGAGCGCGCCAAATCGCTGTCACACGGCGAGAAGCAGTGGCTCGAGATCGCGATGCTGCTCGTCGAAGAGCCGAAGCTCCTGCTGCTCGACGAGCCGGTGGCCGGCATGGGGCAGGCGGAGACCGAGAAGACGGCGCGCATCCTTGAAGAGATCAAGGACCGTTGTGCCGTCGCAGTCGTCGAGCACGACATGAACTTCGTCAAGAGCATTGCCGATGATGTGACGGTCATGCACGAGGGCTCCATCCTCACGGAAGGGACGGCAAGCGAAGTCATGCAGAACAGGAAGGTTCAGGAAGTCTATCTGGGACGAGGGGAGGAGCAGCATGCTTGATATCAAAGGATTGACCGCGTATTACGGAGAGAGTGAGATCCTCCACAACATCGATCTCTCGGTGCCGGATGGCAAGATCATCGCGCTGGTCGGGCGCAATGGCGTGGGCAAGACGACGACGCTCAAGAGCATCATGGGCCTTGTCAAGACGCCGTCTGGCAGCATCGAGCTGTCCGGCGAAGCGCTCATGAAGAAGCCGCCGTACGAGCGGGCGCGGTGCGGCATCGGCTATGTGCCGCAGGGACGCGATATCTTTCCGCAGATGACGGTGGCGGAGAACCTGCGCCTCGGCCTCGAAGTCTGCGGCGGGAAGAAGCAAGACCCATCGGAGCTCTTCCGGCTCTTCCCGATTGTCGAGAAGTTCCTGCCGCGCAAGGGCGGCGACCTCTCTGGCGGCCAGCAGCAGCAGTTGGCCATTGCCCGCGCCCTCATCGCGCATCCGAAGCTCCTGCTTCTCGATGAGCCGACAGAGGGCATTCAGCCGTCCGTCATCCAGGAAATCGGCGATGCAATCCGCACCATCAACAAAGAAACTGGCCTCTCCATCCTGCTCGTCGAGCAGTATCTGGACTTTGCGCTGGAGCTGGCCGACGAATGCTATGTGATGGACAAAGGCCAGATTGTCCTGCACGTCGCGGCAGGCAAGGCGAAGAAAGACGAGATCCAGCAGTATATGCTGGCATCGTGAAGCGATATAGGATGTAAGGAAGGAGCCGATAGACGATGCGATTGACGCCGCAGGATATGGAAAAACTCATGCTGCATTATGCCGGCAAACTGGCGGAAGAGAGGCGGGGCAGAGGCCTTAAGCTCAATCACCCAGAAGCCGTGGCGTATATCAGCATGGAACTCATGGAGATGGCGCGCGATGGTCACACTGTCACGGAGCTCATGTCGAAGGGAAGAGAGCTCCTGACGCGTGCCGATGTCATGGAGGGCGTTCCCGAGATGATCCCGTCCGTGCAGATCGAGGCGACATTCCCCGATGGCACCAAGCTCGTGACGGTACATGAGCCCATCCAGTGAACTTCCCGATGAACGGAGAAAGAAGGTCAATGTATGATACCAGGTGAATTCTTCTTGAAAGAGGGGGACATCGTACTCAATGCCGGACGGAGTGTCCGGAAACTCGTCGTCACGAATCTCGGCGACCGGCCGGTGCAGGTCGGCGCGCATTACCATTTCTTTGAAGTGAACCGCTGCCTGAGCTTCCCGCGCCGGGAAGCATTCGGCATGCGTCTTGATATACCGTCCGGCACTTCGGTGCGCTTCGAGCCCGGCGAGCAGAAGACCGTCGCGCTCGTCTCGTTGTGCGGCAGGAACCGCTGCCTTGGCTTCAACGGCCTGACCATGGGGCCGGCCAGCACAATGGAGCGCGATACAGCCCTGCGCGCTGCAAGAGAGCGCGGCTTTGCAGGAGCTGAAGAGACGGACGAGGGAGCGAAGGAGGGCGATGCCTGATGAGTTACAAGATCAGCCGTGAGAAGTATGCAGCGATGTATGGTCCGACGACAGGCGACAGGATCCGCCTGGCCGATACGGACTTGGTGGCCGAGATCGAGAAAGACTGCACGAGCTACGGTGACGAAGCGAAGTTCGGCGGCGGCAAGACGCTGCGCGACGGCATGGGGCAGGCTTCGGAGATTACGAGTGACGGTGGCGCGCTTGACCTCGTGCTGACAAATGCCATTGTCATGGATCCGGTGCAGGGCATCGTCAAGGCGGACATCGGCATCAAGGAGGGCCGCATCGTCGGCATCGGCAAGGCGGGAAATCCGGACATCATGGAGGGTGTGACGCCGGGCATGACGGTCGGCGCCTCGACGGAAGCCTTGGCTGCCGAAGGGCTCATCGTGACGCCGGGCGGCATCGACTCGCACATCCATTTCATCAGCCCGCAGCAGATCGAGACTGCGCTCTACAGCGGCATCACGACGATGGTCGGCGGCGGCACGGGACCTGCCGACGGCACGAATGCCACGACGTGCACGCCGGGCCCATGGAATCTCCGGGAGATGCTGCGCGCGGCCGATGCCTATCCGATGAACCTCGGCTTCCTCGGCAAGGGCAACTGCTCGAGCCTGCCTCCGCTCGCTGAGCAGATCGAGGCGGGGGCGATGGGGCTCAAGATTCACGAGGACTGGGGGGCGACGCCCGCTGTCATCGATGCCTGCCTGCGCGTCTCGGATGCTTACGATGTCCAGACGGCCATCCACACGGATACGCTGAATGAAGCAGGCTGCGTGGAGGACACGCTCGATGCCATCGGCGGCCGGACCATCCATACCTACCATACGGAAGGAGCAGGCGGCGGCCATGCCCCCGACATCATCCGGGCGGCAGGCTTTGCGAACATCCTGCCGTCCTCGACGAATCCGACGATGCCGTTCACCAAGAATACACTCGACGAACATCTCGACATGCTGATGGTCTGCCATCATCTCGACAGCCGCATCCCGGAGGATGTAGCCTTTGCCGATTCGCGCATCCGCCCTGAGACGATTGCTGCCGAAGACGTGCTCCACGATATGGGAATCTTCTCGATGATGAGCTCGGATTCACAGGCGATGGGCCGCGTCGGCGAGGTCATCGTGCGCACGTGGCAGACGGCGGACAAGATGAAGAAGGAGCGCGGCCGCCTGGCAGAGGAGTCCGGCGAGAACGACAACTTCCGCATCCTTCGTTACCTGTCGAAGTACACGATCAATCCCGCCATCACGCACGGCCTCTCGGCAGAGGTCGGCTCCATCGAGCCCGGGAAGCTCGCCGACCTCGTGCTCTGGAATCCGGCCTTCTTCGGCGTGCGCCCGGAGCTCATCATCAAGGGCGGCTTCATCATTGCCTCGAAGATGGGCGACCCGAATGCATCCATCCCGACGCCGGAGCCCGTCTTCTACCGCCCGATGTTCGGTGCCGCGGCGGGCGCACGCCATGATACCTGCATCACTTTTGTGTCAAAGGCGGCTTATGAGAACGACGTCAAGGAGCGGCTGGGTCTCATGAAGCAGGTGCGCCCTGTCTCGCATTGCCGGGACATCACGAAGAAGGACATGCACTTCAACGACAGGACACCTGAGATTACGGTCAATCCGGAGACGTATGAGGTCCGCGTCGATGGCACGAAGATCACGAGCAAGCCGGCCGAGCGGCTGCCGCTGACGCAGCTCTACCATCTGTTTTGATGCTGCTTGACAGGTGCGGTGATCTATCGCGATGGATTTGGATGAGAGAAGGGGAGATAGTATGATTCTCACAAATGTATGCGGCACACTGGCGGATGCGCCATATGCCGGGAAAAAGGTCGATCCGCTGCAGCTCGATTATGCCGATGCACAGAAGCGCCTGCTGCGCCGTACGACGCGCGAGGGGCGTGACATCGCCCTGCGCCTGGAGCCGGAAGCCCAGCTGCGCGGCCTGCAAGACGGCGACGTCCTGTTCGAGGATGGAGATACGGTCGTCGCAGTCGAGATCCTGCCGACGCTGTCGCTCGTGGCAAAACCGGAAGGGCCGGAGGCGATTGCCCGCTTTTGCTATGAAGTCGGCAACCGCCATGCCCCGCTCTATGCACTGGGCGATTCGGCAGCGGGCGGCCTGTCCTTTGCGGTCCTGTACGATGCAGCAATGGAAGATCTCTTCCAGAAGCTTCAGGTGCCCTACGAGAAGCAGGCGGTCAAGCTCGAGGAGCGCTGCCGCCTGAAGCTCCTGTCGGGCACGCATCATCATGCACATGCGCATCATGGCCACAATGACCGTGCGGCCCTTGCGGAAGGAGAGGGGCATCATGCCTGAGTCCCGCCTGCGTGCAGAGGAAGACGCCCTCTTCCTGCTGCTGGAACTCAATGACGCGCTGTTCCCCATCGGGGCGTATGCGCACTCGTACGGCCTCGAGACGTATGTGCAGCAGGGGTGCGTTCATGATGCAGCAACGGCGGGGAAATGGCTGCGGGCGTATTTTTCGGGCAGCTTTCTCTATGGAGAGCTCTTGTCCGCCCGCCTGGCCTATGAGGCTTTTGGGGAGCCGGACGGTTTGGAAAAGCTGCTGGAGCTCGAAGCGGAAGTCCGTGCCGCGCGCGTGCCGCGGGAGACGCGCGAGGCCCTGCAGAAGCTCGGGCGGCGACTGGCCAAGAATGTCACGAAGATCGGCCTGCCGTTTGCCGCGCGTTTTGGCGATTATGTGAAGGCTGCTGAGCAGTCGTGCTCGCATCCCGTCTGCTACGGCGCACTCGCGGCCGCGCTGGCCCTGCCGGAGCGTACGGCCCTGCAGCACTATCTCTACGCACAGCTCTCTGCCCTGACGAATACCTGTGTCAAACTCATCCCGTTGTCCCAGACGGATGGCGCGCGTCTCGTCGCATCCTTCCGCACGTGCTACAGCGCCTACATCGACAGGGCCCTTGCGGCCGAAGCCGATGATCTCTGCCTTTCCTCACCGGGGCTCGACATCCGCGCCATGCAGCACGAAGTCCTGTACTCCCGCCTCTATATGTCCTGATCCAGAAACGCAAGTGAAAAAGAAAGAAGGTCCCTTATGTCCTATGTGAAAATTGGCGTGGCCGGTCCTGTCGGCTCGGGCAAGACCGCCCTCATAGAAGCGCTGACGCGCGAACTCTGCCCGCACTACAGCATCTGTGTCGTGACGAACGATATCTACACGAAGGAGGATGCTGAATTCCTAGTCAAGCACTCGGCCATGGACAAGGAGCGGATCCTCGGTGTGGAGACGGGCGGCTGCCCGCATACCGCAATCCGCGAGGATGCTTCGATGAATCTTGAGGCCGTGGAAGAGCTGACGGAGCGGTTCCCCGACACGCAGATTGTATTCATCGAGAGCGGCGGCGACAATCTCTCGGCGACGTTCAGTCCGGAACTGGCCGACGCCACGATCTTTGTCATCGATGTATCAGAAGGAGACAAGATCCCGCGCAAGGGCGGTCCCGGCATCACGAGGTCCGACCTGCTCGTCATCAACAAAAAAGACCTCGCACCGTATGTCGGGGCCGACCTCGGCGTCATGGATCGCGATTCCAAGAAGATGCGCGGCTCGCGGCCGTTCCTGTTCACGAATCTCATGAAGAAAGAGGGCGTGCCTGAGATCGTCGCCTGGATACGCCACAATGTCCTGCTGGAAGACAGCCAGGGGCCTCACGATGGGAAGGATGGAAGATGACACAGACCAATCCGTTTGGCAAGGTCTCGGAATTATCGCTGGTGCTTGCACCGGGCAAGATGCGCCATCTCTCCTTCACGGCCCCGTTCAAAGTCCTGCATCCCTTCCGTCAGGACGGCTTCCTGCAGATCATGGTCGTCAAGGTATCGGCAGGCCTCATGGCGGGGGACAGGCAGTCCATCACTATCGCCCTGGAACCCGGTACGAAGGCGGAATTCCTTTCGCAGTCCTACGAGAAGATCCATCAGATGGCGGAGGGCGAGGCTGTCCGCGAGGGCAGGGTCACGGTCGGCCGTGACGCGACGCTGTTCTATGCGCCGCTGCCCGTCCTGCCCTTTGCCGACTCCGCGTTCCGCAGCGCGTTCGCCATCGAGCTGGCCGACGAGACGAGCCGCCTGTTCTACTCCGACATACTGGCCTGCGGCCGCGCCGCCCGCGGGGAGCGCTTTGCCTATCGCCTCTATCGTTCCCGCGTGCACATCAAATCGGGCGGCAGTCTGCTCTACGCCGACAATTTCCGCTTTGCACCGCAGGAGGACGGCGCAGACTGCGAGGGCTTTACCCAGTATGAGGGATACACGCATCTCGGCAACTACGTGCTCTGCCACTTCCCCGTGCGTGAGGAAGACCTGCGCGCCTGTCTCCGGCCGATACTCGATGTGCATGACTGCCAGGCTGGCCTGACGCGCTTTGGCGAAGACGGCCTCTGCCTCAAGGTGCTCGCTAACGGCAGCGAGATGCTCGTCGCACTGCAAGCACGCATCAAGGATTTCCTGCGCCGCGCATGATGAAGGCCTGTTGGCAAGCGGATACAGATGACGTATAATAAAGAAAAATGTATTTTGCTAGGAAAACAGGAGAGTAGATCATGGAAATGAACGATAGAGCCGAGCAGGCTGTGGCGTATAAACATGGAGATTGCAATTGTGCGCAGGCCGTGCTGCTGGCATTTGCGGATGAACTCGGAAGACCGGAGGAAGAGCTCCGGGCGCTTGGCTCGGGCTTTGGCATGGGCATGGGATGCACGGAGGCGACGTGTGGGGCGCTCTGCGGCGCGAGCATCGTCATGGGCCTCTGCAACAAGAGCGGCAAGCCGACGGCGGCCATCATGCGCGAACTCCTGCACGAGTTTCAGGAAAAAGCCGGTGCCACGATCTGCAAGGACCTCAAGGGCATCGAGACGGGCAGAATGCTCTGCTCCTGTGACGACTGCGTGCGCTATGCCGTGCGCGCGGCAGAGAAGCACCTCTGATGTATTAAGAACGAATAGGCGGTATAACAGATTCAGGATGAGCTGTATGATTCCTGCAGTATACGCAGCACGATGTGGACTTTCTTGATATCTGTGACCAGTGCAAACGCCCTTACCGGGCGTTTTTTGCTGTCTTTTTTGGGGGGAAAATACGTAGCAGAGAAGGGCAGGCTGCGACCACTTTAGTCAGACTCTAGCTTTATTGTAAACTAAAATTTTTACAAAAGTTGACAATACAAAAATAAAAGCGTATCCTATGAATCATGAATATTATACGATTAGGAGAGGTTATGATGAAAAAACTTGAACTTCGCGAAATGGTGCTGTGTGCCTTGTTTATCGCCCTGATTACAGTCGGTACCTTCATCCGCATCCCGGTGGGAACCGATGTCTATACCCTGCAGTTCCTATTCACGCTGCTGGCGGGCCTGGTGCTGGGAGCTAGGCTCGGCGCAATTGCGGTCGTTGCATACATCCTGCTGGGCCTGCTCGGCGTCCCCATCTTTGCTACCGGCGGCGGTCCCGGCTACGTGCTGCAGCCGACATTTGGATATCTGCTCGGCTTCGTCCTGCAGGCTTGGTTCTGCGGGAAGTATGCCCGCAGCCTGCGTACCATCGCATTCCGATCCCTGCTGGCCGTCAATGTCGGCGGGATGGCCATTGTCTACATCCTCGGCATCGGCTGGTTCTACCTGGTATCCAATTACGTGCTCCAGGCGCCGATTGCATTCTGGACGGCTATTTTCTACTGCGGGATCTTGCAGGTCGGTCCAGATTTTCTCTTGTGCATGGCGGCAGCCGGACTGGCTCTGCGTTGCTATAAGGCCGGGCTCTGGCTTGCGATGCCGGTAGGTGCAGAACGTGCACGGATGGAAGTCAAGGAGGGCTGATCATGGGCAAAGCATTATTCATCACGGGAACAGGTACCGATATCGGCAAGACATACGTCACGGCCCTGATCGTCAAGAAGATGCGCGAGGCCGGGCTTGACGGCGGGTATTACAAGGCTGCGCTATCCGGAGCCATCCCCGATAGCGCAGGAAAGCTGCTGCCGGGTGATGCGCTCTACGTCAACCGCGTAGCGGGGCTCAGCGAGCAAACGGAGCATCTCGTCACGTATGTGTACCGGGAAGCGGTGTCTCCGCACTTAGCGGCGAAGATCAATCATCTGCCAATTGATTTTGACCGGGTGAAGGTGGATTTTGCGCGCGCCAAAGCGCGACATGATTATCTGACCATGGAAGGCAGCGGCGGCATCATCTGCCCGCTGCGCTGGGACGAGCAGCATGTCATACTCGACGACCTCGTCAAAGATCTGGGCCTGGGTGTCCTGATCATTGTCGATGCAGGCCTTGGCACCATCAACAGTGCCGTCCTGACCATCGAGCATCTGCGGGCGCGGGATATCCCGATTCGCGGGCTGATCTTCAATAAATATGTGCCGGGCAACCTCATGCAGGACGACAACGCGGCCATGATCGAGGCACTGACCGGAGTGAAGATCGTGGCGTATGTCAAAGAAGGAGATACTGATCTCGATATCGATGTGGATTTCCTAAAAAATCTTTATGCGTAAAGGAGAAGGTAAATGACAATGAACCCGACCTATGAGCAACGCGATCTAGACCTCATCTGGCATCCATGCTCACAGATGAAGGATTATGAGACACTGCCGCCTATCGTCATTGACCACGGCAAGGGAGTCTGGCTCTACGACATGCACGGCCACAAATATCTTGATATCGTCAGCTCCTGGTGGGCGAATCTTCTTGGACACTGCAATCCCGACATCAATGCGGCCATCAAGGAACAGCTCAATCAGCTGGAGCATGTCATCTTCGCAAATTTCAGTCATAAACCGGCCATTGCGTTGGCTGAGCAGCTTAACCGGATCACGCCGACGAAAATCAGGAAATTCCATTTCAACGACAATGGTTCTGCCTCGGTGGAGTGTGCTCTGAAGATGTGTTTCCAATTTTATCAGCAGGGCGGCAAGCCGGAAAAGAAGCGCTTTATGTGCCTGACGGGCGGATATCACGGTGAGACGATCGGTGCACTTTCTGTGGGTAGTATGGACCTCTACGCGAAACTCTACCAGCCGATGATGATGGACAACATCCATATCGAGGCACCGGACTGCTATCGTTGCCCGTACGGCAAGACGCGGGACCATTGCCAGTGCGAGTGCTTCGAGCATGCTGAGCAGGCGTTTGCCGCGCATGGCAGCGAGACGGCAGCGATGATTGCTGAACCACTCCTGCAGGGCAGTGCCGGCATGCGCATCTATCCGCCGCTTTATTTGCGCAAGCTCCGCCAGCTGTGCGATTGCTATGATGTCAAGCTGATCCTCGATGAGATTGCTACAGGCTTTGGCCGCACTGGGACGATGTTCGCCTGCGAACAGGCCGGCATCAGCCCGGATATCATGTGTATCTCCAAAGGGCTGACGGGCGGCTATCTGCCGATGTCGGTTACTTGTGTCAGTCAGGAAATCTACGATGCCTTCTATGCCGATTACGGTGAAGGCAGGGCCTTCCTGCACAGCCATACGTATGCGGGCAACCCGCTGGGCTGTGCGGCCGCACTGGCCGTTCAGAAGGTCTTGGCAGAGCAGCATATTCTCGCAACAGCTCGCGAGAATGCCAAATGGCTTACACAGGAAATGATGGCAGCCTTCGGTCAGCATCCACATGTCGGCGAGATTCGCCATATCGGCCTCATCCATGCCATAGAGCTTGTCGCAGACCCGCAGACGAAAAAGCCGTTCGATGTGCGCAAACGCACCGGTTACGCCATATACAAACGCGCTCTGCAGTACGGCCTGGTCCTGCGCCCGCTGGGTGATGTTCTCTACTTCAATCCACCGCTCAACATCACGCGCGACGAATTGACACAGGCCATCGAAATCACGCATAAGGCGATGGAGGATGTTCTCGGCCCTTTTCACAATCCTTGATGCTTTCATGGATTGACAGTGAGCGGCACTATCTGCTATACTGATGTTACAAGCGAATAGCGAAGGGGAGTAACCTCTTTGGCCTGCCGTCAACAAGCATGCCGCGCGAGCGGCTGGTGGCAGCATTACACATATTGATGTAATAGGTGAGACTTTCGCATGATACCCGGTTCCCCGGATACCATGCGGAAGTCTCTTTTTGTCTATGGATACCTGGAGAAAGGAATCAATCACATGGAAATCTTATCGATGCAATTCCTCATGGCCCTCGGCACGATCGTCTTGATGGACCTGCTGCTCGGCGGCGATAATGCTGTCGTCATCGCGATGGCGGCGAACAAACTGCCGGAGAATCTGCGCAAGAAGGCGATCCTCATCGGCACGGCCGGTGCCGTCATCATTCGCCTCGTCATGACGCTCGTGGCGGTATGGCTCTTGACTATCCCGTACCTGCAGGCCATCGGCGGCCTGATCCTCCTGCCGATTGCCGTGAAGCTGCTCGTGCCGGAGAAGAAGGACGAGCATGTTGAGGCGTCAGACAGCCTCATGGGTGCCGTCAAGACCATCATCATCGCCGATGCCGCGATGGGCGTTGACAATGTGCTGGCCATTGCCGGTGCATCGCACGGCAGTTTTGTGCTCGTCGTCTTCGGCTTCCTCATCAGCATCCCGATCATCGTGGGCGGCAGCACGCTCATCGGCAAGATCATGGACCGCTTCCCCGTCGTGCTCTACGCGGGTGCAGGCCTCTTGGGTTGGACGGCTGGCTCCATGATTGCCCACGACAAGATCCTCGGCACGATGATCACGAGCACCGTCGGCGACTGGGCAGCTCTTGCCATCCAGGCCGTCCTCGCCGCAGGCGTCATTCTCATCGGCTTCTGCATGAGCCGCCGCGCCAAGAGCCAGACGGCTTGAGCCTAGAGAAAAAACCTGCCTTCACCTTGATGGTGAAGGCAGGTTTTTTATGGCCAGGCGATGCCGTCGCCGTAGAAGTCACTGGGATGATCTGCAGTCTGGACGGTCATGAGGACAGGCATATCGACCTGTGCGGCAATCCACTTCTGCAAGCGGTCGGCTTCTTCTGGGCGGAGCGGCTCTTTGACGATGATTTCGACCATGAAGCGCTTGTGGTCCACTTTGTTCTCCGTTTTTGGCTGATCCTTCTGGGGCGTTACGGATGTCAATGTGCCGCCCTGGATGGACAGGACCTTGGGGAAGAGAAGGGGGGCCTGCTGGGTGAGGAGCTCGATGGTCTGCTGGTCTGCGCTCGCGCGCTTGTAGGCCGGGTAATACTGCGCGGAGAGGTTCTTGTAGGAGACTTCTTTTTCGGAAGTGCTCTGCTTCTCGAGCCGCGCATTGATGAGGTTCTGTACTTGCTCGCGGTCGAGTTCGCGCTGCCCCTGAATGACGACGAGCTCGAGGTCTTGGAGCCTGTTGTGCGCGTGCAGTTCGTCCTGAAGGGCATCAATTTCTTTCTCGGTCAGCAGCGTGCCCACGAGATCGACGGTGAGGACGTGGTCCTTTACGGTGTAGGAGACAACACTCGTCGTCTGGAAGTCCATGTCCTCGCTGATGAAGCTCTTGACCTGCATGTCGCGCAGATTCTCCTCGACCATCTGATAGGCGAGATAGATGCTCGGCGCCGTGATCAAGATGCCGAGAGCCGCCAGGATGATTCGCTGCCGCTGGAATTGTGAGGCTGCGACATCACCATGCGATGGGACGCCGAGGACTTTGAAGACGAGGAAGGCTGCGAGTGCGATGAAGAAGGCATTGATGAAAAAGAGGTACATCGCGCCGAGGAAGAAGGGGTAATGGCCAGATGCCAGCCCGTATCCGGCTGTGCAGAGCGGAGGCATCAGAGCGGTAGCGATGGCTACGCCGGGGATGACATTGCTCTTTTCCTGACGCGTATTGCCGACGGCCCCTGCAATGCCGCCGCACAGGGCGACGATGACATCCCAGATGGTAGGCGAGGTGCGTGCCAGAAGCTCGTCCGTCGAGTAGGCCAGCGGTGAGATGGCGAAGTAGAGAGAGGCCGTCAGGATGGCGAATCCCACCTGGAAGGCGAGCTTGATCATGGACTGACGGATGAAGTGCACATCGTATGTGGCCATGCCGTACCCGATGGCCACGATCCCGCCCATGAGCGGGGAGATCAGCATGGCGCCGATGATGACGGCAACGCTGTTCATGTTCAGGCCGACACAGGCAATCATGATGGCCATGACGAGGACGATGAGATTCGTCCCCGATACCGTCGCATCCGCAAGGATGCGCTGGTTGATTTCTTGGATGGAGGCGGCGCCTCCCTTTAGATTGAATAGATCACGCCACATCATTTCATCTCACATCACCTTTCACAGGAGAGATTACGTCTCATCGTTCTTCTTGTCGAATAGGTACAGATTATGCTTGCTGTTGGCAATCATGCGGATATAGCGCTCGTACTGGCGCAGGACATCGGTAAAAGAAGGCCACGCTGAGGATGTAGATCCAGCTGAAGGAGTTGAACAGTTCCTGCTTGAGGAAGGTCAGGATGGCCTTCACGCCCTCAGGCACCACGATGCATCCCAGTGCAACTGATGCAATGATGATAAGACTCGGTATAACGATATTTTTCTGTAAATTTGTCCGATACAATAAAAAGCCCCCTTATAAAGAAATAGACGGAGCCTGTCGGTGAACAGACTCCGCCTTGTAATCCAATATGTTTTCCCTATTATATCAGATTTACAGTTTAAATGCAAATTCCCACATCCATCGGATACACTGTACTGGTTTGATGTCTTGGTTTTTTATCCCCGATGTGATAGACTTCGGTATGAGATAGATCCAAGTGATCGTATTTTGGGAGGGTGACGATGAAAAAGGTGCGGATTACGGTGATGCGCAAGGCCTGCTATGAGGATCTCATGGCGAAGTACGAGAATCCGATGGAGGATGCCTGCGCGATGGAGGAAGGGCAGGTGTTCATCGCGAACGGCTGGCAGCGGCCGGAAGGGCTCTGCGAGAGTGCCTGGGAGACGATGTCGCCGTTCGTCATGGGACTCGCGCACGGTGCGGAAGATTTCTATGAGGGATGGATGAAGAATCCTCGTTCCGCGATGCTTTCGTGTAACGATGGCTTTCGCCCGGTGAGCTTCCTGTTGGAAGCATTGGATGAAGATGCTGAGAAATGAGGGATAGATATATGGAACATCTTTCCTGGCCGGACGGCAGGCAGCGCTGCTTCTGGGCCAATCCAAAGAATGAACGCTATGTCCGCTATCACGACGAGGAATGGGGCAGGCCTGTGCATGACGACGGAAAGCTCTTTGAGATGCTGCTCTTAGAATGCTTCCAGGCCGGTCTTTCGTGGGAATGCGTCCTAAACAAGCGCGAGGGGTTCCGACGCGCTTTCGCAGACTTCCATCTGGAACGGGTCTGTGCATTTACGGCAACGGATGTCGAGCGACTGATGCAGGATGATGCCATCATCCGCCACCGCCGCAAGATCGAGGCGGCCGTAGGGAATGCGCGCGTTTTCCGGGAAATCCAGCGGGAGTATGGCAGCTTTGACTGCTATCTCTGGCGGTGGACGGAAGGAAAAACTGTGCACGAGTGCGGCCTGACTACCTCGCCGCTATCTGATGCCTTGGCCAAGGATCTGAAGAAGCGCGGCATGAAGTTCGTCGGCTCAACCACGATCTACTCGTACCTACAGGCCGTTGGCGTCATCGAGTCACATGAACCCGGTTGCTTTCTTTCCGGAACCTGTCTTTCGGTATGAGCTGCATGACGGGGAGAGAATTTTGCATGAGGATGGAGATTGTTCTCCGGGTGTGGTAGAATCTATAGGTAATCCATACAATGTCATGTATTTGTGAAGGGGAATCATCATGAAGAAAATCAGTACATGCTTACTGGCGCTGCTCCTGCTGGTGGCGTCGATCTCGGTCACGCAGGCGGCGGGGCTCAATGAATTGACGGAGACAAAGGTGCAGCTGGAGGACAGCCTGGATGCGGATGGCTTTGCTGCGGCCTACAACAAGATCAGTGCCTACCCGATCGCGGGCGACTTGACGAAGCGCGTGCAGGGGAACTACATCTCGTACTTTGCCGGGATCGATGCGGGCACGGTCATGATCATCAATGCGAACCAGGTCGGCCGTCTCTCGAACATCGTCATCGCGCATCACGGTGCCATCGATACGGCGGAGCAGGAGAAGCTGCGCGTCGTCTTTGACTGCACGCTGACGGCACTGGGACTCAAGGCCGACGAGAACAACCTCTTCTTTGCAAATCAGGCCTTCGACCGCCTCGCCCTGACGAATGACACCCTGCTGGCCGCCCGCCTGCCGCGTGAGGAGACGCAGCGCACGTGGACGTTCCTCAAGGCGGTCAATCCGGAGAAGCAGGTCACGACGATCCTGATCGAAGCCGTTGTGGACCAGAATCCATGAGCAGCATGCATAGGGGAGAGGAGAAAGAAGCGATGCAGGTGGACTGGTCGCACTTCACGCTGGCCGACTTCCTGGAGCTGCGCTGGCGCCTGCTGAATGACTGGCAGGCTGTCCTTCCGGGCGGCGAGTACTTCGGCCAGGTGCGCATCGGCGATGTCTGCTACGACATCCAGATCGAGTGGCTGACTGAAGATGAGCCGGATACAGGCGATGCATCGGGTGATAAAGCAGTGGGCAGCCCTGAGCAAGACGATGATACTGAGGAAGCGGATATCGACGATCTGGAAGACTGGAATGACCTCGACGATAGCGTCGACGGCATGGAGCTCATGGTCACGATGAGCCCGTTCTTCCCGCATGATGAAGATGAGGCTGAACCGCCCTACGATGAACTCGTACCCGGCATGCCCTACGACACGCAGCACGGCGCGAGCCTCATCGACAGCCGCAGGCATTTCCTGCAGCTGACCTACGAGAGCTTCGTTGAGCTTGCCGAGCGCAGCATACTGGAGATTATCGCCCGCTTCCCGCGCCTCCAAGCCGCGGCCATGCAGCAGACCGGCTTCTGGGACCGCCATGACGCCATCCTCTGCAAGCTGCGGGGCCGCGATGAAGAAGGGCGGTGAGCGCCTAAAAGATCCGCGTGCCACAGTATGAAAAAGAAAAGAGCTTGCTGCTCGACTGATGCAGCAAGCAAAAAAGCTCCTGGCATATGCCGGGAGCTTTTTGATTGGGAAAGAGTCGGAGTGAGAACAGGAGGACCGAGGATCAGGCGAAGGGGTTCTCGCTCGGGTAGAGCATGCCTTTCGGCTGATTGAAGGAGACATCGCCGACGCCGAGGTACTTGAGGATGGAGAAGATCGTCTTGCCGAAGTGGCCAAAGGCGACGGCGCCGTGATGCGGGAAGCGCTTCTCGATGAGGACATGGCGGTAGAAGCGGCCCATCTCCGGGATGGCGAAGATGCCGATGCCGCCGAAGGAATTCGTGGCAGCTGGCAGGACTTCGCCCTCAGCGATGTAGGCGCGCAGCTGGCCGTCAGCCGTGCTCTGCAGGCGGAAGAAGGTGATGTCGCCGTCGGCGATGTCGCCCTCGAGCGTGCCGCGCGTGATGTCCGGTGTATTGCCGTCCTCGAGCAGGCGGTTCTGGATCAGCTGGTACTTGACGCCGCCCTTGCGGAGCTTGCAGAGCGGGGTGTTGCCGCAGTGGAAACCCATGAAGGTATCCTGGAGCGTGTAGTCCTTCGTACCCTTGATGTTTGCTTCGAAGAGATCTTTCGGCACGGAGTTGTTGATGTCGAGCAGCGTGACGGCATCCTGCGAGACGCAGAGCCCGATGTACTCGGAGAGGGCACCGTAGATGTCGACTTCGCAGGCGACGGGGATGCCGCGCGAGACGAGGCGGCTGTTGACGTAGCACGGCTCGAAGCGGAATTCCGTCGGGAAGGCTGGCCAGCACTTGTTGGCAAACGCGACGTACTTGCGCGCGCCCTTGTGCTCTTCCATCCAGTCCATGAGCGTCAGCTCATACTGTGCCATGCGCGGCAGGAGATCCGGATACGGATTGCCGCCTTCGGTGCCGAGCTCTGCCGTCATGTCGGCGACGACATCCTTGATGCGCGGGTCATTCTCGTGCGCACGGTAGGCGACGAGCAGATCGAGTTCAGAGTTCTCCTCAATCTCGACACCGAGGTCGTAGAGCGGCTGGATCGGGGCATTGCAGGCAAAGAAGTCCTGCGGGCGCGGGCCGAACGTGATGATCTTGAGGTCTTTGAGGCCGAGCAGAGTGCGTGCGACCGGCTGGAACTCCGCAATCATGTCGGCAAGCTCTTCCGCCGTGCCGACCGGGTACTCGGGGATGAATGCCTTGAGGTGGCGCAGGCCGAGGTTATAGGAGCAGTTGAGCATGCCGCAGTAGGCATCGCCACGGCCGTTGATGAGGTTCTTGCCCGTCTCTTCGGCAGCGGCCACGTACATGACCGGGCCGTCGAACTCGCGTGCGATCAGCGTCTCTGGCGTCTCCGGGCCGAAGTTGCCGAGGAAGACGACAAGGGCATTGCAGCCGGCGTCCTTGGCTTCTTTGACAGCGGCCAGCATGTCGCGCTCGTTCTCGACCGTCTTCTTCACTTCGTAGAGGTCGCCGTATTTCTTCTCGTAGGCCGAGACGATGGCCTGGCGGCGGTTCTCCGAGAGAGAGATGATGAAGCAGTCGCGGCTGACCGAGATGATGCCGCATTTGAGATCAGGGATGTTGCTCATGTTCATGGTGAAACGCTCCTTTTGATGAAGATTGGGCTGCGGTGACTCTGGGGAGTGCATCGCGCCATTGCTTGTCGTTTTATTGGCGTGCATGTGCACGCTCATCACGGTTATTAGAATAGCACCTCTTTTCTGGCTTGTCAATTGTTTGATTCGATTTTTATTTTATTTTTGCCAGGTTTGCGGCTGAAATGCGTTTTTCTTCCATATAAGCGCCAATATAGAGCGGCGAAATCATGAATTTGAGAGGTATAACGAATGGATATGCGAGGAAATTACACACATTGCGATGAAATAAAAATTGAATTATCGTATTGACGAGTGGTTTTCCTTGTGCTATATTGAGTACATGAAAAGCGTTCATGTGCACGCAAAACAAAGGCGGGCACCAAGGAGGAAGGAATCATGCGTTATCTGATCGGTATTGACATCGGCACTTCGGCGACGAAGACGGTCTTATTTGATGAACGGTGTCATGTCGTCACGTCGGCTTCTCAGGAATATCCACTCTACCAGCCACAGAATGGCTGGGCAGAGCAGGAGCCGCTCGACTGGTACAATGCGGTGCTGGTGACGATCCGCAAGGTCGTCAAGGACTCAGGTGTTGCGCCGGAGGACATCAAGGGCATCGGGCTCTCGGGGCAGATGCATGGCCTCGTCATGCTCGACGAGAAGAACGAGGTCATCCGTCCGTCCATCATCTGGTGCGACCAGCGCACGGGCAAGGAGTGCGAAGAAATCACGGAGCGCGTCGGCCGCAAGCGCCTCATCGAGATCACGGCGAATCCGGCGTTGACGGGTTTCACGGCCTCGAAGATTCTCTGGGTCCGCAACCACGAGGCGGAGAATTACCGCCGCTGCCGTCACATCCTCTTGCCGAAGGATTACATCCGCTTCCGCATGACGGGCGAGTACGCGACGGAGGTCTCCGACGCGAGCGGCATGCAGCTCCTCGATATCCCACATCGCTGCTGGTCGGATGAAGTGCTCGAGAAGCTCGAGATCGACAAGGCTCTCTTGCCGAAAGTCTATGAGTCCCCGGAAGTCACGGGCACCATCAGCAAAGAATTTTCGGAAAAGACGGGCTTGTCAGTAGATACTGTCGTTGTCGGCGGTGCCGGTGACAACGCAGCGGCAGCTGTCGGCACGGGCATCGTCTTTGACGGGCGGGCCTTCACGACAATCGGCACGAGCGGCGTCGTCTTCGCGCATACGAGCGAGCCGCGCATCGACCCGCAGGGCCGCGTGCACACCTTCTGCTGCGCCGTGCCGGGCTGCTGGCACGTCATGGGCGTCACGCAGGCGGCGGGCCTCTCGCTGCGCTGGTTCCGCGACAACCTCGCGGAAGGTTACAAAGACAAGGCCGTGCGCCTCGGCTGCGACTCCTATGATCTCATCAACCAGGATGTCGAGAAGGTGCCAATCGGCAGCCGCCGCCTGATCTACCTGCCGTATCTGATGGGCGAGCGCACGCCACATCTCAACCCGAACTGCCGCGGCGTCTTCTTCGGTCTCTCGGCCATCCACACGAAGGCCGACATGTTGCGCGCCGTCATGGAAGGCGTCAGCTATTCGCTGCTCGACTGCTTCGACATCCTGCGCGAGATGAAGGTCAACGTCAAGGAGATGATGGCCTGCGGCGGCGGCGGCAAGAGCCGTGTCTGGCGCCAGATGCTCGCAGACATGTACGGCTGCGAAGTCAAGACGATCAAGGCGCAGGAAGGCCCGGCACTCGGCGTTGCCATCCTCGCAGGCGTAGGAGCAGGCATCTTCCCCGATGTGCAGACGGCCTGCAAGGAGTTCATCGAGCAGGACACCTGGTGCCAGCCCGATGCCGCAGCGCATGCCTACTACGAGAAGGGTCACGCGCTCTATCAGAAGCTCTATCAGAAGCTCAAGGACTGCTACGAGGACTTGGCTGCTCTATGAGATAGATGGTGTATAGGATAAAGGAGTGTATAGAATGACGGAGGGAATCATGGATAACAAGATGGAAACCGATGCACAGAAGCGCGCATCATGGGTTCGCAAATGCATTTACTTCGCGGCTGGCATGGCCGGCCTGCTCTTCGGCCTTGACCAAGGCGTCATCTCGGGCGCACTGCCGTTCATCAGCCAGGAATGGGGGCTCTCGAGCCAGGAACAGGAATGGGTCGTCAGCTCGATGATGGTCGGCGCTGCGACAGGTGCAATCATTGCTTCGTTCCTTGCCCGCGGCATCGGCCGCAAGAAGAGCTTGATCATCGGCGCTTCTCTGTTCATCGTCGGCTGCATCGGCTCTGGCATGGCGGCAAATGCCTCGATGCTCATCGGCTTTCGTCTGATCCTCGGCCTCTCGGTCGGCATCGCCTCCTACACGGCACCGCTGTACCTCGCGGAGATGTCGGATAAGGATGCGCGCGGCAAGGTCATCTCGGGCTATCAGCTCATGGTCACGGTCGGCATCCTGGCCGCCTTCCTCTCGGATACGGCCTTCAGCTATACGGGCGACTGGCGCATGATGCTGACGGTCATCGCCATCCCGGCTATCATCCTCATCCTGACCGTTTCGCGCCTGCCGGATAGCCCGCGCTGGCTCGCGACGAAAGGCCGCTTCGCAGAAGCCTCGAAAGTCCTCAACTCGCTGCACGCCAGTGCCAAGGTCGCAGAAGAAGAACTCGCTGATATCAAGGATGCCCTCAAGGTCAAGCAGGCTGGCTGGCATCTCTTCAAGACCAACAAGAATGTCCGCCGCGCAGTATTCCTCGGCGTACTCCTGCAGGCCATGCAGCAGTTCACAGGCTTCAATGTCATCATGTACTATTCGCCGAAGATCCTGAGCCTTGCGGGCTTCTCGAGCACGGAAGACCAGATGATCGGCACGGTCCTCAACGGTATCGTCTTCACGCTCTCCACGTTCATCGCCATCGGCATGGTCGATAAATCCGGCCGCAAGCCGGCGTTGAAGATTGGCTTTGGTGTCATGGCACTCTCGATGGCTGCTGTCGGCATCTGCATGTCCATGCTGGAATCCGGCACGGCACCGGCTTGGGTATCGTACTTCGCTGCCGTCATGACGATGGTCAGCATCGCAGGTTTCGGCATGAGCGCAGGCCCGATTGTCTGGGTCCTCTGCTCTGAGATTCAGCCGCTCAAGAGCCGCGAGTTCGGCATTGCCTGCTCGACGATGACGAACTGGATCACCTGCGCTATCGTCGGTGCGACGTTCCTCTCGCTCGTCGATACGCTCGGCTCGGCACATACCTTCTGGCTCTACGCCTTCCTCAACGGCTTCTTCATCGTCCTGACGATGGCCTTTGTCCCGGAGACGAAGAACGTCACGCTCGAGCAGATTGAGAAGAACCTCATGTCTGGCAAGAAGCTGCGCGATATCGGCTGCTGAGTGCCTGAAAGCGATTAGGGACAGATGTCCTTTTATGGAGACGCATTGTCCTATAAAATGAATGATATGACGATACGTTCTAGTGAATATATTCAGAGGAGAGATACTATGAAATCTGTAACGGAAGAAGCATTCCGTCCGTATGGACGCGTCCTGCCGCTTGAGACGAAGGAGTTCTGCGAGGCGCTGAAGAAGATCGATATCCCGGCGGAGGGGACGGTCTACGAGCCGTCTGTCGCATCGTTCGAGGAGCTGCCGCTCTTCAAGGAGCTGACGGAGAAGACGTACGGCGAGATGCCGACGGAGCTTGGCCACTGCAGCGGCCACAACGAGGCCCTCAATGCGCTCGAGTATCACCGCTCGTCGGAGATCGACATCGCGGCGACGGACCTCGTGCTGATGGTTGGCCGCCAGCAGGACATCGATCCGGAGACGTTGACGTACGATACGAGCAAGGTCGAGTGTTTCTTTGTGCCGGCTGGCACGGCTGTCGAGCTCTACGCGACGACGCTCCACTTCGCTCCGTGCGGCATCGATGGCCAGGAGTTCCGCTGCGGTGTCGCCCTGCCGCGCGGCACGAATGAGGCACTCAAGAACCCCATTGCCAAAGAGGGGGAGGACCGCCTGCTGTTCGCGGTCAACAAGTGGCTGATCGCTCACGCAGAGAGTGGCCTCGATAAGGACGGCGCCTTCATCGGCCTAAAGGGCGAGAATCTCACGCTCTGATCCTCTACAGAACGGTACAGAATGGTTGAATGAACCCCGGGAAGCTGCATCGCATGGCGATGCGGCTTTTCTTTTTGTCTGGTACCATCGCCATCCATGTGTAAATCTGCTACAATAGAGGAAGTGAATTATTGGAGGAAAAAACATGGTTACCATGAAAAAGATAGCAGAACTCTGCGGTGTCTCGCGCGGGACGGTGGACCGCGCCCTGAATGGCCGCGGCAGGGTCAATGCGGAGACGGCGGCGATGATCAAGAAGATGGCGGAGCAGCTCGGCTACGAGCCGAATCCTGCGGGCAAGGCGCTGGCGGCGCGGAAGAATCACCCCGTCATCGGCGTTCTGCTGCCGTCGGAGGGCAATGCCTTCTTCAACGATGTCATTCATGGCATGGACCGCGCGGCATCTTCGTATGCCATCTACGGCCTGACCGTCCGCTACTACCCGATGAAGGGCTACGATGTCGACAAGCAGCTGCACCTTATGGAGCAGATGAAGGGAAAGGTCAATGCGCTGATCATCAGCCCCATCGATGATGTGCGCATCGCCAAGGCCATCGATGAATTCGTCGATGCGGGCATCTTCGTCGTGACGGTCGTTAATGACATCAAGAGTTCCAAGCGCCACTGCTACGTCGGCAGCGATTACTTCAACGGCGGCGAGACAGCCTGCGCCTTGCTCGACGCTCTGCTCGGCGGCAAGGCGAAAGTCGGCATCGTCATGGGCAGCCGCCAGGTCCTCGGTCACTGCGAGAGGCTGGAGGGCTTCCGGCACCGCATGGAAAAGGCCCCGGGCTTCTCAATCGTAGACATCATCGAGAACGGCGATGATGAGATCTGCTCGTATGAGCGGACGAAGCACCTGCTCGACGACCACCAAGACATATCGGCGATGTTCCTGCTCGCGGGCGGTGTCTACGGCGCCTGCCGCGCCATCATGCAGCTGCCGGAGCAGGAACGCCCACTGACGATTGCCTTCGATAGTGTGCCCTCGACGGTCGAGATGATGCGCAAGGGCATCGTCAAGGCTATCCTCTACCAGCATCCGACGCGCCAGGGGCGCATGGCCATCAGTATCGCCTTTGAGTATCTCGTCAACGGCAGGATGCCGGACAAGAAGAACTACATCATGAAGAACGAGATCCGGCTGCTCGAGAATCTCTGAGCCCCCGTCTCTTCTGACAGACAGGTCTGCGCTTGCGCAGGCCTGTTTTCTATTATCTTTGACATATCCGCTCTGACTTTGACAAAAACGCTTACATATGTTAATATTGAAACATGAGTTTTACATTTGTCAAAGATAAAGGCGGGGCGTCTTGCGCGCACTGCCTGTCGATAGGGGGTCTTCTTCATGCATATCTTATCCAGAAGGATTGGGCGCCTGCCCTTTGTCTTGGTGAGTATCCTGCTCTACCTTTCGGTGCCGCTCTACTATGCGGCCTGGGAGTATGAGACTGTCTCGCCGTACGTCATGGAACCGACGGGGCTCATCATGGGGCTTTTTGCCATACTCGGCAGCGGCATCCCGTTCTGCTTTGGCCATCAGATTGGCGTGCTGGACTCCCTGGAGTTCACGGCGCCGTTTGCGCTCCTCTTGCTGCTCGTCACGCTCTGGCGCTGCAACGACTGCCGCGCGAGCAGGCTGCTGCTCATCGGCCAGTGCCTGCCGCTCGTGAACCTTCTGACACTCGTCTACCTGACGGTCAGGGAGCGCGCGGTGCGTCCGGCCCGCCGCTATGCCGACCATCGGCCGGTGGAGCGCGATCAGGAGCCGGTCACTGTCCGCTGGTCTGAAGCGCATCGCCACATTGCCTGAGAAGGCTTTTGCTGAGTGCTGCGCTTGCCCGCAAAACGGACCAATGTTAAAATGAAGATGACGATTTACGCGATTTACGATGATACGATGGAAAAGAGAGGGAACGATCGTGAAATTCTGTGATAGACTGCTGCAGCTGCGCCGCGCGCGCAAGCTCACGCAGAAGGATGTGGCGGCGGCCTGCGGCATCACGCGCCAGACGTACAGCGGCTATGAGTCGGGGGAGCGCTACCCCAAGAAGAAGGAGATGTACCAGGTCCTCGCGGACTTCTTCGAGGTCGATGTCGCATATCTCTACACGGACCGGGAGATGTTCCTCGATGCGGCGCACGAGCAGTACGGCAGCCGCGGCATGGCGCAGGCACAGGAACTCGTGAGCCAGCTGGCGGGCATGTTCGCGGGCGGCGAGCTCTCTGACCAGGACCGCGAGGCCGTCATGCGCTCGCTCGAGAAGGCCTACTGGCTGGCCAAGGAGGACAACCAGAAATACACGCCGAAGAAGTACAGGAAGTGATGGGATGGATTCGATACAGCTCTATGAGGCCGTGCGGCGCATCCAGCCGAGTGCCAGCCACGCGATGATGGCGCTCGCGCAGGAGCTCGGCATCCATGTCGAATTCGCCGATGACTACAAGGACCTGCTCGGCATGTACTTCAACCGCTGGCACCACCGCTTTATCTTCCTCAACAGCCGCCTTGACGAGGACTGGCTGCCGATGGTGCTCGCGCATGAGATCGGCCACGACCAGCTGCACCGCGAGCTCGCGAAGACGGGACTGCAGGAGTTCGAGCTCTTCCGCATGAGCAGCCGCACGGAGTACGAGGCGAACGCCTTTGCCTCGCATCTCCTGCTCGACAACGATGAGGTCTACCGCCTCGTGCGGGCGGGCGAGGATATGGAGACGATCTCGAAGCGCTTGCGCTGCAACATCAACCTCATGCTCATCAAGATGCGCGAGATGGTCGCGCTCGGCTACGACCTGCGGCTGACCGACACGGCAGACAGCCAGTTCTTCAAGAAGGTCCGCGCCTGAAGCAGTATCCAGATAGAAAAATCCTGCCCACATCGCGGCTTGCGGTGTGGACAGGATTTTTTGCTTGCTTGTCATTTCTTGCGCGGGTAGACGCCGATGGTCCATTCGTTGAGGATGGGCAGGCGCTCGCCGAGCTTGCGGCAGATGGCCGCTGCCCCCATGGAGAGCCCGAGGATCGCGAAGTAGAAGAGGATCGCGACGGGGGCCGTCATGAGGTGGCCGCTCTTCTGGAGCAGCGTGGCCGCGTAGGTGATGAAGAGCGGGTGGACGAGGTAGGCGAAGTAGGAGTGGCGTCCGAGCTGGTGCAGGACAGGATTGAGCCAGGAGGGGTACTTCTGGTACGTGAAGATCGTGAAGAAGAAGACCGAGCTGGCCAGCGTGTAGAAGAGTCCCGCCGGGCTCAGCTGATGGGCCGTGTTGATGGCCTCGAACGGCGTGTAGCCCGTCTCGACGATCAGCTGGTAGTAGTAGGCCAGGAGCCAGATGAGCGATGCCCAGAAGAACACCGTGATGGCGCGCCTGTTCTCCTGCATGAAGCGCTGGAATCCCTTGATGTGCACCGCCAGATAGCCGCCGAGCACGAAGATGAAGACGTAGTGCACGACCCAGTAGTTCAGGCGGTACATGAGGAACGGCTTGAGAAAGGAATGGTCGGGCAGCGCGTAGACGAACGTGTTGAACGCGACGGAGAAGCTCGACCAGTAGTCGAAGCCCAGCTGCGCGACGAAGAGCAGGATCAGGCTGGCCTTGCCCGCACGCCGCACGATGGCAATCCAGAGCGGCATGAGCAGGTAGAACCAGATCAGGATCACGAGGAAGTAGAGCTGGTATTTCGCCGTGCCGAAGAACAGGATGCTCAGGAGGTGCAGCGGGTCGGGGAAGCCGACGCCGTAGAAGAGGCCATCGTGCAGGAGGTAGAAGGCGGACCAGACGAGGTACGGCACGAGGACCGTGCGGAAGCGCTTCTTCATGAAGGCCCTGTAATCGAGCGGTTCATCGATGTTGAGGTTGTAGAAGAGCCCGAAAGCCGAGAGGAAGAAGAAGATGGGCACGCTGAAGCGCGAGGCCACCTCCAGCAGGGCAATCAGATGGATGTTGGCCGTCTGGTTCATGAGGTACTGCGAACCGACGTGGATGGCGATGACACCCATCATCGCGATGCCGCGGATGTATTCGATGGCAGGCAGGCGTGGTTTCCTCTTTTTCGCGGGGGCCGCTGCCCGGGATTCTTGCTCAGCCAAAAGAAAAACTCCTTACTTCTTGTGTTGCGGGCTGAACTGGCTTTGTCAGCTTGTTCAGTCGCTGAGGATGAAGTCGATGTGGACGTTGGCCGTCAGGGAGAGGCTGCCCGGCGCGATCGGCGTGGCGGCGTCCTTGGCAACGGCCATGAGCATGTTGCCACCGAAGCGGCGCGTCTCGATGTAGCCCGTGCTCTCGCTGACATTTTGGATGCCGACGATGCGCTTGCCGAGGCCCTTGGCGATGATGTCCGCTTTGTCGCGCGCATCCTGGATGGCGTTCAGCAGGGCGACCTTGCGGACAGCCTTCGTGTCGCTTGCTGAGAAGTCGAGCGAGTTGATCTCGTTGGCACCGTTGCTCAGGGCTGCGTCGATGACCTTGCCCGTCAGCTTGATGTCGCGCACGACGACGATGACAGAGTTGTTGACCGTGTAGCCGGTCACTTCATTGCGGTGGTCCTTATCCGTGCTGTAGTTCGGGTAGAAGGAGTAGTTGCGCGTCTGGATGTCCTTCTCCTCGATGCCGAGGCCGCGGACAGCTGCCTGGATCTGGTTCGATACCCAGGCATTGTCGTTCTGTGCCTTGGCTGCATCCTTGCCCTGCGTCGTCACGCCAATCGTGACGGTCGCCATGTCCGGCGCCGCCGTGCCCGTGCCCTGGCCGTCGATCGAGAGCGTCGGGCGCGGCGTTTCCTGCTGCGGTGCGGCAAAGGCTGCGCTGCAGCTCATTAGGAAGAGCGCGCAGACGAGCGTGAGGATGTGAACTGTCTTTTTCATGGTAAAACCTCCAATCATTTGGTAAAGATGGCTCTATTCTAGCACATTTTCCACGCTGGCGCATGAAAATTCGCTGGAATGTCCGTGAATCGTAGACAGCAGAGGGGCGGAGGAGTGTGTGCTTTCTGTTTTTTTCGCAAATAGCGGCAGGATTATCGGGGCAGAGGGGAGAATATAAAAAAAACAAGATAAATGCATGTGATGTGTATAATGTATTATAGATGAGAATTTCAGATAGGAGATGCTTTATCATGATGGCGTTGAATTTCCAGGCGGCCAAGCACAAGAAGATGATCATGGAGCGCACGAAGAACTGCACCGTGCGCCTCGGCGATGTCAGCAAGCTCTATCCGGAGGGCTCCATTGTCTGGATCACCTCGGGCAAGAAGGGCGAGCCGAAGCACCGCATCTACACGGCCTACCTCGACAAGGTCCGCGTCAAGACGATGGGCACGCTGACGAGTGCCGATCTCGGCCACCAGAACCCCGAGATCAATTCGCGCGAAGAGCTCATCGCGGACTTCGAGCGCATCTACAAGCGCCGCATCCTCATGGAGGATACGGTGACGGTCATCTACTTCAGCGAGGTGCACAACGATCTCAACGATGAGAAGGACGACTCGGCGGAGTGACTTTTGGGCAGAACGAAAGGGATGGGCGGGGATTTTCCCCGTCCAAAACTTTTTTTCAAAAAGGTGTTGACAATGTGCGGCATCGTCCGTATAATAATACATGTCACTGAAACACAGCGGCACAAAAGAAGAACGGCCCGGTAGTTTAGTTGGTTAGAATGCCGCCCTGTCACGGCGGAGGTCATGGGTTCAAGTCCCATTCGGGTCGCCATCTTGCCTCGGTAGCTCAGTCGGTAGAGCAGGGGACTGAAAATCCCCGTGTCAGTGGTTCGATTCCGCTCTGAGGCACCACTTGACATCATGCCCGCTATGCGGGCTTTTTTCGTATGTATATATCGGAGGTATTCAATGGAGGCCCTTCTCGCTTCGTTTCTAGTGGTCTTCCTGGCAGAGCTTGGGGATAAGACGCAGCTCATTGTCATGGCGTTCACGGCCAAGTACCGCTGGCAATCTGTCTTTGCCGGCATGACGATCGGCATCTTCCTCGTGCATTCGCTGGCTGTAGCTGTGGGCTCTCTGGCAGGACAGCTCATCCCGGTCCATCTCATGACGGTCATCGCATCCTGCTTGTTCATCGGCTTTGGCGTCTGGACGCTGCGCGGTGACGATGAGGAAGAAGAGGAGGCGGCAACGTCGCGCTTCGGTCCGCTGCTGACGGTCGCCATGACGTTCATCGTCGGTGAGATGGGCGACAAGACGCAGTTCGCGGCGATGACGATGGCAGCGCAGTATGATTCCTGGCCAATGGTCCTCTTGGGAGCTGTGGTCGGCATGGTGCTCGCTGACAGTCTCGGCATCCTTGCGGGGGCTTTCCTGCACCGTAAATTGCCGGCCAGGAAGATGCGCTACCTGTCGGCTGGGATCTTCCTGTTCTTCGGTGTGTTGGGCCTGCTGCAGAGCGCGTTCCAGGGCGTGTTCGCGTGACCGTTTTCCTTGTATTTTCCAGATTGTGATGTATAATGAGTGTAGTTTGAGATATCGATAAAAAGAAAGGAAGACTTGCAAACATGGAACAGTTTTCGACGATGTTCTTGGAGTTCATTGCCTCGTGGGGGTACTTCGCGATTGCCATCCTCATGGCTGCGGAGAATGCCTGCATCCCGATTCCCAGTGAGCTCATCCTCGGCTTTGCGGGTTATCTGATCTTCTCGGGGCAGCTGACATTTGCAGGCGCCCTGACGGCGGGCATGGTCGGCGGCATGCTCGGCTCGATCTTTGCCTATCTCGTCGGCCATTACGGCGGACGCAGTTTCGTCGACCACTACGGCCATTACTTCTTCATCAAGAAGTCGCATGTCGATGTCGCGCAGAACTGGTTCGACAAGTACGGCCTCAAGGCTGTCTTCTTCAGCCGCATGCTGCCGGTCGTGCGCACGTTCATCTCGTTGCCGGCAGGCTTTGCGCATGTTGACATGAAGCGCTTCCTCATCCTGACGTTTGCGGGCGCACTGCCTTGGACGGCCCTGATCCTCTACGCCGGCATGATGCTCGGCGAGAGCTGGAAGGTCCTCACGCAGATCGGCCATGAGGCGAGCATTGTCTTCGTCGTGGTCGCCGCCATCGTCATCGGCGCCCTCTACATCCGCCATAAGAAGAGAAAAAACGCGCAGGAAAGCGTTGACGCAGAGTAAACACAAAGAAAGAAAAGCCATCTCCGAGTCCATGCGGCTTGGAGATGGCTTTTTGTTGCGCGCTTCTCAGCGCAGCAGGAAGAAGAGCGCGGGGAAGATGACGGGCAGGAAGGCCGCTGTCGTGATGACGAAGGAGGCGACGGAGAGGTCGGTCGTCAGGTGGTAGAGGCGCGCGGTAAGCACGGCGTTGATGGCCGTCGGGCAGAAGGCGCAGATCAGCAGGGTGCCCTGTACGACAGGATCGCTGACGAAGAGGTAGATCAGCACGCCGAAGATGGCCGGTGTGATCACGAAGCGCAGGGCGGTCAAGGAGCGCACTTGGCGCTCGTAGCGGCGCACTTGCCCAAAGTCAATGAGGAAGCCGACGGGCAGCATGGCAATCCAGGCGGCGATGTGGACGAGTCCCTGGAAGACGGTGCCGAGCGCGGCCGGGCGAGCGATGCCGAAGGCGTTGAACAAGAGCCCCACCGCGATGCCGAGCAGGCTCATCTGATTGAGCGAGAAGAACATCTCGCAGAAGCTCCTGAAGCGGTTCGTCTTGCGGATGGCGTGCGTCTGCTTTATGTAGCAGTACTGGGCCATCGGGAAGATGACGAGCACGAGCATGATGTTCTGGCACGTGCCGATGATCTGCGTGTAGGCGAAGCCCTGCTCAGCATAGAGGATGAAGGCGCAGACGCCGCCGAGCGTGCCGATGTTCGAGAGCATGGCACTCGCGACGTAGGCGCCGCGGTCGAGCCAGCTCGCATAATGCCTGGCGAAGAGCAGGCTGCCGATGGCGCCCGGCACGAGGATCAGCAGGAAGCCGAAGAGCGGGACGATCAGCAGGTTCCACGAGATCGGCAGGACCCAGAAGCTCAGCAGGGCGAGGATGGTGTAGATGCAGACGACGTTGAAGCGGATGAGCTTGTTGATGGACTCGTCAGAGACGAGATGGCGCTGGTGCAGGTAGTAGCCGACGGCCAGCGGCGCGATGAGGTCGGTCAACACGAAGATCAGCCGCAGATTCATAGCGTCCATGTGGTCACTTCTTTCTAGATATCGGATCGATAAATTACGTTATCACATTAATCCTAGCATGTTTGGAAGGGCTTGTAAATCGAGGGGCTTGTGTTATACTTTGCATGAGGCAATGGGGCCTCGGGAATCAGGAGGGGTATTGTGCGTAATCTCGTCATTGGATCGTGTCTCTTGTCCCTGGCCGGGAGCATCTGGGGCGGCATGTTCATCGCCGTGCGGCTCGCAGTCTTTGTCATCCCGCCGGTGCCGCTTGTCTGGATGCGCTACGGGACGGCGCTGCTGGCCCTGACCATCCTGATGGTCATTACGCATTCGTCCTGGCATATCGACAAGAAGGATTGCAAGCTGTTGCTCTTGTCCGCTCTTTCCGGCCAAGTGCTCTCCATCGTGACGCAGGAGACGGGTACGATGATGACTTCCGCGCAGACGGGCTCGGTCATCACGGCTGCCACGCCCGCGTTCATGGTCGTCTTCGGCTATGTCCTTCTCCATGAAAAACTCACGGCAGGGCGGATCATCTCCGTCGTTCTCGCCACGATCGGCGTTCTGTTCATCGTCCTGGATCCGGATAACTTTGAGATCAATCCGCTCGGAGGACTCTCGCTGTTCGTGGCAGCCGTCACATGGGCCTTCATGTCGGTCCTCTTGAAATTCCTTTCGGAGTATCCCGTCATCACGGTGACGTTCTACAGCGTGCTCATCGCCTTCTTGACGCTGACGCCGTACGGCCTTTACTGGCTGCTGACTTCTGCGGATTACGCGGCGATGTCAGCGCCGTCCGTCTGGGGCTCGGTGCTCTACCTCGGCTTCATCTCGACGACGGCCGGTTTCTGTCTCTGGAACAAGGGGCTCCTCTATATGGATGCCTCGCTTGGCGGTCTCTTCATGTTCTTCCAGCCGACCGTCGGGACGTTCCTCGGCTGGCTGCTGCTCGCTGAGCCAGTCACGCTCTACTTCTGGATCGGCTTCACGCTGATCGCAGTCGGTGTCGTGCTCGCGCTGCGCGGAGGCAATACGACGGCTGCCGAGAAGCTCGCGCGCTGTCATCAGGACAGCGGGAAGGCCTCACACCCCGGCGGAGCCTGAATGCGATGGCACTTGAATAATGCTTGCATTCGAGCGCAGCTCGTGGTATACTAATTTAGTCGCTGAAAAGCGAAGATGTAACTCTGCTCCTCGTAGTGGGGGAGCCAAAGACCAAAGAGGGAGGTGATTTCGTGAGAAAGTACGAAGTCATATTTATCGTGAAACCGATGGAAGAGGATGCAACGAACGCTGTCATCGAGAAGTTCAGCAACCTGATCCAGAACAACGGTGGTACTATCGATAAAGAAGATCGCTGGGGCAAGAAGCGTCTTGCTTATGAGATCAAGGACTGCACGGAAGGTTTCTACTGCCTGTTCAACGTTACGTGTGAGCCGGCATGCGTTGCTGAGTGCGACCGCGTCATGAAGATTACGGACGAGATCCTCAAGCACATGATCGTCAAATCCGACGAGGAGTGAGCGAGAGACTTGTAGAAGTCTTCAATTTCTTTAAGATGTACTACACCATATGGGTGTCAGGGAGGCATACCTCATGAACAAGGCAATACTGATTGGACGTCTGACTCGTGATCCTGAGGTCCGTTATACGCAGTCTGGTGTGGCTGTATGCACATTCACACTGGCTGTTGACCGCCGTTTCGCTCGCAGAGATGCCAATGATGGCCAGCCAACGGCGGATTTCATTCCCATTGTGACCTGGCGCAAGCTTGCTGAGATCTGTGGTAACAACCTGATCAAAGGCCGCCGCATCTCGGTGGAAGGCCGCATCCAGGTCAGGAACTACGAGGCACAGGACGGTTCGAAGCGTTATGTGACCGAAATCGTAGCAGATGAGATCGAGTTCCTCGATTCGAGAAACTCGGCTTCGCACGAGGGTGGTTTCGGTGGTGCTCCGGCACCACAGCAGCCGCCGCAGTCCAAACCGACTGATGCTGGCTCGTTTGGTCCGTCTATCCCTGATGAAGAAATCCCATTTTAAGACTGGAGGGGAATTACTTTGATGAGACGTGACAGAGGCAGAAGACCTCGCAGAAAGGTCTGCTCGTTCTGCGTAGACAAGGTCGATCATATCGACTATAAAGACGTTGCAAAACTGCGCCGCTTCGTTACGGAGCGCGGCAAGATTTTACCGCGTCGTATCTCCGGCAACTGCGCTAAGCATCAGCGTCAGGTGACGGTTGCAATCAAACGCGCACGCAATATCGCACTGCTGCCGTTTACTGCAGAATAAGATGATGAAGTGCTGTACCTCGGTACAGCACTTTTTTTGTTGAGTATCCCGTATGGAAAGGGGGAACATCATGCATAGGCGCATCGAGAGTGCCATGACCATGATGACAGATCCACGTCATTTCAAACTGCGCCTCTTCATTGAAGGCAATATCATCGGCATTGCCACGGGCATGGTTATCGCATTGTTCCGCTATCTGCTGGAGCTGTCGGAGGAATACCTGCCCGTGCTCTACCGCTGGCTGCCGGAGCACATCGCCTGGATTCCCGTGTGGTTCCTGCTGCTGGCCATCTGTGGCTGGGTCCTCTACCGCATCGTGCGCAGGGACGGCATGACCTCAGGGTCAGGCATCCCGCAGATCAAGGGCATCCTGCTCGGCGAGATGGACATGAACTGGGCGCGCGTGCTCATCCTGAAGTTCACAGGTGCCGTGCTCGGCATCGGCGCGGGCATGTCGCTCGGCCGTGAGGGCCCGAGCGTCCAGCTCGGCGCCTGTCTCGGCCAGGGCCTCGGTCGTCTCACGCACCGCTCGTACGCAGAGAGCCATTACCTGCTGACGGCCGGCGCAGGTGCGGGCCTCGCGGCTGCCTTCAACGCGCCGCTGGCCGGTGTGATCTTCTGTCTGGAGGAGCTCACCAAGAACTTCTCAGCCTTCGTGCTCATGGGCGCGATATCGGCGGCCGTCACGGCGACGACGGTCACGCAGTACTTCTTCGGCATGCAGCCTGTCTTCCACATGGGCGTTGTGCCGGTCATCGACACGGGACACATGTACATCCTGCTCATCGTGCTCGGCGCCTTCGTCGGCCTCTTGGGCCTCGCGTTCAACCCGATGCTCACGCGCTCACAGGACTTCTACAAGAAGATGCCGGCGCGCTACCGTCCTCTCGTGCCGCTCTTCTGCGCCGGCGTCCTGGGCTTCTTGCTGCCAGAGATCCTCGGCGGTGGCAGTCGCCTCGTCGATTCGCTCGTCGTGACGGACTACACGCTGGCCTTTCTCGCTCTGCTGCTCTTGGCAAAGTTCCTCTTCACGATGATCTGCTTTGGCTCGGGCGTGCCGGGCGGCATCTTCCTGCCGATGCTCGTGCTCGGTTCGGTCGGCGGCGCTGTCTTCGCCAAGATCGCGATCTTCTTCCATTGGATGCCGGAGCTCTTCGCTGTCAACTGCATCGTCTTCGGCATGGCGGCGTACTTCTCGGCTGTCGTCAAGTCGCCGATCACGGGCAGTGTCCTGATCATGGAGATGACGGGTTCCTTCGAGCACATGCTCGCGCTGATCATCGTCTCGATGACGGCCTACCTCGTCTCGGACCTCACGGGCGGGGAGCCGGTCTACGACATGCTGCTCTCTAAAAGCCTGGCCGTGCGCGATAAGATCGCGCGCCGCATCCGCCACCGCCGCATCCTCCTCGAGGTGTCAGTCGGCGTCAAGTCGGCCCTCGATGGCGCTGTCGTCGCACAGGCCGGCTGGCCGTCTGGCTGCGTGCTCGTCAATGTGCGCCGCGGCCCGCAGGAGCTCGCGCCGCGCGACGAACTCCGCCTGCAGTCAGGCGATGCGCTCTTTGTGCTGACGGATGCCGATGATACGGCGGCCCTTCAGGGCCTGGCCGCCGAGCATCCCGACCAATGAGTCGACTTCATGTGGATAAAACAGCCAAAATCCTGCATAATCTTCCATGTTTGTGATGAGATATGAGAGTTTTTTGCAGAAAGGCTTGATAATTTTTCTCTTATCTAGTACAATAATCGTACAACAAGAGCAAACAATAAAAGCAAGTGTTTCATAGGAGTGGTTAAATATGTTTTTGGAAGAACGTCAGGACATCATCCTGAGCATGCTGGCACGTGACGGCAAGGTCCGCGTGCGCGACCTCAGTGAGAAGTTCAAGGTCACGGAAGACTGCATCCGCAAGGATCTCGGCGCCCTCGAGAAGAAGGGCAAGCTTAAGCGCACGTACGGCGGCGCGGTCCGTATCCGCGAGAACAGCCACATGGTCGAAGTCAGCAAACACCGCAATACGGATGTCGAGGCGAAGCAGCGCATCGCGCAGGCGGCGGTCAAACTCATCCACGAGAAGGACATGGTCTTCCTCGACATCTCGACGAGCAACCTCGCCATTGCAGAGCTCCTCGTCAAGATGGAGCTCGAGGTCACGGTCGTCACGAACATGATCGACATCCTCGTTGTGCTCGCGCGCAACCCGAAGATCCGCGTCGTCTTCGCTGGCGGCAAGATCAACAAGAGCCGCGACGGCTTCTGGGGCGGTATGACGCTCGACTTCATCTCGCGCCTCAAGCCGGACATCGCCTTCGTCGGTGCAGTCGGTGTCGATGTCAAGGAGAATAGCGTCTCGACGTACGATATCGATGATGGCATCAACAAGGCAGCCATCATCCGCCACAGCAAGAAGGCATACGTCGTCGCAGAGGCGCGCAAGCTCAGCACGGACGGCAACTACAACTACACGACGCTCGACACGCTCTCGGGTCTCATCACCGATTCGGAGCCGGCGGCGGACATCCGCGCTGCGGCGGATTCGTACGGCGTGGAGATCATCCTGCCATGATGATCTCTATGCCCGCATGTCTGTCACGGTTCAATTGGAAAACTCTATATACGGGCATCCTGGAAGGACTGAAGGTATTTGCGTTTTACCTCGCAGTCCTTTCCCTTTTTCGGGGCTTCTTCATCGCCTGGATGGCACCGTACATGGGACCGGGCACGGGGGGTCATGATATCTTCCTGGCGCTCTGGCGCGGCTTCCGCCTCTCGATGCAGACGGCCGGTGCCCTGACGCTCGTGAGCTTTGTGCCGGGGCTTTTGCTGCACTTCTTCAAGGCGCAATGGGGGCGGCGCGTCGTGCTCGCACTGAACGGCGTGCTGCTTTCGGTGCTCTCGATCCTCTTTGTTGCGAGCTTTCCCTTTTACCGCCAGTTCCACGCGAATTTCAACCAGATGCTTTTCACGGGAGCTAACGACGACATCTACGCGCTCTTCATCACGATGGTGCAGCAGTACTACCTGCCGGTGCGTCTGGCGGGAGCCCTGCTGCTCGCCTGCGTCCTTTGGCGCGGGCTGCGCGCGCTGCTTTCCTGCGCGTGGCTCGAGAACTGCACGGACGGGGTGCGCCTGCCCGCATTCGTGCGCTGGCTCGGACGGCTGGCTTTTCTCTGTTTGACATACATTGTCGTACTGCTCGGCATTTTCGGCGGCAGCCTGGGATGGCAGACGTCCGTCAACTGGGAGAATGCCGGCGTCACGAAGGACGACTTCCTCAATGAGGCCATCCTCGACAATGTGCAGGCCATCTACCGCGCCTACAACCTCAATGAGCGCATGCTCGCCTGCAATGGCCTCGACTTCACGACGGAGGACATCCGCAACCTGGCGGCCAAGCTCTCGGGCAAGTCGGCCGATACGGATGACCTTGATGTCTATCTGACGAAAGAGGCACAGGGGCCGCAGATCGAGCGGCCGACACAGGTCATTGTCATCCTGTCGGAGAGCTTTGCCAACTGGCCGCTGCTCGACAAGTACAAGGACATCCCCATCTCGCACGGCATGCGCAACCTCATCGCCGAGGATGACACGGACTACTGCCCGACGTTCCTGCCGAATGGCGCGAGCACAGTCTCGGCTGTCACGGGTGTCGTGACGGACTTCGCGGACGCCAATCTCTACCTGACGACGATGCCGGAGTCGTTCGCTGCGCCGTATCCGACGGCCAGTGCGCCGCAGATGGAAAAACTCGGCTACGAGACGAATTTCTGGTATGCGGGGCCGTCGACCTGGGAGCGCATCGGCGCTTTCACGCAGGCGCAGGGCTTCGAGCACTTCTACAGCCGCGGCGACTTCGGCGATGTGCCGGGCAGCGTCTGGGGCTGTGAGGACGAAGTCCTCTACGAGAAGGTGCTCGATGGCCTCGACCCTGCGACGCCGAGCTTCAATGTACTCTTGAACGCTTCGAACCACTCGCCGTACGACCTTGACCTTGCGGCCAAGGGATTCGACAAGGAGGCGGTGCGCGAGGCGCTTCCTGAAGACCATCAGCAGGACGAAGCGCTCCTCAAGGAACTCGGCCACTACTGGTATGCCGACCGCGAGCTCGCGAAGTTCGTCCAGGCGGTCAAGGCAAAGTGCCCGGACAGCCTCATCGTCATCGTCGGCGATCACGGTGACCGCTACAACATCGACAAGACGCCGACGATGTACGAGCGCTACGGCATCCCGTTCATCATCACGGGCAAGGGCATCCACAAGGGCACGCTGCTCCCGGATGCGGCCGGCAGTCAGATCGACATCATGCCGACCATCTACGAGCTCATCGCGCCGAAGGGCTTCTCGTACATGGCCGTCGGCTCGAGCCTGACGCGCACGAACCGTCAGGGCGTCAACTACGGCTTCTTCATCACGCGCCATGCCATCGGCAAGGCAGACACCGTGCCGCTTGTGCCGGAGTCTGTCGACGGCACGGAGCCGGTGCTCGACCAGCAGGCGATGGAGGACTACATCAACGGCGTCCGCAGCGTCTCGTGGTGGCGCCCGAAGTACGGTGCCATTCTCGGTGAGACGAAGCTTGAGGGGCGCCGCTGAGCCGATGAAGGGAGAAAAAACGATGATTTCACTGAAAGACTGCCAGCTCTGCCCGCGCCGCTGCGGCGTCGACCGCACGCAGCGGGCGGGCTTCTGCGGTGCCGGGGCGAAGGCGCGCATCGCGCTCGTCTCGCTGCACAAGTGGGAGGAGCCATGTCTCACAGGCGCCGATGGGCGTGGTGCGGGCACGGTATTCTTCTCGTACTGCAACCTGCGCTGCTGCTTCTGTCAGAATCACGAGATCTCGCATGAGGGCTTCGGCTATGAAGTCACGGATGAGCGGCTCGCGGCGATTTTCCTCGAGCAGCAGGCGCGCGGTGCGGCGACGCTCGACCTCGTGACGCCGACGCATTACGTGCCGGAGATCCTGCATGCACTCGAGATGGCCAGGGAGCAGGGCTTCCACCTGCCCGTCGTCTACAACTCCGGTGCCTATGAGACAGAGGAGACGATCGAGGCGCTGCGCGGCCAGGTCGACATCTTCCTTCCGGACCTCAAGTACGCCGACGAGGCGAGTGCGCGCGAGTACTCGCTCGCGCCCGATTACTTCGCCGTCGCGACAAAGGCCATCCTGCGCATGTACGATGAGGTCGGCCCGCTGCAGTTTGCGCCGGACGGCCAGCTCAAGAAGGGCGTCATCATCCGCCATCTCGTGCTGCCGGGCCACCGCCACGAGAGCATGCGCGTTCTCGACTGGATCTACAAGACATTCGGCAATACGGTGCAGATTTCCCTGATGAACCAGTACACGCCAATGTACCGGGCGGCAGAGCACAAGGGCATGAACCGCCGCCTGACGACGTTTGAGTATCAGTCGGTCGTCGACCACGCTCTAACGCTCGGCATTACGCACTGCTACGTGCAGCAGGGCCGCACAGCCGATACGAAATTCGTGCCGCACTTCGACGGCAGCGGCGTCGAGCAGGGCTGACAGACCGCTCTGGCGGTCCTGACTTGAAATAATTTGCGATAGGGGGATCTTTTTGCTCACCGTATTCTTGTTCTGCATCTCGCTGCTGCCGATGGCCTATCTGCGCTACCATCCGTTCCGGGTCATCGCAACGCCGCGCGAGCAGCATATCCTCATCGTCGGCCATCTCATCATCTTCGCGATCGAGTTCCTGCTCGTCACGGCGCTCTTCGCGTCGGGTCTGGCGCCGATGGCGGGAAGTGCCTTCCACAAGCTCTACTTCATCTGCTACTGGCCGCACTTCTTTTTGCTGGTGTTCACGATACGCCCGTTTTGGTTCCGCCATTTCTTCGTGCTCGGGATACAGGGCATCTACGCGGTCTTCCTCCACACGGTGACAGTCCTGCTCCTGAAGCAGATCTGGATGCAGACGACCTACTTTGCCAGCCTGTACTTCTTATGCTACCTCGGCTTGCTGCTGCTGAGCTTCCCGGGGATGATATGGCTGCTCGGCAAGCTCTTCACGCGAGAGCAACTGCTGAGAGGGAAGCCGACGGCTGCTTTCTGGAAGTACCTCGGCTTTGTGCCGCTGCTCCTCACCTATTATCAGGGGAGCATGGGCTATGCCACCTTGCTCCAGCAGATCCAGGACTTGTCGGATATCCACCTCTACATGCTGGTGAGCCGGATAATCCTTGTCATCATCGCGGTCATCCTCGTCATCTCCGTGCGCAGCGGCTTCCAGCAGATCCGCTGCATGTTCCAGGCGAAGGAACGCAGCCTGAAGATGCAGGAGCAGCTCCGCGAGATTCACGACTATGCGGATACCATGCAGAAGGAGCAGCAGAAGCTCGCCATCATGCGCCACGACAGCCGCCATCAGCTGCGCATGCTGGCCGAGCTCATCGAGAGCGGCCACTGCGATGAGGCTGAGCGGCAGCTGATGGCCATGAGGAAGAAGGTGGAGAGACGATGAGCTTTGACATGATGACAGTGGGCATCACCGCGGTCTACGTCCTGATTCTGCAGCCCTTCGCGCTCCTGCAGATCTTGCCGTTCCGCCGCTTCCTGACCCGTGTGCAGAAACGGTATATCCTCATTTTCTGGTGCCTGCTCATCGTGCTGGAAGTCGGCCTCGTCACCGCGATTGTCTCATTGGACGTCTTCCCGTCGCGCCAGATTGCCTACTGGCGGCTAGGCTACCTCGTCTGGATTCCCCAGTTCGCGCTGGCCTTCTGCTTCACGCGCCGCTTCTGGGCGGGCCATATCTTCATCGCGGCCTTCCGCATCCTGTTCTCGGGCATCATCTACACGGTCACACGCGCCATCCTTCTGAACCTCTACCCGGACAGGCCGCTGCCGAGTCTCTACTTCGAGCAGATCCTGCTCTACAGCGCGCTGTCTCTTCTGGCATTCCCGTTTCTCTTGCGCTTCTTCACCAATATATTCCGTCACTTCGAAGTGGCCTCGACGCGCCGTTACTGGCGCATCATCACACTGATCCCCGTGCTGCTCGCCGCCGAGTCGCTCTACCTGAGCCTTCTCGATTCCCAGGAGAAAATCCTTGACTTGTTGCTGCCGCGCCTCATGCTGCTCCTCGTCATCGTCCTGCTCATGGCCAGCATCCGCAGCGGTCAGCGCGAGGTCTACCGCGAGCTGCAGGTATTCGAAAAAGAACACGAGCTGCAGCAGCAGTTCGTGTCAACGGCGCATTATGTGAAACTGTCAGAGACGTCACGGCAGCGCATGGCTGTCCTCTACGAGAAGAAGCGGCAGCACATCGACCATCTGCTCGAGCTCGTGCGCCATCGCGACCGCGAGGGGGCGCTGGCGTACATCGAGGCGCTCGGTGCGCAGTTCAGCCGCACGAAGCTGCCGCAGTACTGCAAGAACACCCTGATCAACGCGGCTCTGACAGTCTACTTTGCACGCGCCAAGGAGCTCTCCATCCCCGTGACGGCCACCATCGACCTGCCGGAAGAGCTCTTCTGCAGCAGTGACCTCTCCATCGTGCTCTCGAACCTCGTAGAGAATGCCCTGATCGTGAGCCAGAAGCAGCCGCCATCGGCGCGCCACATCGTCGTCATGACGATGTGCCAGAACGGCGTCATCAACCTCCTCGTCAAGAACCGCTTTGACAAGGCGGTCGAGTTCGACGAGGAAGACCTGCCCGTGACGCATGTCAAGGGACATGGCCTTGGCATGAAGTCCTTGGCCCGTTTCCGCGACAAGTACGGCGCCACTGTCTTCTGCCAGCAGAAAGAAGGCTGGTTCACGACCTACCTCCAGATACCGCTCCCCGCATCGTCATGAGGGGATCACATCTGCTTCACCGAGAACATGAATTGGAAGTAGAGTTCCTGGAATTCCCGGTACTTGCGCTTGCCAAGCGGAATCTCCTGCCCGGCAATCTCCACGTAGTCCGACTTGATCACGTGGACGGCGGCGAGATTGACGAGGTAGCCCTTGTTCGGCGAGGCGAACTGCCCCGGCGCGATCTTGTCGAGCGCATCCTTCATCTCCTGGCCGGACTTGCGCGTCTCGAGCACCGTGCCGTCTGCCAGGTGGACCCGCAGGATGTGGCCGTTGCTCTCGAAGTAGAGGATCTGTGCGATTTCCTCAATGCAGATGCCACCGCCCACGAGCCGCAGCACGATTTTGGCGCTGTTGCGCTGGCGGATGAACGAGATGGCCCGGTCCATCGCCTTGTTGAACTGGCTCTGCGTGAAGGGCTTCAGCAGGTAGTCCGTGGCCTTGACCGCAAAGGCGTCCACGGCGAATTCATCGCTCGTCGTCAGGAAGATGATTTCCGTGCTGCTGTTGTACTTGCGTAGCTCGCAGGCGACCTCCGTGCCGAGGATTCCGGCATGCAGACATCGAGCAGGACGATGTCAAAGACAGCGCCCTGTTCGATTGCATCAACGAAGGAGAAGGATTTGTCAAATGTTTCATAGGACACCGTGTCGTGTTTATTTTGGAAATACGTCTCAGATGAGCGTCGGATGGATTGAATCTGGTCCGGCTGATCATCACAGATGGCGATATGCAGCATGGAGTCACATCCTTTCGAATATCTTGTCTTAATTTAAAGTATACTCGCTTTTCTGCGATACGCAAAAAAACGTCCTAAAAGGGCGGTTTTTTGACATAAACAGGCCCTGTCGCATTGCGGCAGGGCCTCTTTCTGTCGGTATATCACTGTTCCGGATTGCCGTCTGGGTCGGTGGAGAGTTTGTACTGGCCGAGCATGGTCGTCAAGTTGTCGCGGTTGAAGCGGTAAGACGTGCTCGTGAAGTCCTGGCCGGGGTCGTAGCGCTCCGACGGGGCGTTGAGGAGGCCGCAGATCGTATCGTAGAGCATGTCGTTCGTGAAGTAGCGGCTCTCGTGGCTCCTGAGGGCGGCGGTGCGGCCTGGCAGGGCCGACTGGTACGAAGGCGAGAGGTAGATCCACATCGGGATGCGAACCATGTCGAAGCTGAAGACGTCCGGGTTGTGGGAGATCGTCAGGTTCTCGCCGTGGTCGGAGAAGTAGACCATCGCCTGCAGGTTGAGGTTCTTCTTGGCGTAGTCGAAGACCTGCGAGAGGATGTAGTCGGTGTAGAGTATGCTGTTTGCGTACGATGCTTCTGACGTCATCGTCGAACTGCCCTCTTCGCCCTGGAACTTGTTGAAGCTCTCCGGATAGCGGTTGTTGTAGTAGATGTGGCTGCCCATGATGTGCAGGACGATGAAGTTGTTCTTGTTGGGATCGACCTGCGTCAGGTACGGCAAGAGGGTCTCGTCGTACTTGTCGGAGAAGTTGTAGGAGTCGTCGGTCCACTCTGCGTGGTCGGCCGTCTTGGCGACGAGCGTGATGGCGCTGTCGTACTGGCCGTAGCGTCCCTGGTTGCTGAACCAGTAGGTGTCGTAGCCCGACTTCTTGGCGACGTCGAGGATGGAGGCCGAGTTGAAGAACTCCTTGTCGTTGTACTGGCTCTGCTCCGTCAGGGCGCGCTGCAGGACCGGCACGGTCTGCGACCACGAGGAGTAGGCGTTCTGGAAGAAGAGGAAGTCAGGATTTGCTTCCTGCTGGCTCTGCCACGGCGTGTCGTCGTAGGCGTAGTCCTTAGTGAAGGCCTTCATGTAGTTGCGCGAGGCTGATTCGCCGATGACGACGATGACCGTGCCGGGCGATTTTGCTGCGAGTGTCTGTGTTCCCTCGATGGAGAGGCTGGCAAAGCGCTCCTCGTAGTTGAGACTGTAGGTCTGCGTCTGCTTGACGTAGGTGTCGACGTCGTTCCAGAGGTCGGCAATCGAGGTCTGCGGCACGTACCACCAGAGCGAGACGAGCGAGCCGATGACGAGCAGTGCGAGCGCGCCCATGCGGCCCGCTGTCGAGTCTTCCCGCTCGAGGCGGCGCGCAAAGGCCATGTGGCCGCGCCAGCAGGCGTAGAGGAAGAGCGCGAGCCCCGCGATGATAAAGCAGGCGGGGACGACGCCGACGTTCGACTCGATGAAGTCGATGCTCTCGCGCCAGTTCGTCAGGTAGAGCGCCATCAGCGAGGCGGGCGAGAGGCAGTGCCAGACGATGAAGTAGTAGGCGTACTGGATGAAGGGGATGACGATGCCGAAGAGATTCAGCAGCGCCATGAAGAAGGCGATGATCTTCTCGTGCCCGAGCCGGAAGAGCGCTCCTTCAAGCGCGGTGAGCAAGAGGAAGAGCGAGGTGCCGACGAGGAAGTCGAAGCAGATCTTCGACATGTACCAGTCCTGGTGGTACGTCCAGGTGTAGAGCAGCGGGAAGGCGCTGCACCAGGCGAGCCCTGTGAAGAGGTTCGGCAGGGTAGCCCACGAGAAGAGCGGAACGCGCGTGCCGTACTGCACGAGCACGAGCGCGAGCATGACGGGCAGGAAGACGGGGATGAAGTACTCCGCGCCCATGTCCTGTCCGATGTCGATGTAGAAGGCGATCAGGCAGATGTAGTAGATGCCCGCTGCCGTCAGCCAACGGATGAGACGGTCCTGTCTCTCGGTAGAAAGTTGCATGCGATTACCTCGGTTCCAGGCTGCCTGGGGCAGCCGTCTATATAGCGGATTGAGTCGTTCTTTGATTGTCGAAAAATCCCGCTATATTTTACCTGAAATCGTGTCGTTCGTCAATTTGAGAATGCGCTGTAAACGGTGCTGGAATCTGCAGGAAGAAGCATCAGAGAGTGGTTTTCCGTCTGTCCGCGTGATTTTCGTGATTGCCAGAGGGGCGCTTCTCTGATACAATATATACCTGTCATCAAGAAACGGAACACTATATATAGGGGAGGCGCAGAGGCGCTGCACAAGATGAGCCGAAAGCTCGCGGCGCACGAACCATATGAATCTGAAGACTGTAACGAAACGTTCTGGCCACACCGTGCCATATAATCGCGAAAAGATCTACCACGCCATCGCCGGTGCCAATTCCGACGGCGGCAACACGATGTCGGAAAAGGACATCGACGAGGTGACGAGCCAGGTCGAATGGGACATCAAGGACCGCGACAACGTCAGCGTCGAGGAGATCCAGGATATCGTCGAGCAGGAGCTCATGAAGTACGACTTCTACGACATCGCGAAGAAGTACATCACCTACCGCCAGAAGCATGCGGAGCGCCGCGCGGCGCAGAAGCACCTCATGGAGTCGTACCGCGACATCTTCTTCGCGGACTCGGTCGACTCGGACCTCAAGCGCGACAATGCGAACATCAATACAGATGCCTCGATGGGCATCATGCTCAAGCTCGGCGCCGAGGGCGCGAAGCACTTCGTCGACAATTACGTGCTCGACGAGGAGTACGCTGAGGCAGACCGCGAGAACTACATCCATATCCACGACAAGGACTTCTCGCTGATCACGTTCAACTGCTGCCAGATTGACCTCTTGAAGCTCTTCCACGGCGGCTTCTCGACGGGCCACGGCTTTTTGCGCGAGCCGAACTCGATCCGCGCCTATGCGTCGCTTGCCTGCATCGCCATCCAGTCGAACCAGAATGACATGTTCGGCGGCCAGAGTATCAATGCCTTTGACTATGCGATGGCGGAGGGCGTGCGCAAGTCCTTCCGCAAGGCCATCTTCGATGAGGCACACAAGGCTCTGATTTACCGCTTCGGCATGGATCCGTTCCGCGATTACGGCGCCTTCAAGGCCGTATTCAAGGAACATCTTTCCATGGAGCACTGTCACTTCACGGAAAGCGATGACGACCCGAAGGCCAAGGAGAGCATGGACACGCTCGTCGCAGCACTCGAGGCAACGCTTGCGGATGAGTACCACAAGCCGACGACGGATGTCGTCGTCGATGCGGCAAACATCTATCACCTGGCCTGCGCCGACGTTGTCGAGGAGACGCATCAGGCGATGGAGGCACTCATCCACAACTTCAATACGCTGCACAGCCGCGCTGGCGCACAGGTGCCGTTCTCGTCCATCAACTACGGCATGGACACGTCGCCTGAGGGCCGCCTCGTCATCAGCGAGGTCCTCAACGCCATCTGGGCTGGCCTCGGCTACGGCGAGACGCCGATCTTCCCGATCTCGGTCTTCCAGCTCAAGGCGGGCGTCAACTACAACCCCGGCGATGCGAACTACGACCTCTTCCTCAAGGCATGCAAGGTCAGCGCCAAGCGGCTGTTCCCGAACTTCGTCAACATCGACGCGCCGTACAATCTGCAGTACTACAAGCCGGGCGACTACAACAGCGTCGTCGCGACGATGGGCTGCCGCACGCGCGTCATGAGCAATGTCAACGGCCCGGAGGAGTCGGGCAGCCGCGGCAACTTCTCGTTCACGACGATCAACCTGCCGAAGCTCGCGCTCGAGGCTAAGGGCGACCTCAAGAAGTTCTGGGAGCTCTACGACCACTACATTGAACTCAGCCACGACTACCTGCTCTCGCGCCTCGCGATCATCGAGCAGAAGCACGTCTACAACTACCCGTTCCTCATGGGGCAGGGCGTCTGGATGGACAGCGAGAAGCTCAAGCCGACGGATTCCATCAAGGAAGTCCTCAAGCACGCTTCGTACTCCATCGGCTTCTGCGGCCTCGCGGAGTGCCTCAAGGCGCTCGTCGGCAAGCATCACGGCGAGAGCGAGGAGGCGCAGGAGCTCGGCCTCAAGATTGTCGGCCACCTGCGCGAGCGCACGGATGCCTACACGGAGGAAGAGCACCGCAACTGGTCGACGTTCGGCACGCCGGCCGAGTCGACGGCGGGCCAGTTCCAGCGCGCGAACCGTAAGAAGTACGGCATCATCCCGGGTGTCACGGACCGCGAGTACATGACGAACTCCAGCCACGTGCCGGTCTACTACCCGATCAAGGCCATCGACAAGATCCGCATCGAGGCGCCGTACCATGCGCTCGAGAATGCCGGCCACATTGCCTACATCGAGATGGACGGCGATCCGTCGAAGAACGTCAAGGCTTTCGAGGCCGTTGTCCGCGCCATGCACGACGCCGACATGGGCTACTTCTCGATCAACCATCCGGTCGACCGTGACCCGGTCTGCGGCTACACGGGCATCATCGAGAACGAGTGCCCGCACTGCCACCGCAAGGAAATCGAGCGCGGCCACATCGTCATCCCGCGCATGAAGGCTGGCTGCTGCGAGTGATCCCACGCTGGCTGTAAACTTGTAACACAGCGCCTCATGATGTAGAATAGAGACAGATTGTAGTTCACCATGAGGAGGAATCACCATGAAAGTCATTCACACGGATCAGGCGCCGGCAGCTGTCGGCCCGTACAGCCAGGCCATCGAGGCAAATGGTGTGCTCTACTGCTCGGGCCAGATTGCCATCAATCCGGCAGAGGGCAAAATCGTCGCCACGACGATCGAGGAGCAGGCCGAGCAGTGCTGCCGCAATGTCGAGGCCGTGCTCAAGGAAGCCGGTACGGACATGAGCCACGTCGTCAAGACGACGTGCTTCCTCGCGGAGATCGCGGATTTCAAGGCCTTCAACGAAGTCTACGCCAAGCATTTCATCTCCAAGCCGGCCAGAAGCTGCGTGGCGGTCAAGGACCTGCCAGCCGGCGCACTCTGCGAGGTAGAGGTCACGGCCGTCCTCTGAGTCAATCGGCAAGATCGTGATAAAAAAAGAGCTCTGACATTGTCAGAGCTTTTTCTTTTTGAGTTCAACCGAAGAACTGGTAGTAGAGGACGATGAAGAACAGCGCAATCGCGAGGCCGATGCTCGCGGCGCTGGCGCGCTCGACGTAGATGGCCTTCGTCTCGGAGAGTTTGGCGTGGCGGCGCACGTACGTCAGGATCAGGGAGACCGTCAGCAGGACGTACATCGCGCGGTTCATGTTATCAAAATTTCCCCAACCGAGGAAGCAGACGAAGATGGTCAGCCCAATGAGGATCAGGATCGGGTAGTCCTTGCCGACCTTCGGCTCTTTCTTCTTGTCGTCGGGTTTGTTCTTCTCGTAGAGCTTCTTCTGCAGTTTCTTATACTGATTTGCCATGGAGATTCCCTGCCTTTGTGATTTACATATATTCTCTGCCATATTATACCGTTTTGTAAACTTTTTTGCAAAAAGAATTGCAGGCGAGAAGGATGATTGTTAAAATATAAGGTGTAGTCTTATTGCTTTGTGGAAGATTGTAACCTTGTAAAGGTATCGATATCAACCATCAATCGTACATTGCAGTACATCACATAATAAGAGAAATTCTATTTTTAGGGGGGATTGACGTGATAAGGGAACATCGCAGCAGGGAGAAGCTCGAGGGCTATTATCGCAAGTTCGTAGAAGAGGGGATACTCGACCCGAATGTCCATCCGTGGGTGGCGGAGTCGTGGATGAAGAGCCGGGAGCTCGGCATCGGCACGGAGAAGATGGATGTGTCGCGCAAACTGCCAAAGGAGGAGTTTGCCGCGCTCCAGGCGAAGAACCAGGATGCGATCGACTACCTCAGCGGTATCAGCGAGGACATCCGCGAATTCTTCCAGGAGTACAATCTCTCGCTGCTGCTCATCGATTCGGAATGCCGCGTGCTCAAGAGCTATTCGCTGCCGTTCTATCAGATGACGCCGGGCGAGATCGAGGGCGTGCGCGTCGGCGTCGAGGATGTCGGCACTTCGAGCATCAGCGTTGCTTATGCGCATCAGACGCCGTTCTGGATGTTCGGCCCGGAGATGTGGGTCAAGGAGTGCCAGCTCGGCGATGCCTGCTCGGCACCCATCAAGGTCAATGGAGAGTTCCACTACATCATCACGCTCGTCTCGATGGAGCAGGTGCCGATGCCGCAGGATGCCATCATCGCGCTGCTCTTGACGATGAAGAACGCGCTCGAGGCACATCTCACGGAATCGGTCCGCATCAAGGCCGAGGAGGCAATCCTCGACGCGACACCGTTTGCGGTCTATCACGTCATGCCAGGAGGCGAGGTCGCCTATGCCAATAAGCTCGGCCACACGCGCCTTGAGGGCATCGGCGCCAAGCGGCCGGATGACAAGAAGTACACGTCGAACCTCAACGATGTCATCATGAACTATCAGCACACGCCGATCTACAAGGGCTTCAACGGCGTGCCTTCGTACAATAAAGAAGTCACGTGGATCACGCCGAAGAAGACGTATGAGGACATCACGACGGTCGTGCCGCTCGAGCGCGATGCTGACCGCGCTGTCGAGTCGGTCGTCGTCGTCTCGATGCCCATCGAGGACCTGCGCACGCTCGTCGCGCATGCTGCGGGCTACACGGCGAAGTACAGCCTCAACTCGATGGTTGGCGAAGGCACGACGTTTGCGAGCGTCCGCGCGAAGGCCGCCCGCGTGGCCAAGAACAAGCACCACGTGCTGATCCAGGGCGAGGCCGGCACGGGCAAGCAGCGCATGGCGCACGGCATCCATCAGGCGAGCCCGCGCGCGGCGGGCCCACTCATCACGCTGCGCTGCGGCGATGCGACGCCTGAGATCCTGGAGCAGGAGCTCTTCGGCACCGTCATGGGGCCGGATGCGAGCCACCAGGGCCGCCTGGAACTCGCCTCGGGCGGCACGCTCTTTCTCGATGAGATCGAGAAGATGCCGCGCTCGATTGCCGTCGCGCTGGCGAAAGCACTCAAGGAAGGCAAGACGCACCGCATCGGCGAGACGGTCGAGCGCGACATCGACGTGCGCATCATCGCCGCCTGCGACAGCGACCTCAAGCGCCTGACGGAGCGCGGCCTCTTCGCGCCGGAGCTCTATGACATCGTCTCGAAGAGCGTCGTGCGCGTACCGCCTCTGCGCAGCCGTCGCGAGGACATCCCGAAGCTGGCGGATCACATCGTCGCGGAGCTCGCGGAGCAGCATCAGATGAAGCCGAAGCGCATCCTGCCTGAGACGGATGAGCTTCTCAAGCATTACGACTGGCCGGGCAACATCAAGCAGCTGCAGAGCGTGCTCGAGTATGCCTTCTTCAACACGCCGAAAGACACGATTGCACCGGAGAACATCAGCCTCATGGGCGATGTCAAGCCGGACAACAAGTGGAAGGAAGACAAAGAGGTCTTCGTCAAGGCATGGCAGGCCGCTGGCGGCAATGTCAGCCGCCTCGCGAACCTCCTCAATGTCAGCCGCGTGACACTCTACCGCTACCTCAAGAAGTACAACCTCGAGAAGAAATAAGATAAATAGGACAAAGGAGATATATCGTGCGTTTAAGAAGAAAGCCGTGGGTGGATGAAGCCATCCACGAATTCGATGATTTTGTCGTGAGCCGTGACCAGGAGATCGGCGAGGAGAAGAAGGGCAAGTGGGCGGAAATCTTCGGCCGCCAGGCACCCCTTCATGTCGAGCTCGGCACGGGCAAGGGCGACTTCATCAGCCAGCTGGCTGAGCTCCACCCGGACATCAACTACATTGGCATCGAGATGCAGCAGGATGTGCTCTATTCGGCGGCCAAGAAGATCGCGGAGAAAGAGCTCAAGAATGTGCGCCTGCTTGTCTTTGACATCAACCACATCGAGGACATCTTCGGCGAGGGCGAGGTCGACCGCTTCTACATCAACTTCTGCGATCCGTGGCCGAAGAAGCGCCACGCGAAGCGCCGCCTCACGCACGTCGGCTTCCTCGAGAAGTACCGCCGCCTCTTGAAGAAGCCGGGCGAGCTCCACTTCAAGACGGACAATCGCCCGCTCTTCGACTTCTCGCTCGAGCAGTTTGCAGAGGCGGGCCTCAAGGTCGAGGATGTCTCGTATGACCTGCACGCCGAGAACCGCCCGGACAACATCATGACGGAGTACGAGCGCAAGTTCAGCGGTTTTGGCGAGAAGATCAACCGCTGTGAAGTCATTTTCGAATGAAGATGAAGGGGGCATTTCGATGCTGATTCGGAAGACGCCGTGGCGCAATGAATCAGAACCCGTCATCGTCATCATGGCGGTCCTGCTCCTGCTGGGAACCATCAATGTCTTCAGCTCGAGCTTCGTCCTCGCGACGACGAGTTACAACAATCCGTATTACTTTCTCATCCGCCATGCCGTCTGGCTGGTCCTGGGCATCCTCGTCTGCTTTACCTGCAGCCGCATCAACTACCACCGCTGGCAGAGCATCACGAAGTGGCTTCTCATCGTCACGGTCCTCGCCCTGATCCTCGTGCTGGTTGTGGGCCAGGTCGTCAACGGTGCGAGACGATGGCTTTCCTTTGCCGGGTTCAGCGTGCAGCCGGCGGAGTTTGCCAAGCTGACGGGCATCCTGATCGCCTCGCGCTTCCTGACGGTGATGATGAAGCGCGAGAAGAAGATCGACCTGCTCAAGGCGCCGCCGTACTGGGTCATCTTCTTCATGGCGGCGCTCGTCGAACTTGAGCCGGACATGGGGACGGCCTGCATCGTCTTCGGTGTGCCTTTCCTCATGGCCTTCCTCGTCGGCATTCCCTGGAAACAGGTGAAGGTGCTCTTTTTTGCGGGCATTGCGGGCATCGTCGGCCTGATCGTCTGGCAGCCGTACCGCCTGCTGCGCGTGAAGACGACGTATGACCCCTGGAGCGACGCGCAGGGCGTCGGCTACCAGGCCGTGCAGTCGATGTCGACGATCGGCTCGGGCGGTCTCTGGGGCATGGGCCTCGGCGAGGGTGTCAGCAAGTACGAATACCTGCCGGAGGCGCATACCGACTTCGCCTTCGCGATCTTCGCGCAGGAACACGGTTATCTCGGTGTCCTGCTCGTCATTGCGCTGTTCTTCATGCTGGCGGTCTGCTGTTACTACATCTCGGCGCGGGCGCGCGACATCTACGGCCAGATCCTGACGATCGGCATCATGCTGCTCGTCGTCGGCCAGGCCCTCGGCAACCTCTTCATGGTCAGCGGAACCTTCCCAGTTGTCGGCGTACCGCTGCCCTTCATCAGTTACGGCGGCTCTTCGCTGCTCGTCACGATGGCCTCGATGGGCATCCTGCTGAACATCTGTCGCCACGGCTTCCAGCTGCAGCACGATGAGCGGCAGGACGCCCGCAAGGATGCCATCCGGGAAGGCAGCGGGAGAGAGCCTGGGGCGCCGCCTCTGCGCCTGGTCAAGTGAGTCTTGTTTTGACCGGGTCTTGCGCGATGTGGTACAATAAGTGGTATAGATTATTCAGCTTGACAGATGCTTTTGAGAGAGGTGCGTGCGTTTGCGAAATCAATGCGTTGTAGTATTTCTTCTGGCCTCCTTTCTCCTGCTCTTCAGCACAACGGAGGCAATGGCTTCGAATATCCTCGTCCGGCAGGGCTCCCGCGGCCCGGCCGTGCGGCAGGTGCAGACGCTGCTCATCGAGCAGGGCTGGCTGACCGGCGCGGCGGACGGCATCTGCGGCAATCAGACTGTCGCGGCCATCAAGTCTTTCCAGAAGGCGAATGGTCTCGATGATGACGGCGTCTGCGGCAATGGCACGTACTCCGTGCTCTCAGGCGGGCAGGAATACCAGCCGTCATCGGATGAGAGCGACGGCACGGTCATGTACGTTAATGCGACGGCCTACAGTGCCGATGATCCGGGCAACTCCGCCTACACGGCGCTCGGCACTCACGTGCGCCACGGCATCATCGCCGTCGATCCGAGCATCATCCCGCTCGGCACGCATGTCTACATCCCGGGCTACGGCGAGGCTGTGGCCGAAGATGTCGGCGGTGCTATCCAGGGCCACCGCATCGATGTGGCCTTTGACACAAGAGCGGAGGCGCTGGCCTTCGGCCGCCAGGACATCGAGATTTACATACGCGATTAAGACTCGGGAAGAGCGCAGCGTTGGCTGCGCTCTTTTTGTATACACAGAGACTGTAAACAATACGTTTCTTGTGTGAACGTTTTGGCCGGAAACTCCATCTCAATGGTACAAAACCTGAGTGAACGGAAGAAAAGTCCCCTTTAGAAAAACAAAATTCAAGTTTTTGTTCCTTTTCTTTGCACAAAAGTGTTGACTATTGTAACTGTGTAAACTATAATAGGTTCATCGCAATCAAACATTGCTAGGGAGAGAAAAGGGAGGAATTCATATGAATTTCGGCAAGAAAGGTCTGAAACTCGCCAGCGTCCTCATGGGCACGATGCTCATGGGCGGCGTGCTCGCAGGCTGCGGCAGCCAGGCTGACAGCAACGAGATCAAGGTCGGTGCGAACTTCGAGATGACGGGCAATGTTGCCAACTACGGTGCAGCAACGCTCGACGGCCTCAAGCTCGCAATCGATGAGATCAACGATGCGGGTGGCGTCGATGGCAAGAAAATCACGCTGGTCACGGCCGACAATAAATCCGAGGCATCAGAGGCCGTCAATGCGGCAACGAAGCTGATCTCGGATGATAAGGTATCCGTCCTCGTCGGCCCGGCTGTCACGGCGAACGTCATCGCTGAGTCGCAGGTCGCCACGGACAACAAGGTCCCCATCATCGCACCGGATGCCACGAGCCCGGACGTCACGGTAGAGAACGGCAAGGTCAAGCCGTTCGTCTTCCGCAGCTGCTTCATCGATCCGCAGCAGGGCACGGTCATGGCGAAGTTTGCTTCCGAGAACCTCAAGGCTAAGACGGCTGTCATCTACGTCGACAACAGCACGGATTACTCGAAGAGCCTCGGCAAGGTCTTCAAGGAGAAGTTCGAGGCAGCAGGCGGCAAGGTCCTCATGGAAGAAGCCTTCCTCGCCAAGGACCAGGACTTCAAGGCAACGCTGACGAAGCTCAAGACGGCTAACGCCGATGTCATCTTCGTCCCGGCTTACTATGAAGAAGTCGGCAAGATCGTCAAGCAGGCCCGCGAGCTCGGCATCACGGCCCCAATCCTCGGCACGGACGGCTGGGATGACTCGAAGGTCACGGATATCGCCGGTGCAGAAGCGCTCAACAACACGTACTTCAGCACGCATTACTCCGACAAGGACGAATCGGTAAAGCCGTTCGTCGAAGCATTCCAGAAGAAGTACGGCCATATGCCGAACGTCTTCGCAGCTCTCGGCTATGATGCCGGCAAGATGCTTGCTGATGCCATCAAGCGCGCAGGCAGCGCAGACCCGGAGAAGATCCAGAAGGCTCTCGAAGAGACGAAGGATCTCAAGGTCGGTACTGGCACGATCACGATGGACAAGAACCACAACCCGATCAAGCAGGCCGTCATCCTGCAGAACAAGGATGGCGATCGCGTGATGGTCGCGAAGATCATGCCGGAAGAGTAAGAAGCGTACACAATAGGCTAGAAGAGAAGGGGCCGCAGGGATGCGGCCTCTTGCTATATGGAAGGAGCTCTCTATGGAAGTCTGGCATCAAGTCTTGCAGCAGCTCATCAATGGCATCTCGCTCGGCAGTATCTACGCACTGATCGCGCTAGGCTATACGATGATCTACGGCATCATCAAGCTCATCAACTTCGCCCATGGCGATATCTACATGGTGGGCGCATACATCGGTTTCTTCGCCATCACGCAGGCACACCTGTCTGTCGTGCCGGCACTGCTCATCTCGCTTGTCGTCACGGGATTCTTGGGCATGCTCGTCGAGCGTCTCGCCTACAAGCCGCTGCGCCATGCGCCGCGCATCTCGGTGCTCATCACGGCCATCGGCGTCTCGTTCTTCCTCGAGTACACGACGATGTACTTCGTCTCGCCGACGCCGCGCACGTTCCCGGCGATGTTCGGTGACGTGGCCGTCACGGTCGGCGGCATCGTCATCAACGGCCAGCAGATGCTGATCCTCGGCATCACGGCCGTGCTCATGGTCATCCTGACGTATATCGTCCAGAAGACGAAGACGGGCAAGGCGATGCGCGCTGCCTCCTTTGACACGGAGACGGCGGAACTCATGGGCATCAATTCAGACCGCATCATCTCGATCACGTTCGGCATCGGCTCGGCACTCGCTGCTGTCGCCGGTGTGCTCGTCGGCATCTACTACAACTCGATTGACCCGCTCATGGGCATCATGCCGGGCCTCAAGGCCTTTGTCGCAGCGGTCCTCGGCGGCATCGGCATCCTGCCGGGCGCTGTGGTCGGCGGCCTGATCCTCGGCGTCGTCGAGGCGCTCGTCTCGGGCTTCATCTCGTCGACGTTCCGCGATGCGGCTGCCTTTGCCATCTTGATCCTCGTGCTGCTCGTGCGGCCGGCCGGTATCTTTGGCAAGAACACGAAGGAAAAGGTTTAAGGAGGGGAGCATATGAAATACTTACGCAAGAATGACTGCATCATGCTCGCCTTCTCGGTTGTCCTGTTTGCAGTCCTGCAGGTCCTGATCACGGAGCGCGTCCTGAGTTCCTTCTGGCAGCTCAACCTCCTGATCATCGGCATCAACATCATCCTGGCCGCGAGCCTCAACCTCATCAATGGCTACACGGGCCAGTTCTCGCTCGGCCATGCCGGGTTCATGGCAGTCGGCGCCTATGTCGGCGTCGTGCTGACGGCCAACTTCCACATGCCGTTCGCCGTCGCGCTGATCGCGGGCGGCATCGCGGCCGGCTTTTTGGGCTTCCTCGTCGGCATCCCGACGCTGCGCCTGCGCGGCGACTACCTTGCCATCGCGACGCTGGGCCTCGGCGAGATCATCCGCATCGTCATCATGAACATCCAGTACGTCGGTGGCGCGGCCGGCTTCAAGGGAATCCCGCACCACACGACGTTTGCCTGGGTATTCTTCATCATGCTGTTCACGCTGTTCTTCATCAAGAACTTTGTCAATTCGAATCATGGCCGCGCCTGCCTGGCCATCCGCGAGAATGAGATCGCGGCGGAGTCCATGGGCGTCAACACGACGAAGTACAAGGTCATGGCCTTCACGATCGGCGCTGCGTTTGCCGGTGTGGCAGGCGGCCTCTTCGCACACTGCTTCTACCTCATCAGCCCGGCGTCCTTCACCTTCATGCAGACGTTCAACTACCTGATCATGGTCGTCATGGGCGGCCTCGGCTCGATCACGGGCTCGATTGCCGGCGCCTTCGTCGTCACCTTCATCTCGGCCGCGCTCGCAAGCTGGCCGGAGTTCCGCATGATCATCTACGCCATCGCGCTGATCCTCTTGATGTTCTACCGTCCGCAGGGCCTCTTCGGCTACATGGAGATCACGAATATGGGCATTTTCCGCCGCATTTTCAAGAAAGGGGAGACGCCTCATGAGTGAGCTTTTACGCACCGAGAATGTCTCGGAGGTATTCGGCGGCCTCAAGGCCGTCACGGATTTCAACATCCATCTGGACCGCGGGGAACTCGTCGGTCTCATCGGCCCGAACGGTGCCGGCAAGACGACGGCCTTCAACATGCTGACGGGCGTCTATCAGCCGACGACGGGCACGATCACGTTTGAGGGCGAGAGCATCGTCGGCCTCAAGCCGTACCAGGTCACGCAGCGCGGCATCGCGCGCACGTTCCAGAACATCCGCCTGTTTTCAGAGCTCACGGTTCTCGAGAACGTCAAGATCGCCTTCCACTACCATGTCAAGTACGGCATCTTGGAGTCCGTCTTCCGCATCGGCCGTTACTTCAAGGAAGAGGAGGCCATCGAGAAAGAGGCGCACAGTCTCTTGAAGATCTTCCACCTCGATGACAAGGCGGATGAGGTGGCCAAGAATCTGCCGTACGGCGCACAGCGCCGTCTGGAGATCGCGCGAGCCCTCGCGGCGAAGCCGAAGCTCCTGCTGCTCGACGAGCCGGCTGCCGGCATGAACCCGCAGGAGACGAAGGAGCTCATGGACATGATCCGCTGGATCCGGCAGGAGTTCGGCCTGACAATCCTCCTGATCGAGCACGACATGAGCCTCGTCATGGGCATCTGCGAGCGCATCTACGTGCTGGAATACGGTGAGATCATCGCGCAGGGAACGCCGGACGAGATCAAGAAGAACCCGGAGGTCATCCGGGCATATCTCGGCGGCGAATGATCAGAATCAGATGTATGGAAAGCAGGTATGTATATGGCAGAACCCATGCTGAAAATCGATAATATAGACGTCTACTATGGCGCCATCCACGCGCTCAAGGGCATCAGCCTCGAAGTCAATGAAGGCGAGATCGTCACGCTCATCGGTGCCAACGGTGCCGGCAAGTCGACGACGCTGCGCACGATCTCAGGCCTCCTGAAGCCAAAGACGGGCAGCATCACCTTCCTGGGGCAGAGCATCGCCGGTGTCCGCGCCCATGAGATCGTCAAGAAGGGCATCTCGCAGGTGCCGGAAGGCCGCCGCGTCTTCGCGGAGATGACGGTCATGGAGAACCTCGACCTCGGCGCCTTCGTGCGCAAGGACAAGGCTGGCATCCAGCAGGACCTCAAGCACGTCTTTGAGCTCTTCCCGCGCCTCGAGGAGCGCAAGAACCAGTCGGCCGGCACGCTCTCTGGCGGCGAACAGCAGATGCTCGCCATGGGCCGTGCCCTCATGAGCCGTCCGAAGCTCCTGCTGCTCGACGAGCCCTCGATGGGCCTCGCGCCGCTGCTCATCAAGGAGATCTTCAACATCATCGTCGACATCAACAAGAGCGGCACGACGGTCCTGCTCGTCGAGCAGAACGCCAACATGGCGCTCTCCATCGCAAATCGCGCCTATGTCCTCGAGACGGGGCGCATCACGCTCTCCGGCAAGGCACAGGATCTCGCGGCCAGCGAGGATGTCCGCAAGGCATACCTTGGCGGCTGAGACGCTTTATCCCTTGTATTTGCCTTCGCTGCATAGCAGGAACTCAAAGCTCTGCGGCGAATGTATCCTTATCAAGAAAATTGCAGAGGGGGATTCTGAATGTTTGTAGCAAATCGCATGGCCAAGAACCCAGTGACCGTCACGCCGGACACACCGGTCGATGAGGCGGCCTCCGCCATGAAGAAGGGCCATTTCCGCCGCTTGCCGGTCGTCGAGAACGGCAAGCTCGTCGGGTTCCTGTCCGACAAGGACATCATGCGCGTGGCACCGTCGCCCGCGACGACGCTCTCGCGCTACGAGGCGCGCTCATTGCTCGCTAAGCTCAAGATCAGGGACATCATGAGCAAGGAGGTCATCTCCGTCAATGAGGATGCGACGATCGAGGAAGCGGCGCTCATCATGTACAACAACAAGATCGGCGGCTTGCCGGTCGTCTCGAGCGTCGGCGCCGTCGTCGGTGTCATCACGGAGACGGATATCTTCAAGACGTTCGTCGACGTCATGGGCCTGCAGGAGGGCAAGACGCGCCTGACGCTGCTCGTCGACAACAAGGTCGGCGTCGTCTACGATATCGCGGGCATCTTCACGGAGTGCGGCCTGTCCATCGACAGCCTCGTGACCTGCCGTCAGCCTTACGGCAAGTACGAGATTGTCGTGCGCGGCAACATCCCGAACGTCGATGAGATCTCCGAGAAGATCAAGGCAAAGGGTTACGAGATCATCCACACGGCCCGCATCGGCTGAACTTCGATACGATAGATATGACTCAACGAAGAGTCTTCCCACAAGAAGGGAAGACTCTTTTTGTTTCTTGTATACACATATACATTACAGATTTTTAGATAAATGACGAATTTTATCTTGTCAGTGTATATGTACCATGTTATAATTTTATACATGATATGATTTGTTTTGCATAAAGTGGGAGGCGTTCAATATGAAGTTTCATTCCTTGACCAAAATGCTGACCGTGGGACTCATAGCGGTTATGACAGCAGCGCTCCTGGCCGGCTGTGGCAGTGAGAGCAGCCAGAAGAAATTCCTCAACATCGCGACGGGCGGCACGGCCGGTACGTATTATCCGATCGGCGGTGCGATGGCGGAGATCCTCAACAAGGAAATCCCGGGCATGAATGCGAGTGCACAGTCGACTGGTGCGACGGTCGCGAACATCAACATGCTCAAGGACAATTCCGTCGACCTGGCCATTGTCCAGAACGATATCACCTACTATGCCGTCAATGGAACGGAGATGTTCCAGGACAAGAAGGTCGACAACATCCGCGGCATCGCTTCGCTCTATCCGGAGACGTGCCAGTTCGTCACGCTCGACAAGTCGGGCATCAAGAGCATCAAGGAGCTCAAGGGCAAGCGCGTAGCCGTCGGTGCAGCCGGATCCGGTGCTGAGGCGAATGCCCGCCAGATCCTCGAGGCCTACGGCATCACCTACAACGACATCGATGTCCAGTACCTGTCCTTCGCAGAAGGCGCAAGCGCCCTCAAGGATGGCAACGTCGATGCAGCCTTCCTGACGGCCGGTTATCCGACCTCGTCCGTACAGGATATCGCATCTCAGAACAAGGTACGCCTGCTGCCGATCGATGCCGACAAGGCTGAGGCCCTGATCGCGAAGTATCCGTTCTACACGAAGACGACGATCCCGGCTGGCACGTATGCTGGCTTCGACGAGGACGTCCCGACGATCTCCGTCATGGCCATGCTTGTCGCGACGGACAAGGTAGACGACAAGATGGGCTACGACATCGCGAAGGCCATCTTCACGAACCTCGACCGCCTGCAGGCCGCTCATTCCGTCGGCAAGCTCATCACGAAGGACACGGCTCTCACGGGCATGTCTCTGCCGATGAACGCCGGTGCTGAGAAGTTCTTCAAAGAGTAATCGAGTAAAAGCGTAATATGGGAAAGGCCTCTTTCGTCAGCTCATGCATGTGCGGTGTGCGATGGAGGAGGCCTTTTTGATTTTGTCTGGTGGTCTTATGCGTCGTTATCCAATCTGTCTGTGGCTGACCGTGCTCGGCTCAATCCTTGCCGTGCTCTCCGTATTCCTGACGCCGTGCTTCGTCGTGCGGGCGCAGGGGGAGCGCGTGGCGATGGTCGAGGCGAGGGCGGGACTGCCCTTTTCCATCCACTTCATCCATTCGGTGCAGAAAACACCGGTGCTCGAGAATCTCGAGATCAACGATGAGAAGGATGGCTTCAATTTGCTCTCGACGAAGTACCAGTCCTTCGGCGTGGGGCTGCCGTTCCTCGCGGAGGAAGGAGACTTCCGCGAGGAAGGGGATTATTACATCTTCGATCACATGGACCGTCACTTCCGGATGCTCTCCCTGCGGACGGGGGTGGGCACGAAGCTCACGTTGACGGTCGATGGGCGGGAGTACCGCCTCTATGAGCGATATGCGCCCGGCACGCGCATTGATCTCTCCATTGTGCCATTTTACCGGGCTCTGCTCGGCTGCTGAATACTTTTCCTTCCCGAGAATAGGGAAGCAGAGAAGCAGAAAGGATGTTTTTTATGACTGAAAAGCTGGATCCAAAATCCGCAGATGACATCTTAAAGAAATACGACAAAGAATCCGACACGATGATGTACAAGGGCGTCATGGCGAAAATCGTCTCCGCCATTGCCATCACGTTCTCCGTCTTCCAGCTCTACACGGCGACGTTCGGCGTGCTTGACGCGCAACTGCAGCGAGCCGTCCATCTGGGCTTCGGCCTGGCGCTCGTCTACCTGCTGTATCCGACGCGCAAGTCGTGGTCGCGCTACAAGGTGCATCCCTTCGATGTGCTGCTCGCCGTTCTCGGTGCTGCGACGCCTGCCTACATCGTGATGGAGTATCAGCATCTCGTGCTGCGCTCGGGCACTGTCTCGGGCATTGACCTCGTCGTCGGCCTGTTGGGCATCCTGCTCGTCATCGAGGCGACGCGCCGCATCGTCGGCCTGCCGATGGTCTGTGTCGTGCTGGCCTTCCTGATCTACGCCTTTGCCGGTCCCTACATGCCGGGCGTCCTCGCGCACCGCGGGCTGACAATCGAGCAGCTCGTCGGCCACCTCTACTTCACGACAGAGGGCATCTTCGGCATCCCGCTCGGCGTCTCGTCGACGTTCATCTTCCTGTTCATCCTGTTCGGCGCTTACCTGGAGTCGACGGGCCTCGGCAAGTTCTTCATCGACCTCGCCAATGCCATCGCCGGCTGGGCAAGCGGCGGCCCGGCGAAAGTCGCCGTGCTGTCGTCTGGCCTCATGGGCACAGTTTCCGGCAGCTCCGTCGCCAACGTCGTCGGCACAGGCTCCCTGACTATCCCGATGATGAAGAAACTCGGCTACCACAAGGATTTCGCCGGAGCCGTTGAGGCGGCTGCCTCGACGGGCGGCCAGCTCATGCCGCCGGTCATGGGCGCTGCGGCCTTCCTCATGGCTGAGTTCGTCGGCGTTCCCTACATCGATATCGTCAAGGCGGCCATCGTGCCGGCCTTCCTCTACTTCGCGGGCATCTGGCTCGGCGTCCACTTCGAGGCGAAGCGCGGCAACCTCAAGGGCATCCCGCGCAGCCAGCTGCCGAAGATCGGCACGATCCTCCGTGAGCGCGGCCATCTGGCCTTGCCGCTCATCGTCATCGTCTACCTGCTCGTCTCTGGCTACACGCCGATGCGCGCAGCGCTCGTCGCCATTGTGTTGTCCATCCTCTGCTCGGCCCTGCGCAAGTCGACGCGCATGAAGCCAATCGAGATCGTCCGCGGCCTCGACCGCGGCGCGCGCAACGTGCTCTCGGTCCTCGTCGCCTGCGCCTCGGCCGGCATCATCATCGGCGTCGTGACGAAGACGGGTGTCGGACTCAAGCTGGCCTCTGGACTCCTGGATCTCTCGGGCGGCCTGCTGCTGCCGACGATGTTCTTCACGATGATCACGGCCATCATCCTCGGCATGGGCGTGCCGACGACGGCCAACTACGTCATCACCTCGACAATCGCCGCTCCGGCGCTCGTGCAGATGGGCGTGCCGGTGCTCTGTGCGCACATGTTCGTCTTCTACTTCGGCATCATCGCCGACGTCACGCCGCCTGTCGCGCTGGCGGCCTTCGCAGGGTCAGGCATCTCTGGCGGCAATCCCCTGAGGACAGGCATCAACGCCTCGAAGCTTGCCATAGCGGCCTTCATCATCCCGTACATGTTCGTCCTGTCGCCGGTGCTGCTGATGATTGAGGGCACGGCCCTTGACCTGCTGCTGACGACCTTGACGGCCCTCATCGGCATGGTTGCGCTCTCGTCGGCCCTCATCGGCTACCTGGCCGATGACTGCAGCACGGTGGAGCGCCTCGTGCTCATCGCGGGTGGCCTCATGATGATCAAGCCAGGCTTCCTGACGGACATCGCAGGCTTTGCGCTGTTCGTCGTCATCCTGCTCCTGCAGCTCAAGCGCCGCAAGAGCACTGTGCAGGCCTGAATTGCTTTCTCTTTCAAATCCCATATATGCATCAAAAAAGCTGACACCATGTGTCAGCTTTTTTGATGAAGGGAAGAGGTATTGGTTGTCAGTGGACGGCATGGGCTTTCTTTTCCTGGCATTCCGGGCAGACGCCGAAGAAGTAGAGCTGGTGGTCGGAGAGCGCATAGCCCGTCTCGTCCTTGACCTGCTCGTAGACGCCCTCGGTGTTGAGTGCCGGGACGTCGTCGACGCGGCCGCAGCACGTGCAGCGGATATGCGGGTGGTGGCTCGTGTCGGCATCGTAGCGGAAGGCTTCCTCGCCGACGTTGAGTTCCTGTGCGAGCCCGAGGTCGCACAGGATGGCGAGCGCTTTGTAGACGGTGGCCAGGCTCATCGTCGGGTAGAGCGGCTGCAGTTCTTTGTAGATCGTATCGGCATTGGGGTGTGCTTTCGTGTGGGAAAGCATGTTGTAGACGGCAAGGCGCTGCGGCGTTACCTTGAAACCGGCTTCGCGCAGACGACTGGTCAATTCAGCAGAAGTCAGCATATCATCACCTATCTCTTTCTATTCCTGTCCCGTCAAGCTGTTTTTAGGGTACAGTAATGGATAATAAATATTTGTAAGATCATTCTACCTGTTATTTAGTGTTTTGTCAACGAGTAATCGTTATTCTTTATGGATGATTCCAGAAAAGAGTTGAGAGCGACTGCCATTTGAAAAAAGTGCTTTACATTTGCGGGAATGTGTGATATCATACTTTATGTTCTTCAACGAACGTAGAGGAACACGGAGAGGTGTCCGAGTGGTCGAAGGTGCTTGACTCGAAATCAAGTGTGGTTAATAGCCACCGTGGGTTCGAATCCCACCCTCTCTGCCATTTGCAAATCAGCCCTTGCAGTCTGCAAGGGCTTTTTCGTTGCCCGCATCAGGGCATAAAAAGAACCAGACCGTCCGTAGGGATGATCTGGTTCTTTTTGCTGCCTTATTCTGCTGCCTTGACGACTTCCTTGCCATCGTAGTAACCGCATTCCGGGCAAACGTGATGCGGCATCTTCGGCTCGTGGCACTGCGGGCAGGCAACGTAGCCGGGAGCCGTGAGCTTCCAGTTGGCGCGGCGCTGGTCGCGGCGGGCCTTGGAAGTCTTGCGCTTTGGTACTGCCATTTGATTTTCACCTCCGAGGTATGTGTTCCTTCAGTGAAATCCATGCAATGGGTTGATGCTGGATGGATTCATTTCACGTGAATTATGTGATTTTGACACATATATCTATGATAGCTGTTTTTCTCTCTGATGGCAAGAGAAATTTTCGCTTTCGGTGATTTTTTCTTTCGGCAGGTGAGTTTTCCGTCTTTTTTTGAAAGATATCGGATATTTTCGTGAAAATAGAGGTGTTTTCTTTCTCGCCGCGAATTATAATAGAAAGTAGCATTCCTGTTTTGGCAAGGCCAAGGCAGCAAAAAGAAACGGGTGTGATGAACATGACAGGAAATAGAGAGGTAATCACGGGCAGTGACTTCAAGCGCATGGTATCGGGTGCGTACAGCGAGTTCCTGCTGGAGTATGAGGAGATCAATGCGCTCAAGGGCGCCGGGCACATGCCGGGCACGCACATCCTGCGCACGATGGGGGCGGCCGTCATGCCGCTCTCGCATACGAAGGACGACAGCATCGGCGGGCTGGCCCGCCGCATCGCGACGGCTGCTGTCTTTGGCGCGCGCGGCAGCGCGGGCGTCGTGCTCGCGCAGATGTTCCGCGGGCTCGGCAAGGGGCTCTCGGGCAAGTACAATGCGACGTCGTCGGAGTTCGGCAAAGCGTTCCAGTACGGCATCCTCTACGCGCAGCGCGCGGTGCCGGAGCAGCCGGAGCAGCCGATCATCACGGTGGCCAAGGCCGTGGCCAAGGGCGCTTACCACGCTGTGCGCGCCAACCTGCCGATCTCGGAGATCCTGCAGGCGGCCATCGAAGCGGGCAAACAGGCCTTGACGCAGATCGGACAGGAGGATGCCGGTGCGCGCATCATGTTTACATTCCTGACGGGCTGCCTCAAGGGCCTCGACGGCAATTTCGTCTCGCCGACCATCAGCCTCTCGCTCGGCCTTGAGGCCGGGCAGCCGGGCCTGCCTGATCCGCGTCAGGATCTCGTGCGCCCGTACTGCGTGCGCTTCACGGTCTGCAACACGCGCGTCGACGTGCCGGAGTTTGAGCGTCACCTGCGCGAATACTCGAGCTTTGCGCTCGTCGAGCGCCACGAGAAGGGCATCGAGGTCCACCTGCACACGGACCACGTCGGCAAGGTTGTGGAGCAGGCCATCGGCTGGGGCCCCATCAAGAACCTCCACATCACGAACATGAGCGAAGTGCACGTGCTCAATGCGCACGGCGCCCTGATGCGCGTCGCCCTGCTCGCTGTCGCCGAGAACAAGGTGCAGGCGCGCGAGCTGCAGGAGGCTGGCGTCCACATCATCGTCAGCGGAGGCGAGAGCAACTGCCCATCGGTCGGTGAGCTCGTCAATGCGGCGCACAGTGACCTCGCTTCTTCCTACGTCATGCTGTCGTGGAGCAGGGATTTCCGCCTGGCCTTCCGCCAGGCTAAGCGCCTGCTCGGCAGCCGCGTCGAGCTCGTCCTCTGCCAGGACAAGATGCAGCAGGCCAAGGCCATCAAGGCATTTGACCCGGAGAAGGATGCTGAGGAGAACAGCTGTGCCATGCGGCAGGCAGCAGGGGTTGCGGAAGACTGAATCGATTCCGCTTGGATAACAAGCAAATAAAAATGACCTGGGACACTGTGTCTCAGGTCATTTTTTGTGCAGCCTGCTGCGCGCTTCAGATGTGCTGCTCCAAGAAGCTGCTGAATTCTGCCTCGGGCATGGGCTTGCCGTAGAGGTAGCCCTGGCCGTGATCGCAGCCGTAACTGCGCAGCATTTCTTCCTGCTCGTGTTCCTCGATGCCCTCGCAGATGACGGTCATGCCGAGTGCATGGCCGAGGTCGATCATGCGCGCGAGAACGGCCTGCATGCGCTTGGCTCCTCTCGAGGCGAGCAGCAGCGAGCGGTCGATCTTCATGACGTCGAGAGGGATGGCATTGAGGATCGTGAGATCGGAGTAGCCGCTGCCGAAGTCGTCGATGGACAGGCGGAAGCCCATCTCGTGCAGCTCGTGCATGACGTGGAGCGCGTGCTCGCGCATCTCCGGCGTGTCGAAGTCAAAGGCTGTCTCGGTGAGTTCGAGCTCGATGTCCTCTGTGCCGTAGTACGTCTTGAGGCGCTGCATGTAGGCGAGGTAATTCTTCTCCTGCATGTGCAGGCGCGACTGGTTGACGGATACGGGCACGATGGGCAGGCCGGTGGTGCGGCGCTCTTTCACCGTCTCCATGACGTGGGTCAGCATATAGAAGTCGAGCTGTGTGATGAAGCCGTTGCTCTCGAAGCGCGGGATGAACTGGCCCGGCATCAGGAAGCCGAGCTCGCGGCTGCGCCAGCACACGAGCGCCTCGGCGCCGATGCACTTTCTCGTCGCGAGGTCGTATTTCGGCTGGTACCAGACCTCGAACTCCTTGCGGGAAAGAGCGCCCTGCTGCAGGCTCTCGATGCGGCTCTGGAACTCGGCTTTCTGCTGCATTTCCGCGTTGTAGAAGCAGATGGGATTCGCTTCGTGCAGGGCGAGGTTGGCGTGGTTCATGGCGTCGGCGACAGAGAGGCCCGGTTTGAGCGGGCAGATGCCGATGTGGAACGCGATGTGTACGACCAGATGGCCGATGCTGATGTATTCATTCAGATGCATCAGGTGTGTAAGGGCTGTCGTGAGCTGCGTCCTGTCGTCGAACGCGTCCATGTGAAGCAGGAAGAAGACTCTGCCGGTGCTCGTGTGCACGGCAGGCAGCTTAGCCCATTCTGTCTTCTGAAGCGTCGCCTCCATGCGGCGCAACAGTTCCACGATGACATCCTGCCCGTACGTCTCGACGAGGATGTCGCGGCGGCTGATGCCGATCTCGACGATGGCGAAATGGCCCTGAGCTTCGTGTCCTTTGAGGTATTTGCTGGCTTCGTACTTGAACCAGCTCCGGTTGTACAGTCCCGTGTAGCGGTCCGTGTCGATGATGTGCTGCATCTGCTTCAGGTGGCTGCGGCGCATCTGGGACTGGCGCCAGGTCAGCAGCAGCAGGATGAAGAACAGGAGCAGCAGGCCTGTGATGAAGTACTGCGGGTAGGCGTAGAAGAGCGACCGGATGCTCCGGCGCTTGTCGAGGCCCTGGTCGTAGAAGGACGCATAGTCGAAAATGCCGTTCGGCCCGATGAAGCGGATCTCCTTGTCGAGGATGGAGAGCAGCTCTGGCTCCATCTGGTCGGAGATGCCGATGGCGATGTCCTGCGAGGAGGTGACGATGCCGTCTGTGACGAGATCCGGGAAATCTCCCTGCCAGATGTTGTACTGCGCGGACTCCTGCCGCAGGAAGGCGATGTCTGCCTGACCGTTGCTGACGGCACGCAGGCACTCCTCTGCCGTGGCGTAGTAATGGATCTGGTTCGCCTCGTAGCGCTCCAGTAGGACGCGGTCTGTCAGGCGCTTTTGGAGACAGGCGATGCGCGGGGCCCTTGGCGCACCGTTGCGCCGCGTGACGGTCGTGTAATAGGATGTCAGGTAGGCGGCAGAGAGGTCCGTGTTGTGGGCGGCGGCCCAGCTGGCGTCCCATTCGGCATTGAGCAGGATCTGTGCCCGGCCCTTGTCGAGGTCTTCCTGTGCGGCTGCATAATCCTGCTCGATGACGAGCGCGAGCTTGATGCCGAGATCCCTCTCGAGCCGGTCGGCGAGCTTCTTCATCGTGCCCTGCAGATTGCCCTCTTTGTCGACGTAGGCGAAGGGAGCTTCGCGCGCGACGACGACGGCTGAGATGACGGGGTGGCTCTTGAGGAAGCGCTGTTCCCTCTCGGTCAGCCGGAGCTCTGCGGAGCCGCGCTGGCCGTAGTAGAGCTGGTAGAGATGGCTGACGAAGTACGGCCGGTTGCCGATGAGCTGGTCGGCCGCGAGGTCGAGTTCCTGCATCAGCGCCTCATCATCCCGCCGCACGGCGAAATAGAGCTGGTTGACGCGGTGCGGCAGCAGCGTGCCATGGACGTCTCTGCTGTCATTGGCGCGCCCCATCATCAGGCGCGAGAAGCGCATGGTCTGCTCGCGCTGCGGCGTCTTGACGATGCCGGAGATGACATCAATCTCGCCGCGCTCCAGGCGGAATCGGCACTCCTCCCAGGTGCCCGGCACGAAGACGACCTCGCGCCCTGCATAGCTGCCGAGCGCCTGCATGAAGTCCGTCTCCATGCCGTAGAAATTGCCGGCTGCATCCTGTGTGATGTCCGTGCCGACATGGTGTATCCCCACGCGCAGGAGCGGCCTCGCCTGCACACTTGATACTGTGAATTGCAGGCTGAGGCCGCAAACGAGGAATGGGATGGAGATGAAAGATGCAAAGAAACGAAACGATCTTTGTCTTCAATGTATTCGTATTCCTCCACGATTGTTCTGTTCTAGATCATTGCGCTTTGAAGAGCGCAGGGCTATTATACCATATCAATCGCGGAAAACATAGCAAGAATGTATACAATCGCTGGAAAATTTTAGCCGATGGTGCCGGGCTTGATGTTGACGGTCTCGCCGCGCTTGACGGTGACCATCTGCACGAGGCAGCTGCGCGGTCCGACGTTGAAGAGCTCGAAGGCATCCCAGTTGGGCAGCTTCTTTTGGAGCTGCTGCTTGTCGTCGAGCTCCGTGAGGTTCTGCGCGGCGTCACGGCCGTAGCTGTCGAGGATGACGAGGAAGTACTGGCCCTCGGGGATGCCTTCGAACTTGTACTTGCCGGTCTTCTTCTCCGTCTCCGTGTGATAGACCGGCGCATCCTTGGGAATCTTGCCGAAGCGGTACCAGTCATCGATTTCCTGCGAGCTGAGCGCATCGTAGTTGAAATCCTTGCCGATCAGCCAGATATCGGCCTGCTTGTCGTGGAACTTGTTCTTGGGGGCTGCGAGGTCCCAGCTGACGCCACCGGCCGATGCATCAGGAGAGGACGCAATCTTCATGCCGCGCTCAGAGCCGTGCGTGTAGACTGCGCCCGTGACCGTCCCGCAGGCGGCGCCAGCAGCAGATGCTGCCTGCGGCGCTGTGAATGCCAGGGCAAGTCCGATGGCCAGAGCGAGATAAGAACGCTTTATTTTCTTCATGGTAATGATTCCTCCATTGTATCGAATCCGATGATGTATCTTTCATTTATTTTACAGCAGGAAGCGCTTTCTTGGCAATCGTCTCAAGGCGGTTCTATCGAGATTCCGTTGCAGATTTACGTGCAGGAATAAAGGAAATCCGCTATAATATAAAGAGAGTTTTTCGTGGAATAGGAGGGGTTCATATGCGGGGAATCACGAAGTGGTTCAATGTCATGATCCAGTCGTGGAATACGATTTTCTTTGGCTTCCTGGCTTTCGGCGGCTTCTATCTGCTGACGAAGGGAAACTTCATCGCAGGGGCAATCCTGCTGCTCATCGGCTTCGGTGGAGCCTGGTTCTGCCTGCGGCAGGCGCAGAAATGGAATGAAGTCAAAAACGAAGATATTCCCGACATCAAGCAGAATATCTGGAAGCGAAAAAAGGAATAAAATTTTTTCTTGAGAAAATGCATATCTTTGACGTATAATAAGAAAAGGAATTTTCACTTATTTTTCGGAAGGAGAGCTTCTATTATGGCAAGAAAAGCAAATTATGAGGAAAAGATTGCAACCCTGCAGGAAAAGATTGCGAAGAAGCAGGAAGAGCTCAAAGGTCTGAAGGCTCAGCTTGAAGAAGTAAAGGCAAAGAAAGCGCAGCAGGACTACAAGGTGCTTGTCGAGTACATGGAACAGAATAACCTGACGGCAGAGGATGTCCTCGGTGCCATCAAGGGCTGATCATTAGGACCTTTGCGGCTCACAGGCGACTGTGAGCCTTTTTTGATGGAATCTTTATCCTGTGGACGCGACGCATAGCATGTCTGTGCCAGGTTGTGCTATAATGAAAACGAATTGTAAACAATTTTACTGAATAAAAAAAAATTATATCCAATCCCGCCATTTGATTGGACTTCTGTATTGTGAGGAATCTTTATGACACAACATTCTCTGCGCCCGCGCGATGTCAGCGGCATCAAGGAAAAGCGCGAGCCCGTCTACCAGATCTCGACACTGCAATCGCTGATCCTCGGCAACTACTACGGCTGCCTCTACATCGAAGACCTGCTGAAGCACGGTGACACGGGCATCGGCACGTTCCACGCTGTTGCGGGCGAGCTCATCGTCATCGACGGTCACTGCTACCGCATCCTCGCGGACGGCTCGGTCATCGAGGCGCAGCCGCTCAACACGACGCCTTTTGCGAGTATCGCCTACCTCGAGGAAGGCCATACGATCAAGTTCGGCGCGATGGCGACGGCCGAGGCCCTGCGCGAGGCGCTCGATGACAGCATCGAGCTGCTCGGCCCGAACAGCATGTACGTCGTGCGCATCGACGGCTATTTCAACCGCGTGGCGGCGCGCACGGAGCTCTATCAGCACGAACCCTACAAGCCGTTTGCCAAAGTGCTCGAGACGGATGAGCGCCGCTTTGCCTTCGAGAACATCGAGGGCTCGCTCGTCTGCTTCTACTTCCCGCCGTTCATGGACGGCGTCAACACGCCAGGCTGGCACTTCCACTTCATCAATGCGGCGCGCACCTTGGGCGGCCACGTCTTCGATGTCGACATGGTGCGCGGCACGGCGACGCTCAACAAGACGGACCGCTTCATCCTCGACCTGCCGAGCAATCAGGCCTTCCAGTACGCCGACCTCGCGAACGCCTCGAAGGAGGACATCCACAAGGTCGAGCAGGGCGGCGGCGACTGAGGCGGCATGTCTTGCATAATTCCGGCACCTCTGCTACAATAAAGGTATTGTGCGGTTGTAGCTCAGTTGGATAGAGCGTCCGCCTCCTAAGCGGCAGGTCGTGAGTTCGACTCTCACCAATCGCACCATCCTGTCATCGATATCCCATCCTGCTCACAAGTGGGATGGGATTTTTGTATTGTAACAATCGTTACAGAAAAGGGCGCAGGACTTCTGCTATGATAAGGTCAATGAAACGAGAAACCAATGTGTGTTTGATATAAGGAGAGTTGATTATGGAAAATAAGATGTTTTGCTTTCAGTGTCAGGAAACGGCTGGCTGCAAGGGCTGCACGCAGGTAGGCGTCTGCGGCAAGAAGCCGGAAGTCGCAGCGATGCAGGACCTGCTCATCTACGTGACGAAAGGCCTCTCCGCTGTCACGACGCGCCTGCGCGCTGAGGGCAAGCAGGTCGCTCGCGAGGTCAACCATCTCGTGACGAAGAACCTCTTCATCACGATTACGAACGCGAACTTCGACCGCGAGGCCATCATCGAGGCCATCGAGACGACGCTGAAGGTCAAGGCTGAGTGCCTCGCAGCGCTTACGAGCCGTGAGAACCTGCCGGAAGCAGCGCTCTACAGCGACGGTCGCGACGGCTTTGACGAGAAGGCCAAGAAGGTCGGCGTCCTCGCCACGGAGAACGAGGATGTCCGCAGCCTGCGCGAGCTCACGACGTACGGCCTCAAGGGCCTCGCTGCCTATGTCAAGCACGCCAACGTCCTCAATCAGGAGAACGAGGCCATCGATGCATTCATCCAGTCGGCACTCGCGCGCCTGCTCGACGACGGCCAGACTGCTGAGCAGCTGACGGCTCTCGCACTCGAGACGGGCAAGTTCGGCGTCGACGGCATGGCTCTGCTCGACACGGCGAACACGCAGGCTTACGGCAATCCAGAAGTCACGAAGGTTGACCTCGGCGTGCGCCAGAACCCGGGCATCCTGATCTCGGGCCACGATCTGCGCGACCTCGAGATGCTGCTCGAGCAGACGGAAGGCACGGGCGTCGACGTCTACACGCACGGCGAGATGCTGCCGGCTCACTACTATCCGAAGTTCAAGCACTACAAGCACTTCGTCGGCAACTACGGCAATGCTTGGTGGAAGCAGAAGGAAGAGTTCGAAGCGTTCAACGGCCCTGTCGTCCTGACGACGAACTGCCTCGTTCCGCCGAAGGATTCCTACAAGGACCGCATCTTCACGACGGGCGCTGTCGGCTTCCCGGGCTGCCCGCACATCGAGGCAAAGGCTGACGGCACGAAGGACTTCAGCGCTGTCATCGAGATGGCCAAGAAGTGCCAGGCTCCGAAGGAGCTCGAGAAGGGCCAGATTGTCGGCGGTTTCGCACACGAGCAGGTCTTCGCTGTGGCCGACAAGGTTGTCGAGGCCGTCAAGAGCGGTGCCATCAAGAAGTTCGTCGTCATGGCTGGCTGCGATGGCCGCATGAAGAGCCGCGAGTACTACGCAGAGTTCGCCAAGGCTCTGCCGAAGGATACGGTCATCCTGACGGCTGGCTGCGCGAAGTACAAGTACATCAAGATGGACCTCGGCGACATCGGCGGCATCCCGCGCGTCCTCGATGCCGGCCAGTGCAACGACTCCTACAGCCTCGCCCTCATCGCGCTCAAGCTCAAGGAAGTCTTCGGCCTCGATGACATCAACAAGCTGCCGCTCGTCTTCAACATTGCTTGGTACGAGCAGAAGGCCGTCATCGTCCTGCTGGCCCTGCTGCACCTCGGCGTCAAGAACATCCACCTCGGACCGACGCTGCCGGCTTTCCTCTCCCCGAATGTCGCCAAGGTTCTCGTCGAGAACTTCGGCATCGGCGGCATCACGACGGTCGAGGACGACATCAAGACGATGATCGGCTGATAGCCCCCCGACATTTCCTAGCATTCTCTCAAATCCATATACACCATACACCTGCAGAGAGCTGCCATACGGCAGCTCTTTTTGCGTATCGATGTTGCTGATTTTTTTCGGCATTGTATTGTTTTTGACATAGTGATGTTGCTCTTGCAACATCACTATGCGCTTCTCATTGCTATAATACAGATAAATGAAATGATTTATATAATTTAGAGGGAATCAAGAACATTCAGGAGGGAGAGGGATGGGAATCTACGATCTGGACTTGCAGGAGTTGCCTCTCTTCGAGGGGCTCAAGGCCGACGAGGTGGACCAGTTCATCCAGGCGACGGGGGCCAAGGTCAAGCGCTACGGCAAGGAGATGCGCATCCTCAAGGCGTACGAGGCGAACAGCCGCATCGGCATCATCGCGGAGGGCGAAGCGCTCGTCATCGCGGAGGACCGCTTCGGCAATGAGTCGGTCGGGCATCGGTTGGGCCGCGGGGCGCTGTTCGGCTCGACGACGGCCATCCTGCCCGAGTACGCGAACCCGACGGCCATCGAGGCCGTCTCGGATGTCCTCGTGCTCTGGGTGCCCTACACGGCGCTCATCGTGGCCGGGCCGAGGCTCGGCCGCATCCACGGCATTGTCATGCGCAACCTGCTCGTGGCCTTCTGCCGCAAGAACGTGTTGATGATGCAGAAGCTCGAGGTGCTCTCGCAGAAGACGCTGCGCGAGCGGCTGATCCTCTACCTGCTGCAGCAGATGAGCCGCCAGCAGGCAGACTGCGTCAAGGTGCCGGGCCGCGTGCAGCTCGCCAAGGAGCTCGAGTGCAACAGGAGCGCCCTGACGCGCGAGATCGGCCTGATGAAGGAGAAGGGGCTCCTGGAATGCGGCCCGGACTGGATGAAGCTCGACGAGGCGCGGCTTCGCGAGGAGAGGTGAGTGTATGGTCAGCCTGACATTCTCGGATGTGACGAAGCGTTTCGGCGGCCGGACGGTCATCGAAGGCCTTTCGGCCACGCTTGCGGGCGGCACGGTCACGGCGGTGACGGGGGCGAACGGCAGCGGCAAGTCGACGCTCCTGAAGATGGCGGCGAAGCTCTTGTTGCCGGACGCGGGGAAAATCGTGGCCCGGGACGGTGAGCAGGAACTATGCAAGGCGTCGTACCGGTCGAGGCTCGCCATCGTCACGCCGGAATTCCACGCCTACCCGAAGCTCACGGCGCGAGAGAACCTCGATTTCTTCCTGAGCTTTCGCCGCGCAGAGGCCCTCTCGGACGCGCTCTACGAGCAGCTCTTGGAGCGCGTGGGGCTCGCGCCGGGGGCGGTGGATGGCAAGATGGTCGAGCAGTTCTCGACGGGTATGAAGAAGCGGCTGCATTTCGCGATCCTCCTGGCGTCCGAGGCGGATGTCTGGCTGCTCGATGAGCCCGGTGCCAATCTCGATGCTGTGGGCCGCTCGATGGTGCGCCGGGAGGCACGCCTCGCAGCTGATGGGGGCAAGCTCGTGCTGCTCGCGACGAATGACAGAGAAGAGGAGGCGGAGGCCGATGCATGCATCTCTCTATCGGGCCGTTGAGGCGGTCTTCCGCAAGGAGGCGCGCATCTCTCTGCGCTCGCGCTCGTCGTGGCTCGTCGTCCTGATGTTCGCGCTGACGACGCTCTCGTGCGTGAGCCTGCTGATGCAGGGCGATGTGCTCTCGCCGCGCCTTGCGGCCGCCATGCTCTGGGTCATCCTGTTCTTCTCGCTGCTCTCAGGCGCGGGCCGCGGCTTTGCCGATGAGGAGCAGGCGGGGACGCTGATGGCGCTTTCGGTCTACGGCAGCTCGCAGGCTGTCCTCTTCGGCAAGGGGCTCTTCATGGCAGTCCTGCTGTTTGCGCTCTCGCTGCTCATCGTGCCCGTCTACCTCGTGCTTATGGATGTCGCGGTCTTTGCCTGGGGCCTGCTCCTCCTGACACTGCTGTCCGGGACGTACGGCATGGCGATGGCGGGCACGCTGCTCTCGGCGCTGATGGCCGGTGCCAGGGCGCAGAACGGCCTGCTCTCCATCCTGATGCTGCCGGTGCTGCTGCCAATCCTGCTGCCGGCCATCGTGCTGACGGCGGGCTGCTTCACGGGCGATGTGAATGGCTCGTACCTCGTCGGCATGTTCCTCTATGACGCGATCATGACGATTGCCGCATCTTTGCTTTTTGACTTCCTCTGGTATGAGGACTGACATGCGGATATACGATAAGGAGTTGATTGGATGAAGTCGTGTGAGAAGGGGCTCTGGGCCCTCATCCTGCTGCTGACGGCAGGCCTTCTGTATGCCGTGTTCTTCCTCGTGCCGCCGGCCGAAGGGCTCGGCAACCTCGTGCGCATCGCGTTCTTTCACATCCCCGTGGCTTGGGTTGCGGTGCTCGCCTTTCTCGTCAGCGCTTGGTATGCTCTGCGCTACCTGCGGCGGCCGGCAGAGCGCTTCGACGCCATCAGCGCGGCGTCCGCGCGTCTCGGGATCATCTTCGTCGTGTTCGCGACGCTCAGCGGCGCCGTCTTCTCGAAGCTGACCTGGGGCGCGTACTGGAACTGGGACCCGCGGCAGACGACGATCTTCGTGCTGTTGCTCATCTACGCGGCGTACCTGACGCTGCGCTCGGTGATCGCGGACGAGCGGCGCCGCGCGCGCGTCTCGGCCATCTACGCGCTGTTCTCGTTCCTGACCGTCCCGTTTCTCGTCTTCATCATCCCGCGGTTCTACTTCTCGCTGCATCCCGCTCCCGTCCTCAACGGCAGCGGCTCCATCGACATGGACCCCGTCATGCTGCGCGTGCTGCTGGCGTCATTGCTGGATATGACGCTCATCTACATAGCCCTGCTCTGTCATCGCGTGAAATCTGAAAGAGGTGCATCATCATGAAACGCAAGATCCTGCTCGTCGCGCTATTGCTGGCCTTCGTCGGCTACGCCGGCTGGAGCTTTGCCGATTCGGTCACGCCGTACGTCGGCATCAAAGAGGCGAAGGCGGCTACATCTTCGAGTGTCCAGGTCAAGGGATTGCTGGCCAAGGATGCACCGGCTCCGCACATGGAGGGCAACGACTTCGTCTTCACACTGCAGGACGAGGAGACGGGCGAGGAACTGCTCGTGCACTACCACGGCACGAAGCCCGACCAGTTCGACGAGGCGCATCACATCGTCGCCATCGGCAAGATGCAGGGCGAGGCATTCTCCTCGGACAAGCTCCTCATCAAGTGCCCGTCGAAGTACGAGCAGCAGAAGTGAAGCGGCCTGCAGGCAATTTCGATGCAACCTGAATGCAATCCATGGGGGATTTATCGTATGATTGGAACAATATCTCTGGCAACATCTCTGTTTTTCGCCTTGTTGGCCGCGATGGCCTACGGCTATGCAATGAAGGTCGAGGAGGAGCAGGACAGGGCTCGGCGCTGGGGCCGGTGGTCGCTCTTGGGCGCGTGCCTGGCAGCTGTCGTCGCCTCTATCTATCTCTGGGCGATGATCCTCGGCGACCACTTCGAGATCGCCTATGTGGCGAGCTACTCGTCGAGAGAACTGCCGCTCATGTACAAGATCTCGGCCTTCTGGGCCGGGCAGCAGGGGTCGCTGCTCCTTTGGCTGCTCATCCACGCGCTGGCCTCGCTGTACCTCTGCGGCAGGGAGCGCATGACGGCAGCGGGGCTCACGGTCTACTCCGCCCTCGAGTCGCTGCTCGTCATCCTCGTGCTGGCCAAGAGCCCCTTCGTGGCCTCGGCGACGGCCGTGCAGGACGGCGTCGGCCTCAATCCTCTGCTGCAGGACCCGTGGATGGCCGTGCACCCGCCGATCATCTTCATCGGCTACGCGCTCTTGGCCGTGCCGTTTGCCTATGCGATGGGCGCTCTGCTCAAGGATGAGGCAAAGGGAAATTGGCTGGAGCCGGCGCGCCGCTGGGCGCTGCTCGCCTGGGGCTTCCTCGGCGCCGGCGTCTTCATCGGCGGCTACTGGGCCTACAAGGTGCTCGGCTGGGGCGGCTACTGGGGCTGGGACCCCGTCGAGAACTCCTCGCTCGTGCCGTGGCTGCTCGCGGGGGTGTTTGTTCACGTACTGCACGTCGCCAAAAGGCGGCCTGCGGCGCTGTCCGTTCTGCACCTTTCTGTCATCTTCACGTTCGCGCTCGTCATCTACGGCACGTTCCTGACGCGCAGCGGCATCCTCGGCGATTTCTCGGTCCACTCGTTCAGCGGCACGAGCATCGGCATGACGCTGGCCGTCGTCAATGCCATCGTGCTCATCGGCGGCCTCGTGCTGCTCGCGCTCAAGGCGGGCAAGCTGCCGCAGGGCAAGGTCTACGAAGACTATGCGAGCCGTGAGTTCTGCCTGCTCCTGGGCGCGCTCGTGCTCGTCTTCATCGCCGCCATCATCTTCATCGGCATGTCGATGCCGCTCTTCACGCAGCTCATCGGCAAGCCGGCCGCCGTCGATACGGACTTCTATGTGCGTACGACCATGCCGCTGGCCATCGCTATGTGCCTCGTCATGGCCGCCGGCTCCTGCCTGCGCTACGGGAAGCAGGCGGAGCCGCAGGGCAAGGTCGTGCCCGCCGTACTGGCCGTGCTGGGCTTTGCACTTGCGTTTCTCGCAGGCTTGCGCTCCCCGGGGCTGCTTGTGCTCGCAGCTGTCTCCATCCTGCTCCTCGGCGAGACGCTCATCAGCTGGCGCAGCCATCTGCTGCGCTTTGGCGCGGTGATCGCGCACGGCGGCGTGGCACTCGCGCTCTTCGCGATGGTGCTCTCTGGCGGTGCCAGCCAGTCGCTCTCGCAGGAGTTCAAGACCGGCGCGAGCGCGCAGATCGCCGGCCACACGGTCACGTATGAGGGCCAGGCCTTCGCCGAGGACGGCACGATGAAGTACTACTGCTACCGCGTCGACGGCAGCGAGGCGCGCGCCATGACGAAGCTCCACAAGAATGGCGAGGATGCCGCGCGCGAACCGGCCATCGCCCACACGCTCACGGGCGATATCTACATCGCGCCGACACCGCCGAAGGACACGGGCCGCATGGAGCTCCTCCTCAAGCGCGGCCGCATGGAGATGGGCGACATCTTCGCCTACCGCTATGACGACGTCACGATGGAGAACCAGCCGGACGGCACGATGCTCGTGACGGCCACGATTGCCGTGACGGACGGTGAGACGGTCGAGCACGCACAGCCGACCATCATCGCGACGCGCGACGGCGGCACCTCGACGCCTGTTCCCGTCTTCGGCGGCCAGAAGCGCATCCGCCTGACGGGCATCTCCGGCAACGACTCGCAGGCGCGCCTCGAGATCCTGCCGTCGGCTGAGGAAGAAGCGCAGATTGCCGTGACGGCCTCCGTCAGCACGAAGCCCTTCATCTACCTGCTCTGGATCGGTGCCGTCGCCGCCTCGCTCGGCTGCTTCTTGGCCATGCGCGCCATGCATTCATCAAAGTGAGTTATAGAAAAATAAACAATATTTAGCAAGGCGTTGCTCGGGCAACGCCTTGCTTTTTCTCATCATGATATAATGAGTGCAAATAAGGCAGAGTAAGAAAGCAGGAAGAGAGGAGGGGGAGCAGAGTGGAGTTCAAGGAATTGTTTCAGAAACACACGCTGGCCTGCCTGGCGGGCGGCTTCGTCATCGGCGTGGCGGTCTGCGGCATCGGCTCAGCGGCCATGGCCTTCTCGGGATCGCCGGCCTTCTGCGGGTCGTGCCATGCGATGAAAGGAGAGGCGGCAACCTTTGCGATGTCTTCGCATCGTGCGCTGGAATGCACGGACTGCCACCTGCCACACGACAATGCTGTGCACTACATGTTCGAGAAGGGGCGCACGGGCATGATCGACACGTATCATGAAGTGCTGCGCGACTATCCGGCGAACATAAAGATCTCGTCTGAGGGCAGACAGACGGTCAACGACAACTGCCTGCGCTGCCATCAGACGACGATGGGGAGTGTCCACGCTGACGTCGGTGTCAGTATGGATACTGGCGGCGACTGCCTCAAATGCCACAGCAGTATCGCACATGGCTCGAACCATCTCGAAGGGGGGATAAAAGTTGAGTAAGCTACAGAAGATATTGGCGGGAATCATAGCTGTCTGCGTTGTATTCTTTGGCTTTGTCGTCGTCCGCATCGTCGCGGCACCGAACGACACGAGTGTCAAGCTCGCTAAGATTCCCCAGGACAAACAGCTCGGCAAGGAAGCCTATAAGGAAGCTTATCCGCTCGAGTACAATTCGTTCATGAAGAACAATGACACTTCGCCGTCGCCGACGGGGTACGGCGGTGCCCAGGCGGAGAACTCGCACCTGACGGAACAGCCGGAGATGGTCGAGAACTTCAAGGGCTACAAGTTTGCGCTCCAGTACGATGATGACCGCGGTCACACGTACACAGGCGAGGATTTCAAGAACACGAAGCGCCTGCCCGGCCAGAAGGGCAACTGCATTACTTGCAAGAGCTCGTACATGTACGATGTCTACTACAAGCAGAGCGGTTGGGATTACGCCTCGAAGCCGATTGACGAAGTCATGGCGCCCATTGAGGACGACCAGTGGTTCGGCTGCTCGACGTGTCACGATCCGGAGACGATGGAACTGCGCGTCTACCAGCAGGGCTTCATCGATTCGATGGCCCGCCGCGGCATCGATGTCAACAACGCTTCGCACAACGACAAGCGCGCTTACGTCTGCGCACAGTGCCACAATGAGTACTACTTCACGAAGGAAGACGGCCGCGTCAACCATCCGTTTGACAACGGGCTCGATGCGGAGTCGGAGTATGAGTTCTATCAGTCCGGTCAGGCTGGTGCCTTCAAGCAGGATTGGATCCATGCAGATTCCAAGGCCCCGATGCTCAAGGCACAGCATCCGGACTTCGAGACTTGGGCGACGAGCGTCCACGCTGACGCCGGTGTCACCTGTGTCGACTGCCATATGCCGTACATGAGAGAGAACGGCCAGAAGTACACCTCGCATTGGATGACGAACCCGCTGAAGACGACGGAAGAGTCGTGCCTCAAGTGCCACGACGAGAGCGCTGAGACGCTCAAGGCGCGCGTCCAGACGATCGGCGACAACACCTTTAAGCTCCAGCGCATCGCTGGCAAGACGGTTGCGCAGGCCCACAAGACCATCAAGGCCGCCATGGATGCCGGTGCGACGGATGAACAGCTCGAAGAGCCGCGTCAGCTCGTCCGCGAAGCGCAGTGGTACTGGGATTGGGTCGCCGCTGAAAATGGCATGGGCTTCCACAATCCGGACAAGATCATGCGCACGCTCGGCCTCTCCATCGACAAGGCACATCAGTGCATCGAGAAGACGAACGCCATCATGAAGGGCAGCCTCTGATCCTTACGGCGATACCTCGGATACAACTCCTATCACATATGGGAAAGCCAGCTCGTTTCTGAGCTGGCTTTCTTTTTGCATATTTGACTGGTTATGATAGAATAAGAAGAAAGTATCGAATGTAAGTACGTTAGAGATGATAGGAAATGGACAAGATAAAATTCACGGAGATGCCGACGGAACACGAGGCCCGTCTCTACCTGACGACCATCGGCGAAGAGGAGATGCTGCCGGGCGGGAGCTGCGGCCCCAAGGTGCGGCCGTATTATGTGCTGCACTACGTCACGAAGGGATGCGGCAGATTCTTTGTCAACGGCATGGCATACCACCTGCAGGCGGGGCAGGGCTTCTTCATCGCGCCTGACTACGAGACGCGCTATGAGACGGATGGTGATGAGCCTTGGAGGTACATCTGGGTCGGTGCATCTGGTGAGGAGATGAAGCATTTCATGCATGACATCGGGCTCAATCAGGCGAACCCCATCTTCTCGTGCCATCAGGGGGAGCGGCTCATCCGCTGCCTCCACGACATGCTGGAGCACCGCCAGCTGACTTTGACGGACCATTACTATCGCATGAGCACACTCTACCGCTTTATCGCCATCCTCAGTGAAGAGCGTCAGGACCACCGGTCGATAGAGCGCGGCAATTCGTACGCTGCAGATGCCATGACGTATGTGCGCCATCACCTGCACGAACACATGAGCACGGCGGACATCGCCGCGACGATGGGCCTCAACCGCAGCTACCTCAGCAGCCTGTTCCGCAGCAAGACGGGCATGACGCTGCAGAAGTACATCCAGACCTGTCGCATGACGCGGGCCAAGTACCTGCTCGAGAGCACGCATCTCTCAGTCGCGAGTATCGCGGAGTCCTGTGGTTATGAGAAGGGCGATTCCCTGAGCCGCACCTTTCGCCTCACCTACGGCATTGGCCCGGCGGATTATCGCAAGATATTCCTGGCCAGTCAGGAGGAAAAGCGGCACGCGGAGAAAAATCCGTAAAAAAAAGAGCCTGCACATTGCATGCTGACTCGAATGAGGGAAAAATATAAGGGGAGATGGATGAGGGGGGAGCTGATGTGTTCAGCTCATTCAATCCATCTACGTATTATGATAGTATGTTTCGAATGAAAGGGCAATCCGATTTTGTTGGAAGAATACGCCCATTTGTTGGATTCACGATACGGTGATGTCCTTTTGTCGCAGATAGACGCCGCTCTTGCCGCCCGTTTTCTTGTCGAGGTGGATGAACTCGATCTCCATGCCCTTGTCGAGTGCCTTGCACATGTCATAGATGGTCAGGAGTGCGACGCTGACGGAGTGCAGCGCTTCCATCTCGACACCCGTCTGCCCCGTGACCTTGACCGTGGCGCGCGCCTCGACGGCGCATTCTTCGGGCAGCATCGTGAAGTCGACGCTGCACTTCGCAATCGGCAGCGGGTGGCAGAGTGGGATGACAGAGCTCGTGTTCTTGGCCGCCATGATGCCGGCGATGCGGGCTGTGCCGAGCACATCGCCCTTCTTGGCCGTGCCCTGCTCGATGGCCTCGTAGACCGCCTTGTTCACGCGGATGCGTCCTGAGGCGATGGCCGTGCGGCTCGTCTCCTTCTTCTCGCTGACGTCGACCATGATGGCCTGGCCGCTCTCGTCAAAATGTGTGAGTCCGTTCTCGTATGCCATAAAAGATCATCCTTTCCCATTGTGTATGCACTGTCTAGAATTTTACCATAGAATGCAGAAGTCAGGCTATCCGTTATCGGCGGACAGCCTGACTTTTCTTGCGATATCCGTATATCAGCACTTGATGCCGGAGCCCTTTCTCGCGTAGAAGAAGTACGTGATGAGGATCGTTACCACCGTGAAGGCGATGATGATGTAGAAGGCCGGTGCGACGCTCTGGAAGTTGGTGTACGACCAGCCGAAGATCTTCGGGATCAGGAAAGCGCCGTAGGCGGCAATCGCTGCCGTAAAGCCCGTGACGAGCGAGGCGTGGAACGGGTTGTCGAAGATGTAGGGGATCATGCGGAACGAAGCGCCGTTGATGAAGCCCGTCGTCAGGAAGAGCAGCAGGAAAGCGCCGAAGAACAGCGCGAAAGCGTGCGTCTGGATGCCGAAGAGCACGAGGATGCTCGCGGCGAGCATGATGAAGAGGGAGACGAGCGTGACGTTAGAACCGCTGTCGAGGCGGTCAGCGAGCCAGCCGCCGACCGGGCGGATGCCGGCGCCGATGAACGGTCCGAGGAAGGCGGCCATCGAGAAGGAGACTTCCGGGAATTCTTTCGAGACGAGCAGGCCGAGTGCGGCGGAGAAGCCGATGAAGGAGCCGAAGCCGCAGGTGTAGATCCAGCACATGAGCCAGGTGTGCTTGTTGCCGAAGATCGAGAGCATGCTCTTCGGGCTCTGCTTCGGCAGCGGCAGATTGTCCATGAACATCCAGATGAGCACGAGCGTCAGGGCTGTCGGCACAGTCCAGAAGTAGCAGACGTTCTGGACGTACATCATGCCGCTTGGCGTGGTGACGCCGGGGCCAAAGAACGAGGAGAGGTTCCAGCCGAGGAGCAGCGGTGCCGTCAGGTAGATTAGCGAGACGCCGAGGTTGCCGATGCCGGCGTTGATGCCGAGTGCGAGTCCTTTGTGCGCCTTCGGGAAGAAGAAGCCGATGTTGGCCATCGAGGCGGAGAAGTTCGCTCCGGCGATGCCGATGAAGGAGACGAGGACGACGAAGGTGTCGTACGAGGTCGTCGGGTCCTGCAGTGCGCGGCCGAGGCCGAAGAGCGGGAAGAGCAGCAGGGCCGTCGTGATGAAGGCCGAGTTGCGGCCGCCGATGAGGCCCGGCAGGTACGTGTAGAAGAGGCGGCCCGTCGCGCCGACGAGACCCGGCAGTGCAGCGAGCGTGAAGAGCTGTTCATCGGAGAAGTGGAAGCCGGCCATGTTGAGCTTGGCGGCAATCGTCGCCCAGAGCGTCCAGACGACAAAGGAGAGCACAAGGGCCCATGTTGAAGTGTAGAGGTTCTGCTTCGCGATCCTCTCGCCGAACTTCTTCCAGAAGACGGGATCCTCCGGGGTCCAGTTCGCTAGGATCTCCTTGCGCGTGGGATTTGCCCCCAATTTTTTTGTCACAGCTGATTCTGCCATACGTTGACTCTCCTTTTCGTTGAATTTGGTATAAAACCTTGCTAAGCAATAAGGAACGATAAACTCTTTGTCACATTATAGAGGAGATACCTCAAATAATCTGTAAAAAAAATCACGCTATATGTAACAAATATCACGGCACAGGTAAAAACTTTCCCGTATCCTGAACAGGAATACACCGTCCGTGTCGCGAATCAATAGCGATAAGGGATTTATCTGAGATAGAAAAGGGGAATCGATCTATGGAAGAACGGAAGACGAAGCAGCAGGACCAGATGGAGTCGCTCGTGCGCCATTTCTATGAGATACCGGGCAAGGTCGTCATGCTCCACGACGGTGAATATCTCTTCCACGAAGGGGATATGGCGCGCTACTTCTACATCGTGCGCTCGGGCCAGATCTTCATCACGAAGTACGCGATGTCGGGGCGCGTGTTCTCGCTGCGCCTCGCCTCGCGCGGCAGCATCATCGGCGAGCTGCCGCTTTACGAGAAGGAGCCGGTCTACATCTTCAACGCGGTGGCGCAGAGTGCGGCAGAGGTCTACGCGATCGAGTTCCCCGTGCTGCAGAGCTACCTCGAGAAGAAGCCGGCACTTGCCGTCAGCCTGCTCAAGATCATGGGCGCGCACATGCGCAAGCAGCACTCGAAGTTCCGCGACCTCCTGCTCTACGGCAAGAAGGGCGCGCTCTACTCGACGCTCATCCGCCTGGCCAACAGCTACGGCAAGGAGATGGATGGCGGCATCCTCATATCGGTGCCACTGACGAACCAGGAGCTGGCCAACTACTCGGCGACGGCGCGCGAGAGCCTCAACCGCATGCTCAGCGAGCTTCGCAAGAGCGATATCATCGAGTACCGCGGCCACCTGATCTTCATCAAGGACATCGACTACCTCAAGGAAGCCATCCAGTGTGAGAATTGCGGCAGGGAAATCTGCAACATTGAATGAGCTGAATCCATACTGCTGAGACGCGAAATGCGCCTTGGCAGATTTTTTTTGCGCAGAAGGGTACGGCCGTGATATTTATCACATGAGTGGGAGATAAAATCGGATAGAATGAGATACAACAGGAGGGTGATGACGTGAGCAATATCTTTACAAAATGGAAGCATCTCATCCCGGTCGAGAAATCGGCGACGGGACATCAGCAGCTCTTTGAAGGCGGCCGTGAATGGGAAGACACCTATCGCGACCGTTGGTCTTTTGACAAGTGCGTTCACTCGACGCACGGTGTCAACTGCACGGGCTCGTGCTGCTGGAACATCTATGTCAAGAACGGGCTCGTGGCTTGGGAGAACCAAGAGCACAATTATCCGGAGACGAGCCCGGACATGCCGGACTTCGAGCCGCGCGGCTGCCCGCGCGGAGTGACGTTCTCGTGGTATCTCTACAATCCGCACCGCATCAAGTATCCGTATCTGCGCGGCGAGCTCGCTGCGCTCTGGCGCGAGGCGCGCAAGGAGCACAAGACGGCTCTCGAAGCCTGGCAGAGCATCGCCAATGATCCCGCCAAGACGAAGCGCTATAAGGAAGCGCGCGGCAAGGGCGGCTTCGTGCGCTCGAGCTGGGATGAAGTATCGGAGCTCGTCGCCTCGTCGCTTCTGCACACGGCGATGAAGTACGGCCCGGACCGCAACTTCGCTTTCGCCGTCATCCCGGCGAAGTCCATGCTGTCGTACGCGGCCGGCGCGCGCTTCATGCAGCTCATGGGCGGCGCTTCGCTGTCGTTCTACGACTGGTATGCCGACCTGCCGCCTGCAAGCCCGCAGGTCTGGGGCGACCAGACGGATGTGCCGGAGTCCTCGGACTGGTTCAATGCCGGCTACATCATGACCTGGGGCTCGAACGTGCCGCTGACGCGCACGCCGGATGCCCACTTCCTGGTAGAAGCGCGCTACAAGGGCACGAAGGTCGTCTCGATTGCGCCGGACTACGCGGAGTCGACGGCCGTGGCCGACACGTGGATCTCGCTGAAGGTCGGCAGCGATGCGGCCTTTGCCATGGCGATGGGCCACGTCATCCTCAACGAGTACTACTGGGGTGAGCCGGCCGAGTTCTTCACGGAATACACGCGCCATTACACGGACTTCCCGTTCCTCGTGCAGCTTCATAAGCGTGCCGACGGCGGCTACGAGTCGGGCCGTTTCTTGAACGGCAAGGACATGGGCCGCACGGACAAGCACGCGGAGTTCAAGCACTATGTCATCGACGAGCTCACGGGCAAGCTCGTCGTGCCGAACGGCACGATGGGCGACCGCTGGGACAACGAGAAGAAGTGGAACCTGCGCGAGGAAGACCGCGATACGGGCGCGAAGATCGTGCCGCAGCTCTCGGTCTTCGGCCAGTTCGACGAGGTCGTCGAGGTCGAGTTCCCGTACTTCGGCAATGAGCGCGAGGAGCGCGTCATCCGCCGCATGGTGCCGGCCAAGCGCGTCAAGACGAAGGATGGCGAGATCCTCGTCACGACGGTCTACGACCTGACGCTCGCCAACTACGCCGTCGACCGCGGCCTCGGCGGCGCGTGCGCTTCCTCGTACGACGAGGATGTGCCGTACACGCCGAAATGGCAGGAGAAGTACACGGGCGTGCCGGCTGAGACTTGCATCCACACGGCCCGCGAATTCGCCGACAACGCCATCAAGACGCAGGGCAAGACGATGGTCATCATGGGCGGCGGCATCAACCACTGGTTCCATGCCGACATCGTCTACCGCACGATCCTCAACCTCCTGCTCTTCACGGGCTCGGAGGGCCGCAACGGCGGCGGCTGGGCTCATTACGTCGGCCAGGAGAAGCTGCGTCCGGCAGAGGGCTGGGCGCGCATCATGACGGCCACGGACTGGCAGGCACCGCCGCGCCTGCAGAACTCGACGTCGTTCTACTACTTCGCGACGGACCAGTGGCGCAGTGACGAGGTCGACATGAAGGATCTCGTCTCGCCGCTGACGAGCCCGCGCTACCGCCATGCGGCCGACTACAACGTCATGGCCGCTCGCCTCGGTTGGCTGCCGTCCTACCCGACGTTCAACAAGGGCGGCCAGCAGCTGACGGACGAAGCGAGGGCGAAGGGCGAGGACCTCAAGAAGTACGTCGTGCGTTCCCTCAAGGACAAGAGCCTGCAGTTCGCGGCAGAGGACCCGGATGCTCCGGAGAACTTCCCGCGCAACCTCTTCGTCTGGACGGCGAACCTGCTCGGCTCGTCTGCCAAGGGCAACGACTTCTTCAACAAGTATCTGCTCGGCACGGAGCACACGGTCTTTGCCGAGGAAGAGGGCCCGACGCGGCCGACGGAGATCAAGTGGCGCGAGCAGGAGGAGCTCCAGAAGCCGGGCGGCGCTGCCGAGGGCAAGCTCGACCTGCTCATCGACATCGACTTTCGCATGGCGGGCACGGCGCTCTACTCCGATGTCGTGCTGCCGACGGCCACGTGGTACGAGAAGGACGATATCTCTTCGACGGACATGCATCCGTTTGTCCATCCGTTCCAGGCCGCTGTCGACCCGCTCTGGGAAGCCAAGAGTGACTGGGATGTCTTCCGCACGCTCGCAGAGGCCGTCTCGAAGGTCGCCAAGGAAGCCGAGCTCAAGCCGTATGAAGACCTCGTCGCCGTGCCAATCGGCCACGACAGCGAGGGCGAGACGGCTCAGCCTGAGGGCCTCGTGCGCGACTGGAGCAAGGGCGAGTGCGAGCCCATCCCGGGCAAGACGATGCCGAATCTCGTGCCGGTCAAGCGCGACTACACGAAGACGTATGAGAAGTGGATCGCGCTCGGACCGAATGTCTCCAAGAAGATGGGATCGCTGACGATGACGTGGGATTCCTCCGATGAGTACGAGGAGATTCGCACGCGCAATGGCGTCATCGAGAACAAGGACTTCGTCTCGTACGGCATGCCGTCCATCTACGACGCACGCCAGGCCGTCGAGGCCGTCATGGGCCTCTCGACGACGACGAACGGCAAGGTGGCCGTCAAGGCCTTCAAGAGCCTCAACGAGAAGACGGGCCTCAAGGGCCTCGAGCATCTGGCCAAGGACCGCGAGAACGAGCGCTTCACGTTCGATGAGATCGCTGCGCAGCCGAAGGAGACGATCACATCGCCGACGTTCACGGGCAGCAACCAGGGGCGCCGCTACACGCCATTCACGACGAACATCGAGGAGCTCGTGCCATTCCGCACCGTCACGGGCCGCCAGTCCTTCTATCTCGACCACGAGATGATGCGCGAGTACGGCGAGGCCATGGCGACCTTCAAGCCGATCCTCGACTACCGCCCCATCAAGAATCTCTTGGGCGGCACGAAGGAGATCACGCTCAAGTACCTGACGCCGCACAACAAGTGGTCGACGCATTCGATGTACTTCGACAGCCAGCAGCTCCTGACGCTGTTCCGCGGCGGCCAGACGGTCTGGATGAGCGAGAAGGATGCCAAGGAGATCGGCGTGCGCGACAACGACTGGATCGAGCTCTACAACCACAACGGCGTCGTGACGTCCCGCGTGGCCGTCTCGCCGCGCATCCCGCAGGGCACGGTATTCATGCACCATGCCCAGGACCGCCACATCAATGTGCCGGCCTCGAAGATCACGGGCACGCGCAGCGGCACGCACAACACGCCGACGCGCATCCACATGAAGCCGACGCACATGATCGGCGGCTATGGCCAGCTCAGCTATGGCTTCAACTACTACGGCCCGACGGGCAACCAGCGCGACATGTACGTCGTCGCGCGCAAGATGCAGGGGGAGGTTGACTGGCTTGAAGATTAAAGCACAGATTTCCATGGTCATGAATCTTGATAAGTGCATTGGCTGCCATACGTGCTCCATCACTTGCAAGAATGTCTGGACCAACCGCGAAGGCGCGGAATACATGTATTTCAACAATGTCGAGACGAAGCCGGGCATCGGCTATCCGAAGAACTGGGAAGACCAGGAGAAGTGGAAGGGCGGCTGGAAGCTCGGCAAGGATGGCAAGCTCTCGCTGCGCACCGGCTCGAAGCCGGAGCGCCTGCTGAAGCTCTTCTATCATCCGGACCAGCCGGAGATGGACGATTACTACGAGCCGTGGACGTACGACTACGAGACGCTCATCCACTCCAAGCGCCGCAACCATCAGCCGATTGCCCGCCCGCGCTCGCTCATCACGGGTGAGCGCATGGAGATCAAGTGGGGCCCGAACTGGGAGGACGACCTCGCCAACGGCGAGTCGGCCCGCCAGGACGTCAACCTCAAGAAGATCTCGGAGGACATCACGCTCGAGTTCCACGACCTCTTCATGAAGTACCTGCCGCGCGTCTGCAACCACTGCCTGAATCCGGCCTGTGTCGCAGCGTGTCCGTCGGGTGCCATCTACAAGCGCGAGGAGGACGGCGTCGTGCTCGTCTCGCAGGATGGCTGCCGCGGCTGGCGCCACTGCGTGCCGGCCTGCCCCTACAAGAAGGTCTACTTCAATTGGAAGACGAACAAGGCCGAGAAGTGCATCTTCTGCTTCCCGCGCCTTGAGAACGGCCTGCCGACCGTCTGCTCCGACACGTGCGTCGGACGCCTGCGCTACATGGGCGTCCTGCTCTATGACATGGACAAGGTCGTCGCCGCCGCTTCGACGCGCGATAAGGGCGAGATCTACCACCAGGTGCTCGATGTCATCGCCGACCCCAATGACCCCGAGGTCATCGAGGCTGCGCGCAGAGAGGGCATCTCGGAAGCGTGGATCAAGGCGGCTCAGGAGTCGCCCGTCTACAAGATCGTCAAGGAATGGCAGCTCGGCCTGCCGCTCCATCCGGAGTTCCGCACGCTGCCGATGGTCTGGTACGTGCCGCCTCTCTCGCCGATCACACGTCGCATGGAGGCAAACTGCTACTTGCCGGAAGCCGATGAGATGCGCATCCCCATTGCGTACCTCGCCGAGATCCTCGCTGCGGGCAACACGGCTATCATGACGCGCACCCTGCAGCGCCTCTTGGACATGCGCGCCGTCATGCGCGCCAAGACGACGGGCGACGACCTGCCTTCTCGCCTCGAGTTCGCGCCGGAGGTCTACGAGAAGATGTTCCGCCTGCTCGGCATCGCCAAGTACAAGGACCGCTTCAACATCCCGGCGGGCATACAGGGAAAGAGCCACGCCGAGATGCGCAAGGAACAGGGCGGCGGCCTCTACACCTGCCCGGGTGGGGGGTGCTGATATGGCTGATGCAGCTGAAATGAAGGATTACCAGAAAGTACTGCTGCTCGCAGCCCATCTCTTCGAGTATCCCGATGCTGCCTGGTGGGCAGACCTAGAGGATTGCCGCAAGGCCCAGCGCGAGATCGAGAATGCTCAGGCCTCTTCGGTCTTCGGCGATTTCCTCGATTTCGTCGAAGAGACGGGGGCGAAGGAGTACGAGGACCTCTACGTGCGGTCCTTCGACTTCTCGCAGAACACGAATCTTTATCTGACGACGCAGGAGCGCACGGATTTCGGCAAGCAGTCGCAGGAGATGCACCACTACAAGGAGCTCTTCCTGGCAAACGGTCTCGACACGCCGAACCAGCTGCCGGATTACCTGCCGGCTCTTCTGGAGCTCTCGGCCGCCCTGCCGCCAGAGCAGGCGGGCAAGGTCCTCGGATCTATCCGCCCGCGCGTCGAGCTCCTGCGCACGCGCTTCATCGAAGCAAAGCTGCCGCATGCCTTCTTGCTCGACATCGTCTTGACAGAAACGGCAGGATTGGAGGTTAAGCCATGAATACATTCTTCTACGGCGTCCTGCCGTACATTGCCCTGACGATCTTCGTCGGCGGCACGATCGTCCGCTACACCGTCTTTGAGCGGGGCTGGACGACGAAGTCCAGTGAGTTTCTCGCCAAGAAGAGCCTCAAGTGGGCGAACCCCGTCTTCCACCTCGGTCTCCTGATGGCCTTTGGCGGCCATTTCATCGGCATCCTCGTGCCGAAGTTCGTCACGGAGGCAGCGGGGACGGATGAAGCGACGTATCACATGATTTCGCTCGCGGGCGGCATCCCGGCTGCCGTCCTGTTCCTCGGCGGTTTCCTCTGGCTCATGAAGCGCCGCTTCTTCGGCACGAGCCGCATGAAGGTCAACACGAGCTCGATGGACAAGCTGCTCTATCTCGTACTGCTCCTGACCATCCTCTCGGGCACCGCGGGCACGCTCTCGAACATCTCGGCCGGCTTTGATTACCGCGAGAGCATCTCGCCGTGGTTCCGCTCCGTGCTCATGCTCTCGCCGGACGTCAGCCTCATGAAGGATGTCCCCGCCATCTTCCAGTTCCACATGTTCATGTGGATGATGACGGCCATCCTCTTCCCGTTCACGCGTCTCGTGCACTGCCTGAGCCTGCCGTTCGAGTACCTCATGCGCAGCAATATCGTCTACCGCCGCAAGTGATTTTTCTTGCAGATGAAAAGCGAAGTCCAGCCGGGCTTCGCTTTTCGCTTTTCTTGGTGTAAACCTGTGCATCTGGCCTGCATGATGGTATAATGAAGGCATATTTTTGTTAGGAGATGAATATATGGAACATGAGAATACAGAGATGAAGCGGGGGCTCAAGAACCGCCATCTGCAGATGATCGCGCTCGGCGGCGCGATTGGCACAGGTCTCTTTTACGGCTCTGCCTCGACCATCGCGCTCGCGGGGCCTGCGGTGATGCTCTCGTACCTGATCGGCGGCATCGTGATCTTCCTGATCATGCGCATGCTCGGCGAGATGGCCGTCGATGAGCCGGTGTCGGGCTCCTTCAGCCACTACGCGACGAAGTACTGGGGACGCTTCCCGGGCTTCCTCTCGGGGTGGAATTATTGGTTTAACTACGTGCTCGTCTCGATGGCAGAGCTCACGGCTGTCGGCATCTACATGAACTTCTGGTTCCCCGACCTGCCGCAGTGGATTTCTTCACTTGTCTGTCTCGTGGCCATCACAGCGCTGAACCTCGTCAATGTCAAGGCATACGGCGAGGCAGAGTTCTGGATGGCACTCATCAAGATCGCGGCCATCGTCAGCATGATCCTCTTGGGCCTTGGCCTGATCTTCACGAACGGCCAGCCGTTCCCCGATAACTTCAGCAACATCTGGGAAAACGGTGGCTTCCTGCCGAACGGCCTCTGGGGGCTCGCGCTCTCGATTGCTGTCGTCATGTTCTCATTCGGCGGCATCGAGCTCATCGGCATCACGGCCGGTGAGGCCGAAGATCCGGACCGCACGATCCCGCGTGCCATCAATCAGGTCATCTGGCGTATCCTGATCTTCTATGTCGGCACGATGATCGTCCTCATGGCCCTCTGGCCGTGGAACAAGGTCGGCATGGAGGCGAGCCCGTTCGTCCAGATCTTCAACAACGTCGGGATCCCGGCAGCTGCGCACATCCTGAACTTTGTCGTGCTGACGGCGGCCATCTCGGTCTACAATTCGGCCATCTACAGCAACAGCCGCATGCTCTACGGCTTGGCGGGCACGGGCGAGGCCCCTTCGTTCTTCCGCAAGCTCTCGCCGCGCGGCGTGCCCGTGCGCGGCATTCTCGTCTCGTCGGGCATCACGCTCATCGTCGTCGCGCTCAACTACTTCCTGCAGGGCCATGTCTTCATGTACCTCATGATGATCGCGACGTGCGCCGCTGTCATCAGCTGGGTGGTCATCTGTGTCACACACCTGAAGTTCCGCCGTTACTGCAGCCTGCACCACAAGGAGACGAAGTTTCACGCCATCCTCTACCCGTGGGCGAACTACCTCTCCCTTGCCTTCCTCGCCGGCGTCATCTTCTTCATGGCCCAGATCCCCGACATGCAGCTCGCTGTGCTCTTCCTGCCAATCTGGCTGCTCGTGCTCTGGATCGGCTATTGCCAGTACAAGCGGCATAGGATTTGACCGCTGTAAACCGCTGTAATATGATGTCAAAAAAAGACTGCTTCGCATGAAGCAGTCTTTTTTATTTGGCGCGCGAATCTGCTGGCCTGCCCTGTTGGGCGGCTCGCCAGGCGCGGCGGAATGTGCCCGGCGGCATGCCGATGATCTGACGGAAGACGCGGCTGAAGTAGTTGGAGTCATCGAAGCCGACGCGCAGGGCAATCTCGGTCAGGGGCAGGTCGGTATCGATGAGCAGGGTCTGGGCCTTGCCGATGCGCCAGCGGCGCAGGTACTGAAGCGGGGCGTAGTTGGTCGTGTGCTTGAACGCATGGGAGATGTAGTCGCGGCTGGCGTGGAAATGCTGGGCAATGTCGCGGATGGAGAGGTCTTCGGCATAATGCTCTTCGATGTACGAGCGGGCGTGTTCAACCAAGAGGTTTTCCGGCTCAGCAGCTTTGACGGCCCGCTTCGAGATCTGCTGCCATACAAGATGGACGATGGTCTGGGCTGCTGCATTTGCTGCGGGATATCCGTGCGGCTTGGCGAGGCTGTGTTCAATGATGTGGTAGAGGGTGCGGAGTTCTTCGGCGATGGACTGGCAGGGAATGCAGGGATGGGTGCCGGGCGGAAGCAGTGCATTGGGGCGCGCGCCGGGGCGCTGGAGTCCTGTGACGGCGATGCAGCAGGCATCCGTGAGCGAATCAAGCATCAGACTTTCATCGTGCATGATCTTACTGTCGTAGACGATAATATCGCCGGGCTGCGTATGGCATATCTCATTGCCGACGATATGCGTGCCGTTGCCGGAAAGCATGAAATTGAGCTCGATGCAGTTCTCGTGCTGATGCATCGTGCGGACGCTGCGGTTCCAGTGATAGAAGCCGATGAGGCGCGGCTCCTGCTGGAAGGGGGATGCTTCCTGTTGATCGATGTCGATGGAGACGGGCATGTTTTCCTCCTTTCTGGTCTGTCAGAGTCTTGATCTTGCAAAAAGCTCCCCTGCAAACATGAAAGGGCAAGGGAGCGGAGGGGGCGGGGTCAATAGAGGCCGTTGCGGCGCAGGATGGGGATGTTGATGTGCTTGTTGAAGAAATTGATCAAAGGTCCCATGCCCAGTGCCATGACGACAGTGCCGATGCCCACGAGACTGCCGAGCAGGAAGCCGATGATGACGGCTGTGCTGTCGAGCAGGATGCGCGCATAGCGGAAGGGCAGGCGTCCGTGCGTCATATCGTCGATGATGCAGCTGAAGGCGTCGTATGGTCCCATGCCGAAGTTCAGGCACATGTAGAGCGAGACACCGAAGCAGGAGACGGCCATGCCGCTCAGCAGCAGGATGATGCGGGCAGCGAGATCACTGGCCGGGACTGCGAGGACAGGGGCAAAGATGCTGTAGCTGAAGTCGGATACGGACCCCAGCAAGATGAGGTATAAGAATGTGCCGATGCGCAGGTAGCGGCGGCCACAGGTCAGCATCGGGATGAGCAGCAGGACGTTGAAGATCGATACGCAGCTGCCGAAGCTCAGCCCTGTCAGCAGGCTGTAGCCGAGGTTCATGCAGGAATAGGGATCGTTGCCGAAAAGACTCAGGCGCAGCAGACTGGTCGAGCAGGCCATGCAGCTGATCGCTGCGGAAAAGAACGCGCAGCGCTTCAGCAGAGAGGAGGAAAAACCGGCCTGGCTGCTGCTTTTTGCCTCGGCAATGAGCTTCTGATAGAGAATGAGCGGGGATGTCATCATGCTACCCTCCTTCTGGGTGCACAGAAAAGATTACGTCTCAACGATGACTCTATCATACCTGTTTTTCTGGAGAAATTCCTTCACAATCTAGCAAAATGTGAAACCCGCAAAGCCTTGTCTTATCGTGTTCTTTGAAATGATTCGCTGTAAAAACTGGACATTCCTGCTTTCTGGCGGGGAGGTACAGAAAAAGCGGACAGGATGAATTCCTGTCCGCTTTGTTCTCGGGGGTGAATATGCCGCTGTACTGAAATCTGAGATGGGATTACTTGGCGCGCAGCTGCGTGTAGAGATTGACGATCTCTACGGCCATCTCTTTCATGGCCATGCCCGTCATGACGTAATCCTGTGCATGAGAGATCAGGACGTTGAACGGGCCTTGGAGTTCGCCACTGGCTTCTTTTTGCAGCAATTCCTCTGTCTGGAGTTTGTGCGCTTTGAGGAGATGCTCGTCGGCATCCTTGAGGCATTCCTCTGCTTCACCGAAATTCCCGCGGCGGGCCTGCTTGAGGGCTTCTGCAACCTTTGCGCGCCCGTCGCCGGCCGCCGAGATGATTGCGAATGCCACATCTTCTGTCTTTGCCATTTATAATTCCTCCTTATTACTTCTTCAGCAGTTCATTCTCGATGCGCTCGCGTGCTGCTGGAGCCCACTCGTTCATCTTCTCGGGGAAGCCGAAGATGGAGACGCAGGCGATGTTGTCGCCGCCGACCTTCGGTGCATCCGGCTTGAGCTGCTTGTTGGCAAAATCCATCTCGCGCAGTGTCTCGAAGATGCCGTCGAAGTCGACATCGCCCATGCCGAGGTTGAGATGCTGGTGGACACTGACGTCCTCGCGTCCGCGCTGATTCAGAGAAGGCGGGTTGAGGATGTAGCGGCAGTCGAGCGTCTGGTTGAAGGTATCGGCGAACAGGACGTGCGTGAGTTCGTCGCCGGCGTACTTGAGCATATGGCGTACATCGCCCTTGCCCTGATCGTAGAAGAAGCCGTGCGGGGAGGAGTAGACGTAGCCGAGGTTCTTGGAGCGGAAGGACTTGACCATGTCGCAGGCCTCGTCGTTGAGTTCGCAGAAATCGTACGGATGCGACTGGATCTCGACGCGCAGGCCCTCGCGCTCGATGATCGGCAGCAGCTCTTCCATGGAGCGGAACCACATGCCGTTGCAGATCTCCTGCTGGTTCGAGTCGCCCGAGAGCTCCGTGTTGATGACGGGGACACCCATGTTGACGGCAATCTCGATCATCTTCTTCCAGTTGGCGACGGCCATCTTGCGCTGCTCCTCAGTCGGGCCGGACCAGCGGTAGACGCAGATAAAAGATGAGATCTCGACGCCCGTCTCCTTGAGAGCCTTGCGGTATTCCTCTTCACATTCTTTGGAGAAGAGCGGATGCTTGTAGAAGGGATTGATCCGCGGATGCGGGGACTGCTCAATGTATTTGTAACCCCAGTCAGCAACCTGGTGGACGAGGTCATTGATGCTCATCTGTTTGGACAGTACATCAACATCGAATGCGATTTTCATGGTAAACCCTCCAGTTCATCAAACACGATAAAGTAATATAGATGACCCGCACAGCCTCGCGGGAGGTCTGCGCTGTTTTCTTGCTGTGCTTACAAAATACCATGGCTGAAACGAGTTGTCAAGAATGTTCCGACTACACCGTAACGCTAGTAATGGCGCGGTTTTAGCAGGATTGTACAACTATGGGAGGGGAGCGCTCGACAAGGCGGAGTTCTACAGCAGGATTGTGCAAGTTTCACCTTGAAAAATTTTTTGAAAGAAATTTTCGCGTCAAAACAATAGCGATAGATAATAAGGGAGAAGACAAGATTGTGCTATTTTGGCGCTGAGTCGGCAGTTTTTTGCCCACAACAAAGGCAACATGGTGGAATTATTTGGCGGCGTTTCGCCGTATAATGACAGTGCAAGGTCAAACAGACGACCGGGGACACGACAGGGAAAGAAAGGGAGGATTTATCCATGGCAATCCATATCACAGGCGCACCGTGCTGCTGGGGCGTCGACGATGTCAAGAATCCGTATCTGCCACCTTGGCAGAAGGTGCTCTACGAAGCAGGGCAGGCAGGCTACAAGGCCATTGAGCTTGGCCCGTACGGCTATCTGCCGCTCGACATCGACGTCGTGAGCGAAGAGCTCGCGAAGAACAACATCGGCATCGTGGCGGGCACGATCTTCGATGACCTGTTGGATGAAGGAAACTACGAGAACGTCCTTCATCAGGTCGACGATATCTGCGGCATCATCACGAAACTGCCCAAGCTGCCGACGGAGCCGGGGCAGCGTTATCCGGCGCCATATCTGACAGTCATGGACTGGGGCCACGATGAGCGCGACTACAATGCTGGACACAGCGACAGGGCGCCGCGCCTCAGCGATGAAGACTGGAACCGCATGATGAGTCACATCAAGGGCATCGCCGAAAAGGCGGCTTCGTGGGGCGTCCGGGCCGTCGTTCATCCGCATGCTGGCGGTTACATCGAATTTGCCGATGAGATCGACAAGCTCGCACGCGATATCCCGAAGGAAGTTGCAGGTCTCTGCCTCGATACGGGCCATCTGCGGTATTCTGGCATGGATCCGGTCACCTGGCTGCGCAAGTACGCAGACCGTCTCGACTACATCCACTTCAAGGATATCGACGAGAAGGTCTACAACGAGGTCCTTTCGGAGCACATCCGCTTCTTCGAGGGCTGCGGCAAGGGTTCGATGTGCCCGATTGGCACGGGCATGCTCGACTATCCTGCCATCTACAAAGTGTTGACCGAAGAGATTCACTACAATGGCTATATCACCGTCGAGCAGGAGCGCGATCCGCGCAACGTAGCGACGAGCCTGCGCGATGTCAAGGCCAGCTGCGACTACCTGCACAGTCTTGGCTTTGAATGAGCCAATCGGATGGATGACGCAGGCCGGCCTGCGCATGATCCTAACAACTATAGATACTGGTCGGCATCATGAATTTTGGGATGGATTTCAAGAGTTTATTCAGACAAAGGAGCGTTTATCATGATCAATGGTGAAAAAGTACTCGATCACCCGATTCGCTGGGCTATGGTCGGCGGCGGCCGCGGCAGCCAGATCGGCTATATCCACAGGAGCGCCGCCCTGCGCGATCGTTCGTTTGAACTCGTGGCAGGCGCTTTCGATATCAATCCGGAGCGCGGCAAGGACTTCGGCATTCAGCTCGGCGTAGCGCCGGAACGCTGCTACCCGGATTACAAGACGATGCTCATGGAAGAGGCAAAGCGCAGCCCTGAGGACCGCATTGAAGCCGTGACGATTGCCGTGCCGAATGGCCTTCATTATGCGGTCTGCAAGGCTGTGCTCGAAGCCGGTTTTCATGCCGTCTGTGAGAAGCCGCTCTGCTTCACGACGGAGCAGGCAGAGGAACTCGTCCATCTGGCTGACAGCAAAGGGCTCGTCGTCGGTGTGACGTACGGCTATTCCGGCCATCAGCTCATCGAGCAGGCCCGCCAGATGGTCCTGCACGGCGACCTCGGCGAGATCCGCCTCATCAAGATGCAGTTCCCGTTCGGTGCCTACAATACGGCAGTCGAAGAGACGAATGCTGCGGCGCGCTGGCGCATGGACCCCGCTAAGGCTGGCCCGTCCTTCGTGCTCGGCGATGTCGGCACGCATCCTCTCTTCCTTGCTGAGACGATGGTTCCTGATTTCGAGATCGAGAACCTCATGTGCACGACGAAGTCCTTCATCCCGACGCGCAAGCTCGAAGACAACGCGTTTGTCATCATGAACCTCAAGGGCGGCGCGCAGGCGACGTGCTGGGCTTCGGCCATCAACTGCGGCGCCCTGCACGGCCAGAAAGTCCGCATCGTCGGCTCGAAGGCTTCTGTCGAGTGGTACGACGAGCGCCCGAACCAGCTGACGTACGAGACCGAGGGCGAGCCGGTCCGCATCCTCGAGCGCGGCGGCGCTTACCTCTACCCTTCGGCTCGTGCGGAGGACCGCATCAGCGGCGGCCACACGGAAGGCCTCTTCGATGCGTGGTCGAACCTCTACAGCCGTTTTGCCATCGCCATGGAGAAGGCCAATAAAGGTGAGAAGGCTGACTTCTGGTATCCGGATGTCCATGCTGGTGCCGAAGGCGTCAAGTGGGTCGAGAAGTGCGTGGAATCGGCCAAGAAGGGTGCTGTCTGGGTCAAATACTGATAAAAGTGCCATATCCCCAACAAAAAGAACCGCTCATTCGAGCGGTTTTTTTGTGCATGCCCTCATATCTTGCGATATGCCTTGCGGTAGTCGCGCGGAGACATGCCAGTGATTTTGTGGAAGGCCTTGTTGAAATAGCTGGAGCTGTTGTAGCCCGTGCGGATGGCGATCTCCGTGATGGGCAGTGCCGTGTCGATGAGTAGGGTCTGTGCTTCACCGATGCGGCGGCGCGTGATGTACTGGAGCGGCGCATAGCCGTAGGCGGCCTTGAAGGCATGGGCGAGGTGGAAGCTGCTGATGTGGAATTCTCTGGCGAGTGCTGCAAGCGTGATGGTCTCGTCGTACGATGCATCGAGGCGGCTGCGCACGGCGTCCATGAGATTGTGTTCCTCGGGCGGCAGCACGATGCTGCGGCTCGTCACTTCCATGGTCAGGAGCAGCAGGGCACAGAGCAGGTGATTGATGCTCTCTTCGGGGTGGCAGCCCTTGCCCTGTGCGCCGCGGTACATGAGCTCGAGCAGATGGCAGAAGGCGGGGAAGAGCTCCTCGGTCTTCTGGACGGGAAGCACGTCCTGCGTCAAGAACTGCCCGGCGGGCAACTCAGGCAGTCTCAGATTGCGGATGGCTCCAGAGTAGATGGAGAGATTGCGATTCGCGGGGGAGGACTCATCGTGCACGACGCCCTGACCGATCAGCAGCAGGTCGCCCTTCTGCGTGTAGTAGCGCTGTCCGTCGATGATGTGGATGCCGCTGCCCTCCGTGATCAGGATGAATTCCGCGACATCCTCATGGCGGTGCATCGTGCGCGGCATCGAGGTGTACAGCGTCTCTGCGCGGTAGAGCGTCGTGAGCCGGGGCATGGCCTCGCCTGTGAAGACGGGGCGGTACTTTGTCGAGATGAATGCCATGGAACAACCTTCTTTCTGCAATGTCTTTTCTATAGTCTAGCAAGCTTTTGTGTATTTTTGAAGGAGAATTGACTGGCCGCTTGATTCCAGCAGATATCCGTGCAGAATAATACAAAAGGCAATGAAAGATAACGTTTTCTAAGACGAAACGAGACAGAAACAATGAAGTATTTTTCTGATAATTCATTTATAATATGACTTGTCAAGAAAAAGAGCGATGTTCCTGCGAGGCGGGAACGGCTAACATAATTTGAGAGGAGAAATGTAACATGGCGGAATCATCTCATCGCAAATACCTCAAGCGTGTCACAGTCGTCTCGACGTTCGGTGGCTTGCTCTTCGGTTATGACACCGGCGTCATCAACGGCGCCCTTGCCTTCATGGCCCGTCCAGATCAGTTGAACCTGACTCCGGCAGTGGAGGGCTTCGTGGCCAGTGGCCTGCTCTTCGGTGCGGCCATCGGTTCGTTCTTCGGCGGCCGTCTTTCGGATGCTGAGGGACGCCGCAAGATGCTGCTTTGCCTGGCAGTCATCTTCTTCTTCGCAGCCATCGGCTGCTCGCTGTCACCGACGGCTGGCATCCTCATCGCCTGCCGCTTCGTCCTCGGCCTGGCAGTCGGTGGTGCTTCGGTCACGGTACCTGCCTACCTGGCAGAGATAGCACCGGCCGACAGGCGCGGCCGCATGGTCACCCAGAATGAGCTCATGATCGTCACGGGCCAGCTGCTCGCCTTCATCCTCAACGCTATCCTCGGCGTCACCTTCGGTGAGGTCGGCCACATCTGGCGCTACATGCTCGCACTCGCATCCATCCCGGCTGTCGTGCTCTGGTTCGGCATGCTCGTGATGCCGGAGAGCCCGCGCTGGCTGCTGCTGCAGGGCCGTGTCAGCGATGCGATGCAGGTACTCAAGAAGATCCGCGATGAGCGCATGGCCATCGCAGAGCTCAACGAGATCCAGGACAGCATCGATTCGGAGAAGCATCTCGACAAGGCTGGTTACAAGGACCTGGCAACGCCTTGGATCCGCCGCATCGTCTTCATCGGCATGGGCGTCTCCATCTGCCAGCAGATTTCTGGCGTCAACTCCATCATGTATTACGGCACGCAGATCTTGACGCAGGCCGGCTTCTCGACGGAAGCCGCACTGATCGGCAACATCGCCAACGGCACGATTTCCGTTGCTGCCACGATCTTTGGCATGTGGCTCATGACGCGTCACGGCCGTCGTCCGCTCATCATGACGGGCCAGATCGGCACGATGGCCTGCCTCTGCGCGATCGGCGTTCTCTCGAATCTGCTTGCCGGCACCGAGATCCTGCCGTTCGTCGTCCTTTCGCTGACCGTCACCTTCCTGTTCTTCCAGCAGGGTTTCCTTTCCCCGGTCACCTGGCTGCTGCTCTCGGAGCTCTTCCCGCTGCGCATCCGCGGTATGGGCATGGGCTGCGCCGTCCTCTGCCTCTGGCTGACGAACTTCTGCATCGGCTCGGCCTTCCCGTCGCTGCTCTACTCGTTCGGCCTCTCGGCTACGTTCTTCATCTTTGCGGCCATCGGCCTTCTCGGCCTCGCCTTCGTCTACAAGTTCGTGCCGGAGACGCGTGGCCGCACGCTCGAGCAGATCGAGCATGACTTCCGCCATCACGGTGAGAAGAGCGTTCACTGCGAAGAGAAAGCTTGATCGTTTCATCTGAATCCATTGCGTGTACAGCACCCCCCTTTCCCCGCTCCGGCGGCGGGTAGGGGGTGCTTTTTATTGCAGGATATGTCAAGTCGAATCGAGAAATACTATGGTAAGATATAAATAAAGATTAAGATACGTGACAGCAGGTGGGAAAAATGGGTGTCGTTTACTACAAGCAGAATAAGAATATCCTCGAGCCGCATCTCTCGTGGGAGGGCATGCGCCTCGTCTACGTGAGCTTCAACGACAGCAAGGAGACCTTGACCCCGACGGCGGTCCACTGTCATGAGAACAATCTCGAGCTCCAGTATATATGCGGCGGACGCGGCAACATCCGGATCGGACGGCGCCTCTACGAGGTGCAGAAGGGGGATATCCTCGTCTACAATCAGGGAAAATTCCACGATGAGAGCGCGGACCCGCAGGAGGGCCTGTGGTTCTACAACTGCGGCGTGACGGGGATCTCCCTGCCCGGACAGAGCGAAGGCGTGCTCATCGAGCGGGGCATCTCGCCGCGCCTTCATGCGGGCGAGTTGTCGGAGGAGATCGAGTCTCTGTTCCGTCTCCTTTATATAGAAGTGGATCGCAATCTGCCGAAGAATGATGAGATCACGCAGGCAGTCCTGCGCGCACTCGTCGAGATCATCCTCTACCAGCTGCCGCGGGAAAAGCAGCCGCCGTCCAAGGAGAAGGAACGTCTGCTGATTGACTGCAAGGACTACATCGACTGTCATTTCACGGAAGAGCTGACGGTGGAGAAGCTGGCAGAGCGCTCGCATATGAGTGTCTCGGGCTTTGCGCATCAGTTCAAGAAGATCTTCGGATTCCCGCCCATCCAGTACATCATCCGGCGGCGCATCGGCCAGGCACAGACCTTGCTGATCACGACGGACCTCTCCATCACGGAGGTCAGCGTGCGCGTGGGCTACGACAACATCAGCTACTTCAACAATCAGTTCAAGCGCTTTGCAGGAATGTCGCCACAGAGTTACCGCAAATACAAAGTTGGAGAGCGCCAGTTCAAGAACCTCAATAAACTGGTTCCGCACCTCAACAGCTAGTCTTCAGGAGAGTTTTTGCAGAAACGTGCAAGTCATCGGACTTGCACGTTATTTTTTTTGCGAAAGGGAGCAGGAACGAGAAAGTAATATTCTGAAAACAGAGGTATACTAAAACCATCAAGTGAGAGGAAAACATCCTGAAGAATAAAGAAAAGGAGCATGAATGCGATGAAACTCAGCATGAATCAGGCAACCTGCCTGGAAAAATCCAGTCTTGAAAAGGATCTCGAGCTTTGCGAGAAATACGGCTACGACATGATCGAGCCGCGCACGATGGACGGCATCCCGAACTACCTCAAGAACCACACGATCGATGAACTTGCCGCTTGGTTCAAGAGCCACAAGGTAAAGCCGCTGGCCTTCAATACGCTCTGCTTCTTCAACAACCGCACGCCGGAGGATTACCAGAAAGTCCTGCAGGAGTTGCGCCAGATGTGCGAGTGGGGCAAGAAGATTGGCTGCAAGACGATCATCACGGTGCCGACGGTCGACCTCAAGAAGGTCACGCGCCAGGAAATCCACAAGTCGGCTGTCAAGTGCCTCAAGGAGATGGGCGAGATCGCCGCAGAGTACGGCATGCGCATCTCGGTCGAGTTCATCGGCCATCCGGCTGCTTCCATCAACACGTTCGGTGAAGCTTGGTCGGTCATCGAGGACGTCGACATGGACAACGTCGGCATCACGCTCGACTGCTTCCACTTCCATGGCATGGGCTCGAAGCTCGAAGACCTCGCCAAGGCAGATGGCAAGAAGATCTTCATCGTTCACCTCAACGATACGGAGGACTTCCCGATCGGCTCGCTGCTCGATGAGGACCGCGTCTGGCCTGGCGATGGCTGCATCGACCTCGACGCTATCTTCCAGACGCTCAAGAAGATCGGCTGGCAGGAAGATGTCGTCTCGCTCGAGCTCTTCCGTCCGGAATATTACAAGATGGACCCGGAAGATGTCTATCGCATCGGCAAGGAGAAGTCCGAAGCGGTCATCAAGCGCAATTTCTGAGCTGTGTCGTTGAGTCACTGAGTCATTCAGAAGTATCATTTTTAAGATATATGAGGAGGAATCATCATGTTACATGTAGGTGTCATTGGTTGCGGTGGTATGGGCAGAAGCCACATTGATCGTCTGACGAATCGCACGCAGGGTGCAGAGGTTGTCGCCGTTGCGGATATGGTGGACGCACTCGTCGAGAAGGGTGCTGCTATCGCCGGCCCGAACTGCAAGAAGTACAAGAACGAAGCCGACCTCATCAACGATCCGGCCGTCGATGCCGTCTTCATCGTCACGCCGGGCTTTGCCCACAAAGAAGCACTGCTCATGGCCATCAAGGCTGGCAAACGCATCTTCTGCGAGAAACCGCTTTGCACGACGGCTGAGGATTGCCTCGAAGTCATCGATGCAGAAGTCAAATCCGGCAAACACCTGATCCAGCTCGGCTTCATGCGCCGCTACGACAAGGGCTACAACGAGGTCAAGGCTGCCCTCGATTCCGGTGAGTACGGCTCGCCGCTGCTGCTGCACTGCACGCACCGCAATCCGGAAGTACCGGACAGCTATACGACGGCAATGGCTGTCCATGATACGGCCATCCATGAGATCGACGTAACGCATTGGCTCGTCAACGACGATTTCGTCTCGGCACAGGTCATCATGCCGAAGGTCACGAAGTATGCGCACACGGAACTCGCTGATCCGCAGCTCATGATCCTGCAGACGAAGAGCGGCATTGTCGTTGAGGACGAAGTCTTCGTCAACTGCAAGTTCGGTTATGACATCAACTGCCAGGTCGTCTGCGAAGATGGCGTCATCGAGATGCCGCAGCCGCTCTATCCGACGTACCGCAAGAACGCACAGATTTCGCAGACGATTGATACGGACTGCTTCGTCCGCTTCTACGGCGCCTATGACGAAGAGGTCCAGAACTGGGTCAACGAGGCAGCTGAAGGCGTCATCGGCGGCCCGAACGCTTGGGACGGCTATCTCGCAGCTATCACGGCAGATGCCCTGGTACGCGCTCAGACGAGCGGCAAGGTCGAGACGATCACTCCGGCCAAGGAGAAACCGGCATTCTACGCCTGATTTCCCGACTACTCTTTCCCACTCCTTGAAAATTCATTTCCCCTTTTACTTGTACTGTTGTTCTCTGTTCCAAGAATCATTTCTTTGGTCCGTCGCCCGCGAGGGCTGGCGGGCCTTTTCTTTTGGACAGAAGTCAGTGGAAATTTTAGTGCGGTTGTAGTATACTGCAAGTGAGAAATCAATGGAAATCCTTATGTTTACTTTTGAATAACGATTTATGGAGGAATTGAAACATGGAAAAACATATGCTGATCACGATTTCGCGCCAGTTCGGCAGCGGCGGCCGTGAGGTCTCGAAAATCCTGGCCAAGAAACTCGGCGTGCGCCGTTACGACAAGAAGATCGTCGAGATGGCTGCCGACAACATCGAGGAGGGCATGGACCCGAAGGAAGCCGTCGAACTTTCCTACAACACGCCGTCGAACTGCCTCGGCAACCTCGGCGATTACGGCTATGAGCGCGTGGCGCGCCACAACCGCATGTACATTGAGCAGGCCAAGGTCATCCTCGGAGTGGCGGAGAAGGAGAGCGCTGTCTTCCTCGGCCGCTGTGCAGATTACATCCTCAAGGACAAGCCGAATTGCTATTCGTTCTTCATCTATGCAGATGATGACTTCCGCGCACAGCGCGCCAAGACGGACTACAATGGGGCGACGCTTGACCAGCTCAACAAGGAAGAGAAACGCCGCAAGCAGTATTATGAGTTCTACACGGGCCAGACCTGGGGTGCTCCAGAGCACTACGACCTCATGATCAACACCTCGAACATGGCGCTCGAGGATGTAGCAGATTTCATCCTCGACTACATCAAGAAGAACCCGAGAGGCTGAGTAGCCTCTTCTCTCAGAACTGCCGCATCCTGCGGCAGTTTTTTTGTGTGAGGACGCGCGGGCCAGCTTCGCTTTTCTTTCGGATTGATACGGAAGTCGGCGCAAAGGGCGGCAAACACAAGCAATAAATTTTGATTATGACAGAGACTTTTCAGAATAAATTTATTTTAGGGGTTTTGAGGGAAATGGTTTTACTTATGCCGTTAAACAGTGTAGAATAAGGATAGACAGGGGCAAGAAAACCCCTTTGAAACAGGCCGAGACATGATGCTGCAGCGGTTCGGTGCGCGGAGGCATCTGTCTGAATAGATAGTAGGGTACTAAAAGAATAGGTGGGGATTATCACATGTTAAAGAAGACGAAAATTATCTGCACGCAGGGTCCTGCTACGGAGAGACCGGGCGTAATCGATGCACTGATCGCAAACGGCATGAACTGTGCACGCTTCAACTTCTCCCATGGTGACCACGCAGAGCACCTCAACCGCATCAACATGGTGCGCGAGGCTGCCAAGAAGGCTGGCAAGGTCATTTCCCTGATCCTCGACACGAAGGGACCGGAGATGCGCCTTGGCGAGTTCAAGGACGGCAAGGTCATGCTCGAGAAGGGCAACCAGTTCACGCTGACGTATGAGGACATCCCAGGCGACGAGACGCACGTATCCGTCAACCACAAAGGCCTCTACACGGAAGTGAAGCCGGGCGACACGCTGCTTCTCTCCGATGGCCTCGTAGCACTCAAGGTCGATGAGATCCGCGGCAAGGACATCATCACGACGATCCAGAACAGCGGCAAGATGAGCACGAAGAAGCGCGTCGCTGCTCCGGGCGTATCCCTCGGCCTGCCGCCGATCTCGGAGCAGGATGCGAAGGACATCATCTTCGGCTGCGAGCAGGACCTCGATTTCGTCGCTGCTTCCTTTATCCAGCGTCCGGAGGACGTCCTGGCCATCCGCAAGCTCATCGAGGAGCACAATGGCCACATGGAGATCATGCCGAAGATCGAGAACCTCGAAGGCGTCAAGAACTTCGATGCGATCCTCGAAGTCTCCGACGGCATCATGGTCGCTCGCGGTGACCTCGGCGTTGAGGTTCCAGCCGAGGACGTTCCGCTGATCCAGAAAGAGATCATCCGCAAGTGCAACAAGGCTGGCAAGCCGGTCATCGTCGCTACGCAGATGCTCGACTCCATGGAGCGCAACCCGCGCCCGACGCGCGCTGAGGTCTCCGATGTCGGCAACGCCATCCTCGATGGTACGGATGCCATCATGCTCTCCGGCGAGACGGCTTCCGGCGATTACCCGGTCGAGGCTGTTTCCACGATGAACCGCATCGCTTGCCGCATCGAGGAGTCCCTCGAGTACAAGAATCTCTTCGTTGAGCGCGGCTTCGAGCACAGCCAGAGCCGTACGCGCGCCGTCGCACATGCTACGGTACAGATGGCTTACGAGCTCGATGTCCCGGCTATCATCACGCCGACCGACAGCGGCTACACGACGAAGATCGTATCCCGTTACCGTCCGAAAGCAGCTATCGTTGCCTACACGCCGCATGAGAAGGTCGTCCGCCAGCTCAACCTCCGTTGGGGCGTATACCCGATCCTCGGCACGCAGTGGAAGGACGTCGACGAGATGATCGCGAACGCTGTTTCCGCATCCGTCAAGGATGGCTTCGTGAAGCGCGGCGACACGACGATCATCACGTCCGGCATCAAGCTCCAGAGCAAGACGAGCGTCGGCAACAACACGAACATGATTCGCGTCTACAAGATCTGATTGCAGGATAGCGCATATCCTGGTCTATCTCGTCGACCGAGAAAAGGCCACCGGCAGAGCCGGTGGCCTTTTTGTGTCCACTACGGAGAGATAGGCTGTACAGCTCAAAAAAATTTCTACAAATCGATTGAGAATACTGTTACAATGTGATACAATAAAGAAAGAATTGGAATAAATAAAAGGAGGAGTATCTATGGGTTGGCTGGATACGATGACGCCGAAGCCAGGTGGCAGTCGCCATTGCAGCGATGATTACATGTACATGGTACATGGCGCGTATGTCGTGGCTGAAGCAGATGACAAGACCGTTTATTTTTCCGCAAAATATTCAAGTAAGTGCTATAATGGCATTCCTCTCTCCCGCCAGAAAAGCGAGAACTCGTCAGAGATGCGGGGCAACTGAACGCTGCGGGGAAGGGAATGAGGCATACGATGCAGTAACGGACGTACAACGACAAGCATGAAGATGGCTGGAACCTCTGTGTAGCAAAGGTTTCAGCCATTTTTATTGCGGAGGGAATGCATTGTATGGTATGATAAAGGAGTAATTTGTTCCGCATTTTTAAGGGGGCCAATCTTTTGCTTACCATTTTAATGATACTCGATGCGATTGTCTGCATCATCCTGATTGCATCGATCCTCGGCCAGGAAGCCAAATCCGCCGGCATGGGCGGCATGGGCGGCGGTGCGGATACCGTCTTCTCGAGCAAGGCGCGCGGCATGGACGCGTTGCTCGCTCGCGTGACGGTCGTCTTCGCCATTCTGTTTGCGGTTATCACCATCGTGATTGCACGTATGACGAACTGATATGATGATGATCATCCCCTGCTCTCCGGCAGGGGAAATTTTCTTGCATAGGGGGTGCTTGCCATGATCATGGAAGGGGCAGAGCCCTTTTTCCTCCCGGGAGGCAGCATGGGAGTCCTGCTCGTCCATGGCTTTACGGGGCTGCCGGCGGAGCTCTCGATGATGGGGGAGTACTTGCAGCAGCGGGGCTGCACCGTCCTCGGTGTGCGTCTGGCCGGCCACGGTACGACAGTCGAGGACATGAGCCGCATGACGGCTGAGGACTGGCTCGATTCGGTCCGCGACGGCTATGCCCTGCTCAGGGGTTCATGCGAGCGCGTCGTCGTGGCTGGCCATTCGATGGGCGGCCTGCTCGCTTTGCTGCTGGCAGCCGAGAAAGCCGGCAAGGACACGGGACTTGCTGGCGTCATCTCGATGGCGGCGCCCATCTACATCGCAGAGGAGCGGGGCATCGCACAGCTGCCGCCGCGCGAGCTCTGCCGCGGCAAGTTCGTCCCCAAGGCGAGACGGCGCCTCAGGGATGTGCCGCCTGCCGTCAACCACACGTACCGCTTCATGCCCCTCGAGGGCGTCTACGAGATGCTCGCGCTCATCGAGCGCACGAAGGCGGCCCTGCCGGGCCTCAAGCTCCCGGCGCTCATCCTGCACAGCCTCAACGACAGGACGGCAGATGCGGAGAGCGCCATCTACATCCGGGAGAATCTGGGCAGCGCGCAGAAGAGGCTCGTCTGGCTCAAATCGTCGGGGCACCTGATCCCGCTCGGCGAGGAGAGGGATATCGTATTCTCGGAGTCGGCTGCCTTTATCGGGGCGCTTGCCGGCGGCGGGGCAGAAGCGGATCGATAGAACAGGCAAAGACCTGATGAGAAGAAACGGATAGACAGATTGTTGGAGAAAAGAGTATGGATTTAAAAGAACGAATTTTAGCGTACATGCATGAAGAGGCGTACCGCCCGCTGCCGGCCGAGGAGCTGGCCGACGGGATGCAGCTGACGCCGGAGGACCTCGTACAGTTCGATGCAGCGCTTGAAGAATTGGAAAAAGAGGGCGCGATCATCAAGAATCGCAGCGACCTCTACGGCATCCCGAGCCGCATGCACCTCGTCGTCGGCCGCCTCTCGATGACGGCCAAGGGCTTTGGCTTCATCATCCCGGATGTGCGCGATTCCGAAGAGGAGACGGATGTCTTCGTGCCGGGCGCAGACCTCAATACAGCCATGCACGGCGACCGCGTCGTCGCCCGCGTGACACCAGCTCAGGAGGAAGGCCGCTCGCGCGAGGGCGAGATCATCCGCATCCTCGAGCGCGCGAACGAGAAGATCGTCGGCACCTTCGAGAGCAGCAAGACGTTCGGCTTCGTGACGCCGGACAACACGAAGCTCAGCCAGGATATTTTCGTGCCCAAGAAGGCCTTCCGCGGCGCGAAGACGGGCAGCAAGGTCGTCGTTGAGATCACGAAGTGGCCGGACCGCCGCCGCAATGCGGAGGGCAAGGTCATCGAGGTGCTCGGCAAGGTCGGCGACCCGGGCGTCGACGTGCTCTCTGTCATGCGCCAGTACGACCTCTCGGAGACGTTCCCCGAGGACGTGCAGGAGGCAGCCGATAACGTGGAGCAGGAGCCCTCGCCGGAGGAGTACAGAGGCCGCCGCGACCGCCGCGACCTGCCGATCGTCACGGTCGATGGCGAGGATTCGAAGGACCTCGATGACGGCGTCTTTGCGCGCCGCAATCCGGACGGTTCCTTCTTCCTCGGCGTCTACATCGCCGATGTCAGCTGGTATGTGCGTGAGAATCAGCCGCTCGACCGCGAGGCACGCGAGCGCGGCACGAGTGTCTATCTCGTCGACCGCGTCATCCCGATGCTGCCGAAGGAGCTCAGCAATGGCATCTGCAGCCTCAACGCCGGCGTCGACCGCCTCGCGATGGCCTGTGAGATGCAGATCTCGCCGGAGGGCGAGGTCACGAGCTACGAGATCGTGCCGACTGTCATCCACGTCTACCGCCGTCTGACCTACAACATTGTCAACAAGGTCCTCGTCGACAAGGCAGAGCCGTTCCTCTCGGACAACCAGGACATCCGCGAGATGCTCGAGACGCTTGAAGCACTGCGCCATGTTCTCAAGGCCAAGCGGCATCGCCGCGGCTCCATTGATTTCGATGTGCCGGAGGTCAAGGTCAAGCTCGACGACAAGGGCCATCCCGTCGCGCTCATCAAGCGCGAGGGCTCGCTGGCGGAGTCCATCATCGAGGAGTGCATGCTGATCGCCAATGAGACGGTGGCGCGTCACATGGACACGAAGCAGCAGCCGTTCATGTACCGCGTGCACGAGCAGCCGTCGGATGAGAAGATCGAGCGCCTCAACAGCCTGCTCGGCGCCTTCGGCCTCTTCGTCCACCAGTCGGAGACGGGTGACATCAAGCCGATGGACGTCCAGCAGGTGCTCGAGAAGGTCAAGGGCAAGCCGGAGGAGCGCATCATCAGCACGGTAGCCCTGCGCTCGATGCAGCAGGCGCGCTACAGCGACATGAGCCTCGGCCACTTCGGCTTGGCCGCGCGTTACTACACGCACTTCACCTCGCCGATTCGCCGCTATCCGGATCTCATCGTGCACCGTCTGCTGCGCGAGACGTTCGCGACGGGCAGCATCCCGGCTGAGCGCCAGGCGAAGCTTCGCACGATGCTGCCGGAGATCGCCGATCACGCTTCGGAGCGCGAGCGCATCGCAATCGAGGCAGAGCGCGAGACGACGGACATGAAGAAGATCGAGTACATGGCGCAGTTCGTCGGCGAGGAGTTCACCGGCATCATCAGCGGTGTCACGGCTTTCGGCATCTTTGTCGAGCTCGACAATGGCGTCGAGGGACTCGTCCACGTCTCGACGATGGTCAACGATTACTACGAGTACCGCGAAGAGCAGTTCGCGATGGTCGGCGAGCGCACGAATAAGGCGTACCGCCTCGGCGATGAGGTCGAAGTCCTGCTCGTGCGCGCGAATGTCGAAGAGCGCAATCTCGACTTCGTGCTCAAGGACAACGGCGCCTATGACCCGCTCGCGATGCGGAATGCCGTGCGCGGCGGCCGCAATAAGGGGCCGAAGCCGGCGAAGACCGACAAGGTCGATAAGAACGACAAGAACGGCAAGGCGGACAAGGGCGGCCGCCAGGAGGCCAAGAAGCGTCCGGCACGCCGTCCCGTCGACGACATCATCGCGGATTTGCCAGCAGCAGAGGGCGAGGAGAAGCCGAAGAAGAAGCGCAGCCACGGCAAGAAGAACCGCGGCGCCTCGGGCGAGAAGCTCTCGCGCCCGGACCATGGCCGCGCCCCGCGCGAGAAGCGTGAGAAACGCGAGCGCGATCACGGCAAGGGCAGGGAGCGTTTCGGTAACCGCCAGGAGCGCCGTGACCGCGAGAACGGCCGCGGGGAGCGCGACTACCATCGCGTCACGGTGACGGGCCTCAACAGCGCCGTCTGGCCGGACCCGCCGGGATACCACGAGCGCAAGCTGCGCGAGGAGGCGCGCGCCGAGAAGGCGAAGGCCGCCCCGAAGCACCGCCCGCGCCCGCACCGCAAGACAGAGGGCGGCACGACGTCCAATAAATAAGACCAATGAAACCACTCAGGTGAGATAAATGGGAAGAAAGAATGCAGGTATCAAGACGGTCTGCGAGAACCGCAAGGCACGCCATGATTACTTCATACACGAGACATACGAAGCCGGCATCGCGCTGCAGGGAACAGAAGTGAAGTCCCTGCGCGCAGGCCGCGCCAACCTCAAGGACAGCTATGCGAGCATCCAGGATGGCGAGCTCTTCGTCGAGAATCTCCACATCAGCCCGTACGACCAGGGCAATATCTTCAACCACGATCCCCTGCGCCGCAGGAAGCTCCTGATGCACAAGGCCGAGATCGTGAAGCTCTTCGCCAAGACCCGTGAGAAGGGCTTCACGCTCGTGCCGCTCAAGATCTACTTCAAGCACGGCCGGGCCAAGATGGAGATTGCACTGGCCTCCGGTAAGCACAACTACGACAAGCGCCAGGACCTCCACGAGAAGGCCGCCAAGCGCGAGATCGAGCGCGCGCTCAAGGATCGCCAGCGCTACTGACAAAAAACTCCTGCCGCTCCGCAATGCGGGGCCGACAGGAGTTTTTTGTCAGTAGCGCGAATTACTCAGTAAGGAAGTATGTATGTTGAGAAGAGGTGATTATCATGAAAGATATGGGGGAAAAACTTGGTCGCACGCTGGCCATCGCCTTGCTTGTCGGTGCGGGCAGCGTGATCTCGGCGGTCAGCGCTGTGCCAGATTGCTTGCAGGCCGCTGAGGCGGCATCGGCAGCGGCCGAGAGGCAGGAGCATATCCAAGAGGTTGCTGGGAATGCTCTCGTGACAGTGCGCCAGCACAATGTGGCACTCAGGGACTATCAGGGCAGGGAGCTCCATACAGGCAAATACCTTGAACTGGCCGCAAAGCCTGGGGCAAGCTATGCGCTGCGCCGGTCGCTAGCGCGCTGGAATGATGCGGAGTGCACGCGCTGGGCAGGCGACGAGAAGATGCTCAGGAATGCCGTGCACTTCACCGAGGAGAACGGCATCCCGATGTATGCGCCGTATTACATGGGCCATGCCATCGCGGGCTGGGGACGCGTCGACGATGCGGTGCTGAGTTTCTGCACGCGCACGGAGTCCTATACGGGCGGCGCGCATCCGAATCACGCTTATCAGAGCTGGAATTTGGATCTCCGGACGGGCGAGCCCATCGCGCTTCGCGATATCGTCACGAGCCGAAGGGCCTTCCTGACGGCTGTGGCGGCGGCGTTTCGCGCGCAGTATCCGGGGCGCGAAGATGAGACATTCCGGCGCACGATCGACGCGCAACTTGAGTCCATCTACCCGTACCTCGACTGGGATCAGTCCACGGTCTGGATCATGTTGCCCGGAGGCGGTATCCGCGTCTACTACAGCGCCTACGAGCTCGCACCGTATGCTGCCGGCGACTTCATCCTGACGCTGATGCCCGAGGGAAATCCGGGGCTCTTCAAGGCGCGCTGATATGCGTGCATGAAAAATGAAAAAATCCCATCCATCAGATAGCAGTATCTGATGGATGGGACTTTTTTTACGGGCTCAGGCCTCGACGGCTTCGCCGCGGGAATCTTCGATCTTGCCCTGGAGGTCGTGGTCGGTCATCGCGCAGACGGCGGAGTCGGACCAGACGTTCTCGGCCGTCTCGATCATGTCGATGATCGTGTAGATCGGCAAGATGACACCCATGAGGCCGAGCGGTGCGCCGAGGGAGCTCATGAGCGAGAGCGTCAGGAAGTAGCAGCCCATCGGGACGCCGGCGTTGCCGATGGCGGCGAGGACGGCGACGAAGAGCCACGTGATCATGGTGCCGATCGAGAGGTCAAAGCCGGCGTTCTGCATGACGAACAGCGACGTGACGAGGATGAAGGCTGCGCAGCCGTTCATGTTGATCGTCGTGCAGATTGGCAGGACGAAGCGCGAGACGCGCGGGTTGACCTTGAGGCGCGCTTCAGCAGAGGCTAGCGTGACAGGCAGCGTGCCGGCCGAGCTCTTCGTGAAGAGCGCGACGGCGATGGCCGGTGCCATCTTGCGGAAGACGTAGAGCGGGTTGAGGCCGCGCGCGAGCAGGAAGAGCGGAATGACGATGAAGAACTGGATGACGTTGCCGCCTAGCACGACGAGCGTGTACTTGCCGAGTGCGCCGACGATGACGCCTGCTTCAATCTGCGAGGAGAGCTGTGCGGCAAAGGCGAGGATGCCAGCCGGCAGAGCCCAGAGCAGGGCGCGGATCAGCGTGAAGAGGAGTTCCTGCAGGCCGTGGATGCCCTTGAGGAGCACGGCGCGGTTTTCCGTCTTCGGCATGAAGGCGAGCGCGAGGCCGACGGCCGCGGCAATCAGCATGACGGACAGGACATTGCCGGCGAGGAACGGCTGCAGCATGTTGTTCGGGATGACCGAGAGGAAGTGGTCGTAGTAGGAGAGGGAGCCGAGCTTCTGCATCGGGACATCCGAGGCACCGGCGCCGATGAGGTCAGCCGGCAGATTGCCCGGCGCGATCCAGAGGTAGAGGATGAGGCCGATGGAAGCGGCGGCAATCGTCGTCAGCAGCGTGTAGGTGACGGCATGCGCGAAGATGCGGCCCGTGTCCTTCTTGGCGCCGAGCGCCGAGAGCGTCGTGATGACGGCAAGCGCGATGGTCGGCACGGCGATGAACTGGAACAGGCGCGTGAAGACCGTGGCCACGAAGTTAAAGAGCTCGTTGAGCGCAGGAACCTGCAGCCAGCCGAGGATGGCGCCGACAATCAGAGCGGCGAACCAGAGGATCATCTGCTTGGCCTGCCCGCCCTTGCGCTGGCGCAGGGCCTCGTCCTTTGCGAGGTCGACGGAATCTTTATTGGGATTTGCCATGATATACCTTCTTTCTTTGATGCAATCGTGGATGATGGCTAAGTGCTTGTAAAGCATATATGATTAATATGTGATACATTATAGATGGATTGCGGCGGCCTGTCAAGAGTGAAAATCACCATTTTGGCAATCGTGCCTTTGACAGAGTGGAAATGTCATTGCTATACTGGACCATAGTATCACATGACAGAGAAAAGAGAAAGATAGAAAGAGAGGCGGATGATATGGAAGGACAGGACGAAAACAAGCAGCAGGAGAAAGTGCACAAGCGGCGCATCCACTACAGCGGGCGCTATCCGCGCCACTTCGCGGAGAAATACAAGGAGCTCAACCCGGAGAAGTACGGGGAGGAGATCGCTCACGTGCGCGCCAAGGGGAATACGCCGGCTGGCACGCACATCCCCATCATGGTCGAGGAGATCCTCGCGATTCTCGCGATAAAGCCGGGTGAGCGCGGCTTTGACGCGACGCTCGGCTACGGCGGCCACACGATGGCGATGCTCGAGAAGCTCGAGGGCAGAGGGCACCTCTACGGTGGCGATGTCGATCCGATCGAGTCGGCCAAGACGGAGGCGCGCATCCGCGCGAAGGGCTATGGACCTGAGATCTGGGAACGCCGCCTGATGAACTTCTGCGAGATCGACAAGCTAGTAGAGGAGGCCGGCCCTTTTGACTTCGTGCTAGCCGACCTCGGCGTCTCCTCCATGCAGATCGACAATCCGGAGCGCGGCTTCACCTACAAGTCGGACGGCCCGCTCGACCTGCGCCTCAACCCGCAGGCGGGCATCTCGGCAGCGGACCGCCTGCGCGAGATGACGCAGGCGGAGCTCGTCGGCATGATGCAGGAGAACGCCGATGAGCCGTATGCCGAGGAGATCGCGCGCCAGATTGTCCGCGCAGAGAAGCGTCGGCCCATCCGCACGACGCGGGAGCTCTACGCGGTGATCGAGGCGGCTCTCGAGAAGGTGCGCCTGCAGCGCGGCGCGGACGGCAGGCAGCCTGATCGACGTGACGTCATCCGCAAGAGCAGTGCCCGCGTCTTCCAGGCCCTGCGCATCGATGTCAACCACGAGTACGAAGTCCTCTACGAGTTCATGGAGAAGCTGCCGTTTGCGCTGGCACCGGGCGGGCGCGCCGCCATCCTGACCTTCCACTCGGGCGAGGACCGCATCGTCAAGAAGGCGTTCAAGGCGTTCCACCAGCAGGGCATCTACCAGGACATCGCGCGCGATGTCATCCGGCCAAGCCGCGAGGAGTGCTACAACAACAGCCGCGCGCACTCGACGAAGTTGCGCTGGGCCATCCGCGCCGAGTGAGCCGCGCTTGTGACTGGCTCACGGACTTCGCGCCTGACACTTGCTATACTGGACGGATAAACGTCCGCATAGCGGACGATGGACGATGATGGAACCGAAAAATGAGATTGAGAAAAGCAAGAAAGAAAGCAAGAAAGGAAGTTCCTGGATGACGATGGAGAAGACAGATCTTTTGGTGATTGGCGCAGGCCCTGCGGGCATCTCAGCGGCGCTCTATGCGAGGCGCGGCGGCCTCTCTGTGACGGTCGTGACAAAGGGCATTGAGACGGGCGGTCTCTCTAAGGCGGAGAAAATCGAGAATTACTACGGCTTTGCTGAGCCTATCTCCGGCAAGGAGCTCCTGCGCCGCGGCGCGGCAGGTGCCAGACGCCTCGGCGTGGAGATTGTCGAGGAGGAGCTCTTGGCGCTCTCCTTCAACGATACGTTCGACGGCTTCAAGGCTGCTTCCCGTCAGCACGAGTGGGAGGCATCGGCCGTCGTTCTCGCTGCCGGTGCTTCGCGCCGCACGCTGCCGATACCGGGGATAGCAGAATTCGAGGGCAAGGGTGTGAGCTACTGCGCCATCTGCGATGCCTTCTTTTACCGCGGCAAGAAAGTCGCCGTCATCGGTTCGGGCGAGTACGCCGTGCATGAAGCACAGGTCTTGCTGCCGCATGTCGAGAAGGTCACGCTGCTGACGAACGGCGAGCCGCTGACGGCGGAGGTGCCCGATGATGTGGCAGTATGCGATGGCAAGATTGCAGCCGCGGAAGGCGCGGGGCGCGTCGAGCGCGTGCGCTTTGCAGACGGCGAAGTGCTGCCGCTCGACGGGCTCTTCCTCGCCATCGGCACGGCGGGCAGCTCGGAGCTGGCGCGCAAGATCGGTGCCATGCTCGACGGTGCCGATGTCAAGGTGGACGTGCATCAGGCGACGAATGTGCCGGGCCTCTTTGCGGCAGGTGACTGCACGGGCGGTCTGCTGCAGGTGGCCAAGGCCGTTCATGAGGGGGCCGAGGCCGGTCTCTCCGCGCTGCGCTATGTGCGCAGCAAGCGCAATGCCAAGTGATGGCACATGATGATACGATGGTTTTACGAGAAAGAAGGATGATTTCTTGACGACAAAACGATGGCTCGGTGTCCTGGGCTTCACGATTTTCGGTATCCTGCTCTTCGCGAGCTGGCTGCTTCCGGGGCAGACGGGCTTCTGGTATGGACTCGACAGCTCGGTCTTTTTCTTCTTCAATCATTTGATCGGGCAGAGCCAGGCCCTGCTCTATCTGGTGGCCTTCACGAATCTGCGCCCGTTCGATGCAGTGGCCTTCCTCTTCATGCTGGGCATCTTCTACCACTACTACCGCCAGCAGGATGCCAAGGGCAGGCGCTGGATGCTCTGCATCGGCTTGACGATGCTCGTGACGGCTGTGATCGCGAAGCAGTTCGACATGATGCTCGGCTTTGAGCGGCCGAGCGCGACGAAGTTCTTCACCCTGCAGGGGGTGCCCGTGCTGCGTGTCTCCGAGCTCACGGGCTGGCCGGCCAAGGACTGGTCGAGCACGAGCTTTCCAGGCGACCACGGCATGATGCTCTTGATCTTCACCTTCTACATGCTGCGCTATTTCGGCAAGAAGGCCTTCGCGGCGAGCCTGTTCGTCGTCATCGTCTTCTCGATGCCGCGCATCATGTCGGGGGCACACTGGCTGACGGATGTCGTCGTCGGCTCCGGCTCCATCTGCAGCATCGTCCTGAGCTGGATGCTCCTGACACCGGCATCGGACCGCATCATTGCGCTGTTTGACCGCTATCTGCCGCATCAGGACAAGGCCAAAACGAAAAAATGAATCTTGTTTTCAGCAGTGCAGTCCACGAGGCTGCACTGCTTTTTTGCTGGATACCTATTCTGCTCAGAGGAAATCCTGTGTTATAATGAAAGGAAAGGTTTTGGAAAAGGGTGAACATACTTTGGATCAAAAGTCATATGAGCTGTTGCAGACGAGTATCGTTCAGGGCGCGGACGGACTCGGCCAATATTTAAAGAAGATTCTGAGCAAGCCAATCCTGCTGGTCACGGGGAATGGCAGGGAGTTCTATCCGGAGCGGATTCCCGTGGCGGAATCCATCCGCAAGATCCTCTGCCATATGCCATCTTTTCAAGACGAACAGTATTACTACATACATGACAGGCGCCTGCTCGTGTTGCAGGAAAGCCTGCCGCAGGAGGAGTTGCGCCTCTTCCTCTTCATCAGCCGCACGGCGGCAGAGGACATCGATGAGCTCGTTCAGAAGGTCAGGCCGGCACGCCTGGCGCTGGCGTATTTCCTGCGCAGCCAGATTGACCTCGGGAACGAGATACAGCGTGCCATTGAGGGGATACTGACGGATGCGTTCTCTGGCATACAGTACCGCATCGAGAATCTGCTGCGCCGGAACGGCATCCATCTCGATGAGAGCCAGGCGTACCGCGTGATGCTCGTCGAGTTCGAGGACCGCTCCGTCTCGGAGATGGAGGTGGACTTCAAGGGGAGCCTCGCGCAGCTTGCGCACCGCTACACAGATGTCATCCTCTGCCCCTTGACCTGGAACGGCAGGGGACTCGTCATCATGCCGGACGCCGACCGCATCGCCGACCAGGCGCTCTGCGAGCATGCGAAGGTCATGCAGGATCTCCTGCATGACTGGCAGCAGGATTTCTCGAAGCGCCATCAGGTCCGGCTCGACTGCGGGCTCGGCGATCTGCACGTGCTGCCGGAGATCCAGAAGAGCTATCAGGAGGCGCGCCTGGCGCTGTCCTACGGCCGGACGAAGCATGAGCACGGCTTTTTCCGCTGCTACGAGGACTGTGGCATCATCAGCAATATCTTCTCGGGAGGCGTGGAGTCAGCTTTTGCCTTCTGCCGCTCGGCGCTCGGGCGTCTGCTCGACTACGACGGCGAGAATGACGCGGATCTCTTAGTGACGCTCAAACTGCTCTTGGAGACGAACTTCAACTACTCAGCAACGGCAGCCGACCTCTTCATCCACGCCAACACGGTGCGCTACCGCTGCGAGAAGATCGAGCAGCTGCTCATGCTCGACCTCCGTGACCCCGATGTGCGCTTCAATCTCTATGCGGCCTTGCGCGTACAGGAGATCCTCGTCGACATGCACATCCTGCCAGGCGGCTACGTCGGCAGGGTGCACGAGAAGCTGCACAGCAGTGAGGCTGCCACCGGTCATTGAAGCCGCGTAAAGCCATGTGCTTTTGAACTCCGCCATTGCGAAAAAAACGTGGCGACGATATAATGAGAAGAATGACTCTACCTTGACCAGAAGGCCGAGAAGCGTGTGAAGGAGGCAATCGAGATGGGACTGCGATGGGATGCGATTTCGGGTCATGCGGGGCAGAAGGCATCTCTGCGCACGATGCTGCGCGAGGGGCGCCTGCCGCATGCCCTGCTCTTTGCGGGCCCTGACGGCATCGGCAAGCGCATGCTCGGCCATGTGCTCGCTGCGTCCATACTCTGCGACTCGCAGGACGGCCCCTGCGGCCACTGTGAGTCCTGCCGGGCGATGCAGCTCGGCTCGCATCCCGACTACCTCGAAGTCGTGCCGGAGCAGAATGGCAAATCGGCGGCCCAGATCCGCATCGAGGCCATACGCTCCATGCAGACGCAGGTTTCACGCTATCCCGTGCTCGCCAAGCAGCGCGTCGTCCTCATCGATGAGGCGGACCGCATGAATGAAGCGGCGCAGAATAGTCTGCTGAAGACGATCGAGGAGCCGGAAGGCCCCGTGACTTTCATCTTGGTCACGAGTGCGCGCAGTGCCCTGCTCGACACAATCCTCTCGCGCTGCATGCCCATGGCCTTCGGCATGCTCACGCCGCAGGAGATGAAGCCGGTGCTGCTGGGCCACGGCGTGCCAGAGCAGGAGGCCGTGGAACTCGCCGCTCTGTCGGATGGCAGCCCCGGGCGGGCTCTGATGCTTCACGAGCACGAAGGCCTGCACCTGCGCGGCGAGGTGCTGGAATTCTTGACGCAGCTGCCGTCCTTCGACATGGAGCGCGTCTGGTCGCTCGCCAGCGATATGGGCGCGCGCGACCGCGAGGCACTGCGGGAATGGTTCCTGTATCTCAACATGATGCTGCGCGATCTTCTCGTCCTGGCTGAGGACGGAGGCAGCGCGCTCTTGTACCATGCGGATATCCGCGCGAAGCTCCTGGAGCTCCTGCCGCGCTATCCGGAGGACATTGTCTTCGCGCTGCTCGGAGAGCTGCGCGAGGTGCAGAAGCGCCTGCAGGCCAATGTCAATCTGCGCCTTCTGATGGAAGGCTTCTTGATCCGTGCGCGCGATATCGCGCTGCGCACGCTTTGATATATTTAGGAGGAACATATTGGAGACAATCATCGGAGTCCGCTTCAGGACAGCGGGCAAGATCTATCATTTCAGCCCCGGGCAGCTCACGATTGCCAAGGGACAGCATGTCATCGTCGAGACGGCGAGGGGCATGGAGTGCGGGCGCGTCGTCACGGGTCCCGAGGAAATCGAGCCGGCACCGGATGCCCCGCCGCTCAAGGTCATCCAGCGCATCGCGAATGCGCACGACCTGCAGCGCGTCGAGGACAACCGCAAGCATGAGAAAGAGGCGCGCGTCATCTGCAAGAAGAAGATCCGCGAGCACGGCCTTCCCATGAAACTCGTCTCGGTTGAGTACACGTTCGACCTCAACAAGATTATCTTTTACTTCACGGCGGACGGCCGCATTGACTTCCGCGACCTCGTCAAGGACCTTGCCTCTGTCTTCCGCACGCGCATCGAGCTGCGCCAGATCGGCGTGCGCGATGAGGCCAAGATGATGGGCGGCATCGGCTGCTGCGGGCGGCCGCTCTGCTGCGCGACTTTCCTAGGGGATTTCGAGCCTGTGTCCATCCGCATGGCTAAGGAGCAGAATCTCTCACTGAACCCGACGAAGATCTCGGGCATCTGCGGCCGCCTCATGTGCTGCCTCAAATACGAAAGCGACTGCTACTGCGGCCAGTGCCCGAAGCAGGTGAAGAAAATCCAACCGCCGCAGCAGGGCGGCCGCGTCGTCACGGTGGATGGGGAAGGCAAGGTCATCTCTCTCAACCAGCAGCGGCGCACGGCGACCATCCTGCTCGACAATAGCCGCACGGTTGTCGCTGCGTGGGAAGATGTCATCGAGCAGGAAGTCGAAGTCGAGAGCGCGGAGCAAAAGGCGCCTGAGGTCAAGCGGGAGCCGCGCGAAGAACGCCGCCCGTCGAAACGCGAGCGCACGGGCAGCCGCCGCCCCCGCGAGGGACGCGAGCACGGCAGCCGCAGCGGCCGCAACGGCAGCAATGGTAATGGCAGCAACGGAAGCAGCGAGCAGGCAAGAGAGCACAGCTCGCGCAGCCGCCGCAGCCGTCGCCCGCGCGAGAACCGCAGCGCTGAGCGCCAGAGCCGGCCGCACAATGCGCGCCGGCCGAGAGCGCCGCGCGAGAAGCAGGAGAGCGGGCAGCCGAAGGAGCAGGCCCGTCAGGATGCGAAGTCATGAGAGAGGCAGTGCTTCGCGAGCACGAGCGGCTCGATGACCTCATGAGGAGTGGCCGCAAGATCATCCAGGACACGCGGGAATTCTGTTTCTCGCTCGACGCGGTCCTCCTTGCGCATTTCCCGCACTACCGCTCACGCCAGCGCGTGCTGGAGCTCGGCACGGGCACGGGCGTCATCCCGCTCCTCATCGCCGATGAGGTTGCACACGTCGAAGCCGTGGAGATCAGCCCCGTCATGGCGGAGCTCGCGGCGCGCAATGTCTACATGAATGAGCTCGAGGCGCGCATCTCGGTCCGGCAGGGCGACTACCGCGAGATCCGCACGCTCTATCCCGCCGAATCCTTCGACACCGTGCTGGCCAATCCGCCGTACCGCCCCGTGGCGCACGGGCAGGTCAACAAGATGAGCGGCGTCGCGCGCGCACGCCATGAGTTCACGGCGCGGCTTGTGGACGTCGTGCGGGCTGCACGCTACGCGCTGAAGTTCGGCGGCCGCTTCGCGATGGTCCATTTGCCAGAGCGCCTCGGCGAGATCATCGTGGCCATGCACGAGAATCAGATGGAGCCCAAGCGGCTGCGCATGGTGCAGCCGAAGGAGGGCCGGGCGCCGAACATGATGCTCATCGAAGCCGTTGTCGGCGCGGCCCCTGGAGGGCTCAAGGTCATGCCGCCGCTCATCGTGCATCGGGAAGACGGCAGCTATACGGAGGAGATCCTTGCCATCTACGGCATGCAGGATGCAGGAGAAAACAAATGAAGGAACAACAGGAAGAGAAGCGGGGCGCTGCCGCAGGCACCCTCTACCTCTGCGCGACGCCAATCGGCAATCTCGAGGACATGACGTACCGCGCTGTGCGCATGCTCGGCGAGGTCGAGCTCATTGCGGCGGAGGACACGCGTCACACGCGCCAGCTTCTCACGCATTTCGACATCCACACGAAGCTCACGAGCTATCACGAGCACAATAAGTTCACGAAGGGGCCGGAGCTCGTGGAATGGCTGCTGCAGGGCCACGACCTGATCTGCGTCAGCGACGCGGGCCTGCCAGGCATCTGCGACCCGGGGAGCCATCTCGCCATGCTCGCCATCGAGGCGGGCATCCGCGTCTCGCCACTTCCGGGCTGCAATGCGGGGCTTTCGGCCCTGATCTGCTCGGGGCTTGACACGACGCGTTTCACTTTCGTCGGCTTCCTGCCCAAGACGGCCAAGAAGCAGAAGGAAGTCCTAGCAGAGGTCAAAGATCACCGTGAGACGCTGATCTTCTACGAGGCGCCACACCACCTGCGCGCGACACTGCGCCAGCTCATAGCTGTCCTCGGGGGCGCACGCCGCGCTGCATTCGGTCGTGAGCTCACGAAGCGCTTCGAGGAATTCCACCGCGGCACGCTGCAGGAACTCGCAGACTATTACGACGCGCAGGAGCCGCGCGGCGAGTACGTCCTGATCGTCGAGGGCTTCTCCGGCGAGGAGACTGAACCTGAGGCGCAGCAGAAGGACCCCGTCGCGCTCTGCCGCGAGCTCATGGCGGCAGGGCTCGGCAAGAAAGACGCCATGCGCGAGGCGGCAAAGACGCTTGGCATTGCGCGCCGCGATGTCTACAACGCCTTGCTGCAGGCGGATTCGTGAGAGCGATTGGATCTGTACGGAAGACCAGGCTGCGACCTGGTCTTTTCTTTTTGATAGAAACAATTCCAGAAAACGTTTACAATAATACTTGACAATACAGCTTAGACGCGGTAAACTAGAGACAACAAGAAAAAAGAAGGTGCAAATCGGCGGGTAATCAGGTTTGCGCCATCTTTTAGGGGCTATAAGAAAACGTTTACCGAATCATATCGATCGGAGACGCACAGAGCCAAAGCAGACGAAGAGTCAAACTAAGGCGATGGAGGGTTACAAAAATGGAAATCTTAGCGACGATGAAACAGGAATTTGCAAAGCAGTTCGGCGGGGAAGCGGAGCGCAGCTACTTCTCCCCAGGCCGCGTCAATCTGATTGGCGAGCATACGGACTACAATGGCGGTCATGTCTTCCCGTGCGCCATCTCGCTCGGCACGTACGCTGTCGTCGCAGACCGCAAGGACATGACGACGCGCATCTACTCGATGAACCTTGCCGACAAGGGCATCATCGAGTTCCCGATGACGGGCCTCTCTTATGACACTGCCAAGGATTGGGCAAACTACCCGATGGGCGTCGTCGATGTATTCGAGAAGGCTGGCCACAAGGCCACGCACGGCTTCGACATCCTGATCTACGGCACGCTGCCGGCAGGCGCTGGCCTTTCTTCTTCGGCTTCGCTCGAGGTGCTGACGTCGGTCATCCTCAATGAGGCATTCGGCTTCGGACTCGACATGATCGAGATGGTCAAGCTCTCGCAGAAGGCAGAGAACCAGTTCGTCGGCGTCAACTGCGGCATCATGGACCAGTTCGCTGTCGGCATGGGCAAGAAGGACTGCGCTATCCTGCTCGACTGCAACACGCTCTCGTATCGCTACAGCAAGATCGCGCTTGAGGACGCGAGCATCGTCATCACGAACACCAACAAGCCGCACAGCCTCGCTTCCTCGGCCTACAATGTCCGCCGCGCACAGTGCGAGCATGCGCTCAACGAGCTCAAGGAAGTCAAGCCGGAGCTCAAGGCACTCGGCGAGCTCGGCAATGACGAATTCAATCAGATTGCCGGCCACATCGAGGAAGTCCTCGAGCGTCATCGCGCACGCCATGCCGTCTACGAGAACAACCGCACGCTCGACGCCGTCAAGGCACTCGAGAACAATGATGTCACGGAGTTCGGCCGCCTGATGAACGAGTCGCACTTCTCGCTGCGCGACGACTACGAAGTGACGGGCAAGGAGCTTGACACGCTCGCAGAGATCGCATGGCAGCAGGAAGGTGTCATCGGCTCGCGCATGACGGGTGCAGGCTTCGGCGGCTCCACGGTCAGCCTCGTCAAGAACGATGCCATCGAGGCATTCAAGAAGAATGTCGGCGAAGCATACACGGAGAAGATCGGCTACGCGCCGAGCTTCGTCGTCGCCAGCATCTCGGACGGTACGCACCGCATCGAGGGCTGACATAACAGAATCTTAACAAGTCGGTAAGGTTTCCGGATACAATCTGTTGTATCATGAAAGAAAAAAGGAGAGGATCACATATGTCTATTCTGGTTTGTGGCGGCGCTGGTTATATCGGTTCTCATGCAGTCCATCAGCTCGTGGCGAAGGGCGAAGACGTTGTCATCGTCGACAATCTGCAGACGGGTCATCGCGATGCCCTGAATCCGAAGGCGAAGTTCTACGAGGGCGATATCCGCGACGCAGCCATTCTCGACAAGATTTTCACGGAGAACAACATCGAGGCGGTCATCCACTTCGCAGCGAACTCCCTCGTCGGCGAGAGCGTCCAGAAACCCTTGAAGTACTTCAACAACAACGTCTACGGCATGCAGGTGCTGCTCGAGGCGATGGTACGCAACAACGTCGATAAGATCGTCTTCTCGTCGACGGCTGCTGTCTACGGCGAGCCGAAGCGCGTGCCGATCATGGAAGACGATCCGACGGAGCCGACGAACCCGTACGGCGAGTCGAAGCGCACGATGGAGAAGATGATGAAGTGGGTCAGCCGCGCGAACGGCATCCGCTACGTCTCGCTGCGCTACTTCAACGCAGCCGGTGCACTCGACGATGGCTCCATCGGCGAGGACCACAACCCGGAGACGCACCTCATCCCGCTGATCCTGCAGGTCCCGCTCGGCAAGCGCGATCACATCACGGTCTTCGGCGATGACTATCCGACGCCGGACGGCACGTGCCTGCGCGACTACATCCACGTCATCGATCTTGCTGACGCTCATGTGCTGGCCCTCGAGTACCTGCGCAAGGGCGGCGAGAGCAATATCTTCAACCTCGGCAACGGCAAGGGCTTCTCGGTCAAGGAGATGATCGAGGCAGCAAAGAAGGCGACGGGTAAGGACATCAAGGTCGAGATGGGCGCACGCCGCGCCGGCGACCCGGCCCAGCTCATCGCTTCCTCGGACAAGGCCAAGAAGATCCTCGGCTGGAAGCCGCGCTATACGAACGTCGAGCAGGTCATCGGCACGGCCTGGACCTGGCACCAGAAACACCCGAACGGCTACGAGAAATAAGATAGGCAGTCTTGCAAGAGCCGAAAGGTGAAAGGAAGGAAAATCATGTCCATCAATACGGAAATCAATCGCTTGTTGAATTTTGCAAAGCAGAACATGCTGATCAACGAGGATGACTACTATTATGCGGCCAACCGCCTGCTCGACGTCCTGAAAGTCGATGCCTTTGAGCCGGAGTTCGTCGACGAGAAACTGCCGACGGCCATGCCGATCCTCGAGAACATGCTCGATTACGCTGCCGAGAAGGGCCTGATCGAGAATACGACCGAGAATCGCGACCTCTTCGACACGCGCATCATGGACTGTGTCATGCCGCGCCCGTCGGAAGTCGTGCGCCGCTTCACGAATGACTACGCGCGCAGCCCGAAGGCCGCGACGGACGAGTTCTACAAGATGAGCATCGCGTCGAACTACATCCGCAAGGACCGCATCGACAAGAACATCGTCTGGAAGACGGCGACAGAGTACGGTGATCTCGACATCACGATCAACCTCTCGAAGCCGGAGAAGGACCCGCGCGACATCGCCAAGGCGAAGCTCGCACCGTCCTCGGGCTATCCGAAGTGCCTGCTCTGCCGCGAGAACGAAGGCTATGCCGGCCATCCGGGCCATCCGGCTCGCGAGACGCACCGCCTGATCCCGCTGCGCCTCTCGGCTCACCGCTGGTTCTTGCAATATTCCCCGTATACGTATTATAATGAGCATTGCATTGTCCTGAACCGCAAGCACGTGCCGATGAAAGTCTCGCGCAAGAGCTTCGAGAATCTCCTGGACTTCGTGACGATCTTCCCGCACTACTTCCTTGGTTCCAATGCAGATCTGCCGATTGTCGGCGGCTCCATCCTCTCGCACGACCACTATCAGGGTGGCCGCTACACCTTCGCGATGGCCAAGGCCCCAATCGAGAAGTTCTATACCTTCCCGGGCTTTGAGGACATCAAGGTAGGCCGCGTCAAATGGCCGATGTCGACGATCCGCCTGCAGGGCGAAGACCGCGAGACGCTCGCGGACCTCGCCGAGAAGATTCTCGATGCATGGCGCAAGTACAGCGACCCGAGCGTCGAGATCCTCGCTGAGACAGACGGCACGCCGCACAACACGATCACGCCGATCGCGCGCCGCCGCGGCAATCTCTACGAGCTCGACCTCGTGCTGCGCAACAACCGCACGACGAAAGAGCATCCGCTCGGCCTCTTCCATCCGCATGCCGAAGTGCATCACATCAAGAAAGAGAACATCGGCCTCATCGAGGTCATGGGTCTCGCTGTGCTGCCGGCCCGCCTCAAGAAGGAGATGGCTCGCGTCGGCGAGGAGCTCGTCAAGGGCACGCCGGATATCTCGGGCATGACGGAGATTGCCAGCCATGCTGACTGGTACAAGATGCTCCGCGAGAAGTACCCGACGGTATCGGAGCAGGATGTCACGGGCATCCTCGAGGAGGAAATCGGCAAAGTATTCGAGACAGTCCTCACGCATGCTGGCGTCTACAAGCGCGACGCGAAGGGCATGGAGGCATTTGACCGCTTCGTTGCAACTGCTGCTAAGGATTGAGGACGCTCATCATCCAAAGAAAGCAGGGAACGACCATGGAAATGAAGAAGAAAGCCACCATCGTGGACGTCGCCAAAGAGGCTGGCGTCTCGGTTGCGACAGTGTCGCGCGTCGTCAACGGGAATTATCCGGTCAAGCCGGAGACGCGTGAGCGCGTCCAGTCTGCCATCAACGCACTGCAGTACGTGCCGAATGTGCAGGCTCGCGAGCTCAACACGCGCCATTCCTCGACGATCGGCGTCGTGGTGCCCGGCCTCTACAACATGTTCTTCGCAGAGGTCATCGACGGCATCGAGAAGTCCATGCGGCGTCAAGGGTATTCCCTGCTCCTGAACTGCGCGCAGAACGATCCGGAGCTCGAGATGGAGTGCATCAATGCGCTCGTCTCGCGCAGTGTCCCCGGCATCATCGTCATCAGCCCGAACACAGAGGGGCTGCGCGAGGAGTTCTACCGCCGCATCGTCAAGCGTGTGCCGCTCGTCTTCATCAATGGCTATCACCGCATCCCGAACGTCTCGTACGTCGCCAACGACGAGGCACTCGGCACGAGGCAGGCGCTCGAGTACTTGACAGGGCTCGGCCACAAGCACATCCTCTTTGTCCGCGGTGAGAATTCCGATTCCTACACGGTCAAGGAGCGGGCGTACCGCGCCTTCATGGCGGAGCAGGGCCTCTTCAATGAGGAAGACATCGTCGACATCGGTGAGGGCAACAACATCGATACGGTGACGTCTGCGCGCATCAAGCTCATGAAGGTGATGTCGGAGCTCGCTCCGACAGCAGTATTCTGCTGCAATGACCTCATGGCGACGGGGGCCATCCGCGCCTGCAAGCGCCTCGGCCTCCGCGTGCCGCAGGACGTCTCGGTCGTCGGCTTCGACAACATCACGCTCTCGAAGCTCGTAGACCCGCAGATCACGACGATGGACCAGAACATGTTCCAGCTCGGCAGCAACGCAGCCGCCGTGCTCGTCGAGATGATCCACGGCGGCCAGAGCAAGCGCATCACGCTCGAGAACATCCTGATCACGCGCGAGTCGACAGGCCCCTGCAAAACAGAAGCATGACAGAAGCTCTCCACTGCATAAGCGGCGGGGAGCTTTTTTATCCGCAAATATCGAGGGAAGCGACGGGGATGAGGGCACTGCCTTGATATGGTATAATGGGGTGGATGCTCTTGAGCATTCGACACGATTGACATTGACATTTCGATTGACATCCTGGAGGTTTTTATGAAGATTTCGCGTGTGATGCTGGCTGCCGCGCTCTGCGGGGCCTCGCTCTATCCCATCCCGTCCCTGATCGCGCCGGTGATGGCCCAGGCCGCCCCGGCTGCCTCGTCGAAGGCGGCCGATGCCGCGGTGCGCACGATACCGGGGCGCCCCCAGTTCCCCGAGAAGATGGCGGGCAAGGTCAACCGCCGCGCGATGGACAGCGTCAAGTGGCGTTTGGCGCCGGCTTACGAGGAACCGATGCTCGAGGCGGAGGCCGCGGCCGATACCATCACGATCATGGGCGCGGCAGAGGCGTCTGAGGAGCAGATGGTCCACTACATCGAGAAGCGCAACCCGCAGCCTAAGCTCAACTGCTCGGTCGAGGACATTGTCCGCTACTACTACGAAGAGGCCGGCCGCGAGGGCATCCGGCCGGACGTCGCCCTGTGCCAGGCCTTGAAGGAGACGGGCTTCTTTGCCTACGGCGGGGACGTCTCGCCGAAGCAGAACAACTTCTGCGGCCTCGGCGCGACGGGCAACCGCGAGCCGGGCGCGAGCTTTGCGACGCCGCAGCTCGGCGTGCGCGCCCACATCCAGCATCTTATGGCCTATGCCACGCAGGAGCGGCCGCACGGTGCAATCGTCGACCCGCGCTACAAGCATGTCGTCGTCAACCGCCCCGACATCCACGGCCACATCACGAAGTGGACGGGGCTCAACGGCGTCTGGGCTGTGCCGGGCACGCGCTACGGCCAGGAGATACTCTACCTCTGGCAGCAGGCACAGGCTCCGGACGGCTCTGATGCCTCGCTGGCCGCCGCCGAGAAGAAGGTGCGCCAGATGCCGGACGAGGCAGGCTCCTACATCTACCGCGGCATCGTCTACTTCAACCGCGCCGCCTACAAGGAGGCTCAGGCGGATTTCAAGCAGGCAGCAGGCCTAAAGCCGGACTCGATGGCGGCGCACTACAACCTCGCCATCACCCAGCAGCGCGAGGGCGACCACAAGGCGGCGCTCAAGAGCTACGATGCATTGCTGAAGCTCAGCCCGGAGTTCATGCAGGCCTGGTATAACCGCGGCCTCATCGCCCTGGACCAGAAGAAAGAGAAGGAAGCGCTCGCCGACTTCCAGGAGGCGCTGCGCCTGACGCCGCAGACGGCCGATGCCAAGAACGCGCAGGCCGTCGCCTACATCCGGCAGAAGGACTACGCCAAGGCATGGCAGGCACTCGGCGAGGCAGCCGATATCAATTCGGCGAACATGAACGTGCTGGCCAACCAGTTCATCTTCGAAGCATGCCTCAAGTGAGCCGCGCTGATTCTCGCGCTTATTTCCATTTGCGGGAAATTGTTCTATAATAGACACAACAGATTCGCAAGGATACTGAATTTTACGCAGGCGTTCCATTAGCGCCTGACGGGGAGGAAATCTCATGACGGAAAAGAAACCATTCTACATCACGACACCAATCTACTATCCGAGTGCCAAGCTCCACATCGGTCATGCATACTGCACGACGATCGCGGACTCGATCGCTCGTTTCCATCGCCTCATCGGCGAGGATGTCTTCTTCCTGACGGGCTCCGACGAGCACGGCCAGAAGATCCAGCAGAAGGCAGAAGAGGCAGGCGTCACGCCAATCGAGTACGTCGACAAGATCGTCGCAGGCTTCCAGAATCTCTGGAAACGCCTCAATATCAGCAACGATGACTTCATCCGCACGACACAGAAGCGTCACGAGCGCGTCGTGCAGGAGATCTTCAACCGCATCTACGCGAAGGGCGATATCTACAAGGGCTCCTACAAGGGACTCTACTGCACGCCGTGCGAGAGTTACTGGACGGAGCATCAGCTCGATGAGAACGGCTGCTGCCCGGACTGCCACCGTCCGGTACAGGAAGTATCGGAAGAGGCGTACTTCTTCAAGATGAGCAAGTACGCTGACCGCGTGCTGCAGTACATCGAGGATCATCCCGACTTCATCCAGCCAGTCTCGCGCCGCAACGAGATGATCAACTTCATCAAGCAGGGCCTCGATGACCTCTGCATCTCGCGCACGTCGTTCGACTGGGGCATCCCGGTCCCCATCGACCCGAAGCACGTCATCTACGTCTGGTTTGATGCGCTGACGAACTACCTGACGCCGATCGGCTTCCTCGACGATCCGGAGAAGTTCCAGAAGTACTGGCCGGCTGACCTGCATCTCGTCGGCAAGGAGATCGTGCGCTTCCATACGATCATCTGGCCGTGCATCCTCATGGCGCTCGACCTGCCGCTGCCGAAGAAGGTCTACGGCCACGGCTGGCTCATCGTCGACGGCGACAAGATGTCGAAGTCCAAGGGCAATGTCGTCGATCCGAACGGCCTGATCGACGAGTTTGGCGCCGATGCCATCCGCTACTTCCTGCTGCGCGAGATCAACCTCGGCCAGGACGGCAACTTCTCGCGCGATGCCCTGATCCAGCGCATCAACAGCGACCTCGCGAACGACCTCGGCAACCTGCTGCACCGCACGCTCAACATGACGATCAAGTTCCAGGACGGCGTCCTGCTCGCACCGGAAGGCGAGAGTGAAGTCGACAAGTCGCTCAAGGCTGACGCCAAGGAGACGGTGGATTTCTTCAAGAAGAACATGCAGGATATGCAGCTCTCGGCCACCATCAAGAAGGTCTGGGCCTTCATCAGCCGCGCCAACAAGTACATCGACGAGACGACGCCGTGGGCGCTGGCCAAAGATCCGGAGAAGAAGCAGGAACTTGCCAATGTCATGTACAACCTGGCAGAATCCCTGCGCGTCATCAGCGTGCTGATTTCCCCGTTCATGCCAATCACGGCGGAGCGCATCTGGAAGCAGCTCAACCTGCCGCAGGCCTTCAAGGACGTCCAGATCGAGGATATCGAGTCGTGGGGCGGCGTGCCGGCCGGCCTCAAGGTCGGTGAGCCGGAGCAGCTCTTCCCGCGCATCGAGGTAGAGAAGGAAGAGGCGGAGAAGCCTGCCAAGAAGGCAAAGCAGGAGAAAGCTGCCAAGCAGAAGAAAACAGAGAAGAAAGAAGAAGTGCCGGGCGTGATCGGTATCGAGGACTTCGGCAAGGTCGCACTGCGCGTAGCAGAAGTCGTGGCGGCAGAGCCGGTGCCGAAGGCCGACAAGCTCCTGAAGCTCCAGCTGAGCCTCGGCGAAGGCCAGCCGCAGCGCCAGGTCGTCTCGGGCATCGCTAAGTTCTACCAGCCGGATGAGCTCGTCGGCAAGCACGTCGTGCTCGTTGCCAACCTCAAGCCGGCCAAACTCCGCGGCGTCGTCTCCGAGGGAATGATCCTCGCCGCCAGCGACGGCAAGGGCCTCAAGGTGCTCGAGGTCAACATGCCAGCCGGCACCGAGGTGCGCTGATGAGCATCGAACTCGTCGACACGCACACGCATCTCAATGACGCGAAGTTCCAGGCGGATGTCAAGGAGACGGTGCAGAGAGCCAGAGCCGTTGGCGTCACGCGCATGATCAACATGGGCGACACGCTCGAGTCCTCGGAGCGGGCTGTCAACCTGGCCGAGTCCTATGAGGGCCTCTACGCCGGTGTCGGCATCCATCCGGAGGAGGCCTTTGAGATGACCTCGCGCGAGGACGACATCCTTGCGGGCTGGACGGACATGCCGAAGGTCGTTGCCATCGGCGAGATCGGCCTCGACTATTACTGGGAGAAGGATGAGGATCGTCGCGCCTTGCAGCGCCGCATCTTCATCCGGCAGCTCGACCTCGCGCGCGAGCTGCACATGCCTGTCTGCATCCACGACCGCGATGCCCACGGCGATACGCTCGCCATCCTCAAGAAAGAGGGCAAGGGCATCCGTGGGGTCCTGCACTGCTACTCGGGCAGCTATGAGATGGCCAGAGAGCTCATCAAGATGGGGTGGTACATCGGTGTCGACGGCCCGCTGACGTTCAAGAACGCAGCCAAGCTGCCGGAGATCGTCAAGGCCATGCCGATGGAACGCCTGCTCGTTGAGACAGACGCCCCCTACATGGCCCCCGTACCGATGCGCGGCAAGCGGAACGAACCTGCGTATGTGCGGTTCGTCGCCGAGAAGGTCGCAGAGCTCCGCGGTATGACGCTCGACGAAGTGGCAGAGAAGACGACCGAGAATGCGGTCCAGTTATACGGCCTATAAGCGTGAAAAATACATGAAACAGAAAAGTGGTGAGCAGCTCGATGAAAGAGCCGCTCACCACTTTTTCGTTCCCATTTTTCAGGTTGATTTCAGCTTTAAGTGGGACAATAAAACCATGCAGTTTGACACTGCTCTTTTTGCTATGCTATACTGAACTTGTTCTCAAAGGGTTCCCATCAAAGAAAAAGGGGGGATTGAATGAGTATAAGACGACTCATTTCCTTACACAACAAAGCAGAAAAGAAGGTCCTGGTATGCATGACGCTGGTCATCATGCTCATGATGACTTCGGGCTTCACGCGCGCAGGCGCACCCGACAATGCGCATCAGGTACAGATCCACGTCGATGGACACACGATTGAACTCAGCACGATACACAGAAATCCAGAAGCGATACTCGAACGAGCTGGCGTGAAACTCAGCGCCAAAGATTCCTACCAGTTACAGAAATTAGACGACAGAAGCACAGACATCACGATTTATCGAGCGGTCCCTGTCACGATTGACTATCAGGGACAGAAAAAAGAGGTCCTGACCAGCACTCAGACCGTAAAAGACGCCCTCGTTGAACAGGGCTACAATCCGGACGATGTGACAGCATCGCCGGGCATGGACACGAAAATTCACAGCAATATGGACATATCGGTGGTGGACAACGCAGCAGCGCTGGAGATTGCCGAACCGGAACCAGCAAGAGAACAAGTTGAGACTTCATATGGCATGGCACCTTACAGCGCAGTCTACACGATGGAAGCGACAGCTTATCTGCCGTGGGACGGCGGTGGAGAGGGCATCACGGCCTCGGGCCTCCCGGCCCAGTACGGCATCGCAGCCGTCGATACGGATGTGATCCCGCTCGGGACGCGGCTCTACATCCCCGGCTACGGTGAGGCCATCGCCGCGGACACGGGCGGCGCCATCGTCGGCGACCGCATCGACCTCTGCATGGAGGACTACGGCCAGGCCATGGACTTCGGCCGCCGCTATGTGACGGTCTACGTCCTCGATTGATACATCGCGCATCTCGTAAATAAAGAGGAGACGACGCATGAGAATTCCTCATGAGCCGTCTCCTCTTTATTTCTGCTGCACGGGGTCAGTCTTTTTGGATGACCATCTTCGTGTGGTCGGCCTTGGCCTGCTTGATGAGGACCTTGAGGCGCTCGATGTTCTCCTTGTGGTGCTGGATCGCGAAGCCGATGCGGATGTGCTCTTCCTCGGTGAACTCAGGCTTCTCGTAGGCGTCTTCGATGCGCTTGAGGCGCGCCTCGACCTCATCTAGCTCGTCTTGCATGGGCTTGACGTGCTGCAGGGCCAGGCCGTAGACTGCGCGGATCTGGTCTTCGACGTACTTGGCGTAGCTTGGCTCGCCGGAGAACTCGCCGAGCCATTTGACGAGGTGGTAGATGATGGCAAAGGGGTCCTCCGCGCGGTTGACCATGTCGAGGACATCCATCTTGATCTGCTGTTCCTGGCCGTGGGCTCTCTTGATGCTCACGGGGGCATTCTTGTCGTTGTTCTCTGCTTCTTCTGCCATGGGAGACACTTCCTTTTCTCTGTATTTCCTCTATTATACCATATGAACAGGGTGGAAGTTCTTGTCTTTATCCTTTACAAAGAGACACGTGGTCTTGCACTGATGTACATCCTGTGATAAAATAAGTATCGCTGGCTAGAAGCTAAGCGAAATCAAGAAAAAGGAAAAGGAATCAATCCATGAATTCATTCAAGAAGAGCGAACTGCTCACCATCGGCTTCATGATGTTCTCCATCTTCTTCGGTGCAGGCAACCTGATCTTCCCGCCTGCACTCGGGCAGGCGGCAGGCACGAGCACGCCACTGGCGATGCTGGGCTTCCTGACGACGGGCGTCGGCCTGCCGCTTCTGGGCATCACCGCCATCGCGCTGCAGGGCGGCCGCTACCTCGAACTCATCAACAGCAGGATGTACCCGTGGTTCGCGACGGCGCTGCTCGTTGTGCTCTATCTCTGCATCGGCCCGGTCTTCGCCGTGCCGCGCACGGGTGCCGTCTCTTTTGAGATTGGCATTCGCCCATTCCTGCAGGAGGATTCGCTGAAGATTGGGCAGGCTGTCTACACGGCTCTGTTCTTCGGCGCTTCGTACTACCTCTCGCTGAATCCCAACAAGCTCATCGACCGCGTCGGCAAGATGCTGACGCCTGTCCTGCTCGTCGTGCTGGCCGTGCTGTTTGCAAAGGCGTTCCTCTCGCCACTCGGCACGATCCTGCCGCCCACGGGCAATTACATCGACGCGCCGTTCACGCAGGGCTTTCAGGACGGCTACCAGACGATGGACCTCTTGGCCTCAGTGGCCATCGGCACGCTCGTCGTCAATGCCGTGCGCATGCGCGGCGTGACGGATAACCGGGCCATCGGCCGCATCTGCCTGATTGCGGGCCTCATCACGGTTTCGCTGATGGCCTGCGTCTACGGCTCGCTCGCGTATCTCGGCGCGACGAGCACGATGGTACTCGGCCACTCGCCAAACGGCGGCCAACTGCTGGCGAGCGCCGTCAGCATCTTCTTCAGCACGGCGGGCAACGGCCTCTTGGCGGCCATCATCATCCTGGCCTGCCTGACGACGAGCTGCGGCATGCTCTCAGGCGGCGCCTGGTTCTTCAACCAGCTCTTCAAGAAGCGCATCTCGTACGAGCGCCTGCTGCTCTTCTTCACGTTCTTCAGCTTCGCCGTCTCGAACGTCGGCCTGACGCAGATCATCGCGCTGGCTGTGCCGTTCCTCGTGACGATCTACCCGCTCGTCATCGTCTTCGTCATCCTCTCGCTGTTCGACCGCATGATCGGCTGGCGCAAGGGCGTCTACCGCTGGGCGCTGAACCTCACGCTGATCTTCGCCCTGATTGACGGCCTCAACGCCGCGGGCATCCACTTCCATCTGCTCAACCAGCTGTTGACGGCATACCTGCCATTCTACAGCCTGACGATGGGTTGGGTCGTGCCGGCGCTTTGCGGCACGGCCATCGGCCTCGTGCTCTCGTTTTTCCAGAGAAGACCGGCCGAGTGAGGCTTTTCTTGGAAAAGTGGACGGCTGACCTTGACAGGTTCGCAGTTATCCACAAATTCCGTGGATAATTGCTGTGTGAGCTGTGGATAAGTTGTGCGGAAATCGGCGACTTATCCACAGGGAGCTGCGCGTAACAAAAGTCACCGCGTAGCTCCTCTTTTTTTGTTACGATTGCATCAGAATATGATGATAGTACGATAGGCGACGACTGGCAAAGCGGGGGATGGACATTGAAGATGGATGTTGAGAAGAAGCGGCAGCAGGAGCAAGAGACCGTGGCGGAGATTATCGCGATCTACTGCCGGGCTCATCATGGCCGGCGGGAAGGGCTTTGCCCGCAGTGCGAATCCCTGGCCCGCTATGCAGAAGCGCGCATCGCCGCCTGCCCGCGCATGGCGGTCAAGAGTTTCTGCAGCGTCTGCCCCGTGCACTGCTACGCACCGGCGCGGCGCCAGGAGATCCAGGCCGTCATGCGCTACGGCGGCCCGCGCATGCTGCTCCATCACCCGCTGATGACCTTGCGCCACATGATGCTGGGCTGGCAGACGCGCCTGGGGCGCGTGGCTTTTTTTCGCCACTGGCGCCAGTCGAACCGCAGTGTGAAGGCGAAGTGAGTCGTGGAAAGATGTATGGTATAATGGTTTCGTTGCAAGTAATATTATGAACCGGAAAGAGAGAAAAAACTTCATGAAACCATACGAATCCTACATGATCATCAGCGACCTCGACGGCACAATCATTCCGCACGGCGGTGTCGTGTCGGAGGCGAACAAGCGAGCGATTGAATCGTTCCGCGCGGGCGGCGGCCACTTCGGCATCGCGACGGGCCGCACACCAGAAGCAGCGGCGGGCTATCTAGGCGGTGTGGCCATCACGGCACCGAGCATTTTCTTCAACGGCTCGATGCTCTATGACTGGCCGCACGAGCACGTCCTTGTGACGAAGCCTTTGACAGCACAGGGGGCACCTGACCTCTGGCCGCACTTTGCCGCGCTTTGCCTCGAGCGCTTCCCAAAAGCCTGCATCGAGGTCTACACGCAGGATGATTGCCACATCATCAGCAATCCTGCAAACGATGACCCGCGCCTGCCGCACGAGCATTACCGCTACTGCCACAGCGACCTCGCGGATCTGGTCGACGTCAGGAAGACGCCGTGGCTCAAGTTCTTTGTCTGCGCCGACCCTGCAGATCTTCGCGAACTCGAGCGGGAGGCAGAAGTCTTCGGCACGGCCGCCTGCTCGCATCACTTCTACTCAGAGGCCAATTACCACGAGTTCGTTGCCAAGGGCGTCTCGAAGGGCTCGATGCTCGAGGCAATCCGCAAGATGCCCGCATTCTCGCAGACGAAGATCATCGCGCTCGGGGACTACCTCAACGACAGGGAACTCTTAGAGGCCGCCGACATCGGCATCGCCTCGGGCAACGCGCACGATGAGCTCAAGGCACTTGCCGACTTCACCGGCTGCCGCGCCGAAGACGACCTGATCGTCTGGCTGCTCGAGCGTTTTGAGCGTTTGACGGCTAAGTGACAACAAAAATCCGCTAATTCCTAACAGATGTGGATGGTACAAAACGAATAACCCTCCTATAATTGAAGCGTAACAGATAGAAACGCTAAGAAACAATTATAGGAGGGTTTTTTGATGGGAATCTCTTTTGACGCAACGAATCAGCAATTCCACCTCTATAACGATCGGATCAGCTATATCATGAAGGTCCTGCGCGACGGCCATCTCGGCCAGCTCTACTTTGGCGCACGACTGCCGGAAGACCGCGACTACGGGTATTTTGTCCACACGGATTACTACCGCCCGACCAGTGCCTATGTCTTTGACAACGAGTACGGATTCTCGCGCGAGCACCTGCGCCAGGAGTACCCGTCGTACGGTACGACGGATTTCCGCGAGGGAGCGGTGGAGATTGCACAGCCGGACGGCAGCCACATCACGGATTTTTGCTACGTCTCGCACGAGATTGTCGCAGGTAAGCCGAAGCTGCAGGGCCTGCCGGCCACGTATGTGGAGGAAGATGCGGAGGCAGATACGCTGCTGGTGACGCTGCGCGATGAGAAGACGGGCGTCGAGCTCGTGCTCTCGTACACGATCTTCCGCGATTTCGACGCGATTGCCCGCAATGCCCGTTTCGTCAACAGGGGCAATGAGACCGTGGCGCTCACGCGCGCGATGAGCCTTGCCATTGACCTTCCCGATGCGGACTACGACTTCGTCCAGTTCTCCGGCTGGTGGGGCCGTGAGCGCCAGAAGAACGCGACGCATCTGCGCCCTGGCATCCAGTCCATCGGCAGTCTGCGCGGCCAGTCGGGCCATGTCCACAACCCGTTCTTCATCCTCAAGCGCCCGCAGGCGGATGAGCAGCAGGGCGAGGCCATCGGCTTCTCGCTCGTCTACAGCGGCAATTTTCTCGCACAGGCAGAGGTCGATACGTTCGATGTCACGCGCGTGACGATGGGCATCCATCCGCAGGAATTCTGCTGGCAGCTCGCGCCTGAGGATTCGTTCCAGACGCCGGAGGCTGTCATGGTCTGGTCGGACCATGGCCTCAACGGCATGAGCCAGAACTATCACAAGCTCTACCGCACGCGTCTGGCGCGCGGTGTCTGGCGCGACAAGGTGCGCCCCATCCTCATCAACAACTGGGAGGCCACGTACTTCGATTTCGATGAGGAGAAGCTCGTGCGCATCGCCAAGACGGCGCACGATGTCGGCGTGGAACTCTTCGTCCTCGATGACGGCTGGTTCTCCACGCGCTGCGGCGAGACGAGCGGCCTCGGCGACTGGTGGCCGAACACCGACCGCCTGCCGAACGGCATCACGGGTCTCGCGCAGCGCATCAATGACCTCGGCATGAAGTTCGGCCTCTGGGTCGAGCTCGAGATGGTCAACAAAGACAGCGAGCTCTACCGCGCGCACCCCGACTGGATCCTGCACACGGAGGGCCGCCATGCATCGCATGGCCGCAAGCAGTACGTGCTCGACTTCTCGCGCCCGGAAGTCGTCGACTACATCCACGACTCCATCTACAAGGTCCTGAGCACGGCGAAAGTCGACTACATCAAGTGGGACATGAACCGCAGCATCACGGAGTGCGGCTCGGCCGGCTGGGGCCCGGAGCATCAGGGCGAGATCTTCCACCGCTACATCCTCGGCGTCTACAGCCTCTACGAGCGCCTGACGCATGAGTTCCCGAATATCCTGTTCGAGTCCTGCGCATCAGGCGGCGGCCGCTTCGACCCGGGCATGTTCTACTATGCGCCGCAGTGCTGGACGAGCGACGACTCTGACGGCGGCGAGCGACTGCGCATCCAGTACGGTACGAGCTACGCTTACCCAGTGTCGTTCATGGGCTCGCACGTCTCGATTGCGCCGAACCATCAGATCTTCCGCGAGACGAGCCTCAAGCTGCGCGGCGATGTCGCTTACTTCGGCACGTTCGGCTACGAGCTCGACCTCGGCAAGCTCTCGGCCAAGGAGCTCGAGGAGGTCCGCGAGCAGATCCGCTTCATGAAGAAGTACCGCAAGCTGATCCAGCAGGGGACGTTCTACCGCCTCAAGGACCCGTTCACGGGCAACGTCGCGGCCTGGATGGTCGTCTCGGATGACCGCCGTCAGGCCATCGTCGGCTACTACAAGATGCTCGCGCACCCCTGCACGCCGTACACGTGGATGAAGCTCGCCGGCCTCGATGAGACGGCTGCCTACAAGGTCCGCATCGATGACCATGAAGAGATGGGCGTATTCACGGGTGCCGAGCTCATGCGCGCCGGACTCGACACGACGGACTTCTCGGCTGGCGAGCAGAGCCACGAAGAGGGCAAGCACTGCTCCGACTTCTGGTCGCGCCTCTTCGTTCTCGAGGCAGAATAAGTAAGACAGATACTTCTGCGCAAAAAAGTCCTGACGGATTGTCAGGACTTTTTTGTGCGCGTTATACGCGCTATATCAGTAGCCTGCAGGTAAGGACTCTGCTGTTGACGGCGATAGGCGGTGGGGGTCATGCCGGCCTTGCGCAGGAAGGCGCGCTGGAAGGAGTCGCTCTTGGCGTAGCCGCATGAGTAGGCAATCGACTCGACGGAGAAGGTCGTCGTCTGGAGCAGATGCTCGGCTTTGGTGAGGCGGCAGTTCTGGATGTACTCGTGGGGCGCGCAGTGCAGGTAGCGCTTGAAGAGCGTCGTCACATAGCTGCGGTTGAGGTTCATGTAGTCGGCCAGTTCCTGTACGGTGAAGGGCTCCTCGAGATGGGTGCGGATGAAGTTCGTCATGTGCGAGATATAGGCGTTGTTGTCGGCGGGCGGCAGCAGGTCACGCTGCGCCTCGGCGAGCACGGAGAGAAACTGCATCAGCAGGCCGAGGCGGTAATAGTGGCCTGAAAGCGTGAAGCTGTTGTGCGCGAGCATGTCCTGCACATAGGCGGTGAGCTTTGCGCCCTGTTCCTTGGTGCAGGTGTAGATGGGCTCTGCTTGGCTGAGCCTGAGCGAGGTGATGATCTCTGCGGCACGGCTGCCGTTGAAGGCCACCCAGATGTAGGTCCAGGGCTCCTTTGCATCGCTCTCGTACGTCGTCTGGTAGTCCGGCTCAATCAGGAAGCCCTGTCCCGTGTGCAGGTGGTACGTGTGCTGATTGGCCTGGAATGTTCCCTTGCCAGCGAGGATGAAGTGGATCAGGTGATAAGAGCGCACGGCCGGCCCGTAGCGGTGGCCGGGCCTCGTGACCGAATGGCCGAATGTCGTAAGGAAGAGCCCGCTCTCTCCTGCCGGAGGCACGTTGATCGACTGCATGTCTTCCATATGGGATTTCCTCCTGTTCTCATGATGTTTTTATTATATCATGTTTGTCCCATCTTCTGTCAGTCTGTTTCGATGGGCTCTTTTTGATGCAGATAAGGCGGGAGGCCTTCTGCTGAGGACAAAAGGAATAAAATTTTTGCAAAATCCATTGACATTTGCGGATTGCAGTTGTATTATTGTAAACAATCTACCAAGAACTCATAACGGTATACAAAATGCTTGAAAGGGGACGAACTTATGCAGTTTTTAGAGAAACTCAGTAATTTCATATCGAAGTACATGGCGGTCTTCGTCATTCTCGTCGCTGCGATCGCTCTGTTCCAGCCGTGGACGTTTAAGTGGGCGGCACCGAACATCGCGATGCTGCTCGGCATCGTCATGTTCGGCATGGGCACGACGCTGCGCCTGCGCGACTTCCGCCTGGTCTTCCAGCGGCCGAAGGATGTCTTCGTCGGCGCTCTGGCCCAGTTCACGATCATGCCGGGCCTTGCCTGGCTGCTCGCCAAGGGCTTTGGCCTGCCGCCAGAGCTCGCCGCAGGCGTCATCCTCGTCGGCACCTGCCCGGGCGGCACATCGTCGAACGTCATGACGTATCTGGCGCGCGGCGATGTCGCGCTGTCCGTCTCGATGACGATGACGACGACAATCCTCGCTCCTGTCGTCACGCCGCTTTTAACCTGGTGGCTCGCCGGTGCCTGGGTTGAGATTTCCCTCTCGGCCATGATGATGTCGATCGTCAAGGTCGTCATCGTACCGATTGTCGGCGGCATCATCGTCAACTCGCTGTTCGGCAACTTCATCCAGAAGTACGTCAAGCTCCTGCCGCTGATCTCCGTTGTCGCTATTGTCCTGATCGTCGGCGGCGTCGTCGCGGTCAGCTCGCAGCGCATCATGGAGACGGGCGCTCTCATCATGCTCGTCGTCATGCTCCACAACCTGCTCGGCTATGCACTCGGCTTCGGCATCGCCAAGGCCCTGCACATGAACATGGCCAAGGCCAAGGCCATCTCCATCGAAGTCGGCATGCAGAACTCGGGCCTCGCTACTTCCCTCGCCATGATGCACTTCGGCGCAGCAGCAGCAATCCCGGGTGCAATCTTCAGTGTCTGGCACAACATCTCTGGTTCGCTTGCCGCGAACTACCTCTCCAGCCGCATGACGAAAGAGGAAGAGAAAGAGCCGGCAACGCAGGAATGACCTGCTGTTCCCCACAGTCAACGTAAATAATCCCATAAATTCACCGAAGTCAGGAAAAGCTCCCATGGTGCTGCGCGCACGTGGGAGCTTTTCTTTTGCAACAGGTACGCTATAATTAAGACAGAATAAAGAAAGCGTCAGAGAGAAAGGACAGGAGACCATGATCAAGAAACACATCTACATCCTCGCGACGGGCGGGACGATTGCCGGCAGAGCAGCGTCAGAAGAGGCGACGACAGGGTATCAGGCCGGTGCCATCGGCGTTGCAGATCTCTTGGCGGCTGTGCCGGAGATCCGCCGCTATGCAGAGGTGGAAGGCGAGCAGATTGCCGCCATTGACAGCAAGGACATGCGGGAAGTGATCTGGCTGCGCCTCGCCGCGCGCTGCAATGCGCTGCTCTCGCGTGAGGATGTCGATGGCATCGTCATCACGCACGGTACGGACACGATGGAGGAGACGGCGTATTTCCTGCATTTGACGGTCCACAGCGAGAAGCCAATCGTGCTGACGGGGGCCATGCGCCCTGCGACGGCCATGAGCGCCGACGGACCGATGAACCTCCTGCAGGCCGTGCGCGTCGCCGCCGACGATGAAGCGGCGGGCAAGGGCGTCCTGATCGTGCTCAACGGCACGATAGAGAGTGCTCGCGACGCCGTCAAGATGCATACGACGTCACTGGATACATTCCGCTCGCCGGAGATGGGATTGCTTGGCAGCGTGCAGGACGGCGAGCCTGTCTTTTACCGGAGTCCGCTGCGCCGCCATACGGTCCATAGCGCGTTTTCCGTCAAAGGCGTCACCGCGCTGCCGCGCGTGGCCATCCTCTACGCGCATGCCGACGACGACGGCTTCCTCGTTGCGGCGGCCCAAAAGGCAGGCTGTCAGGGCATCGTCTACGCGGGCATGGGCAACGGCAGCATCCCAGAACGCGCGGAGGCGGCACTTGCCGAGGCTGTTGCAGAGGGCATTGCCGTCGTGCGCAGCACGCGCAGCGCGGCCGGCCGCGTGACGAGGGCCGAGGCATCGTACGAGGCGAATGGCTTCATCGCGAGCGACACGCTGAATCCAGCGAAAGCGCGCGTGCTGCTGCAGCTCACCCTGTTGCAGACTGATGACACTGCGACCATCCGCAAGATGTTCAAGATTTATTGATTGGATTGATACGATAGATAAGATAGATAGGAGCATGCATATGATTGATGAACACGAATGGCGCAGTGTCTTGCAGGTCGCCAAGGACGGGACCTTCTCAGCTGCGGCCAAGCACCTCTACATCTCGCAGCCGTCACTCTCGCAGTGCATCAAGAAGGTCGAGACGGAGCTCGGCGTGCGTTTGTTCGACCGGAGCCAGACGCCGCTCGCGCTGACGACGGCCGGAGAGATCTACGTGCGCCAGGCCAAGGAGATCCTGCGCATCCGTCAGGCGCTCGTGCAGGAGGTTGCCGATCTCTCCGAATTGCGTACGGGCAGCCTGACAATCGGCAGCTCGCGCACGCGGTCGGCTTGTTTCCTCATCGACCCGCTCGTCGCCTTCCACCGCCAGTACCCGGGCATCCAGCTGGCCATCAAGGAAGCGCCCGTGCGTACGCTCGAGGAGTACGTCGCTTCTGGCACCGTCGACTTCGCCCTGCTCTACGGCAGTTCCCTGCGCCCGGACTTCACTTCTGTCGCGCTCTGCCGCGAGCACACGATGCTGGCCGTGCCGAAGGCGCATCCGCTCGCGAGAGCCCATGCGGAGGACAAGGCTCCGGGCTTCCCGCGCATCTCGTTTGCCGCCATGTCGGGCGAGCCCTTCATCCGCCTGCAGCCGACGCGTCAGATGGCGGAGGTCTACGAGAAGCTCTGCGAGTCTTCGGGCGCAAAGCCGCAGGTGATCTTTGAGGCGAACAGCATCATCGAGGCGTCAGAACTCTGCGCGGCGGGGCTCGGCGCGACGCTCGTGACCGACATGCTCGTGCAGAGCTGGCGTTGGAAAGAGCAGGCCTTCTTCTTTGAGCTCGAGGAAGAGGTGGAGGAGCGCCAGCTGCTCGCCGTCTGCAGCAAGCAGCGCCAGCTCTCCCTTGCCGCACAGCGCTTTATCGACTTCCTGCGCGCCGACTGACAGCAGCCTATAGGTTTCTCGAATAGACACTATAAGCAGAATGTATTTTCTTGATAGCTGTATTTAATGGTAGAATAGGAACATCCAATACATACATGGAATCATCTATCGGGAACTGGAGCAAACAGGAATCCTGCTTCCTATTCACTACTCGTCAACAATCGGGAGGGGACAGCAATGTCAAGGGAAATTTCGCGCCGCACCTTCATCAAGGGCGCAGCGGCAGCCGGTGTCGTCCTGGCAGCGGGATCGTACTTCACCTGGAATGGCCGGAACATACCGGAAAAAGTCCAGAAGGGTGATGTCACATACGATGTTCTGATCATCGGCAGCGGTGGTGCCGGCATGCGCGCCGCGCTCGCTGCAGCGGAGAACAAGGATCTCAAGGTTGCCGTGCTGACGAAGCTCGTGCCGACGCGCTCCGCATCGACGATGGCGCAGGGCGGCATGAACGGCGTCACGGGCGTCACGGACCCGAACGACAGCTTCGAGTCGCATGCCTTCGATACCATAAAGGGCGGAGACTACCTCTGCGACCAGGATGCCGTCGAGTACTTCGTCGAGCGCGCCGGCAAGAACATCTACGAGATGGACTACATGGGCTATCCCTACAACCGCCAGGATGACGGCCATTTCCATCAGCGCAAGATGGGCGGCCACGCCCATGCACGCGCCGCTTACTTCGAGGACCGCGCCGGCCTCGCGATGGTCCACACGCTCTTTGAGCAGTGCCTTGCGCACGACATCGACTTCATCTCCGAGTGCCAGATGCTCGAGATCTCGATGGCGGGCGAGAAGAAGGACAAGCTCGCTGGCGTCGTCGCCATGGACATGCGCAGCGGCAACATCATCGGCATCCCCGCCAAGACCATCGTCATCGCGACGGGCGGCTACGGCCGCGCCTACTGGGTCCGCACGTCGAACCCGTACAGCTCGACGGGCGACGGCATCGTCGCCGGCATGAACGTCGGCATCCCGTTCAAGGACCCTGAGATGGTGCAGTTCCACCCGACGGGCCTTTCTGTCAACGGCGTCCTGCTCTCTGAGTCGAGCCGTGCTGAGGGCGCGCTGCTCGTCAACAAGGACGGCGAGCGCTTCATGAAGAAGTATGCGCCAGAGAAGATGGAGCTCGCGACGCGCGACATCGTCGCCCGCGGCATTGCGACGGAGATCGAGCAGGGCCGCGGCATCGGCGAGGGCATCACGGCCGGCGTCTACCTCGATTTCACGAAGATTCCCCCCGAGCGCATCCACGAGCGCCTCGGCCAGGTCGCAGATCTCTCGAAGCGCTTTGCCGGCGTTGACATCACGAAGGAGCCGGTCCTCATCAGCCCGACCTGCCACTACTCAATGGGCGGCCTCGAGATGGCCGACTTCCACACGGGCGAGACGCGCGTGCCGGGCATCTATACGGCCGGCGAATGCAGCTGTGTCTCGGTTCACGGTGCCAACCGCCTCGGCGCCAATTCCCTCTCGGAGGTCCTCGTCTTCGGCCATACGGCAGGCGACGGCGCCGCAGCATACGCCAAGGAGCACAAGTACGAGGGCAGCCAGGACCAGCTGACGAAGGACAGCAAGAAGTGGCTCGACTCCTTTGAAGACGTCACCTCGCGTTCGCATGACGGCAACCGCACGGTGCCGGAGATCCGCGACGACATGGTCAAGACGATGTGGTTCAAGGCCGGTGTATTCCGCAACGGCCCGGATCTCGAGGCGGCCGCCAAGGAGCTCGCTGCCCTCGAAGAGCAGTACAAGAGCTGCTATGTCGGCGACAAGTCGCACGTCTACAATACGGCCTATGAGCAGTACATCGAGCTCGGCAACCTCCTGCAGATCTCGCAGGCCATCGTCCAGGGCGCCATTGCCCGCAAGGAGAGCCGCGGTGCGCACACGCGCCGCGACTACCCGAAGCGCGACGACAAGAACTTCCTTAAGCACACGCTCGTATTCAAGGAGGACGGCAAGTACCGCTTTGAATACAAGGATGTCGTCGTCACGAAATATGAGCCGAAGGAAAGGAAGTATTGATCATGGCTACACTCAGAATCCATCGCTTTGTAGAAGGGCGCAAGTGGGTGCAGGACTACACAGTCGAGGTCACGAAGGGCATGACGGTCCTCGAGGCCTTGATCAGCATCAAGGAGCATCAGGACCCGACCCTTTCCTTCACATGCTCCTGCCGCTCGAGTATCTGCGGCGCCTGCGCCGTGCGCGTCAACGGCAATGCCGAGCTCTCGTGCGAGAAGCTCGTCGCTGACCTCATCGCGCGCTACCAGACCGAGACGCTGACAGTAGAGCCGCTCGGCAACTTCCGCGTCATCCGCGACCTCATCGTCGACTGGGACCCGAAGTACGCGCGCATCAAGAAAGTCAAGCCCGTCGTCCATCCGAAGGACGAGTTCAGCGCCGAAGACGGCTGCCGCCAGTCGCCGGCCGACTTCGACAAGTACAAGAAGTACGCCGGCTGCATTCTCTGCGGCTCGTGTGTCTCGGAGTGCAACAAGAACACGCTGAACCAGAAGGACTTCCTCGATCCGTTTGCCTTCGTCAAGGCAGAGCGCATCACGGCTGACTCGCGCGACAAGGACCCGAAGGAACACCTCAAGGCTGTCCTCGACGCCGGCCTCTGGCGCTGCTTCAACTGCCAGGAATGCACGGCGAAATGCCCGAAGCATCTCGATCCGGCCGGTGCCATCGAGAAGCTCAAGGCCGCGACGTTCAAGTACCACCTCGACGACAATGTCGGCGCGCGCCACGCCAAGGCGATTTACGACGACATCCAGGAGTCGGGCACGCTCGACGAGTCGAAGCTCAACATCAAGTCGGAGGGCTTCTTCATGGCCGGCCTGCGCGCCCCGATGGCTCTGCGCCTCATGCACGTCGGCAAGATGAACCCGCTGGAGTCGCATCCGGTCAATCCGGAGGTCAAGACCATCGCAGCCATCGTCAAGGCGGCAGAGAAAGAGGAGGAGTAAGCGATGAAATTTGCATTTTTCCCGGGCTGTGTCCTCAAGGGGGCTGCAGCCGAAGCCTATACCTCCATGCAGAAGGTATGCGAAGCGCTCGGCATCGAGCTGGAGGAGATCCCGAACTGGACGTGCTGCGGCGCCTCGCACGCGCAGGGCGTCAATGACCTCGCGGCGCTCGCCGTCAATGCGCGCAATATCTCGATTGCCGAGAACATGGGCCTGCCCATCCTGACGGTCTGCAACACTTGCACGCTGCAGCTGCGCACGGCCAAGTACCGCCTCGACCACGATGCGGCACTCAAGGACAAGGTCAACGCCATCCTCAAGGAGGCCGGCCATCCGTACGAGTACAAGGGCACGAGCACGAGCGAGATCACGCACTTCCTCTGGGTCCTCGACGATCATCCGGAGCTCTTTGAGGGCAAGGTCACGGACGCCCTGCAGGGCACGAAGATCGCCGCCTACTACGGCTGCCACATCCTGCGCCCGCAGGACATCATGAGCCACGAGGACGGCAAGTACCCAGAGTCGCTGGAGCGCTTGGTGCGCCGCCTCGGCGGCACGCCGGTCTGGTTCGACGCGCACCGCAAGTGCTGCGGATTCCACGCCCAGCTCGCCGCTGAGCACGATGTGCTGACGGTCACGGGCCAGATCGTCGATAGCGCCGGCCGTGCCCATGCCGATCTCATCGTCACGCCGTGCCCGCTCTGCCAGATGCAGCTCGACATGTACGAGCCGGAAGGCCGCCAGGCCGTCCAGTCGTCCGTCGAGATCCCGATTCTTCACCTGCAGCAGCTCATCGGACTGGCGCTCGGCATGAGCAAGAAAGACATCGGCTTTGACCGCCATGTCTCGGCGCAGGCAAAGCTCAAGATCGGCTGATCCCGCACCTATACTCACACCTATAAGACAACATCACACACAAAAAGGCATGCCCCTGATTCCGGGGCATGCCTTTTGTGTGATATTGCGATTATTTTGCGAGCAGCAGGCCGACGCGTTTCTTGACCTTCGTCAGCGTCTTGTTGGCGATGTAGGTGGCGCGCTCAGCACCTTTCTTCATCTCTTCTTCGAGGTAGCTGCGGTCCTGAATGAGACGCGCGAAGTTCTCGCGGATTGGGCGCAGCTCATCGGCGACGGCCTGCCCGACGGCAGCCTTGAAATCACCGTAGCCTTTGCCGGCAAATTCGGATTCGATTTCCTCCATGGTCTTGCCCGTGATGGCCGAGTAGATCGTCATGAGGTTGCTGACGCCCGGCTTTTTATCCGGGTCAAAGCGCACGCAGGCCTCGCTGTCCGTGACGGCGCTCTTGAATTTCTTGAGGATGGTCTTCTCATCGTCGAGGATCGAGATCGTGGCCTTCGGGTTCGTGTCCGACTTGCTCATCTTGCTTGTCGGATCCTGCAGGCTCATGACGCGCGCGCCGGCCTTCGGGAAGTAACCCTCCGGCAGCTTGAAGACCTCGCCGTACGTGTGGTTGAAGCGTGTGGCGACATCGCGCGTGAACTCGAGGTGCTGCGTCTGGTCAGCGCCGACCGGCACGTAATCCGCCTGATAGAGCAGGATGTCGCCTGCCATCAGGGCCGGGTAGGTGAAGAGGCCGGCATTGATGTTGTCCGGATGCTTGGCCGACTTGTCCTTGAACTGCGTCATGCGCGAGAGCTCGCCGAACTGCGAGCAGCAGTCCATGATCCAGCCCATCTCGGCGTGGCACTTGTTGTGGCTCTGTACAAAGACAAGGCTCTTCTCGGTGTCGATGCCGCAGGCGAGCAGCAGGGCGAAGGCCTCGCGCGTCTGCTGGCGGCGCTTCTGCGGGTCAATGTGGATGGTCATGGAATGCAGGTCGGCGATGAAGTAGTAGCAGTTGTAGTCCTCCTGCATCTTCTTCCAGCTGCGGACTGCGCCGAGGTAGTTGCCGAGCGTGAAGACGCCCGTCGGCTGGATGCCGGAGAGGATGATTTTCTTGGTTTCGTTTTCCATGATGAAGCTTCCTTTCTGTTCATCGGCTCAGCTGTCAGGAAAACAAAAATCCCTGACAGTATCTCTTATACTGCCAGGGACGAAATTCTCGCGGTGCCACCCTGTTTCATGGACGAGCCATGCACTTAGCGGAGCACAGACATGCTCCCGGCAACTGACGCGTGCCTGACGTCGCATCCTACTGTCTCCGCCTTTCGGGAAGGGTTCAGTGCGCCCTCAGCGATCCATTTGCCAGGCTGCATGCCATCCGGATCTCAGCTCCCCGGACTCTCTGCAGGCGCTCGCCTGACGTTATCTTCGCCTCAACGGTTTCACATTGCTTATACCATACCACCGGGCATGCCATCTGTCAAGTTGACGCGCTGAGGCGGCGTCAGAACTTGTAGGCTTTCGGCACGGCGCGGTAGCCTGTATGCAGAAGGTCGTGCGCCCTGCCTTGGCCCGGTTCGCCGAGGAAGTCGCGGTAGAGTACCTGCAGCACGGGATTCTCGTGCGACTTGCGGACAGGCAGATTCCGGTCAATCTCGTAGAGTGCCTGCATGCGCTTCTTCTTGACGGCGTTCGTCGTGCCGACGGGCTGGCCGCCGCCGCCGATGCAGCCGCCGGGGCAGGCCATGACCTCGATGAAGTCATAGGGCGAGATGCCCTTGCGGACCTGCTCCATGAGAACCTCCGCGTTCTTGAGCGTGTGCGCGATCGCGATGTGCAGCGTATGGCCGCCAATCTCGAGCGTGCACTCCTTGATGCCCTGGAAGCCGCGCGCCTCCTGGAAGTCGAGCCGCTCGAGCGTCTTGCCTGTCAGCTTGTCGCAGACCGTGCGCAGGGCGGCCTCCATGACGCCGCCCGTCGTGCCGAAAATCGCGCCGGCGCCCGAGGCCGTGCCGAGCGGGCTGTCGAAGTCCGTCTCGGGCAGCTGTCCAAAGGAGAGGCCGACGTATTTGATGAGCTTGATGAGCTCGCGCGTCGTCAGCACGATGTCGACATCCTGCCGGCCGTCGCGGCCCATCTCCGGGCGCGCCGCCTCGAACTTCTTCGCCGTGCAGGGCATGACGGACACCGTCACGATGTCCTTGGGGTCGATGCCGGCAGCTTTGGGGTAGTACGTCTTGGCGACGGCACCGAAGATGCTCATCGGCGATTTCGTCGAGGAGAGATGAGGCAGGCAATCACTGTAGTGCTTCTCGACGTAGCTGACCCAGCCCGGGCAGCACGAGGTCATCATCGGCAGGACGCCGCCGTGCTGCAGGCGGTCGAGGAATTCCGTGCCTTCCTCCATGATCGTGAGGTCGGCGCCGAAGTTCGTGTCGAAGACCTTGTCAAAACCGAGGAGGTGCAGCGCCGTGACCATCTGGCCTGTCACGATGGCACCGGGCTCCATGCCGAAGGCATCGCCCAGCGAGACGCGTACCGACGGCGCGACCTGCACGATGACATGCTTCTTCGGGTCCTGCAGCGCGTCGAGCACTTTTTCCGTATCGTCTTTCTCGACGAGCGCGCCCGTCGGGCAGACGAGGCTGCACTGACCGCAGAGGATGCAGTCCGTCGTCTCCATCGGCTTGTTGTAGGCCGTCGTGACGATGATGTCGCTGCTGCGCCCTGCATACGTCAGCGCCGCGATGCCCTGCACATCCTTGCAGGCGCGGATGCAGCGGCCGCAGCGGATGCACTTCGACGGGTCGCGCACGATGGCGGGATTCGTCACGATGCGCGGCTCCTCCTTGCAGACGGACGGCAGTGAGGAGTGCTGGATGTTGAAGCGGCTGCAGAGGCGCTGCAGGTCGCAGTTCTGGTTGCGCGGGCAGGAGAGGCAGTCCTTGTGGTGGTTGGCGAGCATGAGCTGCAGGATGGCGACCTGCGTGTCGCGCACAATCTGCGTGTCCGTGTGGACTTCCATGCCCTCCCAGACCTCTGTCGAGCAGGCCGCGAGCAGGCGGCGCTTGCCGACGACCTCGACGGAGCAGAGACGGCAGCGCGCCTTGATGCGCTGGTCCTCGTGGTAGCAGAGATGCGGGATATCGATGCCGAGCTCCTGCGCCGCCTGCATGATCTTCGTGCCCTTCGGCACAGCGAGCGGGATGTTGTTGATGGTCAGATGGACCATCTCTTGTTCTTGATTCGTCATTTTTGCAGTCTCCGTACTCATGCGCGCGCTCCTCCAATATCAAAGAGATCCGGGAAAACCTTCATGGCCGACATCAGCGTGTTCTGTGCCGTCTCGCCGAGGCCGCAGAGCGAGGACATGCTCATGACGCGGGCAATCTTGATCATGATGGCGATGTCCTCGCGCGTGGCCGTCCCCGCGGCCATCTTGTCGAGGATGATCTTGATGTGGAGATTGCCCTCACGGCACGGCGTGCACTGGCCGCAGCTCTCCTCCCAGAAGAATTCCTGATTCATGCGCAGGAAATCGAGCACGCTCGTGCGCTCGTCAATGACGAGCATGCCTCCTGAGCCGACCATGACGCCGGCTGCGCGCAGGTCCTCGTAGGTGTACGGCGTGTCGAGGATGGAAGCGTCCGCAATCTTGCCCGAGGCGCCGCCAAACTGGATTAGCTGGATCTTGCGGTCGTGCTGGATGCCGCCGGCGAGGTCGTAGAGGATCTCGCGCACCGTCGTGCCGAACGGGATCTCAAAGACGCCCGGGCGGTTGACATTGCCCGCCACGCTGATGAGCTTCGTGCCAATCGACTCGCCGCTGCCGCAGGAGGCGTAGACGCCCGCATCGTCGAGCAAGAGGTGTGGCACGAGCGACAGCGTCTCGACATTGTTGAGGCAGGTCGGGCGGGCGAAGACGCCGCTGACCTTGATGAACGGCGGCTTCATGCGCGGGCGGCCCGCCTTGCCCTCAATCGAGCGGATCAGGGCGGTGCCCTCGCCGCAGACGTAGGCACCGGCGCCTGAGTAGAGGTGGATGTCGAAGTCAAAGCCGCGGCCGAGGATGTTCGTGCCGAGGAAGCCGTAGTTCTTCGCCTGGCGGATTGCGTTCAGGAGCAGCGGGCGGTAGCAGGCGTACTCCGCGCGCATGTAGATGAAGCCGTCCGAGGCGCCTACGACGTAGGCTGCGATGATCATGGCCTCGATGAGATTGAACGGGTCGTGGCAGATGAGTTCGCGGTCCTTGAAGGTCGTCGTTTCGCCCTCGTCGGCATTGCAGATGACGACCTTGCGTTCGCCGCGGACGGCGCGCGCCTGCGACCACTTGCGGCCGAGCGGGTACTCCGCACCGCCGCGCCCCTTGATCTTCACGGCGGACAGCAGGTCGGTGATGGCCTCGGTATCCATCGTCACCGCCTTGCGCAGCGCCTCGAAGCCGCCGACATTCATGTAGGAACCAATCGACGAAGTGTCGTACTTGCCGAAGTTCTTGGTCAGAAAATGTACTTGCATGTGTGTTATCCTCCTCCGGCTCAGGGCAGGGAGCGCAGCAGCGCCTCAATCTTTTCCTGCGTGTCGAGATGGTCGTAGACGTGCTCGTTGATGCGCACGGCCGGTGCGCGGTCGCAGGCACCGATGCAGGTGACCTGCTCGAGCGTGAAGCGCCCGTCATACGTCGTCTCGCCGAGCTTGATGTCGAGCAGGCGCTCGAGCGTCGAGATCAGGCGGTGCGAATCGACACGGTTGACGCGGCAGGCCGGCGAGCAGCAGACCTGGATCGGGTACTTCGCGCGCGGTACCGGCGAGAGCTCGCTGTAGAACTTCAGGCAGTCAAAGATATTCGTCACGCGCATCTTGAGGCGGTCCGCGATGTAGTAAGCCGTCGGCTCCGGCACATAGTGGCGCTCGTTTAGTGCCTGCACCTCGAGCAGGATGCCGACGATCTGCGTCGGGTCGCAGTCGTGGGATTCAAGCATCAAATCGATGCGTTCCTGTAGCTCACTCGGCAGAGGATATTCCTTCGTCAAGGCAGTAAGCATAGTAACCCTCCTAAAAGGCAAAAAGGTAACATACCAATACACAGAGATAACATCCTCATTATAGCGTATTTTTATGCAAAAATAAATGGAAAGGTATCTTGGAAGTGTAGCCCGGCTTACAATTTTGTGGTATAATGTACTTGCCCGAAGGTGTCTTTGTAAATAAGACCAACATTGTGGGGGGATTGAATATGGCAATCAAGAACATTGAAATGGACCGTCGTGACAGTGCGAGCTATCGCAAGATGTTGAAACGAGGAGGTTTCCTTTCTGCAAGTTACTTGTCCGTCAGTGGCTTTGACGTCAACCAGCTCAAGAAACTGGCGAAACGCGGAGAGCTCGATGCCGTGCGCTGTGCAATCGGCAAATCCATCCGCTGGTACTACCGGGAACGGCAGGCCGAATCCGCTCACCTTCGTGGCTTGGCTTGAGCCAGGCCCGTGCCAGGAGGCACGCCAACCTCAGGCCAATTGAGGCAAAGACCGGTCATCCGGTCTATTTTTTTTCGGCAAGATTTGCTTTTTGTTGTTACATTTAGGAGGGAATCTTTTGACCTGGTTCACACTCATCATGATCGTCATGGTCGTCTCCGTCATCGCCTGCCTTCTCTTCACGACGCGCTACCTCTTCTCCGGCAGATCATTGCGTCGGGTGCGCATCGTCATGCTGCTGTTCGACGCCATCGGCATGGGCTGGTTCATTGGCCGCGCCATCATCTACCATCTCATATCGGGGCCGAGCCTCATCATCGAGACGGTCATCGTCGGCTTCATGACGCAGCTCATCTGCACGGCCTTTGTTCTTGTAGCAGTCATCGTCCGCTTCTTCTGGCGCCGCATGATGGCCGTGCCCGTCGACGAGAGCCGCAGGCGCCTTCTCCGTCATGCAGCCGTCTATCCCGCCGTGGCCGCTGGCCTCAGCATTTACGGCGGCTTCTGGGAACGTGAGGCGACTGTCGAGCGCAACTTCACGATTCCAGTCAAAGGGCTCGGAGCGGGGGAGGGGTACCGCCTCGCGCAGATCAGCGACGTCCATCTCGGCAGTTTCTTTTCCGTCGCCGAACTCGATTCCCTGCTGCGCCGCATTGCCGCCCAAAAGCCCGATATGCTCACCGTCACCGGCGACCTCTTTGACGACGTGACGCAGAACGAAGAAGCTGCCAGGATTCTCGATCGCTACGCCGATGCATTTCCCGACGGCATCTGGTTTGCGTTCGGCAATCACGAGCACTTCCGCGGCATCGATACCATCCGCAAGTATCTAGCCAAAACGCGCATAAACGTCCTCATCAATGAGAGCCGCAAAGTGCCCGGCAAGAATCTTTACATGCTCGGCGTCGACTACCCGATGGACCATCCCCATTTCGAGGCACAGCGCAAGAATTACATGCAACAGGCCATCGAGAATCTGCCCGAAAATGTCCCCTCTATCCTGCTCGCCCATCACCCCGAATGCATTGACGACGGTGCCGCCCATAGTATCGCCTTGACCCTGACCGGCCACACCCACGGCAGCCAGTTCGGCATCCTCGGCCAGCCGCTCTTCCCCGTCTTCAAATACACCCGAGGCCTCGTCAAACTCGGCGATTCCTACGGCTACGTCCACAGCGGCAACGGCAGCTGGTTCCCCTTCCGCCTCGGCTGCCCGCCGGAGATTGCCTACTTTACCTTGACAAATGCATAAGAAAGTACAAGAAAGCGAGCATCCTGTGAGTGGGGATGCTCGCTTTTATTGGGCTGTACCTATATGTTTACCATTAAACGCCTAGGTCAAGCGGCAAATCGGAAATGTCTTTGAGGCGCTTTCCTTCAATCAGGGTTTGAAGGAGTTGTTGGGTATCTTCTGCAGCTGGTGTCTCGGCGGCTAATTCATTGACGGTATCGACGAGCTCGTAGAGTGCGAAGTGGTAGAGACAGTCGATGTCACCAGTACCGAGCGCTAAGGAGGCAAGGCGGGATGGTGTTGGCTCGCCCGTGACGACGACGATATGAGGAAGGCTGCCCTTGCGATTGCGGATAAGATTCAAGGCTTCGGTACGACTGTTTTGGGCACGGTCGCTTCGCATCGTCCATTTTGCGGATACGGAGGCATGCAAGATTGGCTTGCCTCCATTTATTTTACGGATGGCGGCAGACTTTGCTGTATGGTCATCGACAATAGCTTCTGGTGTATTGAGCTCTTCGTCTGTATAGAGATCACGATAGACAATGATGTCCGGTGCTACCATGTAATCGTTGCCGAGAGCGGCAGATAAATGAGAATCTCTCTTGACTAGTGCGTTGAGATAGGCCAGGTGCTCGTACTGTGCAAAGTCTGAGGTCTTGATGGCGTTCTTATTGCCGAGTTTCAGGATATGCCAGTTGCCTGGACGGATATGTTGCAGTTTTGGAAAGGTTGAACGCAAGAATTCCATAGTCTTCTCTTCAAAGATGCTGCCGCTTGTCTGCCCCTGGGCCTTCTGGCGTTTCATATAGGTTGTAGGTTGTTCCTGGGCAATGTCCGCGTGCAGGGTAACTTCCTGCAAAATTCTCTGGTGGATTCCTTGTGCGAGTTGTACGGATAGCTTGTTGCTCCGGTCTGCGTTGGACGGTATGCCACCTGCATCGACAGAAAGAATTGTGTCCAAGAGTTGCTTATGAAATATACTCCTCTCGTGTGAGAGTAAAACCTTGCTTACTGGCATAGAGGGCCTCCTTTATCTTTTCTCCTACTGCCTTTGCGACAGGGGGTGGGAATGCATTGCCAATCATGCGACAAGCACGTGTTTTGGTCTTGCCGAATACCCATGTATCGGGAAAACCCTGGATACGGGCAATCATGCGCGGAGTCAGCCGTGGCATGCCGGTAAATTCAGGATCAGGTGCCTTGTCCGCGATGCTCTTGCCTTCGACCTGCATCTCTGCCCAGGCACGACGGGCACGTGTAGGCCCCAGGTCCGGACCGCCATGCTTCTTGGAACCTCCGACGATGGTAGGTGCAATCTTGTCTGCCTGTTTTGCCCATTTCCTGGCACCTTTCCAGCCAGCTTCTGCCATGAGGTCTTGCAGGAGCGCGCCGACTGTCGGTGTCTGTTCAGGATGAGGCGCTGGATATGAAAATGTGAAACGGCCTGGCTCGTCATTGCGGATGCCGACAATGACAACCCGCGGCCGCAATTGTGAGACGCCGTAGTCGGACGCTTGCAGGAGCTTGATCTGCACGTCGTATCCCATGTGGGCGATGGAACGCAGTATGTATTCGCGGTATTCGCGGAATGACGGGTCAAGGAATCCACGTACGTTCTCCAGCATGATGGCTCGGGGCTCAATCTCGCGGACGAGACGCAGCGCCTCTGGGAAGAGGTCGCGCTCATCATCAGCGCCGAGTTGCTTGCCTGCAACAGAAAAAGGCGGACAAGGGACGCCGCCAGCGAACAGGTCGACGCCGTGATATGGCTTGCCGTCAAAATCATGGACATCTGCGCAGATTATAGGCCACTCTGGTCGATTCTCTTTTAAGATATCGCAGTATTCTTTTTCGTATTCTACTAATGCTACATGTACAAATCCCGCCATCGCCAGCCCGAGGGCCTGCCCGCCGGCACCTGCACAAATCTCGACACAAGTCAGCATAGTTACTCCTTTTGGTTCGTTCGTTGTCTATTTCTCCATTATATCATAAGATAGGCCTATGCGATATAAACGGCATTCAATCTGCAACTTGGCGTTGTCAAGACAGTTGCCTTGTGCGATAATGAAGAAAAAGTTGATTTTTTGAAAGGATCGGTCGTTATGCGCAAGGTACTTGTCGTGATTGACATGCAGAATGATTTTATTGATGGTGCGCTGGGCACGAAGGAGGCGCAGGTGATGCTGCCGCGGCTGGTGGAGAAGCTGGAGCGGGAGGAGGCGCTGCTGGTGTTCACGCAGGACACGCACGGCGCGGATTACCTTGAGACGCAGGAGGGGAAGAACCTACCGGTGCCGCACTGCATCAAGCCGGAGAAGGGTTGGGAGATGGCACCGTCGCTGAAGCCTTTTGTGGAGAAGGCGGAGGCTGTCGTGGAGAAGCCGTCCTTTGGCTCGCTGGAGCTGCCAAAGGTCATCGCGGGGCTGGAGCCGGAGGCGATTGAGCTCGTGGGGCTCTGCACGGATATCTGTGTGATTGCGAATGCGATGATCCTCAAGGCGGCGTTCCCGGAGGTGCCTGTCTCTGTCGATGCGTCGTGCTGTGCTGGCGTGACGCCGCAGAGCCACGAGAATGCGCTGCAGGCGATGAAGATGTGCCAGGTCACTGTCCGCTGATTTGCGGAATGATGGCTGAATGGGTGAGTGAGATGGAGAGGAGCGGCTATGATGTTTGATGTCACGAAACAATTCTCGTTGACGGGGAAGGTCGCACTGGTGACAGGTGGTGCGTACGGTATCGGCTATGCGATTGCGAAGGCATATGCTGATGCGGGCGCGAAGATTGCGTTCAACTGCCGCAGTCAAGCGCACATGGACAAGGCACTGGCGGACTACAAGAAGGACGGCATCGAGGCGCATGGATATCTCTGTGATGTCACGGACGAGACTTCGGTGCGCGAGATGGTTGCCGATATCGAAAAGACGCTCGGCACCATCGACATCCTTGTGAACAATGCAGGCATCATCAAGCGCACGCCGATGCTCGAGATGGAGACGGCGGATTTCCGCCAGGTCATTGACATCGATCTGACGGCGCCGTTCATCGTCTCGAAGGCTGTGCTACCCGGTATGCTGCGCAAGGGGCACGGCAAGATCATCAATGTCTGCTCGATGCTCAGCGAAGTGGGCCGCGAGACGGTGGCGGCGTACACAGCGGCGAAAGGCGGGCTCAAGATGCTGACGAAGAACATCGCTTCGGAGTTCGGCGGCCAGAACATCCAGTGCAATGGCATTGGCCCGGGCTATATCGCGACGCCGCAGACGGCACCGCTGCGCACGCCGGGCCATCCCTTCAATGCGTTCATTTTGTCAAAAACACCGGCGCACCGCTGGGGTACGCCGGAAGATCTCATGGGCTCTGCCGTGTTCCTGGCATCGGACGCCTCTGATTTTGTCAATGGCCACATCCTCTACGTGGACGGCGGCATTCTCGCCTATCTGGGACGCAATCCCCAGGGCTGATGCTCACCAGATGGCCAGGATGAGCCCGCCTGCCGCGATCATCGCGATGGCACAGGCGTGGACGAGGCTGACTTTTTCACCGAACAGGATGACGGCCAGGATGACGGCAAAGACGACGCTGAGCTTGTCGATCGGTGCGACCTTGGAGACGGGCCCGTACTTGAGTGCGAGGAAGTAGAAGAGCCACGAGGTCGCACCGGCGATGCCGCTCAGGGCGACGAAGAGAAGACCCTTCTTGTCCTGCAGCACCTCTGCCATGTGCGAGAAGTTGCCCTGTACGAAGACGACGCCAATCAGGAACACCGCCATGATGACGGCGCGCACGGCCGTCGCGACGTTGCTGTCAATGCCCTGCAGGCCGACCTTGCCGAAGATGGAGACGAATGCCGCGCTGACGGCGGAGAGCAGTGCATAGAAAAGCCATGGTTCCATGTGGATCATCCTTTCTTGTCTTGAAAATTATTATCTAAAAAATATGATTCTTATATGAATTATGATACAGTATCTGCCTGCAGATGGCAAGAGCAATTGTCGCCTGCCAAACGACCTCTGAGCGTCCCTCCTGTGTTAGACTGAGGTCAGTCTGATACAGAAGGCCATCGGGCATGGCAAGGTGGAGCTGATGGCGGCGGATTTTGGCCTGCCACGGTATGGGATTGGCGAGCATCTATGACGGCGCAAACTTCACATGTTTTTTGACACGATCCGGGCGTCACTCTCTGCTATGATGGAGATGCGCAGAGAGGAGAGGATAATATGACGATCAAGGATTTCTTTTTTAAAGGCAAGAAGGGCACTGGCTCAAAGAAGCAGAAGAAGAGCATCAAGCCGACGGTCGAGGAGTTTGAGGCGCTGGGGCCCAACCCGTCGCCGAAGGCGGTGATGAAGCTGTTCTCGCGCTCGTACCGCATCCTGAACGATGTGGAGCTGCAGAATGCGGACTACCCGGCGATGATGTTCGCGGAGTTCGACGATGGCGCGCAGACGCCGGATGAGCTGCCGGGCGCGGTGGGCGAGTTTGGCCGCTGCGCGGACAACCCTATCCCGGTCAACGGGCCGACGGGGCAGGTCACGTATTTGTCGCGGCTGCTGACGGCAGACACAGAGAGCCGCATGGCGTTCCACCGCCTCGGCTCGACAACGTCCCATGTGCTCGACGCGATGGTGGACATCTTCGAGCTCGTCAGCGTCGACGGCACGCGTTACGACCGCCTCTATCTCGACATGTATCACTTGGGCCAGTCACAGAAGGCGCCGGAAGGCTACCGCCTCATCGGCGAGCTTACCGGCATCACCGGCACGAGCATCGGCAGCAGCCGTGACTTCCCGCTGCACATCGGGCAGGACGCCTTCGAGTACGCCTGCTCCATCTTCGGCGCGCCGGTCGTATCGTCGACGCTCAAGGACATGGACCTCGAGAAGGCGCGCGGTTTGGTCAAAGCTATGGAGAAACGGTAAACAAAAAGGAAGGGCTGATGAGCACTTCCTTTTTTGTGTATATGGGTGTAAGATTGTGGAACTCAGTGGGCGCTGCCCAGGAGGATCAGGCGGATGCCGAGCGCGAACATGGCGAGCGAGAGCAGCATGAGGATGACTTTCGACTTTGTCTTCTTGGAGAGTTTGGCGCCGATCTGGGCGCCGATGGCGGCGCCGATGGAGATGCAGATGGCGGGAATCCAGATGATGTGGTCGAGCATGAAGTGGCTGACGACGCCGAAGGCGGAGGAGCAGGCCAGCACGAAGTGGCTCGTGGCCGTCGCGACGTGGACGGGGAAGCCGAGCAAGTAGATCATCAGCGGTACGTGGATGACGCCACCGCCGATGCCGAAGATGCTCGAGATGAAGCCGACGCCGAGGCTGGCGATGATGCCGAGCGTGCGGTTGTACTGGAAGTCTTCCGACACATCCATGGCGTTGGAGACGGGCTTATGGGTGGAGTTCCAGTACATGATGACGGACATCAGCAGCAGGAAGATGCCGAAGTAGAGGTCGAGCATCGTCGTGCTGAACTTGTTGACGATCCACGAGCCGAGCACGGCGCCGGGGAGCGTGGCGATGGCGAACGGGATGGCGGCGCTGAAGAGCACACGCTTCTGGCGGATGTAGGCAAGCGTGCCGCTCATGGCGTTGGCCATGACGACGACGAGCGAGGTGCCCGCAATCTGGGCCGCCGTGTGGAAGTAGGGGTAGACGCCGCCGTCCGACAGGAACAGGATGAAGATCGGCACGCAGATGAGGCCGCCGCCGATGCCGACGAGCGTGCCGAAGGTGCCGACACCGATGCCGAGCAGCAGGAACAAGAGGATATCCATGTGGGAAAAAGACCTTCTTTCTTTGTGGTGAAGTGATGCTCATGCCATTATACCATAGAATGGGATGGGAGGTCGGACGAAAACGGTATGGTAGTCATAGCTGTGTAGTATGCAAATTTTTGTTCGACTTTTCTGTCCACTCAGCAGGGATTTTTCGGGCAAAGCGCGAATTATTCTAGCAAGATAACGATATAGGAAAGCGAGGCTGGCTATTATGAAACGTTTTATGGATGAAGATTTTCTCTTGCACTCGGAATTTGCGGAAGACCTGTATCACGAATACGCCGAGAAGCTGCCGATCCTCGACTACCACACGCACATCCCCGTGCGGGACATCGCGGAGAACCGCGTCTACCATAATCTGACGGAGGTGCTCGTCGACAATCCCGTCGCACGGCGGCTCATGCGCGCCAATGGGGTCAAGGAGCGCTTCATCACGGGCGGCGAGGCACCGGCGCGCGAGCGCTTCCAGTACTTCGCGGAGTCGCTCGCACGGGCGGCGGGCAATCCGCTCTACACGTGGGTCCATCTCGTGCTCAAGCGCGTCTTTGACTGCCATTATGTGCTGAATGGAGAGACGGCGGAAGATGTCTGGTCGGTCTGTGCGGAGAGATTTGCAGACGGCACGATGACGGTGCGCTCGCTCCTGGAGCAGGGCCATGTCGAGGCGGTCTTCACGGCTGACCATCCGGAGGACAACCTCAAGTGGCACCGCCAGATCAGGGAACAGGGATTCCCTGTGAAGGTGCTGCCGGTATTCCATCCCGATGCGGCGCTCGACATTGCCAATCCGGAGTGGGGCAATTACATGCTCTACGACCTCGGCCAGACGGCGGGCGTCGAGATCTCGACGATGACGGAGGTGCGCGAGGCGCTCGCGAAGCGCATCGCCTACTTTGACAGCATGGGCTGCCGCACGGCTGACCACGCCTTCCCGCGCATTGTCTACCGCGAGGCGGAGGAGTACGAGCTCGATGACATCGTCGGCCGCGTCATCAACAGCAAGGGGGCGCCGACGCAGGAAGAAGTCGAGAAGTACCAGACGGCTGTCCTGCGCTTCCTCGGCAAGAAGTACGCGGAGCGCGGCTGGGTCATGCAGCTCCACTACGGCATCCTGCGTGATATGAACAGCAAGATGGCGGCAGGGCTCGGCAGCGGTGCAGGCTTTGACTGCATCAGCGCGAGCAGCGACGGCGAGGGCCTCGCGGCGCTCCTTGACCTACTTTCGCGCGAAGAGGCATTGCCGAAGACCGTCGTGAGCTCGATGAACCCGTCGGACCAAGTCGTCATCGGCTCAATCCTCGGCGCCTTTCAGACGGAGGACGCGGGTCATCTGCAGCTCGGCCCGTCGTGGTGGATTAACCAGACGCCGCTCGGCATCCGCGCGCAGCTCGGCTACATGGCGAGCCTCGGCATTATCGGCACGGCCATCGGCTTCTCGACGGATGCGCGCAGCGCCCTGTTCTGGCCGCGCCATGAGTACTACCGCCGCATCCTCTGCGATGCGCTCGCCTTGCTCGTCGAGGAGGGGCTCTACCCGTCCGATGAGGACGCGCTGGGCCGCCTGATCCGCGATGTCTGCTACGAGAATACCAAGAAGTATTTTGGCATCTAACGAGATTGCAAGTGGCACATAAAAAGGACTGCCTTATGGCAGTCCTTATTTTTCTTCGTGGCGGAGTGGAGAGGATTCGAACCTCCGCACCGGTTACCCAGTCTAACGATTTAGCAAACCGTCCTCTTCAGCCTCTTGAGTACCACTCCATATGGCGGAGAGGGTGGGATTCGAACCCACGGTGCATTGCTGCATCACCGGTTTTCAAGACCGGCTCCTTAAACCACTCGGACACCTCTCCATATACAGTAATCCTATTATAGCAAAAACAGCACAAGGCTGTCAACTCGAAGCGGGCTGTCCGCCATTGCAGTACGAAACTAGACCTGCTATAATGAACTGAGGCATAAAAAGACCCGCCTTCTAGTTGGACGCTGTAGGCGGGTTTTTAGATAAACCTACTATAGAGGGCTGCCGCTAGGCGGCGCCACCTTATTTATCTTTATTATAATCGATTCGGGGGCTGTTGGCAATGAAAATTGCGTTTTTTGATTCGGGCATTGGTGGGCTTTCGGTGTTGCACCATGCGATGCGCGTGCTGCCAAATGAGCAGTTCGTCTTTTACGCGGATGAGGACAACGTGCCATATGGTGTCAAGACGAGGGAAGAGGTCATGGGTTTTGTTCAGCAGGCGTTCGACTTCCTCGTCGGCTGCGATGTCAAGGCGATTGTCGTCGCCTGCAACACGGCGACGTCGGTGGCGGTCCGCGAGATGCGCCACCGCTACGATATCCCAATCATCGGCATGGAGCCGGCGGCCAAGAAGGCGCTGGACCTCGACGGCGAGCACCGCGTGCTCGTGGCGGCGACGCCAATCACGGTGCACGGCAAGAAGATGCAGATCCTCATCGATCGCTTCGACAAAGACCATCTCGTCGACCTGCTGCCGCTGCCGCGCCTCGTGGAGTTCGCGGAGCGCGAGGAGTTCCGCTCGGAGGCGGTCCGTGCGTACCTTGAGCAGGAGCTCGGCCGCTTCCCGCTTGCGGATTACTCGGCGCTCGTGCTCGGCTGCACGCATTTCAACTACTTCAAGGACACGATGCGCGAGATCATGCCGGAGAACATGCACTTCGTCGACGGCAATGAGGGAACGGTGCGCGAGCTCATGCGCCAGCTCGATGCGCGTCATGGGCTCGAGAATCTGCCCCAGACGGTCGACTACTATTACTCCGGCCGCCGTGTCGAGGATGCGGCAGAGCTTGCGCGCATCGCGCGCTACATGGAGCGGCTCGACCTCGTCTACGAGATTCACTGAATTCACTGGATTTAGCGGAATGGGCAATATTCCTCTGAAAATCTTGACTTTCCCACTCTTTTGTTCTAGGCTATAGAATGTGTTTGTAAAGGAAATCACAAAGTCGATTTGGAGGAGGGGTTCTCTTGCCCATCATTACCGAGCATCATGTGAATTTTTACGATACGGATGCGATGGCTGTCGTGCATCATTCCAATTATATCCGCTGGTTCGAGACGGGACGCGTGGCATATCTGCGCAAGTACGGCATCACGCTGGGGGAGATGATGGAGGACGGCTATGTCTTCCCGATTACGGAAGTGCGGGCCAAGTATGTGTCGCCGGGCCGCTTTGACGACGACATCTGCATCGAGACGCGCCCGAAGGCACTGACCAAGGCGAAGATGGCCTTCCAGTACCGCGTCTTCAACAAGGCGACGGGCGAGCTCATGGTCACGGGCTTCACGCAGAACGTCTTCACGCATCGCGAGAGCGGCAAGATCACGCGCCTGCCGGAGAAGTACTACGCAAAGCTCCAGCAGGCCATGGCTGACGAGGCCGACTGGCAGGAAATGCAGGCAAAAGAGGCACAAGGAACTGCATCGCGCCGGAAATGAGCCGGTCATCACTTTGTTTTATTTTTGGATAGAAAGAATCAGGAGGAATCAACGTGACGGTATTATATGCAATCATTGCCCTGATCGTCGCTGCGGTCATCGTGGCGAAGTTGTATCTCTGCATCGCAGGCAAGGAGAAGATCGTCGTCAAGACGGATGCGCCTTTCGTGGTAGAATCGCAGACGGACGACGCGATCGTGATCTCGAAAAAACTGACGTTTGTCAATGAAGGCAAGCAGTGCGCCACCATCATGGACGCACTCGTGCGCCCGCAGCTACCGTATGAGCAGTACGATGGCATCGAGGCACGTGGCAAGGCGGAGCGCGAGGGTGAACCGCGCGAGGACGATTACTTCGAGGCCGTGCTGATCCAGAAGCTCGGCGACCCGAACCACGAGGACAAGCTCAACATTTTCGCGAAGGTCAAGCTGACGCCGCGCAAGGGCATGACGCTCAAGGAAGCGCTCTCGCACATGGTCGACCTGCCGCTCGATGTCATCTGGATGGAGACGGGCCGCACGCCGTGGCATTACACGAAAGTCCGTCTGACGCTCTCCGCTGAGGAGATCGCCAAGCTCGCCGGTGTGGAACTCGTGAAGGACTGAGGGAGGAATTATCATGGCAGAAGCAAAACTCGATTTGATCCCGGTCCCGACGCGCATCCTGACCGAGAAAGACGATATTGTCGACAGCATTGAACGCTATACGAAGGGCAAGATCGGCCCGGATGACCTGCTCTGCACGGCAGAGAGTGTCGTCGCCATCACGCAGGGCCGCTTCGTGCGCCCGGAAGACCTCAAGATCACGCGTGTGGCGCAGTTCTGCTGCCGCTTCATTCCGGACTACGGCAGCCTGGCGTCGCCGCACGGCATGCAGTCCTTGATGGACGTCGAGGGCAAGTGGCGTGTGGCCTTTGCGCTGTTTGCTGGCTTCCTCGGCAAGCTCGTCGGCCAGAGCGGCCTCTTCTACAAGTGGGGCGGTGAGCAAACGGCACTCATCGATGATGTAACGGGCACGATGCCGCCGTTCGACAAGTGCATCGTCTACGGCCCGAAGGACCCGAATGAGGTCGTCAAGAAGATTCAGCAGCGTCTCGGCTGCTTCGGTGCGATGATCGCGGATGTCAACGACCTCAAGCGCTCCCGCGTCGTCGGCGTGACGGAAAAGGTCGATGGCCAGATGGCAGCGAAGCTGCTCATCGACAACCCGTTCGGCAATGCGAGCCAGAAGACGCCGATCTGCATCATCAAGAACTACAGACAGTATCAGGAGTCGCAGAAATAAAGACCGCTGCCCGGCAGCGGGAGAGGTGTTGTACCGCGAAAACTCGAGGTAGGCACCTCTTTTTTGTTCCAGTGCAAGATGTGAAAGAGAGGAAGGTTCATCATGACAAGAACGGATCGGCGCATGGCAGACGCCCTGCGCCCGTATGAGATACATCGTCATTTCCAGAAATATCCGGCAGGCTCGGTGCTCATCGAGATGGGCAACACGAAGGTCATCTGCGCGGCCTCCATCGAGGACCGTGTGCCGTTTTTCCTTCGCGGTACGGGCGAGGGCTGGATTGCGGCGGAGTACTCGCTCTTGCCGAGTGCCACGGAGACGCGCACGCAGCGCGAGGCCGTGCGCGGCAAGCAGTCTGGGCGCACGCAGGAAATCGAACGCCTGATTGGCAGAAGCCTGCGCTCCGTCGTCGACACGAAGGCACTCGGCGAGCGCACAATCATGATTGACTGCGATGTCATCCAAGCGGACGGCGGCACGCGCACGGCCTCCATCACGGGCGCTTTTGTTGCGCTCGTCGAGGCGTGCGCTTCGTTCTACGAGAAGGGCAAGATCTTCCCCGTCAAGGACTTCCTCTCGGCCATCAGCGTCGGCGTCAGCCACGAGGGCGAGCCGATACTCGACCTCTGCTACGAGGAGGACTCGCGGGCCATCGTCGATATGAATGTCGTCATGACGGGCGCAGGGCGCTTTGTCGAGGTGCAGGGCACGGGCGAGGGCCGTCCGTTCACGCACGAGGAGCTCGGCGCACTCTTGGCGCTCGGCGAGAAGGGCTGCCGGGAGCTCATCTCGTATCAGAAGGATGTGCTTGGCGGCGAGCTTGTCTGGCTCGTCGGCCGGGAAGGCTGATTCAAAGAGGGTGAGAAGATGAAGAAGATCGTGATTGCAACGAAGAACAAGGGCAAGGTCCGCGAGATGCGCGAGGCGCTCTCGCATCTGCCCGTTGAGGTCGTCTCTCTGGCGGAATTCGGCGCACTGCCCGATGCCGTGGAGGACGGCAAGACGTTTGCCGAGAACGCGCGCATCAAGGCGGCGTTCTACCAGCAGCAGACGGGCTGCGCTTGCCTCGCCGACGATTCCGGCCTGGAGGTCGAGGTGCTCGGCGGAAAGCCTGGCATCTTCTCGGCGCGCTTCGCCGGCTTCCATGCCGACGATGCGACGAACAACGAGAAATTGCTCGCAGAGCTAAGGAAAGCCGGTGTCGAGTCGTCGCCTGCTGACTACCGCTGCGCGCTCGCTTTCGTCGATGTGGATGGCACGAGCCTCGTGACGGAGGGTCGCTGCGACGGCACAGTCCGCATGGTGGCAAAGGGGGAGAACGGATTCGGTTACGACCCGTACTTCTACACCGAAGACTACCCGGGCCGCACGATGGCTGAGATCAGCTTTGAGGAGAAGGACGCGATCAGTCACCGCGGCAAGGCGCTGCGCGCGATGGTCGAGGAGTTGGAGGAGCGCTTGAGATGAAGATCGGTATCGTAAGTGACAGCCATGGCTCGACGCGTGCCATCGACCGGATGCTTTCCCATCCGGCGGCAGAGGGCGTGACGCTCTGGCTCCATGCGGGTGACATCACGCCGGATGCAGAGTACCTGGCCATGGTGACGGAAGGGAAGGCCAAGGTCCGCTATGTTGCGGGCAACAGCGACTGGCCGGAGCCCGGTGCCCGCTACGACGACGTCGTGGAGGCGGCCGGCCACCGCATCTTCCTGACGCATGGCCACATGTACGGCGTGCGCTTCACGACGAAGATGCTCTGCGATGCAGCCGGCGAATCGGGCTGTGATATCGCCGTCTACGGCCACACGCATGTCGCAGAGGTCTCGACGGGGCACATCACTGTGCTCAATCCGGGCAGTGTCGCGCGCCCGCGCGATGCGATGCAGGGTTCCTTCCTCGTCATGGAGCTCGAGCAGGGCAAAGCCCCAGCCTGCCATCTGATCCGCTTTGCATGATTTTTTTGCAATATCATCATGCATGGAATAAATAATTCCATAATCCTATCGATAATTGTTCCCGAAATAAAATTTTTCTTGCGCGAAAGAAGGATTTTAAAGGCGAATCACTAATATAAAATTTGAGTGACAAGCATCACATTGTGGCTGATCGCAGAGAGGCAAAAAAGTGAACTCGATTCGCTTTTTTCAAGGGTTCGCGGGCTTTCAGAAATGCTTGAAAGCCGCTATAAAATGTGTTATGATGAACCACAGATGTGTGATAAGTTGTATTTATGGGAGGGATCACTTTGCGAGAACTCGACGCAAAACAAATCACGGAAACCGTTGCACAGCTGTGCAAGGAGGCGGCTTATTACCTGCCGAAAGATGTCTATGAGGGCCTCAAGAAGGGCCGCGAGACGGAGAAGTCCCCGGTTGGCCAGGCTGTACTCGACCAGATCATCAAGAATGCGGAAATCGCACGCGATGAGGATCGCCCGTACTGCCAGGATACCGGCATGACGATTGTCTTCCTCGAGGTAGGCCAGGACCTCCATATCGTCGGCGGCGACCTCGAAGAGGCAGTCAACGACGGTATCGCCAAAGGTTACACGGAAGGCTACCTGAGAAAATCGGTCGTTGCAGAGCCAATCTTCAATCGCGTCAACACCCAGAACAACACGCCGGGCGTCATCTACACGAAGATTGTTCCGGGCGACAAGCTCAAGATCACGGTTGAGCCGAAAGGCTTCGGTTCCGAGAACAAGGGCGGCATCAAGATGCTCGTACCGGCTGACGGCCTTGAGGGCGTCAAGAAGGCTGTCATGGAGATCATCCTGCATGCCAGCATGAACCCGTGCCCGCCGATGGTCGTCGGCATCGGTATCGGCGGCACGATGGACCGCGCCGCTGTCATGAGCAAGATTGCCCTGACGCGTTCGATCGACTCGCATAACCCGATGCCAGAATATGCGAAACTCGAAGACGATCTCCTCGAGCTCATCAATGAAACGGGTATTGGACCGCAGCTCGGCGGCACGACGTCCTGCCTCGGTGTCAACATCGAGTGGGGCCCGACGCACATTGCCGGCCTGCCGGTCGCTGTGACGATCTGCTGCCATGCATGCCGTCATGCAAAGCGCGTTCTTTGATCTGTCGAAAGACTGAGCAAAACTATCAGGAGGAGAGATAATCATGGCAGAACCTATTCGCATCCATACCCCGTTCACGGAAGAAGATTCCCACAAGCTCAAGATCGGCGACAGCGTTCTCATCACGGGCGAGATCTACGCTGCACGCGATGCTGCGCACAAGAAGATGTGCGAGGCACTCGCTAAAGGCGAGAAGCTGCCGATCGACTGGCACAACAAGATGGTCTATTACCTCGGACCGACTCCGGCAAAACCGGGGGATCCGATCGGCTCCTGCGGCCCGACGACTTCTGGCCGCATGGATGCCTACACGCCGACGATGCTCGAGCAGGGCATCAAGGGCATGATCGGCAAGGGCTCCCGTTCGAAGGAAGTCGTCGATTCCATGAAGAAGAACGGCGTTACGTATTTCGCTGCTGTCGGCGGTGCCGCAGCGCTCATCGCGAAGTCCGTCAAGAAGTACGAAGTTCTCGCTTACCCAGAACTCGGCCCGGAGGCACTTGCCCGCCTGACCGTTGAGGATTTCCCAGCTATTGTTGTCATCGACTGCGAAGGCAATAACCTTTACGATGTCAACCAGGAGAAGTATCGTACCCTGAAGGGTTACTGATAACGAGAGAAGATAGGAAGCTTTTGGGAGGCTCGCTTGAAGGCTTCCTTTCTTTTTCAAGAATCAACAGGAGGTATAGAATGTTCCATACAACTTTTTATCTGCGCCGTCTGCACTCGTTAGTCGGCCTGCTGGCAATCGGCATTTTCCTCTTCGAGCATATCATCACGAATGCTCGTGCACTCGGCGGTGCTGAGTCCCTCAACGGTGCTCTGGCCATGATGGAGCTCATCCCGCATCCGATTTTCCTCGGCCTGGAGATCTTCGGTGTCGCACTGCCGATCCTCTTCCATGCCATCTACGGCATCTACATCGCCCTTCAGGCGAAGAACAACCCGGGCCGCTACGGCTACGTCCGCAACTGGCAGTTCGCTCTGCAGCGCTGGACGGCATGGTTCCTCGTCATCTTCCTCATCTGGCATGTATTCTATCTGCGCATCTTCACGAAGGCCATCAACGGCACGCCAATCTCGTATGAGCTGCTGCAGACGCTCTTCACGAGCAGCCCAATCACGACGCTGCTCTACACGATCGGCATGTTCGCCGCTATCTTCCATTTCTGCAATGGTATCACGACTTTCTGCATGACCTGGGGCATCGCCAAGGGCCCGCGCATCCAGAACGTCATCAACGTTCTCTCGATGTGCCTCTGCGCATTCCTCTGCCTTGTCACGATTGCGTTCATGGCAAGCTACTTTGTCATGTAAGACCCGATACGCTGTGTAAGAAAAGGAGAATATAAATGGCTAAGAAACCAGAAAATAAGATTATTGTCGTAGGCGGCGGCCTCTCGGGCCTCATGGCTACGCTGAAGATCTGCGAAGGCGGCGGCAAGGTTGACCTCTTCTCTTACTGCCCGGTCAAGCGTTCCCACTCCCTCTGTGCACAGGGCGGCATCAACGCCTGCATGGACACGAAGGGTGAGCATGACTCGATCTACGAGCATTTCGATGATACGGTCTACGGCGGCGACTTCCTCGCTGACCAGCTCGCTGTCAAGGGCATGGTCGAAGCTGCACCGAAGCTCATCAAGATGTTCGACCGTATGGGCGTGCCGTTCACGCGCACGGCTGAAGGTGTTCTCGACCTCCGTAACTTCGGCGGCCAGAAGAACAAGCGCACGGTCTTCGCTGGCTCCACGACGGGCCAGCAGCTCCTCTACGCTCTCGACGAGCAGGTTCGCCGTTGGGAAGTAAAGGGCGGCGTCAAGAAGTATGAGTTCTGGGAATTCATCAAGATCATCAAGAACAAAGAGGGCATCTGCCGCGGTATCGTCGCGCAGAACATGAACTCCAATGAGATCGTCTCGTTCCCGGCTGACGTTGTCATCCTCGCAACGGGCGGCCCTGGCCAGGTATACGGCCGCTGCACGGCTTCGACGATCTGCAACGGCTCGGCTGTTTCCGCTGTTTACCAGCAGGGCGCTGAGCTCGGCAACCCGGAATTCCTCCAGATCCATCCGACGGCTATCCCGGGTTCCGACAAGAACCGCCTGATGTCCGAGGCTTGCCGCGGTGAGGGCGGCCGCGTCTGGGTTTACCGCAAGAACCCGCAGACGGGCGAAAAAGAGCGCTGGTACTTCCTCGAGGATATGTACCCGGCATACGGCAACCTCGTACCGCGTGACGTTGCATCGCGTGCCATCTACAAGGTCGTCGTCCACATGGGCCTCGGCATGCACAACCCGAACCGCGTCTACCTCGACCTCTCGCACATCCCGGCTGATTACCTCGAGCGCAAGCTCGGCGGCATCCTCGAGATGTACAGCGACTTCATGGGCCAGGATCCGCGCAAGGTCCCGATGGAAATCTTCCCGTCGATCCACTACTCGATGGGCGGCATCTGGGTCGATCGCGAGCATCACACGAACATCCCGGGCCTGCTGGCTTCCGGCGAGTGCGATTACCAGTACCACGGCGCAAACCGCCTCGGTGCAAACTCGCTGCTGTCGGCAACGTATTCGGGCACGATTTCTGGCCCAGAGTCCCTGCGCCTCGCACGCAGCGGCAAGCTCGGCTCTGCCCTGACGGCAGAAGAGCTCGAGGCTGCCCGCCAGGAGTGCGTCGCAGAGTTCGACAAGATCCGCAACATGAACGGCACGGAGAATGCGCATAAGCTCCATCACGAGCTCGGCGACATCATGTACAAGTACGTCTCCATCGAGCGCGACAACAACGGCCTCAAAGAATGCGTCAAGGAGCTCAAGGAAATCCTCAAGCGCTGGGACAACATCGGCGTTACGGATCACGGCACTTGGGCAAACCAGGAAGCGATGTTCGTCCGCCAGCTGCGCAACATGATCATCTATGCGATGGCCATCACGCAGTCCGCTCTGCAGCGTGACGAGAGCCGCGGTGCTCATGCGAAGATCGTCCTGAAGTCCGATTACGATAAGATGGACGACCAGCTCAAGGAAGCCCTCACGAAGAAGTACGGCAAGTTCCACTTCGACGCTGAGACGGGCCGTGGCACGACGGATGACGGCAACGACGACCTCGTATTCTTCGAGCGCAACGATAAGAAGTTCATGCGCACGACCATCGTTACCTTCGACCAGGAGAAGGAAGAGCCGGTCGTTTCCTACCGTGAATTCGAGCACTCTCTCATCAAGCCGCGTCTGCGCAACTATGCCGTAGCTAAGAAAGAGTAAGAGGGAGGACAAATAGAAATGGCAGAACAGAAAAAAGTCAGAATCATCGTCGAGCGCCAGGACGGCCCGAAAGAGAAGCCGTACAACCAGGAGTTCGAGATCGACTATCGTCCGGGCCTCAACATCGTTGCTGCCCTGATGGAAATCCAGAAGAACCCGGTAACGGTCGACGGCAAGAAAGTCCCGCCAGTGACGTGGGAATGCAACTGCCTCGAGAAGGTCTGCGGTGCCTGCATGATGGTCATCAACGGCAAGGCTCGCCAGGCTTGCTGCACGCTCGTTGATACGCTCAAGCAGCCGATCCACCTGCAGCCGGCCCGCACGTTCCCGGTCATCCGCGATCTGCTCATCGACCGCTCCGTCATGTTCGAGAGCCTCAAGCGCATCCACGGCTGGGTCGAAGTCGACGGCACGTGGGAGGTCAAGGATGCTCCGATTCAGAACCCGTACACGGCACAGACGGCCTACGAGATCTCGCACTGCATGACCTGCGGCTGCTGCCTCGAGGCCTGCCCGAACGTCGGCCCGCAGTCCGACTTCATCGGACCGGCTCCGACGGTACAGGCTTACCTCTTCAACCTCCATCCGCTCGGAAAGTTCGACGCTCCGAAGCGCCTGAACGCCCTGATGGAGAAGGGCGGCATCACGAGTTGCGGCAACAGCCAGAACTGTGTCGAAGCTTGCCCGAAGAACATCAAGCTGACGACGTATCTCGCACAGCTCAACCGCGATGTCAACAAGCAGGCCCTGAAGAATATCTTCAATCACTGAGCCTGATAAGACTGAGCAAAGAGAGCCCCGCATCACGATCCTCGGATTGGGTGCGGGGCTCTTTATATGCTCTTTGTATGCTCGGTGTACGCTCGGCGTATGCTCGGTGTGACGAGCATGCTTGATTATTTTTTTAGGATTCGCTATGATAGGAGTTATAGATTCAGACGTTACCGATTACGATTCAATGGATATATGGAGGGACGCTCATTGTCACGCGATAAATCCCAGGAGGACATCACGCTCCTCGGCAAGAAAAATGTCAAATACCACTACGATTACTGTCCGGAGATCCTCGAGACGTTCGAGAACCGTCATCCGGACAATGATTACTGGGTCAAGTTCAACTGCCCGGAGTTCACGGCGCTCTGCCCCATCACGGGCCAGCCGGACTATGCGACCATCTATATCTCGTACATCCCGGGCCGCCGGATGGTCGAGAGCAAGTCGCTGAAGCTCTACCTCGTGAGTTTCCGCAACCACGGCGATTTCCACGAGGACGTCGTCAATGTCATCATGAAGGACCTCATCCGCCTCATGGACCCGAAGTACATCGAGGTCTGGGGCAAGTTCCTGCCGCGCGGCGGCATCTCGATTGACCCGTACGCCAACTATGGCCGTCCGGATACGAAGTACGAGCGGCTGGCGGAGCACCGCTTCATGGAGCACGACCTCGTCGCCATGGATAAGGTCGACAACCGCTGAAACAGGCAGGGGAGGACGCAGATAGAGAAATGAAACGACAAAAGCGAATTGCGCTCGTCAACGACATCACTGGCTTCGGGCGCTGTTCTGTCACGGTGGAACTGCCGCTCATATCGGCCATGAAGATACAGGCCTGTCCCTTGCCGACAGCCATCCTCTCGGTCCACACGGGCTTTCCCGACCATTACCTCGACGATTACACGGAGCGCATGGCGCCGTACATCGCGAGCTGGGAGAAGAATGGGCTCGCATTCGACGGCATCTGCACGGGCTTCCTGGGGTCGGCCGAGCAGATAGCTATCGTGCTCGACTTCATCCGGCGCTTCAAGGGGGCGGGGACGCGCGTCATGGTCGACCCTGTCATGGGCGACTACGGCAAGCTCTACCCGTCGTACACGCAGGAGATGTGCGACAAGATGCGCAGCCTGCTCGGCGTAGCGGACCTCGTCACGCCGAACCTCACAGAGGCCTGCCAGCTGCTCGACATCCCGTATCCCACGGATGGGATTGTCACGGACGATGAGCTTTGCGAGATGGCAGAGGCCTTGGCGGCGCGCGGACCGAAGCAGGTCGTCATCACGGGGCTCCACGAGGGTGACACCATCAAGAACTTCCTCTACGAGGAGGGCAAAATCGCCATCGTGCGCGCGCCGAAGATCGGCGGCGACCGCAGCGGCAGCGGCGATGCCTTCGCCGCCATCGTCGCGGCGAGCCTGATTCGCGGCGAGGAGCTGGAGGCAGCCGTCCAGAAGGCCGCTTCCTTCATCAGCCGCTGTCTCGCCTATGCGCTGGAGCTCGACTTGCCATGGAATTACGGCCTGCCGTTTGAGGAGTACCTGACCGAGCTTCGCTGAGGCGTTTTCTTTTGTTTTTGGGAGGGATTTCCATGATTGTCTATGCAACGCATGCCGGCGGCAAGTACCTGCCGCTCGATGAATCCTTGCGCGTGCAGCCGGAAGGCAAGCGCAACCTTTACGTCAACATCACGAACCACTGCAACTGCGCCTGCACGTTCTGCCTGCGCACGATGAAGCACATGGCCGAGCAGTCCTCGCTGTGGTTCAAGGGCAAGGAGCCGACGGTCGAGGAGGTCAAGGCCGCACTCGATACAGTTCCCTGGGATTACATCAAGGAGGTCGTCTTCTGCGGCTTCGGCGAGCCGACGATGCGCCTTGATGTGCTCTTAGAGCTCCTGCGCTACGTCAAGCAGCATCATCCGGAACTGCCGACGCGTCTCAACACGAACGGCCTCGGCGAATTGGAGAACGGCCGCGAGTTTGCTTCGGAATTCCAGGGCATCCTCGACACAGTCTCCATCAGCCTCAACGCGTCGAACGCTGAGCGCTACTTTGAGCTCACGCGCGCGAAGTTCGGCGTCCAGTCGTACGATGCGATGCTGACCTTTGCGCAGCACTGCAAGCCCTACGTGCCGAATGTCGTCCTGACGATCGTCGACCACGTCGAGGGGCCGGAGGAGATCGAGAAGTGCCGGAAAATCTGCGAGGAACGCGGCCTGACGCTGCGCGTGCGCCCGTATGAAGATTCTTGAGGCGTCGTTACGATCTTGAGTACCTGAGCAGATATCTTGGCAATACAACCGAATCGGCACAACAAAAGCGGCTTACATTTCTCTCGTAAATGTAAGCCGCTTTATATGTAGTTAACCATAAATAATGTGATCCTTCTTCAATATTCTGTTGTCATCTAGCAAATTTCCCTCGCGAACAGGAACTTTGCAAATATCTCATCATGCTCAGCTGAAACAGTTGTGATCTCAAAATCACGTTGTGCACATCTGGTTCATCTTGGTCCGTTACCGATAACATAGGAGATACCGACTACTTCTCGATGGATTCTCGATGATTTACCGTTACCCAGGGTTGCGTTCCTTCAATCCAGTTACTGACGTTGCGCTCCAGACTTCCATTCGCATCGAGCACGACTGGCGGCCCCTGGCCATCATTACGTGCATTCCCCGCGCTATGGATATTCTTGTACTTCACCAGTGCGCTTGCTAGTCAGGATGGAGAGAAGTTCTGCTCATCATAATCTTCAATAACCATCCACATCCTTTCGTGTAAGGTTTTGAAGAGCGCCTTTTTCGGCAGGACATGCACCTTCTGTCTTTCGACCTCCAGGACTACTCGGCAGTGGTTTGCTTGTCCATCTCCTCTTTACAGTTATATTATAACACGTGTGTCAGATAATTGCAATGCTTTACACAAGGCTGACAAAAATAAATTATTTCAGGTAGATTGTGTCAATTTATAGTATAATAGAGGAAAGACTTTAGGGAAAGAAGGTTCCATCTATGAAACACCTGATCATTGTCCGCGGCGGCGGCGAACTGGGCAGCGGCATTGCGCACTGCCTTCATCGCGCGGGATTCCGCGTTCTGATCCTCGAACAGAAGAAGCCGACGGCGACGCGGCGCAAGGTCACGTTCTCGGATGCCATGTATCGCGGTGAGTCGGAGGTTGAGCGCGTCAAATGCTATCGGGCCAAGAGCATCGAGGATGCGCAGAAGCGACTGAAGAAGGGGGAGATCATGATGATCGCCGATCCGGAGGCCAAGTGCGTGGCTGCCCTCAAGCCGGATGTGCTCATCGACGCCATCGTCGCCCACAAGAACCACGGCAAGGAGAAGGGCCTGGCTGAGCACACGATAGCGCTCGGGCCGGGCTTCTGCGCGGGCCGCGATGTCGATACCGTCGTGGAGACGGGACGCGGTCACAATCTCGGCCGCCTGATCTACGAAGGCTATTCTTCGAAGGACCTCGACCACGGCAATGGCACGGTCGGAGAGAACCCGAACATCGAGCATCTCGTCTTTGCCCCGGCCGACGGACGCGTCGAGATGCTGCGCACGATCTCACTGATGGTCAAGCAGGGCGAGGTCATCGGACAGCTCCACGTCAAGGACGGCGAGGCCGTCGAGATCAAGGCGACGATCGACGGCGTCCTGCGCGGCGCCATCTACGATGGCAGCAAGGTCGAGGCCGGTCAGAAGATCGCTGACATCCACCCGACGATGGGGCAGGAAGAGTGCTACACGATCTCGGACAAGGCGCGCTGCATCGGCGGTTCTGTCCTTGAGGCCGTCATGGCTTGGGAGAGCGAGAAGCCGAAGCACCGCTTCTTTGGCCACTGATTCCTGCCGGTTAGCAGATGAGGAGATGATGCGATGGGAAAGGGTGTTATCCAGTCTATCCTGGACTTTCTCTTCCCGCCGCGCTGCCCGGTCTGCCGCGCTTACGTCGAGCAGCTCGGCGACTGGTGCCCCGCCTGCATGAAGGCGGCGCAGCAGCCTCATGCCATCCTGCTGCCCGCTCTATCGCAGCGGTTCATCGGGGCGGTCTGGGCGCTCGGCATTTACCGCGGCGGCCTGCGCAGCCTGATTCATGCGCTCAAGTACAGGAAGAAGCGCAGCGCCCTGCCGTGCATTGCTTCGTTCCTGCAGGAGAGCAGCTTCGTGCTGCCTGAGGGCGTCGACGTCGCTGTGCCGGTGCCGCTGCATGAAGCGCGCTATCGCCAGCGCGGCTTCAATCAGGTCGAGCTGATTTTCGGGGAATGGCTCAGTGCACACGGCATCGCCATGGAGCAGGCCCTCGTGCGCACGCGCAAGACGGAGCCACTCTACAAGATGGCGCGGCAGGAGAGGAAGAAGAGCCTTCAGGGCGCGTTCTCTCTGGCCTCAGGCGCAGACGTCCGGGGGAAGCACATCCTGCTGCTCGACGACATCCTGACGACGGGGGCGACGCTCTCTGGCTGTGCGGCTGTCCTGTGCCAAGCCGGGGCTGAGCGCGTCGATGCGCTCGTCTTTGCCAGCGACCATCGCTGAATGGCATGGGATTCCATTCTGAGAAAACTTGGCTATTTCGGTTGTAATGTTGTATACTCCTGTTGTATAATTAAAGAATCCCATTTTCAATTGGTCATTTGTTGAATTCGAGATATAAGGGGGCTTTCACTTGTTGATGAATGGTGCAGAGGCTGTGCTCACGAGCCTGAAGAATGAAGGCGTGGACGTCGTATTCGGTTACCCCGGCGGCGCGGTGCTCACGCTCTACGATGCTGTCTATAAAATGAAATTCCCGCACATCCTGACGCGCCATGAGCAGGGCGCTGTCCATGCGGCAGACGGCTATGCGCGCGCGACGGGCAAGGTCGGCGTCGTCTTTGCGACGTCCGGCCCTGGTGCGACAAACCTCGTCACGGGCATCTCGACGGCCTACACGGATTCGGTGCCGCTCGTCTGCATCACGGGACAGGTGGCGAATCCCTATATCGGCAAGGACTCGTTCCAGGAGGCCGATGTCTGCGGCATCACGACGCCGATCACGAAGCACAATTATCTCGTCAAGAAGGTCGAGGACCTGCCGCGCGTGCTCAAGGAGGCGTTCTACATCGCCCGCACAGGCCGTCCTGGCCCGGTCGTCGTCGACGTGGCCAAGGATGTCTTTGACACGAAATTCGACTACTCGTATCCGGAGGCGGTGCACCTGCGCGGCTACAGCGGTGAGAACATCGGAGACGAGAGCGAGATTGACGCTGTCGTCGAGGCCATCCGCGCGGCCAAGAAGCCGCTCGTCTTTGCGGGCGGCGGCATCATCCTCTCGGATACCTCAGAGCCAATGCGCGACATCGTGCGCCGCCTCGGTGTGCCGAGCACGACAACGCTGCTCGGCCTTGGCGCCATCCCGGCCGACGAGAAGGGCTATCTGAGCTTTGCGGGCATGCACGGCTCGTACGGTGCCAACATGGCCATTCAGGAATGCGACCTTCTGCTCTGCATCGGCATGCGCTTCAGCGACCGTGTGACGGGCAAGGTCGATGAGTTCGCGCCGCACGCGAAGGTCGTCCACTTCGAGATTGACCGCGCTGAGATCAACAAGAACGTCAAGGCCGACTACAGCGTGCTCGGTGACCTCAGCTGGTCGCTGCCCCTCCTGCGCGACAAGCTCAATGCGTGCGAGGATGACTTTGCCTCTAAGTTCGCTCCGTGGCTCGAGCATGCGCTCGAGCTCGAGGCAAAGCATCCGTTCGGCTATCGCGAGGAAGGCGATGCCATCAAGCCGGGCGCACTCATCAGCAAGGTCAGCAGCCTCATGGGCCGTGATGCAATCGGCGTGACGGATGTCGGCCAGCACCAGATGTGGGCGGCACAGTTCTTCAAGGTCTACAAGCCGCGCCACTTCCTGACATCCGGCGGCCAGGGCACAATGGGCTACGGCCTGCCAGCCGCGATGGGTGCCAAGATCGGCTGTCCGGATTCCCCGGTCATCCTCTTCACGGGCGACGGCAGCATCATGATGAACTGCCAGGAATTCGCGACGATTGCCGACAACGATATCGACGTCAAGGTCGTCGTCATCCGCAACGAGATCCTCGGCATGGTCGGCCAGTGGCAGCGCCTGTTCTACAATCACCACTACTCGCAGTCGGAACTCAAGGGCAAGACGGACCTCGTCAAGCTCGCGGAGGCCATGGGCGTCAAGGGCTACCGTCTGACGAAGCAAGAGGAGCTCGAGACGCGCCTGCCGGAGATCCTGGCGGAAAAGGGCGCCGTGCTCATCGATGTCGTCATCCCCGAGGAGGAAGACGTCCTGCCGATGGTGCCGGGCGGCAAGCGCCTAGACCAGATGGTCCTCGGCTATCTCTGAGATTTCGCGTAGTTGGGTGTAGGAGGAATTAAAGATGAAGAAATACCTGCTTGCCGTGCTGGTCGACAACAAACCGGGCGTCCTGACGCATGTGTCGGGCCTCATCAGCCGGCGCGCCTTCAATATCGAGAGCATCTCGGCCGGCTATACGGAAGAGCCGGATGTCACGCGCATCAACATCGTCGTCTCCGTTGAGTCGGAGGGCGAGCTGGACCAGGTCATCCAGCAGCTCAGCAAGCTCATCGACGTCATCAAGATCGTCAACCTCAGTGAGGAGGATGCGATCGAGCGCGAGCTCGTGCTCATCAAGGTCGCGGCAACGCGCGAGACGCGCAGCGATATCATCAACGTCGTCAACATCTTCCGCGCGAACATCGTCGATGTCACGCCGGAAGACATCGTCATCGAGCTCACAGGCGCACAGAGCAAGATCGACGCGCTCTGCGAGGTCCTGCAGGAGTACGGCATCATCGAGATTGCCCGCACGGGAGCCATTGCGCTCTCCCGCGGCCCAATCCCTGTCAAGAAGATGTGATTGTCTGAGAAAGCCATTCAGGATAAAGATCACGCATGCTTAATCTGAGGTATGCGTGATTTTTATATTCTTTGACAATGATTCCCATTAGTGATAAGATAAAAAAGCAAGACATCTGTCTTGTTCCAGCGATGGGCAGCACAGCCTATCAGAAACGAAAAGGAGGATGGATACGATGTTCCAGAAAACCGACTTTTGGATTGGCCTCGCAGTAGGTGCTGTGGCTGGCATCTTTGGCTACCGCTTCATGCAGGAGCGCGAGCAGCAGATGGCAGCTATGCAGCCGGCTGCACCGGCAGGCGAGATTCCTCTTGCTGAGCTCCAGCGCCAGAAAGAAGAACTCGAGGACCTCATCGCAGCCCAGCAGGCAAAGAAGAACTGATTTCTTGTAGAATGAGGGGGGAGACTGCCAAGACTTTTGGCAGTCTCTTTCTGTAAATGATATTCTGTCATACGTCAAGGGAGGAACTATCTTGAATCTCATGGGAAGTCTGCAGATCCCTACGAATAAACTGGACCTATTCATCCGTTCTGTCGAGATTGCTTCATATTTGCCTGGGCGCATCCGTCTGCGCAGCCAGAAGCTCCGGGGCAACCTGGAGCTCGAGCGCCAGGTGCAGCGTGAGCTTTGCGCGTTCCCAGAGCTCACGCGCGTGGAGACGAGCATCGTCACAGGCTCGATCCTCATCCACTATGAGCCGGAGACGCTCAGGCGGAATCCCGACCTACGCAAGGTCGAAGAATATATCATGGCGCATGCAAGGAGGTAACGTAATGTCATACGTATCTGGTTTCATGATGGGGGCGGCAATCGGCAAGAGCATCCGGCAGATGTTCGGCGGCTCTTCCGCTGCAGCTCCATCCGACAATCCTGCTGTGGGACGTCGCGGCAGGGCAGCTAATCTGCCGCGACAGGCGACGGCCGTTGGGGGCGCGCCGTCCTTTGCGCTCGTGTCGACGCTGCCGGGGCGCCGCCGCTACCGCGCGGCCCGCATCGCGCCCGCCATCGCAACTGCTCTGGAGGAGCACCTCTCATCGCTGGATTTCATCAAGGATATCCAGGTGAATGCGCTGAGCGGCAGCATCCTCATCACCTTCGATGAGGCCGACTGCCTGCGCGTCGATGCGCTGGCCGCCTGGCTCAAGGAGCATCTCTTCTCTGAGCCGTCATCCGCTGAGGCGGCCTGTGCCGGGCTCGATGAGTCGCATGCCGGCAGGGTCACGCGCAGCGTGCGCAATACCGGCCGCGCGTTCTCGGCCTGGATCAACCGCCACACGGCTGGCTGGTTCGACATGAGCTCGCTCGTCTCGCTGCTCTTTGCGCTGCGCGGCCTGCGCAAGGTGCTCATGACGTATTCTTCCCCATCGGGAGCGCAGATGCTCTGGTGGGCTCTGTCGTTGATGAGAGGATGGCGTACAGTATGATGTATGGGAGCTGTTATCTTCATCTGCAGACCGCATTGCCGCGCGAAGAGAGCGCGATGCTGGCTGCAAAGATCCGCCGGTTCCGCGCGGTCCGGGCGGTGACAGTTGCGGATAAGCGCGTCCAGATATGGTATCGGGAGGCACTGCCCATCCGCGAGATCCAGAAGCTGGCCATCGCGACAGTGCGGCGCGTGCAGGAAGCCGCTGTGACGCCTTCGGAACGCCTGGCGGGATACCGCCGTGATGCGATCTTCTCACTAGCCAGCTTTGCCGGCATGGAGGTCTTGAAGCGCACGTCGCCTCAGCTCTTCTGGAGCATGAAGGTCGTGCGCAGCCTGCTGGTGCTCGCCATCGCGCGCAAGTTCATCCAGAACGGCGTGCAGGGCATGGTCAAGGAACACCGCCCGAATGCCGACACACTGACGGCTACGGCCGTCATCGCCTCGGTGCTCGCCGGCAAGCCGGAATCGAGCCTGACGCTGCTCGCCATTTCGAATGGTGCGGAGATGCTCACGAGCTATGCGGCCGAGCGCGCCCGCACGCAGATCTCTGGCTTGTTGTCCCTCGACCAGCGCTATGTCTGGCTCGTCGATGGCGAGGTGGAGCGCAAGGTGCCGGTCGAGCAGGTCAAGGCCGGCGACATCATCGCCGCGCATACGGGCGAGAAGATCGTCATCGACGGCCGCATTATCCGCGGCGATGCCGCCATCAACCAGGCATCGATCACGGGTGAATCGAATCCGGCCATGAAGCACAAGGGAATGCCCGTCTATGCAGGCTCCGTCGTTGAGGCGGGCGAGCTCGTCATCGCGGTCGAGAAGGTGGGCAAGGACACGAGCCTCGCGCATATCGTCCACCTCGTCGAGGAGGCACAGACGCGCAAGGCACCCGTGCAGAACTTCGCCGACCAGATGGCGAACTTTCTCGTGCCAATCTCATTCCTAGGTGCGGCCATCGTCTACGGCGCGACGAGAGACTGGCAGCGTGTGCTGAACCTCCTGTTCATCGACTTCTCCTGCGGACTAAAGCTCTCGACGGCGACGGCCATCTCGGCGGCAATCGGCGCTGCGGCCAAGCGCGGCATCCTGGTCAAGGGCGGCAATTACATTGAAGCCCTGGCCGAGACGGATACGGTCGTGCTCGACAAGACGGGCACACTGACGATCGGCGTGCCGCAGATCGCTTTCGTCAAGACGGCGGGCGGTGTGACGGAGAAGGAAACGGTGTTGCTCGCCGCTTCGGCGGAACTGCACTCGGTCCACCCGCTGGCTGTCGCCATCCAGAAGTACGTCAAGGAGCACGATTGGCAGACGCCGCACCACAAAAGCTCCAAGACCATCGTGGCGCGCGGCATGCAGGCGGAAGTCCCCGATTTTGACGGCTTCCCGGGAGGCGTCATCCGTGTCGGCAGCAAGAAATTCCTGCGGGAGAACGGCATCGCGGATGATGCGCAGCTCGATGCGGGACTGCTCGGCAAGAACCTCCTCTACGTCGCCCGCGACGAGAAGCTCATCGGCGTCATCGGCATCGAGGACCCAATCCGCCCGAAGATGAAGAAGACGCTCAATCAGATGCGCCGCTACGGCATCGATGAGATCGTCATGCTGACGGGAGACAGTAAGGCTGTGGCCAAAGAAGTGGCTCGCAGCATGGACATTGACTCGTATCATGCCGAGATCCTCCCAGAGGAGAAATCGGAGTATGTCAACAAGCTCAAGCAGGGCGGCACGGTCATGATGGTCGGCGACGGTATCAACGATGCGCCGGCGCTGGCCTTTGCGGATGTCGGCGTGTCGCTGGGTGGGCGCCAGACGGATATCGCGGCGGAATCGTCGGCCGTCACGATCCACTCGGAAGACCCGTCGCGCCTCATGGAGGCGCTGCAGCTCGGCCGCCGCACGATGGATCTCGTCCAGCAGAACTTCATGGCGACGATCCTCGTCAACAGCGGCGCCATGCTGCTCGGTGCACTCGGCAAGATCAATCCGCTCTGGGCGGCTGTCATCCACAACACGGCAACCCTGGCCGTTGTGCTCAACAGCTGCCGGATCCTGCGTCCGCAGAGAAAGAGCCGGCTGCGCCGCAGGGCTGCCTGACAAAAAGCTGGGATTCCCCAGCTTTTTTATTGTATATAGAAAACCCCTGGTTAGACCAGGGGTTCGATAAAGCTTTAGCGATGA
>OLFY01000026.1_pt1 | contig 210336 bp, 200 predicted proteins | sample 1605611 | NCBI WGS metagenome assembly OLFY01 (sample SAMEA3888923, study PRJEB22519) | human gut metagenome | biome: human gut; feature: human-associated habitat; material: faeces | place: Denmark | collected 2011 | reverse complement strand
TTCAATGGCGCAGGACACCCTTCTTGGGTTTCCCGCACACACCCTTCCTTACCGTCGCGGAGAATTTACCGTTTTATCGACAGTCTTGTTTTTTATGACGCCGGTCATGAAAAAGCAGCCGCCTGTCTTCTGCACAGCTTTTGCAAGGCATTACCCACGCTTATAATGTCTGCTCTTTAACCAAAAAGGTATTACTTTTCAAGATGAATTTGATGACTATTTGGCGTTGCCATTTTTCGGTTTTTTCGGTATGATATGGGTGACGGGTTTCTTTGTCCTATGTGGAAATCCGACGAAAAAAGGATTTAATTTGAGGAGGATTTATTGAAATGAAGAAGTTTCTTGCGCTGCTCCTGAGTCTCTCTATGGTCCTCGCCCTTTCCGCCTGCGGCGGCACTAAGAGCGACGATGACAATGCCAAAGGCGACGAGACCAAGACCGATGCTCCCGCCGAGACCGCTACCGACTTTAAGGTCGGCTTCATCATGCTCCATGATGAGAACTCCACCTATGACCTGAACTTCATCAACGCCGCTAAGGAAGCCTGCGAAAAGCTGGGCGTGGAGTACAAGATCATCACCAACGTTCCCGAGGGCCAGGAGTGCTACGACAAGGCTGCTGAGCTGGCCGATGACGGCTGCAACATCATCTTCGCCGACTCCTTCGGTCACGAGGACTACATGATTCAGGCTGCCAAGGAGTTCCCCAACGTGCAGTTCTGCCACTCCACCGGCACCAAGGCTCACACCGAGGGCCTGAGCAACTACCACAACGCCTTCGCCTCCATCTATGAGGGCCGCTACCTGGCTGGCGTTGCCGCCGGTATGAAGCTCAATGACATGATCGCCAACGGTTACATCACCGAGGATCAGGCCAAGATGGGCTATGTAGGCGCTTTCACCTATGCCGAGGTTATCTCCGGCTACACCTCCTTCTATCTGGGCGCCAAGTCCGTGTGCCCCTCTGTCACCATGGACGTGACCTTCACCGGTTCCTGGTATGACGAGACCGCTGAGAAGGAAGGCGCCAATAAGCTGATCGCCAACGGCTGCGTCCTCATCAGCCAGCACGCTGACTCCATGGGCGCTCCCACTGCCTGCGAGACCGCCGGCGTTCCCAACGTCTCCTACAACGGCTCCACCCAGGCTGCCTGCCCCAACACCTTCATCGTTTCCTCCCGGATCGACTGGGCTCCCTACTATGAGTATGCCATCACCGCCGCTATGAACGGCGAGGCCATCGACGCCGACTGGACCGGCACCCTGGCTACCGGTTCCGTGGTGCTCACCGATGTCAACACCACTGCTGCCGCTGAGGGCACTCAGGAGGCCATCGACGCTGTGAAGGCCGAGCTGGAGAACGGCACCCGTCACGTCTTTGACTGCTCCACCTTCACTGTGAAGGGTGAGACTCTGACCTCCTCCATGGCTGACGTGAACACCGATCCCAACTACACTCCCGACACCGAGGCCATCGTGGACGGCTACTTCGCTGAGTCCACCTTCCGTTCCGCTCCCTATTTCGATCTGCAGATCGACGGCATCAACCTGCTGGATACCAACTTCGGCGGCTAATCGCTTCTCGATCCCAAACAGCCGGACTGCCTCAGGCAGTCCGGCTTTCCTTTTCCACGGCTCCGGTTTTCCCGGATTTTTTCCCGTCAGGCCTGTACTTTGAATTTACAAGCCGCCGGGTGTATGCTATAATTATCCATATTGAACGATCCGGCGCGGGACTATGCTTTCTCCCCCGCCGCTGAAGAAAGGGTGACTGCCTTGGCTCCTGCGTGTGCGGTAAAAATGGAAAACGTAACGAAGCGGTTCGGCAAGGTCGTGGCGAACAACGCCATCAATCTGGAACTGCGCGAAGGCGAGATCCTGTCTCTGCTGGGTGAAAACGGCAGCGGCAAGACCACGCTGATGAATATGCTTTCCGGCATCTACTTTCCCGATGAGGGACAGATCTATATTCACGGCAAGCCTGTGACCATCGCCTCCCCCAAGGACGCATTCAACTATGGCATCGGCATGATCCATCAGCATTTCAAGCTGGTGGATGTGTTCACCGCCACGGAGAACATCGTTCTGGGTCTGGAGGGCAAACTGGACTTGGCCGAAGCCGGTAAAAAGGTCAAGGAGATCTGCGATAAGTACGGCTTTGACATCGACCCCAACCAGAAGATCTACGATATGTCCGTTTCCCAGAAGCAGACGGTGGAGATCGTCAAGGTGCTGTTCCGGGGCGCGGATATTCTGATCCTGGACGAGCCTACCGCCGTCCTGACGCCGCAGGAGACGGACAAGCTGTTCCAGATCATGCGGAACATGAAGGCGGACGGCAAATCCCTCATCATCATCACCCACAAGCTTCACGAGGTGCTGGACGTCTCCGACCGGGTGGCGGTGCTCCGCAAGGGCGAATATATCGGTGACGTGGCCACCAAGGACGCTGATCAGCAGTCCCTGACGGATATGATGGTGGGCCACAGCGTCAGCCTGAACATCGACCGGCCTGACCCGGTGAACGTAACGCCCCGTCTGGTGCTGGACGGCTTGACGGTGTTCGACGAGCTGGGCGTCAAGCGTCTGGACAATGTGAGCTTTACCGTCAACGCCGGCGAGGTGCTGGGCGTGGCCGGCGTTGCCGGCAGCGGCCAGCGGGAGCTGCTGGAATCCATTGCGGGCCTCTACCCCATCGCCTCCGGCAGCGTGACCTATTACGATCCCGCCGACGGCAAGACGAAAAATCTGGTGGGCATGGACCCCATGGACATCCGCAAGAGCGGCATTGCCATGTCCTTTGTCCCGGAGGACCGGCTGGGCATGGGTCTGGTCGGCTCCATGGGCATGACCGGCAACATGATGCTCCGCTCCTGGCGGAAGGGTCACGGTGTTTTCCTGAACCGGAAGGACCCGGAGGATCTGGCCCAGCGCATCTGGCAGGAGCTGGAGGTCGTGACCCCCAGCACCAGCTTCCCGGTGCGCCGGATGTCCGGCGGCAACGTTCAGAAGGTGCTGGTGGGCCGTGAGATCGCGCAGGCCCCCGCCGTTCTGATGACGGCCTACGCCGTCCGCGGTCTGGATATCAACACATCCTACACCATTTACAACCTGCTGACGGAGCAGAAAATGAAGGGCATCGCCGTGATGTATGTGGGTGAGGATCTGGACGTGCTGCTGGAGTTGTGCGACCGGATCGTGGTCCTCTGCGGCGGTCAGGTGTCCGGCGTGGTGGACGCCCGCACTGCCGACAAGCGGCAGATCGGTGCGCTGATGACCCGCATGGAGGGAGGCAAGACAGATGAATAAAAAGCAATCTCTGTTCCACATCGCCAAGCGGGACACCCTGCCCTGGTACAAGAGCTTCGCCATCCGGGGCTGTGCCATTCTGCTGGCTCTGGTGGTCTGCGCGGTGGTCACTATGCTGCTGACCGGCGAAAACCCTGTCAATATTTTTGCCACGATCTTCAAAGGTGCCTTCGGCTCCGCCCGAAAGTCCTGGGTCACCTTCCAGAATCTGGCGGTCCTGCTGGGTATTTCTCTGGCGGTGACGCCCGCCTTCAAAATGCGCTTTTGGAACATCGGCGCCGAGGGTCAGGTGCTCATTGGCTGTCTGGCCACGGCTGCCTGCATGATCAGTCTGGCTGACAAGCTCCCCAACGCAGTGCTGATCCTGGTCTCTCTGGCCGCGGCACTGGCTGCGGGCGCTCTCTGGGGCTTCCTCCCCGCCTTCTTCAAGGCCAAATGGAACACCAATGAAACGCTGTTCACCCTGATGATGAACTATATCGCCACCCAGCTTGCAGCCTTCTTCATCATCGTGTGGGAGGTCCCCAAGGGTGCCGGTAAGATCGGCATCATCAATCAGGGCACGGAGGCTGGCTGGCTGCCGGTGGTCGGCGGTCAGAAATACCTGCTGGTGATCCTTGTGGTGGCGGTGCTCACCGTGTTCATGTACATCTATCTTAATTACAGCAAGCATGGCTATGAGATCGCCGTGGTGGGTGAAAGCCAGCGGACCGCCAGCTACGCGGGCATCAAAGTGGAGCGGGTCATCGTCCGCACCATGGTGCTCTCCGGCGCGGTGTGCGGCCTCATGGGCCTGCTGCTCACTGCCGGTACGGACCACACCCTCACCACCACCATCGTGGGCGGCCGTGGCTTCACCGCCGTCATGGTATCGTGGATGGCGAAATTCAACCCCATCATCATGATCTTCACCAGCCTGCTGCTAGTGGTGCTGGGCCGGGGCGCCAGCGAGATCTCCAGTACCTTCGGCCTGAATCAGTCCTTCTCGGACATTCTCACCGGCATCATCCTGTTTTTCATCATCGGCAGCGAATTTTTCATCACCTATCGGGTCAGCTTGCGCAAGGGCGGAAAGAAGGAGGCATAAACCATGGATCTTATTTCATTCCTTCCCCGGGCAGTCATGCAGGGTATTCCCCTGCTGTACGGCAGCACCGGCGAGATCCTGACGGAGAAATCCGGCAACCTGAATCTGGGCATCCCCGGCATCATGTATGTGGGCGGCATCTGCGGCGTCATCGGTGCGTTCTTCTACGAGCAGTCCACCCCTGCGGCCTCTATGAACGGCCTTCTGGCCGTTGGAATCCCTATGCTGTGCTCCCTGCTGGGCTCTCTGCTGATGGGTCTGCTGTACTGCCTGCTGACGGTGACCCTCCGGGCCAACCAGAACGTGACTGGCCTTGCCATGACCACCTTCGGCGTGGGCATCGGCAACTTCTTCGGCGGCTCCCTCATCAAGCTCACCGGCAGTGAGGTGCCCTCCATCGCCCTGTCCGCCACCAGCGCCTATTTCAGTAAGTCCCTGCCCTTTGCCGACAAGCTGGGGGTCTTTGGGCAGATGTTCCTGTCCTACGGCTTCCTGGCGTATCTGGCTATCCTGCTGGCGCTGCTGGCCTCCTACTTCCTCAAGCACACCCGTCCCGGACTGCATCTCCGGGCCGTGGGTGAGAGCGCATCCACGGCGGACGCCGCCGGCATCAACGTCACCAAGTACAAGTATCTGGCTACCTGCATCGGCAGTATGATCGCGGGGCTCGGCGGACTGTACTATGTGATGGATTACGCCTCTGGTGTCTGGTCCAACAACGCCTTCGGCGACCGCGGCTGGCTGGCCATCGCACTGGTGATCTTCACCATCTGGCGTCCCAACGTCAGCGTGCTGGCTTCCATCCTGTTCGGCGGGTTTTACATCCTGTATCTCTACATTCCCACCGGCACCAATCTGGCCATCAAGGAGCTTTACAAGATGCTCCCCTATGTGGTAACGCTGGCGGTGCTCATCATCGTTTCCCTGCGGAAAAAGCGGGAGGATCAGCCCCCTGCCTCTCTGGGTCTCAGCTTCTTCCGGGAAGAACGCTGACCAAACCTTTACCGGCTCTCCGTTTTCGGAGGGCCGGTTTTTTCGTTGGCAGCCGAACAGATAAACCAAGCCCGGCCTCCGGAATATTCCGAAAGCCGGGCTTTTGGGATCTTTGGCTATTATTTGACAACCACATTTTCGTGACCCAGCGTCTCCTGAGCTTCCTGCACCAATGCCGGGTGCAGTAACGCCTGGGTAACATAGACCTTTCGGGTGTCCGCCATGACCATTTTCACCACGCTTTTGCCGGGGAACATCTGGAACACCAGCTTCATGTGGCGGATGGCAGGATCGTCGATGCTGGGGAATTTCAGGAACAGGGTCTCCCCCGCTGCCGTTTCCTGCTTGGGCTGGGGTTCCGGAATGCCGCCCTCCACCGTGGACAAGGGGTAAATGGAGTCGCACATGATCTGGGGGGCCTTTTCGTCCCGGACGGACAGCCGCCCCTTTACCACCACTGCCTGATTTTCCTTCATGTAAGCACCGCAGGTCTCCAGCACCCGGCTGAAGCACAGCAGTTCCAGGGAGGCGGTGTCGTCCTCCACCATGACATAGGCCATAAGGCTGTTGTTCTTGGTGGTTTTCGTCTTGCTGGAGGTGATGACCCCGGCGATGGTGACCCGCTGGCCGTCGGTGAAGCGCTCCGGACCGTTTTCCCGGGAAAAGTCCTCGATAATTGAAACGATGGTGGGAGCGTGGAGCTTCCGCACAGCGTCCCGATAATGGTCCATAGGGTGACCGGAGAGGTACAGTCCAGTGGTGGCCTTCTCCATGGTCATCAATTCCTCCGGTGTATACTCCGGAATATCAGGCAAGGGAATTTCCTTTACGGAGTTTGATTTTTCATCATTGTCGGCGGCCATGGAGAAGAAGTCCATCTGTCCCTCCACGTTTTCCCGCTGCTGGGCTGCCACGGAGTCCATCACCGACTCATAAACCTTGATAAGCTGGGAACGTCTGGCGCCCATGGAGTCAAAGGCACCGGAGCGGATCAGGTTTTCCACCGCCCTCTTGTTCATTTCGCTGCCGTTCATGCGGCTGCAAAAATCGTAAAGGGAGGTAAAGTCGCCACCGGTCTCCCGCTCCCGCATCACTGCCTGAATGAAGCCCCGGCCGATGTTCTTGATGGCCACCAATCCGAACCGGATGCCCCCCTCCTCTACCGTGAATCGGTCTGCGGAGCGGTTGATGTCCGGCGGCAGCAAGGCGATGCCGCACTCCCGGCACTCACCGATGTAGCCGGAAACCTTGTCGGAGTTATCCAGCACGCTGGTCAGCAGCGCCGCCATATACTCCCGTGGGAAATGACATTTGAAGTACGCCGTCTGATAGGCCACCACCGCATAGGAAACGGCGTGGGCCTTATTGAATGCGTAATTGGCGAAGGCGAAGATCTCATCGTAGATCTTTTCGGCCGCGGCGGGGTCGATGCCGTTGGCCACGCAGCCCTTGATGTTGCGGGCAGGATCGCCGTGGAGAAACGCCTCCCGCTCCTTGGCCACGTCCTTGGCCTTCTTCTTGCTCATGGCACGGCGGAGCATATCCGCCTGTCCCAGCGTGTACCCGGCAAGCTGCTGGAAGATCTGGATGACCTGCTCCTGATAGACGATACAGCCGTAAGTGATGGACAAGATCGGCTCCAGCTCCGGGATGATGTAGCTGACCTTGCTGGGGTCATGCTTGCAGGCGATGAACTTGGGGATAGAATCCATGGGGCCGGGACGGTACAGGGCGATGATGGCGGTGATGTCCTCAATGCTCTGGGGCTTCAGTCCTACGCAGACGCCGGTCATGCCGGTGGATTCCATCTGGAACACACCGTTGGTTTTGCCGTCAGAGAGCATTTTGTAGGTCTCCGGGTCCCCCTCCGGGATGTCATCCAAGGTGAAGTCCGGCTGCCGGGTCTGCACCATTTTCACGGCATCGTCCAGCACCGTCAGGTTCCGCAGGCCCAGGAAGTCCATTTTCAGCAGGCCCAGCTCTTCCAGTGTGGTCATGATATACTGGCAGACCACGGATTCGTCATTTTTCGCCAGGGGCACATACTCGTACACCGGCTTCCGGGTGATGACCACGCCGGCGGCGTGGGTGGAGGCGTGGCGGGGCATTCCCTCCAGTGCCCTGGCGGTGTCGATGAGTTTTTTTACCTGCTCGTCGGCCTCATAGAGGTCGCTGAGCTGCTTGCTGAGCCGCAGCGCGTCATTCAGGGTGATGTGCAGGGTATTTGGCACCAGCTTGGCGATGACGTCCACATCGGCGTAGGGCATATTCAGCACCCGGCCCACGTCCCGGATCACGCCCCGGGCGGCCATGGTGCCGAAGGTGACGATCTGAGCCACATGGTCATCGCCGTATTTGCGGCGGACGTAGTCCACCACCTCGCCCCGGCGGGTATCGCCGAAGTCCATGTCGATATCCGGCATACTCACCCGCTCCGGGTTCAGGAACCGCTCGAAGTACAGGCTGTACTTCATGGGGTCAATATCGGTGATGCTGAGGCAGTAGCTGACCATGGACCCCGCCGCGCTTCCGCGGCCCGGTCCCACCGGGATGCCCACGCTTTTGGCGTAGCGCACGAAGTCGGACACGATGAGGAAATAGTCGGTAAAGCCCATTTTCTCGATCATGTCCTGCTCGTATTTCAACTGGCCCCGGTATTTGTCATCATCGCCGTACCGGGCCTTGTAGCCCTCGTCGCACAGCTTTTTCAGATAGGAAAAGCTGTCATACCCCTCCGGCAGCTTGAATTCCGGCAGGTGGTACTTGCCGAAGGTAAATTCAAGGTTGCACATCTCCGTGATCTTCTGGGTGTTTTCCAGTGCGCCCTCGTAGCCCTCGAACAGCGCCGCCATCTCCTCCTCGCTGCGGAGGTAGAAGTTCTGAGGCTCGTAGCGCATCCGGTTTTCATCGTCCACCGTTTTGCCGGTCTGGATGCACAGCAGGATGTCATGGGCCTCGGCGTCCCCCTTCCGAAGATAGTGGGCGTCATTGGTGCAGACCATGGGGATGCCGGTCTCCTGATGGATCTTCAGGATAGACTGGTTCACGATCTTCTGATCCCGGATGCCGTGATCCTGCAATTCTAAATAAAACCGGTCCGGGCCGAACAGCTCCGCCATTTCCAGCGCGTAGGCCTTGGCGTTGTCATACTCTCCATTCCGCAGGCGGCGGGGGATCTCCCCTGCCAGACACGCCGAAAGTGCGATCAGGCCCTTGGAGTGCTCCCGCAAAAGGGCCTGGTCAACGCGGGGCTTCACATAGAAGCCCTCCGTCCAGGCCAGAGACACCATGTAGGAGAGGTTGCGGTAGCCCTCCTCGTTTTCGCACAGCAGCACCAGATGGCGGCTCTCGCTGTCGAATTCGTGGACCTTATCGAACCGGGTGCGGCCCTGAGGGGCCACATAGACCTCGCAGCCGATGATGGGCTTCACGCCCTCCGCCTTGCAAGCCCGATAGAAGTCGATGACGCCGTACATAACACCGTGGTCCGTGATGGCGCAGGCGGTCTGGCCCATGGCTTTCACCACACCGGGCAGCTCCTTGATCTTGCAGAAGCCGTCCAGCAGGCTGAACTCCGTATGCACGTGCAGATGGGTGAAGGCCATAGGCCACCTCCTGTTTTCTTTCTCAAATAATCGCTAAAGTTCTTGTAATTTCAACCTGTGTAAAGTTGATTCACTATATAGATTTTGTGCAAATCTAATCGCAGTCATCCAGCGATTTTCCGCAGTCGGGGCAGAAATGGGGCAGGCTGGACGGCATCCGGCCGCCGGCCATCAGGGACGCGCCGCAATAGGGACAGCACAAACGCAGGCTGGCGATCTGCAGACATCTGAACAGGCTCAGGAACCCGGCTCCCGCCATAAGCCAAAGGAACATTGGCGCTTCGTTTCCCCGCCATGTATAGAAGCGGCCGATCAGATACGCCGCAGCCAGCATGGTCAGCGCGCCGGAAAAGAAAAGCCGTCTGCATATCTTCAACAGCTTGTGAGGACCAACAGGCTTTTTCTCCTTCATAGAGTCAGCGTCCTTTCTGAAAAGCACTTTCCTTTTCGTGGATCACCGCTCCGCCAGCATCTGCTCCACAATCTCGACCGCCGTGGCAATCATAATGTCACAGTGGCCGGTGAGTCCCAGCGCCTTGGCGGCGGGGGTGGTATCATCCGGGGTGAACTTCTTTTGTAGCAGCTCTGCGCACCGCAGTGCGTCAAACCGCTCCGCAAACCGCTTCTGCAACTCTTTGGCCTGCGCCATTGCCTTCTTTTTAGAGCCGACGACGTCCGCCGGATCCGCAGGCGTCAGCAAATCCAGCACCATGACGGCGCCGGTCACAGCGCCGCACAGCTCACCGGTGCCCGCCCCCGCACCGAAGCCGCCGCCCAAGGTCAGGCATTGCGTCTCCGTCAGTCCGATCACATCCTGAAAAGCCGCCAGAACGCTCTGGCAGCAGTTGAAGCCCTTTTTGTGATACGCAGCAGCCTGTTCACACCGATTCATTTCAAATTCCTCTTTTCTTTTTATTAGTGAAGATCTCTTGCCAGCTCCAGCAGCTTCCGCAGCCGGTGATTCAGACAGGATTTGCTCACCGGCGGGTCGAATTCCGCCGCCAGCTCTGAAAGGCTCAGTTCCGGATATTCCAGCCGCAGCGCCGCCGTTTCCTGAAGCTTGTCCGGCAGCTGCTCCAGCAGCTCCGCCGCTTGCAGGCGGCGGATGGCCTCCATCTGCTCTTGGGCCGCCTCCACGGATTTATCCAGGTTGGCGCTGTCGCAGTTCAGGCGGCGGTTCACGCTGTTGCGCAGGTCCTTTTCCAGCTTGGCGGACATCACGTTCATGGCTGCCACGGGTGCGCCGATCAGCGTCAGAAAGTCCTCAATCTGGTCGCTCTGCTTGAAATAGGTAATGAGGCTGCCGCCCCGGCTGAGACTTTTGGGCGGATAGCCGCACTCCTGAAGCAGCGAGCCCAGTTCTCGGCTCACCTGCAAATGGGAGGTGGTCAGTTCCAGATGGTAGCGCTTTTGGGGGTCCGTGATGCTGCCCCCGGCAAAAAAGGCTCCCCGCAGGAACGCCGCCCGGTCGCAGGTCTCCTCCACCATACCGAAATTGATGTGGAGCACCAGATTTTGCTGGGGATCAAACCCCAGCAGATTGATGATATGGTCCAGCTTTTTTTGATCCGTGATCTGGAAGATCCGCTTGCCCTCCTCCTGCTCCTGCTCCGGCTGGCGGTCGAATTGCAGGTTGAAGGCCCGGCGGAACAGTTTGGGGAGCCGGGCGGCAAAATGGGGATTCTCCGTGATGATGCGGACCTCCGTGGCACTGAAGGTATTGCAAAACAGCAAAATTCCGTAGGCCTCCGCCCGGGCACAGCACAACTTCTGTACCGGCAGGCGGCACAGTTCGTTTTTCGTATCGTAGGAAAAGGACATGCGTCCTCCTTTCTCAGGCGGTCACCGATTCATATCCCGGTGGTTTTCCCGGACCCGGTACCCAAGGTTCCGAATGTCCTCCGCCAGGGCGTGGGTCATGGCTACGGAGCGGTGGCGGCCGCCGGTGCAGCCCACCGCGATGACCAGCTCCGTTTTTCCCTCCTCGGCGTACAGCGGGAGGGAAAAGGTCAGCAGGTCCCGGAGCTTTTCCATAAAATCATGGGTCTGGCGGAAAGAAAACACATAATCCGCCACTGGCTGATCCAAACCGGTCTTTTCCCGCAGCTCCGGGATGTAAAAGGGGTTCGGCATACAGCGCACGTCGAACACCAGATCGGCCTCCATCGGCAGACCGTATTTGAAGCCGAAGGAGGTGATGGTGACGCTCATACCGCCCTTTTCCGTAGTATCGCTGCCGAAATGCCGCAGCAGCTCACCCCGGAGCTGGGCTGTGGAAAGATGGGTGGTGTCGATGACCACATCCGCACGCTGGCGCAGAGGTTCCATCATCTCCTGCTCGGTCCGCACCGCCTTTTCCAGAGAATCCGCCTGCTGCATCAGAGGATGACGGCGGCGGGTCTCCTTGTAGCGCTTGATGATGGTCTCCGGCTCCGCCTCCAAAAACAGCAGGCTGCATGCGCCGCTGCTGTGCTTCAGCACGTCCAGCACATCGAACAGCTCTGTAGGGCTGTTGGCGGTGCGGACATCATACACCAGCGCCACCTTGTCATAGCGCTGGCTGCCACCGGCGCAGAACTCCGCAAATTTCAGGATCATGGCCGCCGGCATATTATCCACAATGTAAAAGCCCATATCCTCTAAAAAAGAGGCGGCCCGGCTCTTTCCTGCACCGGAAAGGCCGGAAATGATCAGGATCTCCATGTATTCACCCGCTTATTTAACGATTTTGACCTCCGGCTCCAGCGTGACGCCGGTTTCCACCAGTACCCGCTGCTGCACCTGACGGATCAACTCCGCCATGTCCGCGAAGGTTGCGCCGCCCCGGTTGATGAGGAAGCCCGCGTGTTTTTCCGAAACCTGCGCGCCCCCCACCGTCAGTCCTTTCAGACCGCATTGGTCGATGAGCGTCCCGGCAAAGTGGCCCTCCGGCCGCTTGAAGGTACTGCCCGCGCTGGGCCATTCCAAGGGCTGGCTGGCCTTGCGCTTTGCCATCAGCTCCCGCATGGCTGCCCGGATGGTCTCCGGATCGCCGGGCGTCAGTTCAAATTCCGCGTACAGCACCACCGCCTCCGGATGCTCCGTCAGCAGACTGTGCCGGTAACTCAAATTCAGTTCCTCGCAGGAAAGCGTCCGGATGCCCTCCTCCGGGAACAGCACCGCCGCGGACCGGAGCACCTGCTTCATCTCGCCGCCGTAGGCCCCGGCGTTCATACAAACGCCGCCGCCCACCGTGCCGGGGATGCCGTGGGCAAATTCCAGCCCCGTCAGCCCCGATTTGCAGGCGAGATCCGCCGTCCGGGCCAGCGTAGCACCGGCGTCCGCCAGGACGGTGTTCCCGCTTCCCCGCTCCACCCGGTTCAGGTTGGCAGAGGTGTCAATCACCAGCCGGTCCAGTCCCTCATCCGGGACCAGAAGATTGGAGCCGTTGCCAATGACCAGCGGATTTGCGCCGTAATTCTTTGCAAAGCTCAGCAGCAGCACCAACTGCTCCCGGCTGGAAGGAAATGCCATCCGCTTTGCCGGACCGCCGATGCGGAAGGTGGTGTGCCGGCTCATGGGCTCGTCTTGGAGCACTTCCAGATCCGGCAGATACTGTTCGATAGCCTTATCAAATTCAATCGTCCAGTCCATAGTGGACCTCCTTACATCCAATCGCCGTTATTTTCCCTGATTGGCCGATTTGCTGCCCAGATCTGCATGCAGATCCACTTTTCTGGCCAACTCCTCCGCGGCATTGTATCCATACCGGCGGTGACGGTTGTTCATGGCCGCCACCTCTACGATGCTGGCCAGATTTCGGCCGGGCCGGATGGGCAGCGTCACGCAGGGCACCTGTTTGCCCAGAATGTCGATAAACCGATCCTCGATTCCCAGACGGTCATAGGCCTTGGAGCTGTCCCAAGGCTCAAATTCCACCACCAGGTCGATCTGGGACTCCGGCATGACCGCCCGCATACCGAACAGCTGCTGAACGTCGATGACGCCGATGCCGCGCAGTTCGATGTAGTTGCGGATGACCTCCGGTGCCGTGCCGATCAACTGGTCGGCCACAAGGCGAATCTCAACGGCGTCATCCGCCACCAGACGGTGACCGCGCATGATCAGTTCGATGGCGGATTCGCTCTTGCCGACACCGGAATCACCGGTGATCATAACGCCTTCGCCGTAAATGTCCAGCAAAACGCCGTGCCGGGTGATGCAGGGAGCCAACTGCTTGCTGAGATATTCCATGGTATGGCTGGTGAAGTCCGCAGTCCGCTCGGTTGTCCGCAGCAGCGTCCGTCCGTGGTTCCGGGCACATTGCAGGCACTCTGCGGGACATTCCATATTCCGGGCCAGGACCAGCGCCGGAATGGTGTAGGAAAACAGGTCGTCAAAAACCTTGGTCCGCCGGTTCTCGCTCATTTTCATGATATAGGTCAGCTCTGCCTTGCCCATGACCTGGATCCGGCGGGCGTCGAAATAGTCGAACAGGCCCAGAATCTGCAGATCCGGCCGGTTGACGTTGGTAGATTCTACCTTGTCCGTTTCATAGGTATCTCCATGGTTCAGAATTTCCAGTCCGAAATGCTCCACATATTGTGCCAGGCTGGTGCCTTTTTCACTCATCGTATTCCACCCTTTCATAATGTGCCCACCGCTGTTCCGGCGTCCAAATGCATACACGGTCCAGCGGCCAGAAAATCAATTTATTCGTTCTTTCTCATTATATATGATTTTCCACATAGGCGCAAGACCTTCACCGTTTTCAGGCTGAACGGCCCCTCAAAAAAACTTTTCAATTTTTTTCAAATTTTTCTTGCATTTTGTGTTTGAATCTGCTATGATACTACTTGTGCTTGTATGTAAGCATGTAATTACGCAACAGCAAGGAGGTGCAACGGATGGCAAAGTGCGAGTTCTGCGATAAGGGCGTTACGTTCGGCATTCAGGTCTCTCACTCTCATCGGCGTTCCAATCGGACTTGGAAACCCAATGTGAAACGTGTGAAGGCGATCGTTAACGGTTCCCCCCGCCATGTTTATGTTTGTACCCGGTGTATGCGTTCCGGTAAGGTCACCAGAGCGGTCTAATTGTACAGATAAACAGGTAAAGCACTCAGACTTTGGTCTGAGTGCTTTTTCTATTGGTATGCTGCGGGGCAGTTTTCACTTGCACCACTCCCCCGCTTCCGTTTGCTGTTTCATTCCCTCTGATCCCATTGAAATGAGCTCTGCCGGTTTCCCGGCGAAGCTCGTTTTTGATGAGTCTTACTTCCTTTTGCGGTTTCTCCGCAATCTTCGTGACCTTGGGATCAGCTGGAAGTGCGGAATTAAATAAAACTTAGAAAAAACCACCGGAGCAACACGTTCCGGTGGTTTTGTTATGCATTACAGCCAAGTGGTCTCTGTCAGCTCGTCCTTTTTGGCCCGGCGCATGAGGCTGCTCACCACATCCTGCACGGCCACGCCATGATAAAGGACCTCATAGACGCTGCGGCAAAGGGGCATTTCCACACCCTCCCGCTGAGAGAGCTGGTAGATGCTTTCTGCGGCGTAATAGCCCTCCACCACGGCGCCTACCTCCGCCATGGCCTCCTGTGCGGACTTTCCCTGTCCGATTAGAATGCCTGCGCGGCGGTTCCGGGAGTGCATGGAGGTGCAGGTGACGATCAGATCGCCCATACCTGCCAGACCGCCGAAGGTCTGCCGGGTGCCGCCCAGCTTTTCGCCAAGGCGCGTCAGTTCCGCCATGGCGCGGGTCATCAGCAAAGCCTTTGTATTATCCTGATAGCCCATGCCGTCACATACGCCGCAGGCCAGAGCCACTACGTTTTTCATGGCGGCGGACAGCTCCACGCCCACGATATCCTCACTGGTATAGACCCGGAAATAGTCATTCATGAAAGCGTCCTGTACCAGCCGGGCCACTTTCAGATCCGGACAGGCGGACACGCAGCCGGTGGGCATCCGAATGCTTACTTCCTCTGCGTGAGAGGGACCGGAAAGGGCAGCTACTTTACAGATATTTCCGGTGACTTCCGTCAAAATCTGGCTCATGCGGAGGTTCGTATCCCGCTCGATGCCCTTGGAAACACTGACCAGAACGGTCTCCGGTGTCAGGTATGGGGCGATCTTCTTTCCCGTCTCCCGCACCGCGAAGGACGGCGTGGCGGAGATCACCAGTTCTGCCCCCTTCAGGCAGTCCAAATCTCCGCTGATCTTCAGGCTGTCCGGCAGCCGGACGCCCTTCAGCTTGGAATTCTCCCTGGTCTTTGTCATCTCCGCAGCCTTCGCCGGGTCATGGGACCACAAGGTCACATCATGTCCGTTGTCGCAGAGCACCATGCTCAGGGCTGTGCCCCAGCCGCCGCTGCCAACTACAACTGCTTTCATGTTATCCTCCTAAGTCTTCTTCCGATGGAAACTGAGTTTGTTTTCATTTCCCGCCAGCAAGCGCTGGATATTGGCCCGGTGCTTCCAGACGATCAATCCTCCCAGGCAAAAGGCCAGTACAATGATCGGCGTCTGGGGGTAGCAGTACCAGCTGATAAAGGGAAAGCTGGCCCCGGCCCACAGGGAGCCAAGGGAAACGTACCGGGTCAGGGCCGTTAAGATCAGGAAACCGCCCCAGACAACAACGGCGATGCGCCAGTCGATCATGATGGCGATGGTGCCGCCGGAAAGGATGCCCTTGCCGCCCTTGAACTGGAACATACAGGGGAACATGTGGCCCAGCAGACAGAACAGACCCGCCCAGTATTTGGCGAAGGTGTCCCAAAACGCAGTGGTAGAGGCCGCAGAAATGAAGATCGTATAGCCGCTGAACATCAGCCATTGGCTGACCAGCAGCGCCACGACCGCCTTCAGTACGTCGCACAGGATCACTACAAAGGTCAGCGGTCCGCCGAAGGTTCGGAAGAAATTGGTCAGGCCGGCGTTGCCGCTGCCGTGGTTCCGCACGTCATTCCGCAGGATATACTTGGAGACGATGACCGCCCCGTTGAAACAGCCGCAAAGGTAGGCGAATACCGCCGCGACGCCCAGCAGCAGCGGCAGCGGCGCGCCGTTTGGAAAGATGATCTGCACGGTCAATCCTCCTTATCGCCCTTTTCCCGGATGGACAGGATGATGGGGGTGCCCTCCAGACGGAAGGTGGAGCGGATGCAGTTTTCCAGATACCGCTGATAGGAGAAGTGGAACAGCCGCCGGTCATTGCAGAACACCACGAAATGCGGCGGTTTCACGCCCACCTGCGTCATATAGTAGATCTTCAGGCGACGTCCCTTGTCCGTGGGAGGCTGGACGCGGGTCTGGGCATCCGCCAGAACGGTATTCAGCATACCGGTGGTGACCCGGAAAGCAGCCTGATTCGCCACATAGTCGATCATGTCGAACAGCTTGTCCACCCGCTGACCGGTCTTGGCGGAGATAAACAGGATGGGGGCGTAGGTCATGTAGGCCAGATCCCGGCGGATCTCCTCCGTCATCCGGGCCATGGTCTTATCGTCCTTTTCCACCAGATCCCATTTGTTCACCACGATGATGCTGGCCTTGCCCGCCTCGTGGGCCATACCGGCCACCTTGGTGTCCTGCTCAGTGACACCTTCGGTAGCATCGATCATGATCAGGCACACGTCCGCCCGGTCGATGGCCATAGTTGCCCGGAGAACGCTGTACTTTTCAATGTCCTCTTCGATTTTGGACTTTTTCCGCATACCGGCGGTGTCGATAAAGACAAAGCTGCCCTTGCTGTTGGTGAAGCGGGAGTCGATGGCGTCGCGGGTGGTGCCCGCCACGTTGGACACGATGACCCGCTCCTCCCCTAAGATCTTGTTCACCAGAGAGGATTTGCCGGCGTTGGGCTTGCCGATGACCGCCACCTTGATGGCGTCATCCTCCTCTTCCTCCTCGTCCTCCGGCGGGAAGTACTGCACGCAAGCATCCAGCAGGTCGCCGGTGCCGTGGCCGTGGACGGCGGAGACGGCGATGGGATCGCCCAGACCCAGATTATAGAATTCATAGATGTCCGGGCTGCGGCCCTGGTCCACCTTGTTGACAGCCAGGATCACCGGCTTGCCGCAGCGCTGGAGCATGGAAGCCACCTCCTGATCGGAGGCGGTCATACCGGTCTTGATGTCGCAGAGGAACACGATGACCGTGGCGTTGTCAATGGCGATCTGGGCCTGAGAACGCATGAAGGCCAGGATCTGATTGTCCGTCCGGGGCTCGATGCCGCCGGTGTCGATGAGGGTGAACTTCCGGCCCTGCCAGTCACTCTCCCCGTAGATCCGGTCGCGGGTCACGCCGGGGGTGTCCTCCACAATGGACAGCCGCCGACCGATGATCTTATTGAACAGCATGGACTTGCCCACATTGGGGCGGCCCACGATGGCGATGATAGGTTTCGACATAAGATGACTCCTTTCCTGAGCGGCGTTGGTGTGTTTCGCTGCCGCCGCAAGAAGTTGAATGATTGAATCTATTATATCCGTAATTCCCCTGTATGGCAAGGGAAAACGGAGACTTTTCACGGTGCGCTGACCCGGTACCCTTACGGTTCCGCGCAAAAGTAAAGGAGGGAAGAATTCTCTTCCCTCCTAAAGCAAGCAATTGTCTCTTACTTCGCCGCCACGGACTTGACAACTTTGACCTCACGGCCATTGTAGCTGCCGCACTCCTGGCACATTCTGTGAGGCAGGTGCAGAGCACCGCACTTGGGGCATGCAACGAGACCGGGGACAGCCAGCTTCCAGGTGGAGCTGCGTCTCTTATCGCGTCTTGCTTTGGATACTTTTCCCTTAGGTACTGCCATTGTGACACCTCCTTGATCTACAAAGGCCAGGCGGCCTTATTTATACTTTATTTGTTCTCCAAAAGCTTTGCAAGGACCGCCAGACGGGGGTCTACATCCTTTTTGCAGGAGCAGGGTCCCAGATTCAGGTCGGCACCGCAGCGGGGACAAAGTCCCTTGCAATCTTCAGAACACAGAGTTTTCGTGTCCATGTCGAGAATAAAGGCTTCACGAGCCAACTCGCCTACGTCCACCTTGCCGTCTTCCAGCAGGAGGATCTCGTCATCCTCCTCGTTCTGCAACTCTTCCGCCAGAATACAACCGTAAGAAACCGCCTTCTCCTGAAGAAATTCCTTTCCGCAGCGGTCACACACAGCGTCCAACGTGGTGTGAGCCGTCAGCTCCAGATAAAGGACTTCCGCCCGGTTCCGAACCGCGCCTTCCACAATGACGGGCCGGCTGACGGGATTTCTTCCGCCGAATTCCATATCGGACAGATCCAGCTCAAACTGAAAATTCAGTTCCTTGCCGGGGATATGCAGAATAGGTCTAACGTCAATGAGCATAAGCTACCTCGCAATGACACGTTTAGTATTATATAGGATTGCATCCGCAATGTCAAACAGTTTTTTTGATTTTCCGCCAGTTTTTTCAAAAACGGCGGCGGGATCAAATTTCATCGTCCAACGGCGCCTCTTTTTTCTTCTCCGGGACCTCAAACCCCAGGATCCTCAGCTTGAACCCCTTGCAGATCCGCTCATACCCGGCGGCATGATAAACATCCTTGGGCCAGCGCAGGTTCCAACGGTCCCGCAGAACGCCCGCAAAGGGCCGCAGTTCCTGATCCGCCATGAGCATAGGCGTCAGATACCCTACCACAACCTGCTTGGTTTCGCCCCGGACCGTTGTGCGGTTCCAGAAGCGAGCCTGCTTCCACTGGGCCTCCAAGGCGTCCAGCAGGCTGTCCGCCAAAGCAGGAAGCCCGGACTCCCCCGCTTCCCGCACCGCCGCCAGATAGTCCGGCGTGAAGCGATCGCAGTATTCCCGGAACGTGGACTCATATCCAAGGCGGGTAAAGCCCTCCAGCCATTTGCCGTTGTCCGTCAGCGCCGCCAGCAGCCGTTCCGTCATAGGGGATCCTCCTCGTCGCCGTTGTCCGCAGGAAGCTCCTCTTCCACCGGATCATCGTTCCAGGTGGAGGGATCGTCCTTGTGGGCGGCGCCGAACTGATACGCCTTCCATTCCCGGCGCAGCAGCCAGAAGCCCACGCCGATAAACACCGCCGCGGCGGGAATGACCACCAGGATCGGAGTGCTGTCGGCTCCGTCTCTGTACAGGCTGTACAGCAGCTTGCCGCCTAAATAGATCAGATAACCGCCGGCCAGGGCCCAGACAAAATTGACCTGACCGGTCTGCTCTTGCTTTTGTTTCTTCATAGCTTCGCCTCTTTGATTTTCGTCCCGCGCTTTACAACACGAGAAAAAGCGGGTATGATGAGAGCAGTCCACAACGAAAACGGAGGATGCTCATGCGGGAATTTACCATTGGAAAAAATGACGCCGGACAGCGGCTGGACCGCTTTGTGGCCAAGAACCTGCCGCTGCTCCCCCCTGCTCTGCTGCAAAAGTACATCCGCCTGAAACGGATCAAGGTCAACGGCAAGGGGTCTAAGCGGGATGTCCGTCTGGAGACCGGCGATATTCTTCAATTATACATCAATGATGAGTTCTTTGACAAGCCCAATGAGGAAAATCTCTTTCTCACGGTGTTCAAGCCACAGTTGAATATTGTCTACGAGGACGAAAATCTGCTGCTGGTGGACAAGCGTCCCGGTATGTCCGTCCACGCTGACGAGACGGAAAAGGTCAACACCCTCATCAATCACATTCAGGCATATCTTTACCAGAAACGGGAATGGAATCCCAAGTGGGAAAATGCCTTTGCCCCGGCGCTGTGCAACCGGATCGACCGGAACACCGGCGGTATCGTCATCGCCGCCAAGAACGCGGAGACCCTGCGGATCATCAACGAGAAGATCCGGGCCCACGAGCTGGAAAAGTCCTACCTTTGCATCACCGTGGGCCGGCCCAAGCAGCCGGAGGGAAAAATCGAGGGCTTTCTGCTGAAAAACGAGGCCAAAAAGGAGGTTCGGTTCTTCCACAAGCCGGTGCCCGGCGGCAAGACCGCCGTCACCCTTTACCGGACTCTCGAAAGCCGGGGCGGACTGTCTCTGGTGGAATGCCGTCTGCTGACGGGCCGCACCCACCAGATCCGCGTTTCCATGGCGGAGATTGGCTGCCCTCTGCTGGGGGACGGCAAGTACGGCAAGGGCGATGTGAACCGCCGCTATCATGAGACCCGGCAGGCGTTGTACTCCTACAAGCTGCGGTTCGATTTTCCAACCGACGCCGGTCTTTTGAACTACCTGAAGGGGCAGGAATTTACAGTGGAAAACGTCCCCTTCCGGGAGAAATATTTCCCAGAAATACCTTCTTGATAACTTTTTTGAAAAACGCCCGACAAAATCGGGCGTTTTCCTTGACATTTCAAGGGTTTTCCGCTATGATTCTGAATTGCCGAATTTCAAAGAAACAGGGTCCCCCCTTAACAGAGAGAAGAGGCGGCATTTTTCAGGCCCCCACCGGAAAACGGGTGGGAAACGGCCTTATGAAATGGGGGAGGATACATGTCCAAAGAGTTGATTCGCCTGCGGGATCTCTGCATGGCATTCGACGACGAGCCGGTTCTCGATCACATTAACCTTTATATCAATGACAAAGAGTTCCTCACACTTCTCGGACCCAGCGGGTGCGGCAAGACCACCACGCTGCGTATCATCGGAGGTTTCGCGACGCCTACGTCGGGAGATGTCCTGTTCGATGGTGTGAGGATCAATGACGTTCCGCCCTATCAGCGGCAGATCAACACCGTTTTCCAGAAGTACGCCCTGTTCCCTCACCTGAATGTGTATGAGAACATTGCCTTCGGTCTGCGGATGCAGAAGCTGCCGGAGGCTGAGATCAAGGAGCGGGTCATGGAGATGCTGGAGACCGTCAGTCTCAAGGGCTTTGAGCACCGGCGTCCGGAGGCCCTTTCCGGCGGTCAGCAACAGCGGGTAGCCATTGCCCGTGCGCTGGTGAACCGCCCCAAGGTGCTGCTGCTGGACGAGCCTCTGGCGGCCCTGGACCTGAAGCTGCGGAAGGATATGCAGATCGAATTAAAGCGGATTCAGCAGCAGGTGGGCATCACCTTTATCTATGTGACCCACGATCAGGAGGAGGCTCTGACCATGTCCGACACCATCGTGGTCATGGATAAGGGCTCCATTCAGCAGATCGGAACGCCGGAGGATATATATAATGAGCCGAAGAACGCCTTCGTGGCGGATTTCATCGGCGAGTCCAATATCATCGACGGCATTATGCCCGAGGACAACGTGGTGCAGATGTACGGTCGGCGCTTCCCTTGTCTGGACGGCGGCTTCGCTCCCAACGAGGCGGTGGACGTGGTCATCCGGCCGGAGGACATCGACATCGTCCCCGTGGAGCAGGGCCAGCTTACCGGCACCGTCACCTCCGTGACCTTCAAGGGAATGCAGTATGACATCATCGTGGATTTCCGGGGCTTCAAGTGGCTGATCCAGACCACGGACCACTGTCCTGAGGGCGCCCGCATCGGCATCAAGATCGATCCAGACGGCATCCACGTCATGAAGAAGAGTGCCTACTCCGGTATGTTCGGCGATTATTCCTCCTTCTCTGAGGAATACGATGAGCTGGACGACGCCACCCTTTCGTCGGATGAGGAGGAGAGCGGGGATGAAGAATAACCGTCTTTCCCGCTTCGCCATCCCCTATGTGATCTGGATGGCGCTGTTCGTGGTGGCCCCTATCATCATGGTGGTCATTTACGCGTTTTCCGCCTCTGTCGGCGGCTTTACGCTGGATAACTTCGCCAAAATGGGCACCTACACCGTTGTGTTCACCCGCTCCTTCAAGCTGGCCCTCATCGCCACCGCCATCTGCGTGCTCATCGGCTACCCCGTGTCCTACAAAATGAGCAAGGAGGGGCCCCGGTTCCAGCGGCTGGCCATGGTGCTCATTATGCTGCCCATGTGGATGAACTTCCTGCTGCGGACCTATTCCTGGATGGCAATTCTGGAAAACAACGGTCTTTTGAATCAGCTGTTCCGGAAGATCGGGCTGATCGCCCTGTACAACAACATCTTCGGAACGGACATCAGCTTTTTCCGGATGATCAATACCCAAGGGGCCGTGGTGCTGGGCATGGTGTATAACTACCTGCCCTTCATGATCCTGCCTATCTATTCCGTGATCGTCAAGCTGGATCACAGTCTCATCGAGGCGGCCCGGGATCTGGGTGCCAACTCCGTTCAGGTGTTCCGGCGGGTGATCCTGCCCCTGTCCCTCCCAGGTGTGCTCTCCGGCATCACCATGGTATTCGTCCCCTCCGTGTCCACCTTTGCCATCAGCAAAATGCTGGGCGGCGGTACGGAAATGCTGCTGGGTGACCTCATCGAACAGCAGTATATGGGCGGCGCGTACAATCCCTATCTGGGCGCGGCCATCTCCCTTGTGATGATGGTGATCGTGGTCATCTGCATGGTGGTCATGAACCGCTTCGGCGAGGGCGAAGAACAGGCGGTGATGATGTGAAGAAGAATAATTCGTTTCTGGACCGCCTGTTTATGGCGCTGGTGTTCGTGTTCCTCTATGCGCCCATCGTGCTGCTGATCGTCTTTTCCTTTAACTCCGGCAACAGCAATATGGTCTGGAAGGGCTTCTCCCTCCATTGGTACACGAAGCTCTTCCGCAACCGGATCATCATGCAGAGCGTGTACACCACCCTGCTGGTGTCCCTGCTGGCCACCATCATCGCCACTGTGGCCGGAACCTTCGCCGCCATCGGCTTTTACGCCATGCGCCGCCGGGTCCGGAATCCGCTGATGACCGTCAACAACATCCCCATGATGAACGCGGATATCGTCACCGGCGTTTCCATGTGCCTGCTGTTCGTGGCGTTTTTCAGCGGTTGGGGCAGCTTCGCCTCCTGGTTCAACACGTTGGGGCTGTTCCGGCTCCCCACCCACCTGACCATGGGCTTCGGGACACTGCTCATCGCCCATATCACGTTCAACATTCCCTATGTGATCCTCTCCGTCGGCCCCAAGCTGCGGCAGATGGACCGCAATCTGGTGGATGCGGCCATGGATCTGGGCTGCACCTGGATGCAGGCCTTCTGGAAGGTCATCATCCCGGAGATTAAGCCCGGCATCGTCTCCGGTGCGCTGACGGCCTTCACCATGAGCATTGACGATTTCGTCATCAGCTACTTCACCGCCGGGTCCTCTTCCTCTACTCTGGCCATGACCATCTACGGCATGACCAAGAAGAAGGTGACCCCGGAGATCAACGCCATCTCCACCCTGCTGTTTGTGACAGTGCTGGTCCTGCTGGCGGTCATCAACGTCCGGGAGGCCCGACAGGAGCGCAAGCTGGCCGCGGAGCAGCGGCGGTAAAAACGGTTTCACGGCGCAAGCCTGAAATAAAAAAATCAAAAAAACACTGGAGGAATGATCAATTGAAAAAAGCATTAGCCTTGACTTGTGCCATGACCATGGCGGCAAGCCTGTTTCTCACCGGATGCGGCGGCAGCGACTATACAACCATGAGCGGCAACGGCTCCGACAACAATTCCGGCAGCAGTAACGGCAGCGGCAAGCGTGTTGTGAATGTTTGCAGCTGGGGTGAATACATTGACGAGGACTTGATCTACAAATTCGAGGACGAGACCGGCATCAAGGTCAACTACCAGACCGCCGAGAGCAATGAAGCCCTGTACTCCCTGCTGAAAACCGGCGCTGGTGACTATGACGTCATCGTCCCTTCTGACTATATGATCGCCCGTCTCATTGACGAGGGTATGCTGGCAGAGCTGAACTATGACAACATCCCCAACTATGAGAAGATCGGCGAGCAGTACAAGAGCCTGAGCTTCGATCCCGAGAACAAGTACACCGTTCCCTACACCTGGGGCACCCTGGGCATCATCTACAATTCCACCATGGTGGACGGCGACATCGACAGCTGGGACGCCATGTTCGACGAGAAGTACGCCGGCAACGTCCTGATGATCCGCAACTCCCGGGACGCTCTGGCCGCCGCCCTGCTGGATCAGGGCTATGACATCAACACCACCGACGAGGCTCAGATCCGGGAAGCCTACGAGCTGCTGGCGGACGCCAAGAGCAAGGGCGTGTACCAGTCCTTTGTGATGGATGAAGTCTTCGGCAAGATGGAGGGCAGCAACGCCGCCATTGCCATGTACTATGCCGGTGACTACCTGACCATGCTGGACAACAACCCCGATCTGAAGTTCGTAGTGCCCAAGGAGGGCAGCAACTGGTTCGTGGACGCCATGTGCGTTCTGAAAACCGCTCAGCACAAGGAGGAAGCCGAGGCGTGGATCAACTTCATCGCCTCTACGGAGTCCAATCTGGCCAACATGGACTACATTGGCTATGCCTCCCCCAATCTGGAGGCACTGGAGGGCTATCCCGCTTACTACGAGGAGACCTACGGCGAGCCTCTGGACGAGGAGCGCTATGAGATCATGGCCGCTCCCGATGACGTGCTGGCCCGCTGCGAGCTGTATACCAACCTCCCCGCCGACACGCTGACGCTGTACAACGATCTCTGGACGGAGCTGGGTATTTAACAGAAACCACAGTCCCGCCGACGCGGGACGGAAAGGAACTGAGTATGATTGAAATTGGCGCGAAGCTGACCGTTGAAAAGACGGTCACCCCGGAGCTCACCGCACAGGTGGCCGGTTCCGGCTTGCTGCCGGTGTTCGGCACCCCCTTTATGACGGCTATGATGGAAAATGCCGCGGCTGGCGTCCTCCAGCAGTATCTGGAGGAGGGCAAGGGCAGCGTGGGCACCCATCTGAATGTCTCCCATGACGCCCCCACCCCCGTGGGTATGAAAGTCTGGGCGGAGGCTGAGATCACCGCCGTTTCCGAAAACGGCAAGATGATCGACTTCGCCGTAAAGGCGTGGGACGAGAAGGGCCCCATCGGCGCAGGCACCCACACCCGGGCGATCATCGCCAATGACCGCTTCCTCAGCAAGTGCAACAGCAAGCTGGAAAAGTAAAAACAGATTTTCTTAACAAGAACGCACCTCGTATTCAGTGAATACGAGGTGCGTTTCTGCAAAGTGCTTTAGCCTTACGCATACTGAATCCCAAGAGGATTCAGCCGTTGTCAGTACACTCCAACTCTTTTTTGAAAAGTACGCCCGACGCGGCTATCAGCCGGATCGGGCGTGCTTATTTTCTGGCGATTGCCTCTTAAAACAGAGTAATCTGGCTGGTGTCCGCCATGCCAGCGAAAGCGCCCAGCGCCTTCAGCTGCTCGATATGGGTCTTGGACAGCTTATTGCAGCACATGGCAAACTCCTCAATGGAGATGAACTCCTTCCCTTTTCGCTTTTCCACCGTGTCCAGAGCCGCCGCCTCGCCTAAGCCGTGGACCGTCACAAAGGGCGGCAGAAGGCCCTTTTCCGTGACGATAAACTTGGTGGCGTCCGACTTGTAGATGTTGATGGTGTCGAAATGGAAGCCCCGAAGATAAAATTCATAGCACACCTCCAGCGTGGTCAGCAGGTTCTGCTCCACGGCGGTGGCGTCCTTGTTGTTTTCGATCTCCTTGATCTTCCGCTTCACCGCGTCCATGCCGGCACAGCAGTATTCCGCGTCAAATGCCTTGGCCCGGACGGAAAAAAAGGTCGCATAGAACGCCAGCGGCTCATGGACCTTGAACCAGGCGATGCGGAAGGCCATCATGACGTAGGCCACGGCGTGGGCCTTGGGGAACAGGTAGCCGATTTTGGCCAGAGACTCAATGTACCAGTCCGGTACATCGTGCTCCATCATGGCCTCCTCCCAGCCCTCGTCGAAGCCGCCCTTCTTCACCTTGCCCTTTCGCACCTTCTCCATGATCTTGAAGCTCATTTTGGGGTCAAGGCCCTTGGAGATCAGGTACAGCATAATATCGTCACGGCAGCCCACCGTTTCCAGAACGCTGGCGGTGCCGCTGAGGATCAGCTCCCGGGCATTGCCCATCCACACGTCCGTACCGTGGGAGAAGCCGGAGAGCCGCACCAGCGTGTTGAAGTCCTTGGGCTGGGTGTCAATGAGCATCTGGCGGGTGAACCGGGTGTTGAACTCCGGGATGGCCACGGCGCCGGTTGGCCCCAGAATAGGGTCATTCTCATAACCCAGCACCTTGCTGGAAATGAAAATGGACATGGTCTCCGGATCGTCCAGCGGGATCTCATGGGGGTCCACACCGGTGAGATCCTGCATCATACGCACCATGGTGGGGTCATCGTGTCCCAGCATATCCAGCTTCAGGATGTTGGCCTCCATGGAGTGATATTCAAAATGGGTGGTGATGGTATCGGAATCATCGGCGTCCGCCGGGTGCTGCACCGGGCAGAAGTCCTCCATATCCTTATCGTCCGGGACCACCACCAGGCCGCCGGGGTGCTGGCCGGTGGTGCGGCGGACGCCCACGCAGCCAAGGGTCAGCCGGTTTTCCTCCGCCCGGCAGGCCACGATGCCGTTTTCCTCCAGGTACTTCTTCACGAAGCCGTAGGCAGTCTTTTCCGCCAGCGTACCGATGGTACCCGCCCGGAACACCTGCGTCTCTCCGAACATTTCGATGGCGTGACGGTGAGCCCGGGCCTGATATTCGCCGGAGAAGTTCAGGTCGATATCCGGCACCTTGCCGCCGCCGAAGCCCAAGAAGGTCTCAAAGGGGATGTCAAAGCCGTCCTTCACGTATTTGGTGCCGCAGACGGGACACACCTTGTCCGGCATATCCGCGCCGCAGCCGTAGCTGCCATCCAGGATGAATTCACTGTTCTTACACTTAGGGCAGCGGTAATGAGGCGGCAGGGAGTTGACCTCCGTAATGCCGGACATATAAGCCACCAGCGACGAACCGACGGAGCCTCGTGAGCCAACCAGATAGCCGCATTCGTTACTGCGCTGCACCAGCTTCTGGGCGGACATGTACACCACGTCGTACTTGCCCAGAATACCGCCCAGTTCCACGTTCAGGCGGTCCACAATCAGCTGGGGCGGGTCCTCGCCGTAGAGCCGGTGGACCTTTTCCCACACCAGGCGGTTCAGATCCTCCTCGGAATTTTCCAGCCGGGGCGGGAACAGCTCTGCCGGCAGCAGCTCGAAGGTTTCGATCTGATCCGCCACCAGACGGGTGTTGGTGACCACCACCTCGTAGGCCTTTTCCTCCCCCAGATACTGAAATTCCTCCAGCATTTCCTGAGTGGTCTTGAAGTAGATCGGCAGAGGCTCGTTGGCATCCGGGAACTTCTTGGATGCCAGCAGGATATGCCGGTACACCTCGTCCTCCGGCTCCCGGAAATGGACGTCACCGGTGGCGCAGACGGGTTTCCCCAGCTCCTCGCCGAGGCGGACGATGATACGGTTGAATTCCCGCAGGTCCTCCTCGCTTCGTGCCTCGCCGTTGCGGAGCATGAAGGCGTTGTTGCACAGGGGCTGAATTTCCAGATAGTCGTAAAAGGATGCAATGCGCTTCAGTTCGTCCCAATCCTTGTGATCCACCACAGCCTTGAACAGTTCGCCGGCTTCGCAGGCGGAGCCGATGATCAGGCCCTCCCGATGGGCTATCAGCTCATCTTTAGGAATCAGAGGATAGCGTTTAAAATATTTTAAATTTGAAAGCGAAATTAACTGATACAGATTCTTTAATCCAACCTTGTTTCTCGCTAAGATAATAATATGCTTGGGTTTTCTCTTTTTCATATTGCCCAAAGGCCGCAGCTTTTCCATCTCCTTGTTGACGGCCTGCAAGGTGTGAACGCCCCGCTCATGGAGCATTTTCCAGAAGGGGATCAGCATATAGCCCACCGTGGCGGCATCGTCGCTGGCCCGGTGGTGGTTGAAGGCGGGCAGGTCCAGATGCTCCGCCACAATGTCCAGCTTGTATTTGCCCAGGCCCGGCAGCAGGTTCTGGGCTAAGATCAGAGAGTCCACATAGGTGGGATCAAATTCCAGTCCAACCTTCTTGCAGCCTGCCCGGATAAACCCGATGTCGAATTCCGCGTTGTGGGCGGCCAAGGGTCGTCCGTTCACGAATTTCAGGAATTCCGTCAGGGCGTCCTTCAACTGGGGGGCGTCCTTCAGCATCTCGTCGGTGATGCCGGTAAGGCCGATGATCTCCGGCGTCAGGCGGCGGTTTGGGTTCACGAAGGTCTGGAACCGCTCGCAGATCTCGCCGTTTTTCAGCACCACCGCGCCGATCTCCGTAATGGCCTCCCGGTCCACCTTCAAGCCGGTGGTCTCAATATCGAAGCAGACGAACTCGTCATCCAGTCCGCAGTCTCCCCGGCCATGGACGGCGATGCGGTCATCCACGTTGTTGATGAAGTATCCCTCCACGCCGTAGAGGATCTTGATCTTGTCCCCGGCGGCATGCCAGGCGTCCGGGAAGGACTGGGCCACGCCGTGATCCGTGATGGCAATGGCGGGATGGCCCCAGCGGATGGCCTCCTTGATGACCTCCTTCGTGTCCGTCAAGGCGTCCATATTGCTCATTTTCGTGTGGAGATGCAGCTCCACGCGCTTCACCGGGGCGGTATCCTGCCGTTCCTCGTGCTGGATGACGTTGATGTGGTAGGGATTGAGCTGAATGTCCTTGCCGTCCCAGGTAGGCTCCATCTTGCCCTGAACGCACAGCCACATACCGGGATTGATCTTCCCATCCAGGCCCTTGGCTTCCTTTTCCGTCAGGTTTTTATGGACGGCCACGGAGCTGGTGTAGTCCGTCATCTCCACATGGAGCCGCCACATACCGGGCCGCCGGGTCTCCACACATTCCACGGAAAACACCTTGCCGCTTACCGTGGCATTGCCCATTTTCAGATCCAGCGTCTTCATTTCCACGGGCTTGACCTTGATGGGGTTGCCCATCAGGACCGGCCCTGATGGACCTCCCCCGGACGGGGCGGACGGCGCGGCCGCTGCCTTCCACTGAGAGGGCAGCTGTTCCTCCTTCAGCGTGACCCGGAATCGCACCTCGTTCAGTCCGTAGCCGTTACGGATGGCGCTGTTCAGCTCGTCCAGATCTGACGGCTCCAGAGAGTGCTTCACGATCATCGACAGCTCCATAGAGAGGGTGTCCTGATGGATGCAGGCGCTGGCGATCACCGCCCCCAACAGCTTTAGCCGCAGCTCCGGGGAGAGCTGCAGCTGTGCGAATAATTCAAAAAACGGTATCTCTCTCGACATGCGTCCTTCTTTCCCCTATCTTATGTAAAAGCTGCTTACAGCTTTTCAATTTCCTCCATCAATGCGTCTACAAGCCGCTCCTGAGGCACCTTGTAAAGGATCTCTCCTTTGCGGAAAATCAGGCCCTCGCCCTTGCCGCCCGCAATGCCCACGTCGGCGGCTGAGGCCTCTCCTGGGCCGTTGACGGCGCAGCCCATCACCGCTACCGTGATATTCTTTTTGCAGTTGGCCAGACGGCGCTCCACTTCCTCCGCCATAGGAATCAGGTCGATCCGGGTGCGGCCGCAGGTGGGACAGGCGATGAGATTCACGCCCTCTTTCCGCAGACCTGCCGCCCGCAGGATCTTTTTGGCGGCGTAGATCTCCTCCACCGGGTCCGCCGTCAAGGTTACCCGAATGGTATCGCCGATGCCCATGCACAGCAATCCACCGATGCCCATGGCAGACTTCACCATACCCATAGAGGGTGTTCCGGCCTCGGTGACGCCCAGATGCAGCGGGTAGTCCGTCTGCTGGCTCAGCAGCGTGTAGGCCCGCATGGTCAGCGGCACATCGGAGCATTTCACGGAAATGCAGATATCGTCAAAATCGAACCGGTTCAGCAGCCGTACATGGCCCATGGCGCTCTCTACCAGCGCCTCGGCGGTTACACCGCCGTACTTGGCCCGCAGCTCCTTTTCCAAAGAGCCGCCGTTGACGCCGATGCGGATGGGGATGTTCTTTTGGCGGCAAATGTCCGCCACGGCCTTGACCTTCTCCTCCCCGCCGATGTTGCCGGGGTTGATCCGCAGGGCGTCGATCCCCCGCTGGGCGCACATCAGCGCCAGCTTGTAGTTGAAGTGGATGTCCGCGATCAGGGGAATATCGATCTGCTCCTTGATCTTGTCTACCGCCTTGGCAGCGTCCTCGTCCGGCACCGCCACCCGGATGATCTCGCATCCGGCATCCTCTAATGCGTGAATCTGGGCCACAGTAGCGGCCACATCGTCGGTTTTCGTATTGCACATGGACTGGATGGACACCGGGGCACCGCCGCCCACAGCCACCTTGCCAACCATCAATTTCTTTGTCATATTGATCGCCTACTTTACCAATTTGAATACATCCTGGAATGTTACCAGCAGCATAAAGCCCATCAGCAGGACAAAGCCCGCCGTGTTGATGGCCGCCTGATATTTCTCCGGTACCTTCCGCTTGAACAGTGCCATGGAAACTGCGTCCACCAGCAGGAAAAAGATCCGTCCGCCATCCAGCGCCGGCAGGGGCAGCAGATTCATCACCGCCAGATTTACGGCGATCAGCGCCACGAAATAGGCGATGCTCTCCGCCGCAGCCAGCAGGCCGTTCTGGTCATTCTGTTCCGCCGTTTCCTGAGCCTCGGTGCCTACATCCTTGATGGTGGTCACAATGCCCACCGGCCCGCTGAGGTCATTGAGTCCGGCCCCGCCGGTAACAAGCTGGCCCAGACTGAACCACACAAGCTGCACGAAGTCCATGGTCTGATACCAGGTGTAGCGGATGCGGTTGGATACGGTGGCCGGGACAGACAGCCGTCCCACATACAGGCCGAAGCCCTGATAAGGCTCCCCCTGCTGGTCGGTGCAGGTCTGTCGGGCGACGTTTTCCACCAGAATATGCCGCCCGTTCCGGATGACCTCAATATCCGCCGTGTCGCCGGAATAGCTCAGAAACATCTGGGCGTCGCCGCTGAAATAGGTGCGCCAGCCGTTGATCTTATAGATCTGATCCCCGGCCTGTAAACCGTGTTCCCCGGTCCGGGACACCTCCGGGGCAAGGCCTGTGATCCCGTCCACGAAGAAGGTCCCGGCACTGCTGAACAGGATCGCCACGATCAGCAGTCCCGTCAGGAAATTCATGAAAGCACCGGCGGCTAAGATCACGAATTTTTTCCAGAAGCCCTGACGGGTGAAGGCCCGGGCGTTGCCCGTGTCTCCGTCCTCCCCCTCCATGGCGCAGTAGCCGCCGATGGGCAGGATGCGGAAGGAATAGGCTGTCTCCCCCTTCTTCCGGTGCCAGACGGCAGGGCCCATGCCGATGGAAAACTCGTTGACCTGTACGCCGCAGAGCTTCGCCGCCAGGAAGTGACCCAGCTCATGCACGGCGATGAGCACGCCGAAAATCAAGATCGCCGCCAGGATATAGACAAAGCTCATGAATGTCTCCTTGCAAATGCGGACTTCACGGCCTCTCGGGCGGCGTGGTCCGCTGATAAAATTTCCTCCAACGAGGGCATTTGCGTCACCGGGACGGTCGCCCGCGCCGCCGCAACCAGGTCGGAAATGTCATAAAAACCAATTTTTTCCGCCAAAAACAGACGGACGGCTTCCTCGTTGGCGCCGTTCAGAATGGCGCAGGCCGTGCCGCCCGCCTCGGCCGCCTCCTCCGCCAGACGGAGGCAGGGAAAAGTCTCCCGGTCCGGCTCCGAGAAGGTCAGGGGCGGGCTGTTCAAAAGGTCCAACGGCGGTGCCGGGTTCTCCCCCCGCTCCGGGTAGGTCATGGCGTAGCGGATGGGCAGTCGCATATCCGGCGTACCCAACTGGGCGAGAACGGCTCCGTCCTTAAATTCCACCATGGAGTGAACGATGCTCTGCGGATGCACCATGACGGACACCTGCGCCAGCGGCAGACGATACAGCCGCATGGCCTCGATGACCTCCAGCCCCTTGTTCATCAGCGTGGAGCAGTCCACGGTGATCTTGGGGCCCATCGTCCAGTTGGGGTGCCGCAGGGCGTCGGCCTTGGTCATGCGTCCCACCTCGTCCCGGCCCATCCCCCGGAAGGGCCCGCCGGAGCAGGTCAGGATCAGCCGCCGGATCTCCCGGCGGTCGGCGCAGCCCTGTAAGCACTGGAAGATGGCGGAATGCTCGCTGTCCACCGGCACGATCTCCGCACCGCAGCGGTCCGCCTCACTCATCACCAGTTCACCGGCGCAGACCAGCGTTTCCTTGTTGGCCAAGGCGATACGCTTTTTCTCTCGGATGGCGGCCAACGTGGCCTTCAATCCCACCATGCCAACCACGGCAGTGACCACCGTTTCCGCCTCCGGGATCACGGCGGCGTCCACCAGAGCATCTGTACCGGCCAACACCTTTACAGACGTGTCCTGCAAGTGAACTGCCAGTTCCTTTGCGGCTGCTTCCTCCGTCATCACCGCCAGGCGGGGACGGAACTTCCGGCACTGGGCCTCCATTCGCTCCACGTTGGAATTGGCGGTCAGTGCCGCCACCCGCAGGCCCAGCTGCTCCGCCACATCCAAGGTCTGACGGCCGATGGAGCCGGTGGAGCCCAATATTGAGATCGTATTCATCATAGTATGTCCTCTATGTCTCTTAAAGCATACCCGCGCACACAAGCAAATAGATCCACGGAGTGATAAACAGGGTGGAATCGAATCGGTCCAACATTCCGCCGTGGGTCAGGAAAATGTGACTGTAATCCTTCACGCCCGCCTCCCGCTTGATGAGGGACATGGCGAGATCGCCCAATTGCCCGATGGCGTTGGTCACCAGACCGGCCAGGATCAGATTCAGGTAGTTCGGCTCGTAACCCAGCCACAGCCGGGCCACCACACCCCAGAGCACCAGTCCCAAGGCGCTGCCGATCAATCCGGCGACAGAACCCGCCCACGTCTTGTGGGGGCTGACCGCCGGGGCCATTTTCCGTTTTCCGAACAGCATTCCGCCGTACATGGCAAAGCTGTCTCCCAGAAAAGCCACGCAGAACGGCAGCAGTACATACATCTTGCCGTACAGCCCGTCCATCCGCAGCAGGAAAATGGCGCTGTACATCATGGGGAACACTGTGCCGCCCATCATCGCTGTGGCAACATCGGCAAAGGGCATGGCGTTCGGCGTTCCGTAGTCCTTGACGGCAACGAAAAACAGGGCCGTCACCAGCGCCAGCGGCACGCACAAAATGCGGATCATGCCCACGGACTGATAACTGTCATAAAACTGCCAGGTATGCGCATCATAAATGACCCATTCCTGCGCCACGGCAGCCAGAATGGTAAACGCATAGACACACTTGGGCATTTTCTTTCCCGCCGTGTGCAGCAGCTCATAGGCCGCGGCAGCGGCAATGCCGCATACCACAATCACCGTCACCCAGTCTGGACACAGCAGCAGCGCCGCCAGCAGCAGCGGCAGGCCAATGATGACCACCAACCATCTTTGCAACATAGAATTTCAGTCCTTTCAACACCTGTAAGGGCTTATTTCTTCACACCGCCGAACCGGCGATCCCGGCTCTGGTAGGCGGCGATCGCCTTGTCCAGTTCCTCCTCATCGAAGTCCGGCCAGAGGGTATCCGTGTAATAAAACTCGGAATACGCACACTGCCACAGGAGGAAGTTGCTCAGCCGCTGCTCCCCGCTGGGGCGGATGATCAGCTCCGGGTCCGGGATGCCGGCAGAGTCCAGATAGGTGGAAAACAGCGTTTCGTCCAGGTCCTCCGGCTTCCGCTTCCCTTCCGCACACTCCGCCGCAAACCGGCGGACAGCCCGGAGGATCTCATCCCGGCCGCCGTAGTTCAGACAGACATTGGCCTGAAAATCGTCCTTGGACAAATGCTCCGTGATCTCGTCCGTCTCGTGGGCCAACGCCCGCAGCTCCGGTGCGATAGGCGTCATGTCTCCAAAGAAGTGGAGTCGGATATGGTCCCGCTCCATAGTGTCCACGGCTTCCAGCAGATACTTCTTCAAAAGCGCCATAATGGCGGAGACCTCTGTCTCCGAGCGCTTCCAGTTTTCCGTGGAAAAGGCGTAGACCGTCAGGTACTTGACGCCGATGTTCTTGCAGTAGGTGGCGATCCGGCGGAAGGTCTCCGCCCCCGCCTTATGTCCCGCAGTGCGTGGCAGCCCCCGTTGGGTGGCCCAGCGGCCATTGCCGTCCATAATAATCGCAATATGGCGAGGTGGGCTGGCAGCCCACCCCGCCGCATGCAGCGTGTTTCGTGTCTCGCTCATCAAATCTCCATCAGTTCCTTTTCCTTGCGGGCCAGCAGCTCGTCGATCTTCTTGCTGCTGTCATCCGTCAGTTTCTGAAGATCCTTTTCTGCCTGCTTCAGATCATCTTCAGTGATCTCGGAAGCCTTTTCCTTCTTCTTGAAGGACTCCATGGCGTCCCGGCGGATGTTGCGGATGGCCACCTTGCCGTTTTCCGCATACTTGCGGATCTGCTTGACCAGCTCCTTACGGCGCTCCTCCGTCAGCTGAGGGAAGTTCAGACGGATATTCCGGCCGTCATTCTGGGGATTGATGCCCAGATCGGAGTTCAGAATGGCCTTTTCGATGGATTTCAGCGCAGAACCGTCCCACGGAGAGATCTGCAAAATCCGGGGGTCCGGGGTGGAGATCGCCGCGATCTGCTGAATAGGGGTGGGGGTGCCGTAGTAATCCACCACAATGCGGTCCAGCACGGCGGCATTGGCACGGCCTGCCCGGACGGAAGCAAAGTCCGCGGCGGCAGAGTCGATGCTCTTATTCATTTTTTCCTCGTAGATCTTGTAATCGTCTTTCAACATAGCTTGGTTCCTTCCTTTCGCGCCTTTATTCTTTTACGATCGTGCCCACGTTTTCGCCGCAGAGAGCCCGGATGATATTCTCCGGATCCTTCAGGGCAAAGAGCAGCACGGGAATGTGGTTATCCATAGAAAGAGAGGTTGCGGTGGTGTCCATCACCATCAGATGCTGGGCCAGCACTTCATCATAGGAAATGCTGTCATACTTGACGGCGGTGGGGTCCTTCACAGGGTCGGCGCTGTACACGCCGTCCACGTTCTTGGCCAGCAGGATCACGTCCGCGTCGATCTCAGCCGCCCGCAGTACTGCTGCCGTGTCTGTGGAGAAATAGGGGTTGCCGGTACCGGCGCCGAAGATGACCACGCGGCCCTTTTCCAAATGCCGGATTGCCCGGGAACGGATGTACGGCTCCGCGATGGCCCGCATCTCAAGGGCGGTCTGCACCCGGACGGGGATGCCCTTCTGCTCGCAGACGTCCGCCACTGCCAGGCAGTTCATGACCGTAGCCAGCATACCGATGTGGTCGGCGCGGGTCCGCTCCATTTTGCCGCCGCCGCTGTTCTTGGCGCCACGCCAGAAGTTGCCGCCGCCGACGACCAGACCCACCTGAACGCCCATGTCCAGACACTTCTTGATGACGTCGCACACCTGACCAATGACCTCAAAATCCAGACCGGAATGCTTGTCTCCCGCAAGGGCCTCGCCGCTGATCTTCAATAGGACACGATGATATACCGGTTTTTCCATAATGACCTCCTGTGGCATATGTTATCAGTGTCTATTTTACCTTATTTTCTGTCGTTTGGAAAGGGGGTATCCGAAGATTTTCACAGGAAAATTCCATGACCGGTTTTTGCTGGAATTCCGGTCTTTTTTCCGCCCGCAACCGATAGTTGACAGCCGGGTGGTAGCCAATAGCGGCCCCGTATGGTATACTGAAGTCGAAATTCCACCGATACCCCCTATGGAAGGAGGACGCGATATGACACTTGGACAGCGCATCAGCCTGTATCGAAAAAAGCTGAATATTTCTCAGGAGGAGCTGGGTGCCCGATTGGGCGTCAGCCGTCAGGCCGTCAGCAAATGGGAGACCGACCTCTCTGCCCCGGATTTGAACAACCTGATTGGGTTGGCCCGGGAACTGGGCGTCTCCGTGGCGGAGCTGACGGAAACGCCGGAGGAACCGGCGCCGCCGAAAAACACCAGCAAAAAGTGGTGGTTCCTCCTGAGCGTATGCGTTCTGCTGCCGGTTCTGATTGCCGGTTACCTTCTCTACCGGATCAACCAGCCGCCTGCGGGGCAGGTAAGCGATTATGCTGAGCCCGCGTCGGACTTTTACCTGCAATGGCAGGTTCCCCGGACGGACGGCCGGGAATGGTATGAGTTCCTGACTTTGGGAAATCAGGATGTGCCCTTCCCCTTCCACACCTCCCTCCACCTGACGGCCCCGGAGAAGATCGTCACGGAGGGCACCGACCTCCATTTGGCCGCCGTCCACCACGCGGTCTGCGGCGGGCTGTATGTGGACTACATCCACCTTCAGGCCGACCCGGAGCAGGGGCAGGCCGCCGGGGATACCATCTGCCGCATTTCCACCATGGCCCCCGGCTTCTGGACGCCCCGTGGTATCAGCGTCGGTAACGAAAAGTCCTTTGTGGTGGACGCCTATCACTCTGGCAAGGAGGATCAGGCGGATGGAACACTGCTGTACGGTCTCAAGGAGGCGGATGGGTATTCGCTGGTTCCCCATGACTATCTGTATATCTGGAGCGCCTTTGAGGAAGGCCGCGGCTATCAGACGATCTATTTCTTCATAAAGGATGGCCTGGTGGCGGGCATCTCCATGGAGCTGATGCAGGATATGGGAGACTTCTACGCCGCCGCCAACAATACCTCCACCTTCCCGGTGGATGAAAACGGCGACCCGGACTTCTCCCACCGGCAGGACCTTCCGCAGGAGCCGATAGATGCCACCCGGCAGGTCTATATTGCATGGAACCAGCTTGTAACCAATGAAAACCTCTCCGCCGAGGAACGGTATGCCTACCGCCGGGATGTTTTCACCAACCTGCCGGATATGGATTGGCAGGAATTTGGAACACTGGGCGGTATCGACAGCAGTGGCACTATATTTGCCTTGCTGGATTGGCTCTCCCAACAGGAACACTACTCCAGTGGTGATATTTATTTCATCCAGCGCGGTTATGCTGCGCGCGGCATCGACGGCGCTTACACGGAGGATTACTGCTATCTCCTCTCCCGGGCTCTCTTTTCTGATCCGGTGGCTTATGCCAAGGCGCTGGCCCGCAGCACTGCCGATGATGAGGCGGTGCAGACTCTGATTATGGGAGGCACCGCCTACGGTGCAGACTACTACCCCGCCGACTGCGAGACAGCAGTCTCCGCTCTGGACGCCGCCATCAATGCCAATGCCTTGACGGCAGAAGAAACCGGCTGGGCTAAGCTGCTGCGGTACTACCTGGCAAATCCCAATGATGGCTATTACGCCGACTATCCCAAAACGCCGGCAGAGCTGGAAAACTGACCATGCTTGCCGCTCCCCGCTCAAAAGACCGATCCAACACGGGCAAAACTACGAAACCGTCCCCATGTTTGGCTCTGCCAAACACGGAGGCGGTTTCTCTGACGGATCTTGATTTCTGCCGTCATCGTGATCGAAGCAAAAAGGACAGCCGCATTGCGGCTGTCCTTTTTCAGACGATATTCGGTGTTGGGCTTAGCCCTTGACCATCTTGGCGATCTCCTCAGCGAAGTTCTCCTGCTTCTTCTCGATGCCTTCGCCCTTCTCAAAGCGGATGGCGTCCACGAAGGTGATCTTGCCGCCCAACTTCTTGGCAGCGTCAGCGATATACTGCTCCACGGAGCCGGTGAACACATCGCCGCGGACAAACTCCTGCTGCAGCAGGCAGTTCTCGGAGTAGAACTTGTTCATCTTGCCCATGACGATCTTCTCGCGTACCTGCTCGGGCTTGCTGGCCATCTTGGGATCGTTCTCCATCTGGACCATCATGATCTTCTTTTCCTCGTCCAGCACGTCCTGAGAAACCTGGGACTTGTCCCAGAAACGGGGATTCAGAGCGGCGATCTGCATGGCAACGTCCTTGCCCACGGCGGTGGCGTCAATATCGCCCTCCACCTTCAGGTTCACCAGCACGCCGATCTTACCGCCGGCATGGATATAAGGAACGGAAACGCCCTCAGTGAAGATGGCGAAGCGGCGCACCTTGATGTTCTCGCCGATGACGAGGACCATCTCCTGCTGCTGCTGCTCAACAGTCAGGTCGGTGCCGTTGTACTTGCAGGCCATCAGGGCCTCCAGGTCGGCGGGCTTGTTGGCGGCCACGGTAGCGGCAACACCCTTGACAAAGTCCACGAACTTCTCATTCTTGCCCACGAAGTCGGTCTCGGCGTTGACCTCAACGACCACGCCCACGCCGTCGATGACAGCGGCGTAAGCCATGCCCTCGGCGGCAACACGGCCAGCCTTCTTGGCGGAGGCGGCCAGGCCCTTTTCACGCAGGAACTCGACAGCCTTGTCCATGTCGCCGTCGGAAGCGGTCAAAGCCTTCTTGCAGTCCATCATGCCCACGCCGGTCATTTCGCGCAGGTTCTTAACATCAGCAGCGGTAAAAGCCATAATCTTTTTCCTCCAATTTATATAGTATCGGAGCTTGCGCTCCCGCAGAGTCTTGATTTATTCGGCAGCGGGGGCCTCAGCGGCCTCGTCCATCTGCTCGCCCTGCTTGCCCTCCAGCATGGCGTTGGCCATGACGGAAGCGATCAGCTTGATGGCGCGGATGGCGTCATCGTTACCGGGGATCACATAGTCGATCTCGTCGGGATCGCAGTTGGTATCGGCAATAGCCACCACGGGGATGCCCAGCTTGTGAGCCTCAGCAATGGCGTTGCGCTCCTTGCGGGTATCCACGATGAACAGAGCGCCGGGCAGCTTCTTCATGTCCTTCACGCCGCCGAGATACTTCTCCAGCTTCTCGATCTCGCCCAGATGCTTCATGACTTCCTTCTTGGGCAGCATATCGAAGGTACCGTCAGTCTGCATGGCCTTCAGCTGGTTCAGACGGTCCACGCGGGTACGCATGGTCTTGAAGTTGGTCATCATGCCGCCCAGCCAACGAGCGTTGACATAGTACTGACCGCAGCGGGTAGCCTCTTCCTTGATGGCCTCCTGAGCCTGCTTCTTGGTGCCGACGAACAGCAGGGACTGGCCGTTCTCAGACAGCTGACGGACGAAAGCGTAAGCCTCCTCCAGCTTCTTCACGGTCTTCTGCAGGTCAACGATATAGATACCGTTGCGCTCGGTGTAGATATAGGGAGCCATCTTGGGGTTCCAGCGACGGGTCTGGTGACCGAAATGGACGCCTGCCTCCAGCAGGGACTTCATGGATACGACACTTGCCATAGTTTGATTTCCTCCAAAAATTTAGTTTGTACCTCTGGCTGTTTCCTCCCCTCTGCTAACCCGTTTTTTACAAATGGGCACAAACAAAGAGTCCGCAGCCATGCGGAATGCTGAATTATCATAGCACAACGTGAAACGGATTGCAAGAATTATTTCCAAAAAATACGTGAAATTTTCGGCGTTTCTCCGAAAATTCCACGTTGAGCTGTTTTTTATCAGAATTTTTTCCGCCGGCGGCGTTCCAGCGCCGGGTCCCGGTGCTGGGCGGGCTTGTCGATGAGGATGATGTCATCCCCGATCCGCTGGATGCTGTCCCACGGGACGTAGTACTCCTCTCCCCTGCCGAACAGCCCGAAAAAACGGGCGGGACCGTAGACGATCAGAGCTGCCGTCTGGCCGTCCGGCATCCGGAGGTCCACGTCCCCCACAAAGCCCAGCCGCCCGCCGTCCGTAATGTTGATGACCTCTTTCCGCCGCAGTTCCCGTATCCGCATCTACGCCGCCCCCTTTCAGAAAATGGTATGCCGATCCGGGACTGTCCTATGCCGCCGGAATCGGCAAAAACCTCCCGTATAGGAAAAACGCGGCAGGGGCATACTGACTCCGTCGAGCTTAACGGCAGGAGGCGGATATATGCAGGGGAAAGTGGAGATTGCGGGGGTCAACACGGCAAAGCTGAAGGTCCTGAAAAGCAGTGAGACCATGGAGCTGCTCCGCCGCAGCAAGGCCGGGGACCGGCAGGCCCGTGAAGAGCTGATCGAGGGGAATCTGCGGCTGGTGCTGTCGGTGATCCAGCGGTTCGCGGGGCGAGGTGAAAGTGTGGACGATCTGTTTCAGGTTGGCTGCGTAGGGCTCATCAAGGCCATTGACAATTTCGATATTTCTCAGCCGGTAAAGTTTTCTACCTACGGTGTGCCCATGATCGTAGGTGAGATTCGCCGCTACCTCCGGGACAACAGCGCCATCCGGGTCTCCCGCTCCATGCGGGACACCGCCTACCGGGTCTTGCAGGCCCGGGAACACCTCATGGCGGAAAACCAGAAAGAGCCGACGGTAGAGGAGATCGCCAAGGTGCTGGATATTCCCCGGGAGGAGGTTGTCTTTGCCATGGACGCCATCGTGGACCCGGTCTCTCTGTACGAGCCGATCTATGACAGTGGCGGGGATGCCATCTGCGTCATGGATCAGGTCAGCGACACAAAAAATACCGACGAGCGCTGGACGGAGCGCATCGCCTTGAAGGATGCCATGAAGCTGCTGGACCCACGGGAGCGGCGCATCCTGTCCCTGCGGTTCTACGAGGGCAAGACCCAGATGGAGGTCTCCGCCGAGGTGGGCATCTCTCAGGCGCAGGTGAGCCGGTTGGAAAAAGGGGCCATCAACACCATCCGCAAGCACTTATAGGAGAAAAACCGCCGGAGCGCTGCTCCGGCGGTCAATTCTGTATTCCACCGCGCGGTTGCAAGCGAAACGGAACGGTTTTTGAGCATTTTCTTCTGTTTTCATTTGACCTTTTCTGTCAAAGCGTGTAAAATAGGGCAAAATCATGTTGAGGAGTTCCTGCAAATGGATATGCAAAAAATTCTGGAATACCGCAACGCCCGCAACCGCTTCTGCCAGCGTATCGGCATCACGGTGACGGAGCTGTCCCCCGGCTATGCCAAGGTGGTCAAGACCGTAACGGAGGACGATCTGAACCCCGTGGACGTAGCCCATGGCGGCCTGTTCTTCTCCATGGCGGACAACGCCGCCGGCTCCGCCATGGCGGCTTACGGCGAACAGGCGGTGACGCTGAACGCCCAGTACAACTTCATGCGTGCAGCCAAGGCAGGCGATGTTCTGACCGCCGAGGCCCGGGAGGCCAAGCACGGCGGCACCGTCTGCGTATTCGACATCCGGATCACGGATCAGGACGGAAATCTGGATGGCACCGGCACCTTCACCTTCTACAACCTGAAAAAGCCCCTGAAGATTGACTGAGCAAAAAAGGTCTGCCCCGAAGTTTCGGGACAGACCTTTTTATTTGGCTTACTTTTTGAAGCTATCCTTCAGGCTGACGCTGCGGTTGAACACCGGATGGCCCGCCTTGGTATCCTTGTTATCCAGGCAGAAGTAGCCCAGACGCATGAACTGGTAGCCGGGAGCCGTCTTTCCGCCCTCGTGGCTTTCGGCGTAGCGGTCCGCAGCGGCGGCCAGACCAGCCTCCACCTTGCAGTCCGTCAGGACCTCCAGAGAGCCGGGATTCAGGCACTCGATGAAGTCCTTGTCGGCGGCGTCAGGATTGGCGTCGGTGAACAGGTTGTCGTAAAGGCGCACCTCGGCGTCCACGGCGGTGGCGGCATCCACCCAGTGGATGGTGGCGCCCTTCACCTTCCGGCCGTCGGCGGGGTCACCGCCCCGGCTGTCGGGATCGTACTCGGCAGCGATCTCGGTCACATTACCGTTTTCATCCGTCTCATAGCCGACGCACTTGATGAGATATGCACCCTTCAAGCGGCACTCCGGGCCGTTGGGGGTCAGACGCTTATACTTGGGGATCGGCTCAGCCATAAAGTCATCGGCTTCGATCCACAGGCTGCCGGAGAAGGGCACTTCCCGGGTCCCGGCAGAGGGGTCCAGCGGATTGTTCTCCACGGTGACGGTCTCCGTCTTACCGGCGGGATAGTTGGTGATGGTCAGCTTGATGGGCCGCAGAACGGCCATCACCCGCTGGGCGGTCTCGTTCAGGTCTTCCCGGAGACAGTGCTCCAGGAAGCCGTATTCCACCACGTTGGCAGACTTGGCCACGCCGATGCGGTCACAGAAATTACGGATGGACCGGGCGGTGTAGCCCCGGCGGCGCAGGCCGCAGAGGGTGGGCATCCGGGGATCGTCCCAGCCGGAGACCCGGCCTTCCTCCACCAGTTTGCGGAGCTTGCGCTTGCTCATGACCGTGTGGTCGATGCCAAGACGGGCGAACTCGATCTGGCGGGGATGGGCAGGCAGGTCGCAATGCTCGATGACCCAGTTGTACAGGGGACGGTGGGCCTCAAATTCCAGAGAGCACAGGCTGTGGGTAATGCCCTCCAGCGCGTCCTGAATGGGATGGGCGAAGTCGTACATGGGATAGATGCACCACTTGTCCCCCTGGCGGTGATGGTGCATGTGGTTGATGCGGTAGATGACGGGGTCCCGCATGTTGAAGTTGCCGGATTCCAGGTCGATCTTAGCCCGGAGGGTCATGGCGCCGTTGGGGAACTCCCCTGCCCGCATCCGGGCAAAGAGGTCCAGGCTCTCCTCAATGGGACGGTCCCGGTAGGGAGAGGTGGCGGGGATGCCGATGTCGCCCCGGTGGGCCTTGAACTCCTCGGGAGACAGCTGGCACACATAGGCCAGACCCTTCTTGATGAGGCCCACAGCCTGCTTGTAATCCTCCTCAAAATAATCGGAGCCGTAGAAGAAGCGGTCGCCCCAGTCGAAGCCCAGCCAGTGGATGTCCTCCTTGATGGCCTCCACGAACTCCTCGTCTTCCTTGGTGGGGTTGGTGTCGTCCATCCGCAGGTTGCACAGTCCGCCGAACTTTTCCGCGGTGCCGAAGTCGATGGTCAGAGCCTTGCAGTGGCCGATATGGAGGTAGCCGTTGGGCTCCGGCGGGAACCGGGTGTGCACGGTCATGCCCTCAAACTGCCCGCCCTGGGCGATGTCCTCCTCAATAAAAGCATGGATGAAGTTGCGGCTTTCGGGGGCCTCCGCCGCCGTGGTTTTGATCTCGTCAGCCATTGCTGTCAGTCCTCCCTGAAAAAATCTATCATAAATTTGCATTATACAGAAGTTTTGTGGGAAATGCAAGGAAAATCCGCCGTTTTCAGTCGAAACGCCGGAAATGCAGGCGCTGTTACCGGGCCTCCTCCCGGGGACCAGGCAGGAACTCCTCTCCTGCCGCCGTCATGGACAGGCTTCCGGCAGAAAGCTCCGTCAGCTTCGCCTGGAACCGCTCCGCTCCGCCGGCAGGGAACGCCGCGTGAAGGGTGATGTCCGCGCCGTATTCCGCGTCCCGCACCACGCCGCCGGCTGCGGCTGCCTCCAGCTTCATCCGCTCAAACAGTGGGTAGGTGCAGGGCACGTCCCACAGCGTCCAGAGGCCCATCCGGGCGATCCCAGAGGCTGCCAGAGCATCGGAGGCTCCCTTGGTGTAAGCACGGGTCAGCCCTCCCGCCCCCAGCAGCACGCCGCCGAAGTACCGGGTCACGATGCAGCAGACGTTCCACACCTCCTGCCGCTGGAACACGTTCAGCATGGGCTGGCCCGCTGTGCCCTGGGGCTCGCCGTCGTCGGAATAGCGGACCACGCCTCCCTCTTTCAGAAGGTAGCACCAACAGTTGTGCCGGGCATCGTAGTATTTCTTTTTCGTTTCCTCGATGCGGGCCCGGGCCTCCGCCTCCGTCTCCACCTTGTAGAGGTGGGTGATGAAGCGGGAGCGCTTTTCCGTAAACTCGCTCTCGGCGTCCTGATAGGGGACGATGTACTCCGTCATGCAAACTCCTTTTCACCGGAAAAAGCCAGCCATTCTTCCTTTTTCAAGGCGTAAAACACCGTTTTGTTGGTCGTTCCGATGACATTCGTTGTCTCTTTCGTGAACTGATAGCGGAAGCCGCACTTCTCAATGACCCGACGAGACCGGCTGTTCCAGTCATAATGCGAGCACCAGACGGCTTCCAGCCCCAGCGTCTCAAAGCCGAAGCGCAGCAGTTCTGTTGCAGCCTCCGTCATAACGCCATGGCCCCAATACGGCCGTCCCAGCCAATAGCCCATCTCCCGCTGCTCTGTGGCAGACAGCTCCGGAAAAATCTCCGATGACGGCTGAAGGCCCACCGCTCCCAGCAGTGCGCCGCTCTCTCTGCTGAGAATCGCGCAGACCTCCGGCGCGCTGAACACATCCCGGATGACCTCCCGGCTTTCCTCCACGCTTCCGTGGGGTTCCCAGCCGCACATGGGTCCGATCTCCGGGTCCGACGCCAGAGCGTACAATGCCTCGGCATCCTCCTCCCGCCAGGGGGCGAGGAGCAGCCGCCGCGTTTTCAGCGTGATCATTCCCAGTCCTCTTTCGGCGGCGTCCAGTCCGGGGTATAGTCTCCGATCTGGCCCAGCACCTTGGGCGGGCACACCGCCACAATGTCAATGGTCTCGCTGTATTCCACGGATTCCACCTTGGCCTCCCGGTACAGCATATCCAGCAGGCCGCCCTTGTCATACGGCAGGTGGATGGTCACCCGGCGGGTGCCCTTGTCCAGCCGCCGGTCGATCATTTCCAGCAGACGGTCCACGCCCTCACCGGTCCGGGCGGAGATGGAGCAGATGTCAGCGCCGTGGGGCCGCAGGTCACCGGCCTCCACACGGTCGCACTTATTGAATACGTCGATGCGGGGGATCTCATTGGCTCCCAGTTCCACGATCAGCTTCTCCACGACCTCCGCCTGATGCTGCCATTCCGGGTTGGACACGTCGATAACATGGAGCAGCAGATCTGCGTACTCCAATTCCTCCAGTGTGGCCTTGAACGCCTCCACCAGTTGATGGGGCAGCTTGCGGATGAAGCCAACGGTATCGGACACCACCACGTCCATCGTATCGCTGACCGTCAGCAGGCGGCTGGTGGTGTCCAGCGTGTCGAACAGCCGGTTATTGGCCGGGATCGCAGCGCCGGTAAGCTGGTTCAGCAAGGTAGATTTGCCCGCATTGGTATAGCCAACGATGGCCACCACCGGGATCTCGTTCTTCTGCCGCTGCTGTCGCTGGGTGGCCCGGACACGGCGTACCTCTTCCAGATCTGCCCGGATCTTGTCGATCTTCTTGTTGATAAGACGGCGGTCCGTTTCCAGCTGCGTCTCGCCGGGGCCCTTGGAGCCGATAGGCCCCTTGCCGCTGGTGCCGCCCTGACGCTCCAGATGGCTCCACATACCGATCAGCCGGGGCAGCAGATAGCGGTACTGGGCCAGCTCCACCTGCAAGCGGCCCTCCTTGGTTTTTGCCCGCTGAGCGAAAATATCCAGGATCAGGCCGCAGCGGTCCAATACCTGAATGCCCAGCAGCTCCGTCAGCACCCGCTGCTGGGAGGGGGAAAGGTCATTGTCGAAAATGACCATGGTAGCACCTACATTTTCAACGTAAAGCTGCACCTCCGCCACCTTGCCCTCCCCGATGAAGGTGCGAGGATCCGGCGCGGGCCGATTCTGGAGAACGATGCCGGCAGTCTCGCCGCCGGCGGTCTCCACCAGAGCGGACAGCTCGTCCATACTTTCCTCGGTGGCGCTGTCCTCCCGCAAAACCGGGGAGTTCAGGCCAACCAATACAACTTTATCTCGAATTTCTTCCTTTTTCGGTAACAAATGTGTCTCTCCTTGCGTTTGGGAGGCCCCGTGTCAAATGGGTTTCCCATTTCATTGATGTGTCCAGTATATCCGAATTTTGAAAAAATGCAATAAAAAAGCAGTGGTCTGCGGATGCAGACCACTGCTGGATGTGACGAAGTGTACAGGCTTACTTGTTCAGGCCGAACTTCTTGTTGAACTTGGCCACGCGTCCGCCGGTATCGACCAGCTTCTGCTTGCCAGTGAAGAAGGGGTGACACTTCGAGCAGACTTCCACCTTGATATCACTCTTGGTAGAACCTGTCTCAATCACATTACCGCAGGCGCAAGTAATCGTAGTCTGCTGATAATTGGGATGGATTCCTTCCTTCATTGCTCTCGTTCACCTCTTTCTGGTACAAAACTACCTCTATGGAGCTTTCACCCCACAAAAGCTAAATAAGCATATCACATCGGAACACAGATTGCAAGCATTTTTTCCGGTTTTTGCGAAAAAGCTTGAAATCACGAGATTTCCACGGTTTTCCCGGCTTGCAGGAAGTACAGTGCCTTCCGTGTCACCGCCTTTTCCAGCACCCGTTCCAGCGCCAGAGAGTACGCCGCCAGCTGGCCCCGGTACAACTCCGCGTGCTGCGCCACATCTTCCTCCGTCTGTACGAAGTCGGTCTTAAAGTCCACCACCGTGATGCCCTCCGGCGTTTCAAACCAGCAGTCCACCACGCCTTGCAGCAGGATGCTGTCCTCCTCCGCGGCTGCCGGGTCATAATCCCGGGCCGGCATCAGCACCGTGAACCGATACTCCCGCGCCGCCGTTTCCGCCTGCCGCATTTCCTCAGCCAGCGGGGATTCCAGAAAGCGCCGCAGAGCGGGACCGTCCACAGCCGCCGCCTGCTCCGCCGTCAGCTTGGCCTCCAACCGCAGCTTTTCCACCTGTCCGGGCACATCCAAATTTTGCAGATCCAGATACTGCAAGACAAGATGGGTGGCGGTGCCCCGCTCCGCCGGTGTCAGTCCCTTTTTCTCCCGGCGGAATTTCGGCTGGACAAGAGGCCGGATATAGGGCGTGTGGTAGGCATCTTCCGCGATCTCCTGATCCAGCGCCCGGCCCTTTAGCTGCGTGGCGGTGAGTTTGGCGGGGAGAGTTGTTTCCCGCTGATAGGGATACCGGAAGGTCAACAGCGCCGGGTCAAAGAGCGTTTCTCCTGCATCCTTCTCCGTGTCGGACACGGCCACTCCGGGCGCCCATCCGAAGTCATCGCCGTCATGGATGAACACCTGCCATGGGGCGGTATCGCCGGTATACAGACCGTCCGCCATCACCCCGGCCATATCCCGCAAAGGCGCGGCCTCCGGACGGCACAGCAGCGGCAGTAAGATCCAATCTCCAAAGCACTTCCCCTCCGCCACAACCTCCGGCATGACGGGACAGGCCGCGGCGGCGGTCAGCTTTTGAAGGCGCTTTTCCGCGCCGTACAGCGCGTCTACCAAAATCAGCTTTTCCTTTGGCCGGGTCATGGCCACATACAGGATCCGCTGTTCCTCCGCAAGATTTTCACGGCGAAGCTTTTCTTCCAGCGCCAGCCGGGCCATGGTGGGATAGCGGATCTTCCGCTTCAGGTCGATGCACAGAGGGCCAAGGCCCAGTGCCGGGTGCACCAGCACCGGCGTATCGAAATCCTGCCGGGAAAAGGCGTGCTCCAAATCGCAGAGGAACACGATGGGAAATTCCAGGCCCTTGGATTTGTGAATACTCATCATCTGAACGCCGCCGTTCCCCCCGGCGGTTTTCACGGCGGGAGCCTGCCCGGCATCAATGAGCCGCCGGAGTTGGGTGATGAAGGCGAACAGCCCCCGGTAGCCGCTGCTCTCAAAGCGCTCGGCGTGGCGGGTCAGGGCCACCAGATTTTCCTGCCGGACGCCGCCCTCGTCCATAGCGCCGAAGATGCCCGGCAGATGCAGCGTATTGTAGATGTGCCACAGCAGGCGGCACACGTTCATGTCTGCCGCCGCGTCCCGCAGTCCGGTCAGCGTTGTCAGGAACGCTTGTACGTCCTCGCCGCCGTCCGCCAGCAGAGCGTCATAGAAGTCTCCCTCCCGGTCACGGCTGCGGATCTCCGCCAGACGGTCCGGCGTAAAGCCGAACACCGGGGAGCGGAGCACGGCGATCAGCGGCACATCCTGCCGGGGATTGTCGACGATCTCCAACAGGGCCAGCGTGACAGAGATCTCCGGGGTCTGGTAGAAATCGCCGCTTTCCTCAAAGGAGCAGGGCACATCCCGCTCCGCCAGCGCTTGGGCGAAGGCGGCGGACCGGCTCCCCGGAGAGCGCATCAGGATCACGATGTCCTCCGGGCGGCAGGGCCGCAGCGTGCCGTCCTCCCCGGTGACGGGATAGCCCTCATCCAAAAGCTGACGGATACGCTGCGCCGTGAACCGGGCCTCCGCCAGCAGCCGTTTCACCGGGCGCTCATTTGCCGCCGACTTCTGATGGGCGGAGATGAGGTGGAATTCCGTCTCGCAGTCCTTCCGGGGCGGGTAGTACTCCGCGCCAAAGTGGAGGGACTCGTCCTCGCCGTATTCCATCTCTCCCATGTCCGCCGACAGGATGTTGGAGAAGACGAAATTGGCCGCGTCCAAAATCTCTCCCCGAGAGCGGAAGTTTTTGGACAGCAGAATTTTGCGGTCCTCCCCTTCCGCCGCATTTTCAGCAGGTGTGAAGCGGCGGTACTTGTCAAGAAAAATCGTAGGGTCCGCCAACCGGAACCGGTAAATACTCTGCTTTACGTCCCCTACGGTAAAGAGGTTTTTGCCTTCACGGGACACCGCCCGGAAAATGGCGTTCTGCACCTCGTTGGTGTCCTGATACTCGTCCACCAGGATCTCCCGGTAGCGGCCCGCCACCTGACGGCCCAGTTCCGTAGGCGCGCCGTCCCGCTCCACCAGCAGGCGAAGGGCCAGATGCTCCTGATCGGAGAAGTCTGCGCAGTTCATCCGCAGCTTTTCCGTCCGGTAAGCGTCGGAAAAGTCCGCCGTCAGCTTCAAAAGGGCCGTCATGGCAGGGGCCATGGTCTGAAGGTCCTCCATGGCTTCCGTATCGCTGACCGCCAGCATGGGAGCCAGCTTTTTGGCGGCAGTTTTGGCGTTCTCCCACAGCCCCTTCAGTCTCACGATCTCCGGGTCATCCGCCATTCCCTTCGGCGTGGTGAGCCGGAGGAATTCCAGTCCATCCAGAGAAATGCGGGCGGCTTCCCAGTTCTGTGCTGCCGCCAAGGGTGCGAAGCTGCGGCTGGCCCGCAGGAACTTTTCGCCATAGCCCTTATAGAGATCCCCGCCTACGGTGGACTGTCCCGCTTGTCGCAGCGCCTCCATGTGGTGAAATCCCTTTCGACGGATGACCGCCAGCAGCTCGGCGGCGTAGGGCGTTTCGTCGAAGTCCCCGCTCCGATTTTCCCAGATCGTCCGATTTTCCGCGAGCCAGTGTTCGGGATTGGCGTGGCTTTGCAGCTTTTCGTAGGTTTCCAGCACCAGATCCTCCAGGGCGCTGTCATCCCGGCCCGCGCCCAGCGTATCCGCCAGCAGCGCGCCGCCCTCGTCCAGTTCCTCGTAAAACCGCTCCAGTACCCGGGTCAGCACCCGCTGGCGCAGGAGCTTTGCGTCATTTTCGTCCAGCACCCGAAAGTCCGGCGTCAGGGTATAGCACTCTCCCTCCTGTGCCAGAAGATGGGTGTTCTCCCGCAGCAGTGCCGTGCAGAAGGCGTCCACGGTCTTGATGTCCGCCTGATACACCCGCAAAAGCTGGCTGCGGAGGTGTCGGTCCTCCGGGGTCTCCGCCATCCGTTTGGACAGTTCGGCGGCGATCTTGCTCCGCAGCTCGGCGGCGGCAGCCTTCGTGTAGGTGATGATGAGAAAATCATCGATATGGCAGTGGTCCTCCGTCACGTATCGGAACAGCCGCTCCACCAGCACCTTCGTCTTGCCGGAACCGGCGGCGGCAGACACCAGCAGGCTGCCGCCCCGGTTTTCCACCGCCGCTTGCTGCTGCTCCGTCAGCTTCAGCTTTGCCATGAGTCACCGCCTCCTTCCTCAAGTTCTTTCCAAAATTCCTCCGGTTTTACCGGCAGGATGTACCGCAGACGGTCCCGGTCCCGTCCATCGCGGAACTGACAGGCGGAGACCCAGTCGCAGAAGCGGCACTGGCTGTCCTCCTCGCTGTGGCAGCAGGGGTCCGCGTCGATGTTGCCGCTGCGCAGCTCGTCGGAGATCTGGCCCAGCAATTTGTCCACATACGTGCCCAGCTTCCCCAGCCGGGCGGCGGAGGCGAGGCTCCCGGAGAGATTTCCGTCCTTGCCGACCCGCAGCGGCAGATAATGGGGCTCCGTCAGGGCCTCATGCTCCATGGCCTGCAACACCGCCGGGTCCTCCAAGAGAAGTCCGGAGCGTTTCAGCGTCTTTTCCCGCTCCTTTTTCAGAGCCTCCGGGGAGATGCCCCGCTCCGCCGGCAAAATCTCGTCCCGGGCGGGGAGATACAGCACGCCTGCCGGCTCGATCTCTTTTCCGAAAAATTCCGCCCCCTCCTTTTGCAGGGCAAAGAGGTACAGCAGCATCTGAATATCCAGTCCCATGCGGACGTTGGCCAAATCGAATTTCTTCTTGCCGGATTTGTAGTCCACCACCCGGAGGTACAGCTTATCGTCCTTGATCCAGCCGTCCACCCGGTCCACCTTGCCGCCTACCCGCAGTTCACCGTCCGGACGGGAAATGGTGACGGCGGGCAGTGTTCCGTCCTTCCCTCCGAACCCCAGTTCGAAGGCCATGGGGACAAAATCCGAGTGGCGCAGTTCCTCCGCCACCTGGTCAATGATAGCGTAGGCGTTGGTCCGCAGACGGTTGAACAGATACCGGAACCGGGGGGTACGGTTCTGGAAATTGTGCAGCTCCTGTTCCGCGTATTGGTCGATATATTGTCGGGTCAGGCGGTGAAGTTCTTTGTTATCCACTGCGGCAAAGCCGCCCTGCCCCAGTACGTCCCGGGTGACGTTTTCCAGCAGATAGTGGAGAAACGTGCCGATCTGGGGCGCGTCGAAGGAGGCCGGTTCCCGGGGCTTGGCCCGCAGGCCGTACTCCATGAAGTAGGCGAAGTGGCACGAGCGCATCCGTTCCAGCCGGGAGGCGGTCATGGAAACCCGCTCTCCGTAAATGGCCCGGACTGCGGCGGGAGACAGACTGCCCCGTCGGGCCGCGGCGGCCCGCTCCATGGCGCTTAAATGCCGGGCACAGTCCGGCTCCTGCTGAAAATATCGCCACAGGGGGCCGTCGGGGTCCTGTCCCGCCATTTCTAACGCAGGTTCAACGGCTGACAGGCGATATGCCTTGTCAGCTCGCTCGTGTTCCACACGCAGCTCCGGGAATAGTTTCCGCAGCCGCTCCACCACAAACGCGGGGCGCAGTTCGCTGCCGGAAACATCTGTCACCGAATAGCTCACCGTCAGGCCCGCCGTGGGCTGGGCAAGCGCGGCGTAGAGGTTTTGCAGTTCAATGCCCATCCGTTCCATGCCGGTGGGGGCCAGCTCGACGCCCCGGAGGGCCAGCGCCTGACGGTCATCCTCGTTCAGCAGGCCGCCGCTCTGACCGGGGTCCGGCAGCACGTGGTCATTGGCTCCCAGCAAAAAGAGGTAGCTTGTGGTATGCCGGTCATTCCGGGTGATCTCACTGACGGACACCTGATCCAAAGCCACGGGGATGGTACCCACGCTGTACTGGGTCAGCACCAGTCGGAACATCCGCTCAAACTCGCTCTGTTCCAAGTGTTCTTCCCCTAAAATTTCCACAAACTGATCCAGCACGCCGCAGAGGATCTCCCAAAGCTGAGCGGTCTCCTCCGCCTCCTGCATCCGGCCCGCCTCCGCCTGTGCATGCATCCGCTCCGTCAGGGCCGTTTCCAGTTTCAGCTCCTCCATGAAACCGTACAGGGCCTCTACATAGTCCCGGGCCGTCTCCCCGGCCTTCAAGCCCGCCGCCAGACGCTCCAGCGGTTCCCGCACCCGGCGGCGCAGTTGATTTACCTGCGTCAGCACGGCCTGCCGCCGGTCATTCCACGGCGCGCCGTAGCCGTCCGGGTTTTCCGTCCAGTCCTCGTCCCGGAGCCACGTCTGGCCGTGGATGTCCCATTTCAGAACATAGTTTTCCAGCAGGTCACATTCTTCTGCCGTCAGGCCCGCCAAACCGGTTTTCAGCCAGCGGAACATATCCTCGTACTCATAGCCGTTGGAGATGGAGGACAGCACGCCGGTCAGCAGGCTCAGCACCGGCTTTTCCAGAATGTCGCTGCGGCGGCTGAGATACACCGGGATCCCGTACCGCTCAAACACCGTTTCGATGGTCCCGGCGTACTCCGTCATATTCCGGGCCGCCACGGTGATGTCCCGGCAGCGGCACTTCCCCGCAGCCAACAGACGGCGGATGTCGGCAGCGGTCTGCTCCACCTCAGAATAGACAGTGGCGGCCTCCCGGAGCCGGATGGCGGTGCTGTCGCCCTCATAGGGCAGATTCTCCCCAAAGAAATGGCGCTCCAAATGTCCAAGTTCTGACGGGTCCTCATTTGTTAAGGATAGTAGCTTTACAGGTTTCCCCTCAGAAGCGGCCAACCGCTCCAGCATGGACATGGTCTTCAGCGTGGGTTCAAAGATCTCCTCCCGGCTGTTGACCTCCCCCAGCAGCGTGACCGTGACAGACCGGGCCTGCCGCAGAAAAATCGCCAGCGCCCGCCGCTCCTGCGCGTTGAAATAGGTAAAGCCGTCGATGAAAATGTCCTTGCCCCGCACATAGCCGGACTCCTCCAAATGGTCGCAGAGCTTGGTCATCCGGTCCCGGGCGTCCAGACCGGGACGGCGGAGCCGGGCCTCATAGGCGGCGTAGAGCAGACTCAGATCCGTCAGTTTGTCGTGGGTGGCGCCGTCTATGTCCTGCGCCTGCTGGTACAGGATCTCCGGGGTCACCTCGTAGCTTCGCAACTCGTCGAACAGCGCCAGCATCTGTTCCAGAAAGCCCACCTTCTGCGAGGGCTTCCGATACACGGTCATCTGGGGGGCCGTTTCCAGCAGCGCCCGCTGGAGCGTCAGCAGCTTGCCGCCGTTGTCCAGCGTCACGTCCGCGATGCCGCCGGTGATGCTCAGCACCCGCTCGCCCAGCCGCCGAAAACTCAGCACCTCGGCATGACGGCTGGCGGTATCGCCGCAGGCGCTGCACACGTCCACCTCCGCCTGATGGGAGGCGTGCTCCGGCACCAGCAGGATCTGCTGGCTGCTCTCTCCAAGCTCCGCCATCCGCCGCAGCATGGTATCCGATTTTCCCGTTTTGGCACGACCGATCAAGATCGTCAGCATAGTGACCTCCCACAGTTTGTTTTTTTCCATTCTATCACAACGCCGCCGCCAAAAACAGACCCGATTGCCTTTTTTTCGCCGCCATGCTACAATGGCTTCGCTATGAATTCTGACATACAGGAGTGATCGTCATGCCCCATATTCCACAGGGCACCACGGATACCGTGGCCCTCGAGCTGTTTGATCCGGCGCTGGACGCCGCCCTGCGCCCCTCCCCGGATTACGATGTAAGCCGCTGGCTCTATGTGCCCAACACCTATTCCGAATACCGTTACATTTTGGGCACCCGGGGCCAAAAGCCTCTGATCTGCGTGGGGATCAACCCCTCCACCGCCGCGCCGGACGCGCTGGACCCCACCCTGCAGTCCGCCCAGCGCATCGCCCTGAACAACGGCTATGACAGCTTTCTCATGTTCAATGTCTACGCCCAGCGGGCCACCCGGCCGGACGATATGGAGCGGGTGTGCAACAGCGCTCTCCACGAAGAGAACCGGAAAGCCTTCCGCTATCTTCTCTCCCTTTCGGAGACCCCTGCTATCTGGGCCGCCTGGGGGAACATCATCGAAAAGCGGGATTACCTCATGGACTGTATGCGGGATTTCGCCGCTGACGGTCAGGCTGCAAACGCTCAATGGTTCACCGCCGGGCCGCTTCTGAAATCCGGCCATCCTCACCACCCCTTATACCTGAAATCCACTGCTGCATTGCAGCCCTTTGATATTGACGCTTATCTGCACCGCTGATCCAGCCGCCCGTCTGGATTTTCGGACGGACGGTTTTTTCTTTGACCTTCCCTTGTCAAAAAAACACAAAAGCCCTCCGCTGAACAACGCCGAATTTTGGTGAAGCGGCGGCAGATTGGTTATTGAACATTCAATTTTGACGTGTATAATGAATTATTATTCATGTGTCTTCATAGGAGGCTGCTTATGAAAACCTACAACTTTAAATATGGACATGGGTCTGTGTCCCTTTCCCTGAACGAAGCGGATATTCTGGCGGAGCTGCATGGAACAGAGACACCGCCCATCAGCGACATCCGTTCTGCCCTGTTCGCCTCGCTGGAGCAGCCCATCGACAGCGCGCCTCTGCGCCAGCGGGTCCGCCCCGGAGATCGGGTGGCGCTGGTGATCAGTGACATGACCCGATTCTGGATGCGGCAGGATCTGGTGATTCCCCATCTCGTTGACTATCTCATCGACGAATGCGGCGTACAGCCGGAGCATCTGACCATCGTGGTGGCCAACGGCACTCACATCGGCGGCGATGAGCAGGAACTGCGGACACTGGTCACCGACGGAGTCTATAACCGGGTCCGTGTGAAGAATCACGACTGCGAGGCCAAGGATCTTGCCTATCTGGGCACTACGCCCCATGAGACACCTGTGTGGATCGACCGCACTGCCGCAGAAGCGGATCTGGTGGTCTGTTTAGGCGCCGCCACCCATCATGTGATGGCTGGCTTCGGCGGCGGACGGAAGAGCATCCTCCCCGGCATCAGCGGCTTAGAGACCATTCGCCACAACCACGCCTATTCGCTGGACAGCACCAAGCTCCGCACCAATCCCGCCATCGGAAACGGCGTGTTGGCGGGAAACCCGCTGCACGAGGATATGTGCGAGGCGGCGTCACTGGTGAACAACCTCTTCATGGTAAATCTGGTGATGAACGCCGACATGAAGCTCTCGTATATCTTCTCCGGCCACTATCTGACCTCCTGGGAGCGGGCCTGTACTGCCGTGGATGACATTTACCGGGTGGATATTCCCTGCCGGGCAGACGCCGTGGTCACCAGCTGCGGCGGCTTTCCCAAGGACATCTCCCTCTATCAGGGCACCAAGACCATTGACAATGTGGAATCCGCGTTGAAGCCCGGCGGTACGCTGGTTCTGATGATCGAAGCGCCGGAGGGCGGCGGCCCCGCCGAGTACTTCGACTGGAGCAAGAATTTACAGGACGGCACCATTGAGCAGCGTCTGCGGGAGGCCTTCACCGTGGCGGGCTACATCTTCTTCCTGAACTGTGAGCAGGCCCAGCGGTATCGCATTTTCATGTATTCCTCCATTGATCCCCAGACCGTTGCCCCCATGGGCATTCACGCCTTTTCCGATATGGACGCCTTACTGAAAGCCGCGGAACTGGACGGAAAATCCACCTATGTCATTCCCAACGGGTCCACCGTGATCCCCCGGGTGAAAGGAGAAACGCTATGAGACCTGTAAAATCATATATCGCCAAGCGATTTCAGAATTCCGATGCCGGACTGAGTCTGGACACCGACGCGCTGGCCCGGTATTCGGATATCATTGATCTCAGCATCGGCGACACGGACTTTATCACCGATGACACCATCATCGACACCGCCTTCCGGGAAGCTAAGGCCGGGTACACCCACTATGGAGATCCGAAGGGTGATCCGGAGCTGATCCGCTCCGTCTGTGACGCATGGCAGACGGATTTCAAGCAGCCCCTCTCCCCGGATCACGTTCTGGTCACCGCTTCCAGCAGCATGGGAATGGCGCTGGTGATGCTGTCCGTTCTGGACCCCGGTGACGAGGTCATCGTCTTTTCCCCCTACTTCTCCCTCTACCGCACTCAGGCGGAACTGGCCGGCGGTGTGTGCGTGGAGGTCCCCACCTATGCAAGCGAGGGATGGGCCATTGACGAAGCCCGTCTCCGGGCGGCCATCACCCCCCGCACCAAGCTCATTGTGTTCAACAATCCCTGCAACCCCACCGGCATGGGCTATGACCGCTCCACTCTGGAGCTGCTGGGCCGGGTGGCGGAGGAGCATGACCTGCTGATTGCGGCGGATGAGATCTATACCACCTATCTCTATGAGGGGGACTTCATCCCCCTCCGCACGATCCCGGGGCTCGCTCACCGGGTCATCACCCTGAACAGCTTTTCCAAGAATTTTCTCATGACTGGCTGGCGGGTGGGCGTAGCCATCGCGGAGCCGGAGATACTGGAGGTCATGAGCAACATCAACAACTCCCTGATCTATACGGCCCCTTCCATCTCCCAGCGGGCCGCCATACAGGCGCTGGCGATCCGGCAGACCATTCGTGAGAAATACGTTCTGGCCTACCGGGACCGCATTTTCTACGCGGCGGACCGGATGGAGCAAATCCCCTACCTCAGTCTGGTACGGCCCAAGGGCACCTTCTACCTCTTCCCCGGCATTGAGAAAACCGGCCTCAGCGCCGAGGACTTCTGTCAGGCGCTTCTGGAACGGGCACACGTTCTGGTCACACCCGGCACGCTGTTCGGCAGCACCGGCGCCGGACATTTCCGCATTGCGTGTACGGTGGGGCTGGACCGCCTGAAGGAAGCCTTTGACCGGATGGAGGGCCTGTCCTTCTGACGGCAACTTATTCGCATGTTGTGAATATTTATAAATATTCATTCAGCAAGTTTTCGATTATATACAGTTTGCCTATTGATTTTAGCTGAATATTGCGTATAATCATACGTATAAACAGAGTTGATTCAATAATCACTCAGGATTTGGAGGATAACATGAAAAAGAATACATGGAAAAAGCTCATGTCTCTGGCGCTGGGCGCCATGATGATGCTGTCTCTGCTGACCGGCTGCGGCAGCAAAACTGAAGATTCCGCTCCGGCGGACAGCACCCCGGCTGAGGAAACCCCTGCAGAACCGGCCGCAGCGGCAAGTCTGCTGGAAAAGGTCAAGACCAGCGGCAAGCTGGTAGTCGGTACGGAAGCCCAGTATGCTCCCTACGAGTTCAAGGATCTGAATGCTAACTTCGCAGGCTGTGATATGTGGCTGGCCCAGCAGATCGCCGATCACCTGGGCGTGGAGCTGGAAGTGGTGGATATGTCCTTTGACGGCATCATCCCCGCCGTGAAGTCCGGTCAGGTGGATCTGGGCATCGCCGCCTTCACCAAGACCCCTGAGAGAGCCGAGGAGATCGACTTCAGCGACCTGTATGAGAAAAGTGCTCAGCTTCTCATTGTAAAGGCAGGCAACGCGGACCTGTATTCCACCAAGGAATCTCTGGCAGGCCAGAAGGTCGGCGCGCAGAAGGGCACCATCCAGTCTCAGCTGATCCAGACCGCTCTGCCTGACAGCGAGCTGTTCGAGCTGGAAAAGTATCCCGCTCTGGCGCTGGAAGTTCAGAACGGCAACATCGCCGGTCTGGTGGTGGATCAGGCTGTGGGCGAATCTCTGATCGCCACCAGCAACGGCGGTCTGGAAGTCTCCAACTTCGCCTTCACCTCTGAGGAAGCCTCCTTCGGCAAGGCCGTTGTGGCCGCCAAGGGCAGCGAGGATCTGCTGGCAGAAGTCAACACCGTCATCAATCAGGTGGTCAATGACGGCAGCTACCTGAAGGCTTATGACGAGGCTGTGGAGCTGGCAGCCAGCATGGGTCTGTAAAATAAATACCGATTCTGATTAGAACCAAGCACGGACGCGCGGGGAACCAATTCTGGTTCCTCGCGTGCCCGCCTGATATTTGCCGGATACCGGCACACAAACAAGGAGGAATTCTCCCATGGCCTTTTTGGAAACCATGGCAAAGCTGATAGAACGCTACAACAGCTTTTTCACCGAAGGCATCGTCAACACGCTCATCATCGCCGCCTTCTCCGTTCTGTTTGGCGCGATACTGGGCACCCTGATGGCCTCTCTGCGGATGTGCCGCATCCCTCCCCTGCGGTGGATCGCAGTGGCGTACATCGAGTTTGTCCGCGGAACGCCGCTGATGGTGCAGCTTATGTTTATTTTCTACGGTCTGCCCATGATCGGCATTACCATTCCCAACATTTCCTGGATCCCCAACTTCTCCCGGTTCGCCGCCGGTATCGTGGCTATGAGCATGAACAGCTGTGCCTATGTGGCGGAGATCATCCGCTCCGGTATTCAGGCTGTGGACGGCGGACAGATGGAGGCCGCCCGGAGCGTTGGCTTCAGCAGCGGTGAGGCCATGCGGCTGGTGGTCCTCCCCCAGGCCATCCGCAATATTCTCCCGGCGCTGGGCAACGAGTTCGTCACCGTCATCAAGGAATCCTCCATCGTCTCCGTGATCGGCATTGCCGACCTGATGTTCCGCACCAACGATGTGATCGCCGTGACCTACAAGAATCTGGAATGTCTGGCTGTGGCGGCGCTGTGCTACTTCGTGCTGACCTTCGTCAGCGGCCGGGCGGTGTCTCTGGCGGAAAGGAAGCTGTCCCATGGAAAATAAGCGTGAAATTCTGAAGGTTGTGGACCTGCAAAAAAAATTCCACAAGCTGGAGGTCCTCAAGGGGATCAGCACCACCTTCCACGAAAATGAGGTGGTCTCCATCATCGGCCCCAGCGGCGGCGGCAAGTCCACCTTCCTCCGCTGCCTGAATCTGCTGGAGCAGCCCACCTCCGGCCAGATTCTCTTTGACGGCACGGACATCTGCACCATCAAGGGCAAGGCCATCGACCACTGCCGTCAGCGGATGGGCATGGTGTTCCAGCAGTTCAACCTGTTCAGCAACATGGACGTGATGCACAACCTCACCGCCGCCCCGGTGCGCATTAAGGGGATGTCCCAGTCCGACGCACAGGAGAAGGCCTTGGAGCTTTTGGCAAAGGTGGGTCTGGCCGACCGGGCCGACGCCTATCCCAGCCAGCTTTCCGGCGGCCAGAAGCAGCGGATCGCCATTGTGCGTTCCCTGATGATGGACCCGGAGGTCATGCTGTTCGACGAGCCTACCAGTGCTCTGGACCCGGAGATGATCGGTGAGGTGCTGGACGTGATGAAGGATCTGGCGGAGAGCGGTATGACCATGATCGTGGTGACTCACGAGATGCGCTTCGCCCGGGAGGTCAGCAGCCGTACCATTTTCCTGGACGGCGGCGTCATCGGCGAGGATAAGCCCTCCCACGAGCTGTTCTCCCATCCGGAAAGCCCCCGGCTCGTCACCTTCCTGAATAAAGTTCTGTAAAACCTGTAACAGCCCGTGCGGAATTGATCCGCACGGGCTGTTGTCATTTGGTCAGCTTTGCTTTTAAGGTCTGCCACAGCTCCACTGATTTGAATTTCAGGATATAGCCCTCGTCCGCCTCCGTGATGAGGGCCACCTCCTGATCCGTCAGTCCCGCATCCAGCGCGACGGTGGGAACATCGCTGGCCGCCGCCGTACACAGGGGCGGAAACACCACGCACCACCAGTTCTGCCCCGCCGCCTCTCCGATCAGGACCCGCAGAGCCAGATATTCCCCGGCGGGCAGGGCAAAGCCGTCATATTCCTTTGTGGGAAAGGACGTTTCCGCCAGCTCCGCCCGGACGCCGTAATCATAGCCGTTGGCCGTGATGACGACACGGGCCGTTTCCTCCAACTCCGGGAGGATATCCGTCAAGCGGCGGCTGGCCTCTGCCTGACTGTCCGCTCCCCGGAGGGTCTCCGTGGCCTGTTCCAGCACGGCGTCCCGCACCTTCAGCTTCAGCGCCTGATCCTCCTCGGAATCGGAGTTGGCCAGTACGTGAAGCCGCACCACCTTCTCCGCTAACTGGCTCTGGGTGTGAAGGGCCACTGCCCCGGAGGTCAGCGCCAGCGCCGCCACGATCATCAACGTAAGCTCGATGGGATGTAACCGCTGTTTCATAAAAAATTTCCGTCCTTTCCGGATACAATTCTCATGTATCTGGATTTTGGACGGAAATTTTATGTTTTATACCAACTCGCCAACAGGTTTTGCCAAATAGGTCTGCGGATAGCGCTGCTTCAAGGCGGTCAACGCCGCCTTCGCCACCGTTTTCTCCCGGAAAAGGCCGAACACCGTCGGCCCGGAACCGCTCATGGCGGCGTTCAGCGCCCCTAGCTCCAAAAGCCGGTTTTTGATGTGGAACACCTCATGGTATTCCTCTGGCAGAAATTCCTCGAACACGTTGCACAGCCGTGCCGCCACGCCGTCCAGATCCCCCGCAGACAGTGCGCGGATCATGCCGTCGATATCCGGGCGGTTTTCCGGTGTCCCGGCATCCGCCAACGTGAACAGCGCAGGCGTGGGGATGCCGAATTCCGGCTTGCACAGTACGATCCAACAATCCGGCAGGGCAGGCAGCGCCGTCAGCCGTTCCCCCCGGCCCTCCGCCAGAGCCGTGCCGCCGGAAACGCAGAAGGGCATATCACTGCCCACCGTCAGTCCGATGGCCCGCAGCTGCTCCACGGGCATTTCAGGCGCATACTGCCGGCGCAGGCACCGCAGCAGCGCCGCCACATCCGCGCTGCCGCCCCCCAAGCCTGCGTAGGCCGGGGTGGTTTTTTCCAGATGCACGGTCAGGGGCGGCATGGGCCGTCCGACGGCGGCAAAAAAGGCTTCCGCCGCCTGCTGCTCCAAGGAGGGCTTCCCCGCCGGGACCGTGAAGCCGTCCGCCAGCAGCGCGAAGCCGATGCCAGTCTCCTCCACCGTTACTGTGTCGCAAAGGGAAACGGACTGCATCACCATCCGCAGCTCGTGGTAGCCGTCCGTCCGGCGGCCTAAAATGTTCAGGGCCAGATTGATTTTCGCCGGGGCCTGTTCCTGTATCTTCATCGAATTCTCCTGGCTTCCAGATAGTAGCGCTTATCCAGCGCCTCTCCCATGGAGAAGGTCTTGCGGGGCAGCACGCCGTCGGCCATCACGGTGGGGAACAGCTGCTCCTTCCCCATGAGCGGCAGCAGGAATCCCAGATTCCCCGGCCGACTGCCCAGCTTTCGGGCCACGTCATCCCCGTGGATGTAATCCACCTGCACCTCCGGATGGTCCCTGCAATATGCGTCCAGAAAGGCTTGCAGTGTTCCCACCGTCAACTGCGCTTTGGGGTGCGGAACCGTCCACAGGCCGTCCATTCCCTGACCGCAGACCTCTGCCGTATGCCCCTCTCCCCCGCCAGTATGCGCGCCGGGATAGAACACCTGAAAGGCGTCCCACAGATCCCGGCCGTCCACATGGAACAGTACCCGGTGGATGGGTTCAAAGGTCAACGCGTCATCGTGAAGATTCACCACCTCCACCAAGGCGTACCGGGCGGGCAAGGACGCCCACTGCTCCGGCGGCGTCACCTTTTTCAGATTTTCATAGCAGGCTTTGGCGGTGGCCAGAGAATGATTGCCGTCTCCCACGGCGAACAGCAGCGGGGCCGCGTCCGCCATGCCGTACTTATCCGCCATGGCCTCCGGACTTTTCAAGGCGCTCAGGGCGTTGGCCACCCGGCCCATCTGACTATCCGTCAGCCGCCAGCCCTTCACATGGCCGCCGCCCAGCATGAGGTCCGTGTCATAGAGGGCTTCCATGACGCCGGTCTCCCCCGTCAGCGGTTCGATCACGCTTCTCCGCGGATCGTCGATCAGCAGCATCACATGGGGCAGCTCCAGAGCCGCGTGCTCCCGCACCCGTACCCGGGGTGGGATGCGCTCCAGCACCGTCCCCTCCGTGGCCCGGATCAGCGCCCCGGAGCCAGGGGTGAAGTCATATTGCTCCAGATCAACGCAGCCAATCAATCCATGCCGCACCCGGCCGTCAGACTGCGTGCGCTCCAGATAGATCAGGCTGTCCGGAAGCGTCCGGAACAGGCCATCCGCCAAGTAGCGGTCCATAGAAGCGTTGATGGTCTCAATTCGCTTGTCCACATCCGGGCCGTTCAGATAGACCTCCGGCAGCACCAGCCGCAGGGCTGACGGAGCCTCTCCTACGGCTGCTTCCGCCGCCTGCCAGTAGTCCGGCTGAGAGGTGAACTGGTCACAGGCGACCACCGGCCATTTTTTCATTTCAGCCGTCTGCGGCAGTAAGATATCCGCCGGGTAAAAGGCGGTCTGTTCAAATCGTTGATCCATAGGTATCCCTCGCTGTTTTTGATTTCGTTTTTCATTATAATGCAGACGCATCTGCCTTGCAAGGTATGAATAAAATCCGTCTTTTACGAAAACACTACGGACAGTTCACTTGTCACACAGGAGGTACAATATGATCGTTGACAAAATTGCGCTGATCCTTGTGATCGTCGGCGCGCTGAACTGGGGCGGCGTGGGGCTGTTCGGCTTTGACACCGTCGCATTCCTGTTCGGCGGGCAGGCCGCCGTCCTCTCCCGGATCGTCTACGCGCTGGTCGGGCTGGCAGGTCTCTGGTGCGTCACGCTGCTGTTCCGCGACACGGAGGACAACACCGGCCACGCGCCTCACACAGCCTGAGCCATTCAACAAAAAAGAGCACCTTACGGTGCTCTTTTTTCCTGTTATTTTCCGGCTTGCAGACGTTTTACCAAGTCCTCCTCCGGGGTGACGTTGACGGTGCGGTAGGTGGTGTAGATCACCATGCCGGGGCGGGCGCCCGCCGGTTTTTTGACATACTTCACCTGTGTGCAGTCCACCGGCACGTTAGCGCTGTCCTTGGCCTGGGAGTAGTAGGCTGCCAGACTTGCGGCCTCTGTAATATCCTGATCCCCCGGCTCCCCGCCGTTGGTACAGAGGATCACATGGGAGCCGTGGAGCTTTTGCACATGGAACCACAGATCCCGGTAGTCAGCGTCCTTCAGGGTCAGCTTGTCATTCTGGCGGTTGTTCCGCCCCACCAGCACCCGGAAGCCGCCGGAGGTTTTGAATTCCCGTGGCTTGGAGGGCCGCTGGAGCACCTTCTTCCCCTGCTTACGGATGAAGCCGGCATCGCTCATTTCTCCCCGGATGTCCAGAAAATCCTGCTCTGTTTCCGCCTGCTGGATCTCCTGCAAAACACTCTCTAAATAAGCAAGGTCACGGCGGGCCAAGTCCATCTGCTCCCGGAGGTACTTCTCCGCTGTCTTAGCCTTGGTGTAGCGTTTATAATACTTGGCGGCGTTCTGCTGGGGCGTCAGCAGCGGGTCCAGTGGAATGGTGACTTCCGCCAGATCTTCATCGTAGTAATTCTGGCAGACCAGCTTGCTCTGCCCACGCTCCATGCGGTAGAGATTGGCGGTGATGAGGTCCCCGGACAGCCGCAGAGCGTCCCGCTCCTGAGTGGCGGCGTAATCCTTCTCCTGTAAGGCCAGTTTGCGCCGCACCCGGTCCCGGGCGGTGGTAGCGGTGCGGATCAGGTCCGCTCCCCGCTGCCGCACCCGCTCCTGCCGCTCCTTGGCTTCATAAAAGCTGTCCAGCAGAGCGGAAAAGCTCTCAAAGGTCTCCGTTTCCGCCGCAAGGCCGTATTGGTGCACCGGCAGGGCGGAAAAATCAAAGGGAACACCCTCCCGTTTTAGAACGATCGGCGTAAAACGGTTTTCCTTTACACAGTTTGCAAATGCAAAGAAAGCGTCCTGAAAGCGGCTTCTTCCGGCCTCGTCCAGATTGCAGAGCCGTCCGTCCGTTTCCCCACAGGCCCGGAAGCTGAGTTCCCGGGCCATCAGAGGCGAAATACCGAAATAGGCATCCAGCAGGAAGCGATCCAACTGGATCTCCGGATTGACTTGGGCCAGCTTTTCGGCAAGGCCCTCCTCTGTTTCCTCTAAAAAGGGCAGCCGTCCTGTGGAGGCGGGAGGCTCGTAAAAAAGCCCCGGCAAAACCTGCCGGGCTGCGGACATCTCTGCGTCCACCCGGCGCATACAGTCGATGACCCGGTTCTCGCCGTCCAGCAGGATCAGGTTGGAGCGGCGGCCCATGGCCTCCAGCACCAGCGTCCGGTGGCCCGGCTGGCCGAAATCATCCGTCACGTCCAGTTCAATTCGCACCAGCCGTTCCAAACCCGGCTGGGTGATCTCTGCCACCCGTGCCCCCACCAGATGCTTGCGCAGCAGCATACAGAACATGGGCGGCTCTGCCGGATTGTCCCGCAGCAACTCCGTCAGCTGGAGACGGGGGGCATTAGCCCCGGCGTTCAGCAAAAGCCGCTTGTTGCCCCGCAGCAACAGGATCACCTGATCCCGGGCGGGCTGCTGCACCTTATCAATGCGCAGATTCAAAAGCTGGGGCCGCAGCTCCTCCACCACGGCCCGGAGGGAAATTGCGTCCAAGGGCATTTCTTATTCCTCCATCATCACGTCAAAGAGATCGCTGGCCCGCTGACGCTGTCCGCCCAGATACAGCCAGCCGAACAGGGCCTCCAGCGCCGTGGCGGTGCTGTACTGAGCGCGGCTGGCGTGGCTGGGTATCGAATGGACCTGCGCGTTGCGGCCCCGGCGGAACACAGCCAGTTCCTCCTCCGTCAGCATGGGGAGGATCTTCTCCGCGCAGGCCGCCTGATGCTCCGCCCGTACCAGCTGGATGGTGGCCTGATGGAGTCCTTTGCCGGTGGCTTTGCCGTGCTGACACAGCCATCCCCGCACCAGCAGTTCAAACACCGCATCCCCCATGTGGGCCAGACCGATGGAGCTGATGCCCCGAAGCTGGTCCTCCGTCATACAGATCTCAAAGTGATTTTCCATGATTTCTCCTCACATGAAAAAAAGATTTGCCCGGGCAAATCTTTCAAATTCTGTGCTTACACTACCACAAATCCCGGAAAAATGCAAGTCTTGTTCCGAAAATGTTCCAGAGCGGCTCATGGCGGCAGTCCTCAAGAACTGACTGATAAAAAACTCGGCGGAGCCAGCTATGCTGGCTCCGCTGGTCATTGAATTGCACGCTATCGAATGTGGGCCTACGGACTTAGAAATCCGTGTTCACCACAGTGCCGTCAGCCCGCAGGAACAGCTGGGCAGGCTTGGGCTGAGAGGCAAACTGCATGGGGCTGATAACGGCGGCGTAAGAGCCGGCGTTGGGGAACACCACGGTGTCGCCCACTTCCATCTTGGGCATGTCCGCATCGGAAAGGACCAGATCCGTACCGGTGCAGAGGTTGCCCGTCACGGTGACGGTCTCCCGCTCCGCAGTCTCCACCAGGGGGATCATCTGGAAGGAGTGATCACCGGTGTAGATCGGCTCCCATGCGGCAATGTGGCCATTGCCCATGAAGTGCTCCAGCATGGCCACCATGGAGGGACGGGCAAAGCCGTTCAGCGTGGCGCTGAGCAGCACGAAGTTCTTGCCATGGGTGACCTTCTTGTCCACCACCTTGGCGACGTAGGTACCGGCGGTACCAACGGCGTAACGGCCGGTCTCGATGTAGAAGCGGGTCTCCGGCAGCTTTTCCTGGAACTCTGCCATGAGCCGCTGGGTCTCAGCACCCAGAGCCGTTGTATCAAAAGGCTTATCCGTCTCGCAGAAGGGAATACCCATGCCGGAACCCAGGTTCACAAACTTCAGGGTGCCGAAAGCCTCCCGCATGGAAACAGACAGCCGGAACATATTCCGATAATAGCCCTTCAGAGTCTCAGCGCTGAGCTCCTGGCTCTTCAGGTGGGCATGGAGGCCAACGATGCGGATGTTCGGCAGCTTCTTCCAAGCCTCCATAGAATCATAGATGAGCTGCTCGTCAATGCCGAACTTGGAAGCGACACCGGTATCGGCGGTATAGGTGAAGTCAGGGTTGACCCGCAGGCCGATCTCCGCCACAATGCCCTGCTCCGCAGCAGCCTCCTGAATGCGCTCCACCTCTGCGGCACTGTCAGCCACCAGCGTGGAGATGCCCAGACCGCCCCGGATGTCCGCCATGGTCTTACCGGGGGCGGAGAAGATCACCATGTCCTTGCCCAGACCGGCCTTCTGGCCCATAACGCACTCAGCCAGGCTGGCGGCGTCCACGCCGAAGCCCTGGTCCAGTACGCAGCGCAGGACCTCCGGATAGGGGTTGCATTTCACGGAATACAGGAAGGTCACACCGGGGAAATCCGTCTTCAGCTGTTCCGTATTCTTCCGGATGATGGCCTCCTCATAAAGATAAAAGCTGTCATGCTGCTTGGCCTGCTCTAAAATGCATTCGCGATTCATGGTCACAGTCCTCTCTTTCATAAAATTCATAAAAATGATCTCATTATCGGGATCGATGTTGCTCTAGTTTGACTATACCACAGCCGCGGGCAAATAACCATATAGGAAAAACTGAACACCTGTGGCACAGACCCGTGATGCCCTTCCATCTTCTCTGAATCACCGATGAAAAAATGTCAGGCAAACGGTTCATACATGCGCAGAAAACAAAGCAACTCGCCATTCAAGCAGTCTGGGTGTGCCCAATCTTTTGATCAAGCAGGCAGTGTGGAAAAATGCGTAAAACACGCAGAGAACGATCCGGAAGAAATCAATTACGGAAAGTAAAGAAAAAGTCCTGAAACCTTGTGGTTTCAGGACTTTTGTGGCAGCGGGTGAAGGATTCGAACCCTCACATACAGAGTCAGAGTCTGCTGTGCTACCTTTACACAAACCCGCTATATTCGTTCGTTCGTGTCGCACGAACAGGTATTATTATACCGGAAAACAAGAATTTGTCAAGGTTTTTTTTGAAAAAAATAATATTTGTCGATTTCAGCCGTTTTCAGGGCATTTTCTCCGGAAAACCCCCGCTCCGCGTGCATCATCAGAAGCAGATCTCGTTATTCCGCAAGTGAGATCCGGCGCAGAGTCTGCTTTTTCTTTAAATTTCATCCGTCACCAGTGCCCCGCTCCCAACTGTTCCATGTAATCTTGTATTTTCAGGCACAGAAGAGATATGGACCCGGATCGTGACACTTGGGATCCGTCATCAGCGATGAAAGCGAAAACAGCGCCCGTCTTTCGACAGGCGCTGTTTTTCAGCAAGAAACAAAACGAATCGTTCGTTCAATTAGCCCTTCTCACGCATCTTGGCGAAGCACTCGCTGCAATAGACCGGACGGTCGGACTTGGGCTCAAAGGGAACCTTGGCCTCGCCGCCGCAGGCAGCGCAAACAGCGGTGAAGTACTCGCGGGGACCGCGGGCAGCGTTCTTGCGAGCGTCACGGCAGGCCTTGCAGCGCTGGGGCTCGTTCTGGAAGCCGCGCTCAGCATAGAACTCCTGCTCACCAGCGGTGAACACGAACTCCTGGCCACACTCTTTGCACACTAAGGTCTTGTCTTCGTACATGATTTTACCCTCTCTTTGAAAAGAAAAATATATTGCGTTCAGCGTGAGCTGAATTCGCCGGAAAGGATTTGCTGTGCCACCTTGCGCCGGATACGCTGCACAGCGTTGTCAACGGACTTCGCGCTTTTGCCCACTTCCAGGGCGATTTCTCTGCAGGAAAGTCCGTCTAAATAGTACCCCAGGATCTTCGCTTCAAATTCGGACAACTGTTTCCGGACACCGGATAAGAGGGCTGCCGTATGTTCCCTGTCAATAAGGTCATCTTCAGGGTCGCGCTGCACCAGATGATTGGTGCCAGAGGTGTAGGAATTGCTGTCAAAGTCGGGAGTATCCAGTGAGACCGACTGGTTCAGCACCTGATGCTTCTCCCGTCCCGCGGAACGCAGAGCGGAATACAGTCGGCTTCGTATGCAGATCTCAGCAAAGGTTCGGAATGAGGCATCCTTGTTGCCATTGAATTCCCGCACAGCCTTGATGAGCCCCAGCATTCCCTCCTGTGTCAGGTCCTCACTGTCACCGCCTGCCAAAAAATAAGGGCGGGCACAGGTACGGACCAACCGGATATACCGGGCGGCCAAGATCTCCTCCGCCTGACGATTGCCTTCGGCAACCAGACGACACAGATCCTCGTCGGTCAATACTTCTGGGGAATTCAATTTTTCATTTGGAACTTTGCACATAACGTATTATACCTATCTTGTAGCCGAAATGTCAAGCAAAATATAAAATTCTCGTGAATAAATCAGAAAATTTTTAGTGAAATTATGGAGAAAATCGTTTGCTCTAAGTTTTCTCTCCCACAATGACGCTTTTAAAAGGTCAATTGATCCATCAGCGGACCCTCTGCAGCGCCGCCGGGAATGGGCTTATGGAGGTGCTGATACGCCTTTTGCGTCACACACCGCCCCCGGGGAGTGCGGGTCAGGAACCCCAACTGCATGAGGTACGGCTCGTAAACGTCCTCCAGCGTCACGGACTCCTCTCCGATGGTGGCTGCCAGCGTCTCCAGCCCCACCGGGCCACCATTGTAATTGTCAATGATGGCCGCCATCATCCGCCGGTCCACCGGGTCCAGCCCCAGATAGTCGATCTCCAGCGCGCAGAGGGCCTCGTCCGCCACCTGCTTGGTGATGACGCCGTCGGCCTTCACGTCCGCGAAATCCCGCACACGGCGGAGCATCCGGTTGGCGATCCGGGGCGTCCCCCGGCTGCGGCGGGCGATCTCGTAGGCGCCCTCCGGTACAATATCACAGTTCAGAATTCCGGCGGAGCGGGTGACGATCTTCGACAGCTCCTCCGGGGTATACAGCTCCAGCCGCAGCGTCACGCCAAAGCGGTCCCGCAGCGGGGCCGAGAGCTGTCCGGCCCGGGTGGTGGCGCCGATCAGGGTGAAATGGGGCAGATCCAGCCGGATGGAGTTGGCCGACGGTCCCTTGCCTACGATAATATCCAGAGCGTAGTCCTCCATCGCGGGATACAGAATTTCCTCCACGGAGCGGTTCAGCCGGTGGATCTCGTCCACAAACAGGATGTCTCCCTCGTTGAGGTTTGTCAGCAGCGCCGCCAGATCGCCGGGCTTTTCAATGGCCGGGCCGGAGGTGATGCGGATGTTGACCCCCATCTCCTGAGCGATGATGCCCGCCAGGGTCGTCTTGCCCAGTCCCGGCGGGCCATGGAGCAGAACGTGGTCCAAAGATTCCTGCCGCTTCCGGGCGGCCTGAATGAAGATGCTCAGATTCTCCTTGGCCTTTTCCTGACCGATGTACTCCGCCAGGGTCTTGGGCCGCAGAGAGGATTCCTGGGCGTCCTCCGCCAGAAAGGTCTTGGCCACGATAGGCTCCTCGTAAATATCATTTCCAAAGTCGATGCTCACAGCTTCACTTCCCTATGCCGTCAAATTCATGCCCAGGATACAGGCCGCCATCACTGCCAGGCATACCATCAGCGCAATGGTCACCGCCCGCAGGGCGCCGCGCCTGGCATCCCGCAGCGTCCACATGACAAGCACCGCGCACAGCGCCGCAGCAGTAATGCCCGCGATCGCGCCTACACTGTAAAACAGTCCATGCAGATTGCCCATTACTTCACCATTTTCTTCAGGCTCTGGCGGATGATCTCCTCCAACGGCAGATTCTCCACATCCACGCCCTTGAGGGCCATCTGCACCTCTTGCGTGGAATAGCCCAGCACCGCCAGCGCCGCAGCAGCCTCGGTGGCCTTGCTGGTAAACACAGCGGGGACCGCCGCGCCCTTTCCGCCGGAGAAATCCAGTCCGGAGGCGGTCTCCTTCGCCATTTTGTCCTTCAATTCCAAAATGATCCGCTGGGCGATCTTTTTGCCGATGCCTTGGGCCGCCGTCAGGGATTTGGCGTCCTCCGTGACGATGGCCATGGCCAGACCCTCCGGCGTGTTGGCGGAAAGGATGGCCAGTGCCGCCTTGGGCCCCACGCCGGACACCCCCAGCAGCAGCTTGAAGCTGTTCAGCTCGTTTTGGGAGGCAAAGCCGTAGAGGTCAAAGATGCTCTCTCCCACGTTCAGGTAGGTGTAGAGTTTCTTCTTTTCCCCCTTTTTCAGCTGGGAGAGGGTGTTATTGGTGGTCATGCAGGCGTATCCCACGCCGCCGCAGTCGATGACGGCCAGTCCCGGCAGGATCTCCGCCACAGTGCCGTCCAGATAGTAAAACATACGGTTTTCTCCTTATACAGTTTCCTTCTCCGGCTTGATCTGCGGGAGCCGTGAAGTAGAACTCCTTGCGTGGCATAACGCCAGCGCCAGCGCGTCGGCGGCGTCATCGGGCCGTGGTGTTTTCGCCAATTTCAGCAGCCGCTTGGTCATATCCATGACCTGCCGCTTCTCCGCCTTGCCGTAGCCGGTGACGGCCATCTTCACCTGCCCCGGCGTGTACTCAAACAGCGGGATGCCGCACCGCTCCGCGGCGCACAGCAGCACGCCCCGGCCATGGGCCACGGCGATGCCGGTGGTGATATTCGTGTTGAAGAACAGCTCCTCCACGGAGATCACATCCGGCTTCAGCTGGCCGATAAGCTCCTCCATGTCCCGGTCGATCTGGTAGAGCCGTTTGGACAGAGGCAGGCCCGCCGGGGTGGTGATGGCCCCATAGGTCACCATTCTGTATTGTGCCCGCTCCCCTTCGATCAGCCCGAAGCCGATGGTGGCGTAGCCGGGGTCGATGCCTAAGATCCGCACAGTGTCCCTCTTTTCTTCTCAATTAAAAATAGTATAGCAAACTTGCCGCCAAACCGCAACAAGAAAAACAGATGTTCGATAATTTCTGTAAGATTCCGGCTTGCATCCGCAGGGGCGGTATGATACCATGTAAAAAATGTGTGAAAGGGCGGTGAAGCAGGTGCATCGGCATTGGTTGCCCCTCAGTTTGTCCCTCCTATGCTGGCTTGTTGGCTGCGGCGCTTTTCAGGAACCTCCCGCATCGTCAATGCCGGAACCGTCTCTGGAAGCACCGGCCGACCCGCTCCCCGCGCCCGCCACGTCAGGAGACGGCGCCGAGGCGGAGCCGAAGGAAGGCTCCGAGCCTGCCGAGGTAACAGAGTCGATCCCCGCACCGGAGGACTTTGTCCGTGTGGCGGACTGGATCCCTGATATATACACAGACATGCGCTACGCCGCCGACAACAACTTCACCGGACAGGCCATCTATGATTTTTCAGACGCCTACCTGCGGTACGGTACGGTGCAGAAGCTGGCGGCGGTGCAGGAGACCGTTGCGGAAAGCGGCTGTTCCCTGCTGATCTGGGACGCCTTCCGCCCTGCTTCCGCGCAGTTCCGGCTCTGGGAGATCTGTCCGGATCCCGCTTATGTGGCAAACCCGGAAAAGGGCTTTTCCTCGCACAGTCGGGGAAACACCGTTGACGTGACGCTGGTCACCACCGACGGTCAGCCCGTGGACATGCCCACAGACTTTGACGATTTCACCGCTCTGGCAGACCGGGATTACAGCGACGTCGGAGATACTGCCGCCGCAAACGCCCGCCTGTTGGAAAGCGCCATGACGGCTGCGGGATTCCGCCCCTATTCCGCCGAGTGGTGGCACTATTCGGACACTCAGTCCTATCCTGTGGATGAACAATTCATCCCCCTATCATAAGGAGTTACACTATGCGCATTATGGCAATCGACTACGGTGACGCCCATACCGGCATCGCCATTTCTGACCCCACTGGCCTGCTGGCCGGGTTCACCACCGTGATCAACAGCCGTCGGCAGGAGGTCGTGGTGGAACAGGTAACACTTTTAGCCAAGGAACACGGCGCGGAGGAACTGGTGCTGGGCCATCCCGTGAACATGGACGGCACTCTGGGACCCCGCTCCGAGAAGGCAAAAGCCATGAAAGTGTTGCTGGAGGAGGCCACGGCCCTGCCGGTGGTCCTCTGGGATGAGCGCCGCACCACCATCGACGCCCACAACATCCTCTTCAACAGCGGCAAGAACGCCAAACAGCGGAAGAAGGTAGTGGACGCTGTGGCGGCCTCTCTGATCTTGGAGGGGTATCTCACCTTTAAGAAAAGCCATTGAGGAGGCATACCCGTGGAATCTGAAGCACAGCGGTCCCCTTCCCAATGCAGCCGGGCATTGGAACTGTTTTTGTATTTTTTTAAAATTGGCTTTTACACCTTTGGCGGCGGCTGGTCCATCGTAGCCCAGATTCAGCAGGAATATGTGCAGAAAAAAGGCTGGATCACCGACGAGGACCTGCTGGACATCACCAGCGTGGGCCGCAGTCTGCCGGGACTGATGATCGGCAATGTGTCCTATCTGTTCGGCTACCATGTGGCGGGCTTTCCCGGCGCCCTCGCCTGTCTGCTGGGGATCTCCCTGCCCTCGCTCATTGTTCTGACGGTCGTGACCTGGTGCTATACTCAGGTAAAGGATAACCTGTATGTCAGCCGGGCCATGACCGGCGTCCGGGCCGCCGTAGCGCCTGTTGTGGCTTCTGCGGCTTTGAAGCTGCGGAAGGCGGCGTTGACAGACCGGGCAGGGTATGTCTTTCTTTTTCTGGCCTTCGCCCTGTACCTGTTCGGCGGATTGAGCTGCATTCTCATCGTACTCATCAGCGGATTTTTAGGCTGGCTGCTGTCCGTCTGGCATTGCCGGAAGGGAGGCCGCTCATGATCCTCCTTGAACTGTTCTGGTCCTTCTGCAAGATCGGCTTTACCAGCTTCGGCGGACTGAGTATGGTCCCCCTCATCAACAGTGAAATGCTGTCCCACGGCTGGATGACCCTTTCCGAGGTCAGCGACATTGTTGCCATTGCGGAAATGACGCCCGGCCCGCTGGGGCTGAACTGCGCCACCTTTGCCGGGACCCGTGTGGCGGGACTGGCCGGGGCTGTCTCCGCCAGTCTGGGGGTCCTGTCCCCCACCCTGCTGATCTGCGCGGCTGCCGCCGTCATGTTTGAAAAATTCCGGGAATCCGATTTCATGAAGAAAGTGATGTACGGTATCCGCCCCGCCTGTTTGGGCCTGATCATAGCGGTAGTCTGCTCGCTGACCGCAACCAACTACACGAACGCCGCAGGCAGCATCAGTTACGGTGCGGCTCTGATTGGCGTGGCCGCCACGGTCCTGCTGCTGAAATTTAAGGTCAGCATCCCCAAGGTGATCCTGCTCTCCGCCGTTTTGGGACTGTTCCTGACCCGTTGATGCACAAAAGAACCAGCATGGAGCGCTGCTCCATGCTGGTTCTTTTCAATCTGTATCAGTCCTTCACGGTGCCGTCCGCATTGAACAGCGGCAGCTTTTTCAGGAACTTGATGTCCGTGCGGTCCGCCGCGTCACCCTCGGCCAGTACGGCAACCTTGCCGGTGACTACGCCGCCGGCCTCCTGCACCAGGGCCTCCATAGCCTTCAGAGAGCCGCCGGTAGAAATCACGTCATCCATGATCAGGATGCGCTTGCCCCGGATCAGGTCCGCATCGTCCCGGCCCAGAAACAGCTTCTGCGTACCGGCGGTGGTGATGGAGTGGTCCTCCACATGGATGGGGTCCGGCATATAGGCCTTGGCACCCTTGCGGGCGATAAAATACTTGGCAGCGCCGGACTGGCGGGCCATCTCATGGATCAGCGGGATGCTCTTGGCCTCAGCAGTAAAGATATAATCATAGCTGTCGGCGGGCACCAGCTTCAAAAGCTCCCGTGCGCAGGCCACAGTCAGCTCTGCGTCACCAAAGCAGATAAATGCGCCGATATACAGGTCATCCGTTACCTTGCAGATAGGCAGTTCTCTCTTCAAGCCTGCCACTTCGATGGGATATGTCATCGTGATTGCCTCCTCATTTTCCTGTCTGAAACGATCCCGCGTTTGATTGTGTTTAACCTTATTTATTATATCGAATACACATCAAAAGTCAAGCTGTCAAAGGAGCTGGTCCAGCATCAGACGGTGTACCGGCTGCGGCGGCTCCGGCTGTCCGGCAGCAACACCCGCCGCGTAGCCATGAAAGGCATCCACCTCGTAGTAGAACTCCCCCCGGTTCAGCGGCGCTTCCGTCCGCATCATGGTCACGATCCCGCTGCCGGTGCGCTTGACACGGGCCTCCCGCCGGACCCAGCTTCGAAAGAAGGCCGCCTCCGTCCGAACGCCGGCGATCCGCTCCATGGCCCGGACGCTCACGGGGCGGACGCGCTCGATGTCCACCCCAACCGGCGTGTCCGCTAAAACGGCGGCTGCGGCCCCAGCCGTGTGGCTGAGGCTGAAATGGGTATCCGGATGGTCCGGGAAAAAGGGTTTTCCCAGTTCATCGACCTCGATCCGGGGAAGATCCCGCCAGCTGCGCTGCTCCCACAGCGCCATCCGCAGCAGAAGATAGGCGCACAGCACCTCCTGGTGCTTTTCCTTCGGCAATTTTTCCAGCCGCTCCCGCCGCGCGTCCGGCAGAAGGGCCATCATATCTCCGTATTCCTGTTCCGTCAGCGACCGTTCCATTCTGGCCAGCCATACCTGGATCGGCATATTTCCCCTCCATATTCGTCTGTTTTTCCATTTTTCTTTATTTTACAGCCGGATTTTCCCCATGTAAAGGCACACGGATAAAAAAATTAAATTTTTATTTTAAAAAAAGAGGAAATTCGCCTTTTGCGGGGTATAACTTAACGTGACCATTTAATTCGTGAAAGGAGGACCGGCCGTGGCATTTCCCCAGAGCTTTATGGACGAGCTGACCGCCCGCAGTGATATTGTGGACGTGGTAGGCAGTTACGTACAGCTGACCCGCAAGGGCAGCAACCTGTTCGGCCTGTGCCCCTTCCACAGTGAAAAAACCGGCTCCTTCTCCGTCTCGCCGGACAAGCAGATCTATTACTGCTTCGGCTGCAAAAAGGGCGGCGGCGTTGTCAACTTCATCATGGACATTGAAAACCTCCCCTTCCCGGATGCTGTCCGGTTTCTGGCCAAGCGGGCCGGGATGGAGGTCCCGGAGGAGGAAGGCGACCGGGAAGCCGGACGCAGGCGGCAGCGTCTGCTGGATCTGAACCGGGATGCCGCCAGATTTTACTACCAGCTTCTTCAGCAGCCGGAGGGCCGGGCCGTTCAGGAATATCTGGACCGGCGGCAGATCAAAAAATCCACCGCCGTCAGATTCGGCATGGGCGCCTCGTTGGACGCCTGGGACGTGCTGCTCACCGCCATGACCAAAAAGGGCTACACCAAGTCCGAACTGCTGGACGCCGGGTTGGTGGTCCAGAACAAAAATGGCGGCCTTTATGATAAATTCCGCAACCGGCTCATGCTGCCGGTGATCGACACCCGGGGCGATGTGGTGGCCTTTGGCAGCCGGGTGCTGGACAAGTCCGAGCCAAAATACATGAACTCTTCAGAAACGCCGGTATACTCCAAGCGCCGGGTGCTGTACGGTTTGAATCTGGCAAAGAAGTCCAAGCGCCCCAACATCATTCTCTGCGAGGGCAACCTGGACATCGTCACGCTGCATCAGGCGGGCTTCGACAATGCCGTGGCCTCCATGGGAACGGCGCTGACGGTGGAGCAGACCCGGCTTCTCAGCCGTTTCACCAAGGAATTGGTCCTCTGCTATGACAACGATAACGCCGGCAAGATCGCCACGGAGCGGGCCTTGCAGATCCTGAACGGCTCCGAGTTCAGCGTCAAGGTGCTTCAGCTTCCCCGCCGTCTGGTGGACGGTGAATACATCAAGCAGGACGCCGACGATTTCATCAAGCTTCAAGGACCGGACGCCTTTGAGCGTCTGCTCAACGGCAGCGAGAACGGCGTGGAATTCCGCATGGCTCAGATCGCCGGGAAATACGATCTCAAGGATGACGAAGCCCGCATCGCCTACTGCGGAGAGGTCAGTGAGCTGCTGGCCTCCCTCCCCGGTGCCGTGGAGCGGGAGATCTATACCGGGCGGGCTGCCGAGGCCGCCGGGATCACTGCGGAGGCCATGAAGCTGGAGGTTCAACGGTCCTTCAAGCGCCGGATCGCCCGGGAAAAGCGGGCGGAGCTGCGGAAGGATCTGAATCCTGCAATGGCCTTGCAGCCCAAGGAGCGATCCCTGCGCTTTGAAAATATGCGTTCCGCAGAAGCGGAAAAAGGCATTCTCCGTCTTTTGCTGACGGATGACACCCTGTTTTCCGATACTATCCCCATCCCGCCGGAGCGGTTCTCCTCCCCCCTATTGAGCCGGGCTTACCAACGGCTGTGGGAGGTCCATGCCGCCGGAAGCCGGCCCATGATCTCATCTCTGGGAGAGGAATTTTCCCGGGAGGAGATCGATTGTCTCACCGCCGTCTGTCAGGAGCCTGTATCCACGCAGCATGCGCAGCAGGCTCTGAGGGATTACATAGATGTGATCAACAGTGAAGCGGATAAGCGAACGGCACAGGATGATCCTCTGCTGGCCGCTGTGGAAAAATTCAAGAACAAAAAGAGAGGAAAGCAACATGTCTAAACGTGATTTGAGCCCTGATAGTCTGGAGGCGCAGGCCGACGCTCTGCTGGCCGCTGCCGACAGCATGGATATTCCGGATGAAATCCCGATGCCGGGAAAGAGCAGCCGTTCCGGTAAGGCCGCAAAGGCCGCCCGTCCTGAAGCAGACCATATCATGACGGATGAAGAGGCCAAAAAGGCTGGCATCGTCCGTCTGGACGATAAGCAGGTCGCTGCCCTCCCCGCCGCCAGCTGGCTGATGGGGCAGGAAAAGCTGCGGGAACTGCTGGCCCGCGGCAAGAAGAAGGGCAAGCTGGACTCCAGCGAGCTGATGGAAGCCGTGGACGATCTGAATCTGGAAAGCGATCAAATGGATCAGCTTTACGATTCTCTGGAAGCGCTGAACATCGACATCGGCACGGAGGAGGATCTCCTCCCCGAGCTGCCCGATGATGAGCCTGCCGCCGAGGAGATTGCCGACGTGGAGGAAGAGGAGCTGGTGGACCCCAACTCTCTGGTCAGCAACTTCTCCATCGACGATCCTGTCCGTATGTACCTCAAGGAGATCGGCAAGGTCCCCCTGCTGAACCCCGATGAAGAGATCGTGCTGGCACAGGCCATGGCCGCAGGCGCGGAGGCCAAGGCCCGTCTGGACGAGCTGCAGGAGCAGCGTGAGGCCGGTGAAACACCCGCCGTCACTCCGGAGGAAGAGGCTGAGCTCCGCAAGGCCTTTAAGAAGGGCGAAAGCGCCAAGCAGAAGCTGGCAGAGGCGAACCTCCGTCTGGTGGTTTCCATTGCCAAGCGGTATGTGGGCCGCGGTATGCTGTTTCTGGACCTGATCCAGGAGGGCAATCTGGGCCTCATCAAGGCCGTTGAAAAGTTCGATTATACCAAGGGCTACAAGTTCTCCACCTACGCAACCTGGTGGATCCGGCAGGCCATCACCCGCGCCATCGCGGATCAGGCCCGTACCATCCGGATCCCCGTTCACATGGTGGAGACCATCAACAAGGTCATCCGCGTCTCCCGTCAGCTTTTGCAGGAGCTGGGCCACGATCCCAGCCCCAACGAGATCGCCAAGGAGATGAACATGCCCGTGGACAAGGTCCGGGAGATCCTGAAGATTGCCCAGGAGCCGGTGTCTCTGGAGACCCCCATCGGCGAGGAGGAGGATTCTCACTTGGGCGACTTCATCCCCGACGAGGGTGCCAGCGAACCCAGCGAGGCCGCGTCCTTCACCCTGCTGAAGGAGCAACTGATGGATGTGCTGTCCACTCTGACTCCCCGTGAGGAAAAGGTGCTGAAGCTGCGTTTCGGTATTGAGGATGGCCGCACCCGGACGCTGGAGGAAGTGGGCAAGGAGTTCAACGTGACCCGCGAGCGTATCCGCCAGATCGAGGCCAAGGCCCTGAGAAAGCTGCGCCATCCCTCCCGCAGCAAAAAGCTGAAGGACTTCCTGAACTAACAGTCCCACGATGCTGCCGATACCGTTGGCGCAGCTTTAGGGCTCCCGCGCAAGCCCAGTGAAACGGGTTGCGTGGGAAGAGGAGGGGCAGCGAAGCGAACGAATTTTCACCGCAGGTGAAAACGAGTGATACGCAGCATGCCCCGACGACGCGCCATCCCTCCCACAGCAAAAAGCTGAAGGACTTCCTGAACTGAAAACTGAACAATATTAAGTGAAAAAACCGTGCTGTTTATAAAACAGCACGGTTTTTTCACTTCATCCAACTCAGTAAGCGCCCCGCCTCCAGCGCAGCCTGCGCCCGGACGCCCTCAAAATCCACATAGGGGTTGTAGACGCCCTCCAGCAGATCGTGGGCTGCCTTGGCCTCTTGCAGGGCGGCGATTGCCTCTTCCCGAAGTACCCCGGTCATCCGGGCGCGGAACCGCAGACGGGCCTTGTTCTCCGGGTGGCTCAGGGCGTCCAGCCGCACCCGGCGGTAGGGCTTTCCCGGATACACCATCCCTGGCTTGGAGGTGACGAAGGCCACGCCCAGCTCCGGGATCAGCAGGTGTTCCAGCCGCCCCGGCTCCTCTGTGGATGGACAGGCGGTCACGTCATAGTCCCGGCGAGTGGCCTCCCCACACAGCGCCGCCAGCAGCGGCCCCGCCTGCTCATAGCTGTCCTCCAGCTCATAGACCTTGGGGCACAGGGCCTCCACGCTGTCAAACCGCCAGACCGGCCCCCGGTGGGTCAAGCTCCCCAAAAAGCGGCGGGTAATCCTTCCCGTACCGCTACCTCGGCCCCGCAGTTCCCTGGCCATGATCCCGGAAAACCGCCGGGCCGCCCGTTGACGGTCAAAGTTGCGGCTGACCTCGGCAACCGTATCCAACTCCACCTGTCGGGCCGCCTTCAGACAGCGGTATGCCCGGCCATAGGCGTCCTGATAGTCATGGGTATGGCGCTTCACCTCCCCGGCCTGTGCCTTGGCGGCAGGCAGGTCGTAAAACCGCCCCAGATCCACATAGCGATCCACAGCCGCCGGGTACTTCGGCTCTACGACGTGGGGCGATGTCCCATCACAGACGGCGCACCGCAGTGCCGGGATCACCACGCCGTCCAGAGAATCCGGGTCCCCTGAGCACCAGAGATACTCCACGTCCGCTCCCGCCTGCTCCATGGTCCTGCCGATCTCCCGCATGAAGGTGTTTTTCCCCACCCCCGGCCCGCCCTTGAGGATCATGATGTCAAAGGCCGTTTCCGGGTCCATGATCTCGGAAAATAAATTCTGAAAGCCGCTGCCGCTGTTGGCCCCTAAGAAGAAATTGGTGATCTGTGCCATAGCCGCCCCTCCCCATTTGATTTCATTCCCAAGCTATGCAGCAGCGGCTTGACCGGTCCGTTTTTCCGCGAAAAAGGAACAGCGTCCCATGACGGGACGCTGTTTTGCTATATTCCGATGGACTTTCCTTACAGGAACATCTCGTTCTTTTTCGGCTCGGTGAAGGTCTGCTCCAGCATGGCTACATGGGATAAAAACGCCGGATCGTCAAAGTACTTGGCATGTTTCGTGCATTTCCGCACACAGGCTTGACACTTGATGCAGGTGCCGGGAACGCTGTATACGTCCTTGGGGTCGATGGCCCCCATGGGGCACAGCCGGGCGCAAGCGTCGCAGTTCGTGCACTTGGCTGGGTCGGTCCGGGGCTTGGCCTTCAGGAACTTGGCGGGTTCTCCGTCGGCGCCCTTGGGGATGTAATACGGGGCCTCCGGGTCTCCGGGAACAGTGACAGGTGCGGAAATTTTCGTCAAGCTCTTTACCTTGTCAGATGCTGCAGACGCAAAGTTTTTCAATTCCTTCCGATCATCCCAGTCAGGCCGGTCCTCCGCCAGTTTGTCCGTAAAGGCGTGACGGCCCACAAAGGCACCCCCGGCCACCGTATGGAATCCGTCACCCTCCAGAACCGCGCACAGCTCCGCCAAAGCGTTGTCATAGGACCGATTTCCGAAGGTCACAATGGCCGCCGCCAGCGCGCCGTTACCATGAAGGCAGGCCTTGAGGTCCGGCAGGATCTTGTTAGGCAGCTTTCCCGCGTAGGTGGGTGTACCCACCACCACCAGATCCGTGTCGGCAAACATATAGTCCCGTTCCCGCTCCGCAGGCTTGGTGAACGGCAGCCGCTCCCATGGGACGCCCAACTGCTCCGCCAGCGTCTCCGCGAAGGCGGCAACGGTTTTTTCCGTATTTCCCGTAGCGCTGAAATACAGGGCGCATACACGTTTGATCTCCATAGTCTCCTCCTTTTTGCCAAAACAGGCACCCGTAAGGGTGCCTGTTTGAAATTCACAGGGAAAAATCTTCCTCTTTCAGCTTGGCGGTATCCAGAGAAGCCGGACGGGGCGGTACCCGCTTCAAAGGATCGTAGTGAAACCCTCTGCAATGGTGCTCCACCGGAACGATGCCGTGCTTCACGCACATGACGTCCGTTTCGCTGATCTGCTGCCCGCGCTGGCAATAAGCACAGCGGGGATCGATATTCTTCCGAAACAGCTTCACCGTACCTCTCCCCTTTCTTACAGCGCGTCCAGACGGATAGCTTCGTTCTCCGCGGCAGCGTGGATCCGGGATACCGGATGCTCGTAGCTGTCGATGATCTTGGTGGCCATGGGGTCCTCCAGTTCCTTCTGGATGGTGCGCCGCAGGTTCCGGGCGCCGTAGGTCCGGGAGAAGGACTTTTCCACCAGAAACTCTACCAGGCTGTCATCATAGGTAAAGGTGATGCCCTTGTCGCCCAGGGAGGTGACCAGCTCGCCCAGCATGATCTTGGCGATCTCCTTGAAGTTCTCCTTGGACAGGCGGTTGAAGGTAATGACGGCATCCACGCGGTTGATAAACTCCGGCCGCAGGAACTGCTGCAGCGCCTTCATGGCCTTGTCGGCGTCCTGCTGGGTCTGATTGCGGTCAAAGCCCACGGTGCCGCCGTCCTGATTGCCGCTGCCGGCGTTGGAGGTCATGACAATGATGGTATTTTCAAAGTTGACCCGGCGGCCGTGGGAATCGGTGATCTCGCCGTCATCCAGAATTTGCAGCAGCACGTTCAGCACGTCGGGATGGGCCTTTTCGATCTCGTCGAACAAAATGACGGCATAGGGCTTCCGGCGGATCTTCTCCGTCAACTGGCCCGCCTCGTCATAGCCCACATAGCCCGGCGGGGAGCCTACGATCCGGGAAACGGAGTGCTTTTCCATAAATTCCGACATATCCAGACGGATCAGCGCGTCCGGGGTGTTGAACAGGTCCACGGCCAGCTGCTTCACCAACTCCGTCTTGCCCACGCCGGTGGAGCCGACGAAAATAAAGCTGACGGGCTTGTGCTTGGGGGAGATTCCCACCCGGTTCCGCCGCACGGCGGCGGACACCGCCGCGATGGCCTCGTCCTGTCCCACGATGTGGCTCTTGAGCCGCTCCTCCAGCTGGCTGAGCCGCTGGAATTCCTCCTCCCGGATCTTGGAGGCCGGGATCTTGGTCCACAGCTCGATAACGTGGGCAATATTCTCCATGGTCAGCTGGGGATCACCCTTCAAAAGCAGGGTGTTCAGCTCCGTCTGACGCTGGAGGATCTTACTTTTCAGCGTGGCGATCTGCTCGTAATCCGGCTCCGCGCCCTCCTGCGCCCCCTGCTCCTCCAGCATGGCCCGTTCCTTTTCAAAGTCATCGATCTCCCGCTGAAGCTGCATCCGCCGGGAGATGTCCGGGTCCTTCAGGTTCAGGTCGGAGCAGGCCTCATCGATCAGGTCGATGGCCTTATCCGGCAGGAAGCGGTCGGTGATGTACCGCTCGCTCAGCAGGACCGCCTGACGCAGGATACCGTCGGAGATCTTGACGCCGTGATACGCCTCGTAGTTGGGGGCCAGACCCTTGAGGATCTTGATGGAGTCCTCGATGGAAGGCTCGTTCACCGTCACCGGCTGGAACCGGCGCTCCAAGGCGCTGTCCTTCTCGATGGACTTGCGGTATTCATTAAAGGTGGTGGCGCCGATGACCTGGATCTCGCCCCGGGAAAGGGCGGGCTTCAGGATGTTGGCGGCATTCATACTGCCCTCAGCGTCCCCGGCACCCACGATGTTGTGGATCTCGTCGATCATCAGAATGATGTTGCCCAGTTTTTTGACCTCGTCGATGAGGCCCTTCATCCGCTGCTCAAACTGGCCCCGGAACTGGGTGCCGGCCACCAGGGCCGTCAGGTCCAGGAGGTAGACCTCTTTATCCCGCAGCTTGAAGGGCACATCCCCTGCCACGATCCGCTGGGCCAGGCCCTCGGCAATGGCGGTCTTGCCCACGCCGGGCTCGCCGATGAGACAGGGGTTGTTCTTCTGGCGGCGGTTCAGGATCTGAATGACCCGCTCGATCTCCTCTGCACGGCCGATGACCGGGTCCAGCTTGCCCTCCTTGGCCTTGCGGTTCAGGGAGATGCAGTAGCCCTCCAGGAACTTTCGCTTGCCGTTGGGCTTGCCCTCATTCTTCTCCCGGCGGCTGCCGTCCTCCGCGGGGGTCTCTTCCTTGGGAGCGGGCTCGCCGCTGTTGTTGAACAGGCGGTTCAGAAACGGGAAGGTAGCGGTCTTGCCGGCTTCCTCGTCATCCTCTCCGCCGGGCAGATCCTCCACATTCTCGATGGAGTCCATCGCCTGCATCATTTCATTATTCAAATTATCCAAGTCTTCATCCGTGATGCCCATGCGCTGCATCATCTCGTTCACCTGCGGCAGTCCCAGGCTCTTGGCGCACTTCAGGCACAGACCCTCGTTAACGGTCTTGTCCCCCTCCATCCGGGTGATGAACACCGTGGCGATATTCTTTTTACATCTGGAACAAAGTGTTGGCTGCATAGTTACCTCCGTACCCCACGGAGCGCGCGGCGCTCCATAGGGAAATTATGATAGGGATGACAGCAGGCCCATTGGTCCGACCGTCATGAAAAAGTGAAGCAGATAGGTGTTCTCCGCGGGAAGGGCGATGCCAAGGCGGGGGGCCAGCCAGATCAGCAGCCACACCACCATCATGCCCTCTAACAAGCCCAGCAAAGCGCCGCCAAAGGTGTTGACGCTGAAGAGCACCGGCAGGCGCAGGACCAGGTTGATGGCCAGCGCCGCCAGCCGCAGCAGGAGCACCAGCGCCACAAAAATCAGGATGTACAAAATGGCAAAGGCAAAGGTCTCCACCAGCTCCCGGGCCACAGCCGCCGCAATGGCCTTGGCCGTGGCGGCAACGCTGTCCTCTGCACGGCGCTCCAGCGTCCCCCGCAGCGTATCTAAGAGTCCCGTCCGGTCCAAAAGGCCCTTCAGACTGTCCGGCAGCAGTTCTTCCAGCGTTTGACCGCTCTCCTGCCCTTTCTTTTCCAAGGTCTTTTCCACCGTTCCGGCGATTCGCTCCTCGATTTTTGGCGTCACCCAATCGGAGACCGGCTGGGTCAGGACCTTCGCCCCCAGATTCGCGCCGATCATGGCCGCGATCAGAACAAGGATGCCAGATAGGGACAGGAACAGCCCCCGCCAGCAGCCCCGCAAAGCTGCGGCGATCAAAAGTGCCGCAATCAGAACGTCTAATATTATAGCAGGTGTCATGGGACTTGCCTACCTTTCACCGTGAAAACAATTTGTAAACATCGCTGTAAATCCTACCTTTTATGGCAGAAACAGTTCTGCGGAATCCGCACCGATCATCAGAACGGAGCCATCCGCCCGGGTCAGCACCTCGCGGGTGTGCTCCGGGCCGTGGAGGGTGGCGTAGACCTGTAACTGACGGTTGTAGACCACCAGACGGTCCGCGTACAGCACGGAGAGATACCGCCCGCAGGCGGAAACGTCCCGGACTTCCTCCGCAACGTCCAGACTGGCGATCTCCTCGCCATCGTCATCCACCGTCACCAGCCGTCCCACACTGCCGGACTGATACCGGTTCAGCTGCAGCACCGTGTAGTCCTCGCCTCCGAGGTCATATTCCCGGAGGTACTCACCATTGTAGGAATAGGTGCCCAGAAGCTTTCCGGCGGTATTCCCCACCGCCAGACAGGTATCGGTGACGGTGAGGATCCGATCTCCCCGGCCTGTCATGGCCGTCACCAGACCGTCCGGCACGGCGTAGTCCGCCACGGGGTCCTCTTGGGTCAGATCGTAGATCACCAGATTGCTGATAAACATGCTGTCCGCCTGCCCCATGGTCACAGCGGCCAAATAGCCGCCGTCCTCCGTCACGCAAGCATCCGCCACAAAGCGGCGGTGGGCGTTGAAGGCGAACAGCACCTGCATATCGGCACCGTACACGTCCACATGGCCCTTGGTGCCGCTGATCTGGGTGGTCACGGCCAGCATCCCGGAGCCGTTGAGATTGGCGGAGACCAGCGGCCCATCGGAGGTCAGCTCCAGCCGGGGGCCTTCCTCGTCCAGCACGTAGAGGGCCGTGCCGCCGATGTCATAGGCCACGGCCAGACCGCCTCCCTGTCCCAGCGCCGGGGCGTTCATCTTCACGTTGGCGCTCCACACCTCGCTGCCGTCCGGTCCCAGCAGCCGCAGGGACGTATCCGACAGGATGACCAGTGAGCCGGTCCCTACCCGGGCGAAGCGGTTGGTATTGTCCGTATCGTAGCGGTAGACGGTCTTTTCCCCGCCCACCGCCTCCGTACCGTAGGCAAAATACCGGCGGAGAGCGTCGAACCCGGTGCCGTCCCGCCACGCCGCCACAAGCACGAGGCCCAGCACAGCGATGAGCACCAGCAGGAAAATCAGGAACTTCCGCAGCATACGCCGCTTTTTCGGCGGTTCCTTGGCTCCGTCATCGTCATTCCAAATGTCTTTTGTCGTATTTTCAGCCATTGAGCCGTTCATCCTCATACCAAAGTCTTGTCAGGTACAGTCCCCCCGGCGGCACTGTGGGTCCCGCCAGCGTCCGGTCCCGGCTTTCCAGAATGGCCGGAATATCCTCCGGCAGGAACTTCCCTTCGGCGGCGTAGAGCACCGTGCCGGTGATGGCCCGCACCATGTTATAGAGGAAGCCGTCGGCGCAGACCTTCAGTTCCAGCAGTTCCCCGCTGCGGGTCACGTCGCACCAGTAGATCGTGCGGACAGTGGTCTTTGTCTCCGTGCCCACGCTGCGGACCGCCGCAAAATCGTGAGTCCCTACGAACTGATGGGCCGCCCGGTTCAGAAATTCCTCGTCCAGACGCTTGGGGTAGAAATACGCCCGGTTGACATAAAACGGATTCTTCACCCGGGAATTGTAAATGCGGTAAGTATACTCCTTTTTCAGGCAGGAACCGATGGCGTTGAAATCCTCCGCCACCTCCAGCGCCTCGCTGACGGCAATATCCTCCGGCGTGTGGGTGTTGACGGCAAAGGGCAGCCGCTCCAGAGGGATGCGGCTCTCCGTGCGGAAATTGGCGATGTACCGCTCCGCGTGAACCCCGGCGTCCGTCCGGCCGCAGCCGGTGAGGTGCACCGGCGCGCCGGTGATCTTCTCCAACGCCTTTTGCAGCGTCTCGCAGACGGTGACGGCGTTTTTCTGCACCTGCCAGCCGTGGTAGGCCGTTCCATTATACATCAGTTTCAGTGCGATATTACGCATATTGGCTCCTTTGGCGGCGTTTGCCGCGTGATTAATGCCAGGACACTTCCACGTTGTAATCTGTGACCGGCCAGACCTCTTCCACCATCGTCCCATCCTGATCGATCTCATAGGTGCAGACGGTAAAATCATAGGAAAGGCCGAAGCTGTCCCGGCAGAGCAGGTGCAGCTCCACGGTGTCCTCCGGCTGGCAGGAGACCGCGAAGCCGCCCTCCTCCGAAGCCGGGGTATAGTAGACCACATCGGGATCGCTGCTGACGGTAGACTCCGAAATCTTTACCGGAAGGGTCTGGACGGTCTCTCCGTTTTTCAGCACCTGAAAAACAGGGTCGATCACTTCTGTACCGTACTGCTTTCTGATGCCCAGATCATATTGAAGCTGCAAGCTTCCTCCCCGATAGGTGGGATCGCCATAACCGCTGCTGTCATTCGTCAGAGGCAGCAGCATGGCAATGTCGCTGTAACTGGTAACCTCCTCCCGGCTGGTCTGACCGCCATCGGTGATATTCACCGCAAAGGACACCTCTCCGGTCTGCTCCACCGGCAGCCCCACCGGGGTGGCGAACACGCCGTCCGTCCCGGTCATGGGCAGTTCCGCGGTTTGGCCGTTCTGGGTGATCAGCAGCGTCACCGCCGTGTCCGCCGTCCAGCGGCGGAGGGTGATGCTCATGTCGGCTTGCAGCGTATGGCTTTCCGGGTCAAGGCCGGTGGGTTCAAAGGAAAAATCCGACAGATCCTCCGTCTGCTCCCGCTGCCTGACAGACAGATCCGTAATCTGATCCTGCACATCTATCAGCCGCCAGGCAACGCTGTCCAGCTGGTTTTTCAGGCTGTTCTGCGTGTCCGCCAGCTCCGCCCGGGTCATAAGCAGAGCAATCAGTAGCACCGCGTTCAGTGCCAGAGAGAGGATCTGAAACCAGTTTTTCTTCATAAGACCGCTCCTTTCGCGCAAAGCATTTTCCCTTTACAGCGTTTGTGTTACAACGTTTTTTCAGTTTTATGTGCCAAGTCTCCGCAGGACGACCACCAGCGCCAGAATGACCACGCCGCCCGCCAGCGCGACGTAGTCCCGCCGCTGGTATTTCAGAACGTGGAGCTTGGTGCGGCCCTCGCCGCCGTGGTAGCAGCGGCACTCCATAGCCGTGGCCAGCTCGTCCGCCCGGCGGAAGGCGCTGATAAACAGGGGTACCAAAATGGGCACCAGCGCCTTGGCCTTCTGGAAGATGTTCCCGCTGTCGAAATCCGCACCACGGGCCTTCTGCGCGGACATGATCTTGTCCGTTTCCTCGATCAGCGTGGGGATGAACCGCAGGGCAATGGCCATCATCATGGCCAGCTCGTGAACGGGGACATGGATCTTTTTCAGGGGGTTCAGCAGGGATTCCAGTCCGTCCGTCAGGCGGATGGGGCTGGTGGTGTAGGTCATCAGGAACGTCCCCATCACCAGCAGCATGATGCGGATGACCATGAACAGCGCATTTTCAATGCCCTTCACGGAGACCCGGAGGATGCCCCACTCCCAGAGGTAGTGGGTGTCCGGGGTGAAGAACATATTGAGGATGCCTGTGAACGCGATGATGAACACCAGCGGCTTCAGGCCACGCACCAGCGCCCGCAGGCCCACATGGGACACCTTCACGCACGCAGCCAGCGTCACCGCCATGACAGCGTAGCCCATCCAGCCCTTGGCGCTGAACAGCGCGATGATGTACAGCGTCACCAACAAGATTTTCGTCCGGGGGTCCAGCTTATGGGCGATGGAATTTCCCGGGAAATACTGGCCTAAGGTAATGTCCTTCAGCATCCCGCTCCCCCCTTCCGCAGGGCAAGGAGCTGACGCTCCAGCGCCTCCACCGTATAAACAGCCGGGTCGATGTCCACGCCCCGACGCTTCAACTCCATGGCGATCCGGGTGATCTGCGGCACGTCCAGGCCGGCGGAGAGCAGTTCCTCGCCCCGGGCGAACACCTCCGCGGGCGTCCCCTGCATCAGCACATGGGCGTTTTTCAGCACTAAAATGCGATCCACGTTCCGGGCGATCTCGTCCATGCTGTGGCTCACCAAAATAATGGTTTTTCCCTTGTTGCGGTGATAGTCCCGGATGTTGGCCATGAGGTTTTCCCGGCCCGCCGGGTCAAGGCCCGCCGTGGGCTCGTCCAGCACCAGCACCTCCGGCTCCATAGCCAGTACGCCCGCCAGCGCCACCCGGCGCTTTTGTCCGCCGGACAGCTCAAAGGGGGATTTTTCCAGCTGATCGTCCCGGATACCCACTAACTTGGCGGCCTCCCGGACGGCGTGATCCAGCTCGTCCCCGGTTTTTCCCTGATTAGCGGGGCCGAAAGCGATGTCCTTGTACACTGTTTCCTCAAACAGCTGATATTCCGGGTACTGGAACACCAGACCCACCTTGAAGCGAACCTCCCGGATCTTTTTCGGCTCCGCCCAGATATTCTTCCCCCGCAGCAGGATCTCTCCTGCCGTTGGCTGGAGCAGACCGTTCAGATGCTGGATCAGGGTGGATTTGCCGGAGCCGGTATGGCCGATGATCCCTAAGAATTCTCCCTCGTTCACATCAAAGCTCATGTGCTCCACGGCACTGCGCTGGAACGGCGTTCCGGCGCCATAGGTATGTGTCAGGTCTTTTACCTGTAGAATCGGTTCCAATCCTTCTGTCCTCCGTCAATTCTTCGCCAGAGCCGCAGTAATGGCAGCCGCACATTCGTCCACCGTTAAAGCGTCCAGGGGTACATCCAGCCCGTCCTTCCGCAGACGGTCCAGCAAGTCCACCGTGTCCGGCACCGTCAGGCCCATGGTCCGCAGCGGCTCCACCTGGGTAAAGACCTCCTTGGGGGTGCCGTCCAGCGCGATCCGGCCGTCATCCATGACGATGACCCGGTCCGCCTCCTCCGCCTCGTTCATGTGGTGGGTGATGAGCACCACGGTGATACCCTTCTCCCGGTTCAGCTTATGAACGGCGGAAAGCACCTCCTGCCGCCCGATGGGGTCCAGCATGGCGGTGGCCTCGTCCAGTACGATGCACTCCGGCTCCATGGCGATGACGCCGGCGATGGCGATCCGCTGCTTCTGACCGCCGGACAGCAGATGGGGCGCATGGGTCATAAAGGCGGTCATATCCACGGCGGCCAGGGCGTCATCCACCCGGCGGCGGATCTCCTCTGAGGCCACTCCTAAATTCTCCGGGGCAAAGGCCACATCCTCCTCCACCACGTTGGCGACGATCTGGTTGTCCGGGTTCTGGAACACCATGCCCACCCGGCGGCGGATCTCCAGCAGACACGCCTCGTCCTGCGTATCCATGCCCTCCACATACACCTTGCCGCCGCAGGGCAGCAAAATGGCGTTCAGGCTTTTGGCAAAGGTGGATTTGCCGGAGCCGTTATGCCCCAGCACCACCACAAAGCTGCCCTTTTCAATGGCCGTGTCCACGCCCCGCAGGGCCAGGACCGGCTTCTCCCCTTCCTCCGCCGGATAGGCGAATTCCAGAGCCTTGGTCTCGATCATATCCATGTATCGGATACCTCATTTAACTTGATATTCAATCCAACGGGGCCCGGTAAAAGCCGCCGTAGAAGTTTTCCGTGCGGAGCACGTTGATGATCGCATGGGGGTCCACCTGCAAGATCAGGTGCACAATGTCGCTCTCCTCGTAGCTGGAGATCACGGTGTGCAGGACGCTCATATCCTTGTGGCTGTATCCGCCCACCGCCTTCACGCAGGACATCCCGTGCCGGCACCCGCTCACATAGGCCGCCATGATCTCCTCTGCCTTTTGGGTGGTGATCTGAAGCGTCAGCCGTTCGTAGCGGTGATGGAAGGTCTCCACCGTCTTTGTAGAGATAAACTGAAACAGGATGGAGTAGCCTGCGTACAGCCAGCCGAACAGGTAGCCAAAGATGCACAAAATACAGGCGTTAAACACGAAAACATAGGACCAGATGGATTTTCCGGTCTTATTGGAGACATACAGCGCGATAAAGTCCGTGCCGCCGGTGGAGGCGTTTCCCTTCAGGGCCAGCACGATGCTGATGCCCATAAGGAAGCCGCCGAACACCGCGCTTAGCAGAATATCGTCAAAAATCGGCGGCAGAGAGAAGTATTTCAGGAATAAACTGGTCATGCCCACTTGCAGAAGGGAAAAAAGCGTGAACCTCGGACTGATGCTGCGGTAGCAGAGGACCGCCACCGGCAGATTCAGAGCCACCAGTGCGAGAGAAGTGGAGATGGACCCGCCGTAGAGCGATGCCGCCCGGTCGATCAAAATAGCAACGCCTGTAAAGCCGCCGGAAAGCAGTCCGGCGGAATGGACAAAGCTTTCGATCACAAACGTCTGCAGCAGCGAAGAACACAAGACCGCAAAAAATGTGATCACATACCGCAGATGCTTATTCTTCGTTTTTAACATAGCCGCTCCTTGTTTATCTGTTTATTACTCAGAAAACCATCGTCCGGTGGCGCCGCAGGGCAGCGCCATGCCGGTAGCCGTTACCGGCAGACCCAGCTCGTCCCAGCTGACGGTGCCGCCGTACTTCTCCGCCACCAGCAGGTGCAGCAGATACCCCAGCACACTGGGGGCCAGACCTGTGGTGTAGGAGTTGATGAGCACGAACAACGGCTTGTCCGACAGAACCCCGGCGCAGAGCTTCACAAAGGGGTACAGGCTCTCCTCCAGCTTCCAGATCTCGCCGCCGGGACCCCGGCCGTAGCTGGGCGGGTCCATGATGATCGCGTCATAGGTTTTGCCCCGGCGGATCTCCCGCTCCACGAACTTGGCGCAGTCATCCACGATCCAGCGGATGGGTGCGTCGGAGAGACCGGAGAGCCGGGCGTTGTCCTTGGCCCAGGCCACCATGCCCTTGGCCGCATCCACATGGCAGACGGCAGCGCCGGCCTTGGCACAGGCCACCGTAGCGCCGCCGGTATAGGCGAACAGATTCAGCACCCGGATGGGACGGTCAGCCTTGCGGATCTTGTCCATGACAAAATCCCAGTTCACCGCCTGCTCCGGGAACAGACCCGTATGCTTGAAGTTCATGGGCTTGACCTGGAAAGTCAGATCCTTATAATGCACCTGCCAGCTTTCCGGCAGCGCCTTTTTCTCCCAGTGTCCGCCGCCGGTCTGACTGCGGAGATACCGTGCGTTGGCCCGTTTCCACTCCGGCAGACGCCGGGGCGTTTCCCAGATGGCCTGGGGGTCAGGACGCACCAGATACTGCTTGTCCCAGCGCTCCAGCTTTTCACCGCCGCCGCAGTCCAGCAGCTCATAATCCTGCCATTGATCCGCGATCCACATAGATGGTTCCTCCTCCATGTCCCGCAAAGCACCGAGGGACATACTTTCTCATTATAAAATCATTTTATTATACCTTTTTTATCTTGCCCGGTCAACCAAATTCCATCAATTTTGTCTGTCCGGTCCCCTATAAGCAGCAAAAAAGAGAGCCGCCGAAGCGACTCTCTTCAAAATCAGATGTTTGCGCACAGGGACTTGGGTTTGGTAAGCTTGGCAGATACAGACGTCCGGACCTTCGGCAAGTCGGCAGGCGGCTCCCGCCGCTCCGACAGGCGTTCTCTTGCCACCGCCAGCATCAGCTTGATCCGATTCTCCTGATTGACCCGCGTGGCGCTGGGATCGTAGTCGATAGGGGTGATGTTGGCCTCCGGGTACAGCTCCCGGATCTTATTGACCATGCCCTTGCCGCAGATGTGGTTGGGCAGGCAGCCGAAGGGCTGGGCGCAGACGATGTTCTCATACCCGGAGCGCACCAGCTCCAGCATTTCCGCCGTCAGCAGCCATCCCTCTCCCATCTTGCAGCCCATGCCGATGGTGTGGCTCTGCTCCGGCAGCTTGATCAGCTCGCTAAAGGGCATGGGGGCATGGTAGCCCGCGTCCTTGAGGGTCTTGATGATGACCTTCTCCATGCCCGCGATGAGGGTCAGCGCCGCTTCCGCGGCGGTTTTTTCCACCAGAGAGCCACCGTAGAGCCGCACGGTCTCCGCCATGTTGTAGGCGCAATACTGCACGAAGCCCATCAGCCCCGGCAGGTTCACTTCGCAGTCCTGAGAGGCCAGGAACTTTTCCAGTTCGTTATTGCCTAAGGGGGAATATTTGACGTAGATCTCCCCCACTACGCCTACCTTGACCTTGGGCACCCGCCGCACCGGGATGGCGGCAAACTCCGCCGCGATCTTCGGCATGACGGCCTTCATCTCCCGGCCGGAATAGCCCTTATCGTGGCGGACCTCATCGCAGAGAATGTCCAGCCACTTGTTTTGCAGCCGCTCCGCCGCCCCAGCTTCCAGCTCATAGGGCTGGGTCTGGGCCCGGAGGGTCATCAGCAGGTCGCCGTAGTAGATGGCAGCCAGAGCCTGCCGCATGAATTTCAGATCCATGGGCATACTGCTGTCCTTTTCCAGACCGGAGAAGTTCAGGCTCAGCACGGGGATATTGCCGTAGCCCGCCTTTTCCAGAGCCTTCCGCAGCAGGAAAATGTAGTTGGACGCCCGGCAGCCGCCGCCGGTCTGGGTGATGATGAGGGCGGTGTGGTCCAGATCATACTTGCCGGAATCCAGTGCGTCCAAAAACTGGCCGATGACCAGCAGCGCCGGATAGCAGGTGTCATTATGGACGTATTTCAGTCCCAGCTCCGCCACCCGCTCGCCGCAGTTGCCCAGCAGCTCCACCTGATAGCCATGGTTCTCCATGCTGGCTGCCAGAATGCGGAACTGCACCGGTGCCATATTGGGAATGAGAATTTTATGGGTCTTTTTCATGTCCGGTGTAAACCGGGGATAGGTCTGTTCCATATCAGGTCTCCTCCTGTTCCTCCAACGCCGCAAACAGGCTCCGCAAACGGATGCGTACCGCGCCCAGATTGGTGATCTCATCGATTTTCAGCTGGGTATACAGCTTGCCGCCCTCCCGCAGAATTTCCCGGGTCTCGTCGGTGGTGATGGCGTCCACGCCGCAGCCAAAGCTCACAAGCTGCACCAGATCCATATCCGGCTGGGAGCAGCAGTACTTCGCCGCCGCGTAGAGCCGGGCGTGATACGTCCACTGGTTCAGCACCGTGGTCTTGAACGGATCTGCCAGCTGAGAAACGGAATCCTCCGTGATGACTGCCGCGCCGAATTGGGTGATGAGGGTGTCGATGCCGTGATTGACCTCCGGGTCCACATGGTAGGGGCGGCCTGCCAGAACGATGATCCGGCGCCCCTCCTTCCGGGCGGCGGCCATGATCTCCGCACCCTTCTCCCGGATCTGCTTCATGTGACGCTCATATTCTCCGTAGGCCGCCTCCACCGCCGCCTTGATCTCTCCGTGGGGAATGGGGCCAAACTCCCGCTCCATCACGGCGGTCATCTTCTTTGTGAAATCGTGGGGCCGGTGGATGCCCACATAGTCATAAATGAATTTCGTGTTCTTCAGGCAGTCGCAGTTGCCTGCCAGCACCTCCGGGTAATAGGCCACCACCGGGCAGTTGTAGTGATTCTGGCCCAGGCCCTCGTCAATGTTATAGGTCATGCAGGGGTAGAAAATGGCGTCCACGCCCAGCTTGGCCAAAAACTCAATGTGGCCGTGGGCCAGTTTCGCCGGGAAGCAGGCGGTGTCGCTGGGGATGCTCCCCTGCCCTTCCAGATACAGCTTCCGGCTGGACATGGGGCTGTGGACCACCTGGAAGCCCAGCTTCGTGAAGAAGGTGTACCAGAAGGGGGACAACTCCCAGAAGTTCAGACACAGGGGCAGGCCGATCCGGCCCCGTTTGTTCTCTCCGGGCTTATAGCCCAAAATCAGCTGCCGCTTGTATTCATAGAGGTTCCAGCGGCCGTCGTCCTTTTTGCCGGTGATGGGCCGCTCACAGCGGTTGCCGCTGATGAGCCGTCCGCCATCGGAGAAAGTGTTGACGGTCAGCTGGCAGTTGTTGCCGCACTGGCCGCAGCTGCGGCTTTCCGTCTCCCGGCGGAAGCTCCGTAGCTCCCCTTCTGTCAGCAAGGTGCTGTGATGCTCTGCCCCGGCCTTTTTCATGCCGTACAGCGCCGCGCCGTAGGCTCCCATGAGGCCCGCGATGTTGGGGCGGATCACCTCAAGGCCCATTTCCTTCTCGAAGGCCCGGAGAACGGCCTCGTTATAAAACGTGCCCCCCTGGACCACCACATGGCGGCCCAGCTCCTCCGGTGAGGAGGCCCGGATGACCTTATAGATGGCGTTTTTCACCACGGAGATGGACAGACCCGCGGAGATGTTCTCTACGGATGCGCCGTCCTTCTGGGCCTGCTTCACGCTGGAGTTCATAAACACGGTGCACCGGCTGCCCAGATCCACGGGCCGATCCGCAAACAGGCCCAGCTTCGTAAAGTCCTTCACATCGTAGCCCAGAGCCTGGGCGAAGGTCTGCAAAAAGCTGCCGCAGCCGGAGGAACAGGCTTCATTGAGGAAAATGTCGCTGATGGCGCCGTTTTCGATCTTGAAGCACTTCATGTCCTGACCGCCGATGTCGATGATGAAGTCCACATCCGGCATAAAATGCTTGGCGGCGGTAAAGTGGGCCACGGTCTCCACCACGCCGAAATCCGCGTGGAAGGCGGCCTTGGCCAAATCCTCGCCGTAGCCGGTGGTGGTGACGGACGCCACGTTCAGCTTGGGATGGCTCTCATATAACCCCAGCAGCACGGTTTTCAGCAGGGCAATGGGGTCCCCCTGATTGGGCCGGTAGTCGGTGAACAGCAGCTCCGCGTTCTCGTCGATGACCGCCACCTTCACCGTGGTGGAGCCTGAATCGATGCCGATGTGGACGGGCTTGGCGTAGTCCGTCGGGAATTCCGCCTGCGGCACCGCCGCCTTGGCGTGGCGGGCTTTGAAGGCGTCATATTCCGCCTGATTTTCAAAGAGGGGCGGCTGGGAGCGGTAGGTCTCCGACATGCCGCGCCGCTCCAACAGTTCCGCCGTTTTCAATAGATCCCACGATTCCTCGGCGTAAAACGCCGCGCCCAGAGCCACAAACAGCAAGCTATTCTCCGGGCAGGTACCGGTGACGCCCAAAGTCTCGTCGAAGCTCTGCCGCAGACACTTGGAAAAGGTCAGCGGCCCGCCCAGGTACAGAACGTGGCCCTTGATGGGCCGTCCCTGCGCCAGACCCGCGATGGTCTGATTCACCACCGCCTGATAGATGCTCTTGGCGATGTCGGCGGATTTGGCCCCCTGATTGATGAGGGGCTGGATGTCACTCTTGGCAAACACGCCGCAGCGGGCGGCGATGGTGTAGGTCTTTTCCGCCGTCTGAGCGGCTTTGTCCATCTCTTCCGCACTCATTTTCAGCAGCGTGGCCATCTGATCGATGAAGGCTCCGGTGCCGCCGGCGCAGGAGCCGTTCATCCGGACCTCCATACCGTTGGTCAGAAAGAGGATCTTGGCGTCCTCGCCGCCCAGTTCGATGATGACGTCCGTCCCCGGTGCCAGACGGTTGGCCGCCACCCGGGTAGCGAACACTTCCTGCACGAAGGGAGCCTTCACACTCTCCGCCATGCCCATGCCGGCGGAGCCGGAGATGGCGAACACCGCCTCCCGGCCGCAGCGCTCCGCCACCCGCCGTAGAAGCTCTGCGGATTTCTCTACAATATGGCTGTAATGCCGCTCGTATGTATGGTATATCAAGTTGTTCCGGTCATCCAACACCACGCATTTGATGGTGGTGGAGCCTACGTCAAGTCCGACCCGCAAGGGGAGTTCCTCCTTTAGGGACCATTCAGCCCCACATTAGCTTATTACCAATATTTTACGTTTCTCCGCCGTAATTCTCAATGTAAAAAACATGGAATTTTCGTGAATATTCCGTTAAGAAATCGGTTACGCCCTCGAACTTTCTTCATTTGACAGCCTATGTTATACTATAAAAAACATGCTTTTTCAGAAGGGAAGTTTCCATTATGACGTCTGTTTTGATGCACACCTGCTGCGCCCCCTGCTCCCTCAGCTGTATCGATCCGCTCCGGGCCGAAGGGATCGAACCGGTAGCCTTTTGGTACAACCCGAACATTCACCCGTGGAAGGAATACGAAGCCCGGCGGGACTGTCTGCTGGCCTACGCCCCCACCATTGAAATGCAGGTCATTGTAGACGAGGACTACGGTCTTAGAACGTTTGTCGAGCACGTTGCAAGCGATATTGACCACCGCTGCACCTACTGTTATCAGCACCGGCTGGAGGGAACGGCCCGGTACGCGGCGGAGCACGGCTATGAGTCCTTTACCTCCACCCTGCTGGCCAGTCTCTATCAGGATCACGACGGCATCAAGGCCGCGGCGGAGAAATACGCCCGGCAGTACGGCGTGGAATTTCTCTACCGGGATTTCCGGCCCAATTTCCGGGCAGGAAATCAGCGGGCCAGAGAGCTTGGCTTTTATATGCAGAAGTACTGCGGGTGTGTCTTTTCCGAACAGGACCGCTACCAGAAGCAGATCGACCGGGACAAGAAAAAATTTGCGGAGCAGGCATAAGCCCGCCCCGTTTTGTAGCAGAAAGGAGTTTTTAGATAAAAAATCAGTTGCAGGGAATCGCGCTGATCCTGTTTGCCGGTATGCTGATGCTGTATGCGCCGCTCTCTCCCTGGCTCCCCATCCTCGGCAGTCTCCCCTCCGATCTTATCAGCCTTGTGGGACTGGCTTTCGCCATTGCGGGACTGGTACGGTGTTTCAAAAAGGAAAGCTGACCGGTTTCAATTCCCATTTCCAGAGCATTTTTGTTCCGCAAACCGCTGATTTTTGCCAAAAACCCCCGCCGATGACTACGGCGGGGGTTTGCTGTTCAACTATTCAAATCAGTTCCGCAGGCTGTGGAGTGGGGCCGGGATGCGGCCGCCCCGCTGGATGAAGTCGGCGCTGGACTCCTTGTGCACCGGCATCACCGGAGCGCTGCCCAGCAGGCCGCCCATTTCCACCGTGTCGCCCACGTTCTTGCCGGGGGTGGGCAGCAGGCGGACGGCGGTGGTCTTGTTGTTCACCATGCCGATGGCCGCCTCGTCCGCGATGATGGCGGAGATGGTCTCCGCCGGAGTGTCACCGGGAACGGCGATCATGTCCAGGCCCACGGAGCAAACGCAGGTCATGGCCTCCAGCTTATCCACGCACAAGGTCCCCGCCTTGGCGGCGGCGATCATACCCTCGTCCTCGCTGACGGGGATAAAGGCACCGGACAGTCCGCCCACGGAGGAGGACGCCATGACGCCGCCCTTCTTCACAGCATCGTTCAGCAGGGCCAGTGCAGCGGTGGTGCCGTGGGTGCCGCAGACCTCAAGGCCCATTTCCTCCAAAATACGGGCCACGGAGTCGCCAATAGCCGGGGTAGGAGCCAGGCTCAGGTCCACGATACCGAAGGGGGTATCCAGGCGGCTGCTGGCCTCCTTAGCCACCAGCTGGCCCATGCGGGTCACCTGGAACGCCGTCTTTTTCACGGTTTCCGCTACCACGTCAAGGGGCTGGCCCTTCACGGACTGCAAGGCATGATACACCACGCCCGGACCGGAAACGCCCACGTTAATGACCCGTTCTGCCTCGCCCACGCCGTGGAAGGCGCCGGCCATGAAGGGGTTGTCCTCCACGGCGTTGCAGAACACCACCAGCTTGGCGCAGCCAAGACCGTCCCGGTCCGCCGTCCGGGCGGCGGTATCCTTGATGATGCGGCCCATGAGCTTCACGGCATCCATATTGATGCCGGCACGGGTGGAGCCAACGTTGATGCTGGAGCACACCAGCTCCGTCCGGTCCAGGGCCTCCGGAATGGAGCGGATCAGCTTTTCGTCGGCAAGGGTCATTCCCTTCTGCACCAGTGCGGAATAGCCGCCGATAAAGTTGACGCCGCAGGTCTTTGCCGCCCGGTCCAGCGCCATTGCGAAGGGCACATAGTCCTCCGTCTCGCTGGCTCCGGCCACCAGAGCCATGGGGGTCACGGAGATTCGCTTATTCACAATGGGGATCCCGAATTCATGCTGGATATCCTCGCCGGTCTTGACCAGCTTTTCCGCGTACCGGGTGATTTTCTCGTAGATCTTGTCACAGGCCTTCTTCGCATCGGGATCGCAGCAGCTCAGGAGGGAAATGCCCATGGTGATGGTGCGGATGTCCAAGTGCTGCTGGTCGATCATGGCGATGGTAGAGAGGATCTCTTTTTGATTCAGCATCGTTCTCTCTCCTTATATTCTGTGCATAGCGTCGAAAATTTCTTCCCGCTGGATGCGGATGGACAGCTCCATCCCCTCCCCCAGCTCCCGAAGCTGGGCAGCCAGTTCCTCAAAGCCCACGTTGGCATTGGCGGCATCTACCGCCATGACCATGGTGAACTTGCCGTCCAGAATGGTCTGGGAAATGTCCAGCACGTTGACGTTCATCTCCGCCAGCTTGATGCACACGGCGGCGATGATGCCCACCTTGTCCTTTCCGATCACGGTTACAATTGCGTTCATACCTATCTCCATTCCGCCGCTTGATACGGCTTATTTAATGATTTCCAAACAGTCAAAGGGACACGGGGAACCCATACCGGCTTCCCCGTGTTCCGCTATACCACTCAGATTTCGTCAAAGAATTTGGCGTGGATGGCCCGGACTGCCCGGTCCACGTCCCCCTCGTCCAGCAGGACGGAGACCCGGATCTCAGAGGTGTTGATCATCTGGATGTTGATGCCCGCCTCATACAGCGCCTCAAACATCCGGGCGGCCATGCCGCAGTTGGTCATCAGGCCCGCACCCACGATGGAGACCTTGCCGATGTTGCCGTCCACCTCGATATGGTCAAAGCACAGAACCTCCTGATTTTCTGTCAGGATCTCCTGAGCATCCTCCAGATCCTTTTCGTGAACAGTAAAGGAAATATCCTTGCTGTCCTCCCGGCCAATGGACTGCAAAATGAGGTCCACATTGATGTTATGCTTGCTCAGCAGGTCAAACACCTGAAACGCGACGCCGGGATTGTGCCGCAGCCCGATCAGTGCGATCCGTGCGATGCTGGTATCCTTCGCCACACCGGCGATGGTCGTCTTTTCCACTTTTGTGACCTCCTTCACTTTGGTTCCGGGTTTTCTCTCCAGACTGGAGAGCACTTCCAGATCCACCCGGAACTTCTTCGCCAGCTCCACGCTGCGGTTGTGGAGCACGCCGGCCCCTTGAGACGCCAGCTCCAGCATTTCATCGTAGGTGATCTCGTCCAGATGTCTGGCGTTTGGCACGATCCGGGGGTCCGCAGTGTAAACACCGTCCACATCCGTGTAGATCTGGCACAGTTTGGCCCGGAACGCCGCCGCCAGCGCCACCGCGCTGGTGTCGCTGCCGCCCCGGCCCAAGGTCGTAACATCCCCGGCCCGGTCCATTCCCTGAAAGCCCGTGATCAGTACGATCCTGTGCTGATCCAGCTCCGCCTGGACCCGCTCAGAATCGATCCGCTTGATCCGGGCGTCCCCGTGGACGGCGGTGGTCTGGATCCCCACCTGCCAGGCGGTCAGGGACACGCAGGGCAGGCCCATGGATTCCAGCGCCATGGCACACAAGGCTACGGAGATCTGCTCGCCTGTGGACAGCAGCATATCCATTTCCCGCTTGGAGGGATGGGAATTGATCTCCTCCGCCTTGGCAATGAGGTCATCCGTGGTGTCTCCCTGTGCGGAAAGCACCACCAGTACATCGTTGCCCTCCAAATAAGTTTCCGCAATGATACCGGCAGCGTTGCGGATCCGCTGTGCGTCCCGCACACTGCTGCCGCCGAATTTCTGTACGATCAAGCTCATGGTTGTTCCCTCTTTGCTTCAGATTGCCGCCAGTCCATTGAAATCTTACCGACCGGCAGCAGGGTCCACTCCATCATACGCGGGAAGCCGGGATTGGGGAATCAATCCAGCACCCGCATCTTTGCCAGCGTGGGCAGGTAAGCCGCCAGCCGCTCCGCATCCGTGCCGGTGATGGGCGGCGTGATAAAGGCGGTCTCCGTGCCCTGTTCCAGCACCTTTGCGCTATGTAAGGCCTCCGGAAGGGTATCCGTTCCCACCCGGAAATACCAACGGTTCTTCAGCGTCAGCGGAGAGGCAAAGCCGCCGGTGTCGGCGCTCCAGCCGATCTCCGGCCGATGGCGCTCCTCCTGTAAACACTCGATCACATCCGCTACACAGGCAGAGGCGGTGGGCAGCTCGCCCGCGCCCTTGCCGTAGAACATGACCTCGCCGGTGGCGTTGCCCCGGACCACCACCGCGTTGAACACATCGTTCACATCGGACATGGGGTTCTCCTCCGAGATCAGGTGGGGCGCCACATACGCAGTGCGGCGGCCGCCCTCCAGCCGCAGGCAGCGGCCCAGCAGCTTGATGCGGTAGCCGTGGCGTCCGGCGATCTCCACATCCTTCAGATCAATGCCGGTAATGCCCTCCATGGGCACCTGCGCCGGGTCCACCTGATGTCCAAAGGCCAGATCCGCCAGAATGCAAATTTTGCGGCCGGCGTCGATGCCCTCCACGTCCGCCGTGGGGTCCGCCTCCGCGTAGCCCTTCTCCTGCGCCAGCTTCAAAACCTCGGCAAATGACGCGCCCTCCTTCACCATCTTGGTGAGGATAAAGTTAGTGGTGCCGTTCAGGATGCCGTAGATCTCATCCACGCGGTTGGCCGCCATGCACTGGGTCAGGGGGTGCAGCACAGGGATGCCGCCGCCTACGCTGGCCTCGAATAAGTAATTCACATGGTTCTTCCGGGCCAGCTCCAGCAGCTCGCAGCCATGCTCCGCCACAAGCTGCTTGTTGGCTGTGACCACGTGCTTGCCCGCCATGAGACACCGGCGGGTGTACTCATAGGCGGCCTCCACGCCGCCGATGGTCTCCACCACCACCCGGATCTCGCCGTCATGCTCGATCTCCCGGAAATTCTCGGTCATCAAGTGCTGATACGGGTCGGCCCGCAGCTTCCGGACCAGCGCCGTTTTCACGGACAGCGGCTGGCCCAGCTTGTGCTGGATGGGAACTGTGTTGGCCTCTACTACCTTCACAACACCGGTCCCCACTGTACCCAACCCCAGAATTGCGATCTTGATCATCGTTGCTCCTCCCTTATCCGGCCAGGATCTCGAATTTGATAACGTTGTCCAATGCAGAGACATCGGTGATCAGCTGTTCCAGAGAGTTCTCCATAGCGGAGGTCTCGGCGGAGATGGTCACGGCCGCGCAGCCGTTGGTGGGAATGCTTTGGTTGATGGTCAGGATGTTGGCACTGGAGGCGGCAAACACGCCCAGAACGCTGGAAAGTGTACCGGACACATCCTTCAGCAGGGTGTAAAACGTAATGATATGCTCCGACTTCATATCGTTGAAGGGCTGCACCGCGTCCTTGTACTTATAGAAGGCGCTGCGGCTGATGCCAGCCATTTTTGTGGCTGCGCCCACCGTGTCCGCCTCGCCGGTCTGCATCATCCGCTTGGCCTCCGCCACCCGGATAAAGATCTCCGGCAGGGCCTCCGCCGCCACCAGATAATATTTGATTTTTCTCGCCATATCGTCCACCTCTTACGGTCATTTGTCTTTGGATGGTTCTATTCTATCAGCTTTCCCAACAGCTTGCAACCGAAAACGGCAAAGATACCCTTGTGGGATTTGGAAAAATTTTGTTAAATTGTCCGCCGTTTACGGTCAAATTGTTGAAAAAGGTCATATATGAAAAGACAGGAGCGGATTTCCCTCCTGCCTTTTCCATATTTTCTCGCCGTCAGACTCTTTTGAAACAGCTTTTACTCCGCTTCGTAAACAGCTTTCATACCTTTATATGTCTCATAGCAGTCCAGCTTGGAGACCACCTCAAAGGGGGCGTGCATGGCCAGCACCGGCACACCGGCGTCCAGCGTCGTGATGTTGCGGTTGGCCATATACATGGCCACGGTGCCGCCGCCGCCGGCGTCCACCTTGCCCAGCTCCGCGATCTGCCAGATGACCTTGGCCCGGTCAAAGATACCCCGGACATAGCCCACCGTCTCGGCGCTGGCATCGCTTGCGCCGGACTTGCCACGGGCGCCGGTGTACTTGCACAGGCCGATGCCGTAGTTCAGATAGGCGGCGTTCTTCTTTTCAAACACCTCACCGAAGTTGGGATCGTAGGCCGCCGTCACGTCGGCGCTGAGGCAGAAGGAATTTTCCAGACACACCCGCAGGGCCGCGCCCTGAGCCTCGCACAGATCCTCCATAAAGGTGTCAAAGGCAGCGGACTGCATACCGGTCACACCGTCGGAGCCGATCTCCTCCTTGTCCGCCAGCACGCAGACGGCGGTTTTGACAGGCGTCTTGTCCAAATCCAGCAATGCCTTCAAGGCGGCATAGCCGCAGACGCGGTCATCATGGCCGTAGGAGCCGATCATGGAGCGGTCCAGGCCGATCTCCGTGGCCTTCACAGCCGGCACCGCTTCCAGTTCAGCGGAAGTGAAATCATCCTCCGTGATGCCGTACTTCTCGTTCAAAAGCTGCATCACAGCCAGCTTCACCCGGTCGGAGCCTTCATCGTCTCCGATGGGCTTGCTGCCCAGCAGCAGATTGAGCTGCTCGCCCACGATGCCCTCGGCCAGCGGCTTCTTGCTCTGCTCCTGACCCAGATGGGGCAGCAGGTCCGTGATGACCAGCTTGGGATCGCCTTCATCGCCGCCGATGTTCACTGTGACAGTGGTGCCATCCGTCAGCGCCACCACGCCGTGAAGCTCCATCGGGATGGTCACCCACTGATATTTGCGGATGCCGCCGTAGTAGTGGGTCTTGAAATAGGCCAGCTCATTGTCCTCATACAGAGGGTTGGGCTTCAGATCCAGCCGGGGAGAGTCGATGTGGGCGGCGGCGATCTGGGCCCCCTCGCTCATGGGCTTGCTGCCGACATGGGCCAGCAGCACGCTCTTCCCCCGGTTGCAGACATACACCTTGTCTCCGGCCTTCAATGCCTGTCCCCGGACCAGGGGCTTGTATCCGGCCTGCTCTGCAAGGCGGACTGTCTCCGCCGCGCAGAGACGCTCGGTCTTGCCTGCATCCAGAAACGCCATATATTCCTTGCAGTAGGCTTCCATCTGCTCCAGCTCCGCCGCGTCCACACGGTCAAAGCCGTTTTTACGGCTGCTCAGCAGCTTTTCCTTCAATGCTTTGTTGCTATCAGACATAGTATCCTCCTTCGAGACTGTCGATAAAGTGGTAAATTCTCCGCGACGGTAAGGTAGGGCAGCCGTCAGCGGTTCCTGCCCGCCGTTTACCGGTTGGCTTCATTCTTTTCCTCCCGGAGCTCTCCGATAAGACGGCGGAAGAAATCTCTGGCGATCTCCCGGAAATCCTCCGGCGTCTCAGCGGTGTTGCTGAGCTCATAGTCGCACTTACCGCGGTAGAATTCGTCAGATTTCTGGGCAGAGATCCGCATACGGGCATAGCGCTCATCAATGCCGTCCCGGGCCATGATCCGCCGCACCCGCAGCTCCGCCGGGGCCGTGACAGCCACGGTCCGGTCGCACAGGGCCTCCGCACCGCTTTCGATCAGGTTGATGGCGTCCACCGCCACCAGTTCGCCGGCCTGACAGCGGCGCTGTACCTCCGGCACGATGAACCGATAAATGACCTCATTGAGCTGCGCCATCCGTTCCTTGTTCTCAAAGACCAGCTCACCCAGCTTCTTACGGTTCAGTGTACCGTCGGAATTAAACACGCCGTGGAATTTCACCTCGATGGCATGGCGCAGCTCCGCGCTGTCCCGGAGCATCTCATGGTACACCTCGTCGCAGTCGATGACCCGGCCGCCCAGATCCCGGATGGCCTCCAGCGCGCTGGTCTTACCGGAGCCGGTACCGCCGGTGATGCCAATAACCACCCGCTTCTGTCCAGCGGCGATGGTCTTGAAGCCCGCCGCCTTCTTCAACCGGTTGCTGATAGCAAGGCCAAGGCCCTGACTGTCCGGGCACTGGGCATAGATCTGGGCCGCGTCCTTGCTGTCAAAGGCCCGCAGAGCGTCAAACACCCGCTGGGCCTGGATCCGCTTATCCTGACTGGGTCCCAGACATTCCACTTCCTGTTCCTTGAACAGCTCCGCGAATTCATCAAAGCAGATGACGCCGTCACCGGGCTTCACCATCTGCAAAATGGTCTGAGCGGAAGCCTCCGCCGGGCCGGTGACAACGGTCACCGGAGCCTTGGGGGCATAATGGCGATACTTCATACCGGGAGCCTTGGGCTGCTCTCCGTCCTTCAACCGCTCTGTTACGGCCTTATCCACCGCCACGGGGCCGGCGACCTCTTCCAATGCCTCCAAAGGCAGTCCGCCGGGTCTCAGCAGACGGGGCGGTGTGCAGGTCAGATCCAAAATGGTAGACTCCACGCCCACCTGACAGGGGCCGCCGTCCACCACGGCGTCGATCTTGCCCTCCATGTCCTCCATCACGTCTGCTGCGGTGGTGCAGCTGGGACGGCCGGAGGTGTTGGCGCTGGGCGCGGCCACAGGGACACCTGCCTCCCGGATGATGGACAGCGTTACCTGATGGTCCGGGCAGCGGACGCCCACGGTGTCCAGTCCCGCCGTGGTGGCATCCGGCACGATGGGCTTCCGCTTCAGGATCATGGTCAGAGGACCGGGCCAGAATTTCCGGGCCAGCGTATACGCCAGCGGCGGCACGTCCTCACAGTACCGGGGCAGCCATTGCGGTCCCGGAATATGGATGATGAGAGGGTTGTCCTGCGGACGGCCCTTGGCCTCAAAGATCTTGTTGACAGCCTCTGCGTCCAATGCGTTGGCACCCAAGCCGTAGACCGTTTCCGTGGGAATTCCCACCAGTCCCCCCTGCCGCAGGATGTCTGCCGCTGCGGAGATCTGATCCTCGATGATCTTTTGCTGACCCTTGGTGTCCCGCAGGTCAAAATATCGTGTATGCATCATTTCTCGCCTCGAATTATCTTATATTCAACGCCGCCGGGCGTTTGCTCTCAAAGTATGCTCACTCTGCTTCCTGTCCCTGTTTCAGCTTCTCTGCCTGATCCGCCGTCACCAGCGCGTCGATCAGCTCGTCCAGCGCGCCGTCCATGATGGCGTCGATCTTATAAAGCGTCAGGCCGATGCGGTGGTCTGTCACCCGTCCCTGTGGGAAATTATAGGTGCGGATCCGCTGGGAACGGTCGCCGCTGCCCACCTGGCTGCGGCGTTCCGCGTCATAGGCGCTCTCCCGCTTTTCCCGCTCCGCCTCGTACAATCTGGAGGCCAGCAGGCGCATGGCCTTCTCCCGGTTCTGAAACTGGCTGCGCTCCTCCTGACACTCGGCGATCATGCCGGTGGGCTTATGGATCAGCCGCACGGCGGAGGAGGTCTTGTTCACGTGCTGTCCGCCGGCGCCGCTGGCCCGGTAGACCTGCATTTCAATATCGGCGGGGTTCAGTTCCACATCCACCGGCTCCATCTCCGGCAGCACCGCCACCGTGGCGGCGCTGGTGTGGATACGGCCGCCGGACTCCGTCTCCGGCACCCGCTGGACCCGGTGGACGCCGGACTCAAACTTCAGCCGGGACCAGGCCCCGTCCCCTTCAATAACGGCAGAGCAGTCCTTCACGCCGCCAAGCTCCGTTTCGTTGATGCTGGCGATCTCCAGCTTCCAACCGCGGCTCTCGGCGTACATGGTATACATCCGCAGAAGGGAATGGGCAAACAGGGCGCTTTCCTCGCCGCCCACGCCGCCCCGGATCTCCAGGATCACGTTTCGGCTGTCATTGGGATCTCTTGGCAGCAGGAGGATCGTCAGCTTTTCCTTCAGCTGTTCCAGTTCTTCCTTGGCTTCCGCCAGTTCGGCCTGGGCCATTTCCTTCATTTCCGGGTCATGGAGCAGCTCCTCCGCCTCCCGGCGGCGGCTGTCCGCCGCCTGATAGGCCCGGTAGGTCTCCACCACCGGCAGCAGTTCCTTCAATTCCCGGTTTACCTGACGCAGCTTCTCTGCGTCGCCATACACCCGGGGATCGCCTAACTGGGATTCCAGATCCTCATACCGGAGGTCCAGATCCTTTAATTTATCCAGCATAGCTGTGCTCCTTTCTCAAATGTTGAAATTTGAAAAGGAGTGTCGCTATTCCTCCTCCGCCAGCAGTTCCCGGATCTGCCGGAGAAACTCCTCCTGCCAGAAGGTGTGGCCCACATGGCCCACCCGCAGGGATGTGGCCGCCTGATGGGGCTTTCCCGTATACTGATCCATCTGCCGGTAAATATCCTCACATTTGTGTTCGCTGCCCCGGGTCAGCACATAGGCCACCCGGTCCAGTTCCTTGCCGTGCTGCTTCAGAAAGCTGCGCACCACGCTGCTGCACCGTCCGGCCCACACCGGGGTGCCGACGATGACCAGGCGGTAATTTTCCAGCTTTCGTTCCGTTTCAAAGGGCAGAACGTCAGGGCAGTCCTTCCGCATGGCGTCCATGCCGCTGCGGAGCCAACCCCGCAGACCGCTCCGCTCCACGCCATCGGTCAATGCCAACAGCTCCGCGTCCATTTCTTTGGCGATGGTCTCCATCACCCGTTTGGTATTCCCCGTTCGGGAATAGTAAATGCAGAGTATATCCCGCATGTTTTCACCTCTGTTTCTTATGCCTCGCCTGCCGCTTCGCTGAGCTCCTCCCAGCGGAGGTACAGGGCATCCAGTTCCGCCTGGGCAGCGTCCTTGTCCGCCACCAGCGCATTGAGCTTTTCATAGTCGCAGGCGTTGGCCTCCATTTCGGCGTCCAGCGCCCCGATCCGCTCCTCCGCCTTGGCGATCTCCCGCTCGCAGATGGTCAGCTGCCGCCGGGCCGCCTGCTGGGCCCGGTCGCCCCGGACCGGTTTTTCTGTAACCGTCTTTTCCTTTACAGGCTTTGGTGCTTCTGTTTTTTCCGCTTCCTCCTGTGCCTTTACCTGCCGGTACTGAGCAAAGCCCATGGGATAGTCGGTAATGGTGCCATTGGCCACCTCCCAGATTCGGGTGGCGAAGCGGTTGATAAAGTACCGGTCATGGCTAACGAACAGCAGCGTGCCGTCATAGGCCTCCACCGCTTCCTCGATCCACTCTCTGGAAGCAATGTCCAGATGGTTGGTAGGCTCGTCCAGAATCAGGAAGTTGATCTCGTCGTCCATCAGCATACACAGCCGCAGGCGGCTCTGCTCGCCGCCGGACAGGACGGACACCGGCTTGAGGACGTCCTCACCCCGGAAGTCGTAAGCCGCCAGCCGGTTCCGGGCGGACTGGGCGGAGATGCCCCGCTTGGCCGCCATCATGTTCTCCACCAGATTCCAGTCCGGGTGGTCAAAGTGGATGATCTGAGGCAGATAGGCCATTTTCACCTGGGGCCCCAGCCGGATGCGCCCGCTGTCCGGGTATACCTCGTCGGCGATCATCTTGATGAGGGTAGATTTGCCGGTGCCGTTGTCACCGATGAGGGCGATGCGCTCGCCCCCCTCCACCTTCAGGGAGATGCCCTCAAAGAGCTTCTTTTCCCCAAAGGACTTGCTGAGGCTCCGGATGCCCAGCACCTCGTCCCCGTGGAACTCTGCGGCGGTGAACCGGGCGTCCATCTTCCGGGCCTTGGTGGGCTTGGCCGTGGTGCGCATCCGCTCAATGCGGCGCTCCATGGAAATGGCGCGGCGATAGGTCTTGTCCATACCCTGAAATGCCCACATCCGCAGCTGCTCCGCAGACTTTTCCAGTTGGGCGATCTTGGCCTGTTCCTTTTCATACTGCTTCATCCGCTCCTGATAGCGGCGTTCTTTTTCCACCGCGTAGAAGCTGTAATTGCCGGAGTAAAACTCCGCTTTGCCGTTTTCAATCTCAATGACCCGGTTCACGGAGCGGTCCAAAAAGTAGCGGTCATGGGAGATGGCCACCACGGTGCCCCGGAATTTCTGGATATAGGCCTCCAGCCACTCCGTAGCGTGAAGGTCCAAATGGTTGGTAGGCTCATCCAGCAGCAGAATGTCCGTATCCTCCAGAATCAGGCGGCCCAGGTTCACCCGGGTCTTTTCTCCGCCGGAAAGCTGGTCGAACAGCCGGCCCCGCATATCGTCGAAAATGGACAGGCCGTTGGCCACCTTGCTGATGGCCACATCCGTATCGTATCCGCCGAACACCTCAAACCGCTCGGAAAGACTGCCATAGCGCTTCAAAATGGCCGGGTCCGTCTCCCCCGCCGCCATGCGGCCCGCCAATTCTTCCATTTCAGCGGTCAGGGCGTGGAGTCGCCCGAAGGCAGAGCGCAGCACATCGTCCACGGTGTACCCCTCCGGATACACCGGGATCTGAGAGATCAGACCCATGCGGTGACCCGGCGAAATGGTGACGGTGCCCTCGTCGCAGTCCAGTTCTCCTATCAATATTTTGAACAGCGTGGACTTGCCGGCGCCGTTTTTGCCCAGCAGACCTACCCGCTGCCCCTGATCGATCTGAAAGGTGACGCCATCCAGAACATTGTGGCCCACCTCAAAGGATTTTACAAGGTTGTTGACCTGAATCTCAATCATAATACTTCCGCAAGTCCTCCGTCAGCCGCTCAAAGCGCATGGAGTGTGACGCCTTAATGAGCATACTGGTGTTGGGCCGCAGCTGCTCCCGCACCGTGGGGAGCGCCTCCTCCTTCGTGGCGAAATGCACCACGTCTCCACCGCTCATGGCGGCGCCGTCTGCGATCCGTGCAGCCTTGGAGCCAATGGCGATCACAAAGTCAATGCCCAGCATGGCCGCCAGAGCGCCGGCATTGAAGTGGGCCTGATCCGTCAGGTCCCCCAGCTCGCCCATATCGCCCAGCACCGCCACCCGGCGCTCACAGTCCGTGCGGCCCAGGACCTCCAGTGCCGCGGTCACGGACTGGGGATTGGCGTTGTAGCAGTCGTCCAGCAGCACACGGCCTTCAGGCATCCGGATAATCCGCATTCGGGAGCCGGTAGGCTCATAGGCCGCCACGCCCCGGACGATCTCCTCCCGGCTAAGGCCCAGCTCCTCCCCCACGGCCACCGCCATGGATGCGGAATAGGCCATGTGCTCGCCGGGAGCCGGGATGGTCAGGGCATAGGTGTCACGGGCTGTTGTCACCGTGCAGGTGATGCCGTCCACGCCGTGATCCACAATGTCGCTGATCCGGGTCTTGCAGTGCTCACTCTGGCCGCAGCGGACGATCCGCTGGGGCAGCGTCACCGTATCCAGCAGTGCGTCATCGCCGTTGAGGATAGCCACGCCGTCTGCCTTCAGATGTTCAAAAATCTCGCATTTGGCCTTTAAAATGCCCTCCCGGCTGCCCAGATATTCGATATGGGCGTCGCCGATGTTGGAGATCACGGCAATGTCCGGCCGCACCATGGCTCCCAGATATTCGATCTCACCGAAGTGGTTCATGCCGGTCTCGATCACCGCCGCCTCATGCTCCGGGGCAAGGCCCAGCAGCGTCAGTGGGGTGCCGATGTCATTGTTGAAATTTTCCGGCGTCTTGAGGACGTTCAGCTTGGCCCCCAGCACGGCGGCGATCATCTCCTTGGTGGTTGTCTTGCCCACGCTGCCGGTGATCTGCACAAAGGGGATCTCAAACCGGTCCCGGTAGGCGGAGGCCAGATCCCGCAGAGCCAGTCGGGTATCCGCTACCTTGATGTAAAACTTATCCTCCCGGATATTCTGGGGCAGCTTGGCGCACAGGCAGCCAGCGGCGCCGGCGTCCAGCGCCGCGTCGATGAACAGGTGTCCGTCGAACTTCTCCCCCACCCAGGGCAGAAACAGGCTGCCGGGAACGATCCTCCGGCTGTCCGTGGAAACGGCGCTCACCACCGGGACCTGTTCACTGGGATTCCACCAGACCCCCTTGACCGCAGATGCGATCTCTGTTACCGTCATTGGCTGCATAAGTTATCTCCTCTTGATTTTTAAGGACTGCCGCACGATCTCCTCGCACAGGTCATCATAGCTGATGCCCACGGCGGCGGCCTCCTTGGGCACGAAGCTGGTGGGGGTCATTCCCGGCAGAGAGTTGGCCTCCAGACACCAGAGCTGCCCGTTTTCGTCCATGATCATATCCGTCCGGGAATAGACGGCCAGCCCCAGGGCCTTATGGACCCGCAAAGCCATCTCGCCCACAGCCTTCGCCTGTTCCTCCGTCAGCTCAGCCGGGCAAATCTCCTTGGCGCCGCCGGCCTGATACTTGGCCTCATAGTCAAAGTTCTCCACGCTGGGGAAGGTCTCCACCGGGGGCAGATACCGCTCGCCCAGTACGGCGTCCGTCAGCTCCCGGCCGTAGATCCGCTGCTCCACCAGCACCTCATGGCAGAAGCTGCGGACCTGCCGCAGGGCATCCGCCAGCTCTGCCCGATCCTTGGGCAGATAGACGCCCAGAGAAGACCCGCCAGTGGGAGCCTTCACCACGCAGGGCATGGGCAGCGTCTCCGCCAGTTGGGGGATCTCCGCCTCGGTATAGGTCAATTTCTGCCACTTGGGATTGGGGATGCCGTTGGCATCCATCATCTCCTTGGCGGCGATCTTATCCATGGCGATGGCGGAGCCTAAGTAGCCCGCGCCGGTATAGGGGACACCCAGCAGGTCCAGCGTTGCCTGGATGCGGCCGTCCTCGCCGTCCTGCCCGTGAAGGCCCAGGAACACGATGTCCGCCAGTCGGCAAATATCCAGCACATGAGGGCCGATACGGCTGGGGCTTTGATCCGGACGGCTGCGGCGGACCACATCCAGATCCGGGGCCTGCACCTCGATCTTCACATCCGGGCACAGGCCATCCGGCGCGTCAAACAGCGTGTTCAGATCTGCGGGCGGATTTTCCAGTCCCATAAACATATCCACCAGAATGGCCTGATGGCCCTTGCGGCGCAGCGCCTGGCACACGCCGGTGCCGGACACCAGAGAGACGGTTCGCTCGGTGGAGATGCCGCCGGCTAAAACAACGATTTTCATGGAAAATCAGAACCTTTCTATTTTTATGGCAGTTTGCGATGGACATAACGATACTATTTTAGTCTATTGTAATTATAGTAGTTTAGCACAAACCCCCGCTGAATACAATATGAACTTTTCCCCCGGTTCTGTTCAGACGCAAGCAGCCTGCCCGAATGGGCAGGCTGCTTGCGTCGTTTTGTGGGTGCGTTCGCCCTTGCGGGGTCAGGACTTTTTCAGCAGCCCCAGCAGGCCGGTATCCTTCTCCCCTCTCAGCAGGGTTCCCGCCGCTGAGAGCATCCGGGCCGCGTCGGCACGGGTCACTGCCGTTTCCAGGCGGTCACTTCCGAAACTGCCCACGCTGAGGACATTCAGTGCTTCCATGTTCCCCACGGCCTGCGCCGCCCAGGAGGGCGCCGCCTCCCGATCCGCGAACCATACCTCCAATTCCACATCCCCCAGATCCAGCACCCGGTTCAGCACCGTGGCGGCTTCGCTGAAGGAGATAGGCTCCTCGCAGGAGAATACCGCCCCGTCCTCCGTGGGCTTTCCACGCAGGACGCCCTCCGCCACGCCGGCGGCGGCATAGCTTTTCGCCCAGGTGGGGATGGCGTCATCATCCCGGAAGCCGGTCATGGTGACGTCCGTCACCTCCGCGCCGGCGGTCTCCAGCACCATGGCCAGAAATTCTCCACGGCTGACGGTCCGGTCCGGCTCGAAATACCACTTATCTCCGATCTTCGCCCCGGTGAACACGCCCCGCTCCGCTAAATCCTGGGCGGCGGTGGCGGTGGCCTCGCCGGTGTCCGCGTAGGTAACGCCGGAGCGGGTCTTTTCGATGGTCACAGTCACGGTGGCGGGCAGGGACACGGCCCCGGCGCTGTTGGCGGCGGAATAGGTGAAGCTGTCCCCTCCGGCGGCGTTCTCCTTGGGCGTGTAGGTGAAATTGGCGCCCTCCACCGTCACGGTCCCCTTCTTGGGCTGGGTGACGATGGCAAAGGTCAGCTCCCCGCCGTCAGGGTCCGCAGCCTCCAACTGCCCCAGATAGGGGATTCCCCGGTAGGTGCGGATCTCCAGGTCCCGGGCCGTGGGGCCGTTTTCAGGAGAGACTGTCTCCGGCTTGCTCTTTCCGAGGCCGAATAACGCCTGCGCGCTGCCTGCCAGCAGCAGCGAAGCCGTCAGGGCCAAGGCCATGCCGCGTTTCATGCGGATGTTCATGATGAAAACCTCCTGTCAGTTCGGATATACCGTATTGATACAGAGATAGTGTTGTCGAAGAGCCGGAAAAATATGCGAACGGGCCCGATGGAAAAAACCGGAGCGCTGCGCGCCCCGGTTTTCAGTCAATATACCGCGTTGGAGCCTAAGGGCCGTCCCGGACGGCGGCGGACCACCGTCCGCTTCTTGATGCCGGAAACGAAGCCCATAGCGGCGAACAGTGTCACCACCGACGAGCCGCCGTAGCTGAAAAACGGCAGCGTCAGGCCGATCACCGGCATGATGAACAGGCACATGCCGATGTTGATGATCATTTGAAACATCACCATGGAGGCGATGCCCACGCAGACGTAGGTGTGAAATGGCTGGGCAGCCCGGCGTCCCACCACCAGTACCCGGATGATGATGGCCACCAGCAGCAAGATCGACAGCGTGGCTCCCACGAAGCCCAGTTCCTCACCGATGACGGCGAAAATCAGGTCCGTGTGCCGGGCCGGAACGGAGCCGACCCCCGCCTGAGACTGGGTACCGTGGAGATACCCCTGTCCCCAGAAGCCTCCGCCGCCGATGGTCAGCAGGCTCCGGGTCTGCTGCCAGCCTTGACCCTGCACATCATAGTTGTGGTCGAACAGGACAATGAAGCGGTTGAGCATATACTTTTTGGAATCCGGCACCAGATCAAAGGCTATGATGCCTCCGATGACGGCCCCCGACGCGCCGAAAAGCAGGGCGAACCACCGCAGGGCAAAGCCTGCCACGAAGGACATCACCACAAAGATCAGCAGGAACATCAGCGCGTTGCCCATATCGCCGGAAATAGCAAAGTACAGTCCCGCTATCCCCAGCGTATGACCGCCCACATAGAAGGCGGCGGAAAAGGACCTCAGATCCCGTTTTTCCTCCCGGAGCCATTGGAGCTGCCAGGCCAGCAGGATGATGAAGGTGATCTTCACCACCTCCGCCGGGCCGATGCTCACCGGCAGAAAGGGGAATTTCAGCCATGCGGTATTGCCGGTATTGTCGCTGACGCCAAAGGGTGTTTTCAGCAGCAGGATAAACAACACATCGAATGCCGCGATCCACTTCCATCGCTTGATGAGCATTTCCAGGTCGATCATGGAAATGCCGAAATACACCACGATGCCGATGAGCAGCGCCGCTGTCTGTACGATGATCTTCCGGTTGTCCGTAGGAGCATTGTACCGGGTGGCGCTGTAAATCATGGCGATGCCGAACACCGACGCGGCGCAGCAAAGCCCCAGCAGGATCAGGTCCGCCTGCTGGATGATCTCCAATATGGTCTCTTTCAGTCGCTTGAACATAGCTGCCTCTTGCTTTCATACGGAAAAAATTGCTAAAACATAGTGAGACTGTCAATAAAGTGGTAAATCCTCCGCAACGGTAAGGTAGGGCAGCCGTTAGCGGCTGTGCCGCTTTACGGATGCTGCATACCCCTTGCGGGTGAAGGGTGTGCGCGGGAAACCCAAGAAGGGTGTCTCGCGCCATTAAAATCCTAAGTTTTCAGAACTTTTATAAAGTTCTGGAAACTTGCTCAGCGGGGCGAAAAAACTTTTTCGACACGCTGATAGTATACCACACAAAAAGGGGCCTGTAAACTTGTTGAATTTTGTTTTTACATTTTCTGTCGGACGTGCTATAATGTGATGGATTACGTGCAGCAAGGGAGGGTGTCCATGGAATTTCACAGTCATAACGAAGCGGAGACGGAAGCCATCGGCGCCCGTCTGGCCGCCGTGCTGAACCCCGGTGCGGTGGTGGCGTATTTGGGGGATCTGGGTATGGGCAAGACTGCCTTCACCCGGGGACTTGCCGCGGGGCTTGGCTACAAGGGCCGGGTCACCAGCCCCACCTTTGCCATTGTGAATGAGTACGAGGGCGGCCGGCTGCCTCTGTTCCACTTTGATATGTACCGTCTGAACAGCGCCGATGACCTGTTCGACATCGGCTGGGAGGATTATCTCTCCCGCGGCGGTGTCTGCGCCGTGGAGTGGAGTGAAAACGTGATGGACGCTCTGCCGGAGGACACCGTCTGGGTCCGCATCGCCCGGGAGGGGGACACCGGCCGCAGCATTACCATAGAAGGAGTGGAGCTTCCATGAAAATTTTAGCCCTGGAGACCTCCGCCAAGGCGGTATCCGCCGCCGTATCCGAAAACGGACGCATTTTGGCCTCCGGCTATCAGGATACCGGTCTGACCCACAGCCGCACTTTGATGCCCATTGTGGAACACATCCTGAAAAATACGGACTTGAAGCTGTCCGACATGGACGCCATTGCCGTGGCCGTCGGCCCCGGCTCCTTTACGGGCATCCGCATCGGCGTTTCCGCCGCCAAGGGCCTTGCCTTTTCTGTGGACAAGCCCGCCGTGGGCGTGTCTACGCTGGCTGCCATGGCCCGGAATGTGGCCTTTGCCGACGGGCTGATCGTCTGCGCCATGGACGCCCGCCGCAGTCAGGTCTATAACGCCAACTTCTCTGCGGAAAACGGCGTCCTCACCCGGCTGACCCCGGATCGGGCCGTCTCTCTTGACGAGCTGGCGGAGGAGATCCGAAACGATCCCCGGCCCATCACCTTAATGGGTGACGGCGCGCATCTGGTATACGCCCGCTTTACGGAGCAAGGCATCCCCTGCCGTATGGCTCCCCCCCACCTCATTATGCAGAACGCCATGTCCGTGGCGCTGGAGGCAGAGGCGTTAGCCGCACAGGGCAAGCTGGCCTCCGCTCAGGAATTGGAGGCTTTCTACCTCCGGCCGCCGCAGGCGGACCCCCTGAAAAAGAAACCGGCGCCGATTCAATAACGTCTTCAATTTTTTATATAGAGGAGAACAGAATTATGGGTAAAGTAGTCATTATGGATCATCCCCTGGTGGCCCACAAGCTGACCATCATGCGGGACAAGAACACCAGCGTCAAGGATTTCCGGGAACTGGTCAGCGAGATCGGTATGCTCATCACCTATGAGGCCACCCGCGATCTGCCCATGACCACCAAGCACATTGAGACCCCCATCTGCGAGATGGACGCCCCCACTCTGGCAGGCCGCAAGTTCGTAGTCGTCCCCATCCTCCGGGCCGGTCTGGGTCTGGTGGACGGCGTGCTGCGGATGGTTCCCGCCGCCCGTGTTGGCCATATCGGTATGTACCGGGACGAGGAGACTCTGGAGCCCCATCCCTATTTCTGCAAAATGCCCAAGGACGTTGCCGAGCGCGACGTGCTGATCGTGGACCCCATGCTGGCTACCGGCGGTTCTGCTGCTGAGGCCATCGGCGAAATGAAGAAGCGGGGCTGCAAGCACATCAAGCTCATGGTCCTCGTGGCCGCTCCCGAGGGCATCAAGTTCCTGCAGGAGAAGCACCCCGACGTGGATATCTATGCCGGTGCTCTGGACGATCACCTGAATGAGAAGGGCTACATTGTCCCCGGTCTGGGCGATGCCGGCGACCGGATCTTCGGCACCAAGTAAATCTGTTCTTTTCAAGATCAAGACAGTCTCAAGCGGGAGCCGATGGCTCCCGCTTTTTTCCATTTTTTATTTGCTCTATTCAACTTTCTGTCTCCAGGCCGCAGATTTTTCTTGCATTTTTCCCCGCTGTCCTTTACAATAGGGTTACAAGTACATAACTGCAAAGCAAGACAGCTGCAACGGAGTGCCATGCGCACGGGCTGACACCTGTCTCCTTTGCGCGGCAGGTGTTTCGGGAGACCGGAGCGCCTTTTTCTTTTATCCTTTTTCGCAAATCATTTTCAAATTTCCAATTTCCAATATTTTCTCAAGGGGGGACGTATTATGACACTTGTTACCAACGGACGGCTCATCACCCGCGACCCGGAGGGTCAGGGCTACTACGAACACGGCGCGGTGGCCTACGAGGGCACGAAGATCGTGGAGATCGGCGAGGAAGCCGCTCTGAGAGCCAAATACCCGCAGGCGGACATCATCGACGCCAAGGGCGGCGTCATCATGCCGGCCTTCATCAACGCCCACACCCATATCTACTCCGCCCTGGCCCGTGGCCTGTCCATCGCGGGCAACAACCCCACCAACTTTTATGAGGTGCTGGACGGCACCTGGTGGGCCATCGACCGCCATCTGATGATGGACGGCACCCGGGCCAGCGCCACCGCCCTCTACATCGACTCCATCAAGCAGGGCGTGACCACCATCTTCGACCACCACGCCAGCTACGGTGAGATCCCCGGCACCCTCCACACCATTGCGGAGGAAAGCAAGCGTCTGGGCCTGCGCTCCTGCCTGTGCTACGAGGTCAGCGACCGGGACGGCGAGGAAAAGTGCTTGCAGGCCATCCAGGAAAACGCCGACTTCATCACGGAATGCGAGAAGAACAAGGATCCCATGCTGGCGGCCATGTTCGGCGGCCACGCGCTGTTCACCATTTCCGACAAGACCTTTGACCGCATGGCCGCAGCCAACAACGGCCGCACCGGCTACCATATCCACGTCTCCGAGGGCATGAACGATGTGTACGACAGCCTGCAGAACTATGGCCGCCGCCCCGTCCAGCGCTTGCAGGATCACGGCATTCTCGGTCCCAAGACCATTCTGGGCCACTGCATCCACGTGAACACTGCCGAAATGGAGATTATCAAGGAGACCGGCACCATGGTGGTGAACAATCCGGAATCCAACATGGGCAACGCCATCGGCATCTGCCCGGTGATCCAGCTCTACAAGCGGGGCATCCTGCTGGGCATGGGCACCGACGCCTACACCAACGATATGCTGGAATCCCTCAAGGTGGCCCTCTGCTCCCAGCGGAGCCAGAACTGCCTGCCCAACGTCGGCTGGTGCGAGGTCACGGATATGCTCTTCAAGAACAACGCCAAGATCGGCGAGAAGTACTTCCCCGACACGCTGGGCGTTTTGAAGGCCGGGGCCGCGGCGGACATCATCGTCATGGACTACAAGCCCTACACCCCCTTCTCCGACGAGAATATTGACGGCCACATGATCTTTGGCATGACGGGCCGCCAGTGCCAGACCACCATCGCCGCCGGTAAGACACTCATGCTGGATCGTCAGCTGGTGGGCATCGACGAGGAGGCGGAAAACGCCCACATTCTGGAGGCCGCGAAGAAGCTCTGGGGCGATCTGAACCACAGAACGTACTAAAACAAAACTTATCATCATAATGAGGTGTGAATATGTCTGAGTTAATGACCCCCATTTCCTTCCGGCAGCTGATGACCTGGATCGTCGCGGAACATGACCGGGAGGGTTCCGTGTTCGACGTCCATCGCCCCTTCCGTCCCAACGGCAAGACCCTGCCCATTTTCGGAGAGACCATCGAAACGCCCTTCGGCCCCGCTGCTGGTCCCAATACCCAGCTGGCCCAGAACATTGTCGCTGGCTACTTCGGCGGCGCCCGGTTCTTCGAGCTGAAAACCGTTCAGAAGATGGACGGCGCGGAGCTGGCCGCCTGCATCAACCGTCCCTGCATTCTGGCGGAGGACGAGTGCTACAACTGCGAGTGGTCCACGGAGCTGACCGTCCCTCAGGCCTTTGAGGAATACGTGAAGGCGTGGTGCGCCTGCAAGATCATGTCCAAGCTGTACGGCCTGGGCGATCCCAACGGCTTTGTGTTCAACATGTCCGTGGGCTACGATCTGGAGGGCGTCAAGGGTGAGAAGGTGGACACCTTCCTGAACGGCATGATGAACGCCGCTGAAACGCCCATTTTCAAAGAGTGCATCGCCGTTCTCCACGAGCTGTTCCCGGCGGAGAAGGACGCCATCGACGCCATCTCCCCCCGGATTTCCCGCTCCGTCACCCTCTCCACCCTCCACGGCTGCCCGCCGGAGGAGATCGAGCGCATCGCCACCTATCTCATTGAGGAAAAGGGGCTGCACACCTTCGTCAAGTGCAACCCCACTCTGCTGGGCTACGAGACTGCCCGCTCCATTCTGGACGAGATGGGTTATGACTATATCGCCTTCGATGACCACCACTTCAAGGAGGATCTGCAATACAAGGACGCCGTCCCCATGTTCCACCGTCTGGAAAAACGGGCCACGGACCGGGGTCTGGAATTTGGTCTCAAGCTAAGCAACACCTTCCCCGTGGACGTAAAGGCCGGAGAGCTGCCCAGCGAGGAAATGTACATGGCTGGCAAGAGCCTGTTCCCTCTGACCACCACCATGGCCGCGCGGCTGAGCCGGGAATTCGACGGCAAGCTGCGGCTGTCCTACGCCGGCGGCGCCGACGCCTTCAACATCGACAAGCTGTTCACCTGCGGCATCTGGCCCATCACCATGGCCACCACGGAGCTGAAGCCCGGCGGCTACCAGCGCTTCACCCAGATCGGCGAAATTCTGGACAAGCTGGACTTCGCCCCCTTCGGCGGTGTGGATGTACTGGGCATCGACGCACTGGCCCTGTCCGCCCGACGGGACAAGTACCATCTGAAGGACATCAAGCCTCTGCCCCGGCGGAAGCTGCTGGAAAAGGTGCCTCTGATGGACTGCTTCACCGCTCCCTGCGAGGGCGGCTGCCCCATCCGGCAGGATATTCCCGAGTATATTGAGCTGTGCCGCAAGGAAAAGTACACCGAGGCGCTGGCCCTGATCACTGAGAAGAACGCCCTCCCCTTCACCACCGGCACCATCTGCGCCCACCGCTGCCAGACCAAGTGCACCCGGAATTACTATGACGATCCCGTTCAGATCCGGGCTACCAAACTGATCGCGGCGGAGAAGGGCTATGATGACCTGATGGCCTCTCTGAAAAAGCCGGAGCCTGTCACCGACGGCCGCAAGGCCGCCATCATCGGCGGCGGTCCCACCGGCATCGCCGCGGCCTACTTCCTGGGCCGGGCCGGTATCCCCGTCACCATTTTTGAGCAGAGCCACAAGCTGGGCGGCGTGCCCCGGCTGGTGATCCCCGGCTTCCGTATCAGCGAGGAGGCCATTGAGAAGGACATCGCCCTCATGAGGTTCTACGGCGCCGAGGTAAAGCTGAACACCCCCGCTCCCTCCGTCAGCGAACTGAAGGCCATGGGCTACACCCACATCTTCTTCGCCGTAGGCGCGGGCAAGGCCGGTCAGCTGGACATTCCCGGCAATGTTGTACCGGTGATCCAGTGGCTCCGTGACCTGAAGGCCGGGAAAGAGGTCTCTCTGGGCCATGTGGCCGTGGTGGGTGGCGGCAACACCGCCATGGACGCGGCCCGCGCTGCCCTCCGTGCCGGGGCCAAGACCTCCACGCTGGTCTACCGCCGGACGAAGAAGTATATGCCCGCCGATGCGGAGGAGCTGGAGTTGGCCGTAGAGGACGGCGTCCGGTTCCTGGAGCTGGTGGCTCCCGTGGAGCAGGCCAACGGCAAGCTGAAATGTGAGGTCATGAAGCTGGGCGATCCCGATGAAAAGGGCCGCCGCAGCCCCGTCCCCACCGGGGAATTCACTGAGATCAACTGCGATACGGTGATCGCCGCCGTGGGCGAGCGGGTGGACAGCGACCTGTTCACCGCCAACGGCATCGAGGTCAACGCCAAGGGCATCCCCGAATTCCGCACCAATCTGGAAAACGTCTTTGTGGGCGGCGACGCCATGCGCGGCCCCGCCACCGTGGTGGAGGGCATTGCCGACGCGCAGTATTTCGCCAATGCCGTCATCGGCAGCGTCCACAGCATCGCCATCCCCGATGACGCCCACGCCACCCGTGACGAGGCCATCGCCCGGAAGGGTGTCCTCTGCCCGCCCAAGGCCGGGTGCGAGGGCGAGCGCTGCCTGCACTGCAACACCGTCTGTCAGGTCTGCGCCGACGTCTGCCCCAACCGGGCCAATGTGGTCATCACGCTTCCGGACGGGCGGCATGAGATTCTCCATGTGGACCGGATGTGCAATGAGTGCGGCAACTGCGCCGTGTTCTGCCCCTATGATTCCGCTCCCTACCGGAACAAGTTCACCCTGTTCCTGACCCGCGAGGGCTTTGACGAGAGCACGGAGAATCAGGGCTTCCTGCCGCTGGAGGGCCGCAAGGTCCTGGTGCGGCTGGACGGCAAGGTCTTTGAGGCCGATCTGGACGGACAGAATCAGCTTCCCGCCGACGTGGAGACCTTCATCCTGACGGTTCTGAAGGACTACGCCTATCTGCTGTAATTCTCCCGGCCAAGCAGTTTGTTTCCTTGCAAATAAATCGTTTGCAAGCAGATGCACTTTACAGCTAAACGCCGGATTATCAACCCCTTAACCGACCGATACGCAAAAAAAGGCCCGCCGCATGATTCATGCGGCGGGCTTTTTCATCATGTACTGGCAAACTGCGGTCACAGGGAGGCGCTCAAAGCAGCCGCACCAGCTCCGCGTTTTTCATCTTCACGCTCCAGAAGTCCTTCACGGGGATGTCCTTGATCTGGCACACGATGCTCGCATTCATGGCGCCGTGGCCCACGATCAGGATGTCCTTTCCCTGCCGCAGCTGCGGCTCGATCACTTCTTTCAAAAATGCCCCCGTCCGGGCATACAGGTCCTCCAGGCTCTCGCCGCCCTCCACCGGGATTCGATAGGTCTCCGGGGCAGCGAACAGCGGGTAGATGGGGTTGTCCGGGTTATCCTGAAAGTCCGTTGTGCCCTCGCAGATGCCGAAGCCCATCTCCTCCAGCCGGACGTCCGTGATGATGGGGATCTCTCGTCCCCGCAGCACGATCTCCGCCGTCTCCACGGCCCGGATCAGCGGCGAACAGTAACAAACATCAATGTGCGTATCCCGGTAGGCAGCCGCGGCCTGCTCCACCACAGGCCGTCCCGCCTCGCTGAGGGGCACATCTGTTTTCCCCTGCAGCTTGTGTTCCATATTCCACACGGTCCTGCCGTGGCGCATGATATACAGCATCGTTCTTCAAACCCTTCCGTTTTCGTTCATAGCCTTTTTATGATACGCGGAAACGGTGCGGAAGTCAATGCTTATGCGGATGCGTCCCGGTTCTTCTCCCCCAGTTCATCCAGCTTGTGATCCACGTCGTCTTCAAACCGCTTCATCACGCCCTTTTGCCACAGGCCCGCCAACAGCGAACCGATGGCGATGACCAGACACAGCCGGAACAGCCACTCCAAGTTGTTGCACTTCAAAAAGCCTGCCAGGCCGCGATAGATCCGGTCCGCCGGCTCCTGATTTCCCGCGATCACTGTGGACGCGACCATATATTCCGCCGGGAATATCGACGAGAAAATTCCAAGCAGCAGCAAGCCGAAGCCGGACACCCCCAGCGGGATGGCCCATGGCAGGACGCTCTTCCGCAGCTTTGGCAACGGTGCGGTTCCGCCACCTTCGCTGCCGGTCGGAGCGCCGTCGGTCAGGTTTTCCCAGCCTTGGCTATCATCCAGCAGCCAGTCCAAGCTGACGCCGAAGCGCTGCCGCAGCTTTAGGAGGTTCCCCGCATCGGGCAGAGCTGTGCCCTGCTCCCAGCGGGACACCGCCTGCCGGGAAACCTCCAAATACGATGCCAGTTCCTCCTGACTGATACCCTCCCGCTTCCGCAGGCGAATCAGCTTTTCCGAAAAATTCATAGGCAATTCCTCCCTTGCTTCTGCCCCAATTTTACCAAAAAGCGCCGGGCAAGTCCACCACGGCAGGGTTTCAGGGCCGCAACCAAATGCAACATTTGAAAAAAATCTTGCGAAAACGGTTGAAATCCGGTAAACTGGCCTCAGAAATTCACCTGTTGGAGGGGAAGCCGCCATGCTGAAGAATATCTTTTTGGATCTGGATGACACCATTTTGAATTTTACCGCCGGAGAAGCCACGGCTCTTTCCCAAACGCTGCGGGAGGCAGGCATCGAGCCGACGGAGGCCATTCTGGACCGCTACCACATCATCAATACCGCCCACTGGGAGTTGCTGGAGGAAGGCCGTCTCACCCGTGACGAGGTTCTGGTGCAGCGCTTTGAGCAGTTATTCCGGGAACTGGGCGTTGACCACAGCGGCAAGGCCATCAGCGAGCGGTATGAGGTACTGCTCTCCCGCCAGCATGGCTTCATGCCCGGTGCGGAGCAGCTTTTGAAGGATCTCTCCTCCCGGTATGACCTGTACCTCGCCTCCAACGGGGCTGCCGCCGTCCAGAATCCCCGGTTGGATGACGCCGGACTGCGCCCCTATTTCAAAGGCATTTTCATTTCGGAGGAAATGGGCGCCGACAAGCCCTCTAAGGCGTTCTTCGATGCCTGCTTCGCCGCCATTCCCGGCTTCCGGTTAGAGGAAACCGTCATGGTGGGCGACAGTCTGACCTCCGACATCCGGGGCGGATCGAACACCGGACTGCGCACTGTCTGGTTCAACCCCCACGGCAAGGAGCCCCGGCCGGATATCCGGCCGAGCTATACCATCCACGCTCTTTCGGAGCTGCTCCACCTTCTGGCATCTATGCAGTAAAGCAATTTCATTTTACAGCTATTCCGTGGGAATCGACACATCAAAAATCTCGATTCCCCGCCGCAAGGCGTATTCCACCGTGTAGCGGGTCCCGCCGGCGGTGCCGTCAAAGGCGGCGATGAGCAGCATGGCGTGATCCACCATGTAGCGGTCCCGCCGCTGCATGCAGGTGGAGGAATAGGTGTCGGAGACCATGGTCTCCATATCGCACCGGGCAACCAATTCCCGGTAGCGATCCCGCTCCGCCTCCGGCCAGGCGTCCGCCTGGGTGGGACAGGGAATGGCGGCCTCCACAGTGACCTCCGGATAACGCTCCCGCAGAGCCAGCACCGCCTCACAGAAATAGAGGTCACAGCCCTGGGCCATGCCACAGAGAAAATGCCGGTACCCCTCCTGATAGGCCAGCAGCACCGCATCGGCGATCCGCTCCTTCAGTCTGACGCAGCGAGGGTCTCTCTCGTTGTAGCCCCATGGCAGCTTTGCAGGTCTGTGCCCGGTAAAGCAGCAGGATTCCTGTCTGGCAGGCATCTCCTCACCTCCTCAAGTGTATCGCTTTTATTATAGAACATCTGTTCTTTTTTGTAAAGTCAAAAATTAGGGGTTGCATTTTTGTTTCTTCTGTCATATACTATCACCCGAAGAAAACAACTGAATCTTTGTCTTCAGGGCGGGGTGTGATTCCCCACTGGCGGTAAAGTCCGCGACCGGATACTTCGGTATCCGCTGACTCGGTGAAACTCCGGGACCAACAGTTACAGTCTGGATGGAAGAAGATGAGTACGGGAAAGCCGTGCGTTTTGTGCGCGCTCCTTTTTCGTTTGTTCACCTTGGAGAAGTCAAAGCATCCAGGGTGTTTTCAAACGAAAAAAGGAGTGTATTTTTTATGTCTGAACCCAATGCCAACGCGATCCCCTCCACCCGTGCGGCCAATCGGAGCCGCACCCACAAGCTGACTATTTCCGCAATGCTCTCCGGCGTGGCCTTCCTGCTGATGTTCATTGAATTCCCCATCCCGGCTCTGATTCCCTCCTTCGTAAAGCTGGACGTGTCCGATCTGCCGGAGCTGTTGGCCGCCTTCTCTCTCGGCCCTGTCTACGGCATCGTGGTCACCTTCCTGAAGAACCTGCTGTTCTCCGTGCTCCACGGCACCTCCTCCGCCTATGTGGGCGAGCTGTTTAACTTCGTGATGGGCAGTGTCTTTTCCTTCTCCGCCGGTTACATCTATTCCCGGAATAAGTCCCGCAAGGGCGCTCTGATCGGCGCTGTTGTCGGCGCCGCGCTGATGGCAGTCCTGTCTGTGCCCTTCAACTACCTCCTGGTGTATCCCGCCTATGTGGTGTGCTACGGCCTGCCTCTGGACGCCATCATCGGCATGTATCAGGCCATTCTCCCCTCCTCTGACAGCCTCATCAAGTGCCTGACCATCTTCAATATGCCCTTCACCTTCTTCAAGGGAATGCTGGATGTGGTGCTTTGCTTCCTGATCTACAAGCCCCTCTCTCCCCTGCTGCACAAGTAAACTGATCCGCACATATCGATCCTCACAAGCCGATGCGGTCCCTTTCGGGGCTGCATCGGCTTTTTTGTTATGCGTCTTGAAAAACTCCAAATTACCTGATCGCTGGCCTGCGCTGCACCACTAAATATATAAGTGCCACCAGAACGGCAAAAGCCGCATACAGAAGGGCCTCTGCCTTCACTGAAACGGTCACCGCCTGCGGCTGATCCACCCCGTTTCCGCTGTCGGAACGAATCCTTACCTCTTGCGCGGTTTTTTTATCGAAATTCAGCATTTTTGATCTCAAATTCCATAGTCACCCCCTTGACAACGGCGGGTATCTGTGCTATTTTACCAGTGGAGTTTCGGATATTCGTTATGTGTTCATATATCCGAACAGTAAAAGTTTTTTATCCAACCACTACCGCCTTGCGGAACACAGCTCTGAAAGATTGGAGTCCACCTTCATGGAATATCACAATCCAACCCTGCGGGTCCTCCGGATTCTGGAGCTGATCGACGCCAATTCCGGCGGTCTGAGCCTGACGGAGATCGCCAATCTTCTGGACCTGCCAAAGGGTACCATTTCCCCCATTCTGAAAACACTGGCTGCCACCAATTACGTTGTGACGGACGGCAGTCTCTACAAGATCGGTCCCCATACCTTTGAATTGGGGCTGTCCTACGCCAGCGGCCAGAATGCTCTGTCCATTATCCGCAGTGAAATGCGCAGCATCGTCTCCCAAGTAGACGAAGTCTGCCAGATGGGTGTGCTGGTAGGGCAGGACGTGCACTACCTCTTAAAAGAGGAGGGCCACGCCATCATCTCCATCATCAGCGATGTGGGCCGCCACCTCCCTGCTCATGTCACCGGCCTGGGCAAAGCGCTTCTCTCCGGCCTGACGGACGATGAGGTCCGGCAGCTTTACGCGGGATACCACTTCTTCCCCTACACGCCAAACTCCATTATGGATCTTGATAACCTCATCGCAGCACTTCAGGACATCCGCAGCGCCGGGATCGCCTATGAAAGCGAGGAATCCACCGCTGAGATCTGCTGCGTGGCAGTCCCGCTGGCTGAAAACGGTCAGGTCAAGGCGGCTATCAGTGTAACCACCCCCAAGTTCCGGTACACCGATGAAAAAAAGCAGCAGATCACCCAGCTGCTTCTGAAAAAACGGCAGTTGATCGAAGAGAGCTGCCGTATTCAGAATTGCAGACTGGTTTTCTGACCTTCATGTGTTACCATCTGCGGATGGTGCCTATATATGTAAAAACAGCATATTCAGATAAGAAAGATAGGAAGGATCTTGCGTATGAAGAAAAATTACGTAGTCATGGACGGCAACACGGCAGCCGCGTACAGCGCGTATGCCTTTACCGAGGTGGCGGCCATCTACCCCATCACCCCGTCCTCCCCCATGGCGGAAAAGGTGGACGAGTGGTCCGCCAAGGGCAAGAAGAACCTGTTTGGTTCCACGGTGGACGTGATCCAGATGCAGTCTGAGGCCGGCGCTGCCGGCACCTGCCACGGTTCCTTGCAGGCTGGCGCCCTGACCACCACCTTCACCTCCTCTCAGGGCCTGATGCTGATGATCCCCGCCATGTACGCCATGGGCGGTCAGTTCCTGCCCAGCGTCATGCACATCGCGTCCCGCGTGGTGACCTCCAACCATCACTCTATCTTCGGCGACCATACGGACTTCATGACCTGCCGTATGACCGGCTACGCCATGCTGATGTCCTCCTGTCCTCAGGAGGCCATGGATCTGGCCGCCGTGGCTCATCTGTCCGCCATCAGCGGCCGGTATGCCTTCATGCACTGCTTTGATGGCTTCCGCACCTCTCACGAGATGCAGCGGATCGAGGCTCTGGACTATGAGGACCTGCGTGGTCTGGTGGACCAGAAGGCCCTGCAGGCCTTCCGCCATCAGTCCCTGAACCCTGAGCATCCCACCAACCGGGGCAACAACGTGAACCCCGATATCTACTTCCAGTGCAAGGAAGGCGCCAACGTCAAGGCCAATGCCCTGCCCGACACCGTCCAGCACTACATGGACGAGATCAACAAGCTCACCGGCCGTGACTACAAGCTCTTCAACTACTACGGCGCGCCCGACGCTGAGGAAGTCATCGTTGTGATGTGCTCCGCCAGCGAGACCGTGAAGGAGACTGTGGACTACCTGAACGCTCAGGGCCGCAAGGTGGGCATGGTGCAGATTCACCTGTTCCGTCCCTTCTCCGTGAAGCACTTTGCCGCCGCCATCCCCGCCACCTGCAAGCGGATCGCCGTGCTGGACCGCAACAAGGAGACCGGCTCCGTGGGCGAACCTGTGTATCTGGATGTTGTCACCGCTCTGAATCAGGCTGGCCGCGGCGATATCCGCGTGGTGGGCGGCCGGTACGGCCTCTCCTCCAAGGACACCACCCCCGGTCAGATCATTGCCGTGTATGACAACCTGGAGAAGGACGAGCCCAAGAACAACTTCACCATCGGCATCAACGATGATGTGACCTATACCTCTCTGGACTACAAGGAGATCGAGCTGCCCCATCCCGGCCAGATCAGCTGCAAGCTGTGGGGTCTGGGCGGCGACGGCACCGTGGGCGCCAACAAGAACGCCATCTCCACCATCGGCTTCGTGGGCGGCAAGTACGCTCAGGCTTACTTCTCCTATGATACCATGAAGTCCGGCGGCCTGACCCAGAGCCACCTGCGCTTCGGCGACGAGCCCATCCGCAGCACCTATCTGGTGTCCTCTGCTGACTTCGTGGCGGTCCATGCTCCCACCTACGTCAAAAAGTATGACACCACCGAGGATCTGAAGGAGGGCGGCACCTTCCTGCTGAACTGCCCGTGGACGGTGGAGGAGCTGGACGCGCACCTGCCTGCCAAGATGAAGCGCGATCTGGCCCGGAAGCACGCCAACTTCTACATCATCGACGCTGCCAAGCTGGCACAGGAGATCGGCCTGGGCAAGCGTACCAATAACATCCTCCAGGGCGCCTTCTTCGCCCTGACCAAGGTCATCCCCATGGATCTGGCCATTGAGGATATGAAGAAGAACAACTACAACTCCTACTTCAAGAAGGCCGGTCAGAAGATCGTGGACCTGAACGATCAGGCCGTGGATCTGGGTGTCAGCGCCGCTGTGAAGGTGGAGATCCCCGCCTCCTGGGCCGACGCACAGGACGCTCCCGTTGTGGAGCCTAAGGGACTCACTCCCTTTGCCCGGGACATCGTCATGCCCATGGACCGTCAGAAGGGCGATCAGCTCCCCGTGTCCGTGTTCCAGAAGTACGGCGTTCTGGACGGCACTTGGGAAAACGGCACCTCCGTGTTCTCCAAGCGCGGTGTCGCCACCAAGGTCCCCAAGTGGGACGGCAGCAAGTGCATCCAGTGCAACCGCTGCTCCATGTGCTGCCCCCATGCCGCCATCCGTCCTGTGCTGCTGACCGAGGAGGAGAAGAAGTCCGTTCCCGCCGGGTTCGAGACTGTCCCCGCCAAGGGTCTGGGCAAGGATTCCCCCTATTCCTTCCGGATGCAGGTCTCTCCCTATGACTGCCTGGGCTGCGGCGTGTGCCTGACCGCCTGCCCCGCCGAGGGTGCTCTCACCATGACCTCCTTCGAGGACATGAAGCCCGAGCAGACCCTCTTCGACGAGGTGGCCATGAACGAAAGCTACCTGAAGAAGGACGTTATCAATGACAAGAGCGTGAAGAACGTCCAGTTCGCAAAGCCCTACTTCCAGTTCTCCGCCGCCTGCGCTGGCTGCGCCGAGACCACCTATATCAAGCTGCTGAGCCAGCTGTTCGGCGATCGGATGTACATCGGCAACGCTGCCGGCTGCTCCTCCGCCATCTCCGGCGGCGCCCCCATCCTGCCCTACTGCAAGGACTGCCAGGGTCACGGCCCCGCTTGGGAGCACTCTCTGTTTGAGGACAACGCCGAGTTTGCCTACGGCTTCTTCCACGCACAGGATTCCATCCGCAAGGAGCTGCTGATCCGTCTGGAGGCCATCAAGGCCGCCGGTATCGCCGTGGAGGCTGTGGAGGCCTATGAGAACGGCTGGAAGAAGACGGAGACCTCCCGTACCGTCACGGACGCTCTGATCACCGCTTTGGAACAGGCAGAGCAGACCGAGGACGTGAAGTACATCCTGGAGAACAAGGAATATCTGGCCAAGAAGTCCGTGTGGGCTGTGGGCGGTGACGGCTGGGCCTACGATATCGGCTACGGCGGCATCGATCATGTGATGGCCCAGAACCGTGACGTGAACCTGATGGTGCTGGATACCGAGGTGTATTCCAACACCGGCGGTCAGTCCTCCAAGTCCACCCCCACCTCCGCTACCGCCAAGTTTGCCGCCGGCGGCAAGCGGGTAGCCAAGAAGGATCTGGGTGCCATGCTGATGCAGTATGGCTATGTGTACGTCGCCCAGGTGGCCATGGGCGCTGACCAGGCCCAGACCCTGAAGGCTCTGCGTGAGGCTGAGTCCTATGACGGTCCCTCCATCGTGATCTGCTACTGCCCCTGCCTGGAGCAGCACATCAAGGCCGGTATGGGCACCTCTCAGGACGAGATGAAGAAGGCTGTGGAGTGCGGCTACTGGCATCTGTACCGCTATGATCCCCGCCGGATCGCCGAGGGCAAGAACCCCTTCCAGCTGGACTCCAAGGAGCCGGATACCTCCAAGGTGATGGACTTCCTCATGGGCGAGAACCGCTTCGCCTCCCTGAAAAACAACTTCCCCGACAAGGCCGACGCCCTGTATGCCAAGGAAGTTGAAGACGTAAAGGCCCGCTACGCCAAGTACAAGAAGCTGGCCGAGGGCTAACCCTCCATTCCTCCTACATTCCCTATTATCCTTCCCTATTATCCCTCTCTCAAAAAGGAAGCGTTCCGGTTCTCCCGGAACGCTTCCTTGATCATATAATGAGCTAAAATACACTTGCTCATCAATTTGCCGGCGATCTCAGCAAAAAAAGCATGGACGGTTCCCGTTAATGGGCCCCGTCCATGCTTTTTGTTTTATCCGCAGCAGGCATCTACCAGCAGGCGGAGCAATTCGTCCTTTCCGCTGCCCTTTTCCGCAGAAAAGGGGATCAGAGTATCCCGCTCCGTCAGTTCCAGCGTCTCCCGGATCAGCTCCAGCGCCGGTTCCACCTGACTCTTTTTCAGCTTATCCAGCTTGTTGGCCACCACGATCTCCGGGCAACCGGTCTGGCGGAACCAGTCGTGCATGACCAGATCGTTGGCCGTGGGCTTATGCCGGATGTCCACGATCAGAACACCGGTGGTGATGGCGTCCGCCTCCCGCTGGAAATAGGTCTCCATCAGCCGGGCCCAGCGCTCTTTTTCCGAGCGGGACACCTTGGCATAGCCGTATCCCGGCAGGTCCACCAGATACGCCTTCTGGTCGATGAGGAAATAGTTGATGTGGGTGGTCTTTCCCGGCGAGGCGCCCACATAGGCCAGATTCTTTCGGCCTACCAAACGGTTGATCACCGAGGATTTTCCCACGTTGGAGCGGCCCGCGAAGGCAAACTGGGGCAAACCGTCCCGCAGGAAGTCCTTGGGCTCTCCGGCGGAGCGCACAAACTCCGCTTTGTTGAAATTCAGAGGCATACGTCCCTCCCTTTACTGCCGTAAGGCTGCTTCTTTACTGTTTTCTACCGGCAAAAATGCAGGGATCGCGTCGGCTTTTGTCTCCACTCTGGAGGGGCAGAACACCTCGGCAAACACCTGATCCACCGTCTCCACCGGTATGAACCGCAGCGCCGCCCGGACGGTCTGGTCGATCTCTTCCAGATCTCTGGCGTTGTCCTTGGGGATCAGTACCGTGTGGATGCCGTACCGCTTGGCGGCCATGGTCTTTTCCTTCAGGCCGCCGATGGGCAGCACCCGGCCTCGCAGCGTGACCTCGCCGGTCATGGCGATTCCCGCCTTGATCTTGCGGTTGGTCAGAGCCGACAGCAGCGCTGTAGCCATGGCAATACCGGCGGAGGGGCCGTCCTTGGGCACCGCTCCCTCCGGGAAATGGACGTGGATGTCCTTGGTCTTATAAAAGTCCGGATCGATCCCCAAGGCTTCCGCCCGGCTCCGCAGGCAGGACAGAGCAGCCTGGGCGGACTCCTTCATCACGTCGCCCAGATTGCCGGTCAGCTCCAGCTTGCCGGAGCCTTCCATGACATTGACCTCAACCTCTAAAATCTCGCCGCCGGCCTCCGTCCACGCAAGGCCGTTCACCACGCCGATCTCCTCCTGCTCCACATGGACCGTAGGCGGGTAGGGCTGCATATCCAGCAGCTTCGGCAGGTCCTTTTCTGTAACGGTAACACGCTTTACAGTTTTTGACAGCAGCTGCATATCCGTCTTTCGGCAGACGGCAGCCAGCCGCCGCTCCAGCTGGCGGACGCCGGATTCCCGGGTGTAGTCGCGAATGATGGCCCGCAGGGTCTCCTCGTCGATCCGCAGGCTGCCCTTCTTCAGGCCGTGTTCCTTCATCTGCTTGGGCAGCAGGTGATTCTTGGCGATTTGCAGCTTTTCCTCATCGGTATAGCTGGAAAGCTGAATGACCTCCATCCGGTCCAGCAGAGGCCGGGGGATCGTATCCAGCGAGTTGGCCGTGGTAATGAACATCACCTGAGAAAGGTCCAGCGGAATTTCCAGGAAGTGATCCCGGAAGGCGTGGTTCTGCTCGCTGTCCAGCGCTTCCAGCAGCGCGGAGGCGGGATCGCCCCGGTAATCGCCGCTGAGCTTATCGATCTCGTCCAGCACCAGCAGCGGGTTCATGGCGCCGCTGCGGCTGATGGCCTCCACGATGCGGCCCGGCATGGCGCCGATATACGTTTTCCGGTGGCCGCGGATGTCGGCCTCGTCCCGGACGCCGCCCAGCGAAATGCGGCTGAGCTTCCGGTTCAGCGCCTTGGCAACAGACAGTGCGATGGAGGTCTTACCCACGCCCGGGGGGCCTGCCAGACAGATGATCTGCCCCTTCCCCTCCGGATTCATCTGCCGGACGGCAATGGTCTCCAAAATCCGCTCCTTCACCTTTTCCAGGCCGAAGTGATCCCGGTCCAGCACCTTCCGGGCCGCGTCCACATTCAGACGCTCCTTCGTATATGTACCCCAGGGCAGTTCCAGACACACGTCCAGATAGTTCCGGATCACCGAAGCCTCCGCGCTGACATAGGGCTGCTTTGCCAGCTTGTTGATCTCCTTTTCCAGATGCTCCCGGGTCTCGTCCTCTAATTTCAGTTCCGCCAGCTTTTGACGGTATTCTTCGATCTCGTTGTCCTCGTCCTCGCCCAGCTCGTTTTGCAGGACCCGGATCTGGGTCCGCAGGATCTGTTCCTTCTGCTGCTGAGCCAGCTCGTCCCGGACCTTGCCTTCCATCTGGCGCTCATAGCCCAGCACATCCCGCTCCCGGGCTAAGAAGCCGTTCAGCTTCCGCAGCCGTACCAGCGGAGATCGTTCTTCCAGAATTGCCTGCTTATCGTCATACCGCAGAGCCGTATTCTGGGCGATAAAATCCGCCAGATACCCCGGCTCCTGGCAATCCAGCACCGCCGCAGTGACCTCCTCGGCCACATTGCCTGCCAGATGTGCATAATCCTGGAACAGGCCCCAGGTCTGCCGCAGCAGGGCCTCGGTTTTCGGGCCGTGGCTCACGGCAGCGGATTCCTCCACCACCTCCACATGGCCCTGCAAATAAGGCTCCGTCTGCCACAGGCGGCGCAGCCGTGCCCGGCGTCCGCCCTCCACCATCACCCGCAGGGAGGTTTTTCCAAGCCGCAGGATCTGGGTCACCCGGGAAATGGTGCCCATGGTGTAAAGGTCCTTCTCCCCCGGACGATCCGTGTTCAGTTCTCTCTGGGTCACCAGAAAGATCTCCTGACCGGATTCCATGGCCACTTCCAGGGCCTTGATGGAAATACGGCGCTCCACGTCAAATGTCAGGTTCGTATGAGGGAAAACCGTCAGGCCCCGGAGGGCCAGAACGGGAAGATTCAAGGTGTTCGCTTCCATAAATTGCTCCTCTCTGGAGAGTTCAAAGAGGGGGAGAGGCACTGCCCCTCCCCCGTGTTATACCCAAAAGGGCCGTCAGGACGCCGACTTCGGCGTACCGGACTCGCTCCGGCTCTCACTTCTGCCGGGGTTCAGCTTCACGGAATAGTTGATCTTGTCGGGATCGTGGGTCAGTTCCGGCTCCGCCGTGCCTTCCACACATTCCTTCGTGACCACCGCTTTCACAACGGTCTCGTCGGAGGGGATCTCGTACATGACCTTGGTCAGCAGACCCTCCATGACCGCCCGGAGGCCACGGGCGCCGATGTTCCGCTCAATGGCCTTGTCGGCGATGGCGTTCAGGGCATCCTCCGTGAATTCCAGATCCACATCATCATATTCCAGCAGCTTCTTGTACTGCTTCACCAGCGCGTTCTTGGGCTCCTGCAAAATTCGCACCAAGTCCTCCCGCTGCAGGGCGTTCAGCGGTGCGATCACCGGCAGACGGCCCACCAGCTCCGGGATGATGCCGAATTTCAGAATATCGTGGGGCTGCACCTGAGCCAAAAGCTGGCTGACATTCTTTTCCTTCTTGCTCTGGACATTGGCACCAAAGCCGATAGCCTTCTCGTCCAGCCGCTTTTCGATGATCTTTTCCAGGCCGTCAAAGGCGCCACCGCAGATGAACAGAATGTTCTTGGTGTTCACCTGGATGAACTCCTGATGGGGGTGCTTCCGGCCGCCCTGAGGCGGCACGTTGGCCACAGTCCCCTCCACAATCTTCAACAGCGCCTGCTGCACGCCTTCGCCGGAAACATCCCGGGTGATGGAGGTATTTTCGCTCTTGCGGGCAATCTTGTCGATCTCATCCACATAGATGATGCCCCGCTCGGCCCGCTCCACGTCAAAATCCGCCGCCTGCAAAAGCCGCAGCAGGATGTTCTCCACATCGTCGCCCACGTAGCCAGCCTCAGTCAGGGTCGTGGCATCGGCAATGGCGAAGGGCACCTTCAGAATACGGGCCAAAGTCTGAGCGAACAGCGTTTTGCCGGAGCCGGTGGGGCCCAGCATCAGAATGTTGCTCTTTTGAAGCTCCACATCGTCGCCGCCGCCGAAATAGATCCGCTTATAGTGATTGTAGACCGCCACGGACAGCGCTACCTTGGCAGTCTCCTGTCCGATGACATATTCATCCAGCACCGCCCGGATCTCCTTGGGGGTGGGCAGCTGATCGGGGACGTCCTCCAAGGGAGTGGTCTCCGGGCCGTCGAACCCCTCGTTCAGAATGCTCATGCAAAGCTGCACGCACTCGTCGCAGATGCGGACGCCGGGGCCCTGAATCATACGATGGACCTGCTGTTCCCGCTTTCCGCAGAAGGAACAGCGCAGGGCCTTTTTGCCTTCGTCACTCATGGTATTACCTCTTTTACTTCTTAGCAGTGATGATCTTATCCACCAGACCGAAGTCCTTGGCCTCGTCAGCCGTCATCCAGTGGTCCCGCTCGGAGGCCGCCTTGACCTCTTCGGCGGTCTTACCGGTGTTGGACGCCAGGATCTCATTCAGGTTCTTCTTGATCCGCAGGAAGTGCTCCACGTCGATCTCCATGTCCGTGACCTTGCCCTGCGTACCTGCGGAGGGCTGGTGGATCATAATTTCGGCGTTGGGCAGCGCGATCCGTTTACCCTTGGCGCCGGAGGACAGCAGGAAGGCGCCCATGGACGCAGCCATGCCCACGCAGATGGTAGACACGTCGCACTTGACGTACTGCATGGTATCGTAGATGGCCATGCCGTCCGTCACGGAGCCGCCGGGGCTGTTGATATAAAGCTGAATGTCCTTATCCGGGTCCTGGGCCTCCAGATACAGCATCTGGGCCACTACCAGACTGGCGGTGGTGGCGTTGACCTCCTCGCCCAGGAAAATAATCCGGTCATTCAGCAGACGGGAGAAAATGTCGTAGGACCGCTCGCCGCGGTTGGTCTGCTCTACAACATAAGGGACTAAGCTCATAAGTTGACCTCCTTTTGTAACGCGGCACATTTACAGTGCAAATCGTGCCTGATAAACCATTCTCTCATGATACCACGGGTACCATGAGAGAATGTGTCGAATCTGTAAAATGTACCGTGATCGCCGCGAAAAAGTTTCGCCTTTATTCGGCTTCCTTTTCTTCCTTCTTGGCAGCCTTCTTAGCGGGAGCCTTCTTGGGCTTCTCCTCGCCCTCGGCGGTCTCAGCCTTCTTGGTGGTCTTCTTGGCAGGCTTCTTCTCCTCGCCCTCGGCAGTCTCAGCCTTCTTAGCGGTCTTCTTGGCGGGCTTCTCGGCGGTAGCGCTGTCCACCACCACGGCCACGGCCTTCTGGGTCAGGATCTGATCGTGGACCTGCTCCTTGGAGAGATACTTCTTGACCATCTCCACATCCATGCCGAACTGCTCAGCCATCTTTGCGAACTCGGCTTCCACGTCCTCATCGCTGGCCTCGATGTTCTCAGCCTTGATGATGGCGGCGGTAGCCAGATCCATCTTCACCTGACGCAGAGCGGGCTCCTTGGCCTCCTCCAGCAGCTTGGCATCGTCCATGCCGGTCATCTTCTTGTATTCCTCATAGGGGAACTGACGGCTGATCTGGGCCTTGAAGTTGTCCAGATACTGATGGGCCTGGTTCTCCACCATCACATCGGGGATGTCGGCGGTGATGTTCTCGGCCACCTGGTTCATCAGGTTCTCCTCGAACACGCGGTCAGCGTCCTTCTGACGCTCCTCGGTGATCTTCTTCTTCAGATCGGCCTTCAGGTCCTTCAGAGTGTCGAACTCGGAAACGTCCTTGGCGAACTCATCGTCCATAGCGGGGACTTCCTTCTCCTTGACCTCGTGGACCTTCACCTTGAACACAACAGCCTTACCGGCCAGATCTTCGTGATAGTTCTCGGGGAAGGTGATGTCGAGATCCTTCTCCTCGCCGGCCTTCATGCCGATGACCTGCTCCTCAAAGCCGGGCACAAAGCTGCCGGAGCCCAGCTCCAGGCTGAAGTTTTCGCCCTTGCCGCCCTCAAAGGGAACGCCGTCCTTGAAGCCCTCGAAGTCGATGACGGCGGTATCGCCGCTCTTAGCCTCGCGCTCCACGCTCACCAGACGGGTGTTGCGGTCAGCCAGAGCCTTGAGGCGCTCGTCCACGTCAGCGGCCAGAACCTTGACCTCGGGCTTCTCAGCCTTCAGACCCTTGTACTCGCCCAGAGTGACCTCGGGATACACAGGGGTGGTAGCCTTGAAGGTGAAGCCGTCCTTGGTGACCTCGCCCACCATCTCGACGGTGGGATAGCCAACGATCTGCAGCTTCTCCTGCTCAGCAGCGGCCTCATAGGCCTCGGGGAATGCGATATTGATGGCTTCCTCGAAAAACACCTCTGCGCCATACATCCGCTCGATCATCTTGCGGGGGGCCTTTCCGGGACGGAAGCCAGGAACACTGATCTTCCGGCGCATCTTCTGATATGCCTTTTCGACGGCAGCCTCAAACTCAGCGGCATTGACCTCGATGGTCAGCGCCACCTGGCTCTTTTCAACTTTTTCACAGCTCTTGACAGTCATAATTGTTTACTCCTCCGTTCATCATGGGCGGTAAAACCCATCCTCATAGGCAGCAGCCCATGCAAATTTGTATTTTACCAGAAATATTTCAAGATTTCCAGTCTTTTTTCTACTTTTCGCAAATTTTTTTCGGTACAAACCCCAGATAGTCGCCGGAGATCAGAGAAAATTCCGTATTTCCGTATTTTCCCTCCTGCCTCCGGCGGATCACCGGCCCGTGGAGATGGCCGTAGCAGCACAGCTCCACCTTGTAGGCTTCCAGCATGGACAGGATCTCCGGGCACTGGTAGCCCTGATACAGGGGTGGATAGTGGAGGAAGCAGAAGATGGGCTTCTCCCCCGCCGCCTTCAGCGAAGTCTCCAGCCGCAGCAGCTCCCGGTTCAGCACCTTGGCATTGTGGGGCTTCTGTTCCTCTTCCAAAAACCAGCCCCGGGTGCCGCAGACGGCGTGACCGCCGTAGAAAAAGCAGTTGTTGTGCAGCAGTTCCAGGGTGGTGAAGCCATTGGCCTCACAAAAGGTGCGGAACTTAGCGGCGGTGGCCCACCAGTAATCGTGGTTGCCCTTGATGAGATATTTTTTGCAGGGAAACTGCTCCAGAAACCGGAAATCCTCCACGGATTCCTCAAGGCTCATTCCCCAGGAGGTGTCTCCCGCCAGCACCAGCACATCCTCCGCCGTCAGTTGGCTCAGGGACGCCCGGATCCGCTCTGTATAGTTCTCCCACGCGGGGCCGAACACCTCCATGGACTTGTTGCTGTTTAGGGATAAATGCAGATCGCCTATGGCGTAAAGCGCCATTCGGTGGCACCTCCTTTCCGATGTTGTTTTTCAGATGACTTATTTCAGGAAGTCCAGCACCGCCTGCTCCATGGCCTGCTTCTCCACCGTTTTGTCAAAGCGGCGGGACTTTCCTTTCAGCTCCGCCAGACGACGGGGCACAGTGACACCGCTGGCCGCATGAAGCTGATCCAGCAGCTCCAGTCCGTCGCCGCAGGGCGTCTCCCCGATGGCGGTGAGCACGCTCCCGCAGAACTTGTAGGGACTGGCGGTGGAGACCACCACGGCGGGGGTCTCGTCCCCGGAAGCGACGCGGTACTGCGCCAGCACCTCCGCCGCCACGGCGGTATGGGGGTCGATGAGGTAGTTGTGATCCTGCCAATACCGGCGGATGGTTTCCTCCGTTTCCTCCTCCGAACAGCAGCCGCCCCAGAAGGCATCGTCCAGCTTTGCTTTGATATTGTCGGACACCTGATACCGGCCTGCGCTGCCCAGTGCATCCATATACATCCGGATTTCGGCGTCATTCTCCCCGGAGAGGTCGAACAGCAGCCGTTCCAGGTTGCTGGAGATCAGAATGTCCATCGAAGGACTGATGGTGGTGTGGAAGGGCCGGTTCCGGTCATAGATGCCGGTGCGGAGGAAGTCCGTCAGCACGTTATTGCTGTTGGAGGCGCAGATCAGCTTGTTAACCGGCAGGCCCATGCGCTTTGCGTAGTACGCTGCCAGAATGTCGCCGAAGTTGCCGGTGGGAACGCAGAAGTTCACCTTGTCCCCCATGGCGAGAGCGCCGTCCCGCACCAGATCGCAGTAGGCGGAGATGTAGTAGACCACTTGGGGCAGGATACGGCCCCAGTTGATGGAGTTGGCAGAGGACAGGAAATAACCCCGCTTGTCCAGCTCCGCCCGGACAGCTTCATCGGAGAAGATACGCTTAACGCCGGCTTGGGCGTCATCAAAGTTGCCGATGACCGCCCGGACGTCCACGTTCTCCCCCTCCTGGGTCACCATCTGCCGCTCCTGCACGGGAGAGACGCCGTTCTTGGGGTAGTAGACCTGAATACACGTCTGGGGCACATCCGCAAAGCCGGCCATGGCCGCCTTGCCGGTATCGCCGGAGGTGGCCGCTAAAATGCAGGCTGTCCGCTTTTCGCCGGTTTTCCGCAGTGCGGCGGACAAAAGCTGAGGCAGCATTTGCAGCGCCATGTCCTTGAACGCGGAGGTAGGACCGTGCCACAGCTCCAGACAATATAGGCCGTCCTCCACCTTCCGCACCGGCGCGGCAGCGGGATCGTCAAACTGCGCCGGGCCGTAGGCGTTCCGGCCAAAGGTCAGCAGTTCCTCCTCGGAATAACCCGTCAGGTACAGCGCCATGACCTTCGCCGCCCGCTGGGCGTACTCCATGGGTATCAGCTGCTCCAAAAAGGCCCGGTCGATCTGAGGAATCCGCGTTGGGGTCAGCAGACCGCCGTCCCGGCTCAGGCCCATTTTCACAGCTTCCGCCGCGGAAAGGGACACGTTTTTATCCCGCGTGCTGTAATACTTCATATCGGTCTCCTCCTTTATGAGGCTAAATAAATGCGTTTTCAATATAGGAAATGCGGAGGCTGCCGCCCTCGTCATAAACCTCCGCCACGTCGAACCGGACCGGTACGTCCAGCTCGTTCGCCGCCAGATACAGCTCTGCGGCACTGCGGAGCCGTTGCTGCTTGCGGCTGTCCACAAACTCACGGGGCAGGGCGATGGAGCCGCTCCCCCGGAGCTTGACCTCCACAATGCAGAGGGTCCCCTGCTTGTTCTTTGCCACTAAATCCAATTCTCCAAACCGGCAGCGCCACTGACTTTCCAGCAGCGTATAGCCCTTCTGCCGCAGATAGCGGGCCACCGCCGCCTCGCCCCGGTTCCCGGCGCTCTGGGTCTTACCCATGGCGTTTGGCCTCCCACTTTTTCAAAAAGCTGCGCCGGTGCTCCGGGCAGGGGCCGTACTGGTCCAGCAGTTCATAGTGCAGCTTCGTACCGTAGCCCTTATGCTTAGCGAACTGGTACTGGGGATATTTTGCGTCCAGCTCTCCCGACACATACCGGTCCCGGCTGACCTTCGCCAGAATGGACGCCGCCGCGATGGAGGCGCTTTTGCCGTCCCCGCCTACGATGAGCTGATGGGGCGTCTCGATGGCGTACCGGCTGCCATGGTCCCGGTTGCCGTCGATGAAAGCCGTATCCGGTCGGACGGACAGGCCCTCAATGGCCCGCTGCATGGCCAGCATCCGGGCGTTGAGAATGTCCATCTCGTCGATCTCCCACGCCTCCACGCGAGTCACGCTCCAGGAAACCGCCTGAGTGGTGATGACTTCGTACAGGGCTTCCCGCTTTTTCTCCGTCAGCTTTTTGGAGTCATTCAGGCCGGGGATGTCCAATTCTCTCGGCAGGATCACCGCCGCCGCGTACACCGGCCCCATCAGGGGGCCGGCCCCGGCCTCGTCCACGCCGCAGACGGTCTCCGCACCGCTGTTCCACGCCTGACGCTCATAGTCCCAAAGTTCCATATCAATACTCCACGATCATTTTACGGCAATTTTCGCAAATATATGCTGGGAGTGCGCCCGGTTTCCTGAGCCAGCCCAAACTACTGCACATATCCAGCACAATGCCGCCTCTGTCCTCGATCCCACGCCGTGTGATCGTCAACGGCAGCGTCTCTCCCGGCGGCAGGAAATACAGGCCGCCGGTGGGAACGTAAGCCGCCTGACCGCGGCGCATTTCTTTTCCGCATAATGGGCAGTCCAGCGGCGTTTCTCCTTTCGTCAAGGCAGCTCCAGCGTAAAGCGTCCCAGCTTGGCGGAGCGGAACTCGTCCAGCAGGATCTTTGCCATGCGCTCCGTATCCACCTCGCCGCCGGAGATCAGAAAGCCCCGCTTCTTCCCTGCCGCTTCCAGCAGGCGGTAGCCGTAGGCTATGTCATTTTCCTCCGCTTCCCGTTCCGGCAGAGCGGACAGCTTATAGGCAGTTTTCAGAGCGTCGGGATAGTGCTCCCCCAGATACGCCATCAGGTGACAGCCCAACGTCTCCACGTCTAAAATATCGTCCTTCACCGCGCCGGTGTAGGCCAGATTCATACCCACGCTCTGATCGTCAAACTTCGGCCAGAGGATGCCCGGTGTATCCAGCAATTCTAAATTCCGGTCGATGGGCACCCACTGCTTGGAGCGGGTAACGCCGGGACGGTCCTCCGTCTTGGCGGTCTTTCGCCCCGCTACTTTATTGATGAAGGTGGACTTGCCCACATTGGGAATACCCAGGATCATGACCCGCACTACCCGGCCGGTCATCCCCTTTTCCGCGTAGGCGCGGAGCTTGTCCGCCAGCAGTTCCCGAACGGCCCCGGCGAATTTCGCCGTGCCCACGCCGCTTTTGGCGTCGGATTCCAGCACGGCGTAGCCTTTGGCCCGGAAATGCTCCGCCCAGCGCTTCGTCCCCTCCGGGTCCGCCTGATCCACGCGGTTCAGCACCACCATGCGGGGCTTCCCCGCCGTCAGCTCGTCCACGTCCGGGTTCCGGCTGGAAACCGGAATGCGGGCGTCTAAGATTTCGCATACCGCGTCCACATTCTTGATCTGCTCGGCGATCATCCGCCGGGTCTTTGTCATGTGGCCGGGATACCATTGAATATTCATGACCAAATCACTCCGATCCGTTTAAAGTCCCGCTTCTCCGTCTCATAGTCCGGACCGGGGAAAATCAAAAAGGCCGCCTTGCCGATGACATACCGGGTATCCACCGTACCCAGCCGGTAGTCCCGGCTGTCGCTGGAGCCGTTGCGGTTGTCGCCCATGACGAAGATGGACCCCTCCGGCACCGTCAGGGGAAATTCGGTGCCCTCGGCACTGTAGGTCGGCTCCCGGATGTAATCCTCCTCCAGTGCCTCACCGTCCACATAGACGATGCCCTCGGCAAAGTCGATGTCCACCGTCTGACCTTCCACGGCGATCACCCGCTTGACGATGGGATCATCGTCAAACACGCCGTTTTTCCGCAGGATCACGATATCGCCGTACTTGTAGTCATGGTACAGCATGGAGTTAACCACCAGCAGACGATCTCCGTGCTGTAACGTATTGAGCATGGAGTGGCCGTCCACTCCCATCATGCGGATCACAAAGGTGAAAATCGCCACCACCACCAAAACGGAGCCTACCAGCGACTGCACCCATTCATACAGGTCCCGGCCCTTCGCCGTCTGCTTTTCCTGTTCCTGCATCAAACTCTTCCTTTCAGGCCATAAGGCCAATTACGCATTATTGGAATAGTATATCAAAAAAAGCCCGGCGTCACAAGGTCTGCGTCAGATTTTTATAACAAAAAAAGAGAGGCTTTCGCCTCTCTTTTTCTGCTCAACTGAAAGCTGATTACAGCTTTTCCTTGACCTTGGCGCCCTTGCCCACGCGGCCACGCAGATAGTACAGCTTGGCGCGACGGACCTTACCGTTGCGGACGACCTCAAAGTGGTCGATGGAAGGAGAATGGACGGGGAACACCTTCTCAACGCCGATGCCGTAAGAAACACGGCGGACGGTGACGGTTTCCTCAATGCCGCCATGCTTCTTGGCAATGACGGTGCCCTCAAACACCTGGATACGCTCGCGAGAGCCTTCCTTAACCTTCACGTGTACGCGAACAGTGTCGCCCACCTGAACGTTGGCGGTTTCCTTCTGCAGGGCTTCTTTGTTCAGTTCCTTGATGAGATCCATGGATTTTTTCCTCCTGTTAATAGGCGTTCATGCCGCTTTTTATGCGCATTGGCACACTTTTAGCCGGCGCACGACAGAGGACCGCCCTTTGTAAGCCATGATAGAATACCATAGAATCTGTCAAATTGCAAGGATTATTTTAGAGTTCTTCCGAAATTTCTTCCGATTTCGTCTCTCCGGCAAACCAATCCGGGTGGTTGTACAGCTCCGGGAAGGAGTGGAACACGCCACGGTGCTTAAAACCGGGGAAGGTGTCCAGCTGCAAGCCGTTGATCCCCTGAAAAATACTTTTTTCGATGTTGGGATTCGTCTTTTTCAGCTCCCGCAGCAGGAATTTGATCTCCTGCCGCTTGCTGCGGCCCACGCCGTCCCCCGCCGCCTCCCGTTCCTCCGTGAACCGGCAGGCGCACTGGAGGAATTGCAGGTGGTTGTAGTTCTTCCATGCGATGATGGCGTCCTCGTGGACGCAGTACAGGGGCCGGATCAGCTCCATGCCGGGGAAATTCTTGCTACGGAGCTTGGGGGGCATAGCCTGAAGCTGTCCGCCGTAGAACAGGCCCATGACAGTGGTCTCGATCACGTCGGAAAAGTGGTGGCCCAGCGCGATCTTGTTGCATCCCAGTTCCTGAGCCTTGGCATACAGGAAGCCCCGGCGCATCCGGGCGCAGAGATAGCAGGGGTTCTTCTCCACGCTGACGGTGACATCGAAAATGTCGCTGTCGAAAATCGTGATGGGAATCCCCAGCAGGGCGGCGTTATCCTCGATGAGTTTTCGATTCTCCGGCTTGTAGCCGGGGTCCATCACCATAAAGACCAGCTCAAAGGGCTGAGAGGTGTGGCGCTGCAATTCCTGCATCAGCTTGGCCAGGATCACGGAGTCCTTGCCGCCGGAGATGCACACGGCGATCCTGTCCCCTGGCTCGATCAGCTCGTACCGCTTCACGGCAGCGATAAAGGGATTCCAGATGGATTTGCGATAGGTTTTGATGAGACTGCGCTCGGCAGTCTCCTGCGGTGTCAGTTCCCGGGACATACGTTTTGATCCTCTCTTACTGTTACAGCCAGATGGCTCCTAATTTCAAAATGGACGCCGTCATCCGCCGGAGCCACGGGCGGTTCTCCCAGTCCTCCAGTGTATAAAGCTGGCTGTCCTCCACGATGTGGTCCATATCCTCCAAAAGCTCCTCGATCACCGGCATGTGGTAGAGCATCACCGCGTCCTCATAGTGAAGCTGGAAGCTGCGGTAGTCCATATTGGTGCTGCCGATCAGGGCCGCTTCCCGGTCCGCCATGACGCTTTTGGCATGGACAAAGCCGGGGGTATATTTGTAGATCTTGACGCCGTGGCGCAGCAGATCACCCCAGTAGGTCTCCGCCACCAGATACACCAGTTTTTTATCCGGGATGGCGGGGATCATCAGCCGCACATCCACCCCGGCGTCCGCCGCGATGCACAGCGCCTCCTGGATGGATTCCTCCACGGCGTAATACGGCGTGGTGATATACAGCATCCGCTTGGCAGAGGCGATGAGCTGAAGATAGACAGCCTCCACCGGATTGTCCGGGTTATTCAGCGGCCCATCCTCAAAGGGCTGGCAGAAGCCCTCCACCGCCGGACCTTCCCGGCGGGAGCGGTAGTAATCGTCCTCGTTGGGAAAATGACGGCCCAGCATCTTCCACATCTGCATGAACTGCACAGCAAAGCCCCAGGCCCCGTCCCCCGTCAGGCGAACGGTGCTGTCCTTCCAGTAGCCGAAGCGCTCGATCCGGTTGGCGTACTCGTCTCCGATGTTGATACCTCCGGCGTAGGCCACATAACCGTCGATAACAGTGATCTTCCGGTGGTCACGGTAATTGAAGTACAGGCGGTTGATATACCGGTGGACGGGGTTGAAGATCTCCACCTCGATCCCCGCGTCTTTGATGGCTTGCAGCGTCCCGTCAGACAGACGGGTCAAGGTGCCGAAATCGTCGATAATCAGGTGGATCTCCACCCCGGCGGCGGCACGTTCCTTCAATACGGCGAAGATCTCGTCCCAGACAGTCCCCTCCGCCAAAATATAATACTCCATGAAGATATAGGTCTCCGCCTGCCGCAGATGCTCCACCAGATCCCGGAAGAAGGACTCCCCCTCACCGAAATAGGCGGCGTCCGTATTGCGGTACAGCCAGAATTGCCGCTTCTGGAGATAGGCGGCCAAGCGGCCCCACGCAGGGCTGCGGCGGGTCAGGGCGGTCTGATTCAGGTCGCTGAGCATTTTTGCGCTCTCCCGCTGGGGGATCGGCGGCACCGGCTTCAAACTCAGCTGCTTGGCCTGATGCGTGCCGCCCCACAGGCAGAACAGGAGCATACCTGCCACCGGCAAAATCAGCAGCAAACACATCCAGCTCAGCTTATAAGACGGACTGCCGCTGCGTTGGTAAACCCGAATGGCCACCACCGCACCGATCAGCTGGAGAAATCCGTACACAAAGCTGGCCTTTTCTTTCAGGAAACGGGTCAGCAGAAGGGTCACCGCGATCTGCGCCAGCACCGTCAGGGCGCAGAGCATCAGACTGGCCGCTGCGGAGATCCGCCGCTCCGTGCGTTCCTGATTCCTATGGGACATTCTGCCCATACCGTCACCTCCCGGATTCAAATAATTTTCTATGATAATTATAGCAACACAACCGGCAATCTTCAACTATATTTGAAAAAAGCGCATGGCTGGAATGGCCATGCGCTTTTCATTCAGCGGTAATTCTTACGCAGCAGATCCTGCTTGATGTCCCAGAGCTTCTGGCTCAGGTCCACATAGTAGTTGTGGGGATTCTCAAAACGCTTTACCTCGTCCCACAGGGTATCGATCTGCTCCCGGCAGTACTTCTGGATCTCCGACAGCGTGGGCTGCTGATACACCAGTTCGCCATGGTCAAAGATCTTCTCCTGGAGGGGCTTGATGGTGTAGTCCGTATAGGTCCGCCGCTTCCAGGTAGCATCCGGATCGAACAGTTCCAGAGGCTGACCCTCCTCGATCACTTCATCCCACACGGTGATGTAGTCCGCCTCCGCCTTGCCGGTGGCCTTGTCAAAGATCCGGTAGACCTTCTTGAAATGGGGGTTAGTGATCTTGCCCACATTTTCGCTGATCTTGATCTTCGGCACGATAGTGCCGTCCTCTTTCTCAATGGCCGCCAGCTTATAGACACCGCCGAACACCGGGTCGCTCTTGGAGGTGATCATCCGCTCGCCCACGCCGAAGAGGTCCACCTTGGCCCCCTGACGGAGGATGTCCTGAATGATGTACTCATCCAGAGAGTTGGACGCGGAGATCTTGCAGCTCTCCCAGCCCGCCTCATCCAGCATCCGCCGGGCCTCCCGGGTGAGATAGGCGATGTCGCCGGAATCCAGACGGATGGCGCACTTGGTAATGCCCTTGGGACGCAGCACCTCGTTGAAGGCCTTGATAGCGTTGGGAACACCGGATTTCAGGGTATTGTAGGTGTCTACCAGCAGCGTGGCGTTGGTGGGGAACACCTCGCAGTAGGTCTTGAATGCCTCATACTCCGAGTCGAACATCTGCACCCAGGCATGGGCCATGGTGCCGCCGGCGGGAACGCCGAAAAGCTGGTCGGAAATGGTGCAGGCCGTACCGGCGCAGCCGCCGATATAGGCAGCCCGGGCGCCGGAGATGGCGGCGTCCGTGCCCTGTGCCCGGCGGGAACCGAACTCCAGGATCACGCGCCCCTCCGCCGCCCGGACAATGCGGTTGGTCTTGGTGGCCACAAGGCTCTGGTGGTTGAAGATCAGCAGCAGGAAGGTCTCCACCAGCTGCGCCTGAATAGACGGAGCCCGGACAGTGATGATCGGCTCCCGGGGGAAGATGGGAGTACCCTCCGGGATGGCCCAGACGTCACCCGTGAATTTGAAATCGCGGAGATAGTCCAGGAATCGCTCGGAAAACAGATCCTTGCTCCGGAGATATTCAATGTCCTCCTCAGAAAAATGCAGATCCTGAATATAGGCGATGATCCGCTCCAGACCGGCGCAGATGGCATAGCCGCCGTGGTCCGGAACATCACGGAAAAAGATGTCGAAATAGGTGATTCGATCCTTCAGCCCCGCTTCCAGATAACCATTTCCCATGGTCAATTCGTAAAAGTCGCAGAGCATCGTCATATTGAGTTTATCTGTGATATCCATCGTGTGTCTCCTTCTCGTTACACCACAAGTTACCACACATTATAGCTATCTCCCCGGATAAAAGCAATTCTTTTATCAATTTTTTCACAAATAAACATTGACAAGGCACCTCTGCTCCCCTATCATAACTAAGACGGCGGCCTACTTCTGCATATTCCTCACCTGCCGGCCCCCTTTGGAAAGGAAACAAGCCATGGAAGTGATCTTAGGCATTGATATTGGCGGCTCTACTACAAAGATCGTAGGGCTGCGGACCGACGGCAGCGTGGTCTCCATGCTCCGGGTCCGGGCGGAGGATCAGGTCACCAGCCTGTACGGCGCACTGGGCAACTACCTGACCAGCAACGGTCTCTCCCTCGGAGATGTGCGCCGGGTCGTTCTGACCGGCGTTGGCGCCAGCTATGTGGATGGGGATGTGTTCGGCCTGCCCACCTGCCGGGTGGATGAATTTCAGGCCAGCGGCACCGGTGCGCTGGCTCTGTCCGGTCAGACCTCCGGCGTAGTTGTGACGATGGGTACCGGCACCGCCTTTTTGTGGGCGGAAGCCGGAAAAGAAGTGCGGCACCTTTGCGGCAGCGGTATCGGCGGCGGCACGCTGGGTGGTCTCTGCCGCAAGCTGGTGGGTATGGAACGCTTCTACCAGATCAAAAAGCTGGCCGCTCAGGGGGATCTGAGCCATGTGGATCTCACCATCAGCGACATTGCCCGGGACCCTGCCTCCACGCTGGACCCCAACATGACCGCTGCCAACTTCGGTGATCTCTCTGAGGACGCCACCCCCGCCGATCTGGCCGCCGGCGCGGTAAATCTGGTCCTTCAGGCCATCGGCACTATGACGGTGCTGGCCTGTCAGAGCTGCCATACGGACACCGTGATCGTCACCGGCTCCATGACCACGCTGGATCAGGCGGAGCCAAACTTTGCGGCTTTCGAAAAGCTCTACGGCATCCATTACGTGATCCCGGAAAGCGCCACCTTCGCTACCGCTATCGGTGCCGGACTTTGTAGCCTGCGGCAGAAATCTGTAAAGTAATACAGCTTTAAAGTCATTGCATTAACTAATTTTATGCATCCGCATAGGAAATCAAGCAAAACAGCTCCCCGGTATTCACCGGGGAGCTGTCAGCGGGGCGAACTTCTTTCGCCCCGCTGAACATTTTCGGAACTATATGAGAGCTCCGAAAATGCGGGATTTTAATGGCGCAGGACACCCTTCTTGGGTTTCCCGCGCACACCCTTCCTTACCATAGCGGAGAATTCACCGTTTTATCAGTAAGAAAAACAGCTCCCCGGTATTCACCGGGGAGCTGTTTCATATTGGATCGGATCGGATTTACTCCTGATCGTCATCAGAGTCCTCTTCCAGGGAGCTCATGTCGAACTCCAGCTTCTCACCGCAGTTGGGGCAGATGACCTCGCCATCCTCCAGCACGGACTCATCGAAGTAGATGGTCTCCTCGCAGGTGGGGCAGGTGGTGGCGTAGCAGTCCTCGTCCTCTTCGGCGTCATCCTCATAGTACTCGTCATCGAAAGACTCCTCGTCATCCTCGTCATACACGATGTCCTCGATATCCTCCAGATCATCGCTGACAACGTCCAGACCGTCCTCCAGCTCGCCCTGAGCATTCCACAGATCCTCCAGCTCCAGGCCGATGTCCTCCAGAATGTCCACCATAGCGGACAGGATCTTGCCCTCGTTGGTCTCCGTGTCGATCTTCATGCCTTCCATCAGGCCCTTCAGATACGCAACCTTCTCAGTGATCTCCATAGTGATCGCTCCTTTCAAAATATCAATTTTGGAAATAAAGGGAGGATTATCGTTATAATCCCCCCTTCAAAACTTATTCCTTCACGCGGCCCAGGTACTCGCCGGTGCGGGTATCCACCTGGATCTTCTCGCCCTCGTTGATGAACAGAGGCACCTTGATGATGGCGCCGGTCTCCAGAGTGGCGGGCTTGGTGACGTTGGTGGCGGTATCGCCTCTCACGCCGGGCTCGGTAGCGGTGACTTCCAGCTCCATGAAGTTGGGAGCCTCCACGCTGAACACGCTGCCTTTGTAGCTGACCAGAGTGCACATGGTGTTCTCCTTGACGAACTGGAAGCCGTCGCCCAGAACGTCCTTGTTCAGCGGGGTCATGTCATAAGTCTCGGGGTCCATGAAGTAGTACAGATCGCCGTCATTGTAGCTGTACTCGGCGTTTCTGCGCTCCACAGTGCCGTTCTCGAACTTGGCGCTGGGGTTGAAGGACTCCTCACGGATCGCGCCGGTCATCACGTTCTTGTACTTGGTACGCACGAAAGCGGCGCCCTTGCCGGGCTTGACGTGCTGGAAGTCCACGACCAGCATGGGCTTACCGTCCATCTCAAATACAACACCCTTACGGAAATCGCCTGCAGAAATAGGCATAGTTAAATCCTCCTCACAAATCTTTACGAGAAAACGACCGTGAAGTGGACATTTTCTCAATTCTTTCCTGTCTTATATAATTTGACCGATGATATTTTACCCTATCTTGTCCGTTATTGCAAGTGGTTTTCCGGTTATTTTGTGTTTTCCCCCGGATTTTTTTGGTATTTATAGGGGCAGGCCCTTTTAAACGGGCGCTGCAGCAGGTGCAGAACACGGTTCCACAGTCCCACAGGTCCCCCCAGCGGCTCCACCATCCATGCCCGGACGCCCGCCCGGTGGGCTGCCAGCATATCGGTCAACAGCTTATCTCCCAGCATGGCGGTGTGGGCCGGATCTGTTCCTGTTCGCTCCATAGCGGCCCGCAAGCCCTTTGGACTGGGCTTTCCGGCATGGCCCTGATAGCCGATGCCCAGATCTCCGCAGAACTCAGTCACGCGAACACCGGAGCGGTTGTTCGACACGATCATCACGGTGATCCCGGCGTCCTTCAAGCCGTCGATCCACTGGCGCAGGGCGTCATCCGGGCGGCGGACCACCTTGGGCGCCAGTGTATAGTCCAGATCCGTCAGCAGCAGCGTCACGCCCTGACTTTGCAGAAAGGCGGGGGTGATGTCCCGGTAGCTGTCAAAAAGAATGTCCGGCGTCAGCATAAGCCGCCCTCCTCTCACATAAGAATAACTGCAGTATACCAGAATCCTGACCGCTTCACAAGGGGGAACCGCCATGCAGCTCTATTTGACCGTCCGACCGGAGGACACGCGAACCGCCTCCGCCTATCCGGCGGGACTGGCCCACGCCGCCTACCGCATCGGGGAGGGGTCCTCCCTGTTGAGCCGGAATTTACTGACACCGGCCCGGTCCGGGCCGATGGCCCCGTTGCCGGGGCTGCTGGTTCTCAGTGACCGTTCCGCGCCGTCCATTGACCGTCCGGCGGCACTGGCCGAGGCCGTGCTCCGGGAATGCGCCCGCCGCAGCTATGGCGGAATCGTTCTGGATTTTGACGAGCCGTCCCGAGAGGATCGCCGCCGCTTTGCTGCCCTATTGGGGCAGCAGTGCGCCAAAAGCCGAAAATTCTTCTGCCTTCCCCCGTCCTACGCCGGGGCTGTCGAGCGTCCCACCGTCATCTTGAACACAGCCATCTCCGGCGGCAGCTTTGAAACCCACATCCGGGAGGAGTTCGCCCGCTACGGCGGCGGGCGGAATGTGGTCTTTGACCTCCAGCGGCTGCGGATGGACTTTCGTCTCCCCGCCCGGAGCGGTCAGGGAGAGCCGCTGACGCAGGCGGCACTGGACGCGCTCTTGAAGGAGCGTCAGCCCGCCGTGTTTTTTTCCAAAGACCTGTTTGCCCGCTACTTCACTTATGCCAAGAACGGTGAATCCCACTTCATCCTCTTTGATGACGCCGACACGCTGCGGCAAAAGCTGCGTCTTGGGCGGCAGTTGGGCGTGGCCGCCGCGTTTTTCCAGTGGCCGGAGGTCTGCGACATCGCCGACTCGCTGTTCCGCCGCAAGTAAAAAAGAAGTACCGCACCTCTCGGTGCGGTACTTCTGCTTCTTAGTAGAAACGCTTCTTGTTCTTACGAGCGGCCTCAGACTTCTTGCGACGCTTCACGCTGGGGCTTTCATAATGCTCTCTCTTGCGAACCTCGGCGATAACGCCTGCCTTAGCGCAGCTACGCTTGAAACGCTTCAGTGCGCTATCGATGGATTCGCCTTCCTTGACATGAATCTCAGACATTTATATTTCCCTCCCTCCGAGACATCCGGCTTGATCCTGGATGCTTAGGGGCTACGTATAGCCTTAACGTACATCATTATAGGAAATAATCAGAAGAAAGTCAAGGATTTTTTCTCAAATCCGAAAAATTTGATGGTTTCCCGCATTTGAGCCGATCGTTTTCCCTTACCGGGGCTTTACGATCAGGTTGATCAGACGGTTCTTGACCAGAATGGTCTTGACGATCTGCATCCCCTCGGTGGCCTTCTGCACCTTATCCACAGACAGTGCGGCGGCCTTGACGGTCTCCTCATCGCTGTCCACCGGCATGGTGACGGTGCCCTTCATCTTGCCGTTGACCTGAATGGCCATCTCCACAGAGGAAGCCACGGTCTTGCTGGCGTCATATACCGGCCACTCCGCCTGGCAGCACATTTTGCCGGTCTTTGCGGCAAAGCCCAACTGCTCCCACAGCTCCTCGGTGATGTGAGGTGCAAAGGGATTCAGCAGGCGCAGCAGGATGCCCAGATCGCCCCGGGTCACGCCGTTGGCGGTCATTTCGTTGACGGCAGTCATCATGGCGGCGATGGCGGTGTTCATCTTCAACGTGTCGATATCGTCCGTGACCTTTTTGATGGTCTTGTGGAGGATGGCCTCGTTGGCCGGGGTCAAGTCCTCGCTGTCAGCGGCGGTCTCCGCCAGATTCCAGACCTTATCCAGGAAGCGCTTGGAGCCCTTCACTGCGTCGGTGGACCAGGTGGCCGCCTGCTCGAAGTCGCCCACGAACATGATATACAGGCGCATGGTGTCCGCGCCGTACTGGGCCACGATGTCATTGGGGTTCACCACGTTGCCCCGGGACTTGGACATCTTCTCGCCGCCCTCGCCCAGGATCATGCCGTGGCTGGTGCGTTTGGCGTAAGGCTCCTTGGTGGGCACGGCGCCGATGTCATAGAGGAACTTATGCCAGAACCGGGAGTAGAGCAGATGCAGCGTGGTGTGCTCCATGCCGCCGTTGTACCAGTCCACAGGAGACCAGTATTCCAGCGCCTCCTTGGAGGCCAGGGCCTTATCATTGTGGGGGTCCATATACCGCAGGAAGTACCAGCAGGAGCCGGCCCACTGGGGCATGGTGTCGGTTTCCCGCTGAGCGGGGCCGCCGCACTTGGGGCAGGTGGTGTTCACCCAGTCGGTCATCTTGGAGAGGGGAGATTCTCCGTCATCGGTGAGTTCGTAGCTTTCCACCTCCGGCAGCAGCAGCGGCAGCTGCTCTTCCGGCAGGGGCACCCAGCCGCACTTCTCGCACTTCACCAGAGGGATGGGCTCGCCCCAGTAGCGCTGACGGCTGAACACCCAGTCACGGAGCTTGAAGTTGGTCTTGGGACGGCCGATGCCGTGCTCCGTGACCCACTTCTTCATGGTGGGGATAGCCTCCTTGACGGTGAGGCCGTTGAGGAAGTCGGAGTTGACCATGATGCCGGTATCGTCCTTCAGGGCGAAAGCGCACTTGGTCACATCGCCGCCCTTGACCACCTCCACGATGGGCAGACCGAAAGCGGTGGCGAAGTCCCAGTCGCGCTGATCGTGGCCGGGCACGCCCATGACGATGCCGGTGCCGTAGCCCATCAGCACATAGTCGGAAACGAAAATGGGAATATGCTTACCGGTGACGGGGTGGACGGCCTCGATGCCCTCCAGCCGGACGCCGGTCTTTTCCTTGTTCAGCTCGCCCCGCTCGAAGTCGGACTTCCGGGCAGCCTCCTGCCGGTAATCCTCCACAGTGTCCCAGTTGGTCAGCTGATCCTTCCACTGGGCGAGGTAGGGATGCTCGGGAGAGATGACCATATAGGTCACGCCGAACAGCGTGTCGCACCGGGTGGTGTAGACCGTCAGCTTGTCGCCGTTGGTGGCGGTGAAGTCCACCTCAGTACCCTCGCTGCGGCCGATCCAGTTGCGCTGCTGGATCTTGACCCGCTCGATATAGTCCACATCGTCCAGATCGTCGATCAGGCGGTCGGCGTACTTGGTGATGGCCAGCATCCACTGGCTCTTTTCCTTGCGGATGACCTCGCTGCCGCAGCGCTCGCAGACGCCCTCCACCACTTCCTCGTTGGCCAGCACGCACTTGCAGCTGGTGCACCAGTTCACGGGCATGGATGCCTTATAGGCAAGGCCCTTCTTGAACAGCTGGAGGAAGATCCACTGGGTCCACTTGTAGTAGCTGGGGTCGGTGGTGTCTACCACCCGGTCCCAGTCAAAGGAGTAGCCCAGCATGTGAAGCTGCTTGGTGAAGTTGGCGATGTTCTGCTTGGTGACGATGGCGGGGTGGATGTGGTTCTTGATGGCGTAGTTCTCCGTGGGCAGGCCAAAGGCATCAAAGCCGATGGGGAACAGCACGTTGTAGCCCTGCATCCGCTTCTTGCGGCAGATGATGTCCATGGCGGTGAAGGGACGGGCGTGGCCCACATGGAGGCCCTGACCGGAGGGATAGGGGAACTCGATGAGGCCGTAGAACTTCTCCCGGGTCTTGTCCCCGGTGACGGCGGTGAAGGGCTTTTCCTCCAGCCACTTCTCCTGCCATTTCTTTTCAATGGCTGTAAAATCGTACTTCATGGTTGACTCCTTTTATCTGAAATGTTCTGCATTTTGATTGATTTGATCTCAGGACCGCTTTTGTGTCCGCCGCTTGACGCGCCACCAGACCAGCTGAATGGCCAGCGCGATCAACGCCGCCGCACACAGCATCTGAAGCGCTGCCGCGGGTTCAAAGGTCCCACCCCATTTCTCCGTTCCGAACACGGACAGGCAGGCACAGGATACCAGCAGGGACAGAGCGTTTCCCAAAAACAGGGCTTTCAGGCTGTTTTTATGGTATGCCCATTTCATCAGCGTAATCACGCCGATGATAGACAGGAAATTCGCCAATGCTCCGCCCGTTTCCCCATGTCCCCAAAATCCCAGATACGCATAGGGAACGCCATAGGCCAGAAAAGGAACGGGGGAATCCCACAGCTTTTTCATCCTGCAACACCTCACACTTTCCGCCGAATAAAGAAAACGCCCCTAAGCCTTACGGCTCAGGGGCGTTGAAAACGCGGTACCACCCTGTTTCCGCCGGTTTCCCGGCGCTCGGTGCGGCAGATAACGATGCCAGCCGTTCCGCCCTACTGCTGTTCAGGCGAAAGACTCCGGGGCCAGTCCTCCCAGGCTCCCCCACCGGCTTGCAGCAAACGCCGGCTCTCTGAAGGCGGGATACCAGGGCTTTTTCCCCATCTCAGTCGATAACGGATTTATTTTATGCGCAAACCGCCGGTTTGTCAAGTCCTCTTACCGACCGCAGCGGACCGCAGCAGGCAAAACCGTTCCAAATCAGGCCCGTTTTTCCAGATTGCCACTGTATTTCTCCCGGAAGTCGGCAAAGGTGCCGTTGTCCAGTGCCTCCCGGATCTTGGCCATTAGTTCGTTGTAGAACCAGAGGTTGTGCAGCACCGCCAGACGCAGGGCCAGCACCTCGTCCGCCTTAAACAGGTGGCGCAGGTAGGCCCGGGAATGGCTCCGGCACACCGGGCAGTTGCAGCTTTCGCTGATGGGCCGGTCATCGGTGATATACTTCTCGTTCATGATGTTCACGGTGCCCTCCCAGGTAAAGAGCTTTCCGTGACGGCCGTTGCGGGAGGGCATCACGCAGTCGAAGAAGTCCACGCCCCGGGCCACGGCCTCAATGATGTTGCTGGGGGTTCCCACGCCCATGAGATACCGGGGCTTCTCCTTGGGGGCAAAGGGCTCCACCACATCGATCATCTCGTACATGATCTCCGCCGGCTCGCCCACCGCCAGACCGCCGATGGCGTAGCCGTCGCAGTCGATCTTGGCGATCTCCTGCATATGCCAGGCCCGAAGATCCGCGAAGGTGGCGCCCTGGTTGATGCCGAACAGCATCTGATGGGGGTTCACCGTGTCCGGCAGACTGTTGAGCCGGTCATGCTCCACCTTGCAGCGCTGGAGCCAGCGGAGGGTCCGCTCCACCGATGCCTTGGCGTACTCATACTGGGCCGGGTTCTCCACGCACTCGTCAAAGGCCATGGCGATGTCACTGCCCAGATTGGACTGGATCTGCATGGATTCCTCCGGGCCCATAAAGATCCGGTGCCCGTCGATATGGCTGGCGAAGGTGACGCCCTCCTCCTTGATCTTCCGCAGAGAGGCCAGCGAAAACACCTGAAACCCGCCGGAGTCCGTGAGGATCGGCCCATCCCAATTCATAAATTTATGGAGGCCGCCCATCTGCCGCACCACCTTGTCACCGGGACGGAGATGCAGGTGGTAGGTGTTGGACAGCTCGATCTGGCAGCCCACATTTTTCAAATCCAACGCTGAAACGCCGCCCTTGATGGCCGCCTGCGTACCCACATTCATAAACACCGGGGTCTGCACCGTGCCGCCGTGGGCGCAGGAGAATTCGCCCCGCCGGGCCTTCCCCTCTGTTTTCAAGATCTTAAACATAGCCACATTCCTTTTCGTTTATTGCAAATGCCCTTACATTATAATATAGGGTACCGGAATGTGCAAGAGCGTTATCATCCGCAAAAGCTGGCGATTTGACAAAAACGCACCGGGAGACACTGTCTCCCGGTGCGTTTGGGGTAAAATCAATCCGATAAAACCAAATCAGGCCTTGCCGGCGCAGCCGAGGACGTCCACCAGCTTGTGACGGACCAGCTCCTTGATGTTGGCACGGGCGGGCTTCAGGTACTCGCGGGGATCGAACTTGTCGGGATGCTCTGCCATGAACTTACGGATGGTGCCAGTCATGGCCAGACGCAGGTCGGAGTCGATGTTGATCTTGCAGACGGACAGCTTGGCAGCCTGACGCAGCTGCTCCTCGGGCACGCCGATGGCGTTGGGCATCTGACCGCCGAACTCGTTGACCATCTTCACATACTCCTGAGGCACGGAAGAAGAGCCGTGGAGCACGATGGGGAAGCCAGGCAGGCGCTTGGAGACCTCTTCCAGAACGTCGAAACGCAGGGGAGGGGGAACCAGGATGCCCTTTTCATTGCGGGTGCACTGCTCGGGCTTGAACTTATAAGCGCCGTGAGAGGTGCCGATGGCGATGGCCAGAGAGTCGCAGCCGGTCTTGGAAACGAACTCCTCGACCTCCTCGGGGCGGGTATAGGAGGCCTCGTGAGCGGCGACCTTGACCTCGTCCTCGATGCCGGCCAGAGTGCCCAACTCGGCCTCGACCACAACGCCGTGATCGTGGGCATACTCTACGACCTTCTTGGTGATCTCGATGTTCTCGGCAAAGGGCTTGCCGGAAGCGTCGATCATGACGGAGGTGAAGCCGCCGTCAATGCAGCTCTTGCAGGTCTCGAAGTCCGGGCCGTGGTCCAGATGCAGAACGATGGGGATATCGGGGCAGCACTCCACAGCGGCCTCAACCAGCTTCACCAGATAGGTGTGGTTGGCATAGGCGCGGGCGCCCTTGGAAACCTGCAGGATCACGGGAGCGTGCTCCTCCTGGCAAGCCTCGGTAATGCCCTGCACGATCTCCATATTGTTGACGTTGAACGCGCCGATGGCATAGCCGCCATCATAGGCTTTCTTGAACATTTCAGTAGAAGTAACCAGTGGCATACGAACATCCTCCTATAAAATATAACTTTCTATTTGGGGATCTATCCGTTTTTCATCCCGGAAGCCCTTGTGAACATATTGACAATTTTTTAGATTTCTGGGAGGAAAACGTTTTTCTTTTATCATAATATCACAAAAAAAAAAAATTGCAAGTATTTACTTTCTAAAATTTCGATGATATGATACAGGTATCTTATTTTGAATCGTCAGGAGGATTTTCATATGAGCGAATTAAAAGGCGCCTGTATCTTCGGTCAGTCCGGCGGTCCCACTTCCGTTATCAACGCCAGTGCCTACGGCGTGATCGCAACTGCCCTGAAGAACCCCAACATCACCCGGGTCCTGGGTGCAGAGCACGGCATCAAGGGTGTTCTGAATGACCGTCTGTTCGACATGGGTCAGGAGGACCCCGCCGAGCTGGAGCTGCTGAAGTACACTCCTTCCTCTGCTCTGGGTTCCTGCCGCTATAAAATGGCGGACCCCGATGTGGATGACACGGATTACAAGCGCATTCTGGAGATCTTCAAGAAGTATGACGTCCGTTACTTCTTCTATAACGGCGGTAATGACTCCATGGACACCTGCAACAAGATCTCCAAGTATATGCAGAAGGTCGGCTATGACTGCCGCGTGATGGGCGTGCCCAAGACCATCGACAACGATCTGTTCGGCACCGACCACTGCCCCGGCTTCGCCTCCGCCGCCAAGTACATCGCCACCTCCTGCATGGAGGTCTATCAGGACGCCCGCGTCTATGACACCGGCATGGTCTGCATCATGGAGATCATGGGCCGTCACGCCGGCTGGCTGGCTGGCGCTGCTGCTCTGGCTACCGCTTACGGCGCAGGTCCCGACCTGGTGTACCTCCCCGAGGTGGACTTCGACATGGACAAGTTCCTGGCCGACGTGGACCGCATCTATAAGGAAAAGGGCAACTGCATGGTGGCCGTTTCCGAGGGCATCCACTATGCTGACGGCACCTTCGTCTCTGAGGCCAAGACCTCTGCCACCGACGGCTTCGGCCACGCTCAGCTGGGCGGTCTGGCTGCTCACCTGGCCTCTGTGGTCAAGGAAAAGACCGGCGCCAAGGTCCGCGGCATCGAGCTGAGCCTGCTGCAGCGCTGCGGCGCACATCTGGCCTCCGAGACCGACATTGAGGAGTCCGTCATGAGCGGTAAGGCCGCCGTGGAGAACGCCGTGGCCGGCATCACCGATAAGATGGTCGGCTTCCAGTGCACCCGTGACAACGGCAAGTACGTCTGCAAGACGGAGCTGCTGAACCTCACCGACGTGGCCAACACGGAGAAGAAGGTTCCTCTGGAGTGGATCAACAAGGAGCACAACGGCGTGGAGCAGCCCTTCATCGACTATGTGCTGCCCCTGATCCAGGGTGAGCCTAACCTGCCCAAGGTGGATTCCCTGCCCCGCTTCGCCAAGCTGAAGAAGGTTCTGGTAAAGTAAGTCTCCCCTTTAGAATTGTAAAACGCAGCCGCCTGATGGAGTATCCATCAGGCGGCTGATTTGTTGCTTTACTGCTTTCTTTTCATTTTTCCGATTTACTGGTTTCGCTGATAGATGGCCCACAGGCCCTTCATCAGCAGTGTTTTATCGTAAAGGATCTTATTCCGGCAGAATTTCACGATAAAGGGCGCGCTGCCGCCGGTGGCCACGATGTGCAGCTCCTTTCCGGGAAATTCCCCCCGGATGCGGTCGATGATGCCGTCCAGCATGGCGGCGGTGCCGTATACGATGCCAGAGCGCATACAGTCCTCCGTGCTTTTGCCGATCAGGTTTTTCGGGGCCTGAAGGGAAATGGCCGGGAGTTGGGCCGCCCGCCGGGAGAGGGCCTCCAGAGAGACGTTGACCCCCGGCAGCAGAAGGCCGCCCTCATAGGTCCGTCCCTCGGAAATGACACCGATGGTAGTGGCGGTACCCATGTCGATGGTGATGATGGGTGCGGTGAACTGTTCCAGTGCCGACACAGCGTCCGCCACAATGTCCGCCCCCACCTGACTTTGGACCGCCAGGCGGATATTCAGTCCCGTTTTCACGCCGGGGCCCACCACCACAGGCGGCTTGCCCAGCAGACGGGTCAGCGCTTTCTCCATCATAAAGTTCAGCGGCGGCACCACGCTGCACAGAATGGAATCCGTCACATCCTCATAGCGGAAATGGTAAAGCTGAAACAGGTTCATCAGATCCACGCAGATCTGATCCGCCGTCTTTCGGTAGTCCGTATCCAAGGATGCCAAAAAGCGCAGCTCCCCATCCAGCCCAAACAGGCCGGTGGAAATCGTGGAGTTGCCGATATCGACCGCCAACAGCATACAAAGCCGCCTCCTCTCACACAATGTATCGTTCCGTTTTATCATACCACGGAGGGATTTCTCTTGCAAGTAGTACGGGCCCTGTTTATAATAGCATCGAGCCGTCATTCTATGCGTCAGGAGGGACTTTTATGGAGCTGACCCGGTACGCTTCCCCGCTGGGAACTATATTTTTAGCCGCCGACAACGGTGCGCTGGCCGGTCTGTGGCTGGAAGGGCAGAAATATTTTGCCGCCACGCTGGACGAAGCCGCCGTGGAACGGGACGATCTGCCCGTGTTCCGTCAGGCCGCCGCGTGGCTGGACGCCTATTTTGCCAAGCAGCCTCTCCCGGATCTGCCGCCGCTGGCCCCCAAGGGCAGCGATTTCCGTCAGGCGGTGTGGCGGCTGCTGTTGGAGATCCCCTACGGTCAGGTAACTACCTACGGCGCGCTGGCCCAGATTCTCCGGGACCGGGGAATTTCCGCTGCGGCCCAGGCGGTCGGCGGCGCGGTGGGGCACAACCCCATTTCTATCCTCATCCCCTGTCACCGGGTAGTAGGAGCGGACGGCAGTCTCACTGGCTACGCCGGAGGCGTGGAGAAAAAGCGCTTTCTGCTGGCATTGGAGGGCGTGGATATGACAAATCTCTACATGCCCAAGCGGGGCACGGCCCTGTGACCGTTCCGGCGTTCTTTATATATGCAGGCAAATGCTCCCGGCGGGAATATTCCCGCCGGGGGCACTTTTATTTACCTTTACAGGATAATGCAGATCAGCCCGCCGCTGCCCTCGTTGATGATGCGGGTCAGCGTCTCCTGCAGCTTTTTCCGGGCATCCTCCGGCATCCGCTTCAGTTTGGTTTGCAGATCGTCGCTGACCACCTCGTGAAAGCTGCGTCCGAAAATGTTGGACTGCCAGATCTTACTGGTGTCCCCTTCAAACTCCTGAAGCAGATAATTCACCATGTCCTCAGACTGCTTCTCATTACCCACGATGGGACTGACCGCCGTCTCAATATCCGCCCGGATCATGTGGATACTGGGGGCGCTGGCCTTCAGGCGGACACCGTACCGCCCTCCCTGCTTCATGATCTCCGGTTCCTCCAGCTTCAATTCGTCGATTCCCGGCACCACGATGCCATAGCCCGTTTCCCGGACATCCCGCAGCGCCCCGGCCACCTTGTCATATTCCGTCTTGACGCCGGCCAGCTTTGTCAGCAGGCTCATGAGGTCACCGTCATCCCCCACATCAAAGCCGGACTGCTCCGAGAGCGTCCGGTAGAACATCTCCCGGGGCAGGCTCACCCGTGCGGCGGCTACGCCGGTGCCAAGGTCGATGGCTGTGATGAGCGCCTCGCTGATGTTCTCGTTTTCACCCAGTTTCTTCACTGCGCCGTCGATCTCCCGGATGTGGTGCAGCTCCGCCATGCTCTGCCGGATGGCGTCATAGATCCCCGCCTTTACCGGATGCTCTCCCGGCAAAGCGTCCACCCAGGGCGGTAGGAAAATATCCAGTTCCCGCATGGGGAACTCATACAGCACCGCCTTCAGGATCTCCCCTACATCTTCCTCCTCCAGCCGCAAACAGTTCACCGGCACACACTTCACCTGATACCGGCTGGCGATGTCCCCGGCCAAGGCCAGAGTCCGGTCCGATTTGGGGTCCTCGCTGTTCAGCAGGACGATAAACGGCTTTCCCAGCTCCTGCAATTCCCGGATCACCCGCTCCTCCGGTTCCAGATAATCCTCTCTGGGAATGTCGGAAATGCTGCCGTCGGTGGTGATGACGATACCGATGGTGGAATGTTCCGCGATGACCTTCCGGGTGCCGATCTCCGCCGCCTCTGTCATGGGGATGGGATGATCGTACCACGGCGTTGTGACCATCCGGGGCTGATCATCCTCCGTCTGGCCCAAGGCCCCCCGGACCATGTAGCCCACACAGTCGATGAGCCGGACAGAAAAGGCCGCGCCCCCCTCCAGCTGGATCTGGGCCGCCTCCTCCGGCACGAACTTCGGTTCCGCCGTCATCACCGTGCGGCCGGAGCCGCTCTGGGGCAGCTCGTCTCTGGCCCGCTCCCGGCGGTACACGTTGTCAATATTGGGAATGATCTGTGTCTCCATGAACCGCTTGATAAAGGTGGATTTCCCTGTCCGCACCGGCCCTACCACACCGATATAGATGTCGCCCGCAGTGCGGGTGGCAATATTCTGATAGATCGAGGTATTCATAGCATCCCGTCCTTTTTCCGCTTTTATAGTCCATTTCTATGAGACAGCCCGGAAAAGTATGACAGCCCGTCTGCCTTTGTTCATTCCCACCAAATCACCCGCCGCACGTTCGGCGCATTTTGTCGTTTTCACTTCTTTACATTACCAATTTATCATGGTAAACTACTACCACAATAAATCAATTGCTCAAACAATTCTTCAGGAGGAATGGAACATGAAAAAGTTGACTGCATTTGTACTCTCTGCTATGATGGTTTTGTCTCTGGCTGCCTGCGGTGCCAAGACCGAGACCCCCGCCGCCGATGCGACCAAGCCTGCTGAAGTCGCCAAGCTGACCTACGCAGTGGAAGCCGGTTCCGCCGGTGAGGAGGTGGCGCTGGCCAACGGCTACAACGTTGTATCCGTAGACTCTCAGGCCAAGGCACTGATGGAAGTGCAGGCCGGCACCGCCGATGCCGCTATCATCGACTCCCTCATGGCCGGCGCCATGGTGGGTGAAGGCACCAGCTATCCCGATCTGACCATCACCGATCAGAAGCTCACTGAGGAGCTGTACGGCGTCGGCTGCCGCAAGGGCAGCGACCTGGCCTCCTTCATCAACTCCGTGATGGCTGGCGCTTACGCCGACGGCGTTCTGGAAGCAACCGCCGAGACCTACGGCGTACAGGCCGCTCTGGTGGAGCAGCCCGCATCCGAGTTCACCGCTTCCGAATCCGACAGCGACGTGCAGTACATCAAGGACAAGGGCACGCTGGTCATCGGCATCACCGAGTTTGAGCCCATGGACTATCAGGACGCTGACGGCAACTGGATCGGCTTCGACGCCGACATGGCCAAGCTGGTAGCGGAAAAGCTGGGCGTGGAGCCTGTGTTTACCGTGATCAACTGGGACAACAAGGTCTTCGAGCTGAACGGCAAGGGCATAGATGTGGTCTGGAACGGCATGACCATCACCACCGCCGCCCAGGAATCCATGGAGTGCACCAACGCCTACTGCAACAACGCTCAGGTCATTGTGACCAAGTAATTCCGCAAATCATACAGCAAAGGCAGAGAGCGGTCGCTCTCTGCCTTTGAGCGGCATATTTCCCGCATACGCTTTCCTTCCTCCCCCTTCGTTCCCCCCATTATCACTACATAGAGGAGAATTTTTTCATGTTCTGGACTGTTACCCTCTCCATCCTGCAAGGCTGTAGTCAGGCGGTCAAGCTGTTTTTCCTGACGCTGCTGTTCGCGCTGCCCCTTGGTCTGGTAGTGGCTTTCGGCTCCATGAGCAAGTGGGCGCCCTTCCGGGCTTTGGCCTACCGGCAGCAGGAAGCGCGGGGCTTTGCCCGCTGGCTCTCCCAGCTCCGGCCCCTGTCTGCCCTGACCAACGTCATCGTCTGGATCATCCGGGGTACGCCGCTGATCCTCCAGCTTATCATCATTTTCTACGGTCCCGGCACCTGGTTCGGCACAAATCCGTGGAACGCCTTCCAGGACGGACGCATGACCGCCTGCTGCATCGCCTTTATCATCAACTACGCCTGTTACTTCTCCGTGATCTACCGGGGCGGCATTGAGGGCGTCCCGGCAGGTCAGCGGGAGGCCGGCGAGGTGCTGGGCCTGACCAAGCGGCAGATTTTCTTCAAGATCACCCTTTTGCAGATGGTCAAGCGGATCATCCCTCCCATGTCCAATGAGATCATCACACTGGTGAAGGACACCTCTCTGGCCCGGACCATCGCCATCATTGAGATCACCATGGCCGGCGAAGCTTTTATGAAGTCCAAGGGCATCACCTGGCCTCTGTTCTATACCGGCGTGTTCTATCTGGCCTTTGTGGGTCTTTTGACGCTCCTGTTCAGCTTCATCGAGCGCAAGCTCAGCTATTTTAAGTAAGGGAGGGCTTTGAAATGTCGATCTTAACCGTACAGCATCTGGAAAAGCATTTTGAAAACACAAAGGTCCTCAATGACATCAGCTTCTCTCTGGAGGAGGGACAGGCCCTTTCCATCATTGGCTCCTCCGGCAGCGGCAAAACCACGCTGCTGCGGTGTCTGAATTTTCTGGAAACGCCGGACGCCGGCACCATTACCGTACAGGACAAAGTGCTGTTTGACGCCGACCATCACGCAAACTGCTCCGAAAAGGAGATCCGGAAAAATCGGCTCCACTTCGGCATGGTGTTCCAGTCCTTCAACCTTTTTCCCCAGTATACGGCTTTGGAAAACGTGACCCTCGCCCGGGAACTGATGGCCAAGGACAGCGGCGAGAGTAAGGAAGCCATCCGTGCCGCCGGAATGGAGCTGCTGGACCAGATGGGCCTTGCGGACCGTGCCGGGCACTATCCTCATCAGCTTTCCGGCGGTCAGCAGCAGCGGGTGGCCATCGCCCGGGCACTGGCGCTCCACCCGGATATTCTCTGCTTCGACGAGCCCACCTCTGCGCTGGACCCGGAGCTGACCGGCGAGGTGCTGAAGGTCATCCGTGGTCTGGCGGAACAGAAAACCACCATGATCATCGTCACTCACGAGATGGCTTTCGCCCGGGACGTGGCGGATCAGGTGATCTTCATGGACGGCGGCTTCATCGTGGAGCAGGGCGATCCCAAGCAGGTCATCGACCATCCTCAGGAGGAGCGCACCAAGCAGTTTCTGGCCCGCTTCGCGGAAAACAACTGATATGACCAGGCCCCGTGCCTTGAACAGCCCCCATTTGCCGGATCGTCCGACAAATGGGGGCTGTTCTCTATCAAGCTATTTACCGAAACTAACAGGTCTGTACCGTCCCATGTTCCGTCCCTCTAAATCACAAGTCTTATTGGACTGGGTAACTGCATCCGAGCAAAAACACCGCGCTTGCGGGAACGGACGGCAAAGCTGTATCAGGTCTGCGGTTCCGCTTTCGCACAGTACATCAAAAAAAGGGCTTGCCATCTGCGATACGCAGACAGCAAGCCCTTTTGGCTGCTTAAATTGAACAGTCCCGACCAGACTTAGTTCTTCTCGTCCTCGTCAGCCTTGGGAGCCTCCACAGCGGGAGTCTCTTCCTTCTTTTCGGCCTTCTTCTCCTTCTTCTCGGCCTCGGGCTGCTCACCGGTCTGAACGCCCACCTGAGACACGGCCCACTTGGTCAGCTCCATGCGGACACGGTCATCGCTGGTCTCAATCACAATGGTGTTGGGGTTCACCATAACGATCTTGCCCACAATGCCGCCGATGGTGGTGATCATATCACCCTTCTTCAGGCTGTCACGCATGTTCTGTGCCTGCTTCTTCCGCTTGTTCTCAGGACGGATCATGAAGAAATACATCACCGCCATGAGGGCAACAATCATAATCATACTTTCCATAGTTCAAGGTTCTCCTTCAGTGTTGAAATCAGAATGTATCTATTATATCAAAGCTGACACTATTTGCAAGCCTTTTCTCAAGAAAGCTGTCTGCAATTTCATTTCCGTGGTCTGAAACAACGAACACCGATGTGCATCACCCTCGCGGGGCCAGATAGATCAGGTTCCGGTCCGTGATGAAATTCGACACACTGTAAAGCACTACGGCGGTGTCGATGCCCTGCTCCGCCATGTAGTCCGCCACGGAAGCGTGGTAGTACCGCAGGTCCACCAGATGCACCTCGGAAAAGCACTGGGCCAGAAAGGGCGCCAGTGAATCGGAATAGGAATCCCGTATCAGCAGCAGCTTGCTGCCGTCGGTGATCGCCGGGTTTTCAAGGACGCACAACGGCTGATTGCCGCCGAGGAAGGAGCTGTATTTATCCTTGTGCTCCAGATAGCTCCGGTCATACAGCCGCCCCGGCTCCTCCTTGCCGGATTTCCACGACGTGACCCGCAGATCGTCCTCGGACACCCAATACTCTATGGTATCCGGGGTCAGCCAGTGGACGCCGGAGGTGGAATACAGGGTGCCGTTGAAGTCCGTACTGGCGTTTTCCGGTGTAAAGTCAGTTTCCTTTAATAGCTCTTTCCCCAAAGCGTTTAACAGTGCATTGGCTCCGTAGAACGCCCCACGGGTGGTCCAGTGATGGTCGGTCCGGTAATAGATGGGTTCCCCCGCGTGTTCCGTCAAGGCTCCCAGCAGATCCACCGTGGGCAGGCCCGTTTTCTCCGCCGCGTTTTGGATAAACGCAGCCTGATCGAAGCTGGGCGCGCCCTGCGGCAGCCTGTCCTTCCAGACCTCTGCCGCCGAGGGGATCAACCCCAAAAGCACCCGGCCATGAGATGCTTCTCCAAACCGCTTCACATCGTCCAAATTCTTTTCCATCTGAAGCCTGTCCGGTTCGTCCACCTTGGCGATAAGGGTATCGCCGCAGAGGTAGACGCCGTTGAATTCCCGCTTGCCCAACATCTGCTCGCACCGGGCCTTCAGGCCCGTCCAGTCATCCCGCAGAGGGAACTGGTCGGCAAAATAGTCCTCCATCCCCGCGGTAAAGCTGCCGTTTTTCAGGGTTTCCCAGGAAAAGTCCGGGAACTGGGCCAGCGTCCGGTTTTCCGTTTCGGAGCGTGCTCGGTCCGGCAGCGCAATGTGCCACGCCAGCAATCCTGCCAGAAACAGGCAGAAGATCTCCGTGGTCAGTCGTCCCTTGTTCGCCATGCGGTTCCCTCCCTTCTTGGGTAAAATAAAGAATCAGAATCGGAAATACAGAAACGGGTTGTAGCTGCCGTCTACCAAGTAGGCCGTGCAGATCACCAGCCCCGCCAGCATCAGCACCGGGCCCAGAACGTCCCGGGCCCGCTCCGGCAGGCGGTTCCAGGTATTTTTCACAAGATGTGTGGAACCCATCGCCAAGATCGCCAGCGTCAGGCCGTAGGACATCAGATAATAGCCGTCCGTATCGCTCCACAGTGCCCCGCCGCCAAAGCAGATCCTGAAATACTGCCCGCAGACGGACAGGTCCTCCATGGCGAACACGCCCCAGCCCACGAACACCACCACAAGCGTGTAGAAATGCCGCAGCCACGATGGCAGCTTTTGATGGAAGTCCCGCAGCAGATACTTTTCCAGCATGAGCCACGCAAAGAAGTGCAGGCCCCATAGGATGAAATTCCAGCTCGCCCCGTGCCAGAAGCCGGTGCAGAACCAGACAAGGAAGATGTTCCGCACCGTCCGCCATGTCCCCTTCCGGCTGCCGCCCAAGGGGATGTACAGATACTCCCGGAACCATGTGGTCAGGGAAATGTGCCACCGCCGCCAGAACTCCGTCACGGAGGCGGCGGTATAGGGGTAGTTGAAGTTTTCCGGGAAGTGAAAGCCCAGCATCTGCCCCATGCCGATGGCCATGTCGGAATAGCCGGAGAAGTCGAAATAGATCTGGAAGCCGAAGGCCGCGATGCCCAGCCATCCGCCGACGGCCGTCAGCGTCCCGGCAGACTGCGCCGCCAGCTCCGCGTCCCACAGTGCACCGATGCAGTTGGCCAGCAGCACTTTTTTCGCAAGGCCCACGGTGAACCGCCGTGCCCCGGCGGCGAACGCCGATGCCGTGTTCGTCCGGTGAATCAGCTCCGCCGCAACATCCTTATAGCGGACGATAGGCCCCGCCACCAGCTGCGGGAACATGGTCACATAGGCGCCGAAGGACACCATGTTCCGCTGGGCGGGAGCGTCCTGCCGGTAGACATCAATGGTGTAGCTCATGGTCTGAAAGGTGAAAAAGGAAATGCCGATGGGCAGGGGCAATCCCAGGGTGGGAATGGAAACGCCGGGGATCAGGGAGAGGTTGGCGGCGAAGAAATCCCAATATTTAAAAAAGCCCAGCAGGCCTAAATTCAGCAGCACGCTCTCCGCCACGAACCACCGGGCCAGCTTGTCCCGGCTGCGGTACTTCTCCACCAGAAGGCCGTGGGTATAGTCGATGAGGATGGACAGCACCATGATACTGATATAGACCGGCTCCCCCCAGCCGTAGAACACCAGGCTGGTCAGCAGCAGCGCCAGGTTCCGCCACCGAAGAGGAACGGCGAAGTAGATCGCCAGCGTGATCGGCAAAAAACCGAACAAAAAGGGTAAGCTGCTGAAACGCATGGGCTGTTCACCTCCTTTTTCTGTAAAGCAATTCTGCTTTAATGGCGTTGAAATGCAGCGTTTTTTCCGTTTCTACATAGCAAACCAGCCGTGGTGTCACGGCTGGTTGTTCCGCGTCAGACTGTTACGCGCCAAACTGTGCGTTCCAGGCGTCCTCGATCTCCGTCTGGTGCTCGCCGGAGGCGATCATTGCCACATAGGCGCCGTTTTGCAGCACCTTGGCAGCCTTCCACTGGTCAATGGTCTCAGGATAGAAGGCATCCCCGTCCGCTTGACTGTCGATCCGGGTCTGGAGGATCTTCACCGCCTGCGCAGCATCCTGCTCACTGTCGGCTTGCAGGAACACATACTCGCTCACAGCGTAGGACATCACCGGGGCCTTGGCCAGAAACTGCTTGGCCGCAATATCGCCCAAACCGGGATAGTACATCTCCAGCATTTCGCCATCCAGGTCCATCATATCGTCGCCCCAGCCGTATTGCTCCGCCAGAGCATTATAAAATCCGGTCAGATCCACGTCATTGGCAGTTTCTGTTTTGCTGCCGCAGGCGGTCAGCAGGCCGCACAGAGTCAGGGCCACAGCCACCAGCGCAAACAATTTCTTCATAGTGCCTCCTTATAAACGTCCCTCAAGGGCGTTCATTTTCTTTCTATTGTGTTCTCTGCTTGCTAATATACACGATTTGCGTTATAATAGTCAAGAAACAAGCGGTAACAATCCGATTACAGAAAAGAGGTTTTTTTCATGTACAGCTTCCGCAACGATTACAGCGAAGGCGCGCATCCCCAGGTTCTTCAGGCTCTGACGGACACCAATCTGGTCCAGACCTGCGGCTACGGCGTGGACCCCATCTGTGAGGAGGCCCGTGACCTGATCCGGACGGTCTGCGCCGCTCCCGAGGCAGACGTTCACTTCCTGGTCGGCGGCACCCAGACCAACCTGACGGTCATCACGGCGCTGCTGGCCTCCTATGAGGCGGTGATCGCCGCCCACACCGGCCACGTCAACTGCCACGAAACCGGCGCCATCGAAGCCACCGGCCACAAGGTCTGCGTGGAGACCTCCCCGGACGGCAAGGTGACTCCCGCTATGGTGGAGGCCGTTCTGGCCCGTCATGACGGCTCGGAGCACATGGTCTCCCCCAAGATGGTCTACATTTCCGATACCACCGAGATCGGCACCGTCTACACCAAGGCGGAGCTGACCGCTCTGCGGCACTGCTGCGACGAGCACGGCCTGCTGCTGTTCCTGGACGGCGCCCGTCTTGGCTCCGCCCTCACCTCCCCGGAAAGCGATCTGACGCTGGCGGATCTGGCGGCACTGACGGATGTGTTCACCATCGGCGGCACCAAGAACGGCGCAATGTTCGGCGAGGCCGTGGTGCTGACGGTGCCCTGCCCCCACTTCCGCTGGCACATCAAGCAGCGGGGCGGTATGCTGGCCAAGGGCCGGCTGCTGGGCGTACAGTTCCAGGCGCTGCTGAAGGACGATCTCTACTTCGACATCGGCCGTCACGCCAATGACATGGCTTTCCGTCTGCGGGACGGCTTCAAGGCGCTGGGCTATGAGTTCCCGGTCCCCTCCCCCTCCAACCAGCAGTTCCCGGTCATGAAGATCCAGACCGCCGAAAAGCTGGCCGCCATGGGCTTTGAGTTCCAGGTGGAGCGGGTCATCGACGAAGAACACATTATGTACCGCTTCGTCACAAGCTGGGCCACTCCCGAAAGCGCTATTGACGATCTGCTGAACGCTCTGGCTCAGTGCCAGTAATCGCGATTTCCGGCCAAACAGCTCATAAATCCCCTGCTCTTTTGAAAAAAGGGCAGGGGATTCTTCTTTTTTTGACAAGTTTTTCTTGACACGAACATCTGTTCGATGTATGATAAAAGCAGATAAAACATTTGTTCGATTGGAGGAACGTGTTATGATCGGTTGGAGCTTTTTCTTTATGCTGGTAGGCGTATCCACTTTGGCTTCCCAGGTATTCCGGGTAGTGGACTATATTGAACAGCCCACCCGTCATACCCGCCGCCACGCTGCGGCACGGTGAAGATGGACGTTCTTGCCAAGCTGGAGATCCTGACGGACGCAGCCAAGTATGACGCCGCCTGTACCTCCAGCGGCGTCCGCCGCGGGTTCCGGCAGGGCTATATCGGCAACACCACCTCGGCCATCGCCGGCTGCTGCCATACCTTCTCCGCTGATGGGCGGTGCGTCACGCTGCTGAAGGTGCTGATGAGCAACTGCTGTGTCTATGACTGCGCCTATTGCGTCAACCGCCGGAGCAACGATACCCGGCGGGCGGCGTTTACGCCGCAGGAGCTGGCGGACCTGACCATCAACTTCTACCGGCGGAATTATATTGAGGGGCTGTTCCTCTCCTCCGGGGTACTGCGGAATCCGGACTACACCATGGAGCAGATGATCCGGGCCATCCGCATCCTTCGGGAAGAATACCGCTTCAACGGCTACATCCACGCCAAGGCCATCCCCGGCGCTGCCCCGGAGCTGGTGGAGCAACTGGGCCTTTTGGCCGACCGGCTGAGCTGCAATATCGAACTGCCCTCAGAGGCAGGACTGCGGACTCTGGCCCCGGAAAAGACGAAGGCCGCTGTACTGGCTCCTATGCGGCAGATCCAAGTCAGAAGTATTCAAAATAAAGAAGAACTGGTCAAGTACCGCCACACGCCCAAGTTCGCCCCGGCGGGCCAGAGCACCCAGATGATCGTGGGGGCCACGCCGGACAGCGACCTCCATATCCTGCGGCTGACGCAGGGGCTTTATGACCGGTATCAGCTGAAGCGGGTATTTTTCTCCGCCTATGTGCCGGTGGTGGAAAGTGCCCTTCTCCCCTCCAAGGAGACCAAGCCGCCCCTGCTGCGGGAGCATCGGCTCTATCAGGCGGACTGGCTGCTGCGGTTTTACGGGTTCCGTGCGGAGGAGCTGCTGGACGAGCAGGCCCCTTCCTTTGACCCCCGTCTGGACCCCAAATGCTGCTGGGCCTTGCGGCATCCTGAATTTTTCCCCGTAGAGGTGAACCGGGCGGACTACGAAGCACTGCTGCGCGTCCCCGGTCTGGGGGTAGTATCCGCCCGCCGCATCCTGACTGCCCGGCGGGCTGGCCCTCTGCGGTTGGAAAATCTGCCGAAATTAGGTGTGGTGATGAAGCGGGCGCAGTATTTCCTCACCGCCAACGGCCGCATGGCCGACGGCCTGCGCTTCACGCAGGACAGCCTTCTGCGAAACCTCATCGCCGTGGAGCAGTCCCTGCTGCCCCAGCCGGAGATGCGACAGCTTTCTCTGTTCGACGATGCCGTTTAAGTCCGGAGGTGCCCTATGAACGAAATGATCTACACCTATGACGGCAGCTTCGAGGGCTTTCTCTGCTGCATTTTTGACAGCTACGCCAACAAAGAAGTCCTCACCGCCATTACCGACGATGAGGACTCTGCGCCTATTCTGTTTCCCGTCCGGGCGATACAAACCGACAGCGGTCACGCCGGGCGCGTCCTGCGAAAACTGCACAAGCTCTCCCCCTACGGGGAGGAACTGGTGCGCCGGGGGTTTCTCACCTGCATGGAGGACCGTGAGATCCGCCTGTACCGGCTGGTGGTGAAGCTGCTGCGGGAGGGGTCCGGCTTTCTGCGGAACTTTTCCGACGAGACGCTTCATCCGGTAGCGGCAGCCGTCCGGCACCTCAACGGCGAAGCCCACCTTTTAAAAGGCTTTCTCCGCTTCTCCGAGCTGGGCGGCATCCTCGGCAGTGAGATCGAACCGAAAAACCGGGTCCTCCCCATTCTGCGGGGCCACTTCTGCGCCCGCTATCAAAACGAGAAATTTTTCATTTATGACCGCACCCACCACGAGGCGCTGTTTTACGCCGCCGGCAAGGCCGTCATCCGCCCCTTGGCAGGCTTTCAGATGGCGCCGCCGGACGAGACGGAGGCCGCCTACCGGCTGCTTTGGAAGCGGTTTTACGATACCGTGGCTATTCGGGAGCGGGAAAATCCGAAACTGCGAATGACCCACATGCCAAAGCGTTATTGGTCCACCATAACGGAATTTCAGGACGATTCCTACTTCACTCCGCAAAGCTCTGCCGCAGCCGTTCCAGTCCCCGGCGTTCCAGCCGGGAAACCTGCACTTGGGACACCCCCAGCACCCGGGCGGCCCGCTCCTGCGTCAGCCCCTTGAAATAGCGGAGCAGGATCGTCATGCGCTCCTTTTCCGGCAGTTGATCCACCGCCTCCCGCAGGGCGATGCGCTCCACAAGTCCCTCCTCCGGGGCCTCCGTGCCCAGCAGCCCCTCCAGCGCAAGGCCGTCCGCTGTTTCCCGCTGCAAGGAATCCGGTGCCTCTGTGGCCAGATCCACTTGGGCGATCTCCTCCGGTGTCCGTCCGGTCTGATCCGACAACTCGGAGAGGGACGGCTCCCGCCCCAACTCCTGCCGCAGCCGCTCCCGCAGGGCATACAGAGTCAGTGCCTGCTCCCGGATGCTCCGTCCCACCTTGATGGTGCCGTCATCCCGGAGAAACCGCCGGATCTCCCCGGCAATCTTGGGGACGGCATAGGTGGAAAAGCAGGTGCCGTAGGAAAAATCAAACCCCCGGATCGCTTTCAGAAACCCAAGACATCCCAGCTGGTACAGATCGTCCGGCTCCACTCCCCGGCCGTAATACCGGCGGACCACGCTCCAGATCAGGCCGTTGTTTTCCAGCACCGCCTGCTCACAGGCGTCCCGGTCCCCCTCCTGAGCCGCCCGCAGCAGCTCCATGGCGCCATTCATCGCTTGATCCGGGGGGCGATTTTCTTTTTCATCACCACGGTGGTACCCCGGCCAGCCACGGACCGTACCTTTAAACTATCCATAAAGCTCTCCATGATGGTGAAGCCCATGCCGCTGCGTTCCTCTCCTCCGGTGGTGAACATGGGCTGCCGGGCCTTTTCCACATCCGGGATGCCCCGGCCGTAGTCCCGCACTGTGATCTCCAGCACCTGTCCGGTACAGATCCGGACCTTCACCGTCACCTTCCCGATCCGGTCCGGGTACGCATGGACGATGGCGTTAGTGGCCGCCTCGGAAACGGCGGTCTTGATGTCCTCCAGCTCGTTGAGAGTGGGGTCCATCTGTGCCGCGAAGCAGGCCACCGCGGAGCGGATAAACCCCTCGTTGCTGCTCTGGCTGGGAAACTGCAAGGTGACTTCATTTTCCGTCTTTATTTTCATTATGTAAACCTCCCGTTATTGAATGGAAACCAGCCGCCCGATGCCGGCAGCGTCCAGAACACGGCGGGCCTGCTCCGGCACGTTCCGGAGTACAACGCTGCCCTCCATCAGCTGCATCCGCTGCTGAGACCGAAGGATCAGGGCGATCCCGGAGCTGTCCATAAAGGTCACGCCCGCAAAGTCTAAGATCAGACTTCGGGGAAGGGCCGCATCAATGGCGATCTCCACTTCCTTCAAGGCATTTCTGGCCCCGTGATGGTCCATTTCTCCGCTGAATTCCAGCAACAGCTCCCGGTCTGTGTCCCGCGCTCGTATATCCATACTATTCCCTCTTTTGTCGAATTTTATCCCCATTTGTCAAATCAGCTCAGAAGGTACTCTGCTCCGATCAGATCTGTTGGGGAACGGCTTGTCTTACGGTGATGGTAGCATATTCGCCGGACAGGTTTCTGTCGAAGCCGGGTGCGACTGTCATATTTTTATGTAAATCTCTGCCGGTTATCTCTCACCTGCCGTATCACGGTCAAAATCGACGGAAAACGTTCCCTTAATGCGCCCATGGCCCTGCCTTCGGGCCCATAATAGCGCACTTGAAATTTGCAGCAAAAAAAGCGGCCCATGCGTAAAACGCATAGGCCGCTTTTTCGTGCAGTCAAAGCAGATTAGATCCAGTTTTCAGAAAACGGTTTTTCCGTTAATACAACGCTTCACCGGTATAGACCAGCTTGGCGTCACCGGTGAGGGTGATCTTCTCGTCGGTGTAATTCACCACCAGATCACCGCCGGCAGCCCGGACGGTCACATCCCGTCCCTTTTCGCACATACCGTTGGCCACGGCCGCCACCACAGCGGCGCAGGCACCGGTGCCGCTGGCCATGATCTCGCCGCTGCCCCGCTCCCAGACCCGCATTTTGATGGTGCTGGGATTCACCACGCGAATAAACTCTGCGTTGATCCGCTCCGGGAAATAGGGAGCCTGCTCAAACCGGGGACCGAGGAACTCCACATCCACATCGTCGATCCGAGGGCAGAAGGCCACGCAATGCGGCTCTCCCACGTCTACGCAGGTGATGTTGAAGGACTGTCCGCCGATATACACCGGGTAATCCACCACCGTCTTTTCCGCGATGGCAAACCGGAAGGCCGCCGCATCCAGAGATGCGCAGCCCATATCCACACAGGCGGAGGTCACAAGACCGTTGGCGGTGTAGAGGTGCACTTCCCGGACGCCGGCGCCGGTCTCGATCCGCATATCTTCCTTTTTCACCAGACCGTTGTCATACAGGTACTTGCCCATGCACCGCAGGGCGTTGCCCGCCGTGGCGCTCTCGCTGCCGTCGGCGTTGAACAGCCGGATCTTCGCGTCGGCAATGTCGGAATGCTCCATCAGGACGATCCCGTCGGCGCCGATGCCGTAGTGCCGGTCACAGAAGGTGACGCACAGGGACTCCGGGCAGGTGATCTCGCCGTGGAAGTTTTCCAGGAAGATGTAATCGTTTCCGCAGGTCTGCAGCTTGGAGAACTTCAGCTTCTGACGCTCGCTGCGGAGGTGGCAGATGTCGATGAGCTCCGTATTCCGCTGGTTGTAGCGGCTGGCCAGAATATCCGTCAGCGCATTGGCGGTATCCAAAGAGGTCAGGCACGGGATCCCCAGCTGGACGCAGCGGTGGTTCAGATGGATGAAGTCCCGGATATAGATGGGCTCCGTGGAGCCGGTGAGGATCACATAGTCGATCCGGCCGTTTTCAAGGAGCTGGAACACCCGGTTGTCCTTCCCCAGCTTGCCCACGATCTCCACATCGGTACCCAGACGGGAGATCTCTCTGGCGGTGCCGTCGGTGGCGTAGAGCTTGTAGCCCATTTCGTCCAGCTTCCGGGCGATGTTGACGATCTCCGGCTGATCCCGGTGGTTCACGGAGATCAGCACGCCGCCGCGGGCCTCCTTCTCCACCTTGTATCCGGCAGAGACAAGGCCCTTGAACATGGCCTCCTGCATATTTTTGCCAAGGCCCAGCACCTCGCCGGTGGATTTCATCTCCGGGGAGAGGGCAGCGTTGGCATCGGTGATTTTCTCAAAGGAGAACACAGGCACCTTCACGGCCACATAGGGGGGCTGGCGGTACAGACCGGTGCCATAGCCCAGAGAGGCCAGAGGCTGACCCACCATGACGCGGGTAGCCAGATCCACCATGGGTACGCCGGTGACCTTGGAAATGTAGGGCACCGTGCGGCTGGCGCGGGGATTCACCTCAATGACGTACAGCTCGTTCTGGTAGATCAGATACTGAATATTGATGAGGCCATGGGTTCCCAGAGACAGGGCCAGCTTTTCCGAGCAGTCCACGATGACCTTCAGCATCTTATCTCCGATGGAGAAGGGCGGATAGACAGCGATGGAGTCGCCGGAGTGGACGCCGGTGCGCTCGATGTGCTGCATGATGCCGGGGATCAGGACGTCCTTGCCGTCGGAAATGACGTCCACTTCCAGCTCCTTGCCCATGAGGTACTGGTCCACCAGCACCGGGTTTTCGATCTTGCCGGAGAGGATGACCTCCATGTAAGTCCGCACGTCCTCGTCATTGTGAGCGATGACCATATTCTGGCCGCCGATGACGTAGGAGGGGCGCAGCAGCACGGGATAGCCCAGTTCATGAGCGGCGTCCAGCGCCTCCTGCATACCGGTGATGGCCCGGCCCTGAGGCCGCTTGATGGAGAACCGTTCCAGCAGGGCATCGAACCGCTCCCGGTCCTCCGCCATGTCGATGGACTCGGCGCTGGTACCCAGGATGGGGATACCGTGGCTGTCCAGGAACTTGGTGAGCTTGATGGCCGTCTGGCCGCCGAAAGCTACCACCACGCCCACGGGCTTCTCCACCTCGATGATGTGCATGACATCCTCGGGGAACAGGGGCTCGAAGTACAGGCGATCGGCGGTATCGTAGTCCGTGGAGACGGTCTCGGGGTTGTTGTTGACGATGACTACCTCGTAGCCCAGCTCCTTCAGCGTCCAGACGCAGTGGACGGAGGAATAGTCGAACTCGATGCCCTGACCGATGCGGATGGGGCCGGAGCCAAGCACCATAATGACCGGCTTGCCGCTGCGGGGGAAGGTCCGGGATTCGCAGAACTTATCAAAAGTGGAATAGAAATAGGGAGTCTCGGCATCGAACTCCGCGCCGCAGGTGTCCACCATCTTGTAGACGGCGTCTTTCTTTTCACAGGGCAGCGCAGCAGCGCCGGAGAGACGCTTGAGGGTATCGTCGGGATAGCCCATCTTCTTACCGGTCTCATAATGCTCAACAGTGAGACCGTCCTTTTCCAGAGCCTTTTCAAATTCCGCCATTTTCTTCAGCTTTGCAAGGAACCAGCGGTCGATGCGGGTGATGCTGAAGATCTCGTCGATGGACGTACCGCCCTTCAGGGCCTCAAAAATGGTAAACAGACGGTGGTCATCCACCCGGCGAAGCCGCTCCCAGATGGGGGCATGGTCCTCGGGATCGTTTTTGCGGTTCAGGCTGTCCAGGCCCACCTCCGCCCCCCGGACGGCCTTCATCAGCGCCATCTCAAAGCTGGGGGCGATGGCCATGACCTCGCCGGTGGCCTTCATCTGGGTACCCAGCTTGCGGCTGGCGTCGGCAAACTTATCGAAGGGCCACTTGGGCATCTTCACCACGATGTAGTCGATGGTCGGCTCAAAGCAGGCGCAGGTCTTGCCTGTGATGTCGTTCTTGATTTCGTCCAGCGTGTAGCCAAGGGCGATCTTCGTGGTAATCTTGGCGATAGGATAACCGGTGGCCTTGGATGCCAGGGCGGAGGAACGGCTGACGCGGGGATTCACCTCAATGACCGCATATTCAAAGCTGTCCGGATTCAGCGCCAGCTGCACGTTGCAGCCGCCCACGATCCCCAGATGGGTGATGATGTCCAGAGAGGCCTTCCGCAGCATCTGGAACTCCTTGTCCGCCAGGGTCTGGGTGGGAGCCACCACGATGGAATCACCGGTGTGGACGCCCACGGGGTCAAAGTTCTCCATGGAGCAGACGGCAATCACGTTGCCCACGCCGTCCCGCATGGTTTCAAATTCGATTTCCTTCCAGCCGAAGATGGCCCGCTCCACCAGGATCTGGGTAATGGGAGAAGCGTCCAGACCGGTTTGGGCGATGATCCGCAGCTCCGCCTCGTTGGCGGCGGCGCCGCCGCCGGCGCCGCCCAGGGTAAAGGCGGGACGGACGATGACGGGATAACCGATCCGCTCGGCCACCTCCAGAGCGCCCTCTACGGTTTCAGCAATGTCCGAGGCAATCACCGGCTGACCGATCTCCGCCATGGCTTCCTTGAACAGCTCCCGGTCCTCAGCCCGGGAAATAGCCTTGGCGTCGGTGCCCAGCAGACGGACCCCCTGCTCCTGGAGGAAGCCCTCCTTGTCCAGCTGCATGGCCAGGGTCAGGCCGGTCTGGCCGCCCAGGCCCGCCAGGATGCTGTCGGGCCGCTCCTTTTTGATGATGCGCTTGATGGTCTCGGTGGTAAGGGGCTCCAGATAGATCTCGTCCGCCATGGCCTGGTCGGTCATGATGGTGGCAGGGTTGGAGTTGCACAGCACCACGTCCACCCCCGCTTCCTTCAGAATGCGGCAGGCCTGGGCGCCGGCATAGTCAAACTCAGCGGCCTGGCCGATGACAATGGGGCCGGAGCCGATGACCAGGACTTTCTTGATACTTGTATCCAAAGGCATTAAATACGGCCCCCTTTCTCATCATATTGAATATTTGCACAGAACCAATGAAGGGGGACGTATTTTTCGCATGTGCCGCATCCTGCGGCACGCGTATGAATCGAAAATTTGAATTTATTCAAATTTATCGCCCCCTTTCATCAAATCAACAAAGCGGTCAAAGAGGAAGGACGTATCCTTGGGGCCGGTGCAGGCCTCCGGGTGGAACTGGACCGTGAAGGCCTTCAGTTCCGGATAGTCGATGCCCTCGCAGGTGCCGTCGTTGGCGTTGGCAAAGCGGACCTTGCCCAGCTTCACCGTGTCGCCGTCCACCGCGTAGCCGTGGTTCTGGCTGGTGATGTAAGTACGGACGCCGTTCAGATCCCGGACAGGCTGGTTCACGCCCCGGTGACCGTATTTCAGCTTATAGGTGCTGCCGCCGGCGGCCAGAGCCGTCAGCTGGTGGCCCAGGCAGATGCCGAACATGGGCACCTTGCCCAGAAGTTTGCGGATCTGCTCGATTTGATACGTGTTTTCCGCAGGATCGCCGGGGCCGTTGGACAGCATCACGCCGTCCGGATCCGCCGCCAGAATCTCCTCCGCGGAGGTGGTCGCAGGCAGGACCGTCACGGTGCAGCCCCGCTTCTGGAGCTCCCGGACAATGTTGCGCTTGGCGCCGTAATCCAGCAGGGACACCCGGAACCGCTCCTCCCCTTCCGCCGGATGGACAGAGGATTCCTTACAGGAAACAGCCTCCACCACGCCGGTGACGGCGTAGGTCTCGATGGGGGTCAGGTCGGCGGGGATCTCGTCGCAGATGGCGGCATTCATCACGCCGTGCTCCCGGATGATCCGGGTCAGCTCCCGGGTGTCCACGCCGTACAGCCCCGGCACGCCCTGCTCTTTCAGGAAGGTATCCAGATCACAGTCCGTGCGGAAGTTGGAAGGAGCGCCGCAGTACTCCCGGACCACATAGCCCTTCACGCAGCAGGCTCCTTCAAAATCCTCCCGGATGATGCCGTAGTTGCCGATCAGAGGATAGGTCTGCATAACGATCTGTCCGGCATAGCTGGGGTCCGTCAGGGTCTCGACGTAGCCACACATACCGGTGGTGAACACCAGCTCACCCACGGTGTCGGTCTCCGCACCGAACCGGACGCCCTCAAATACCTGGCCGTCCTGTAAGATCAAATAACCTTTTTTCATCATAATCTCCTCAGGCCGTTTTATTTGCCGGCCTCAGTCTCGCAGTAGATGCAGCGGTAAACACGCTTGGCCGGATCGGTCAGCAGGAATTCCTGAGGCAGCTCCTGCTCCACAGAGGTGATGCAGCGGGGGTTCTTGCACTTCAGCACGCCCCGGATCCGCTCCGGCAGCTTGAGGCTCCGCTTCTCCCGGAGCTGGCCCTCGTGAATGATATTCACGGTGATGGTGGGGTCCACATAGCCGATCAGATCCCAATCAAGGTCCATCTCGCGGTCGATCTTGATGATGTCCTTCCGTCCCAGTTTGCCGCTGGTGACGTTCTTCAAAATAGCGACGGTGCAGTCCAGCTTGTCCAGGCCCAGGATGTTGTACAGCTCCATGGCCTTACCGGCGGTGATGTGGTCGATAACGATGCCGTTCTGAATAGAATCAATAATCATGTCCGTTCTCTCCTCTCACTGAATACCCAGCAGCTTCATGATCAGCGCCATGCGGATGTAGCGGCCGTTCTGGGCCTGCTTGAAGTAGCAGGCACGGGGGTCCTCGTCCACCGCCACAGAGATCTCATTGACGCGGGGCAGCGGATGCAGGATTCGCAGGTCCTCCTTGGCGTTCGCCAGCTTGTCCGGGGTGAGGATGTACATATCCTTCAGGCGGAGGTAATCCTCCTCATTGAAGAAGCGCTCTTTCTGGACCCGGGTCATATAGAGAATATCCAACTCCGGCATGACCTCCTCCAGAGAGGTGGACTGGGTATAGGGAATGTTCTTGGACTTAATGTACTGCTCCTTGACGTACCGGGGCAGCTTCAGCTCCTCCGGGGAGACAAACACGAACCGGACGCCGGTGTAGCGGCTCATGGCAGCCACCAGAGAATGGACCGTCCGGCCAAACTTCAGGTCACCGCAGAAGCCGATGGTCAGGTTGTCGAAATGGCCCTTTTCCTTGTGGATGGTGATGAGGTCCGTCAGGGTCTGGGTGGGATGGTTGTGGCCGCCGTCACCGGCGTTGATCACCGGCACCAAGGAGTGCTGCGTTGCCACCAGAGGCGCGCCCTCCTTGGGGTGGCGCATGGCGATGATGTCGCAGTAGGCGCTGACCACCCGGATGGTGTCCGCCACGCTCTCGCCCTTGGAGGCGGAGGAGCTGGCGGCGGAGGAAAAGCCCAGCACCTGTCCGCCAAGGGACAGCATGGCGCTCTCAAAGCTCAGGCGGGTACGGGTGGAAGGCTCAAAGAACAGCGTTGCCAGGATCTTGCCGTCGCACTTATGGGCATATTTGGCGGGATGCTCCATAATATCGCAGCCCGTTTTTACCAGCTCGTCGATTTCCTCGGTGGAGAGCTGCATAATGTCGATCAAATTTTCCATATCAGTTTTTCCCTCCATTGATCCAGCTTTCGTCAGACGGATTGTCCCGGAATTTCAGCAGACGGGACACATCCTCCGGCGCGATATAACCTTCCTCCGCGCCCACCTGGGCGATGGTATCCAGGTTCGTCAGGCTCACGTTCTTCACGCCGGCCTCCGCCATCCGCTCGATGCCCTTCTTCATGCCGTAGGTGAAGATGCTCACCACGCCCAGCACCTCAGCGCCTGCTTCCCGCAGGGCTTCCACGGTCTCCAGCACACTGCCGCCGGTGGAGATCAGATCCTCCACGACCACGACCTTCTCGCCCTTATCCAGGCGGCCCTCGATGCGGTTCTGACGGCCGTGGTCCTTATTGCCGGAGCGGACATAGCCCATAGGCAGACCCAGCAGATGGGCGGCAATGGCAGCGTGGGCGATGCCGGCGGTGGCGGTGCCCATCAGGACCTCCGCCTCCGGGTACTCCCGCTTCACGGTATCGGCAATGGCCTGCTCCACCTCGTTCCGGGCTTCCGGAGCGGTGAGGATCAGTCGGTTATCGCAGTAGATGGGACTCTTGATGCCGCTGGCCCAGGTAAAAGGCTCCTGAGGGCGGAGAAAGACCGCCTTGATCTCCAGCAGACGCTTGGCAACGCGCACATTGATGCTGTCCATAGTTTGTTCTCCTTTATATCAATTTTTCTGTTGATCCAATCGTTTCCGTTTCGCGGCTCAGCCCACGAACTCCGCCACGCAGCGGCGGTAGGCAGCCACGGGGTCCTCCGCCTGGGTGATGGGACGGCCCACCACGATGTAGTCGGAGCCAAGCTCCTTGGCCTTGGCCGGCGTGGTGACCCGCTTCTGGTCGCCCACATCTCCGTCAGCAAAGCGGACACCGGGGGTCACGGTGAGGAAGTTCTTGCCGCAGCGCTCGTGGACCGCGCCTGCCTCCAGGGGAGAGCACACCACGCCGTCCAGTCCCACGATGGAGGCGATCTCCGCATAGTGCATCACCACTTCGGCAATGGGCTTTTCGATCCACAGCTCTTTTTCCAGCATGTCCTGATCCGTGGAGGTCAGCTGGGTCACAGCGATCAGCAGCGGGCGGGTACCATCCGGACGGGTCAGGCCCGCCAGAGCGGCGGACATCATGGCGCCGGTACCGGCGGCATGGACGTTCACCAGGTCCACATCCAGCGCGGACAGAGCGGCCATAGCCTTTTTCACGGTGTTGGGGATATCATGCAGCTTCAGATCCAGGAAGATCTTGTGGCCCCGGGCCCGGATCTCCCGGACGATGGAAGGGCCTTCGGCGTAGAACAGTTCCATGCCGATCTTCACAAAGGGCTTTTCCTCTGTGAAGCGGTCCAGAAATGCCAGTGTCTTTTCCTTGCTGTCAAAGTCCAGCGCAACGATAACGTCTTTACCCATGATGTGCTCCTCCTATGATCTCTGTCAGATTTTCCATGCCGTACCGTTCCATCACGGCAGGCAGATTTTCGATAATGGTCTTGCAGGCATACGGCTCCACAAGGTTCGCCGCGCCCACGCCGATGGCGGTGGCGCCCGCCAGCATCAGCTCGATGACGTCCTCCGCCGTGGTGACGCCGCCCATGCCCACGATGGGGATGGACACTGCCTCGTAGACCTGATACACCATCCGCACTGCCAGCGGGAACATCCCCGGGCCAGACATACCGCCGGTGGTGTTGGCCAGCAGCGGACGGCGGCGCTTCAGATCGATCCGCATACCCGGCATGGTGTTGATGAGGCTCACGCCGTCGGCGCCCTCATCCTCGCAGGCCTTGGCAACGGCGGCGATGTTGGCCGCCGTGGGGGACAGCTTCAAAATGATGGGCTTTTTCGTCACCGCCCGGACGGCCTTCGTCACCTCGGCTGCGGACTTGGGATCCGCGCCGAAGGCCGCGCCGCCGCCGTGGACGTTGGGGCAGGAGATATTGACCTCCAGCCAGCCCACCTGCTCCTGGGCGTCCAGCTTCTCGCAGACCTCGGCGTATTCCGCCACGGAAAAGCCGCTGATATTCGCCATCACCGGCTTGTGAAATACCTGCTTGAGCTTCGGCAGCTCCGTTTCGATTACCGCGTCCACGCCGGGGTTTTGCAGGCCCACAGCGTTCAGCAGACCGCCGGCATACTCCGCAATGCGGGGCGTGGGATTGCCGAACCGGGGCTCCCGGGTGGTTCCCTTGAAGGAGAACGTGCCCAACAGATTGATGTCATACAGCTCCGCGAACTCATAGCCGTAGCCAAAGGTGCCGCTGGCGGGGATGACGGGATTGTCCAACTCCACGCCGCAGAGGGTCACTTTTGTATTCACCATACGATCTCCTCCTTTTCCAGCACGGGGCCGTCCTTGCAGATCCGCTTATTGCCGTATTTCGTTTTGCAGGAGCAGCCCATGCAGGCCCCGAAGCCGCAGCCCATCCGCTCCTCAAAGCTGAACTGGCCGGAGGTCTTGCAGGCGCTGTATACCGCCTTCAGCATCGGCTCCGGACCGCAGGTATAGAGATAGGTGTAGTCGGACACGGCGGCCATGCCGTCGGTCACAAGGCCCTTGAGGCCGGCGCTGCCGTCGGCGGTGGCGATGATGACCTCCACCCCCAGCGCCCGGAACTCCTCTGCCAGGAAGATCTCGGATTCCCGGTTGAAACCCAGCACCGCGGTGACGCGCTTACCCTGTGCGGTCAGCCGCTTGGCGAGGCCGTACAGCGGCGGGATGCCCACGCCGCCGCCCACCAGCAGGGGGTGTTCCCCGCTGCGGGACACATCGTAACCGTTGCCAAGACCTGTCAGCACATCCAGTTCCGTGCCGGGAGCCATGCCCGTCATGGCCTCGGTGCCGTGGCCCAGCACCTTATAGATCAGGGTCACTTTCCTCTCCGTCCAGTCGCACACAGAGATGGGACGGCGGAGGAAAAAGCCGGAGAGTTTCAGATTCACGAACTGGCCGGGGGCGGTGATAGCAGAGGTGTCCCCCGCCAGCCGCAGACGGTAGATCCCATCGGCCAGCCTTGTGTTTTCAGTCACCGTCAAGGTTGTTTGCTTCACAATCATTCTCCTTTCAGCAGACGGTCTGCATCATACCAGACAGCCGTTTCGCCTGCTGCTGTCAGCAGGCAGCGGCCTTGGACCTCCCATCCTGTAAAGGGTGTTGCCTTGCCCATGGAGAGGAAGTCTGCCGGGTCGATCCGATAGGTGTCATTCAGGTCGAACACAGTAAAACCGGTGTCCGTCGGGATGTTGAAGCGGCGGCAGGGGGCATCGTGGAGCAGCTCCATCAGCCGCTCCATAGAGATGACGCCGGGCTTCACAAGTTCAGTATACAACAACGGGAACGCCGTTTCCAGTCCTACAATGCCCATTGCGCTTTTTTCCAGTCCGCGGCCTTTTTCCTCGGCACTGTGAGGGGCATGGTCCGTGGCGATCATGTCGATGGTGCCGTCCGCCAGGCCTTCCAACAGCGCCTCCCGGTCTCTCTTATCGCGCAGAGGCGGATTCATTTTGAAACGGCCGTCCTCCTGCAAGCAGGAGTCATCCAGCAGCAGGTAGTGAGGACCGGTCTCACAGGTGACGTTCAGACCCTCGGCCTTGGCCTTGCGGATCAGGTCCACGCTCTCCTTGGTGGAGATGTGGCAGATGTGATAGCCGCAGCCCGTCTCCCGCACCAGCTCCAGATCCCGCTGGATGGGCCGCCACTCGCTCTCGGAGCAGATGCCCCTGTGGCCGTGGGCCTTGGCGTAGGCGCCGTCATGGATATAGCCGCCCCGCAGGAGGGAATTGTCCTCGCAGTGGGCCACGATCAGCTTGCCCAGGCGCTTGGCCTCCAGCATGGCGCGGCGCATCATGTCGCGGTCCTGAACGCCCTTTCCGTCATCGGAGAAGGCCACCACATAGGGGGCCATTGCGTCCAAGTCCGCCAGTTCCCCGCCCTGCTCGCCTTTCGTGATCGCCCCATAGGGCAGGACCCGGATCACGGCGTCTTTTTGAATGGCGTCCAGCTCCGGCTGCAAGGTCTCCATGCTGTCCGGCACCGGATTCAGATTCGGCATGGCGCATACGGTGGTATAGCCGCCGTGGGCCGCCGCTAAAGAGCCGGTACGGATGGTCTCCTTATAAGAAAAACCCGGCTCCCGAAGATGCACATGCACATCAACGAAACCGGGTAAAATCACGAAAGAAGAAGCATCCATAGTGGAAATAGTACCGCCTCGGGAAACACCATTGCCCAAAGAAATGGAAACACTGCTCCGGGAGAAAACGCCGCTGCGGAATACCTGCGCATTGTTCAGTACCAACGTCACGATCATCGCTCCTTTTCTAAAAATCTCTAAACTTTCGATAGGATACCATGGGTTTCCCTACCTGTCAAGGGCCTTTTTTCACAAGAGGCCCTCCGATTTCACCGATGCGTTTCTACGCTCCGGCAAACTGACGGAAATCATCGAATTTTCCCTCTGTCTTTAGGCGGACACACAGAAAAAAACATCCACCCGCCGGGCGGGTGGATGCCAGCGTGTCGAAAAAGTCTTTTCTCCCCGCTGAGCAAGTTTTCAGAACTTCATAAAAGTTCTGAAAACTTAGGATTTTAATGGCGCGGGACACCCCTCTTGGGTTTCCCGCGCACACCCTTCCTTACCGTCGCGGAGAATTTACTACTTTATCGACAGTCTCACATCCACCCGCCGGGCGGGTGGATGCTTTTGGTTGGTTCGGTATTTAGGCTCAGGCCATGGCCTTGGCGGATTCCTCCAGCTTGGCGATGAGCTCCTGATATTTGGCAACCTTCTCTCGCTCGGCGTTCACCACATTTTCAGGAGCGTGGGCCACGAATTTCTCATTGGCCAACTTGCCCTCGGTGATCCGCAGACCGTTCTTCGCCTTTTCCAGCTCCTTGGCAATGCGCTCCCGCTCTGCCGCCAGATCCACCAGCTCGCTGAGGGGCAGGTAGGCGGTGGCGTCATGGGTCACCACGCTGACAAGGCCGGTCACATCCGCCGGAGCGGTCTCCGGGAAGGTGACGTTGCTGGCGTAGGCCAGACGCTGGATAAAGTGCAGGCCCTGCTGATACGGCTCCGCCTGATCGGTGACGATCATCAGCTCCGCCTTCTTGGAGGGGGGCACATTCATCTCGGCGCGGCGGGCACGAATGGCCCGGATCAGGTCCATAACGGCCTCCATGGCGCTCTCCTCCGCCGGGAAGCTCAGAGCCTCTGTGTACTCAGGCCACTGGGCGGTCATCAGGATGTCCTCAGCGCCGTCGCACTTGGGAAGGGCCTGATAGATCTCCTCGGTGATGAAGGGCATGAAGGGATGCAGCAGCTTCAGCAGCGTCACCAGAACGTAGCAGAGCACGTTCTGTGCGGTCAGCTTGGCGTCCTCGTCCGTGCCGTTCAGCCGGGTCTTGGTCAGCTCGATATACCAGTCGCAGTAGGTGTCCCAGATGAAGTCATAAACCTTGGCGGAGGCCACACCGATCTCGAAGCTGTCCAGATTCTCGGTGACTTCCTTCACCAGCCGGTTCAGCTTGCTGAGGACCCACTTGTCCTCCCGTTCCAGCTTGTCGGCAGCGGGCAGCTCATAACGGTCGATGGTGAGGTTCATCATCACGAAGCGGCTGGCGTTCCAGATCTTATTAGCGAAGTTCCGCATGGCCTCGCACTTTTCGGTGTAGAACCGGGTGTCGTTGCCAGGGGAGTTGCCGGTGATGAGGTTGAAGCGCAGCGCGTCCGCGCCGTACTTCTCCGCCATTTCCAGGGGGTCGATGCCGTTGCCCAGAGACTTGGACATCTTGCGGCCCTTGTCATCCCGGACAAGGCCATGGATCAAAACGGTGTGGAAGGGAATTTTCTTCATCTGCTCGCAGCCGGAGAAGATCATTCGGGCCACCCAGAAGAAAATGATGTCATAGCCGGTAACCATGACGCTGGTGGGATACCAGTAGTTCAGGTCGGCGGTCTGCTCCGGCCAGCCCAGCGTGGAGAAGGGCCACAGGGCGGAGGAGAACCAGGTGTCCAGCACGTCCTCCTCCCGGGTCAGGTGGGTGCTGCCGCACTTTTCGCAGGCGGTGGGATCCTCTCTCTTCACGTTGATGTGGCCGCAGTCCTCGCAGGTCCACGCGGGGATCTGATGGCCCCACCAGAGCTGACGGGAAATGCACCAGTCATGGCAGTTTTCCATCCAGTTGGTATAGGTCTTGGAGAAGCGCTCGGGGACAAACTTCACTTCGCCCTCGTTCACCACCCGCAGGGCCTCCTTGGCCAGAGGCTCCATCTTCACGAACCACTGGGCAGAGATCAGGGGCTCCACGTCATTGTGGCAGCGGTAGCAGGTGCCGACATTGTGGTTGTAAGGCTCCACCTTCACCAGATAGCCCTGCTCCTCCAGATCCTTCACGATGGCCTTGCGGCACTCGTAGCGGTCCATGCCGTTGTAGGGGCCGCCGTTTTCGTTGATGTGACCGTCATCGGCAATGACCCGGATGACCTCCAGATTGTGCCGCAGACCCACCTCAAAGTCGTTGGGGTCGTGGGCGGGGGTCATCTTTACCGCGCCGGTGCCGAAGCCGATCTCGCAGTATTCGTCGCCCACGATGGGGATCTCACGATTCATGATGGGCAGGATGCACTTCTTGCCGATGAGGTGCTTGAACTTCTCATCGTTGGGGTTCACGGCCACGCCGGTATCGCCCATCATGGTCTCGGGACGGGTGGTTGCCACCACGATATCGCCGGAGCCGTCCGCCAGAGGATAGCGGATATACCACAGGTGGCCGAGCTTATCCACATACTCCACCTCGGCGTCAGACAGTGCGGTGACGCAGTGGGGGCACCAGTTGATGATGCGGCTGCCCTTGTAGATGAGGCCCTTGTCATACAGCTCGCAGAAGGTCTCCCGGACGGCCTTGGAGCAGCCCTCGTCCATGGTAAAGCGGGCGCGGCTCCAGTCGCAGGAAACGCCCATCTTCTTCTGCTGCTGGACGATGCGGTTGCCGTACTCCTCTTTCCACTTCCAGACCCGCTCCAGGAACTTCTCCCGGCCCAGGTCATAGCGGGTCTTACCCTCCTTGACCCGCAGCTCCTCTTCCACCTTGATCTGGGTGGCGATGCCGGCGTGGTCGGTGCCGGGGACCCATAGGGCGGCGTAGCCCTGCATCCGCTTAAAGCGGGTCAGGATGTCCTGCAGCGTGCAGTCCAGGGCGTGGCCCATATGAAGCTGGCCGGTGACGTTGGGGGGCGGCATAACGATGGAGAAAGGCTTCTTCCTAGAGTCCTCCACGCCCTTGAAGCAGCCATGGTCCTCCCACATCTGATAGATGCGGGACTCCACCTGCTGGGGCTCATACACCTTTGGCAGTTCTTTGTTCATTGAAACTCTCCTTTATTTCACGGTCTTACCAGATTTTGAAAACAAAACGCCCTGAGCCATAAGGCTCAGGGCGAACAAAAGTCCGTGGTACCACCTGGATTCCACGCAAAGCGCGTGACACTTACCGTCTGTAACGGGACACCCGTCCGGCTTACTGGATTTCAGCACGGCCGCTCTGCGGCGACTTCACTGACCGTCCGGTAGGGCTTGCACCGTCCGCCCTCTCTCTTGACCGTTAAAATCAGCTACTACTCCGCTTCTCAGCGTTTGAACGGAATTCATTATACGATAGCTTTTGTGCTTTGTCAACCTAAGAAAGCCGCAGAATTTCCTTTTTCAGCCGTTGGATGATGCGCTTTTCCAGCCGGGAGATGTAGCTTTGGGAAATCCCCAGCCGGTCGGCCACCTCCTTCTGGGTCTGCTCCTTTCCTCCGCCCAAGCCGAACCGCAGAGTGATGATCTCCCGCTCCCGTGGTGAAAGGGTATCCAGCGCCGACGCCAGCAGGCACAGGTCCACATCGTCCTCTAGAGGCCGCATGACCACATCCGCTTCGGTACCCAGCACGTCGGAGAGCAGCAGTTCGTTGCCGTCATAGTCCGTGTTCAGCGGCTCGTCGAAGGAGACCTCCACCCGCCGTCCTGCGTTTTTCCGCAGAAACATCAATATTTCATTTTCGATGCACCGGGAGGCATAGGTTGCCAGCTTGATGTTCTTGTCCGTCCGGTAGGTGCCCACGGCCTTGATGAGACCGATCGTGCCGATGGAAATGAGATCCTCGATGTTGATGCCCGTATTCTCGAACCGGCGGGCGATGTACACCACCAAACGCAGGTTATGCTCGATCAGCTCCTGTCGGGCTGCCTCCTCTCCCAATCGGTTCAGCAGCTCCGTCTCTCGCTCCCGGCTCAGCGGCGGTGGAAGCGTATCGCTGCCGCCGATATAATGCAGCTCCGGCTCCCGGCACAATCCCAGACGGCACAGCAGCCGCCGCAGCCATTCTCTCATGATTCCTTCTCCCTTCCCCGCCCCATAAAGCGGTATATCCGCCCCCCAACTCTGTATCCGTCAGGGCGATCCGCAAATTTGGATAACGAACGCCGCCGATCTCCGTCCAATCGCTGCTCACGCTGACCAGCAGCCCGCCTCCCGCCGCCGTCCGCATCGGCAAAAGCTGGGGACGCAGCTTTGGAAAGCGCTGGCGCAGCAAAGGCAATGCCTCTGACGGCGGATGGTGCTGAATGGCCGCCGCAAGCTGCGGAAACCGGGACAGCTCCGCCGTCAGCACCGGTTCCCCGGCGGTGTCCCGCAGGCTGTTGCCCGTGTCCAGCAATGCGGTGAGGGCCACCGTTTGCCCCAGCAGGCACACCGTCACCGGCAGACACTCCCCCCGGATACCGTGGGCGGCCGCCGCCCGAAAGATCACCGTCAGCAGCAGGTAGACTCCTGACGCAGAAAGCAGCAGGGTTTTCCCGTTGACATTCGTATAGAAAATTCCCCGGGCGTTGGGAATGTGCTGCCCCGCCAACAGTCCGAGGGCCAGAACCGTCCCCGCCAAGGCGCAGGCGATGGCGACGGTCAGCAGCGTCAGCCGGAGAAAATGGGTCTCCCGGCCAAAGGCGATGAGCGCCAGCAGCAGCCCCACGCCTGCCTTTACCAGCGTTTCCGTGAGAAAGCCCCCGCCGGGAAGGAACACCGCCGCAGCATACAGCCCGCCCAGCACTCCGCAGAGTAGGTAGCGCCGGCGGCGCAGAGGGATCCCCGCCAGCCGTGCCGTAGAGAGAAACAGCAGGTAGTCCAGCAGGGCGTTGAACAGAAACACACTGTCCAGATACACCACCGTCATACGCTCTCCCCCCTCTCACAAGGAGATTATAAGCCGGGCCGTTCCGAAAAAAGGTCGAAAGAAAGCCCGGCGGACAAGAAAGCCGTCCGCCGGGCAAATGAGGCGCTTTATACCATCAGCAGCGCGCTGATACCGGTAGCCGCCAAACCAAAGACCAATACGCCCACCAGAATCAGGGCAATGATACGGGTCCGCTTCGGAGTCATTTCGGGGTTCCTCCTTTAACTTCCCCGCTGGCGGGGAGAATTTTTTTGATGCTCTTTTCTACCTTGGACCGGGGCAGCATCAGCTCATGACCACAGCCAAGGCACTTCAGCTTGATGTCCATGCCCACCCGGGTGATCTCCCATTGCTTGGAGCCGCAGGGGTGGGTCTTTTTCAATTCTACAACGTCTTTTATATGCAGATCCATAAAAGGGCCTCCTGTCACCGCTGCGGCGAAGCCGCATAAGGTGGAATATCAAAGAAAAGGATGTGATCCGTATGCCGGAAAACAGAGGTTACTTACCGGAAGGGCTGTCCGCCCCGCCGCTATACACGCCGGAAATGCTGCGCCGCGCCGCGAGTGACGGCGCCGTACTGGAGGGGACCGTCCAGCGGTGCGACGCGGACCTGAACCTGTACTTACAGCTTGGGAGCACTTTCGCGAAAATTCCCAGAGAGGAAGTCACCGCTCCGTGGATCAGCGGTGCAGACCGGGAGATCGCCGTTTTATCAAGGGTCGGAAAGCAGGTCTGTTTTACGGTGGAATCCCTCTCCGCCGACGCGAAAGGCGCGCCGACGGCCCTGCTCTCCCGCCGGAAGGTCCAGGAACAGGCTATGGAGGAAATGCGCCGCAGTCTGAAGCCGGGAGCCGTGGTGGTGGGAAAGGTGGTACGCATGGAGCCCTTCGGGGCCTTCGTGGACATTGGCCGGGGCATTGTGGCTCTGCTGCCCACGGAGTACATCTCCGCCGCCCGCATCCGCCATCCCAACGAGCGGTTCCGGGTGGGGCAGAAAATTCTGGCAGTGGTCAAGGTCTTTGACCGGGAAAACCGGCGGATCACCCTGACCCACAAGGAGCTGTTAGGCACCTGGCTGGAAAACGCCAGCCGCTTTTCCGAGGGGGACACGGTGCGGGGCACTGTCCGGGGTGTTATGGACTACGGCTGCTTTGTGGAACTGGCCCCCAACCTCTCCGGCCTCACCGACCAGCGGGAGGATCTGCGGGAGGGGGACGGGGTCTCCGTCACCATCCGCTCCATCCGCCCGGAGCGCATGAAGATCAAATTGCAGGTCATTGAAACGCTGCCGCCCACGGAGCCGCCGGAAACGCTGCCCTACTGGATCACCGACGGGGTACTGGATCGCTGGGTTTACTCCCCCGCCAACTGTGAGCGGCCTCCGGTGGTCACGGAATTCACTGAGATTCCTTGATCTTCTCCCAATAGTTTTTCGCGGCCTGCTCGGTCTTGTTGTCGCCGTAGTGATAATAGCGGGCGTTTTTGATGGCGTCCGGCAAATACTGCTGGCGAACCCAGTGGTGGCCGTAGTTATGGGGGTACTTGTAGCCCTGTTCCCGCTCCAATCCGGCGGAATCAGCGTGGACATTCTGCAGCTCCCGGGGCACGTCGCCCCCCCGGCCCGCCTTCACATCCGCCCACGCGGACATGATACCGGTGCAGACGCTGTTGGACTTGGGGGCCGTGGCAAGCAGGATGGCGGCCTGTGCCAAGGGGAGCTGTGCCTCCGGCAGGCCAAGCTGCATGGCGGTATCCACGCAGGACTTTACAATGGTGATGGCCTGGGGATAGGCGAGACCCACGTCCTCACTGGCGGCGCACAGCAACCGGCGGCAGGGGGTGATGAGATCCCCGGCCTCCAGAAAGCGGGCCAGGTAGTGGAGGGCCGCGTCGGGATCGCTGCCCCGGAGTGACTTGTGGAGGGCGGAGGCAGCGTCATACATGGCGTCGCCGCCCCGGTCATACCGCATGGCGCTGCGCTGGGCCAGGGCCTTGGCGTCCTCCTCCGTCAGCAGCAGGCCACCGTCCTTGGGGACCGCCGCCTCGCAGAGAAGTTCCACGGCGTTGATGGACTTGCGCACATCGCCGCCGCAGCCCTGGGCCACCAGGTCCGGCACACCGGCCTCCCAGGTGAGGGGCAGGGGCGTCCGGGACTTCATGATCTCCAACGCCCGCAGCACCGCCGGACGGATTTCCGCCGCCGGGACGGATTTGAACTCAAACACGCTGCTGCGGGAAAGCAGCGCGTTATACACATAGAAAAAGGGATTTTCCGTGGTGGAGGCGATGAGGGTCAAGGACCCGTTCTCCATAAATTCCAGCAGGCTTTGCTGCTGCTTTTTGTTGAAATACTGGATCTCATCCAGATACAGCAGGATGCCGCCGGGGGCCAGCAGCGTCCCCACATCCGCAATGATGTCCTTCACGTCCTGCAAGGACGCCGTGGTGGCGTTCAGACGGTACAACGTCTTGTGGGTCTTTTCCGCGATGATGTTGGCCACGGTGGTCTTGCCGGTGCCGGAGGGACCATAGAACACCATGTTGGCGTCGGTCCCGGCGTCGATCAGGCGGCGCAGAACACCGCCGGGCGCCAGCAGGTGCCGCTGACCCACAACTTCATCCAGAGTTTTCGGACGGATCTCGTCCGCTAAGGGCCGGTGCATAGCGTCCCTCCCTTCTGTCAAATGCTGAAACTGTATTATAGCATAACTGCCCGGAAAATGCTATGATTTTTTCTCTTTCATTCCCACAGAATTCGTGATAAAATAACACCATTCTTGTACATAGGAGGTGCGCCATGCGGTACAAGGCGTCCACCCTGCGGATCATCGAAAAGTTGAAGGAACTGTACCCGGAGGGGCTGTGTTCTCTGCAATACGAGAAGGATTACGAGCTGTTGTTCGCTGTGCGGCTGTCCGCCCAGTGCACCGACGCCCGGGTAAATCTGGTGACCCCGGCGCTGTTCACCCGGTTTCCCACGCTGGAAGCCTTCGCCGCAGCGGACCCCAGGGAGGTGGGCGAATACATCCACTCCTGTGGGTTCTACAATGGAAAATCCAAGGATCTGGTGGCCTGCGCCCAGCAGCTTTTGGAGCGGTTCGGTGGAAAGGTCCCCGACAATATGGAGGATCTCACCTCCCTCCCCGGCGTGGGACGGAAAACCGCCAATCTGATTTTGGGCGATGTGTACGGCCAGCCCTCCTACGTCTGTGACACCCACTGCATCCGCATCACCGGGCGGCTGGGCATCACCGACGGGTCTAAGGACCCGGTGAAGGTGGAGCAGCAGCTGCGCAAAGCGATCCCCCCGGCGGAATCTGGGCCTTTCTGCCACCGGATGGTGCTTTTCGGCCGGGATGTGTGCACCGCCCGCTCCCCTAAATGCGAGGATTGTCCCTTAAAAGCGGACTGCGCTCAGGGGAAAAAGCTGAAATGATGTAAAAATGTGTCTGCGATTTTCGCAGGCACATTTTTTTCGCGCCGTTCATATACTGGTCTGAGACTGAGAGCATGGGAGGACACAGCCATGGATGAAAATACCAAGCGGATGATGGAACAGCTGAAAGGCAACCCCGCCGCCCTACGGCAGCTGATGCAGTCCCGGGACGGCCAGACCCTCATGCAGGCCCTGACCCGGCCGGACAACGGCGCGGGGCTCCAGCGGGCGGTGCAGGCCGCTATGCAGGGCAACACCAACGTGATGGCGGAACTGGTGAACCGGGTGGCCCAAAGCCCGGAGGGCGCGGCTTTGATGGAGCGCGTCAGCCAGCGGCTCCAGAAATAAGGAGGGAGGTCCGGCCTCATGGCGGAGTTTGACGACAAGCTGAATAGTCTCCTCTCCAACCCGGAGGCCATGGACCAGATCATGAAAATGGCCCAATCCCTCATGGGAAACGGCGGTGGGACGGAGCAGCCTCCCCCCGCCGCGCCGCCCTCCGGCAAAACAGGAAACGCGGTACAAAACGGCGGGGGCCCGTTTCAGCAAAGTGGCCCCGTCAGCGGAGAGACGGCACAGAGTTGGGGCCAGCCCAGCCCGGAAAGCCGAAACCCATCTCCCAGCGGGCCGGTGGTGAACGGTCAGCCGGGGTCTGGCCCGGGTTTTTTCTCCGGACTGGGTGATCTGGATCCCAAGGCCATCGCTTCCCTCCTGCCGGTCCTCCGGGAGCTGGGCGAAGCCCAGAACAGCAATGCCCGCCAGCTTTTATTTGCACTGCGGCCCTATCTGAAACCGGAGCGGCAGGATAAAGTGGAGCGGGCATTGCAGTTGGCCCGGCTGTTCCGGGTGGGGAAAAAGTTCCTGCTGAAGGGGGACGGCCATGTATAACCGCTATATCCGCCGGGATGACGGCACCTATACCAAGGTGGCGGAACCGGAGCCGCCCCGGCAGGAAACGGCTGGCCCTGGACCGCAGCCCCCTCCCCCGCCGCCAGACGATCCCAATGAATCCGGCCCCCGATCCGGCGGCCCGTCGCCGTCCTTCGGCGGCGCGGAGGGCCTTGCCGGGTACCTGCGGCGGATACTGGATCAACTGCATCTGGATCGGGTGGACGCCGGGGATCTGCTGCTGTTGGGTCTGCTGTACTTTCTGTTCCGGGAGAAGGCGGACGAGGAACTGCTGGTGGCTCTGGGCCTGCTGTTGATTTTATAAACGTAAAACACCGTACCTGACTTGCGTCAGGTACGGTTTTGTTCAGACCAGCAGCTCCTGCCAGCCCGCGTATTCCAGATGATGGGCATCCGCCAAGGCCCGCAGCGTTTCTCCGGCGTCTAAGGGGGCGCACCACGCCATACCGCAGTCCGCCGTCAGCTCCCGGGGAGTGGGGATCAAGCGGCCAGGGAGGTTCTGCGCCTTGCAGAGCGCTTCCATGGCCATGGCTGCTGCCGTGGTGTGGAACGTCACCACCAGTTTCAGGGTTTTGGGTCTCATTCCGCCAGCTCCTTTACCGCACGGATCGCCGTGTCGATCTCATGTTCCGTGTTGAACCAGCCGAAGCTGAACCGCACGGCTCCCTGGCGCTCCGTGCCCAAGGCCCGGTGCATCCGGGGGGCGCAGTGGGCACCGGGGCGGGTGGCAATTCCGTAGTCCTGCGCCAGCGCGTCCGACATCTCGCCGGAATCGTAGTCCCGGATGTTCAGCGCCACCACCGCCGTCCGGGGAGCGGTAAAATCGCCGTAGACCGTTACGCCGGGGATGACGGAAACCCCCTCATAAAACCGGCGCATGAGGGCTTCCTCCTTCTCCCGGATGGTCTCCATGCCCACCGCCCGGATATAGTCCAGCGAGGCGGACAGCCCGGCGATGCCGTGGCCGTTGAGGGTCCCCGCCTCCAACCGTGTAGGCAGCTGCTCCGGCTGGGCGGGGTTGTAGGTCTGGACGCCGGTACCCCCCACCTTCCATGGCCGGAGGGTGATCCCCTCCCGGAGGCACAGCCCGCCGGTGCCCTGAGGTCCCATGAGGGACTTGTGTCCGGTGAAGCAAAGCAGGTCGATCTGCTGGGCCTCCATGTCGATAGGCAGGACTCCCGCCGTCTGGGAGGCGTCCACAAGAAAGATCAGGCCGTGGGCATGGGCGATGGCCCCCACCCGGCCAATATCCACGACGTTTCCTGTGAGGTTGGAGGCATGGGTGCAGATGATGGCCCGCATCTCCGGGCGAATCAGCCGCTCGAACTCGCCGTAGTCGATCCGCCCCTGCCGGTCAGCCGGGACGAAACTGAGAGACACGCTCCGCTCCGCCTCCAGCCGGTACAGAGGACGCAGGACGGAATTGTGCTCCAGATCCGTGGCGATCACATGGTCGCCGGGGTCCAGCAGGCCGCAGATGGCCATGTTCAGGGCCTCCGTGGAGTTGGCGGTGAACACCACATGGTCAGGCCGGGGACAGTTGAAGAATGTCGCCAGCTTTTCCCGGGTGCCGTAGATCATCCGGGAGGCAGAAAGGCTCCCCTCGTGGGTGCCACGGGCGCTGTTGCCCAAGGTGGTCATAGCCGACACCACCGCGTCGATCACCGGCTGGGGCTTCTGGCGGGTGGTGGCGGCGTTGTCCAGATAGATCATGGCTTGATGACTTTCCCGGCGGCGGCCAGCGTCTCCGCGATGGCGTACATATTGGTGATGCTGCCCACGGCCAGGGTCTCCTTCAGCTTGTAGAAGTCCAGACAGGTGCCGCAGGTGCGGATCTCCACGCCCTGCGCCTCCATGAACTTCAGATCCTTCAAAGAATCGGACCCCGCGCAGGTAAGGTATGCGCCGGAATTGTAGAACAGCATGGTCTTGGGCAGGGTGGGCAGCTGGCTGACGGCGTACAAAAAGCCCTTCATCAGCGTCTTTCCAAGAGCTTCCTCCCCGTTGCCCATGCAGTCGGAACCAACGGCCACTACCAGATCCCCATGGGCATCCGGGGCGCAGACCGTCTCCCCCGCCGGCTGCACCGGGGCGGAGACCTCCATGGTGATGGTGAACTGCCCCTCCGCCGTTTTTTCCGCGTGGACCGGCAGATTGCAGCTGGCCGCCAGCTTGCTGAGGTTCTGGACCGCCGCCTCATTGTCCACCAGAATTTCCAGTGTATCAGGGGTTTGCAGCTCTGCCAGAGCCTTCTTCGCCATCACAACGGGAATGGGGCACTGCTTGCCCAGCGCATCTACAACAACAGACATGGAACACAACTCCTTTAATTCAGATTTTCAAGTTCAGTGTAGCACGATACTGCGTGATTCGCAAGAAAAAACAACGAGATATGGCAAAACCCCCGCCGAAACCTCGGCGGGGGCGAATTCTGTCAGACGATCTCAAGGGTATGCTCCGTTTGGGCGACCACCGCACCTATGATGGCGCTGTCCGGGTCTCGCTCCCGCAGAGCCGCGAGCAAGGCCCCGGCGTCCTCCATAGGGAGGGCCACCAGCAATCCGCCGGAGGTCTGGGGATCGGAGATCAGGTCCACGCGGGCCTGCTGGACGCTCTCCGCCACGGTCAGGCGGGGCTTCACATAGTCCAGATTCCGGTAGGCTCCGGCGGGGATGATCCCCATTTCCGCGAATTCCAGCGCACCCGGCAATAAGGGGAGCCGCCGGCTGTAAAGGCGGATGGTCACGCCGCTGCCTCGGGCCATTTCATCGGCGTGGCCCAGAAGTCCGAAGCCGGTGACGTCCGTACAGGCGTGGATCTCCGGGCATTTGGACACAGCCTCCGCTGCGTGGGCGTTCAGCCGGGCCATGGAGCGAACCAGACGGTCATACTGCTCCGGCTCCAGCAGGTCTGCCTTGGCAGCGGTTGTCAGGACGCCGGTGCCGAGGGGCTTGGTCAAAACCAGCGCGTCTCCCGGTCTGGCGCCCACGTTCCGCAGGGCCTTGTCCGGGTGGACATAGCCGGTGACGCACAGGCCGTATTTCGGCTCATCGTCCTGAATGGTGTGGCCACCGGCGATGACGCAGCCCGCCTCCACAGCCTTCTGGTGGCCGCCCTCTAAAATTTTCCGGATGGTCTCCTGAGAGAGACAGCCGGGGACGCACAGCAGGTTCATCGCCACGGCAGGCCGTCCCCCCATGGCGTACACGTCGCTGAGGGCGTTGGCCGCGGCGATCTGGCCGAACCAGAAGGGGTCGTCCACAATGGGGGTGAAGAAATCCACGGTATGAATGGCGGCGATCTCGTCGGTAATGCGGTAAACGCAGGCATCGTCGCTGGTGTCAAAGCCCACTAACAGGTTGGGGTCAACCCGGTTGGGAAGGTCTTTCAGAATGTTCGATAGGACACCCGGCCCTAATTTTGCCGCTCAACCCGCTGATGGGGTCAGCTGCGTCAGACGAGGCTCCTGATCCATGATGCTCCCTCCCTTCCCGATATCTGGCCGTGGGCTTCACGGTCAGGAAAAGTATAGCACAGTTCCCGCCGTTTTGCAATTCGCCCGTGCTGGACTTTTTTGCAATCCTATGGTAACATACTTCAACAAAAACAGATGAGGTTCGCGGGCAGCCGCGAAGGATGGGAGCAGCTATGGGTATTGTGGTGTTGGGCGCCGTTTTCGTGGATATTAAGGGGTATCCCGCCGATGTATATATTCCCGGTGGGCGGAACGCCGGACGGGTGGAGATCGTCCACGGCGGCGTCAGCCGGAATCTGGTGGAGGACATTGCCAACGTGGAGCTGCGGCCCACCTTCGTCAGTCTGGTGGACACCACCGGCACCGGAGCGGACGTGATCCGCAAGCTGCAGGACCACAAGGTCAACACGGACTACATCCGGGCCGTGCCTGACGGTATGGGTACCTGGCTGGCCGTTTTCGACAACGGCGGCGACGTGGTGGCCTCCATTTCCAAGCGCCCGGATCTGCGGCCTATTGTGGACATTTTAGACGATCACGGAGACGAGATCTTCCGCAATGCCGACAGCATCGCCTTGGAGATCGACTGTGACAAGGAGATCGTAAAGGCGGTCTTTTACTACGCGGAAAAATACCGCAAGCCGGTGTTTGCCGCCGTGTCCAATATGAGTATCGCCGTGGAGCGGCGGGACTTTCTGCGCTTCTGCTCCTGCTTCGTGTGCAACCAGCAGGAGGCGGGAATTCTGTTCTCAGAGGACTATGACGGCAAGACCCCGGAGGAGCTGCGGGACATTCTGGCCCACCACGTACAGGCGGCGGAGATCCCCCGGATGGTAGTGACCATGGGGGCCCAAGGAGCGGTCTACGCCATGCAGGACGGTTCCTGCGGCATCTGCCCCGCCAGAAAGGTGGACGTGAAGGACACCACCGGCGCGGGGGACGCCTTCTTCGCCGGGATCACCATGGGCCTGACCTACGGAAAAACCATGGATGAAGCCTGCGAGATCGGCACCCGGCTGTCTGCGTCGGTGATCTGCACGTCGGAAAACGTGTGTCCCCGATTCCTGCCCAGCGAATTCGGGCTGGAACCCGGCAGAGCCGCCGGAGAGCAGCTGACCTTTGATATATAAAATTTTCGGAGCAGAAGAGGAGAACGCCATGAACATCAGAACAGCGACATTGAACGATCTGGACGTGGTAACTGCCGTGGAGGCTGCCTGCTTCCCGGCGGCGGAGGCTGCTTCAGAAGAGGAATTTGCAGAGCGGCTGCGGTATTACGGCAGCCACTTCTGGCTCATGCTGGACGGCGAAAAGCTCATCGGCTTTGTGGACGGCATGGTGACGGACCAGACCGACCTGACTGACGATCTCTATGAGCAGGCCCACGCTCACAACGAACAGGGCTGCTGGCAGATGATCTTCGGCGTCAATACATTGCCGGAATACCGGCACCAGGGCGTGGCGGCTGCTTTGCTGGAACGTGCCATCTCCGACGCAAAGGCCCAGGGCCGGAAAGGTCTGGTACTGACCTGTAAGGACAGGCTGGTGCACTACTACGCCAAGTTCGGCTTTGTCAGCGAGGGCGTGTCCGGCTCCACCCACGGCGGCGCGGTGTGGTACCAGATGCGGCTGACCTTCTGAGTCATCGAAAGCAGATGCAAAACCACGCCGGGAGAAATTCTCCCGGCGGGGTTATTGTTCGGTCAGACTTCTTTTATCGGCGGATAAACTGGATATTCATGTCCACCCGGCCGTTGATCCCGGCCACGGCGCGGCTGCTGGAGAACTGCCAGTAGTCCATGTGATACACCAGCGTGGGGCACAGCTTCTCGGACTTTTCGCTCTTGTACTCAGGATACCAGCTCAGATAGTCCGCCAGAGCGCCCTGATCGTACTTCATGTAGGTCACATACGTACCGCCGTAGACCATGGGGGTATACCCCGCGTCCTTGATCCGCTCGCAGAAGGCCACAGCGCAGGCGGTAGCCATTTCCGGGGATGTGCCGTAGACCCGGTAGGTGGAATCGTGCATCTCCCAGTCGTAAGCCACGGGGCCGTTGATGTCCAGCCCGTCCAGCAGGCTGATGACGTAATCCGCCTCCTCGATGGCCTCCTCCACGGTGACAGCCTGGGCGAAGAAGTACACGCCGGTCTCCAGCCCCGCCCGCATAGCGCCCCGGATGTTCTGCTCGTAGTATTTGTCGGTGTTCAGGCTGCCGGTGCCGGTGCCCCGGAAGCCCACCCGGACCATGGCGAAGTCGATGTTGTCATCCGCCACGGCGTCCCAGTCGATCTCCCCCTGGAAGGAGGAAACGTCGATGCCGTACCGGGTGCGGAACTCGCCGCCCAGATATTCCAGCCGACGCTGATTTTCATTTTCTTCACCCGTCCAGATAAAATCCACGTCGGAGAACACGTTCAGCGGACGGTCCCGGTAAATGGGCACGGTCTTGCCGCCGTATTCAAGGGTGCGGTCCAGCGTGGCACCGGGCTTGTAGACCTCGGAAGGCTTGGTAGCCGTGCTCTCCGGCGTGATCTGCGGCGCTTCAAAGCGCACCTCGCCGGTGCCGTAATTGCGGATATTGCCTTGGATCACGCAGTCCACCAGGGTCACGTCCTTCGCAACGCCGGGAGCTAAGATCAGATCGCCGCCGATCCGGATGCCCTTCAGCGTTGCGCCGTCCGCCGCGCTGATGAGCAGGCTGCCGGAAACATCCTTCGTCACAGTGGTGGTCTCCTTCACCAGCGTATCCACCATGTTGCTGAGGATATTGATCAGTTCCGCCCGGGTGATGGGGTCCGTGGGCCGGAAGGTACCGGCGGCGGAATCCGTCAGATACCCGCGAGCCTCAAACTCTCCCACATAGGCCATCGCGTACTCCGCGATCTGGTCCGTATCCGTATAATCCGGTGCGGCGGTCTCCGGCGCGATCCGGAAGGCGCGGCCGATCATAGCTACCGCCTGCTGCCGGGTGATGGTGCTGGAGGGCAGCGCTGCGCCCTGATTGCCCAGATAGATGCCGGAGGCATGGAGTTTCAGGATGGCATCCTCCCAATAGGTCCCGGCGGTATCCGAGAAGGTATCCGCGGGAGAGGCGTTCTGAAAATGGAGAAAACGGTCCAGAATTCCCGCAAAAGCGCCGCGTGTGATGGATTTATCCGGGCGGAACGTACCATCGTCATATCCCTGAATGATCCCATACTCCCCGGACCACTTGTTGATGGCGGACTCCGCCCAGTGTCCGTTCGTATCCGCAAATGCGTTGGCCGTCATGACGGTGCAGCCCACCGCCAGAGCCGCCGCTGTCAGCCACTTTCCAAAATGCCGCTTCATAGCTGCTCCTTTCTGTCAAAGCCAGTCGAATCTATGCCGAAAAAACGCCACGGCCCTTATGGGCCGTGGTATTATGTCGCCCTACGGGCACATTATAGCGAAACCGGAGACATGGGTCAATATTCTGTCGGAAATTTCTCCCGGAAAATTATGTAAAGTTTCAGAAAGTGCTCCCCCCTCTCCCCGGAAAAAGCACCCGGCTTCACCTATGCGCTCTTTCCCTCTTGCAATGCGCAAACAGGCATGGTAGCATGGAGTTGATCCCGAAAACCGGCACAGAGACCCAAATTGTCGATCAAACCGCTTTGCGGCTTTCGCTGCGGTAGGAACCGAATCAGGAGGGAAGCGCTATGGCATTGCTTGTATTCGCCATTTTGAACGTTATGTGCTGCTATTTTTGCTATTTCGTCGGCACGCAAAAGGGATACAACGGGCCGCTTTGTGCTTTTGCCGGGTTATTTGGCAGTTTTCTTGCGTGTCTGATCCTGCTTCTGATGCCCGATAAAGCCAGTGACACATTTAACAGCGCCGCCTATAACCGGGAAGTATCTGAACTGAGACAACAGGTAAAGGATCTGCAAAAGAGGATCGCCGAATTGGAGTACGGCGCAGTGCCGGCAGGTCAGCCAAAGGCGGCGGTCCATACGGAGCAAGCAAAGGACGAGCCGATCACTGAGATCAGCAAGCCGGTTCGGTTCCCCACCCGAACATCGGACACGGTCATTTGTCCTTGCTGCGGGAAGCGGCAACAGGGGAATCGGAACAGCTGCTACGCCTGCGGGCTGTCATTCCACTACGAGGATGAACAAAAGCCGTAACAATCCCGGTTCGAGATACAATGGAAAAATTCAAAAAACGGCGGAGACCATTCAAAATGGTCCCCGCCGTTTTTGCGTCCTCTGATATTTTGGGGAAAGGTCCCCTTTTATTCCACCGTCACGCTTTTGGCCAGATTCCGGGGCTTATCAATATCGCAGCCCTCCCACAAAAGCTGCGCTTTTGCGGGAACCCCATGATTTAACTCAAATCGTCCGGAATGAATCCGTCCGATTTCAAGATTTTGCGCTATGCGCAAAATGCTTGTGCGCCGCACTTGCGGCGAGCCAGCGCGGCTGTATCCGGTTCGGAAACGGGTTTATTCCACCGTCACGCTCTTAGCAAGGTTCCGGGGCTTATCAATATCGCAGCCGCGCTGGAGAGCCACATAATAGGCGAAGAGCTGCAAAGGCACCACGCCCAAAGAGGGCTGCACCACCGGGTGGGTCTCCGGCACAGCTATGACGCTGTCCGCCGTGTGGTCCATTTTCTCCTTGAGCGGCTCCGTGGCCAGTGCCAGCACCTCGGCTCCGCGGGCCTTTACCTCCACCACGTTGCTCATGGCCTTGTCAAAGAGCGGCTCGTAGGTGCCCAGGGCCACCACCAGCGTTCCCGGCTCGATGAGGGAAATGGTGCCGTGCTTCAGCTCGCCGGAGGCATACGCCTCGGAATGGATGTAACTGATCTCCTTCAGCTTCAGGGAGCCTTCCAGCCCCATGGCATAGTCCAGATTCCGGCCGATGAAGAAGATGGAGTCGTGGTTGAAGTACCGGGAGGCGAAATACTTCACATCCTCGATGCTTGCCAGCACCCGTTCCAGCTTTTCCGGCAGGGCTTCCAGTTCGTGAAGGATGGTATCGTACTCCGTTTTCTCAATGGTACCCAGCAGATCGCCCAGATACAGGGCGATGAGGTCCATCAGGACCAGCTGAGTGGAGTAAGCCTTCGTGGTAGCCACAGCGATCTCCGGACCGGCCCAGGTATAGAGCACATCGTCCGCCTCCCGGGCGATGGAGGAGCCTACCACATTCACCACTGCCAGTGTCCGGCCGCCGCGCCGCTTGGCCTCCCGCAGGGCGGCCATAGTATCCAGCGTCTCACCGGACTGACTGATGAAAATGACCAGAGAATGATCGTCCACCAACGGGTCGCAGTAGCGGAATTCCGAGGCCAGACACACCTCCACCGGGCGGCGGAGCAGGCGCTCCCAGTTGTACTTGCTGACCATGCCCACATGGTAGCTGGATCCGCAGGCCACGATGAAAATACGGCTGGCGCCCTGGATGTATTCCTTCGTCAGGCGCAGATCGTCCAGCACCACCCGGCCCTCCCGGACCCGAGGGGAGACGGTTTTCCGGATGGCCTCCGGCTGCTCGAAGATCTCCTTGAGCATAAAGTGGGGGTAGCCGCCCTTTTCCGCAGCGGAAACGTCCCAGTCGATGTGGCTGTGGGGCTTATCGATGGGGTCCATCTCGTCATTGAAAAGGTTGACGCCCTCCGCCGTCAGCACGGCGATCTCGCCGTCCTCCATGTAAATAACATCGCGGGTATGGCTGATGACGGCAGTCACGTCGGAGGCAATGAAATTCTCGTTCTCACCGCAGCCGATGATAAGGGGGCTGTCCTTCCGGGCGGCGATCAGGGCGTTGGGATAGTCGGCACAGATGATGCCGAAAGCATAGGAGCCTTCGATCCGCCGCAGGACACGGCCCACGGCCTCCAGCATATTATGACACTCGTTATAGTGGAATTCCAGCAGCTGAGCCGCCACCTCGGTGTCCGTTTCAGACTTGAACGTAACGCCGTGACGCAAAAGTTGCTGCTTGATCTCCATATAGTTTTCGATGATGCCGTTATGGACCATGGCGATCCGGCCATCCTCACTGACATGGGGATGGGCGTTGATGTCATTGGGCTCTCCATGGGTAGCCCAGCGGGTATGGCCGATGCCCAGCGTCCCCTCCACATCGGCGCCGCCGTGGATCATGTCCGACAGCACTTGAAGGCGGCCCTTGGACTTATAAACCTGAAGCCCCTTTGTCTCGGACCGCACCGCCACACCGGCGGAATCGTAACCCCGGTATTCCATCCGGGCCAGTCCGTCCAGCAAAATCGGGGCCGCCTGCTGGTGGCCCACATAACCAATAATTCCACACATGGGTAAAAAATCCTCCTGAAAATTCATTCAAAAGGACAAACGCGCAGAGATTTGTCTCTTTCTCCGCAGTCAGATTCCTTCTGTTCCGGGGTCGCCCCCGTATTTGTAGAACCTGTCACATGGCTGCGGCCACGGAGGGGCACCCGCCGAAGTTTCGATACTCCCCTCTCCTCGTTATCCCGGAACCCCGCTTCTATGAAGTCATTTTCCGGGCGCATGGCGCTGTTGATGGGCGCTGCCCATAGCCTCCTTTCGTTTCTGCGGCTTTTATGAAAGAACTGGGGCTGCGCAGACCGCCGCCCCAGCTCAGTCAACTCATTTCTTTGCGATGATATGGTCCTTGTCCTTATAGACATGGCTGGCCGGGATGACGCCCCGGACGCAGGACGTGGGGTACACATTGGAATCCGGGCCGATGACGGTGCCGGGGTTCAGGACGCTGTTGCAGCCGACCTCTACCCGGTCGCCCAGCATGGCGCCCACCTTTTTACGGCCGGTCTCCACCTGCTCCGCGCCGTCCTTTACCACCACCAGAAGCTTGTCGCTCTTGACATTGGAGGTGATGGAGCCGGCGCCCATGTGGGACTTATAGCCAAGGATAGAATCCCCCACATAGTTGTAATGAGGCACCTGCACATTGTCGAACAGGATCACGTTTTTCAGCTCCGTGGAGTTGCCCACCACGCAGTCATTGCCCACCAGTGCGCTGCCCCGGATGAAGGCGCACTGACGGACCTCCGTCCGGTGGCCGATGATGCAGGGGCCGTGGAGATAGGCGGTCTTGAACACCGTTGCGTCCTTGGCCACCCAGACATCCTCCAGAACGTTGCCGTCCCAGTCGGTGGGGTGCACATACTCGTCCTCCGGAAGCTGCTTGCCGATCTCCAGAATCAGGTCGGAGATCCCGGCCAGCGCCTCCCACGGATAGGTGAATTGCTTCAGGTAATCTCCCGCCAGAGAATGGCTCAGATCATATAACTCGTTGATAGTCAGCATTACTTCTTCACCTCGATGAGATGGCCGCTCTTTTCCATAGCGGCGATGATGCGGTCCACCTGCTTTTCACATTCCTCGGCGGTACCGGCCTCCGCCATGACCCGGAGCACCGGCTCCGTACCGCTCTTCCGCAGCAGCACCCGGCCGGAATCGCCCAGCTCGGCGGTGCACTCGTCCACGGCGGCCTGCACGGCGGCGTCCGCCAGCGTGAGATCCTTATCGTCCACCCGGACGTTTTTCAGCACCTGAGGATACATGGTAACGCCGGCGGCCAGCACGCTCAGGGGCAGTTGGGTGTCGATCATCACCTGCATGAGCATGAGGGCGGTGATGAGACCGTCGCCGGTGTGGGCGTACTTCCGGAAAATGATATGGCCGGACTGCTCGCCGCCGATCATGAAGTCATTTTCCTTCATGTTCTCGTAAACATAGCGGTCGCCCACGGCGGTCTTTTCATAGCGGATGCCCGCCTTGTCCAGTGCCTTGTACAGACCGAAGTTGCTCATAACGGTAGTGACCAGCGTATTGCTGGGAAGCTGGCCACGCTCCTTGAAGTGCTTGGCGCAGATATACATGATCTTATCGCCGTTCAGCACCTGGCCCCGCTCGTCTACGGCAAGGCAGCGGTCCGCGTCGCCGTCAAAGGCGAAGCCCACGTCCAGATGATGCTCCCGGACGTAGAGCTGCAAGCCCTCAATGTGGGTGGAGCCGCAGTCCGTGTTGATGTTCACGCCGTCCGGCTGATCGTTGATGACATAGGTCTTGGCCCCCAGCGCGTCAAACACCGCCCGGCCGATCATCCAGGAGCTGCCGTTGGCGCAGTCCAGACCAACCTTGTGCTTTTCAAAGGACCGGGAGGGCAGGCTGGTGAGGTAGCCGATATAACGGTTGCGGCCGGAGTAGAAATCGATGGTCTTGCCCACCTTTCCCTCAGTGGCCCAGGGGAGGTAAGCGGGATCACCGTCGATGAATGCTTCCAGCTCTGCCTGAAGGGCGTCGTCCATCTTCTCGCCCACGCCGTTCATCAGCTTGATGCCGTTGTCATAAAACGGATTGTGGCTGGCGGAGATCATCACGCCGCAGTCGAAATTCTCCGTACGGGTGATGTAACTGACGCAAGGAGTGGTGGTAACGTGGAGCAGATATGCGTCCGCGCCGGAGGAGGTGATACCCGCCGCCAGAGCGTTTTCAAACATATAGGAGGAACGCCGGGTGTCCTTGCCGATCACGATGCGGGCGGAGTCCTCCGTGTGCTTCCGGCTGTAATACCAGCCCAGAAAACGGCCCACCTGGAAGGCGTGCTCCGCCGTCAGATCAACGCCGGCCTTGCCCCGGAAACCGTCTGTACCAAAATATTTACCCATCAGAACAATAAGCTCCTTTGTCTTTTAATTTGAAATCGTTCCTATCATATTCGTTTTTTACAGTAGATACAAGAGGCAAAATGTAAATTTTCAAGCCGTCTGTCCCCAGCTGGCCGTATAAAATCCCATCAGTTGTCCATACTGGAACAAAAAGGGGGCGACGGACATGATCACCGCACTGTGCCGCACGGTCATTCTCTATTTTCTCATTATGATCGGCCTGCGGCTGATGGGAAAGCGGCAGATCGGCGAATTGGAGCCCAGTGAGCTGGTGCTGACCATGATGATCTCCGATCTGGCCACGGTGCCCATGCAGGATTTCGGCATCCCGCTGCTGGCCGGGGTCATCCCTATTTTAATTCTCCTGTCCCTGACGCTGCTGATGAGCCAGCTTTCCCTGCTGAATCTGCGGTTCCGGGCGCTGATGTGCGGCACACCGGCCATCCTGATCCGCAACGGTAAGCTCCAGCAGGCGGCCATGCGGAAAAACCGCTACACGCTGGACGAGCTGTTGGAGCAGCTCCGGGGGCAGGGGTGTCTCTCCGTGGAGGAGGTGCAGTACGCCGTATTGGAAAACTCCGGACAGCTGTCCGTACTGCCATGGGCCAAGGCCAAGCCGCCCACGGCGGAGGACCTGGGCCTGACCCTGGAGGAGGACGCCCTCCCCACCGTTCTCATCAATGACGGCCGGGTTTTGCGGAACAATCTCCGTCTTTGCGGTCGGGATGAGGTGTGGCTTCAAAAAATTCTGAAGCAGGAGCACTGCACCGCCAAGGAGGTCTTTCTCCTGACGGTGGATGAAAACGGAAAAACGCTCTGCGTTCCCAAGGAGGCTGACCCATGAAACGGATGCTGCTGCCGCCGATTTTCGTGTTGGCGGCTCTGTTGGCGTTTTCCCTGTGGAATATCCGCCACATGGAAGGAGAAACGGACCGCTGGCGGGAACAACTGCAAGCGGCGGACCGGCTGGCCCTCTCCGGGGAGTGGGCCGAGGCGCTGGACGCCCTCTGGGAAAGCTACGATGACTGGTCCCACAGCCAGACCTATCTTCACATCGTCTCCCACCATGACGCAGTGGATGACGCGGAGGCCATGTACCGCCGGGCCATCGCCTTCGGGGAAACGGAGGAGCTTTCGGAGTTCCACGCGGAGCTGTCCGACCTCCGGGACCAGCTGCGGCTCATTGCGGAGATGGAAGCGCTGAATATCCGGAATGTGCTGTGAATCGTTTCTTCCTCCAATAAACCTCTGTTGAGAGATAAATCAAGTTTAACTTGCCGCTCTGTTCCTCAATCCGCTGTTTCTTTTTTCAAGCATTCTTGAATGCAGGATACAATCAGCATTACGCTAACACACCAAAATATACCAAACAAGCCAATATTTGTTGAATTTGATATGGAAGCAATGGCAAACTTTACGTTGAGCCAATTTGCAAATATACTGCGAATTAAAAATGTAAAGCCTATCAGCATGGTTATAACATGGAGGACGAACTTTTTACAAGCACTTTTCTTGTTCTTGAGCAGAACACATCCAACAATCAGTTCAAAGCTGCTTACAACCAATACTCCGCCAATAAACAGAGGGATAACTTCTGCTTCAAATGACATCGTAAAGCCTCCTTCAGATGACGTTTTTTCATGTTCTCACATCTTTAAGACAGTCTTAAAAATCAACCAGCAGCTTGGCCAACAGTCTCAGTTTCGAAAGGGAGCTTCGTTATTTCTCCGCCAGGAGCTTATTCAGCTCCGCCATGAAGGTATCCAGATCCTTGAACTGGCGGTAGACAGAGGCGAATCGGACGTAGGCCACCTGATCCACCTTCCGCAGCCGGTCCATCACCTTTTCGCCCACATCCTCCGTGCGGATCTCCCGCTCCATGGAGTTCTGCAGCTCCTGCTCGATCTCATCGGCAATGCGCTCCAACTCGGCCAAGGGCACCGGCCGCTTCTCGCAGGCCCGGATCATGCCCCGCAGGACCTTCTGCCGGTCAAAGCTCTGGCGGCTGCCATCCTTTTTGATGACCACCATAGGCAGGCTCTCCACCGTTTCGTAGGTGGTAAAGCGTTTGGCGCAGGAAAGACACTCTCTCCGACGGCGGATGCTGGCGTTTTCGTCCGCGGGACGGGAATCAATGACCTTGCTTTCGGGGTGACCGCAATAGGGGCATTTCATAGGCTTGACCTCCTGATAAACGTTCCGGGAAAACCCGGTTCATGTGTGGAAAGCACAGGATACTGCGGATATTGTACCACATTCCTTCTAAATGTGGTATCCCTATTTTCAAGTTTTTTCAAAAAACAGGCCATTCCCGGTCATCAAAGCGAAATACCCAGTACGCCCGTCCCCGCAAACGCCGGGAACGTGCAAAGCAAAACATGGCTTCCAGAGGAAAAGGGGCCGCGTCATCCCGTGGGACGGCGATGAGACGGCTCCGCTCCGGCCGGCAGGTCAGCACATCGGAAAGCCCGCCCAAGCGGCAGCGGAGGTATGGACTTCGCAGCAGTTCCGGTCTCAGCGGCTCCCACTGCTCCCGCTCCTCTCCTAAAGGGCGCAGTTCTCCCCGGAGGATGGGTCCCAACGGGTCTGTCAACCGTTTGGAAAACCGGCGGCGAATTTGCAAACAGCCATTCTCCGGCTCCAGAACGCCGATGCGGAGGCTCTCCCGCTCCCCCACCGCCCAGGCGCACCACAGCCCCTCCCGCCCCCGGCAGGAGACAGAAAAGGCCGTATACAGGGCATCCGGGGCGACGGTCAATTCCCCCACCGCCTGCTCCTCCTGAAAAACCGGATACTTGTCCATAAGCCACCACCTCCCGGCAAAAAAATCGCCTGTGCATCAGTTTATGCACAGGCGGAGCAGCGTGTCGAAATTACTTTTCTCCCCGCTGCCCCTATTTTCAGAACTTTGTGAAAGTTCTGAAAATGTTATATTTCAATGGTGCAGGACACCCCTCTTGGGTTTCCCGCACACACCTTTCCTTACCGCCGCTGGAAGTCCACTTTCTTATCAATAGAACACTCCGCCTGTGCATCAGTTTATGCACAGGCGGATCTTAATATGAACGCTATGTATGGCAGGCTCAGGCGATGGTGTAGCTGCCCCGCACCAGCAGCTTCGTGGTGTCGGAGCCGGCCTTGACACCCCGGCCCTCAATGGTCATCATATAGAGATGGTTGGCCGCCAGTGCACCGCCGTTATTCAGGGAGGCAGCGGTAGTCTCGTCGATGAGTCCCGGATTGGAGGGCGACACGCAGGAGGCCGTACCCACCCGGAGCATCACCTCACAGCCGATGTCTCCGGTGAGGACCTGTCCCTTGGAAAGGGTCACCACGGCAAATTCCACGCCGGACATTCCGACCGCGCCCCCGGACTGCTGAAGGAGCTGACTGTTCCGGGCGGTGATCTTCTGGTCTACCTTGGTCATGATCTGTCCCAGAAACACATCGTTCAGATAACTCAGTGTCACCAGCGGATCGGTGGCAGATCCGGGCTCCACCGCCAGGGAAACGCCGCTCATGGCAAGGCAGCTTACCAGTGTCAGCGCCGCCAGACGCAATGCCCATCTATTTTTCATATGTACCTCCGTTGTCTCTTGGCTCCCTCCCGATGGGCGTTTCCGCCCGCCGGGAGGCAGTATTCTGTCTCTTATACAAACTGGTCGTGGGGCAGTCCGAAGCTCACCGCGATGGCGGTGTCCACCTTCTCCATCACCTGCTCCTCCACATGGCCCATCCGTTCCCGCAGCCGCTTTTTATCCAGCGTCCGCACCTGCTCCAGCAGGATGATGGAATCCCGGTTCAGGCCGCAGCTCTCGTTCACCGGAAGGGCAATATGGGTCGGCAGGCGGGCCTTGCCCGTCTGCGAGGTGATCGCCGCCGCGATGACCGTAGGGCTGTATCGGTTGCCGGTGTCATTCTGAATGATCAGCACCGGACGGATGCCGCCCTGCTCGCTGCCCACCACCGGAGAGAGATCGGCATAGTAAATATCGCCGCGCTTGACACTCGTATCCACAAAGTTCACACTCCGCCGAAAGAAGTACCCGTCACCATTCGGTGAGGCCACTTTCATTCTCCCACGCAGCACCGGAATTTATACCACCGGGGCAAAATTCCGGTGTCCCGCCCCGTGTCATCCTATGCGCCTGACGGAGTGCGGGTGCCTGCTTACAGCAGTCGCAGGCTCCGCTCGATCTCCTTGCCGTTTTCCATATACAATCTGGGAACCCGCTTGCTCACCGCGCAGGTCAATTCGTAGGGGATCGTGTTCAGAATTGCGGCCAGAGAATCTACGCTCTGGGTCTGGCCGAAGATCTCCACCGTATCCCCCACCTTTACCTCCGGCAGGTCCGTCAGATCCACCATGCACATATCCATGCAGATGCGGCCCCGCTGCGGCGCCGGGCCATAGGCCGTCTGCACCGCCATGCGGTTGGAAAGCCCCCGGAAGAAGCCGTCGGCATAGCCGATGGGCAGCACGCCCATACGGGTCTTTCCCTCCGTGCGGAAGGTCCGGCCATAGCTGATGGTGGTGTCCGGGTCAAAGACCTTGATGGTGGACACGCAGGACTTCAGCCGCATCACCGGCCGCAGGCCCAGCCGCTCCGCATCATCCCCCACGCCGTAAAGGGCGATGCCGGGGCGAACCATATCCAGATACATCTCCGGATAGCGGGTCAGGGCGCCGCTGTTGGCACAATGGCGGATGCGGAAGGTGCGGCCCTTGGCGGCCAGTGCGTCCAGCACATGGGTAAAGACGCCGAACTGCTCCCTCGTGTACGCCTCATAGTCCGCGCCGTCCATATCAGAGACGGCGAAATGGGTGAAGATGCCCTCCGGGTCCAGACCCGGCAGGGCGCAGGACTCCGCGATGGCCTCCACGCCGGTTTCGAAATGCTCGCCCCGGACCAGAAAGCCCAGCCGGGACATACCGGTATCCACCTTGATGTGGACCCGCAGCGTGCCGCCGCACTTCACAGCCTCGGCGCTGTACGCCTCCGCCTTGGCCTTGGCGGACACCGCCTGAGTGATGTTGTATTCGATGAGCTGGGACACCATCTCCGGAGGGGTGTGCCCCAGGATCAGAATGGGCATGGTAATGCCGCCGTGGCGCAGCTCCCGGGCCTCGTCCAGGCTGGAAACCGCCAGATAATCCGCCCCCAGCTGTTCCAGCTTCCGGGCCACCTGCACCGCGCCGTGGCCGTAGGCGTCCGCCTTCACCACGCCCAGATACTTCACGCCGGGGCCAATCTTCTGCCGGGCCACATTGTAGTTGTGTTCCAAAGCATCCAGGTCGATTTCCGCCCAGGTGCGCCGTAAAATCGTATCCTCCAAGTTGATTCACCTGTCTTATGTGGATTTGCGGGGTCCTCCCCGCTGTTTTTACGAATTATCCGTTATTGTATCACAAAATCCGAACGCCGTAAACCGTACCGTCAAAATTGTTTCGCCGTCCACGGCGATCTCTCCGAGGAAAGGCGTTCCGTCTGCCTGACGGAGCCAGACGGTGGTCACGATGTCCGTGTCCGACGCGCCGGTCTGGTCCAGCGCCAGCCGGGTACAGGGGACTCCCTCCCGGCTTTCGTCGTTCTGTTCCAGCAGCCAGCCCTCCCGCAGCGCATACACGATCCGGGCCAGTGCCGTGGCGGGGCTGACGGCTTCCTCCGTCAACGTTCCGGCATCCAGGCAGAGATCGCCGTATTCCAGCGTCCAGCCATCCTCCCGGATGACCGCCCGGACGCCTGCCAGTTCCAGCGGCTCCAGCACCTCCACGGTGCTCTCCCCGCCCGGCACATAGGTACCGTGAAGCGTGGCGGACCATTCCAGCCCGGACTGTTCGCAGGTGACCTCCGCCGTCATTTCACAGCCGGACATCTCCTGATAGACCGACCGCAGGTCCGCCGCCGGCTCCGCTGTCTGTTTCCCGCAGCCGCACAGCAGCAGGCACAGGGCTATCATTGGTACGCAGTTTTCGATGCGCACCCTGTTTCCCTCCGTTATTCCAGAATTTCCCGGATGGCGTCGGGCAGTTTCCGAACCACATCCTCCGGTGTGACGCTGTAAGCCGTCAGCTCCTGTTCCGCCAGATCCCCGGCGCGGCCGTGGAGCCAGACTCCCACCGCCGCAGCCCGGAGCGCGTCGGCCCGCTGGGCCATCAGGGAGGCGATCACGCCGGTCAGCACATCCCCGCTGCCGCCCTTGGCCAATCCGCTGCCGCCGGTGGTGTTCACCAGAACGTCCCCCTCTGGCGACGCCGTGACGGTCCGGTGGCCCTTCAGCACCAGAACGCAGCCATGGGCCATGGCGAAGTCCTGTGCCGCCCGTTCCCGGTCCCCACGGCTCAGATCGCCGCCAATCCGGGCGAACTCCACCTCATGGGGCGTCAGAACCGTGGGCCTGCCCCGGCGGGCATCCAGTAGATCTATATGCCCGGAAAGGGCGTTTATGCCGTCGGCGTCCAGCACCAGCGGTTTTTCCGTTTTCAGCAGCTCCCACACCAGGTGGGCAGTCTCCCGGCTGCGGCCCAGCCCCGGTCCCAGCGCCAGCACGTCGCAGCCGTCCAGCTTTTCCAGAATTTGCGGCAGAGCCTTCCCCGCCAGCATGCCGTTTTTCTCCGGCAGCGGAAAGGGCATGGCGGAGACACATTTGGCTGCCTCGATGGGCCAGATGGTCTTCGGCACTCCCAGCGACACCAGCCCGCAGCCGGTCCGTGCCGCCGCCGACGCGGTGAGATAGGGCGCGCCGGTGTAGCCCACCGCGCCGCCTACGATCAGCAGCTTTCCAAAGGTCCCTTTATGGCCGTCCAGCTGTCTCTGCGGCAGTGCCGGTTTCAAAAGATCCAATCCCACCGTCCGGACAAGCGTTGTCACTTCCATGGTCAGTCCCCCTTTTTCTATGTTATCCAGTCAGTTTGTATTTGAAAAAAGCAGGGAACATTACTGTTCCCTGCTTTTCAATGCTCTTATTCGCCCTTGGCCGCTTCGATGATAAGCTTGGTGCACAGGGAATAGCCCAGCTTGCCGCTATCCAGTACCAGGTGGTAGTTATGGCTGTCGCCCCACTTTTTGCCGGTATAGTGGTTATAATAGGTATGACGGCTGTTGTCCTTTTTGGCAATGATCTTCTGCAGCTCCGTCGCGTCCGTGCAGCCGGTAAGCTCGCTGGCCCGCACCGCCCGGTGCACCGCGTCGGCATGGATGAACACGTTCAGGCTCTCCATGCCCGCTTCCCGCAGGATCTCGTCGGCACAGCGGCCCAGGATCACGCAGGGTCCCTCCTTGGCAAAATGGAGAATGACCGCCTTCTGCACATCGTGGATGGCATCCTGAGTGTCAGAAAAGGAGGCGTCCGCAAAGGAGCAGATGCTCTTGAAGAAGAAATTCGTGGAGGATACATCCTCCTGATCGTGCTCCACCATATCCGGATCAAATCCGCTGGTCTGGACTGTTGCCTTCAAAATATCCCGGTCATAGAACGGGATCCCCAGTTCCTTTGCCACCTGCTGGCCGATGGAATGGCCGCCTGCGCCGTATTCCCGGCTGATGGTAATGATCTTATCCATGGTACTCCCCCTCACAGGTCCCGTCTTTTGACAGGGCCGATACTCAGCATGTCGAAAAAGTCTTTTCGCCCCGCTGAGCAAGTTTTCAGAACTTCATACAAGTTCTGAAAACTGAGGATTTCAATGGCGCAGGACACCCTTCTTGGGTTTCCCG